>ERZ779869.2-NODE-2-length-573432-cov-23.204065_pt1 | contig 573432 bp, 534 predicted proteins | sample MGYA00511557_ERZ779869 | MGnify/ENA primary metagenome ERZ779869 (study PRJEB29588, sample SAMEA2154620) | human gut metagenome | biome: human gut; feature: human-associated habitat; material: faeces | place: Denmark | collected 2008/2010 ... | reverse complement strand
GGACTATGTTAAAGCAGGTACCGGTCTTGTTATCGTATCCTTTATCGTATCCCTGGTTGTAATTCCTATCGTATGGCCTTTCTTCCCCGGTAATTAAATTTACTTCGGAAAAACAGTAAATTTTATAAAATAAATTATGTAAAAACAGGCGTGTATATCACGCCTGTTTTTTAATACTTGTTTTTGTGAATTTTTTTAGAGGAACGGCTTTAGAGTGTATCCTTTATAGCAAAAATTTGTTATAATAAGAAATGGTCTAAAGGTGTGTTCAGTCCTTGGATAATAGAGAATGAAGGGATTGTTTTGTTTGAACGAAATATATAGAGAAGAATCTCAAGTCAGTGATCGCAGAATGCAGATATCATATGGCGGTTTGGCCGTTATAGTTTTATTATGGATTTATGAAGGGTATCGTTATGTCAATACAGGATATTTTAGCCCTTTAGGTTGGGGCTTTAATATTTTATTTCTGCTGATGTGGATATGGCGTGTTGTTTTTAAGTATACATATATTCTACGTGATGGCGAGATGGAAGTCATAAGCCATGGCGTGGGAATTAGACGCAGTTTTAAAGTGGATTTGACTAAAACTGAAAGTTATACCAATAAATATATCAAAAGTTTTTTTAAGAAAACTAAAATCCGTCATTATATTCACAGGTATTCTTCAGTAGATCCTAATGAACAGCGTTTGTTAGTGTTTACTGAAGGTAAAGATAATAAAAGGCTGGCTGGTATTATTTTTAAATGCAGCGAAAAATTTTTGCGCGAACTGCGCAAACAGATGCCTGATAAATTTTTAAACTTAAATTGAGTTATTGAGAAAGGATGAAAACAATGGAAGCATTGGTAAATGTAGATAGTTCTTTGATTTGTGCTCGTATCATTCAAGTTTTCGTTGGCGCTTTTTTTTATATTTTTATGATTGCTAAGGCAGTTGGATCAGAAAATAAGGCAAAATGGTTCAAAAGACGTATGAAATACACTTTTTTCAATAAAAGAGGTATTTTTGGCGAATATATTAACTTTGGCTATCCTATTACATGGCAGGGTGTAGGTATTTTTGTCGCTATTTACGGCGTTATTTTTGGATTTGGTTATTGGTATGTTTTCATACACGCCTATAATTAAGGAGAGTATTTATGGCAGAAATGAGAGCTGAATTAGTAGGATTATTGATTGAGAAGCATGGCGAAAGAGCGAAAATAAAGCTTGATAAAGATAAAAGTAAAGGGGAAAAAATACCTAAATATTTAGAAGCCTGGTGTCCTATCAATGCCAAAGTTGGCGATGTAGTCGGTGTTGAATATCAGGAAATGAATAAACGTAAGATGCAGATGATATTGTATGGCTTTCCTGTATTGTCAGTGATTGCCGGTGCTGTTTTTGGAAACAGTATCGCTGTATTTTTCGATATTGATAAGACAATGCCTGTGATGCTGGGTGTAGTTATCTGGCTGTTGGTTTCTGTTAATTATGCGCGTATTTTTAAACGTGATGCAGTACGTGAAGGTGTACAGCCTGTTGTTATAGAAATAGAAGCACCTGACCCAATAGTTTTTGATGATACTGAAGATGAAAATGAAAAAAAATAGGAGATGAGCTGATGCTGGTAAGGTTAGCGTCCGGATCTCCGCGCCGTTTAGAATTATTGCGTCAGATTGGGTTAGAGGTTGATGTATATACCAGCGCCTTTGATGAGGTTAGTGGAGATAACGCTGAAAAAATGGTAGCAGTAAATGCTTTAGGTAAAGGGCAGGTAGTTGTTGAACAAGTTGGCAGCGAAATACCTGTGATTGCTGCTGATACGATGGTTGTTTTGGAAAATGAAATACTTGGCAAACCATTTGACAGCAATGATGCAGCCGTGATGCTGCGGAAATTGTCTGGCAGAGTGCACCGGGTTTTGACAGGTGTTGCTGTTTTTTATAAGACTCAGAATTTAGTAGAAGTAGTAGAGACTAAAGTATGGTTTAGAAGCTTATCAGAAATTGAGATTAATGCTTATGTTGCGACTGGCGAACCTTTTGATAAGGCTGGAGCCTATGGAATTCAGGGACGTGGTGCAGTTTTAGTTGAGAAAATAGATGGCTGCTATAATAACGTCGTGGGGTTGCCGCTCACCCGCTTGTATCAAATGATGGCACAAATTGGAGTGAAGGGCTTTTGAGCCAGTGTATAAAAGAATTGTCGCTGGATGATAGACCACGTGAAAAATTGATGCAGCAAGGTGCTGCTGGGTTAAGTAATTCTGAACTTTTAGCTATTTTAATACGTACTGGTACCCAGAAGCGTTCTGCTTTAAGAATTGCAGAAGAATTGACTGCTTCAAGTGGGTTATATCAAAATATAGCCTGTGTGCATAGTGTTGCAGAGCTGGCTAAAGTCAAGGGACTGGGGCCCGCAAAAGCTGCAACAATTTTGGCTGCGTTGGAATTAGGCAAGCGTATTGCAGCAGCTGGAAGTCAGGTCAAGTTAAAAATAGAGTCTCCGCAAAAAGGTGCTGAGATTTTATTGCCAAGATTGCGTTACGAACAACATGAAAAATTTTTGGTGTTATTATTAGACAGCAAAAATCAGGTCATAAGAATGGAACAAGTTTCAGAAGGATCTGTCAATAGTTCGGTTGTGCATCCTCGGGAAGTGTTTGCCCCGGCGTTACTGTACCATGCTGCTGCCATTTTGGTAGCACATAATCATCCTTCTGGAGATCCTAAACCTAGTCAGGAAGATAAAGAGCTGACTCGTAGTCTGAATGAGACCGGGATAATTATGGGAATTCCGCTGATTGACCACCTGGTAATTGGCGATGGAATATTTTTTAGTTTTAGAGAGCAAGGTTATTTAGATAAATGAGGTGTTGAAGAATGTTTGGTATTTTTAAAAGTTTTGCTCATGATATGGGAATCGATTTGGGAACTGCGAATACTTTGGTGCATGCTAAAGGTAAAGGTATTATTATCAGAGAACCTTCAGTAGTTGCCGTAGACAGAGAGAATAAAGAGGTGCTGGCGATTGGTGCCGAAGCTAAGCAGATGATTGGTCGTACTCCTGGACATATCGTAGCTATTCGTCCGATGAAGGATGGCGTTATTGCTGATTTTGATATTACCCAGTCGATGCTTAAATACTTTATAAAAAAAGCAATTGGCAAACATTCTTTAGTCCGTCCGCGTATTGTTGTTGGCGTTCCTTCTGGCGTTACTGAGGTTGAAAAACGTGCGGTTATTGATGCTACTGTACAAGCTGGGGCCAGGGAAGCATATTTGATTGAAGAACCAATGGCGGCTGCTATTGGTGCAGGGTTGCCTGTACAAGAAGCCACCGGCAGTATGGTCGTTGATATTGGCGGCGGAACCTGCGAAGTAGCTGTTATTTCCTTGGGTGGTATCGTTATCAGCCGTTCTATCCGGACCGGCGGTGATGCAATGGATGATGCTATTGTACGTTACATCAGGAAAACATTCAGTCTGTTGATTGGTGAGCGGACAGCAGAAGAAATAAAAATTACTATTGGCACTGCGATGGAACTTGAAGAAGCTACAGAAATGGAAATTCGTGGTCGTGATCTCGTGACAGGGTTGCCTAAAAATCTGCTTATTAATGCGAACCAGATCTGCGAGGCGTTGAGTGAACCGGTGGCTAATATTGTCGATGCCGTACGTAATACTCTGGAGAGAACTCCTCCGGAACTGGCTTCTGATATTATGGATCGCGGTATCGTTATGACAGGAGGATCTTCTTTGCTGCGTAATCTTGACCGTCTACTGAGCAAAGAAACAGGAATGCCTGTCTATGTTTCTGATGATGCTTTGTCCTGTGTTGCCTTAGGTACTGGTATTGCGGTTGAAAATGTAGATATCTATAAAAAAGGATTTATGGCATCTAATAATAAATGAAGGCTGAATTATTATTGTGAGTAAGAAAAATATGAGCCTGCTTCTGATTGTGATAGCATTGGTAGCTCTGATGGCGTTGGCTGTTGAAGGAAGAGTACGATTTCCGGTGTTGAATAGAGTGGTGATTGCAGTAATAAGTCCTGTCAACAGTTGTATTCAGACGTTTACAGGCGCAGCTTCTTCTTTGGAAAAGAAGCTGGAAGCTATTACGACAATGGAAGCAGAAAACGAGCAATTAAAAAAAGAAAACGCTGAATTGCGAAGGGCTAATATAGCTATGGCTGAGTTTTACGCTGAAAACCAGCGGCTGACAAAGCTTTTGCAATATAAAGAGCACGTGCCTGAACAGAAATTACTGCCTGCCAAAGTTGTGGGGCGGAATATGGGCGATTTACAGGATGTTGTAATCATCGATCGTGGTTCTGCAGATGGTCTGGATAAAGAGATGGCTGTTGTTACGGGTGATGGTATCGTAGGGCTGGTAGAAGAAGTTTATCCTGCTGCTGCTAAAGTCATGCTGATTACCAGCAGCCGTTGTAAGATCGGGGCACGTATTTTGAGGGCTGATTCCAGAGCGGTTGGTGTTATCTGCGGAAGAAGCATGGAAAATATGCCTTTAGAAATGGAACATTTACCCAGGGAAGCGGATGTAAGAAAAGGTGATGTTGTTATTACCAGCGGTTTCAGTGGCAGGCATCCGGCAGGTTTGGTAATTGGTACTGTAAGAGAAACCAGCCCAGAGGCGGCAGGACTTTTATTGAACGCAGATGTTGATCCTGCTGTTGACAGCAGTAAAGTAGAAGAAGTTTTTGTTGTTACCGGGTATAGCAACCCTGCAGCAGCAACAGGTAAATTAAATAGTAATACCGAAGGAGGACAGGCACAATGAGGAAACTGATTTGGCCCGTCCTGTTTCTGTTATGTTTATCTTTACAGATGAGTTTGCCGCAAAATCAGTGGTTTAAATTTGATCTGCCGCTTTTGCTTATTTATTGTTTGGCTATGCTGAAAGGTGCATTTGCCGGTGGGATAGCTGGCTTTTTCGTAGGATTGCTGCAGGATCTTTTAACCGGTGGTATTTTTGGTTTTCATATTTTGACAAGGACTGCGATAGGGTATTATGTTGGCTATACAAAAGAAAAGGTATTTAAAGACAGTATGTTTTACAATATTGTAGCGATTGTTACAATAACAGTTGCTTTGCGAGGCTGTTATTTTATTCTGCAGGTTATTATGGCTAAGGGATTTTCTGTTTTACTGTTAGAGCTGGCACTGCAGGATACGTTTGCTTATTGCCTGGGAAATATTATTTTTGTAATTCCGTTGTATCTTCTGACAGAAAGACTGCAGAAATGGATAGAACTGGATGATGGATTGCATTAAACAAAGGAGGTCAAATTGTGCTGAACAAAAGATACGCGCGCCGCTTGGAAGTTATGCTGGCAGCAGCAGTATGCATATTTTTAATTTTGCTCGGCAGAATGGCCTATTTGCAGCTTTATAAAGGCGATTATTATGGCAATCAGGCTGATGGTAACAGATTGCGCAGAACAAAAATCACTGCTCCGCGCGGCCTGTTTTTTGATTATAAAGGGCAGGAATTAGTTAATAATCTGCCTGGTTATGCTGTGGCACTTCAGCGTCAGGGGCAGCGTGATAATGAAAAAGTGATCGGTATATTGTCTGAAATATTAAATATGCCGGAAGACCAAATTAGAAAGCGTATTGCAGCTAATCAAAACAGTTATGAGCCAACCCGCTTAAAAAGCAATGTTTCCCCTGAGATCGTAACAAAAATAGAAGAACGTAGGTTGGAGTTACCTGGAGTTTTGTTGGAATTACAGCCAATCCGCAATTATTTGTATAAAGAACTGGCAGTTCACGCGTTAGGTTATGTTGGCGAGGCCAGTGAATATGATATTACTGAAGGCAGCTATAAAGGGATGCCAGGCGGTAGTATTGTTGGTAAATTTGGCATTGAAAAAACTTTTGATAAAGTTATCCGCGGAATAGACGGCAGCTTTGATGAGGAAGTAGATGTTGCCGGTAATGTTGTTAAACAACTGGGTCAGCGTGACCCCATACCCGGGAAAAGTTTGCAGCTGACCATTGATAAAGAATTGCAGATGGTTATGGAAAAAGCTGTAGATGAGCAATTGGCATATCTGCGGTCCAGCGGGATTGCCCCTAACGCCAGAGCAGCGGCTATTGTTGCGATTGATCCGCGCAGCGGTGCGGTAAGAGCTATGGTAAGCAGGCCTGCGTTTAATCCTAACCTTTTTGTAAATGGGATATCGGAAAAGGATTGGCAGGTTATAAATAATGATCCTAACTATCCTATGGGCAACAAAGTAATATCAGGCGAATATCCCCCTGGATCAACGTTTAAGATCATTACGGGTACGGCGGCATTGGAACTTGGCAAGGTAACACCGGAAGAATTGATTTTTGACTCCGGTCAGCACTGGCTTATCCCTATGGGCAACGCTGGCGGAGAAGCCCTGGGTTGGATTAACTTTCAACAGGCTTTAAGCATGTCGGATAATGTATATTTTTATGAAATGGGCAATCGCTTAGGGATCAATAATCTGGTTGATTTTGCACGCAAATTCGGTATGGGCAGGAAAACAGGTATTGAACTTGAGGGTGAAGCTTCAGGGCTGCTTCCGACACCTGAAAATAAACGCAAGATATTTACAGGGGAGGACTGGACTCTGGGTGATACCTTTAACGCTTCTATCGGGCAGGGGATAGACCTTGCAACACCTCTGCAGATGGCGGTGATGATGAGCTGCATCGCCGGAGGTGGTATTTATCACCAACCGTATTTAGTAGATAAAGTCCTTAATAATGATGGAAGTGTTTTTGAAGTACGTCAGCATCAGGAACCATATGCTTTGGGGGTATCACAAAAAACTCTTGAACTGATTAAACAGGGTTTGATGGGTGTGGCACAATCTGGCGGAACGGCTTCTTATTTTGCCAATTTGCCGAAGCCAATGGCTGCGAAAACAGGCACGGCAGAAAATCCGCATGGACGCGATCATGGTTTATTTGTAGCCTATGGACCTACAGATGCTCCGGAACTGGTAGTTGCGGCAGTAGTTGAGCAGGGCAGTTTTGGTTCTACTTCAGCTGGTCCGATTGTATATAAAGTGTTTGAAGAATGGTTTAGAGAAGAAGGTCTGATACCGTCACAAGCGGTTAAGTAAGCAGAAACTGCGGAAAGGATAGCAAATGCAGCAAAATAGATATTTTCGTAATTTGGACTGGTGGCTGGTTATAGCTATTTTTGGGTTGATTGGAATAGGCATTTGCCTGATTGCCAGCGCTACTCATTCTTTTGCTGTAACGACAGGTAAAGCATGGCATGTTGAACGGCAAAGTCTGTTTTTAGCAATAGATTTGGCCCTGGTTATTTTTTCGTTGCGCTTCGACTATCGGCTGCTTAAAGATATTGCAACCCCCTTATATGTTTTTAATATTATCCTGCTTTTTGCGGTAATGTTTTTAGGACACAGCCAGCTGGGTGCTCAAAGATGGATCCAGATCGGCCCGCTCAGTATTCAGCCTTCTGAGTTTTCTAAAGCAATAATGATTGTCTGTCTGGCTGCGTTTTTAAATAAAAGATTGGAAACTCTTGACAGTTTCACTGATTATTTGCCGGCGCTGGCTTATGCTTTTGTACCTTTTATATTGGTTATGAAGCAGCCGGATTTAGGTACGTCGCTGGTTTTTATGGCAATTTTGCTTGGGATGCTGCTCATCAGCGGGTTTAAGGTCAGGTGGCTGATGTATATGAGCGGCGCGCTTATCGCTTTGATGCCTGCATTGTGGCATATTTTAAAAGAATATCAAAAAAACAGGATTCGTGTATTTTTAGATCCGGAGCTTGATCCTTTTGGGGCTGGATATCATGTCATTCAATCAAAAATAGCTATTGGGTCTGGCCTTTTGACAGGTAAGGGCTGGTTTTTAGGTACGCAGAGCCAACTTAATTTTCTGCCTGAGAATCATACTGATTTTATCTTTGCTGTAGCTGGTGAAGAGTTTGGATTCATTGGTATTTTTATTATTTTATTATTATATTTGATCGTTATTTGGCGCGGGCTGACTATTGCATTGAACGCCGAAGACGATTTCGGTACCTTGCTGGCAGTGGGCATTACTTTCATGTTTATGTTCCATGTGCTGGTAAATATTGGAATGACTGCTGGGATTATGCCAGTTACAGGTGTGCCGCTGCCGTTTATGAGTTACGGAGTGAGTTCGCTGACTACGAATATGCTGTTGGCCGGGCTGCTGCTGAACATCAATATGCGGCGTCAGCAGCTGCAATTTTAGAGGAGGAACAGTATGGAAAAAGAATTAACGATCGATATACTCAGCAGTGTACAGAAACCTGCTCGTTATACAGGCGGAGAATTTAACAGTATTGTAAAAAGTCCGGAGGAAACTGAAGTAAGTATCGCCTTGGCTTTTCCGGATATTTATGAAGTTGGGATGAGTTATCTGGGATTTAAAATTTTATATCATATCCTGAACCTTGAAAACGGTGTTGCTGCTGAAAGAGTTTACGCCCCTTGGGTAGATCTGGAAGCAAAAATGCGAGCCAATGCTATTCCGCTGCGAACTTTGGAAACGGAAAAGATATTGCAGGATTTTGATTTTGTCGGCTTTACTTTGCAGTATGAGCTTTCTTATACAAATATTCTTAATATGCTTGATTTGGGCCGTATACCTGTAAAAACAGAGGAACGTACAGAAAAAGATCCTTTTATTATTGTTGGCGGACCCTGCGTATATAATCCGGAACCTCTGGCAGATTTTTTTGATCTTGCCGTTGTTGGTGAAGGTGAAGAAGTTATGGTCGAGCTGATGGAGGCTTATAAAAAATGGAAACGTGAAGGTAAGCCTGGTGGACGGCAAGGTTTCCTGCGCTGTGCGGTAAAGCTCAAAGGTATTTATGTACCATCATTTTATGATGTTGCTTATAATGAAGATGGCACTGTAGCAGCAGTAGTAGCTAATTGTGATGCTGCGCCGGCGGCAGTTGAAAAAAGAGTTATTTCTGATATGAATACGGTTAATTATCCGACAGCTCCGATCGTGCCGTTTGGAGAAATCGTGCATGACAGAATTATGCTGGAAGTTTTTCGCGGCTGCAGCCGCGGCTGTCGTTTTTGCCATGCAGGTATGGTCTATCGTCCTGTGCGTGAACGCAGGCCGGAGCTTTTAAAGGAGCTGGCACGCCAACTGGTGGATAATACAGGTTATAACGAAATTTCACTGGTATCTTTAAGCACGGCAGATTATTCTTGTCTTGCACCGATGATACATGATATGATCGAAGAATTTAAAGATGAAAAGGTTAGTGTTTCATTGCCATCTCTTCGTATTGACAGTTTTTCTGTAGATCTGGCGAAAGAAGTGCAGGCTGTACGTAAAAGCGGATTGACTTTTGCACCGGAAGCTGGCAGCCAGAGAATGCGTGACGTGATAAACAAAGGCGTTACAGAAGAAGACTTAATGAATGCGGTTGGTGCTGCTTTTACTGCAGGCTGGTCATCAGTAAAATTATATTTTATGATAGGTTTACCTGGTGAAACTGACGAAGACGTACTGGCTATAGCTAAATTGGCGAAGGCAGTACAATATAAATATCAGGAAGTAACAGGTCGGCGCGGTGCGAAAGTAACCGTGAGTGCTTCTTCTTTTGTACCCAAACCCTATACTCCGTTTCAATGGGTGCAGCAGGATGATATAGCGGAACTAAGGCGTAAACAATTTTTATTGAAAGATGCCTTAAAAGTAAAAAATATCACCTTCCAGTATCATGACTCGGTGACCAGTGTGCTTGAAGCTGTTTTTGCCCGTGGTGACCGCCGTTTAGGAAAAGCCTTATATCTGGCTTGGCAGCGCGGAGCCAAATTTGATGGCTGGAGCGAACATTTTTCTTATGATCGCTGGCTGGAAGCTTTGCAGGACGCAGGTTTAAACAAAGAATTCTATATAGGCCGCGAACGCGGAGCTAATGAATTATTCCCATGGGAACATATCCAGCCCGCTGTAGCACGCAGTTTTCTGCGCAGGGAATATGAAAAAGCCCTGGCAGAAGAATTGACCCACGATTGTCGTCACGGTGTCTGTACAGGTTGCGGTGTTTGCCAAAAGCTGGGCGTAAAAATAATCGACTGGAAAGAGCAGGGCTTAGTATGAAATTAAGGATGCAGATAACTAAAGAGAAAGAAATACGTTTTATTTCCCATTTAGAATATGTGCGGACTATTGAAAGAGCTATCCGACGCGCTAAACTGCCTGCTGCTTATTCCGAAGGCTTTAATCCGCATTTAAAGTTTTCTCTGGCTTCGGCGCTTGGTGTTGGCGTTGTCAGTATGGCTGAATTTGTAGAGATAGAACTGGCTGAGCCGATGGAAGTACACGAGGCTGTGCAGAAGATGACAGCGGCTTTACCTCGCGGCATTCAGATTATGGCCGCAGATGTAACTGCGAACAACGCACCGGCGCTGATGGCTTCCGCCGGAGGTGCAGATTATCTTGTTGTGCTGCCTTATTCCGGTGAGTATGTTGAGGCCGTAGCTGCTTTTAACGCGGCAGAAAGTGTCGTTTATGCTAAGGCAGCGCCAAAGCTTAGAAACAAAATCAAAGAAATTGATGTAAAATTTTATATACCGGAAATATGTGCAAAGCAGGAAAATGATATGTTGACGTTAAAATTTTCCTGTCGTATTACACCTAATGGCAGTATGAAAGCAGCAGATCTGTTAAATACCTTAAATCAGCATTTTGGAATGCAGCTGCCTGTTGAAAAGGCAGATATCACCAGACTGGATCTGTATCGTGCAGCTGCTGATGGCCGCAGATTGCCGATGTTGGAACATATGGACAAGTTTATTCAATAGTTCAGGAAAGGAGGGGCTTTTGTATGGAAACCAAAATCATTATCAGTGCTACGTCAGAAGAAACACGTATGGGTCTGACTGAAAACGGTAGACTGATGGAATATTTAGTGGAACGCAGCAGTGAAAAACATCTTGTCGGTAATATTTTTAAGGGGCGTGTAAATAATGTTGTTCCTGGCATTCAGGCGGCTTTTATTGATATTGGTTTGCAGCAGAATGCCTTTCTTTATCTGGGTGAAAGTAATGATATTACTGAAGGTAAGTCCATATTAGTTCAGATAACGAAAGATGCCAGGGGAAGCAAAGGACCTTCCGCGACACGCGAGCTGACGTTACCTGGGCGCTATGTGGTGCTTTTGCCACTGGCGGATTATATTGGAGTTTCGCATAAAATAGAGAATAAAGAGGAGCGAAATCGTTTAAAAGCTATTATTGAGGAAGCAAAGCCTGATGGTATGGGAATCGTTATTCGTACGGCGGCTATTGGTGCCAGTGAGGAAGCATTGCTTGAGGATATCAGGCATTTGTGCGCTAACTGGCGTGTCATAGAAGCACGCGGGAAAGTAGAAAAAGCTCCTGCAACCTTGTATCGGGAATTAGACTTATCAGTACGGATCGTACGTGATTATCTGACAAATGATGTTTCCCAAATTATCCTGGATGATAAAGCAGTATATGGACGTGTCTGCGAGTTACTGAAGAACATGCCAGGAGGTACAACGGGCCGGGTTCTGCTGCATGAAAAGCAGGAAGATGTTTTTGCGTACTATGGACTGCGGGAGGAAATAGATACTATTTCTGACAGGCGGATAGACTTGAGCTGCGGCGGTTATCTGGTAATTGATTATACAGAAGCAATGACTGTTATTGACGTTAACAGCGGCCGTTACAGCGGCCGTGAAAATTTGGAAGAAACTATTATGCAGATCAATCGTGAAGCGGCTGTCGAGATTGCAAGACAGCTTAGACTGCGGGATATTGGCGGAATTATAGTTGTAGATTTTATTGATATGCATACGCAGGAGCATCAGCAGGAAATTCTGCAGGTGCTGCAGCAGGCGCTTTCGAATGATAAAATGAAGCCGCGTGTTCAGGATATTACGGTTTTGAATTTAGTTGAAATTACGAGAAAAAAAGCTCGCCAGAATCTTTCAACGGTTCTGTATGCTCCCTGTCCTATCTGTCAGGGGGGTGGCAGAGTGCAATCACGCGAAACAGTAGCATTGGAAATAAAACGGCGTTTGCGGACTTTACTGGCTAAGCCATGCGCATCACGCAGTATTTTGATTTCTGCCAATCCCTGGATGGTAGAGTGGCTGCGGGCTAAAGATCTGCGGCAGTGGGAACGTGAACTGGCCTGTAAAATTAAGGTAGAAGTAGATACTGGTCTGCACATAGAAACCTTTTCTATTTTAGACAATACCGGTGTTGACAAATAACGCCGTTTGTAATAAAATATTCGAGTATAGACTGATTAAGTCTGTCCCCAACCGCGCAGAGAGGTTCCGTAAACTCTTTAGGAGTACCGAATTTGGCGAGTCTATCATAAGGGAGGTGCAAATAGATGTACGCAATCATTAAAACCGGCGGTAAACAATACCGCGTTAGCGAAGGCGATGTTCTGAACATTGAAAAATTGGACGTTGAAGCTGGCAGTGAAGTCGTTTTTGACGAAGTTTTGACTGTTGTTGCTGACAGCGATGTTAAAATCGGCAAACCCGTTGTTGACGGCGCTAAAGTAACTGCTAAAGTTGTTGAACATGGTAAGGCTGAGAAGATTTTTGTTTTTAAATATAAAGCAAAATCCAACTACCGCAAACGCCAAGGTCATCGTCAACCGTTCACTAAAGTTGAAATCTCTAAAATCGAAGCTTAACAGCAATGATTACAGTAGATTTATTTAAGAACGAACAGGGATTGATAACAGGCTATAAGGTCAGCGGTCACGCAGGCTTTGCAGCAGCAGGCGAAGATATCGTCTGTGGGGCGGTTTCTGTTTTGACGCAGACACCAATCCTTGGATTGGAACAGCATTTGAAATGTCAGCCGTCATATCACGTAGATGAAGAAGACGGCATTTTAGAAGTAAACTTGAATAATACTCCGAATGAATTGACTCAGGCTATTCTGGCAACTATGGAATATGGTTTGCTGGGAGTAGCAGAGCAGTATCCGAAGTACGTTCGCATTCATACATACAGGAGGTGAATCGCAATGTTTAAACTGATCCTGCAATTGCATGCTCATAAAAAAGGTACCGGTAGCTCTCACAATGGTCGTGATTCCAATGCTCAACGTTTGGGCACTAAAGCTCACGAAAGCCAATTGGTAACTGCCGGCAGCATTATCGTACGCCAACGTGGTACCAGATTCCATCCCGGCAACAATGTTGGTATGGGTAAGGATTACACCATTTACGCTACTATCGAAGGCCGTGTTAAATTTGAACGTAAAGGGCGCGACAAACGTCAAATCAGTGTTTATCCGGTAGAAGAAGCAGCAATGTAATTTAAAATTAAAAGCACTCACTTATGTGAGTGCTTTTTTGTTAAAAAAATAGCAGCAGATAAGTATGGCAGTATTTGTAAAAACCACCCGTTTTACGGGTGGTTTTTATTTTTACTTAGCAAAGATTTCTTAAATTATGCTCGAATATTACAACTGCAGGAGTAATTTTATACATCTTTGGTTGTAATATAGCCTGGTGTTTGTTTCTATAATCATCCCTAAGGAGTAAAATAAATACCATAATTCTAACTTTGGCAGTCTATTTGCAGATAGAGACTTCTATTAAAATATAAGTATAAGCCGAAAATATTCACATGGTTGGTATATGGATGCTTTTAAAGTTTTTTTAGTGCAAAGTATGCAAATATTTGTAAGTGATATTAAAGGAATAAATATGCAATATAAGTATTTGAAATTCTTTGAGATTATATTTGTTTTGTTGTAAAAAGGCAATTGAAACGATATAATCATTTTACACTGCCGTATAGTTGTTTTGATGTTGTACTTAAGGAGATGAAAATGATGCGCAACACTTTTTCTTCACAGGAGTGGTTGAAATTTATTGGGAAGGAAAAATTACAAACCTTTCAGGATTCTTTTGCCCGTGTTGATAATATCAGTTTATGCTTTTTTGATTTAGAAGGCACTCCATTAACAGTGTGGTCAAACTCAAGTCTTCTTTGTCACCAGATAATTCAAAATAATAAAAAACGCTGTCAGCAGGAAAAAGAAAAATCAATGTGTTTTCTCAAAAAAACTCAGCAGATAAAATTGTTTACGTGTTATTTGGGGTTAACATATTTTATGTGCCCTGTTTATTATAATAACAAGCTGGTTGCTATTGCCTACGGCGGTGGCATTGCTACAGAGGCGCATACAGTGCCTCAGGAAATTATAGAACGTTATAATATACCCTTAATGCCTCAGCGTAAGCTGCAGCGGATAGGGGAATTGCTGGTGCAGACAATGGCTCTGGTAAATTTTGATTTAAATGTTGTTGAAAATATTGGGGCGGAAAAAACTGAAGCTGATCTAAATGTTTTTAACGGTATTTTGAGCAGGCGTGAAGCAGAAGTAGCAATGCTTATCTGTCAGGGATTGAGTAATAAACAGATTGCAGAACAGCTTTTTATCAGTGAAAAAACCATAAAAACACATGTCAGCAATATCCTGAGCAAACTTGATATTAAAGATCGGATGCAGTTGATTTTGGAGTATTGCAGGATAGTACCTAATGCGTAATAAAATCGAATGGGGCAAAGAAGATGAGCATAAAGAAAAAACTGAGTATTTTTGTTTTGGTTTTGCTATTGGTACCCATGCTTTTATTAGTACTTTCAACGCAGCATTTTTTTGACAGACAGATCCAGGAGAATGAACGCAACTATTTACAGGTTGCGATGAAAACTGTTCGTAATGATATGGAAAACAGGATGGACGAGATGAGAAAAGCAGGATTGCTTTTCTCAGGTGATTCAGATATTAATAAAGCCATGTATGATGATAGAAACAGACTTGCTATGGCTTTAAATAATTTAAAACGTAATTTTAATTATCTTGACTATGTAGTTATTGTAGATCGAGAGAACCGTATATTGGCAAGCAGTTCTCCCTATCTGTTATATCCAGATGGCAGTGCTGTTAAAATCCTGGCTGCCAGCAGCATGCTGTTTGGGAAAACGCATGTATCAGAAGAAGTTGTCGGGCTTGAAGAACTGTTTACTAAAGATTCATTTGAATATGACAACTTTTCGATCAAAATACTTAACCAGTTTCCGGGGGCGCAGGAGTATCTGCATAAAGCTCTGATGGGTATAGTTGTAGTACCGATCAGAGATAAATCTGCTGATAACGACGTTATCGGAGCTATTGTATTATGTGATGTACTTAATAATGATAACTACTTTGCTGAGCGCTACAGCAGAAATCTGGATAATTCATTTCTGGCTTTTTCCATTGACGGGATAAGGATTGCCTCGAATATTCAGACTGATACTAAAAGTAATTTTGTCGGCAGCAGGGCCCCGCATGAAACAGGTAAATATTTGGAAGACGATAAACAGTATTTTGGAAAAGTGGATGTCGATGATGAAATACATGTTTTTTTAGATCAGAAAATTTTTAACAGTGCTGATGAACCAATCGCTGTTGTAGGAATTGGCATCCCAGAAGAAAAATTTTCGGGAATTGTCAGCAATAATTATAAGTATGTCTTAGGTCTTTTTTTCTTATGTCTGTGGGCCATGCTTATTTTAGGGCAGCTGTTGGCTGAAAAAATAAGCTGTCCAATTGTGCATGTTACCGATTTGACTAGAGATTATTATGAAAAGAATTTTGGTAACAAAGCAATACTTAATGGGAAAAAGGATGACGAAGGTGCTATGCTGCAGGAGATGTTCGAAAAGTTTACAACTCAGTTAGAACTTAAGAAACAGGAGAGCAAACTGTATTTAGAGCAATTGGAATGTGAGCATCAGCAACAGAAGCAACTGGCGTTTGAACTGCAAAAAAACAATGAGCAGCTTGAACTTAATGTTACGGAAAGAACTAAATATTTACAGGAAGCATTGAATGAGCTGAAGAAAGTAGATGTGGCGAAATCCCAGATTATGGCGAATATCAGTCATGAATTGAGAACTCCGCTAAATGCTATAATCGGTTCTTCTGAAATTTTAAAGGACGATATATTAGGTGAACTGAATCAGAAACAGAAAAAATATGTAGCTAATATTTTCAGCAGCAGTACTCATCTGCTGCAGCTGATCAATGATATTCTGGATATATCCAAGATTGCCAGCGGGAAAATGACTCTTAATTACAGCGAATTTTATTTGAAAGAAATTGTTTTGCAGACTGTGGAAAACGTGAAAAGTTATGTGACAAGTAAACAGTTAAAAGTAAAGTTGAAATTTGAACCTGATGATTTTATGATCGAAGCTGATGCGGCCAAGCTAAAACAGATTTTATATAATCTGTTATCAAATGCAGTAAAGTTTACCGGAACTGGCGGGCAGATAGAAATCTATGTTTATAAGCGTGAAGATGTTGCAGAATTTATTGTGCGCGATAATGGTATAGGTATAGCCGAGCAGGATCAGAAAAAAGTATTTGTGGAATTTGAACAGGTCGACAGTTCTTATACCCGTGAATACGAAGGTACAGGACTGGGTCTGCCACTGGTAAAAAAGATGGTTGAGATGCATGGTGGATATGTCTATTTAAAAAGTGCTTTAGGTGAAGGAACGGAAGTAATTTTTTTGATTCCGCTGCAGCAGGGAATGAAGAAACAGTGAAAGGTGAGGTGCGTAAATGAAAACTGTTTTGATAGTGGATGATAATATTAAAAACCTGGACTTGTTTAAAGATTTTGTTGAAAGCTGGGGCTATGAAACTGTTACTGCCCAGCAGGGGAAAGATGCTATCAGTTTAGCTGAACGATATCTGCCGGATATTATCCTGCTTGATGTCATGCTGCCGGGAATGAGTGGATATGAAGTTTGCAGGGAATTAAAAGAAAATACAAAAACGCAGCATATCCCCGTGGTAATGATTACTGTTCTTAATGATATTGCGGACAGGATTCATGGCTATAAAATAGGCGCTGACCAGTTTTTGGTAAAACCTGTGGACTACAATGAACTGCATGCTATTTTAGACAGTTTATTTGGCAAAAAAAGCATGTTTGATGAAATGGAAAGCAGAGGCACAGTTATTGAGAGTCTGAATGTTTTGCTGAAACAGTGTTTACCCTCGGAAGCTGTGGTTGTTGCTGACCGCAAATTTCATTATTGCCGTAAGCTGTGTGACTATCTCAATCTATCTAAAAATGAAACTGAGCAGGGACTGCTGCTGGTACGGATACAGGATATCATCGCTACTTTATGTAAACAGAAGGGGACTGTCCCCGAGGATGAAATGACTTTTTTAGAGCCGCTGAAAATGGACAAATGGGTTAAACCACTGTTGCTGTATATTCGCGGCTATTTGAACGGTGTTGATGAAACCCTGCAGAGAAAAATTAAGGAATGCCATTTAGAAAAGCTGGCCGGTATCAGTTTTGTTTTAGACCGCTATGGCAGTATTTTAGTAAGTGAAAACGGCGATGATAACAAAGCATTGTTAAAACTGCGGCAGGAATGCAGCCAATATGCCTACCCGGATGATGTGGTAAGATTATTGGAGCAAATCGTCAATGATGAATTGTTTATGAAAAGTTTAAAAGATAAATAATTGGTATGAAGCCATAGGACTAAAGTCTTAGTCCTATGGCTTTTTTGTATTTAATAATACGGCCTAAGGCTCAAGAAGTCAGCTGGAAAATATTGTACAATCGAAACAGAAAGTAATGATACGCAAAGCTTTTGGCAGAGAGGAAGATTTTTATGGCAAGATCATTATCCCCTATAGGTGTTCAACAGGATTTGTCAGGTCGTATTTTTGATATCCAGTCTTATTCTGTACATGACGGTCCCGGTTGCCGTACGCTGGTATTTTTATCAGGATGTCCGCTGCGCTGCGAATGGTGTGCGAATCCGGAAGGTTTAGAGAATCGTGTACGGACTTTATTTAGGGTAATGAAATGCATCAACAGGACTCAAGGCTGTACCAGGTGCATCCCAAAATGCCCGCATCAGGCAATCTCTATCAGCGATGAAAAAGAAATACCCCTGGCAATAGACTGGGAAAAGTGCAGACATTGTGAAAGTCATGAATGTGTGGATGCTTGTTTACAGGAAGCTTTTGTCCCGGCTTCCAGAGATATGAAGGTTTCCGAACTGATGAAAATTTTTGACCGTGACAGGCATTACTGGTCTGGTAAAGGCGGTGCTACTTTCAGCGGCGGCGATCCTATGTATCAAAAAGATTTTTTGCAGGCGGTACTGAAGGAGTGCCGTAATGCTTATATCCATACAGCGATTGAAACGAGCGGATTTTTCCCTCAGGAAACCTATTTGACAACTATGAAATATGTTGATTTTGCATTTAATGATCTGAAGCATATGGATTCTGATAAGCATAAAGAGAAAACCGGAGTTCCAAATGAACTTATTTTAGCAAATATCGCGGCATTGGCACAATCAGATTGGTCGGGAAGACTGGTCTTGAGATCGCCTGTTATCGAAGGCTTTAATGACAGTAAAGAAAATATGGCGGCCATTGCAGAGTTTATGCACAGTGTTGGTTTAACGGAATTCAATCTTCTGCCATTCCATCGTCTTGGCGATTCAAAATGGAAGTCTTGTGGTATGGTTTATCCTTACAGTATGTATGAAGCTACGCCTCCTGAAAAATTAGAAGCTTTGCAGAAGGTGCTGCTTGATTTAGGCATCAAAGCCTATGTTGGTTCTGACACCCCATTTTAAAATTCCTCAATAAAACAGCGGCAGCGCATTGGTTTTGCTTGGACCAGTGTGCTGCCGCTGTTTTTGTGTTTAGGACCTGCTAGTACCTGAGGTGTATCAGCGTTTGATTTTTTCAGACTTACAACTCCTACTGGCGGCTCAATACTTAAGATTTTTCGCATAGTACACTTAAGTCAACCTAAGGATGCAGCAAGCGTGAATACTGAATGGATGACTGCTTCTAAAAATGCTGCAGGTCTTATAGTGAATTTTATGTAAAAAAGGAGGATTTATTATGGCAAGAAAACTCGTTGACGTATTGGAAGAGCAAGGTATGTCCTTGAATCTCCAAGCTGGCGGTGAAGCGCCGAAAGAGATGGTTGACCGCGAAGTAAAAGAAGGGGCTACAGAAAGAGCTGCTAAGTTGAAAGATATTTATCTGCAGACATTGTCTTCTGTAACCTGCGAATTTCCCTATTGGTATAACCGTGTATTTCAGGCTAATGAGGGTGACATTATGGAAGTGCGCCGCGGCAGAGCATTAAAGGCGGGCTTCGAGCATTTGACTCCCAGTATTTATCCAGGTGAGTTGCTTGTTGGTGCTAAGACCCAGTACTATCGTGGTTCTTTCCCGATGCCGTGGTTATCTGAAGGATTCTTTATGGCGAAGGAAGACGAACTGTACCAGGCTGCTTTAGCTTCCGGTTCTGCCAGTGCTGACCAGGTCAGTGCTTATGGCGCTGGTGGCGGCAACGTAACTGAAAGTTTTGGTAACGTTGTTTCCATTGCCGGTAAATATGGTATCCGCAAAGACGAAGTTCGTGTTTTAACTAAACTGGCTCGTGAGTGGGTTGGCAAATCTGTGGATGATGTTGGTCATCGTTATGAACAAATGGTTCCGGAATATCCGATTAAAGAAGCTGTTATGCGCAGCCTGATTTGTATGTTTGATTCCGGCTATACACTGCCGCAGGGCCGTGAAGTAATCAATTATTTCTATCCGCTGCAATATGGTTATGACGGTTTGATCAAAATGTGTGAAGAAGGGGTATTGCAGAAACTGCAGGACGTCCTGACGGTGATGGCATTATCGGTATGAGCAGGCTGTATTTCTACGAAGCGGTCAAACTTGTTTTGGAAGGTATCCAAACATGGCATCTGCATTATGCTGATGAAGCCAAACGTTTGGCTGCAACTGAGAAAAATGCTAAACAAAAGAAAGAATATGAAGAGATAGCTGAGATCATGGAGCATATCGCTCATAAACAACCACGTAATTTCCGTGAGGCTCTGCAAATGATTTATATGGTCCATATGGCTTCTGTTAATGAAGATGCTATTTCAGGTATGTCGCCCGGACGTATTGGACAGGTATTATGGCCATGGTTTGAGCAGGATATGGAAGCCGGACGTATCACTGAAGCTGAGGTATTGGAACTTTTAGAATGCTACCGTGTAAAAATGACCTGTATTGATTGTTTTGCTTCAATGGGTGTTGTTGGCGGCGTACTTTCCGGCAATACTTTCAATAATGTCTGCCTGGGAGGTTTGACCCGTGACGGTCAGCCGGCTGCCAACAGACTGGAAATGCTACTGCTGGAAGCTGGTATGACTTGTCAGACCACACAACCGACACTGTCAGTACTGTATGATGATAAATTGCCGGAAGAATTTCTGTTGAAAGCTGTAGAGTGCGAAAAGAGCGGTACCGGTTATCCGGCCTGGATGAATAACCGCGGCGGTATCGAATTTATCATGAAAAATTACGGGCCGGAAGGTATGAACTTGGAAGATGCCCGTGCCTTCTCGATCGGCGGCTGTTTGGAAACTTCGCCTGGTATTTGGAAAGAACTGGAATTGAATGGCAAGAAATATTGGATCCCGGGCGGCGCAGGCCAGCCGACTTCCGTAGGTGTACATTTTATTTCCAATCCGAAAGTTTTGGAAATGGTTCTTACCAATGGCTATGACAGGCGTATTGATTTGCAGGTTCTGCCACCTCATAACAAAACATTCAAAACTTATGAAGAATTGTATGAACAATTCCTTGAATATTATGATATCGTCATCGATTGCCTTGTAACTACCAATAATATTCAGCATGATGTATGGCGTAAACATAACATGTCGCTGGTAAATTCCTTCCTGAAACCTGACTGCCTGGCAAAAGGCCAGCATATTGGCAATATGGGCTACCGCTACAATGCTACTTATAACATTGAAGACACAGGCACTATCAATATGGTCAATTCTTTGTACAACATTAAAAAATTGGTGTTTGAAGATAAGAAATATACTCTGGAAGAACTTACAGATGCGCTTATTAATAACTTTGGCTTCAAAAATGCTGATGAAATCGGCAGCTTCTCGCTTGAAGCTCAGGAAAAACGTGATGATGATGACGGACGTTACGATCAGATCCACGCAGATTGCCTGAGATCCTTTAAATATGGCAACGATATTCCTGAAGTCGATGGAATTCTGGCTGAATTTGAAGACTGGTACTGTGGCTGCGGCGATAAATATGAATCCTTGTACGCTAAGCCGTTCTATGTTTGCCAGATGTCTGTATCTACCCATGCTCCGCAAGGTGCAGCAACACTTGCATCTGCTGACGGGCGTCTTTCCGGTACTACTTTTGCTGACGCTTCTATGTCTGCATATCCTGGTACTGACCGCAATGGTGCCTATGCATTATTTGAATCCGCTACTTGCTGGGATCACAGCAGATCTCAAAACTCACAGATGAACCTGAAACTGCATCCGAATGCAGTAAAAGGTATCGAAGGTTCTAAGAAATTGTTGGATCTGACCCGTTCTTACATGAGAAAAGGCGGCTTCCATATTCAATTTAATATCGTCGATTCTAAAGTTTTGAAAGATGCTCAAAAACATCCTAATAACTATCGTGATTTGTTGGTACGTGTAGCTGGCTTTACTCAATACTGGGTAGAAATCGGTAAACCGATCCAGGACGAAGTTGTTGCAAGAACCGAATACGAAGGAGTGTGAGTCACAATGGCTAAAAATAATCATGCTGATTGCCGTAATTTTACCCCTATTGACGTTGCTAAAGGTATCTGCCATGCCAATAACGACAGTATTATCCTTATTGACAGCGAAACCTGTCCGATGTTTACGCCTATTGCTAAATGTAAATGCTGCAAATGCTTTATAGAAGCTGACGAAAACAACATTGGTATCTGCGATGGCTTTAAGAAAAAAGACTGGACTTACGGTGATTTGAAAGCCGTATATTGCGAACAGTTTACAAGTAAATAAGTCTATTACAATACTTCCTCCTTAACTAAAGTAAGTTGGCGGATGCAGGAGCCTGCATCCGCCTCTTTTCAAAATGGAGCTGAAATTTGTAATTACTATTAACTCATAATCTTTTATAGATTTGTGAGACGAAGGGATGGTTTATATGGATGCGAAAAAAACCTCTTATTTTGTAGTCGTTGCTGCGTGGCTGGCAGTATTTTGCCTGTTTGGTTACCGCTCTACTTTTGCTATCCTGGCCGGGCCAATGTCGCAGACGATGGGTTGGACCGGGGCACAGGTATCGTTAGGCTATTCGCTGATGATGAGCATTTATGCCATTACAGCGTTCTTTAGCGGTATGATTTTGGATAAATGGGGTACAAAACCTGTTTATACTATTGCCGCAGTTTTTTGTATGCTGGGTTTTTATCTGACAGCGAAGGTTGAATCTTTATATTCTTATTATGCGGCTTATGCTATTTTTGCCGGTATCGGAACAGGTATGCTGTGGGTATCATCTACCATTTCCATTCGTAAATGGTTCGTTGGAAAATATTATGCCAAAATGTGGGGTATTGCTTTTGCCGGTGCCCCAATGGCGCAGATCGTACTCAGTTTGGGCGTGAAACCGATGCTGGTCGAAAATGCAGGACAATGGCGTGATGCAATGACAATTTTGGGTTGGATTTCGCTCGTAGCACTTTTACTGGCAGCATTACTGGCAAAAAAGAACCCGGAACAGTATGGCTTACATGCTTTTGGCGAAGTTCCACCTGCTAAAGGCACGGCAGCCCAACAAGAGTATCCTTGGAAAATTGGAGAGGCTTTTAGCACGTTTCCGATTTGGGGTTCGATTCTGGCATTTTTGACCAGTATGGTTGCTGAATTTTTGATTTGGACTCAGGTCGTTACCTATTGGACCAAAGATTTGAAAATGACTTTAGATAATGCAACTAACCTTTATATCATCATTGGTATCGCCGGTATCTTTACAATGCCGCTTTTGGGTATCGTATCTGATAAATTAGTTGTAGCGATGAAAAATGAGATCAAAGCCAGAAAAACAATGCTTATTTTCGGCCCGGCTGTAGGCGCAGTAGCTTGTTTGCTGCTTATGACAATGGGACCGCAGTCTACCACTTTGGGTGCTTTGATCTGCGTACTGTTTGCAGTTTATTGGGCAATTGAACCGGGTGGCGTCGTTGGTTATGCCGGTGCTATCTATGGGCGCGTCAGTCTGGGCAAATTGTGGGGGCTTGCTACCCTGATTGTTATGGGTATAGGACCAGCGCTGGGCAGCTTTATGGGCGGCTATCTTGCTGATACTACGGGTAACTTTATTGCTTCTATCAAATTTGCCCTCTGTTCTTTTGTTCTTTCGGCGATTATAGCTTTTATTTTACCGCTGAAAATAAAAGTTCCTGATCAACAGGGTGTGGTTTTAGAAGAAAACGAAGACTATACAGAATAAATAAGATTTAAAAACAGTATTGTATTTAGAAAATATTTGTTTAGGGGCTGGAAATATGAAAGTATTGGTAATTGGCGACAGCTACGGTTTACCGCGATATGCAAAAAACAGCTTTAATGTAGAACTCGATTACGCAGGAACATATCCCGAGCAGCTGCGCAGAATGCTCAGCGCAAATTTTACCGAGGATGTATGTCTGGTAAATCGCTGCCGCCATGCTAATACAAGCTTAAGTCTTATAAAAGGCGAGGCCAATGAAATAGAATTTTTACGCCCGGATTATACGATATTACAATTGGGTCTGGTAGATTTATGGCCGGCGGAAGGAAGAAAAATCTGGCCGCTTTACTCTGAACAATACGGTCGTGACCCTTGGGTAACGCCTGATGAATATAAAAATAATCTGCAGCTTTTTCTAAATTTTGCCAAGAGCAGAGGGAGCAAAGTGATTGTTATCAATAATCCTCCTGTAGAGAAAGTCCATCTGTTAAAACATGCAGGTTTAGAAAAAAAGATCGTTCTGTATAATAACCTGCTGACAAGATTAACGCTTGGTAAAAGCGTTAATCTACTGGACTGGTATGACAGGATAAAAAGTCTGGATGGGAAATGTATTTTTGGCAGTGATGGTATCCATCCTACCAGAGAAGCGGCAAATTTACTGGCACGATTGTTACTGCAGCAGATAAGCTTATTTGAGGACGGTGTTGTAAATGGATAGAAAACAGCTTTTGGAAAAGATTATCGCCCGTGAAGCAGCGATGTTTATCGCTGTTAAAGCCAGTGAACCAGCTGATTGCCAGGAAATGCTGAAAACTTTTTATCTGATGCGTGAAATGAGCCATTCGGTTTTAGCGGCTGATACACTGACATCGTATTTACAGGACCTGGAAACGGCAGCGGCGGCAGGGCGTAACTTAATGACAGAAAAATATGCCCGTATGGAAAATTTGATACCATCGTTAAATGAAAATGAACTGATTTACAAAATAGTAGATATCGAAAGAGAATGGCTTTCTGAAGTACATAAAAAATATCCTTTGACAATAGCTGTTGAAGGCGGCTTTACTACATACGCAGTTTGCGAATTGGAAACGTATTCTGATGCAACTTTAAATTTATATTATCGTGATATCTTTTTAGCTGCGACACAAAAACGTAATTTAGTTGAAGAACGTTACCAATATCTGTATGGTAATTTAGGATTTAAAGATTTGGAGGAAGTTGAAGCTTTAGCACAAAAGCGTGCTGCCGTAAAGGAGTGAAAAATATGCAGAGAAATGAGATCATGCAGCGGATCATTGATTTGGAGACCGAAATGTTTATGAGTGTCAATGCGGAAGAAGCTGTTCCTGCTAATACCATACCTGCATTTAAGGAAATGCGCCGTATGACATATTCTGTTTTATCGGATAAAACAGTTGCTTTGTGGCTGTGCGATTTGGAAACAGCGAAAAAAGACGGACGTAATGTTATGACTGAAAAATATGCTTTGATTGGCGATCAGATACCAACCCTGCAGGATAATCCACAGATCGAAAGGATCGTTGATATAGAAGAAAAATGGATGAATGAATTAGCCTTTAAATATCCACATGCTGTTAAAAGAGAACGGGCTAATGCGGAACTTTTTAGAAAGTATGCGTTATGTGAATTGCAGACATGGTCACCTGCTGCAGTAAATTCGTATTTTGAAGATATAAAAAAAGCTATGGAAGAAGGACGAAATTTAGCAGAAGAACGTTATGATAATCTGTATCAGAATATTGGTAAAGGAAGGTTGCGGGATGTTGAAGATTCATTAAAATAAAGTTTTCAGTAAGGTTTTTTGTTTATACAAAGAACCTTACTTTCTGTTATAATGGTAAACAGAACACTTAAGAACGGAGTGGTATGATGCTGCGGAAAATTTTATTAGTGATGAATTTGATTTTTATACTTTCAATGGGCGTTGTCTGCGCTGCTGAAAGAACATATGAAGTGACTGATGGTGGTTGTATTGTCAGCTTACCTGAACAGTATGCAGTAACAGTTGTGGAAAGGCCGACCGATCCAAATGACGAACTTGGGGTTCAGGTCGCGCAGCTTTCAATAAGTGACCCTGTTACTAAATCGATGACAATGCATGTTATGGTGGAAAGCAGTAAATTGACAAAAGAATTGCCCGACCTGAATTATAGACCTGGCGGAGTGATGAAGGACTATTTTGCGGAAAATCTGCAAAACAGCGGTTGGCAGGAGCCGGTAGTCGCAGGTGAGCTGCAGAATGGGAAGATGTATTTTATTAAATTCAGCAGCTATATAGCTGACAGCGTAGGGCAGAAATATGACGGACAGATTTATGCCACCCTTAAGAACGGTAATTTGATTTATCTGATGATAATGAGTAAAGAACGGGCTTTGACAGCGGACGAAAAAACATTTTTAGAAACGACTGTCAAAAATTTACAGTTTAAAGATACTGTACTGGTAAATACCAATGCACAAAATAAATAAAAGGTTCCGTACGTTAAGTACGGAACCTTTTATTTATAAAACCAAAAAACGGCTGCGACTCGCACCACCGTAGTCGCAACCGCTTTTTGAGGTTGAAAGGATGAAAATAATTGAGAGAGAAGGGAGGAGGTAATTGCATTAAATGCTTTTGCCTTGTCTATATAATACATTATTGCAATAGGGTTTGCATCTTACAATGATTACATAATCTGTTTAATATAATTACATAATTATATTAGGACTAAAAGTTTTTCAAGCTAAACCTCAAAAAATTATTTTGCTTTTTGCGAGAAGGCTTGATAAAATGCCATTAAGAATTGGCAGGTGGTGGAAAAATGCAGACAGTGGCATGTTTTGGTGATTCTTTGATTTATGGTTTCCCTTTTGGTCCGCGTATATCGTGGCTTGCCGAAGCTGAAAAACTCACCGGAGATAAATTCTTGAATTATGGAGTATGCGGGGATTGTACAGACGATATTTTATCCCGCCTGAAAACAATGCCTTTGCCGGCTCATATTAAACATATTTTGTTTCTGGGAGGAGCTAATGATATCATTCAAATGCGTCCGCAGAAATTTATTCTGGAAGATTTGGATAAAACCTTGAGATATTGTCAGAGTAAAAACTTTGATTTGGGTATTGTTTTGCCGCTTGTAACGGCGGAAAGCAGGTTAAACGAATATATTTTACCGCTGCGGGATGTAATAAGCGCACGTTTCGCAGAGCGGGCCTGGCTGTTGGATCTGCAGCCTGCTGTTGGACTGACTGCTGCAGAAAGGAAGAAGGCATATCTGGATGGCGTACATCCGACGGCAGCCGTTTACAGGGCGATGGGAACATATGCTGCGCCGCTGCTTAGAAACTGGCTGGAAAAAGATAATAGTAAATAAAGAAACTTTGCTTTCACTGGCCTTTTTGTATTATAATAAGGAAATAGATAAGTAGGCAGGCGTTAAATTTAACGCGGCATTTATGCTGAATATTTAATTATTGAAGATAGAGGAGAATATCATGTTTATTGATCGAGCGAGAATATATGTCGAAGCAGGTGCCGGCGGCGACGGCCGCAGCAGCTTCAGACGCGAAAAATTTGTTGAAAAAGGCGGCCCGAACGGTGGGAATGGCGGTCGCGGCGGCGACGTGATTTTAAAAGCTGATAAAAATCTCAATACTTTAATAGATTTTCGTTACAAAAGAAAATTTGTTGCCAAACGTGGCGGACACGGCGGTAATTCCAACTGTACAGGCCCACGTGCCGATGATGTTATCGTAAAAGTACCTCTTGGAACTTTAGTGCGCGATGATGCTACCGGTGTGCGCCTGGCTGATTTGACTGAGGACGGACAGGAATATGTTATTGCTAAAGGCGGCCGTGGTGGTAAAGGCAATGCCTGCTATGTTACAAGTACCAACAGAGCACCGACTTTTGCAGAAAAAGGTGAACCGGGCGAGCTGCGCTGGATAAAGCTGGAGTTGAAGCTTCTGGCTGACGTTGGCCTGGTAGGTTATCCGAGTGTCGGTAAATCCAGTATCATTGCACAGGTTTCGGCTGCAAGGCCTGAAATTGCCGCTTATCATTTTACTACATTGACCCCTGTTTTAGGAGTGGTGCGTATCGATGCTGAACGCAGCTTTGTTCTTGCTGATATTCCCGGACTTATCGAGGGAGCGCATGAAGGTGTTGGCTTGGGGCATGACTTTCTGCGTCATGTAGAACGTACAAAAGTACTGCTGCATGTTTTGGATGTTTCCGGTACCGACGGACGTGATCCTATTGAGGATTTTGAAAAAATCAATTTTGAGCTGTCTCAATACAGTGAACGTTTAGGACGCCGCAAGCAGCTGGTAGTTGCCAACAAAATGGATTTGCCGGAAGGCCAGGAAAATTTCCAGCGTGTTAAAGAATATGTTGAAGCTAAAGGCTATGAAATCGTTAAGGCTTCGGCGGCTACCGGCGAAGGTCTGCAGGAACTGATGTATAAGGCTTATGAGATGCTGCAGAACTTTGAACCGGAACCGGACGAAGAAGAGAATATCATTATGGATGAAATAGACCCGGACAGTTTTGAGATCACGGCTTGTGCGGATGCTGATTTTGAAGTAAAAGGGAAAAATATCGAGCGTTTGGTAGCTATGACCAATTTTGATAATGACGAAGCTTTGTATCGTTTCCAGCTGATTTGGAAAAGCCTGGGGATTGATGCGGCTTTAAAAGAAAAAGGTATTCAGGAAGGTCAAACCGTACGTATCCGCGATATGGTATTTGAATTCAAAGAATACTAAGATTTTAACGAGGGGATTGAGCTGGATGACTTTTGACCGCTCTGCACTTAAAGAAGCTAAACGTATCGTAGTGAAAGTTGGTACCAGTACCATAACTTACGCTAACGGTAAACGTAATTTTGAACAGATAGACCGACTGGCCCGGGAACTTGCCGACTTACAGAATCAGGGTAAAGAAATGATCCTTGTTACTTCCGGTGCCGTTGCTGTAGGGGTAGACCGTCTGGGGCTGTCCGAAAAACCAAAGACTATTCCCGGTAAGCAGGCTGCTGCTGCTGTGGGGCAGGGTATTTTAATGCACACCTATGAGAAGCTTTTTGCCGAATATGGACAGATCGTAGCGCAGGTGCTGCTTACTAAAACAGAATCTTTGGACAGGCACCGCTATACAAATTCCCGCAACACCTTTATGGAGCTGCTGAAAAACCGGGTAATTCCTATTGTCAATGAAAATGACGTTGTAGCTTTAGATGAATTGAAAATAGGCGATAATGACAATATGTCGGCTCTGGTTGCCGGTATCGTCGATGCTGATCTGGTAGTTATCCTTTCTGATGTGGACGGATTATATACCGCAAACCCACAGACACATCCCGATGCGAAACTGGTGAGTATCGTCAGTGATATTACTCCTGAAATTGAGGCCAGTGCCGGTGGTGTTGGCAGCAGCTTGGGTACAGGAGGGATGTTTACCAAGATCCAGGCGGCTAAAGCCGCTACCAGTTCAGGTATCCATCTGGCAATTGCCCGCGGTGATGAAAAATATGCCATAGCCCGTATTTTGCAAGGTGAAAATATAGGTACAGTTTTTGTTTCGAAAGAGAACAGGCTGCAGTTTCGTAAACGCTGGCTGGCTTTTGGCGCCCGTATCATGGGCAAACTTGTTATTGACGAAGGCTGTGCCAAGGCCGTGCGTAAAGCCGGCGGCTGCAGTATTTTACCGGCAGGAATCACGGCAGTTGAAGGACAGTTTGAAGCGGGAAATACCGTCAGCGTTGTCGATATGGCAGGGCACGAACTGGCTCGCGGGTTAAGTCACTATTCTTCAGCCGAGCTGGAGCAGATCAAAGGTGCAAAAACTTCGGAAATAGAAGATAAAATAGGCCATAAAAATTACGATGAGGTTATTCATCGTGATGATCTGGTTATTTTAGGTTAGGAGGTATCTGACATGACAACTTATGAAATGGTGCGTACTAAAGCCGAAGCGGCACATCGTGCGGCCGGTGAACTGGCAGTAACTTCTACCGTGATCAAAAATAAAGCTCTGTTGGCGATGGCAGACGCGCTTGAAGCAGGGGCTGCGGAAATTTTGGCAGCTAATGCCAAAGACATGGAAGCCGGTCGTGCTAATAATATGAAAGAATCGATGTTAGACAGATTGGCGCTTTCCCAGGTACGTATCCACGCTATGGCTGAAGGTCTGCGTCAGGTAGCGCAGCTTGAAGATCCTGTCGGTAACGTTTTAGACGGGCGCAGGCTGCCTAATGGTTTAACTGTGACTAAGGTACGTGTTCCTCTTGGCGTTATCGGGATTATTTATGAAGCCCGTCCGAATGTTACGGCTGATGCGATCGGTTTGTGCGTAAAATCAGGTAATGCGGTTATTTTGAAGGGCGGCAGCGAAGCGCTGCAGTCTAATATTGTCATTGCCGGCATACTGACGCAAGCGGCAGAGGCGGCAGGTATCCCTGCTGGAGCAATACAGTTCGTTGACAGCAGTGATCGTCAGGCAGTAACTGATTTAATAAAAATGAACGGACTGGTCGACGTAGTTATTCCCCGCGGCGGTGCTGGACTTATTCAGGCAGTGGTACAGAATGCAACGGTTCCTGTCATCGAAACAGGCATCGGTGTCTGTCATACTTATGTGGATGCAGGTGCAGACTATGATATGGCACGTGCGATTGCGATCAATGCTAAAGTACAGCGTCCGGCAGTTTGCAATGCTATGGAAACATTACTGGTGCATGAAGACGCTGCTGCTGAATTTTTGCCGCAGATGCTGACAGAATATTTTGCAGCCGGCGTCACTATTATCGGCTGTGGTAAGACACAGGCTTTTGATAAACGAATCCAGGCAGCTACAGAAGCAGACTGGGCCACAGAGTACGGAGATCTGCGTTTATCAGTAAAAATAGTAAGCGGATTGGAAGAGGCTCTTGCACATATTGCTAAATATGGAACTAAACATTCTGAATGTATCGTCACCAGTGACTATAACCATGCCCGCACGTTCCAGCAGCGTGTCGATGCTGCTGCAGTTTATGTTAATGCTTCAACACGTTTTACAGACGGCTTTGAATTCGGGTTCGGCGCTGAAATTGGCATCAGTACACAAAAACTGCATGCACGCGGACCAATGGCTTTGCCGGAGCTAACCAGCAGCAAATATCTTATCAGCGGCGACGGACAAATACGTGGTTGATTTTTAAACTAAAAGCAGCCTGCGCCCAGCGCAGACTGCTTTTTCTGTTTTTAGAAATCACTTTTTTGTCATACTTTTTGCAAAAAATGTCATTAAAAAAACACAGAAATTCGTTATCATAGGTTTTGACCAAAAGAATGGAATAAGTTATAATTTTAAACATAGTACGAGCTGATAAGAATTGTTAATTTTACGAAAGTAAAGAGGGATGTATGATGTTAGCATGGATAAAACATAATAAGTATCTGCTGGGATTTTTGATAGCTGTGATAGCGATCGGTTATTTTGGCTATGGTTATTATAAAAGCAGTACCGAAGTTAAAGAAACGGTGCGGACGGCGACCGTTGAATATGGACATTTATCGGACAGCATATCAGCTACCGGCAGTTTAAGTGCCGTAGATAATGTCGATATCAGTTCCAAAATAACCGGCCGTATCGTTGAAGTCTGTGTTGAAGAGAACGATCATGTCAATGCCGGACAGGTACTGGTACGTTTAGATGATACTTCGCTGGCGGCAACACAAACACAAATGCAGGCCAAAATGGAAAATGCTTTAGCGACTTATAATCGTTACAGTGCACTGCTGGCCAAAGGAGCTATTTCAAAATCTGATTATGATCTGGCAGAAGCCGATTATACAGTTGCGAAAGCAAATTATGACCAGGCTACCTCTAATGTTAATGATACTGTCATCACTACACCGATTTCCGGTTATGTCATAGGCAAACCTACCCCCGTTGGTCAGACGATCAGCTCTGGTATTTCCGAACCTCAGGTCATCATGTCTATTGCCAATCTGGATAATATGCAGATCGAAACCATGGTTGATGAATCTGATATTGGACAGGTAAAAGTAGGGCAGAAAGTAAACTTTACAGTTGATTCCTATCCGGACAGAACATTTGAAGGTATAGTAAGACTGGTATCCCGTAAAGCTGTTACCGAAAATAATGTTATTTATTACACCGTTTATGTAGATGTAGCCAACTCGGAAGGTAAATTGCTGCCAACAATGACAGCCCGCGCAAATATTATTGTCAATGAAGCAGACGGTGTACTGATGGTACCGGCTAATTGCCTGCGTACTGAAGGCAGCAGCCGTTATGTACAGGTTTATAATGAAGCAACAAAAGAGATCCGCAACGTAGATGTTGAAGTCGGTCTGAGCGGTGACGATAAGGTCGCAGTCAGCAGCCCTGAACTTAAAGAAGGCGATAAAATTTTGGTCAAGGCCGCTAAAGCAACGCAAACTAACAGTAATCGCATGGGTGGCCCTCCGATGCACTGATAAAATGAAAGGAGCTGCGCATATGACTGCTGTAATCAGGCTTGAAGATATTATGAAAACATATGTTATGGGCGATGCCGTAGTCCATGCGCTCGATCACGTCAGCGTAGAAATCGGTGTCGGTGAATTTACTTCTATTATGGGACCGTCCGGCAGTGGTAAATCAACAATGATGAATATTCTGGGCTGCCTGGACAGACCAACCTCCGGACAATATTATCTGGATGGCAAAGAAGTCGCCGGCTATAGTGACGATGAACTGGCGCGTACGCGCAATGCTAAAATCGGCTTTGTTTTCCAGAACTTTAATCTGCTGCCGAAACTGTCAGCACAATTAAATGTAGCTTTGCCTTTAGTTTATGCCGGTATTGGCGAAGAGGAAAGGCTGGAACGGGCTAAAACAGCTTTGGAAGCAGTGGGACTGGGTGACAGGATCGACCATAATCCAACGGAAATGTCAGGCGGTCAGCGTCAGCGTGTGGCTATTGCACGCGCACTGATCAATGACCCGGCCATTATTATGGCGGACGAACCTACCGGTAATCTTGATACCAAATCCAGCTATGAAATTATGGATATCTTTAAAAAAATGAATGATAACGGCAAAACGGTAGTCATGGTCACACATGAGCCGGATATCGCCGAGCAGACCAAACGTATTTTAACTATGCGTGACGGTAAGCTGGTCAGTGACGAATGGAGGGCTGACCATGTTTAACGAATCTATCAAAATGGCCATTGACGGAATGATTTCCAATAAGCTGCGTACATTGCTGACGCTCTTGGGCATCATTATCGGTGTCGGCGCTGTTATTGCCATGGTCAGTTTGGGCTTTGGCGTTAAGGAACAGGTCAAAAACAACATTTCCAGTCTGGGCAGTAACCTGCTTATCGTTATGTCCGGCGGACGTACTGCCAGCGGCGCACGCTTGGCAGCCGGTCAGGGTGCGCGTCTGACGGCGGAAGATGCTTACGTCATCGAAAAACAGATCGAAGGCATTGCTTATATTGCCCCGGCTGTTTCTTCATCTTATCAATTAGTTGTCGGCAACCAAAACTGGACTGCCAGTGTTGAAGGAACGACACCTAATGTACTGGATATCCGCAGCTATAAATTAGCTGAAGGCCGTAATATGACTGAACGTGATCTCAGCAGCAGAGCCAGAGTTTGTGTTATCGGACAGACGATTGTCGATAATCTGTTCCCCGAAGGCGATGCTGTTGGCAAAACTCTGCGTATCAATAAAGCACCGTTTCAGGTAATCGGTGTCCTGGAAGCCAAAGGTCAATCGGCTGGCGGCCAGGATCAGGATGACGTGGTATACATACCGCTGACAACGGCGCAAAACCGCATGATGGGTATTACCCACATCAACAGGATAACGATCCAGGCCGAAAATGAAAATGTTATCGACCAGGTGCAGGGCGAAGTAGAACAGCTGCTGCGCCAGCGGCATAAAATCAAAGCAGGCGACGATGATGACTTCACCGTACGTAATCTGGCAGCTTTGATGGAAACAATGATGGAAACTGCTAATACCATTACCCTGCTGTTAGGCTGCATAGCTGCCATCAGCCTGCTTGTCGGCGGCATCGGTATTATGAATATCATGCTGGTTTCTGTTACCGAACGGACACGGGAAATAGGTATCCGTAAAGCACTTGGAGCGACTTACAACAATATTCTGCTGCAGTTTCTGATCGAAGCTATGGTGATCGGCGTTGTCGGCGGTACACTGGGTGTGATTTTAGGTATCGGTTCCTCCTATGCCATCAGCTATTTTGCCGGCTGGCAAACGGTGATCTCCATACCGACTATTATCATTGCGGTGGTATTCTCCGTTGGCATTGGTTTGTTCTTCGGCATCTATCCTGCACGTAAAGCTGCACTTTTAGATCCTATCGAGGCGTTGCGCTATGAGTAAAAATTATTGCAGTGAGCATGAAGTTAAGCAAAATATCACTAAAAAAGTAACCTGTCACGAAAAAATGCAGGCCTTCTTAGATTATCTAAGAAGGCCTAAAACTGTTTTTGATTTAAAGGACCGTACTAAAGCACTGCTGCTTTTAGTTGCCATCATTATTGGCGTTCAGTATCTGCTGAAAGTTTTTTTCTAAATTTCTAACTGAAATTGATATATGACCTATTTTTTGAATGTGATTATGAAAAATAAAATTGTAAAAGGTTTTTTATTAAAAAGCTTCTATATAGTTATTATAATTTAAAGAAAATAAAATATAAAAAATTGTGTAAATTTAGTGTATCTAATATAATGAATACATAAAATGATTTAATTCATAATTTCTTAAGTTATTTAGACATTTCAGGAGGGTAAATTTATGGAAAATCAATCATATGTGGAATCAGTTAAGCGTACAAGTATTGTACAAAGCTTTTTTGCCCAGGTTTATGGGTGGATGTTTTTTGGACTTTTATCAACGGGGATAGTCGCCTATTATACGGCACATTCTCCGGCGTTGTTAAATCTGATCTTTGGCAGTCAAATAACGTTTTATGCGTTTTTGTTTGCGCCGATCGTGTTGGTTATGATCATCAGCAGCAAAATCAATTCGCTGAGTGCGAGTATGGCCAGCTTTCTGTTTTTTGTTTATTCAGCTGTAACCGGCGTTACACTGTCGGCAATTTTTCTTATGTATACGCAGGAGTCCATTGCAACGACTTTTGGGATAACGGCAGGTACTTTTGGCGCAACAGCTCTTTTTGGATATGTCACTAAAAAGGATTTAAGCAAAATGGGCAGTATCTTGTTTATGCTTTTGATTGGTCTGATCATCGCTTCGGTCGTCAATATGTTTTTGAAAAATGACACTATGATGTGGATTCTTACTTATGTGGGGATCGTTATCTTTGTTGGCCTTACTGCTTACGATATGCAAAAGCTTAAAAAAATCGCTCACAGCATAGATGACGATGAAAGCAGTATTGCCAAGTTTGCGGTGCTGGGTGCACTGACTTTGTATCTTGATTTTATTAACCTGTTTTTACGGCTGCTGCAGATTTTTGGTAAGAAGCGTTAAAAGTTGCATGTTTTGATAACAGATAGATTGTTTATAGATATGGGAGATTTTGTTGGTGAATGTAAAAAACAGCTGATCTTTATTTTAGGGTCAGCTGTTTTTATTTGTTCAGCAGTTCTAAACGCTTAAAATAGTTAAAAGATTATAAGGCTATATGTTTGTCAATATCGGCCGAAAAATATTTAGATTATAGCATTAAAAAATTTCCTTTTTGCAAAATCTCTAATATAGTTGTGCAAGCTTGCCTGTTTTTGGTATAATATAGTGATAATAAGGAAGGTGGGTAAACGAGTGAAGAGCAAAAAGCTTGGCATTATGGGCGGCACTTTTGATCCTGTTCATTTGGGGCATCTGCAGACGGCCAAGTTTATTTACGAGCATTTGGGCTTGGAAAAAATAATTTTTGTTCCTGCGTTTATTGCGCCTCATAAGGTTGGTCTGGAGTTTGCACCTGCTGCTGACCGTTATCGGATGACGGAGCTGGCAACAGAGCCTTATCATTATTTTGAAGTTACTGATATTGAATTGCAGCGCAGCGGAGTTTCCTATACTTATGATACGGTTATGGAGCTAAAGGCCCGCTATCCAGAATATGAGCTGTATTTTATTATTGGTGCCGACGCTGTGCCGATGCTGAACACCTGGCACCGCATCAGGGAATTGCTGGCAGAAGTGACTTTTATAGCTGCTGACAGGCCCGGTTATGGGCAGACTATTGACAAGGTTTGCGAATTTTTTGGCGAGCCTGCTAAGAATAAAATTATACTTTTGGATACTCCTGAAGTAGATATTTCTTCGACTGGCATTCGTGAACGTGTCAGACGAGGACTTTCTATTAAGGGTCTGGTGCCGGAAAGTGTAGAAAAGTATATTTTAGAGGAGCATCTCTACCAGTCTTAATGGTAGTGAGAGGAGTTGTTATCATGCTGGATATCACAGAAATGAAAAAACTTCTTAAAGCATCTTTGCCTCATAAGCGTTTTAAACATTCTTTGGCTGTATACGATACTGCTCTTGAACTGGCAGCTGTTTACGGACTGGATAAGGAAAAGGTTGGCGTGGGGGCATTACTGCACGATTGCGGGCGTGAGATACCTACGCGTGATCTTTTGATGCATACAATTGCTTTGGGTTTACCAATGGATGATGTCGAAAGGAATCAGCCTATTTTACTGCATGCCAAACTGGGCGTATATTACGCCCGGGAAAAATACGGCGTTACCGATCAGGAAATTTTGGATGCTATCCGTTTTCATACTACTGGTGCGGCAGGCATGAGCAAGATGGCGATGGTTGTCTATCTGGCTGATCTGCTGGAGCCGACCCGTGATTTTGCAGGTATCGAGGAAATGCGCCGGCTGGCTAAGGTTGACCTGGAACAGGCCATGATAAAGGCTTATGCGCAGACGATACGTTATTTGCTGGAATACGACCTTTTGGTACACCCTCATTGCATAGAGGGGTATAACGAATTGGCGGCTAAGTTTAAAAGGCTTAAATTGAATTTGTAGGAGATGCCAATGTCTGTGGAAGAAAATAGAGAGAGCAGGCCTGTCCGCAAGAAACGTAAATTACGTTGGGGCAGGCTGGTATTTGTACTGTTGGTTTTGGCGGTACTGCTGACGGGAGCTTTTTGGGGAACAGTCTGGATCTATGACAATTTTATCAATCCGCCGAAGGTTGATGTTGTTGGTGCCAGCGACAAGATAACCCAAAATGAAAAATTGAACAAGCGCATCAATATTTTGCTTTTGGGTATAGATGACGGTGACAGTGATGCTGCTCCGGATGAACCAAAGCGAACTGACGCGATGATGCTGGCCAGCTTTGACCCCGGCGATAATAAGGTTGCGCTGCTTTCGCTGCCGCGTGACACCAAGGTGCAGATTCCGGGCCGGGCTGGTTGGGATAAGCTGAATGCAGCCTATGCTTACGGCGGTGTGATGATGGCCAAGCAAACTGTAGCCAATCTGCTGCAGGTACCGATCCATTATTATGTTTTAGTGGACTGGCGTGCGTTTATTGATGTTATCGATCTGATCGGCGGCGTTGATTTATATGTGGAAAAGGATATGTATTATGAAGATCCTTACGCCGATCTTGTTATTGATATTAAACATGGCTATCAGCATCTGGACGGTAAGCGGGCAGGCGAATATGTGCGTTTCCGCAAAGATGAGCTGGGTGATATTGGCCGCGTGCAAAGGCAGCAGAAGTTTATGAAAGCGGCGGCAGCACAGATTTTCAATATCGATACGGTGACTAAGATCCCGGCGCTGTTTTCGACTGTTGACAGACATGTGGAGACCGATATGAACACTTTGACGATGATCAAGGCTGCAAACAGCTTTAAGCTGTTTGGTGACGAAAAGGTCAAGTCGGGTATGCTGTATGGTAATTTTGACGATACAGAAGGTATCAGCTATTGGGCTACATCACGCGAGGAAGTTCAAAAATCTTTGGACGAAATCGGCATTCCCTATATGAAAGATGATGAAGATGAACAAGAATAAAGGAGGCGAAAAGATGGATTTTACTACTAAAGAAATTGCACACAAGATCGCGGCGGCAGCCTGCGATAAAAAAGCAAAGGATATTTTGCTGCTGAATATGGAGAACATTTCTCCTGTAACTGATTATTTTATTATTGCCAGCGCTGGAAATAATATTCTAGTTAAAGCTATTGCTGACAATATCGAAGATAAATTGGCGGAGGCAGGCATTTTTGTTACTCACAAAGAAGGCTATGCTGAAGGCCGTTGGATTTTGATGGATTATGGTAATTGTGTTGCGCATATCTTTATTGAAGAAGAACGCGAGTTCTATAATCTGGAACAACTGTGGGCTGATGCTCCGTCGGAAGAATTTGTGGAGAGCAAAAATGACTGATGAAAAAGACATGGCAAAGCAGCTTAAATATCGTGCGGGTGACGTTGTTACTTTAAAAGTGGCACGTCTGGGCGAAATGGGCGCTTTCCTTGACGCTGGTACTGGCGATACTTCTGATGATATCCTGCTGCATAAGCTGCAGCAGACGGAAGCGGTCAATGTTGGCGATGAAGTTAAAGTCTATTTGTATAAAGATCCGCATGGCCGTTTGACGGCGAGCCAGAAATTACCGAAAATGCGCGAAGGGCAGATCGGTTACGTTAAGGTTTTAAGTGTGACCAAGGACGGCGGGTTTGTGGATATTGGCGCTGAACGCGGTGTATTTTTGCCGTACAGCGAAATGCGAGGGCATGTGTCACCGGGTCAGCTGGTCTGGATAAAGCTGTATCGCGATAAAACAGGACGCCCTGCTGTCAGTATGCGGGTGGAAGAAGAAATGCTGAAGGCTTCCAAACCTGCTGTTGGTGTCAAGGTCGGCGACAGCGTGACAGGTACTATCTATAATATCCTGCCGGAAGGTTTCTTCATTTTTACTAATCAGCGCTTTTTGGCGTTTCTGCATCGCAGTGAAGTTCCCGGCGGGCGTTTGGATTTTGGTCAGGAGATCACGGCTCGCATCACTTATATTCGTGAGGATGGCAGGGTAAATCTGTCCTTACGCCAGCAAAAAGAAAATGCTATGATCGCCGATGCGGAAGATATTTTAAATTTTTTACATAAACGGAATGGTAAAATGCCTTACTGTGATACTACACCGATGGAAATCATTAAGGAAAAATTTGGTATCAGTAAAGCAGCTTTCAAACGTGCTTTGGGGCATTTAATGAAGGAAGGCCTGATCGTGCAGGAAGAAGGCTGGACTATGCTGACTGAAAAAGGACTGCAAAGCGAAAAATAAGTAAAGACTCTCGTTTGGGCGAGAGTCTTTTTTTTGTGCGTTATTTGTGAATGTTAAAAAACATTTCTTAAAGAACAAATATTGGAAATTGTTTAAGAGTAAGGTATAATGTAGACAATAAGAAGTTTGAAATAGAAAGAGGAACTATTATGGACTCTAGCGGCTTAAAAGAAGATATTTTTTACAGTTCCAGCTGGATGCAGGAAATATTGGAAATCAGTAATATTGGTTTATGGCTTTTGGAAATAAACAAAAATAATACTGACGTGCGTCTGTATGCCGATGATAAAATGTTAGAACTTTTAGGGCTGCAGAAGAGTTTATCGCTGGAAGATAATTATAAACATTTTGCGCAAGGCGTGCTTGCAGAAGATCTGGAAATAGTGCAGAAATATATTGAACAGATGCTGACGACCAAAAGGCTGGTAGAGGTTCAGTATCGCTGGAAGCATCCATGGTGGGGCACAATTTTTATTCGCTGCAGCGGCAAGTTATATAAAGAAGACGATAATGCTTATTATATTCGCGGTTATCATCAGAATGCCAGCGATGTTGAGGTCTTAAGACAGGCCAATATCGAAAAGAGCAGGCAGCTGATAGAAGTTGTACGTAAACGTGATTATTATGACGAGCTGTTTCAGTCCGTATTGTGCGGTATCGTTCAATACAGGCCACAGGCTGACGGAAGTATTGTTTTTCAAAATGCCAATATGGAAGCTATCAGGATTTTTGGTTATGAAAAAGAAGAATTCTGGAAGCGTAAATCCTGGCGGATAGAAGATCTGGCTGCGCCGGAAGACTGTGATAGAGTATATCAGAGCATGAACGCGATACTGCTGGGCAAGGGGAAACAGTCTTTTGAATATCGGGCGCTGAGGGCCGATGGTACTTATTGCTGGATCATTGGCAGCGGTGAATATATCAAAAATATTGACGGAGAACGTGTTATTCAAAGTGTTTTTCTGGATATTGACAACAGAAAGCAGATGGAGCTGCTTAATCAGGAATTGCTGGAGCAGGATAAGGGTACTCAGGAACTGCTGCGCCAGGTTCTGGAAGGAACAAAAATTTTCCATTTTTATTATTATCCGCAAAAACGTCTGGAAGTTATGCCGGTAAGAACCAGTAAATATTTTAACTGTAGTATGGAATACAGGAATATTCCGGAAAGCTTTGTGGAAGATTTTGTGAGCGGTGAAAGTAAGGCAGATTGCTATGCGATGTACGAAGCTATTCATAATGGGGCTAAAACTGCATCTTCCACATTCTGTGACAAGAACAAGCAGTGCTGGGTGCGGGTAACAATGACTGTTATGTCATGGGATGATCAGCAGCAGCCGACTTTTGTCATTGGTATCATTGAGGATATCAGCGAGCAAAAAGGAATGGAGCTTGAAAAAATCGAGCTGCAGTCTATTTATAATTTTACGATAGAACATGACTATGATGCTGTTTGCATCTGTGATTTAAACAGTGGTGATTATGTGATGCGTTTTGCCGGTTATTGCGCTCATTACGGCTTGCCGCTGCGTGGCAGCATTAATGAACAGCTGCCGGTATTTATAAAAGAGTTTGTTTGTGAAGAAGATTGTGAGCATTTAAAAAGCTGGAGTATTGATAGTTTGCTGAAGTGCCTGGAGCAGGAAGAGGCTGTTATGCTGTATTTCCGTTCATCCGCTAAAGACGGGTACAGATATAAAGAAGTTAAGCTTTCATATTTTGGTAAATTAAAAGAACGGCTGCTTTTGACGATGCGCGATATCCATGAACGCACGATGCAGGAGGAAGCAAATAAACAAATCATCAGTGACGCATATCAGCTGGCTTTACAGGCCAATCAGGCCAAAAGTGAATTCTTTTCAAAAATGTCGCATGATATCAGAACGCCGATGAATGCTATTATGGGGCTGGCGGCTTTAGCGGCACATTGCGACGACAAAGATCATGTAGATGATTATTTGAAAAAAATTATCACTTCTGGCAAACATATGCTGGAGCTGTTGAATGAGGTTCTGGATATGTCGAAGATCGAAAGCGGCAAAACAGAATTGAACTCGGAAGCATTTTTATTAAAAGAAAAAGTTGAGGAAGCATTAGATATCATTAAACCTGCTGTTGAGGAGAAACGGCATCAGCTGATTGTGGAAACAGAGGCACTGAAAAATATAACTGTGCTGGGTGACGCGCTGAGACTGCAGCAGATATTACTTAATCTGTTGTCCAATGCCGTTAAATATACGCCTGATGAAGGTGTGGTAAAGCTGACGGTTACTGTTAAGCCGTTACCACATGATCTGGCTGTTTTTGATTTTATTGTAGAAGATAACGGCATTGGGATGGAACAAAGTTTTATCGAGCGTATTTTTGAGCCGTTTATAAGAGCAGAAGATTCTCGGGTCAGTAAAATACAGGGAACTGGTCTGGGCATGACGATCAGTTTGAACCTGGCAAAACTGATGAACGGGTCGATCGATGTTGAGAGCTGTGTTGGTAAGGGCAGTAAGATCACTGCTTCTGTTTGTCTGAAGGTGCAGCGTCAGAACGGAGTTGCGGTCGAGTATGAACAACCTGCCGGTGATAACGAAAATGCTGCTGATATTGATTATAGCGGTAAACGGGTACTGGTAGTTGAGGATAATGCAATCAATCTGGAAATTGCTTTAGAGTTTTTGAAGCTGTTGGGCTTGACTTGTGAATCCGCTGGTGATGGTGCAAAAGCATTGGAAAAATTCCTGGCGGCGCCTGAAGGATATTATGATTTGATTTTTATGGATATCCAGATGCCAACTATGAATGGCTATGAAGCGGCAAGAGCAATCAGAGCTGCTTCTCGCAGTGATGCGGTCCGGATTCCGATTATTGCCATTACTGCGAATGCTTTTTCGGAAGACGTGAAAATGGCGCTGGCCGCGGGGATGAATGCACACATAGCCAAGCCGTTTGAACTAAGGCTTTTGAAAAAAATAATACGTCAATGGCTGAAATAAGACGACTGGAAGAAGCTCCGTTTTGTAGGGGCTTCTTTTTTGTGTTATAATGCAGATATCTATTTCAGAAAAGAGCGGAGAGAAACCATGGATTATTTTGTCTTGACAGTTGCTTCGTTGATATTATTTGCTGCTACTTTTTTCAGTACTGTAACTGGTTTTGGCTTTGCGCTGATCGCAGCTCCTGTATTAACGATGGTCATGGGGCCGAAAGAGACAGTTGTATTTGTTATTATCGCCGGTGTTATTGTGCGGGTGATCATGATGTGGCGTACCTGGGGAGAATTTGAGTGGCAGACAGTTTTGATAACAGCTGCCGGCAGTCTGTTGGGGATTATTCCCGGAGCGTATCTGCTGAAAGTGGCTGATGCCAATCATTTAAAGATTTTATTAGGGATAGCGCTTTTGCTTGTAACGCTTTTGATGGAATTAAATTTTGTGCCTGAGGTCAAAAATAAAAAGCTGGGACGTGTTTCTGCTGGTTTTTTAAGCGGTTTTTTCAGTGCGACTACCAGTATCAGCGGGCCGCCGATCGCTTTATATTTTTTGAGTGAGAATATGGAGAAAAATTTGCTGCGCGCCAATATGATCTGGATCTTTGCTATCGGCAGTTTTTGTACTTTAGGCAGTTTTTTTGTTGCGGGTACATTTCAGGGTGGAAATTTGATTGCTTTGTCGCTGTATGTGTTGCCGGCAGTACTTTTAGGCTGGTGGCTGGGAGAAAAAATGTTTTTCCGTATCAATCAGCATTTATTTAAGCGCATTGCGCTGCTTGTAGTATTGATAGGCGGGGTAATGACTTTGGGAAGTGGCATCAACGGTGTGCTCCATTGATTTTGTTGTAACATTGTTTACAATAGACGGTGCATAAAAATTAATTTTTTTGAATTTTATGCTTTTGCTTGACACCTTTTTGATACGGGTCTAAAATAACAACAATTAAGTTTTACACAAGAAATTTAAATTAGGTGGGTTGATCGTGGAATCTGTTTTGAGAACTAATTGGGTAAATGAATATGCTTTTGACTTTAGCCGGGGCTATTTTTATTTTAGCGCTGGTTATTTTACTTGCTCAAAACTGCATAATTCTATTACCGTAAACAGATGCCGATACCGTAGCTGAGATATGCTGCTGTAAATAAGAAGATGAATTTTTAATCAGGCTCTCTTACGAGGCCTGATTTTTTTTATTATCTTGTGTAAATAAAAATGAAATTAAGGAGTGGAGATAAATGATTATAGTAATGAAACCGGGGATTCCCGCAGGAGAGGAATTGAGAGTAAAAAGCTTGATGGAAAGTAAGGGGTTTCAGATCCATGAAAGCCGCGGTGCTAATTTTACCCTGTTCGGTGTAGTAGGTGATACGGCTGCCTTCGATATGAATCAGCTGAGAGTATATGACTGCATTGACAAGGTTATGCGTGTGCAGGAGCCTTATAAACGTGCTAACAGGATGTTTCACCCGGAAGACAGTATCGTAGATGTATGCGGGGTGAAGGTGGGAGGCAAACAGATCACGGTAATGGCAGGCCCTTGTTCAGTAGAGACGCGGGAACAGATTATCGGCGTGGCGGAGGATGTGAAGCAAATGGGCGCTGCGATCCTGCGTGGCGGCGCTTTTAAGCCGCGTACTTCTCCATACTCTTTCCAGGGACTGCAGGAAACCGGACTGGATTTATTAAAGGAGGCTAAAGCTGTTACCGGGCTGCCGATCATTACAGAAATTATGGCAGCAGATAAGATCGAACGTTTTGTAGAAGATGTGGATGTGATTCAGGTAGGCGCCCGCAATATGCAGAATTTCGAGCTTTTGAAGGAGCTGGGCAAGACAGATAAACCGATTTTGCTGAAACGCGGTTTGTCTGCGACGATAGAGGAGTGGCTGATGTCGGCTGAATACATTATGGCCGGCGGTAATGATAATGTTATTTTATGCGAGCGTGGTATCCGAACCTTTGAAAATTATACTCGCAACACTTTGGATCTGAGCGCGATCCCGGCAGTAAAAAAACTTAGTCATTTGCCGGTAGTGGTTGACCCCAGCCACGCGGCTGGTATGTGGTGGATGGTAGAGCCGCTGGCTAAGGCAGCAGTAGCCGTAGGTGCTGACGGACTGATCATTGAAGTGCATAATGATCCTGAGCATGCGTTATGTGACGGAGCTCAATCTCTGAAACCTGAACGCTTCGGCAGGTTGATGCAGGATCTGAAGATCATAGCAGGAGCCGTTGGACGTGAGCTATAACAGGTTATAATTAAATTTAACCATATAAATTAAAAGGAGAGAACAAAAATGATTATTGTAATGAAACCAGGCGCACCGATGCAGGAATGTGAGAAGATTAAAAACGGACTGATCAATAACGGTTTCCAGATCAATGAGATCGTCGGCGTGAATATGACGATCCTGGGCGTTATCGGAGATACCAGTACTTTAGATATCAATCTGCTGCGCGTTAACGATTGGGTAGAAAAGGTCATGCGTGTGCAGGAGCCGTTCAAACGGGCAAACAGGATGTTCCATCCGGAAGACAGCGTAGTGGATGTCAACGGGATCAAGATCGGCGGCAAAAAAATCATCGTTATGGCCGGTCCATGCTCGGTAGAGACCGAAGAGCAGATCATTTCCGTTGCTAAGTCGGTAAAGCTCGGCGGAGCCGCTATGCTGAGGGGCGGAGCTTTCAAGCCGCGTACTTCACCGTATTCTTTCCAGGGATTGAAAGAAAAGGGATTGGAGCTCTTAAAAATCGCTAAACAGGAAACTGGCCTGCCGATCGTTACCGAAATCATGTCAGCTGATAAAATCGAACGTTTCGTGGAAGATGTGGATGTTATTCAGGTAGGGGCCCGGAATATGCAGAATTTCGAGCTTTTGAAGGAGCTTGGCAAGACAAATAAACCAATTTTGCTGAAACGTGGTTTATCAGCGACGATAGAAGAATGGATCATGTCGGCTGAGTATATTATGGCCGGCGGTAATGATAATGTTATTTTGTGTGAACGCGGTATCCGTACCTTTGAAACTTATACCCGTAATACTTTGGATCTGAGCGCGATCCCGGCAGTAAAAAAACTAAGCCATTTACCGATCGTCATTGATCCGAGCCATGCTTCCGGCATGTGGTGGATGGTTGAACCGATGGCCAAAGCTGCTATCGCAGCCGGTGCAGACGGATTGATCATTGAGGTACATAACGATCCCGAGCATGCACTGTGTGACGGGGCACAATCACTGAAGCCGGAACGCTTTGCACACCTGATGGGTGAATTGAAGGGCATTGCGCAAATAATCGGCAGAGAGATGTAGGATATAGTATAATAATGTTAAAAACGGCTGTTTGCTTGATAAAAAACAAGAAGCCGTTCAAATTATCGTAGGATTGTAGAATGGAGAAAGTTTAACGAGGTGAACGTAGTGGAAAGTGGTTTTAGAAGCACGGATTGGCAGCAGCTTACTTTTGCTGTGGTAGGTATGGGACTTATCGGCGGTTCTTATGCCAAAGCGCTGAGGCGCCTGGGCGTAAAGAAGATCATCGGTGTCGATACTGACGGCAAGGTGCTGCGGCAGGCTCAGGAACAGGCTGTTATCGACGAAGCTCTTTGTGGGGCAGGTCCAGGACTGCAGGCGGCAGATGTAGTGATCTGTTCGGTTTATCCGGCAGCTACGCTGGATTTTGTAAAAAGTGCGGTGCCTTTTTTGCAGAGTGATGTTTTGATAACCGATGCTACAGGCATTAAAGGCAGCTTGCCTGAGGACGTGCAGCGACTGCTTACCGGAAGGATGGAATTTATTGCGGGGCATCCGATGGCCGGCCGTCAAGGCAGCGGTTTGGGTATGTCCCAGGCCGAGATTTTTGACGGTGCCAATTATATCGTGGTGCCGGCAGCTTTTAACAGCAGTGGGGCGATCGAATGGCTGAGCAGCTTTGCAGGCGCGATTGGCTGCGGGCAGGTAGTGCAGGTTGATGCCGTTGAGCATGACCGCATTATCGCCTATACCAGTAATTTGCCTCATGCTTTAGCGGTAGCGCTGATCAACAGTGCTTCTTATAATGAAAATACGAAATATTTTATTGCCGGCAGTTTTCGCGATGGAACAAGGGTCGCAGATATCAATCCGTATTTATGGAGCGATTTGTTTTTGGCGAACCGGGAAAACGTTCTGCAGGAATTAGCTGCATTCAGCCAGCAGTTGGAACGCTGGCGCGAAGCGCTGACAGCTGCCGACACGCAGGCCCTGCAGGAAATGATGCGGGAAGCTGCGATTAAAAGAAAGGATTTGTACTGATGCGTACGATTACAGTAGAGTTAGGTGAGAAAACATATAATATTGAAATCGCAGCCGGGCTGCTGGATCAGATCGGGGCAAAGGCCAGAGTGCTTTCTCAGGCGGTAAAAGCGGCAATCATCAGCGACAGCAACGTAGATCCCTTATATGGCGAGAGGCTGGAACGCAGCCTGGCTGCCAGCGAGTTTGAGGTTACGAGGATAGTTTTTGCCGCCGGTGAGCAAAGTAAAAATTTAACTGTGCTGGGTCAGGTTTATGACGAACTGGCACGGGCAGGCTTGACGCGCAGTGATTTGATCCTGACTTTGGGCGGTGGTGTGCCGGGCGATTTAGGCGGATTTGCGGCAGCTACCTTTTTGCGCGGCATTGATTTTATTCAGGTACCGACCTCGCTTTTAGCGCAGATCGACAGCAGCGTAGGAGGCAAGGTGGCTATTGACCTGCCGTCAGGCAAAAATCTGGCAGGCAGCTTTTATCAGCCAAAAGCAGTATTTATAGATCCGGATTTATTGAAAACTTTACCGCTGCGGTTTTTGCATGATGGTTTGGCTGAAGCGATCAAATACGGCTGTATTCGAGATGCCGGTCTGTTTGCTCAGATCGCTGCTGTTAAAAGTGATCAGGAGCTGCTGGAGCAGGCGGACAGTATTATTGAGACCTGCTGTAATATCAAGGCGCGGATCGTTGAAAAAGACGAATTTGACACAGGAGAACGTATGCTGTTGAATTTTGGGCATACTATCGGACATGCTATTGAAAAATGCTGCGGTTTTACTACTTATACTCACGGTGAAGGCGTTGGCATCGGTATGGTACAAATGACGCGTCAAACGGAGAAGCTGGGACTTACGGCAGCAGGTACTGCAGAGGAGTTGAGCCGCGTACTGAAAAAGTTTGCTTTGCCGGTAACTGCAGTATTTGATGCTCAGGAAATTTTACAGGCAATGGCTTTGGATAAAAAAAAGAGCGGTAAAAAAATTAACCTGGTAATTATTGAAAAAATAGGCGTCGGACGCCTGCATAAAATAGACTGGCAGGATATACCTGCCTATATTGGATAGGAGAGCGCATGACGACATTGAAGATTACACCGGCAAAGCTCAACGGCAGTGTTTGCGTGCCGTCATCTAAAAGCATGGGGCACAGGGAAATTATCTGTGCCGGACTGTCGGCGGGAACCAGTATTGTTGATAATATCAGTATGTCTGACGATATGGAAGCTACTCTACGCTGTCTGACTGCATTGGGGATCGGTTTTCAAAAAGTTCCTTCAGAAAGATCAGGCCGCACAGCTTTGGCTATTAATGGCAGTGGTAATGTACGAGTTTCGCAAAGTGCTGTCGATTGCGGAGAATCAGGTTCGACACTGAGGTTTATGATCCCTCTGGGGGCATTGTGCGGTGAGCCGCTGACATTTACTGGTCACGGAAAGCTGGTAACGCGTCCGCTGCAGGCTTATTATGATATTTTTGACAGGCAGGGGCTGTCTTATACAACTGCCTCTAACGGGTATTTGCCTTTGACGGTGAACGGTGTGCTGAAAAGCGGCGATTACGAGCTTCCCGGTAATGTCAGCTCGCAGTTTATCAGCGGTCTGCTGTTTGCTTTGCCGCTGCTGGCAGGCGATTCTGTTTTGAAAATTACTTCTGCACTGGAGTCGCAGAGCTATGTGGATCTGACCTTGTCGTGTCTGGCAAAATACGGAATCGTTATCGAACACGAAAATTATTATAAATATCATATCGGCGGCGGTCAGAAGTATCGCTGCGGCAGGAACATGGTGGAAGGTGACTGGTCTCAGGCGGCGTTCTGGCTTGTTGCCGGCACGCTGGGCAGGCAGATTACCTGTACTGGACTAAACAGGGACTCGTTGCAGGGGGATATGGTCGTTGCGGATATTATCAACCGGATGGGAGGAAAAATAACCTGTGATGCCGAAGGTAATCATACGGCCTCTAGTGCGTCGACTAATGGTGTAGTTATCGATGCGGCAGACTGTCCTGATATCATTCCTGTCTTAACGGTACTGGCAGCGGTCAGTGAAGGTACAACTGAAATCATCAATGCAGGACGGCTGCGTATTAAAGAGTGTGACCGTCTGGCAGCGATGACCAGTGAATTGAATAAACTGGGAGCTGCAGTTACAGAACTGTCTGACGGGCTGATTATCAAGGGGCGGACGGAAGGTCTGCAGGGCGGCTGCGTTGATTCCTGGAACGATCACCGCATTGCGATGAGTTTAGCGGTAGCGAGTCTGGTTTGCAAAAAGGCGGTTATTATTAGTGGCAGCGAATGTGTTCAAAAATCATATCCTGAATTTTGGCAGGATTTTACAGCCTTAGGCGGAATGATCAAAACTGTGGGAACGGGTGAAAGTATATGAGCGGTGTTTATGGCAGAAAAATAAAAATGACGATTTTCGGCGAATCCCATGGTGCTTCTATTGGTCTTGTGATTGACGGGTTGCCACCGGGGCTGGGAATTGATATTGATTTTATTAAACGCGAGATGGAAAGGCGGGCTCCGGGCCGCAATCTGCTTTCGACCCAGCGTCAGGAAAAAGACGCTTTTTTGATCCAGAGTGGTGTTTTTGAAGGGCGGACGACGGGGACACCTTTGTGTGCGCTGATCCCTAACAGCGATAGTCATTCTAAGGATTACAGTATTCTAAAAGATAATATGAGACCGGGGCATGCTGATTATTCCGGTAAAATCAAATATAAAGGCTTCAATGATTACCGTGGCGGCGGGCATTTTTCCGGACGACTGACTGCGCCGCTGGTTTTTATGGGAGCTGTTGCCAAGCAGGCTCTGGCTCGGTATGGCATTGTTATAGGGGCACATATCAATAATGTGGGTGAGATTTTTGACAGGAAGTTTGACCCATTGGGAGAAGAGGCTGAATTATTGATGAGTCTGCGGCAGAAGGAATTTGCCGTATTGGACGATGTACGTGGGGCAGAGATGCAGGCGCTGATTTTGGAAGCGCGTGAGCGTCAGGATTCTATTGGCGGCAGTATTGAGTGCATGGCGCTTAATTTGCCGGCTGGTTTGGGCGAACCATTTTTTGATTCACTGGAAAGCCGTCTGGCACATGTGCTGTTTTCTATTCCGGCGGTAAAGGGGCTGGAGTTTGGTATGGGCTTCGGTTTCTGCCGCAGCACCGGTTCACAGGCTAATGATCCGCTGTATTATGATGGAGATTCTGTGCGAACTGAAACTAATAATAACGGCGGTATTTTGGGTGGGATTACCAATGGCATGCCTGTTGTATTCAAGGTAGGGTTCAAACCAACGCCTTCTATTTCCCTGCCGCAGAAAACGATAAATGTGGCTGAGCATACGAATACGGTATTGGAAATTAAAGGTCGTCATGATCCCTGTATCGTGCAGCGGGCAGTACCTGTCGTGGAAGGTGTTACGGCCTGGACTGTTTTAGATATGCTGTTGACTGCTGATATTGACGGTGAGGTGTGAGCATGGAAAAATTGGATTTAGAGGCGATCCGCCGCCGTATCGACAAGATCGACGCCCAGCTGGTTGCGGCGTTGGAAGAACGGATGGAGGCAGTGCTGGAAGTTGCGGCCTATAAAAAACAGCAGGGGCTGCCGGTGCTTGATGCGGCTCGGGAAGCTCAGGTGCTCTCAAAGGCCTGTATGCGTTTACAGCATAAAGAGTATGCACCGGCTGTTACAGCGATGATGACGACCATCATGGAGCAGAGCAAGGCTTTGGAGCATGTACTGCTGGCAGAGCCGCGAGTTCTGCCGCAGGAGGAGGTCATGGAGGTTGGCTGTTTTGGAATGCCGGGGTCTTACAGTCATCAGGCTTTGGAGAGATATTTTGCAGGACAGCATATAAACAGACATCATTATGCTTTGTTTGAGGATGTAGTGCAGGCGGTCAAAAACGGTGAGATCAAATACGGTGTTTTGCCGATCGAAAATTCTTCGACCGGAGGTATTACCGAAGTTTATGATCTGCTGCGGCATCACGATTGTTCTATTGTTGGTGAGCAGTGCGTGAAAATAGAGCACAATCTCTTGGGCGTTCAAGGTGCTAAGCTCGAAGATGTTACTACTGTTTATTCACATCCGCAGGGCTTTGCACAAAGTAAAGAGTTTTTTCATCAGTATCCGCAGATGGAGTTAGTGCCTTATTTCAGCACATCTAAAAGTGCAGAAACAGTGAGGGAAAAGCAGGATAAGCATTTGGCGGCGGTGGCTGGTAAGCAGGCTGCGGAAATGTATGGGCTGCAGATTCTTGCCGCCAATATCAACTATAATTCCAATAATTATACCCGGTTTATCGTCATTTCTAACGAAGCGGAACAGGCGCCTAATGCTAATAAAATTACGGTAGTAGTGGCAGTAAAACATGAACCGGGGTCATTATACAGGACTTTAGGACATTTTTATCACAGCGGGTTAAATATGATGAATTTGGAATCCCGGCCGATCGAAGGTAAATCATGGGAATATTTCTTCAACATCGACCTGGTAGGCAACCTGCGTGAAGAAAGAGTACGTCAGGCATTAGAACAGCTTTCCGACAGCTGTGCATATTGTAAGATATTAGGCAATTATCCTGCCGATGGTAGATAGGAGGTTTGTGTTATGGTTCATTTTGGCTTGATTGGAGCGCGTTTGGGACACAGTTTATCACCGCAGATACATCAGCTGATCTTTAAAGAATTGGGTGTCGAAGGAACATATGATCTGCTGGAGATACCTCCTGAAGAATTATATGCGAGCGTGCATGAATTGCGTGGTAAATACTGCGGAGTCAATGTAACCATTCCGCACAAGATCAATGTAATGGCTGCTTTGACTACTTTAAGTATGGAAGCGCAGGCTATTGGAGCCGTTAATACGATCCATTTTCATAACGGTGCAATTCGCGGCTATAATACCGATTATGCAGGTTTTGGGCGTTTGCTGGAAAATAACGGCATCGAAGTACAGGGCAAAAGCGCGGCTGTTTTAGGTACGGGCGGCGTTTCAAGAGCTGTACTTCAATATTTGATCGATCACGGTGTTTCTAAGATATTTTTAGTTTCCCGTAATACTCAAAGTATAGCTCCGTATATGAAAACCTTGTGCAGCAATGTACCGACGCAATTCGTCAATTACGTACATTTAGAGCGTTATACCGGTGATTTACTGATCAATTGCACTCCTGTTGGGATGTATCCCAAGACCGATGTATCGCCGGTAGGTCTGGAAACTGTCGAGCATTTTGAAACAGCGGTCGATCTGATTTATAATCCCGCTAAAACTTTGTTTTTGCAGCAGGCAGAGCAGCTGGGCAAAAAGGCTGTGAACGGGATGCTTATGCTGGTAGCTCAGGCTGTAGCAGCAGAGGAGATCTGGCTGCAAAGAGAAATTTCAAACGATGTCATTTTAAAAGTTGCCGCTGAGATGGAAAAACAGCTATGAAAAATATCGTCTTGATCGGAATGCCGGGCTGCGGGAAATCAACTTTGGGCAGATTGTTGGCGCAGCATCTGAAGCGTCCTTTTTATGATGCTGATAATGTGCTTGAAAAGCTGGAAGGCAAGACTATCAAGGAGCTGTTCGCAGTCAGCGAAGCGTGCTTCCGCGATGCTGAAACCAGGGCAGTAAGGCATCTGTCAGAATTGGAAGGGTGTGTGATCGCTGCCGGCGGCGGTGTAGTCAAACGCTCAGAGAATATCGAGGTATTAAAAAACGGCGGCATTATCGTTTTTATAGACAGGCTGCCAGAAAAAATTGTACAGGACATAGATACAGAAAGCCGCCCTTTATTAGCAGCAGGGCGGCAGAAAGTTTTTGACTTGTATGCGGAACGAATCGAACTATACCGCAGGTATCACGATCATATCATAGATAATAACGGTGAGCGGGAAGCAGCGTTACAGGCATTACTGGAGTTGGCAAGGAGAGAAAGCTGATGAAAAAAATTTTGGTTTTGAATGGTCCGAATATCAATATGCTGGGCGTACGTGAAAAAAATATTTATGGTCAACAGGATTATGCAGCCTTGTGTGAATATATCGGGCAGGAAGCTGCGGCATTAAATGTGGAAGTAGAAGTAAGGCAAAGTAATTTTGAAGGTGAATTAGTCACGCTGATCCAGCAGGCTTATGGAAAATTTGACGGTATCGTTATCAATCCTGCGGCATTGACGCATTACAGTGTAGCTTTGCTGGATGCTATAAAAGCAGTGGCTTTGCCGACGATAGAAGTGCATTTGAGCAATATCCATGCCAGGGAAGAATTTCGGCATAGATCAGTAACGGCTGCTGCCTGCCTGGGGCAGATATGCGGGTTGGGTTTCCAGGGTTATGTTTTAGCGCTCAGAGCGCTGGCGGAAAAGGGTTAAGCTTATAAAAACTGAAAAAGAAGTAAAAGATGTAAAGCACAACTGGGTTGTGCTTTAATTTTTGTTAATTTCAATATACTCTAGTATATAAACATCAAAAATAAACAATAAATAGGGTTCAAGAACTTTACAAAATTAAATTTTATGTTATATAATTTATGCATAGCAAATTTTGCATACCTGATAGTGAAATTTATATGCTAATATGAATATTAGGAAAATATATGGGGAGGCTTATTCATGATGATTGATTACTGTTCCATCGGCAAAAGAATCAAATTGACGAGGATCAAGCAAGGTGTTCTGCAGAAAGATCTGGCAGAGAAGATCGGTATTTCCAAACCGCATATGAGCAATATTGAAACTGCTCATACTAAAATTGGACTGGAGACACTGGTTGCCATAGCTAATGCTTTGAACACTTCTGTTGATGAATTTTTGAGTGATACTGTCAGCAACAGTCAGGTTATTTTTAATGATGAGTTGAAAACAGTGCTTGAAAGAGCCGATATGGAAGAATTAAAGGTTATTTGCAAACTGGCACGTGTTATTTTGAAAAAGGATTAAAGCTGTTGCAATAATAAAGCAGACTGCGAGCTGTAGCTCGCAGTCTGCTTTATTTTATTTATTCGGGTTTGATTTTAAAAACAGCCGCATAGATGACCGGCAATACGATCAAGGTCAGCAATGTAGCAGCGGACAGCCCACAGGCAATGGCTACGGCCATCGAATTCCAGAAGGGGCTGGTAAACATCGGTATCAGTCCCAGGATCGTTGTAAGTGCAGCCAGCATAATAGGGCGGAAACGTACGATGGCTGATTCCAGTACGGATTCCCAGGGAGATTTGCCGGCCTGCAAATGCAGGTCTATCTGATCTATCAGCACGACGGAATTACGAATGATGATACCAGTCAGGGCCAGGATACCAAGTTCGGCCATAAAACCAAGTGGTGCGTTGAAAATTATCAATCCCAGCATAACGCCTGTTACGCCAAGTGGTGCGGTACAAAGAATGATAAACAGCTTGCGGATATCTTTCAGCTGCAGCATCAGGAGTATCATCATGAGCAGCAGCATTACAGGTACAGGTTCTAACAGATAACCTAAAGTTTTAGCGCTGTCTTCCAAACTGCCTCCGATTTCGATCGTAACGCCATTCGGAAGATTTTGCCTCAGATCTGCTAGGTCATCGTAAACCTGCTGCGTGATATCGTTGCCGGTAACGCCTTCGCCGATACCGCCGCAGACTGTGATTGTCGGCAGCAGGTTACGGCGCCAGATCATACCGTTTTCTGATTCGTAACTGAGACGGGCTACCTGTGACAACGGCACCGCACCTGCAGATGTGGGGATAGTTAAGGTCTCAAGCTCGGTGACGGTAGAGCGGTCAACAGGCTGCAGACGGAAAACCATGTCAATAGCCTGGTCTCCTTCCAGATATTGAGCTACGGTATAACCGGAAATTTCGGCCTGCAAAGCAGTGGCGACTTCTTTACGGCTCAATCCCATCTGCCGCAGTTTATCGTTGTCGATGGTAAGTTTAGCAGCTCCGTTTTGCTCCATCCAATCGAAACGCGTCATGGTCACGGCTGGATTCTGAGCCATAACTGTGCGTACTTTTTGGGCATATTCTTTAACAATATTGTCATCCGGACCGGTTACGCGCAGCATCACAGGATAAGCTGCCGGCGGACCCAGCGGGATAGAACGTGAATAACTGACGACATTGGGAAGATTAGCTGCTACAAGCTCGCGTATTTGCGGTTCTAAACGTTTACGGGCATCAATATCTTTAGCAACTACTACCAGCTGTGCATAATTGTTGCGCGGTTGGACAGGGTCCATTACGAGGACGAAACGCGGAGCACTTTTTCCAACATAAGAACCGATGCTTTCAACATCAGGATTATCCTTAAGCATATTGGTCAGTTTCAGGGCGGCTTCATCCGTGGCTTTGATACTGCTGCCTTCAGGTAAATTGAGCTCTACCAGAAGTTCAGGACGCACAGAAGCAGGAAAAAATTCCTGCTTGATCAGCGGGACTAATAACAGGGAACCGATAAAGATACTGACCGTGCTCAGAATAACTATTTTCTGGTGCAGCATCGACCAGGAAAGGACGCTGCGAAACTTTTTATAAAAAGCAGTATTGTAAACATCGTTTTCGTTAATGAGCTGTTTAGGCTTGATCCAGGCGTGTCCCAAAACAGGCGCTACGGTTGCTGAAATGACCCAGGAAAGCAGCAGTGCTGTTGAGATAACAGGAAAAAGTGAAGAAGCAAATTCGGCGGCACTGGATTTGGCGAAAAATATCGGCATAAAGCCGGTGCAGGTAATCAGTGTACCTGTCAGCAGCGGCATGGCACAGGTTTCAAAGGCATAGCTGGCCGCTTTAGTGCGTTCCCAGCCTTCTGACATTTTGACTTCCATCAGCTCGACGACAACGATCGCATCGTCTACCAGCATGCCCAGAGAAATGATCAGCGCTCCCAGAGATACTTTGTGCAGATCGATGTTCATGGCATACATGCCGATAAAAGTTCCTAAAAGTACCAGTGGTATGCAGACCGAAATGACATAGCCGCAGCGCCGTCCCAGACTGAGCAGACTGACTGCCAGCACGATAAGGATGGCTTCAAGCAGGCTGTCGGTAAATTCACCGATGGCGTTTTTTACTACCTGCGGCTGGTTGGCGACTTGTCCCAGTTCGAAGCCGAGCGGCAGTTCCTGTTGGATTTGCCGAACAGCCTGATCAAGATTTGCACCCAATTTGATATTATTACCGCCGTCTTCCATAGAAATGGCGATACCTACGGCTGGCTGACCATTAAAGTACATTTTCGGTTCAGCCGGTTCAGCATAGCCGCGTTTGATTTCGGCAATATCACCCAGACGGAAGGTACGGTCATTAGCCTGGATCGGAATATTGCTGATATTGGCCAGTGTATCAGGGGAACCGGTCAGACGCAGATAGGTATTAGTGCTGTCACTTTCAGCCATGCCGGACGGTGTGACAGCTGTTTCTGCCTGGATCGTAGAAGCCAGTGTATCGATCGGTATGCCCAGCTGTGCCAGCTTGGCATTAGACATCTGGATATAGATTTTTTCAGGCTGTACTCCTACTAGTTCTACTTTTTTGACATCAGGTATCTGAAAGAATTTATCTTTGATATTTTCGGCTACTACGCGCATTTCCTCATAGGAGAAGCTGTCAGAGGTGACTGCGTAGATATTTCCATAGACGTCGTCAAAACGGTCGTTGAAAAACGGTCCTAAAGCACCATCGGGCAAGTCACCTTTGCCATCATTGACAATATTACGCAATTCCAGCCAGCGCTGTTTGATTTCTTTGACCGGTACTGTATCCTGCAGATAAACATTGATAACAGCAGTTCCGGGACGTGAATAGCTGGTTATCCTGTCAATATTAGGTACTGTCTGCAATTGTTTTTCGATCTTGTCTGTCAGGTGTTCTTCTACCTCTTTAGCGGTTGCTCCCGGCCAGGCTGCCGAAACTACCATTTGCTTGATAGTAAAACTTGGGTCTTCGCTGCGGCCTAAGGAATTATAAGAATAGATGCCCATGACCAGACAGAGAAACATAAAAAAGTAAATTATTTGCTTATGTTTGATCGACCAGGCGGCCCAGTTGTTTTTCATTGGCTGACACCAGCTTCCAGACGGACGTTTTGGTCTTCTGCCAGTTTGTTGACGCCGCCGACAACGACGATATCTCCCTGCTGCAGACCGTCAGAGATCCTGACGTTATTGCCTTCATAACCGCCGATAGAAACTTCATGGGTATGTACTTTATTATTGGTAACGAGCCAGACCTGAGGGTTTCCTCCTGTTTGATAAATGGCGGTGGCCGGCAGCAAAATACTGCTGTCAGTACCGTTTTGCAGGTGTACTTTGGCAGTCATCCCCAGTTTGACTGCTGCAGGCATTTGCGTTACGGCTACACGAACTTTGTAGGTACGGGTAACGCTGTCAGCCATTGGTGCTATTTCGCGGATATAACCATCTGCCGAAACGTTTTCTAAAGCCCAGAAATTGATCTTGGCTGACTGTTGAGGATAGATTTTATCCAAATGGTTTTCAGGGACATAGATCTGGATTTCCTGTTCGCCGCTTTGGACAACTGTCACAACAGGAGTTCCGGCAGCTACTACTTGACCCACTTCGCCGCTTACATTGGCTACTACGCCGTCATGGTCTGCAATAAGCTGCGTATAGGATAATTGGTTACTGTTGGTGATCAGTTGGGCCTGGGCTTGACGCAGGCTGGAAGCGGCTGCTTCCATCTGCGTATTATATTGCTCCATCATGGCTTTGCTGACACCACCGCTGTTGTATAAGGCCGTGTAACGGGATGCATTGTCGCGGGCCAGCTTATAATTGGCTTCGGCGGCTGTTACAGCTGCCTGGCTGGCTTCAAAACTCTGCTCGATGTCTTTGGGGTCGATTTGCATCAGGATATCGCCGGTTTTTACTGTATCGCCTAAATTGACGCTGCGGCTGATGATTTTACCGGCAACCTGAAAGGCCAGATCGCTTTCATAACGACCGCGTACCTCGCCGGGATAGGAAGATGTATTATCGACAGTTTCTTTACCGACGGTTACAGTACGGACATAAGGAACTTCTTTTACGATATCAGGCTTGGCGAAAACATTGCTGATTATATGGTACAGCAGCAATATAGCCACTGTTGCTGCCAAAATATACAAATGACGTTTTGTAAATGGAAGCTTGCTGAAAATTTCTTTGATCGACATGTCGGTGCCCTCCTGAACTAATTGGTAATGGAAGACAAATAAGTGTTTAAAGCTTCTTCCAAATAAGTGCTTTCAGTACCATTTTCAAAATGTCCCAGATCACGGATCTGATCATGTGTGAGAAAAAAGAAAACGATGATGCTTTCCAAAGTAAAAGCTACATGTGTAGGCTGCATATTATTATGGATACTGCCGTCAGCTATAGCTTCTGTAACCAGCTCGGACATAAATTTATGGATTTTGTATAAGCGGTTTTTAATAAAGCTGTCACACATAAAAGTGGGGGTCAAAAGCTCGCGGTAAATGAGATGGATACGGTGAGGATGCAGCTTCTGTACCTCGGAAATTGCAGTGATATATTCGCGCAGCTTAGCCAGAGGAGCTATGTCCTTACTGCTGACTCGGGCGATCAGATTTAAAAATAAATTTGACTGTTCGTTGAGAACTTCCTGATAAAGATTTTTTTTGCCGCCGAAATAGTAAGAGATCAAAGCGCTGTTGACCCCGGATTTTTTTGCGATTTCTTTGATGGAAACGCCATTAAAGTGATTAGCTGCAAATAAATCGGTTGCTGCTAAAAGAATTTTTTCTGCTGAAGAGGCAGATGCTTCAACTGGATTCATATAGAACACTCCTTTGAATATTAATTAAACAATTAATTATTAATAATTATATCACCAACTGGCTCGTAACGTAAATATGTAAAAATAAGAAAAGACAGTGTAGAATACTTGCTAATCTGCTATAATAAATTAATAAATATCAAGGAAAGAGAGTTTGGCTATGACAGTGGAAACGATAATATTATTGCTGCTGGTTTTAATGCAGGCGGTGATTTTCATAATGCTGTGGCGGCTTCTGCAGACACGGCGGCAGCAGGGACAAGAACTGGGAGCTGAGGTGAACAGTCAGCTGGAAAGCCTGGAACGACGTTTTTATGAGAATGTACGCGATCTGCGCAGCGAACAAAACACTCTGGCCCGTGCGGCCAGAATGGAAAGTCAGGCAGCTTCTGACCGTTTGGGAGAGCAGCTGGATAAAAAACTGGAAAAGCTGACGGAAAGCACTGCGGCTAATTTGGAACAGATCCGCCTGACTGTTGATGAAAAACTGCAGTCGACTTTGGAAAGACGGTTGGGAGAATCCTTTCAGCAGGTCAGCCTGCGGTTGGAGCAGGTTCATCGAGGGTTAGGTGAAATGCAGACCCTGGCCGGCGGTGTCGGCGATTTGAAACGCATTCTTTCTAATGTAAAGAACCGTGGTATCTGGGGCGAAATGCAGCTGGGAGTTTTGCTGCGTGATTTGCTGGCACCGGAGCAATTTGCCGAAAATGTTGCTGTGAAGCAGGGCAGTGCGGAAAGGGTAGAATTTGCGCTGAAGCTGCCGGGCAGCAAGGATGAAACGGTGTGGCTGCCGATTGATGCTAAATTTCCGCAGGAGGATTTTCAGCGCCTGCTGGAGGCGCGCGAGCAGGCTGATACAGCTGCTGCCGATATTGCGCTCAAGCAGCTTGAACGGCGGCTGAAAAGTGAAGCCAGGGATATCCAGAATAAATATTTGTGTCCGCCGCAGACTACTGATTTTGCGATCATGTATTTGCCGATCGAGGGGCTGTTTGCCGAAGCGGTAAATTTGCCGGGACTGCTGGATGAGCTGCAGAGAACGTACCGCGTTTGCGTGGCAGGGCCGACTACCTTGGCTGCGCTGCTCAACAGTCTGCAAATGGGTTTTAAAACTTTGGCTATCGAAAAACGTACTGGTGAAGTCTGGCGAACGATTGCTGCCGTTAAGCAGGATTTTGTGACTTTCAGCTTATTGCTCGATAAAACAAAAAAGAAACTGCAGGAAGCCAGCGGGCATATCGACGCTGCAGCTAGACGCAGCCGTGTAATCAATAAACGTCTTGACGGCAGGAAAGACGAAGAAGATACTTTGGAGTGGCAGGAGGAGGTTTTGCATGAACGAGAATAATAACGAACAGGAACAGCCGCTTTATAAGGAGCAGCCCTGGTGGGTGCAGATTTTTGTGGCATTGTATGCTATGTTCTGGCTGACGATGATCTTTGCTGCAGGGCTGAACAGCCTGTACATTGGCAAAATAGATATTGACAGTGTCAGCATGGCTGTTGCTTTGACAGTTGGTATTTATCCTTTGATAAAAATGTTGGAAAAATTGTAAGATGTATTACACAAAAACATTTTTGTGCTGCTTGACAAGCCAAAAGTGTCGGACTATAATTGATACAAGCTTGAAAATTACATAGTTCATTTATCCGACGATGGAGAAAAGTAAGTTGGCAGGCGGCAAAGAGAAGCGGCGGTCAGTGCAAGCCGTAACGTCTAAAAACTGAATTCCGCTCCGGAGGAGACAGGGGTAGCAACCTGTCCGGGTCCGACCGATATATCGGCAATGAGGCCGCGCTGTGCGGCGAAAAAAGGTGGCACCACGTGAGTAGAACTCTCGTCCTTGATTGTAATTGATCAAGCCGGGAGTTTTTTATTTTACAGGTGAATGGAGCGATGGACAATGAAAATTATTGTAACTGAAAAAATTTCCGACAAGGGTGTGGCTTTGCTGCAGGCAGTGCCGGATTTTGATGTAGACGTGCGTTTTGATATCGAAAGGGAAGAACTGCTGAAGATCATTCCTGAATATGATGCGATCGTAGTTCGCAGCGTTACTAAGATCAATGAAGAATTTTATAAGCACGCCACTAATTTAAAGGTGGTTGGCCGCGCCGGCAACGGTGTTGATAATATTGAGATGGAAGGGGCGACTAAACGCGGTATTATCGTTGTCAATACCCCGGAATCTAATATCGTATCGGCTGCCGAGCATACTATCGGTCTGCTGCTGAGTTCTGCCCGTAATGTCGTCAAAGCTCATAAAATGATCGAATCCAGGGTCTGGGACCGTACCGGTTTAAAAGGCAGCGAGCTGCTTGGTAAAACTCTGGGCATCATCGGCCTTGGCCGTATCGGCGGTTTGGTGGCTACCAGACTGCAGGCTTTCGGGATGAAGATCGTAGCTTATGATCCGTATATTGCCGATGCACGTTTCCGTAAATACAGCGCCGAAAAATGTGAAACACTGGATGAATTGTTGGAACAAGCTGATTTTATCAGTATCCATACGCCTAAAACGGAAGAAACTTTTGATATGATTACAGCCAAAGAATTTGCAAAATGCAAACGTGGCGTGCGTGTAGTAAACTGCGCCCGCGGTGGCCTGATCAATGAAAATGACCTGGCGGCAGCTATCAAGGAAGGCATCGTTGCCAGCGCCGGTATCGACGTACTGGTAGACGAACCGAAACCAATCTCGCCGCTGATCGATCTGCCGGAATGTGTCTTAACGCCTCATCTTGGTGCTGATACAACAGAAGCGCAGGATAATGTGGGTATTGCCATTGCAGAAGAGGTCATTGCAGCTTTGCATGGAGAAATGGTGCCGAATGCAGTCAATCTGCCGACTTTGCAGCCGACAGAGCTGAAAGAAATGCAGGGCTACCTGACCTTGGGCGAATATCTGGGCAAGCTTTATTATCAGCTGGAAAAAGCAGCTGTCGAAAAGGTAGAGATCATCTATACCGGCGAGGTTGCAGAAATGGAAACAGGTATGCTGACGCGTGCTGTTTTAAAAGGCGTTTTTGAACCCATCCTCAAGGAACGCGTTAATTATGTCAATGCCGCGCTGACTGCAGAAAGCCGCGGAGTCGACGTTATAGAGAGCAAACATGCAGGCAAACATAATCTTTTAGAGGTCAAGATCCATTCTAAAGGTAATATCTTTACCGTAGCCGGTACTGTCTTTGGTGAAAAAGAGATCCGCGTCATCGAAATCGACGGTTACCAGTTCGACCTTACTCCGGCTCCGTTCATGCTGGTGGCACGCAACCAGGATAAACCCGGTATGATCGGGCAGATCGGCACGCTTTTAGGTGCGAGCAAGGTCAATATCGCGACCATGCAGGTCAGCCGTAATCTTAAAGACGGTAACGCCATGATGTTTATGACCGTGGACAGCGAAGTAGGTAAAGAAACACTGAAACTTCTGCAGGGGCTCGACGGTATCCTGCAGGTCAACCTTGTAAAACTGTGATTACGAGCTTCAACAGAGAAATTGGTATCGTCGTTTTGATGGGTTATGTCGCTTTTAAGGACTTGAACGAGGATATCAACCTTCTTGCATATATCGTGATGGGACTTGCTGTTTGCCATATGTTCATCAAATATAAACGTCGTAACGATTAAAAAAACACCCGTTACTCATTGAGTAACGGGTGTTTTAGTATCTATATCCGATAAATTATTCGGCAAAAATTACTTTACCGTCCTTAAAGGCCTGGACACGGGCCAGTGATTCTACACGGAAGCCGGCGTCGATAAGGCGCTGACGCCCCGGCTGGAATGATTTTTCGATAACTATGCCGATACCTACTACTTCGCTGCCGGCCTGCTGGACGATGTTAGCCAGACCAAGGGCCGCTTCGCCGTTAGCCAGAAAATCATCGATGATGAGGATCTTTTCGCCGGCCGGTAAAAATTTTTTGAGAACGGTCACATCACTGGTGACTTTTTTGGTGAAGGAGTATACTTTGGTGCTGTAAGCCTCGCTGCTCATAAGCGCCGATTTCTGTTTGCGTGCGAATACTACCGGTACATGCATACACAGACCGGCAGGCAGGGCGCAGGCGATCCCTGAGGACTCGATCGTAAAGATTTTAGTAATTCCGCAGCCTGAAAAACGGCGGTGGAATTCTTTGCCGATCTCCATCATCAATTCAGGGTCGATCTGGTGATTTAAAAAAGAATCGACTTTTAAAATAGCGTCGTTTAAGACCAAGCCTTCGGACATGATTTTTTCTTTGAGCAGTTTCATGGACAAGCACCTCGAACTTTTTACTTTCTTATAATATTATAGAATATGATATTATTGACATTTAGTCCAGTGTTTTTGTAAAAGAAAAACAAAATTCAGAAAAATCACAAAAGAATGATACAAAAAAATCTTGACAAGCATAGAAAATGCTGGCATAATGTAAAACATAGCACGAACAAATTAGCTTTTGTTTGTACAACTTGATAATAAAGGCATTGAATGGGAACAAAGTTGCTGATGTTACCGATTTTAGAGAGACGGCGGTTGGTGAAAGCCGTAGCGGTACAGCGATAAGACTCACCCGGGAGCCGCGTTTCTGAACCAGCAGTAGGAAACGACGCCGGCGCAGCGTTAGGCGTTTAGAGCGAAGGCTCTGAGACAATGAGGTCAAATTAGGGTGGTACCGCGGTGAAAGTCGCCCCTATCTGCTAAGCAGGTGGGGGCGTTTTTTTATACCAATTTTCCATGGGAGGTGGCAAAATGGAGCAGATCCTATCTATCGTAGTGCGTAACCAGCCCGGTGTTCTGATGCGGGTCGCGGGCATGTTCTCGCGGCGCGGCTTTAATATCGACAGTCTGGCAGTCGGCATTACGCAGAATCCTGAATTTTCGCGGATGACTGTTACCATGCAGGCTGACGATGCAACTATCAAGCAGGTCTGCAAACAGTTGGCCAAGCTGGTCGAGGTAGAGGCTGTGAAAGTCCTGCCGCCTAAGGCAAGTGCCAAACGCAGTATGGTCATGGTCAAGGTGCACGCCGGTGACAAACGGCTCGAGCTGCTGCGGCTGGCAGATGTTTTCAGGGCCCACGCTGTCGATGTGACCGGGGAATCGCTTATCTTTCTGGCTACAGGCATCGATGATAAGCTGAATGCTTTTGTCGACGTGATGCGTCCCTACGGTATCCTGGAAATGGTACAGACCGGCCTTGTGGCGCTGGAACGGGGCGATGCGGCTATGGATGTCAGCAAATCGCGTTATTCCTGGCCTGAAAGCAGTTGTAAACCTTCAGCTATTTAGTAATATGTCAGTTCTCAAATTTAAATAAATCTGGTAAACAAAAAGGAGATGTAGACACAATGGTAAAAATGTATTATGACAAAGACGCAAACTGGGAAATGCTTAATGGTAAAACTATTGCCATTATCGGCTATGGTTCTCAAGGCCATGCACATGCCCTTAACTTAAAAGAAAGCGGCGCTAAAGTTATCGTAGGTCTTTATGAAGGCTCCAAATCCTGGGCCAAGGCAGAAGCGGCAGGTCTGACTGTTATGACTGCGGCTGATGCAGCTAAAGCAGCCGACGTAGTCATGATGCTGATTCCTGACGAAAAACAGGCTGCCACTTATAAAAAAGATATCGCGCCTAATCTGAAAGCCGGTGCTGCTCTTGCTTTTGCGCATGGGTTCAATATCCATTTTGGGCAAATCGTACCTCCTGCTGACATCGACGTGTTCATGGTCGCTCCTAAAGGACCAGGTCATCTCGTACGCCGCGTCTTTACTGAAGGCGCAGGCGTGCCCTGTCTCGTAGCTGTGCATCAGGATGCCAGCGGCAAAGCTTACGACATTGCGCTTGCCTATGCCAAAGGCATTGGCGGTACACGTGCCGGCGTGCTTGATACTACCTTCCGCGAAGAAACTGAAACAGATCTTTTCGGCGAACAGGCTGTGCTTTGCGGCGGTGTTACCGCTCTGATCACTGCAGGCTATGAAACTCTGGTAGAAGCAGGCTATAAACCTGAAAGCGCATATTTTGAATGTATGCATGAAATGAAACTTATCGTTGACCTGATGTATGAAGGCGGTATGGCTAAAATGCGCCACTCCATCTCTGATACTGCCGAATACGGCGACTATGTGACCGGCAAACGTATCATCACCGACGAAACTAAAGCTGCTATGAAACAGGTTCTGGCCGAGATCCAGGACGGTACATTTGCTAAGAACTGGATCCTTGAAAACCAGGCTAACCGTCCGGCGTTCAATGCTATGCGCCGCAAAGGCGCCGAGCATCCGATCGAAGAAGTCGGCAAAAATCTGCGCGGCATGATGAGCTGGATGAAAAAATAATCAGTACACACCTTAGGCAGAGCGGGGCTGAGGCCCCGCGATCTGCTTCGTATAAACTTAGGAGGGTTATAGTTATGGGTATGACAATGACGGAAAAAATCCTGGCCCAACATGCAGGCCGCGATGCGGTCCAGGCAGGCGATCTGCTGGTTGCTCAGGTGGATTTGGTTTTAGCTAACGACATCACCGGACCGCCGGCGATAGCTGAATTTGAAAAAATCGGACGTCCTGTTTTTGATAAGGATAAGATCGCGTTAGTTCCGGACCATTTTTCTCCGTGTAAGGATATTAAGTCGGCAACTATGTGTAAACGCATGCGCGATTTTGCACGTCAGCATGAAATCACCAATTATTTTGAAGTTGGCCGCATGGGTATCGAGCATGCGCTTTTACCTGACAGCGGTCTTGTTGCTCCCGGTGAGATCATTATTGGCGCCGATTCTCATACTTGTACTTATGGCGCTCTGAACGCGCTCAGCACCGGCATGGGTCAAACCGATATTGGTGCGGCTATGGCCAGCGGCACTACCTGGTTCAAGGTGCCTGCCACGATCAAAGTCGAGCTGACCGGTAAACTGCCTAAATATGTCAAGGGCAAAGATATCATTCTTACGCTTATCGGTATGATCGGTGTCGATGGTGCCCGTTATCAATCGTTGGAATTCTGCGGCGACGGCGTTGCCGAACTGGAAATGTCCGACCGTTTCACTATCTGCAATATGGCGATCGAAGCCGGCGGCAAAAATGGTATTTTCCCGGTCGACGAAAAAACTATTGCCTATCTCAATGGTCGTGTCAGCCGTCAGTGGACAGCGGTTACTGCCGATGCTGACGCAGTATATGACCGTGTTATCACTATCAAATTAGATGATCTGGTGCCGGTCGTTTCGTATCCGCATCTGCCGGAAAATACACATCCGGCGTTTGAGTCCGGCCATATCAAGATCGATCAGGTCGTTGTCGGTTCCTGCACTAACGGTCGTCTGGAAGACCTGCAGCAGGCTGCTGAGGTGATGCAGGGGCGTAAGGTACATCCGCATGTCCGCGCTATTATTATTCCTGCTACTCAGGAAATTTATAAAGAAGCTATGCGTTTGGGCTATATTGATACCTTTATCGATGCCGGTGCGGCAGTTTCTACCCCTACCTGCGGACCGTGTCTGGGTGGTTATATGGGTATTCTGGCTGCTGGCGAACGTGCTGTTTCGACTACCAACCGTAATTTCCGCGGACGTATGGGTCATGTCGACAGCGAGGTCTATCTGGCCAGCCCCTATGTGGCGGCTGCCAGTGCGATCACAGGCTATATCGCAAGCCCAGAGGAGGTAATGAAATGAGTAAAGTATGGCGTTACGGCGACCACGTCGATACCGACGTTATCATACCCGCCCGTTATTTGAATATTGCTGATTTTGACGAATTGGCCGAGCACGCTATGGAAGATATCGATACTACTTTTGCTCCTAACGTGCAGCCGGGCGACTATGTTGTTGCCGGCAAAAACTTCGGCTGTGGTTCTTCGCGCGAGCATGCTCCTGTCGTTATCAAAGTTAAAGGCGTAAAATGCATTATTGCCGACAGCTTTGCCCGTATTTTTTACCGCAATGCAATCAACATCGGGCTGCCGGTGCTGGAAATTGGCAAGGATGTTGAAAAAATTGCAGCCGGTGATGAATTGGATGTAAATATGGCTGCTGGCGAGATCAAAATCGTTAACAAAGGCATTACTATCCAAACCAAACCATTGCCGGAATTTATTCAAAAGATCGCTGACTGCGGCGGCCTTATCAACTATGTCAAAGGAGAACACCAAGAATGAAGATCACTTTACTGCCGGGCGACGGCATTGGCGTCGAGATTGTTGACGCCGCTGTGGAAGTACTTGATGCCGCTGCCAAAAAATTCGGTATGACTATAGAATATGATAAACAGCTGATCGGCGGCGCTGCTATCGACGCTACAGGAGTACCGCTGCCGGAAGCTACTATTGCATCTGCAAAAACTGCTGATGCCGTGCTTCTAGGTGCTGTGGGCGGACCTAAATGGGATAATGTTGCTCCCGAGATCCGTCCTGAAAAGGGGCTGCTCGGAATTCGTAAAGCGTTGGGTCTGTACTGTAACCTGCGTCCGATCAAGGTTTCCCGTTTTGTCGCACATTTATCGCCGCTTAAAAATGAACGCGTCAGCGGCACTGATCTTTTGATCGTACGCGAACTGACCGGCGGCATTTATTTCGGCGCTAAAAATGAAGCTGCTCCTGATGCTGATGGCGTAGAGACGGCTTCTGACGTTGAAATCTATACCCGCCCGGAAGTAGAACGCATTGCCAGATTTGCTTTTGAAGCTGCTAAAAAGCGCCGCGGTAAAGTAACTTCCGTCGATAAAGCTAACGTATTGGCTTCATCCAGGATGTGGCGCCGTATAGTTGGTGAAATGCAGGCGCAGGATTACAGCGGGATCGAACTGAATAATTTCTATGTAGATAACTGTGCTATGCAGCTGGTGCTCAATCCAGGCCAGTTCGATGTAGTGCTCACCAATAACATTTTCGGCGATATCCTTTCGGATGAAGCGTCAGTGATTGCCGGGAGTATCGGAATGCTCCCTTCTGCAAGCCTTGGTGACAGCACCGGTATGTATGAGCCTATTCACGGCAGTGCTCCTGATATTGCAGGGCAGGGCATCGCTAACCCCTTGGGAACTATTTATTCCGTAGCTATGATGCTGCGTTATTCCTTGGATCAGGATGCTGCTGCCGATGCTATCGAAGCGGCAATTGACAGAGTTTTGGAAAAAGGTTATCGCACTCCTGATCTCTGCGGTGAAGGTCTGACTAAAGTTTCGACCTCGCAGATGGGGCAGCTGATCGCCGCAGAACTGGCCTGATGTATTTTTGAGTATTGGAAGGAAGTGAGTTTATGCAGATGACCGGCGCAGAAGTAATGGTCAAATGTTTGGCAGAGCAAGGAGTTTCTACGGTTTTTGGTTACCCCGGCGGGGCGATCCTGCCTTTTTATGACGCTTTGCGTGAAGCGGCTGACATTCGGCATATCCTGACGGCACATGAACAGGGTGCTGCCCATGCTGCTGACGGTTATGCCCGTGCAGGCGGTCAGGTCGGCGTCTGTATAGCGACTTCCGGCCCCGGAGCGACCAATCTGGTTACGGGGCTCGCCAATGCTTTTTTAGATTCGATACCTGTCGTAGCGATTACCGGCCAGGTGCCGGTGGCAATGATCGGACGCGACGCATTTCAGGAAGTAGATATCACCGGTATCACCATGCCGATCACCAAACATAATTTCCTGGTCAAGCGTCCTGAACATTTAGCGCAGACGATCCGGCTGGCCTTCCAGCTGGCGAAAACAGGCCGTCCCGGCCCGGTGCTGGTAGATGTGCCGCGCGATGTGCAGACCGCTTTGCTTGATTATGAGCCGGGCGAGCTGGAACCGCTGGCGAAAGAGCTGCCGGAAGAAAAACAGATCGCTGCCGCAGTGGCGGCAATCAATGCTTCGCAGCGCCCGGTCATGCTTGTAGGCGGCGGTGTTATCAATGCCGATGCGGAATATGATGCCATGCATTTATGCGAAAAGCTGCGTATCCCGGTTGTCAGCACCCTGATGGGATTAGGCGCTATCAGTGCCTACCGCAGTCTGTTTTTAGGGATGACGGGACTGCACGGACACGAACGCGCCAACAACGCCGTTAAGGAAGCCGATCTTATCCTGGCTGTTGGCAGCCGGTTTAACGATCGTGTTACCGGTGAACGCAGCAGTTATAGCGCGAATAAAACTGTTATCCATTTAGATATCGACCCGGCGGAGCTGGATAAAAATATTTATTCCAGTATCGGTATTTCCGGTCATATGAACACAACTTTGCAAATGCTGGAGGCAGGCAGCGTCAAGCATGATCTTGATGCCTGGTGGCAGCTGATCGAAAGCTGGCCCAGTATGGACGAGGACTTCGGCGGCGAAGCTGCACCGCAGTTTTTCAAGGCCCTGAACCCGGTTATCAAAGATAAGGATTATATTATCACTACGGACGTCGGGCAGCATCAGATGTGGGTTGCTCAGCATATCAAGATCCAGTTTGCCCGCCAGTGGATTTCTTCAGGCGGATTGGGAACGATGGGCTTTGGCTTGCCGGCGGCTATGGGCGCACAGCTGGCCCGCCCCAAAAGCAGGGTGATCAGTATCAGCGGTGACGGCGGATTCAAAATGACCGGCTCGGAGTTGTTTACGATCGCCAGCTATAAATTGCCGGTGACGGCGATAGTCTTTAATAACAGCGGCTTAGGCATGATTCGTCAGTTGCAGACCGTGCAGTTCAATAAACGGTTTACTTCCTGCGAAATGCCCGGCTATGTCGATTTTGTCAAATACGGCGAAGCCTTTGGCGTAGCCGGAGAGCATGTCGATACGCCTGAAGCCCTGGCAGCAGCAGTTGAAAAAGCTATGCAGCTGGACGCGCCTTATATCATCGAAGTTGCTCTTGACCCTAAAAATATGGTACAGCCGATGGTCACTCCCGGTTTGGGAATCGGTGACTTTGTAAAATTTAAAGAGCAATAAAAAACCAGCGTGTACTTTATAGTACACGCTGGTTTCTTTTTATTGTCGGTCATTTACGGTTGATAATATTACCGGCACAGTTTTCAGCGTCTGCGCTTGTCGTTGTCATGCAGAAATTTGCGAGCTTTTTTCATACCGCCAATATCTTTGAACATGGTACTGAATTTTTCCAGTTCGATCTGTTTGGAATCAAGGCCTTCATAGCGTACTTCCTTCTGCAGCTTTTGATAGCTGGCCAGTCTGTCCGCGGCAAGTATTCCGTCTGTGATAGCTTGCTGAACGGCACAGCCTGTTTCGTGGGTATGGGTACAATCACGAAAACGGCATTGCTGGGACAGTTCGTCGATATCAGCAAAGCTTTTGGATAAATCAGCCGTTTCTAAACCCAGTTCCCGCATTCCCGGAGTATCGATGACTAAAGCCTCGTTTGTAAGGGTGATGAGTTCGCGTCTGGTTGTTGTATGTCGACCCTTATCATCGTTTCGCAAACCATTGGTAGCAAATTCGGTGCCAGCCAAACGGTTGATAAGAGTTGATTTACCTACGCCTGAGGAACCGATGAAGGCAGCCGTACTGCCGCACTTCAAGTAGGGAAGTATTTGCTCGTGACCGGCATCGGCCAGTGAAGAAGTGACAAGTATTTCAGCGCCGATGGCAACGGACTCAGCCGCTGCTGTTTTAGCAGCTACGTCATCACATAAATCAGCTTTGGTTAAAGTAACTATCGGCAGTGCGCCGCTGCTCCAGGCAATGGCTAAATACCGTTCCAGACGCCGCAGATTAAAATCGCTGTTCAATGACATACAGATGAATACCGTATCGATATTGCTGGCGACTACCTGCTCAGAGTTACCTGTACCGGCAGCTTTGCGGATAAACGCGCTTTTGCGGCGCAGTACATGATGGATGATCGCTCTTCCTTCAACAGTATCTGTGCGGTCAAGCAGAACAAAATCACCGACGGCAGGGAAATCTGAAAGTGCGGCGGCATTAAAGCGCAGCTTGCCTGAAACCTCTGCCAGTACTTCCCCGGTTTCGGTTATGACACGGTAAAGATCCTTATACTGGGCTGAAACGCGTCCGACAGGGAAACAGCCAAAACTGGCTGCTTCTTCAGCGAATTTTGCGGAAAATCCTAATGTTTGTAAATTTATTTTAGACAATTTTTTTATCCTCCTAAAGGTTATATTAAAGCCTTTTGGGAGGTTCGGCAAAATATTAGATTATGCAAACCTCCCGGTCTGCGCAATATCCGATGTACCATATGTAAACATAAAAAATTCCTCTTTTCTTAATAGATTTATCTGCAGGACATACCTGTATTTTACAGGCTGAACTTTCAGTATGGTTTCATCGTATTCTATAAGTGAATATTTGTCAATAGCGGTATTATATAATTAAATATATTAGAAATATTTAATGTTAAACAGTACTTAAACTGGAGTTTGGATAAGAACTGGTTTTCAAAAAACAAGTTATTGAGTTCGCCATGAGGTTTGTTATACTGAAAGAAAGAGGCGAGAATAATGTTATTAACAGAAAATATATCAGCATTGCATGGATGTGCTGATTGCCCGGAAATTGGCATAATAAAAGCAGTACACGTTTGAAAATGTGTACTGCTTTTTAGCTGTTGTTTATTTACGATGTTTCCAGCGGCAGATGAGCTGCGTTATCGTGCCCATAGGGCAATAAACGCACCAGGAACGCGGCTTGAACAGCAGCAGCGTGATGATACCGAGAATGCTGGAGGTCAGCATGATGCTGTAAAATCCAAAAGCAAATTGCGCGACCCATGGCTGCGCACCGCCGCTGTAAGCCCAGTGCCATGGTACGTCAAAAGTCCACAGCAGGCTGACTGTCTTATGAAAATAGATAGCATGGGTAAAGACCAGGTAGGTAGAAACCAGCATATTGACAAACATCGTTGTAAAAAACAGCAAGAAGCCATAACGGAAGGTATGTGAGCGCATCCAGGAGGGGATATCGCGTTTTGGTGAAAGCTTCCAACTGTTGCCGATCAGCTCGAATAGCTGCCCGCGGCCGCAGTATTTATTGCAATATGATTTAGTGCCGAATGTAGAAGCCATGATAAGCGGAATGAAAAAGCACAGCAGTCCCAGCCAGGCGAAAAGAATATTAAAAAAGCCCAGAGCCAGATACAGCGCCGTCAGGACCCAAAGGTAATCATACCAGTGATTGCGTTTAGACATCAGCAGTCACCACCTTGATCACAGATGCCGGACATTCACGGGCGCACAGACCGCAGCCGATGCAGCGAGCCAGTTCTACAACTGCGCTGATACCATCGGGCACGCTGATTGCCTGAAGCGGACAGGCCTTAGTGCAGGTGCCGCAGGATACACAATATTCCTTATCAACTTGCGCATAACGCTTGCTACTCATTTTATCGCCTCACCGACAAGATTCATTCTAACTTTATTGTAACCTATTTATGATCTTTTAGCCATATTTTATTAACTTCAGGTTAAGGCGCAGCGTTGTAAAATTTTCTGCAGGAACACATATTTTTGCGGTACAATAAAGGAAAGAGAATAATTGCGGATGGAGTGATGGGAATGAAAAAGCAAACCGCATTGATGAACCATTGGCAATTATGTCAATATCTGCGTAAACTGCATCTGCCGCAGGTTGTACCGCCGCCTGACCTGGCGACGCTGAAGCTGCTGCAGGACGCGCATTTGAAATATGTGCCCTATGAGAATCTGGATATTTTGAGCGGCAGGCTGACTTCGCTCGAGCATGATGATATGTTTGCCAAAATCATTATGAAAAACCGCGGCGGCATTTGCTTTGAGCTGAACGGCCTGTATAATTGGCTGCTGGAATCTCTGGGCTATAAAGTCACAAGTTATGCGGCCCGTTTTATCGACCGGCTGGAGGAATACCAGATCCGCCGGCATCGGGTAATGTGCATCGAACTGGAAGATAAACGTTATCTGACTGATGTTGGAGTCAACAGTGAAAGTCCGCGCTGTCCGCTCGAAATGGCAGAGGGCAAAGTGCAGAGTGACGGTATCTGCGAATATAAATTCAGCCGCGATCCGTTCTTTGGCTGGCTGCTGTGGCAGAAGGAACGGCGTAAACCATGGAAAAGGCTGTTTGGCTTTACAGAAGAACAGCAGCTGGATATGGATTTTATTCCCGCCTGCATTTATACAGACCTTCATCCGGATTCGCCGCTCAATAAAGGCAAAGCGATCTCTGTTTTTCGCGAAGACTGCAATATCACGATCCGGGGAAATCTTTTAAAGTTTTATCTGGGTGGACGTGTCAAATACCGCTATACCATCAATACTGAATACGACTTAAAGGGAGTGCTGTGGGAGTATTTTGGTATTGCCGTCGATTATCCGCTTCCTAATGGCGGTATTGACCAGAATGATTAAATTTTGGCTTGGAAAAAGTTGCTATGATTTGAAACTTTATGATAAAATAAATTAACTAAAAAAAGTGAGATTATGACTGCTGAAAACAGGCGATTTTTATTGCCGCCCATTATCAACAGAATATTGACGCTGCTTACAGAGCAGGGCTTTGCAGCCTATGTTGTAGGCGGTGCCGTACGCGATCTGCTGCTGGGAAAGGCACCCGGCGATTTTGACGTTGCAACATCGGCCCGCCCCGAGTCTGTTATCAGCATTTTAGAACCGGCCGGGTTTACTGTTGTTGGCGAACTGGGGCAGAACTTCGGTGTCGTTGTTGTGCATCGGGACTCCCAAACGGTAGAAATTGCTACCTTCCGTGGCGAAGCCTACGGCGGGGATGCGCATAAACCGGAGCAGGTCTGGTATTGTGACGACCTGGAGGCTGATTTGTCGCGGCGCGATTTTACCGTCAATGCCATGGCTTTGGATCAGTCCGGCAATGTATACGATTATCACGGCGGTAGGCAGGACCTGCAGCAGAAAATACTGCGTACTGTCGGTGATGCGCCAGCCCGTTATCAGGAAGATGCTTTGCGTATGTACAGAGCCTGCCGCTTTGTAGGTCAGCTGGGCTTTGATTATGTACAGCGGCAGGGCGCCGGCCCGGCATTTGGACAGCCGCAGACGCCGTATTACCTGCCGCAGAGCTACAGCTTTCCTGTTAGCCGCAGTGCCGGGCTATCATTGGAACGTGTGCGGACAGAGCTGGATAAGCTGCTGCTCGGCAAATGGGCCGGCAAGGGACTGATGCTGCTGATGGCGACAGGGCTGGCGGCCGGACGCTGCCGTGTGCGTGAACAGGGAACTTATCGGGAAATATATGTTTTGCCGGAGCTGGAGCATTTGGCGGGATTGCCGCAGAACCAGCGTTTTCACTGCTACGATGTATGGGAGCATACTCTGGCTGCTGTTGATAACAGTCCGCGTCAGCTGGCAATACGTTGGGCCCTGCTTTTGCACGATGTAGCTAAAGGTCTTCCTGGTATCCGCAGGCTTAATAAAGAAGGTCAGCCCAGTGATCATGGTCACGAAGCTGAAAGCGCCGTTATGGCAGAAGTTATTTTAAGTCGGCTGCGTTATCCGGCTCCTTTTGTGCAAAGAGTAGTATGGCTGGTGTCAAGGCATATGCGCTTCGCACCGATGCTGGTAACGGGTGAACGTACATTGCTGCGTTGGCTGCGCAGCGAGGCGGCCGGCGGTAATTTTAAAGATAGTCATGAAATGACTGCTGCTTTTGAACAGCTGGTAGCAGTATTTTTAGCAGATATGGGTGCTACTCACGCCGGTAAGAATACCGAACTGATGGAGGAAGGACGCGCTTTGGGAACGGCGGTGCTGGAACTGGCCCGCAGTAAAATGCCTGTTCATACTAAGGATCTGGCGATCAGCGGCCATGATGTGCTTGTGCTGTTAGAAGATAAAAGCAAGATCAGGGACGCTATGCGATATTTATTACAGAGAGTGCAAAGCACCAATCTGCCTAACGAAAGGTCTGCTTTAGAGGAAGCAGTCAGAGGCTGGCAGAAACGTCACTAGAAAGAAGGGAAGCTAATGCCACAAAAGAAATTGTTTGCCGCACTGCTTGTTGCAGCATCAGCGTTGCTGATGCTGGGTATGAGTAATGAAAATCAGATACCATATCCGTCAAATTATGATACCAAAAGTGCCGGGGCGTCGTCCTACAATGGACTGGCCAATGTGCCTAAATCGCCTTATTTTCAGCAGCTCGATTTTTATAATATGCAGCCTACTGATTCGCTTGTGCTGCTGCCGAAGTTCCGTACCTACCAGCAAACTACCGAATATACCTGCGGCCCTGCCGCTGCATTGATGGTGGTCGAACATTTTCAGGGACGCAGCGAGGAAGATGAACTGGCGATCGGCAAGATTATGGGGACAAAGTCCTATACCGGGACTAATACTAAAGGTATGGTCAAATATTTTAAGAAAAAAGGCTGGCAGGTAACTTCGTCAGCTGATAAAGATAAAACACCGCAGAATACACAGGAATTCAAAGCATTTGTAGTCGAGCATCTTAAACGCAATGTACCTATTATGGTAGAAAATGTAGACTGGGGCGGGCATTGGCGTGTTATTATCGGCTATGACACAATGGGCACGGATGACCTAACCAGCAGTGACGTACTGATTATGGCTGATCCTTATGATACGGCCGATCATTTACAGGACGGCTACGTTGTTGTGCCGGCTGAAAAATTCTTCTATATGTGGTTCGATTCGCATCTGTTTGCAGCCGGTGACCGTAAGCAGCAGTGGCTGGCAGCAGAGCCGCCGGTCGGATATGAACCTCTGATAGATATGAAAACACAGGACGGGACAAAATCATAATATAATTAATTGCAAATGAAATGAAAACGCAGACTGTATAGTCTGCGTTTTTTATTTTACCCAGCCTGCTGGTGCAGGAATTTTTTATTGTAGATTTTAATTACGCAGACGCAATCGGCATAGCATACAGAAAGCAATGTAAACCAGCGCAGACGCCTACAGTTGTAAAGCCGCCTGCGGAATGCGCCGGGCAAGACTCGAAGACGGTTTACACAGTCTCAAAGTAAGTGTCTTGCGGGGGGGGGTACAAACGTGCTATAATAAATTAGAATATTATTTTAACAAATGTTTTTAAATTAATGATGCATAATAAATTGTTTTAATATAAAGATATGTAACTAAAAATATTTAAAATTGCAGCAAGGGTGGTGACGCTAAAATGTATGACGAAAAATGTTTACAGCAACTCGGAAACAACATCAAATTCCTGCGCGCTGCCTGTCAGCTCAGCCAACGGGAGTTGGCAAAGCGTATCGGTATCAGCAAGACTCACCTGAGTAATATTGAGCATTGTCATGTAAAAATAAATTTGAAGCTGTTGCTGCGCATCGCTAATGCTTTCGGCTGCACGATGGAAAATATCTTTGATGCCCGAACATTTCCAGAGTCGGCGGAAGCCAAAGCCGCCAGTGCAAAGGCGCATAAGACTAGCGGACAGGAAGTTTATATGCGGGAAGAAGTGCAGCAGATTTTGCAGATGCTGTATTTATATAAAAATTGAGCGTCATAAGCAGAAAAAGAGGCTGAGCGTAAAGGAGTAGTAAGATGGCTGAAGTGAAAGCAGCAGAGAAAGGCCGGCAGTCTGAACATCTGGAAAAAGAAGTGTCAAGCAGGGGAAACTGCACCAGCAGTAGCAAAACTGTTGATAAAGACAGCTGTAAGGACAATTCTGACAGCACCGCTGCAAAAACCTATATGCGCTTTTACGCTGGGGCTGTTACTCAGGACAGCGGCCTTGAGGGTATCAGGTTCGACTTTAACTACGGCGCTCGTGTCGAAGTGCCGGCTGGTGATTACAGGGTACGATTTCTGGACCGGGAAGCCTGTTTGACATTGTACGATTCTAATGCCAGCGGCGTGCTTGTGACCAGTAGTAAAAAGTATTTTGTCGATTTCCGCATCGAGGTCTACGAAAGAGATAAGTTGATTTTTGCCCATGACCTGGATTTACAGGGGAAAAAAGTGCTTATAAAATTTCCTGTCGGTATTTTAGGAGATATTTTGGCATGGTTCCCTTATGCCGAAGTCTTTAGAAAAAAGCATGAGTGCGATTTATACTGCGCTATGGCGGAAGAGATGATCGAGATCATCAAGCCGGGCTATCCGGAGATCAACTTTGTCCAATCGGAAGAACGGCCGGACGGTCTTTATGCTAGTTATTACATGGGCATTTTCTTTCCATGTGATGACAGGGAACACCAGCCGACAGATTTCAGAGTAGTGGGGCTGCATAAAAACGCACCCTGTATTCTGGGACTAAAAGTAGACGAACAGTGTATTAAACTGTTACCGAGGGATAAAGTACGCAGGATTAAAGATCCATACGTCTGCATCGCGGCGCAGGCCAGCAGTCAGGCCAAATACTGGAACAACGGACGTGGCTGGCTGAACGTGGTAAAACACCTTAAAACACTTGGCTACCGAGTACTGTGCATTGATAGAGAAAATAATTATGGTATGGGCAGCCGATTTAACATCATTCCTTACGGCGCGGAAGATTTTACCGGGCGCAGACCCTTGCAGGAGCGGATCGATCTTTTGTACCATGCTGATTTTTTCATAGGTCTGTCCAGCGGGCTTAGCTGGGTGGCCAATGGGGTGGGGATACCGGTAGTGCTGATCAGCGGTTTTACACTGCCGGTAAATGAATTTGAGACGCCGTACCGAGTCATTAGCTACCATGTTTGCAATGGCTGCTGGAATGATACGCGGGTAGTATTTGACCATAAGGACTTTGAATGGTGTCCACGGCTAAAAGGCAGCGACAGACAGTTTGAATGCAGCCGCTACATTACGCCGGAAGCTGTGAATAAAGTCATTGATCGGTTGATGGAAGACTATAAATTAAAGCCGCAAGAACAAGCTGTGAATAAAAAGAAGACAAAGGGTGAGCAGTGATGAAAAAGAGAGAAACAAAATTACAGGTACAAAGTATTCTGGCAACGGTGGTTATGGGGATGAATCTGGTCAACACTGCTGCGCCGGCAGTGGCAGTGGCTATGACAGAACAGCAGGAGCCAGCGCCTAAACAGTCAGTCAGCGAAGCTCAGCAGGAAGAAATGCAATCATATGCCTATGAAGTTTTACCCATACTGGCAGGCTATGTGGACGAAATGGTTTTCAGCAAGGCCGAGGCTGCCAGTAGTTACAGTGTTGGTGTCGGCGAGAACAGAAGTATTGCCAGTACTGATGATTATGATAGTGTCTATGTCGCCAGCGGTGGCACTTGTACAATAGATTCCAACAGAGCCAAGATAAATGTAGTTGATGGCGGGTCACTGAATATCGGGAACAATATAGGTTCTGTGACTGTGTCAGGAGGTAACGTCAGTGTTGTTTCAACGTATGCTGTTTATGTCAACGATCAGAGCATCGTCAGTGATACGGAACTGACAGGCAGGCTGCTGTTGATCGATGACCAGAGCGGCAGGTTGAACTTCGAAGGAATTACCGCTAATAACGGTGGCTTGTGGGATGCGACACCTGTTTTAAATAAAGAGACCAACCAGTGGTATTTGTCAAGAATCGTGAAAACAGCGAATAATGATACCAAAGTATTGCTGTTTGACGCCGAGAACAGCTACGCCATGTGGCGCAACACCGCGGACAGCCTGCGCAGCCGCTTGGGTGAGCTGCATGGAAGTGCTGAGCATGACAACGGGATTTGGGCTCGTACGCAGACCGGACGCTTCAGTGGCAGCGGTTACGAAGGCCGCTATGACCTGTACCAACTGGGTTATGATAAAATATTTGCCGATAAAAGTGTTTACGGTGCAGCTATTGATTACGGTGATGGCACAGGTAGCTATGCCTACGGCAGCGGTAAGGACAAACTGACAGCGTTAAGTTTATATGGTGTCTGGCAGGGGAATCGCGGCACCTATACCAACGTCACAGCCCGTTACGGCAGTTTTACAACGGATCTGAAATCTTATGGCGGTTATCCGGACAAAGCTGACTACAAGCACCATGTCTACAGTATAAGTGTGGAATACGGACAGCGTTTTGATTATCATCAGGGTCTTTTCTTCGAACCACAGGCACAGTTTACGATGGGACGAATAAATAGCATCAGCTACACTACCGACAGAGGAGCCAACGGCTATATCGAAGGCATGAACAGTGCTATCGGGCGTATCGGCTTTGTTTTGGGACAAAAGGTCAAAAACGACAGCGATATCTATATCAAAGCCGACCTGCTACACGAATTTGCAGGGGAGCGTGATTTGCAGCTGACATCGGATGCAGGTGGTACCAACGATATTTTGAGAGAACATAGTGATTACGGTGATACATGGTTTGAGCTGGGTCTGGGCGGTAACGTCAGGATCAGCAAAACGGGCAACTTCTACGGTGAAGTGACGCGCGGCTTCGGCGGCGACATCAACAAAAAGTGGAGCGTCAATGCCGGGCTAAGGTTCACGTTTTAAGTGAGGATTTGAGGCACTGTTATATGGCAGTACTAATTTTAGTAATGTAAAAAATCAGCGATATGAAGTAAGTTTCATATCGCTGATTTGCTTTGTTATTTTCTGCTTATATTGTTAGCAGTAATTTATACGGTACAGAGTCTTTTAAAAGCATTTTGGTTTATGAGGGTATAAAACGATTGCAATAATAATTATTAATTTCAAATAAATTTCCCTTGCGTTTTTAAATGACATATGTTATATTAAAGGTGCGTTAGCGAACGCTAACTAAAGCAACTTAATTTATGTTTATATAAGGAGGCAGTTATTATGTCATTGATCAACAAGGAAGTTAACGATTTTAAGGTTCAGGCCTATGTAGGCAAAGATTTTAAAGAGGTTACTAAAAAAGATATTTTAGGGAAATGGTCGGTGTTCTTTTTCTATCCGGCTGATTTTACTTTTGTGTGCCCGACTGAGTTAGAGGATCTGGCGAATAAATACGAAGAATTCAAAAAAATCGGCTGCGAGATTTATTCCGTATCCTGCGATACTCATTTTGTCCATAAGGCATGGCATGATGCATCGGATACGATCAAAAAAATACAGTATCCGATGTTGGCTGACCCGACCGGGGCTTTGGCAAGAGATTTCGATGTGATGATCGAAGCTGACGGCCTGGCCGAAAGAGGCAGCTTTATCGTTAATCCGGAAGGCAGGATCGTAGCTTATGAAGTTATTGCCGGCAATGTCGGACGTAATGCTGATGAGCTGCTGCGCCGTGTGCAGGCTTCGCAGTTTGTTGCCGAACATGGCGATCAGGTCTGCCCTGCCAAATGGCAGCCTGGCGCAAGCACTTTGAAACCCAGCCTTGATCTGGTAGGGATTATCTGATCATGGACCGGATGTATGATGTCATCATCATCGGCGGCGGGCCTGCGGGCCTTGCCGCTGCCGTTTATATGGCTCGGGCCAAGTATAAGACGCTGGTTATCGAAAAAGAGAAGATCGGCGGTCTGATCACGATTACTTCCGAGGTGGTAAATTATCCGGGCGTTTTAAAAACTACGGGTAAAGAGCTTACTGAGCAGATGCGTCTGCAGGCAGAAAGCTTCGGGGCGGAGTTTTTACTGGCAGAGGCTTTGGAAAGTAAGCTGGACTGCGATATCAAAGAGGTGCATACCGATAAGGGAACCTTTAAGTCGCTGGGTGTGATCATGGCTATGGGAGCCGTGCCACGGCAGGTGGGTTTCACAGGCGAGTCGGAATACCGCGGGCGCGGCGTAGCATATTGTGCTACCTGTGACGGCGAATTTTTTACTGGCCTGGATGTATTTGTTGTGGGCGGTGGTTTTGCTGCTGCCGAAGAAGCGATTTTTCTGACCCGTTATGCGCGGCATGTGACAGTGCTGGTGCGCGGTGATGATTTTACCTGTGCCGGGTCGATCGCCGATGAAGCGAAACGGCACGAGCAGATAACAGTACTGTATAATACTGCCATGCTGGAAGTCGGCGGAGGAGACGTACTGCGTTATGCTGTTTATGAAAACTGCAAGACCGGTGAACGTACACGTTATGAGACCAGTGACGCGACCTTCGGCGTATTTGTTTTTGCCGGGTATGTTCCTGTAGGCGGCCCGCTGTTGAACGGTCTGGAAACTGACTGTGAAGGTTATCTGGTCACCGATATGGATCAAAAGACTAATCTGGACGGCGTTTATGGCGCCGGTGACTTGTGCATCAAAAATCTGCGGCAGGTGGTCACAGCGGTGTCTGACGGCGCCAAAGCGGCTACTTCGCTTGAGAAATATGCTGCACAGCTGCACGATAAGTTGAAGCTGCCGCGTTTTGCAGTAACTAAAAAGCAAATCGCGGAGCCGGCAGTTAAGCAGACGGAAGCAGCTGCTGCCGATGACGGCGCGTTTATTTCGGAAGCTATTAAAACGCAGCTGACGCCTGTTTTTGCAAAATTTACAGATGATTTATTACTGCGGGCCGCATTGGATAACAGCCGGGCGGCGGCAGAAATACGCGGCTTTTTAAACGAGCTGACGCCCTTAAGCGCTCATCTGCGCTGGGAAGAAGCCGGGGAGGCTGCAAACGGGCTGCCATATATCGAGGTCTGCCGTGCGGATGGAACGTCTTTAGGATTCCGTTTTCACGGTGTGCCGGGAGGTCATGAGTTTAATTCATTTATCGTGACACTGTATAATGCGGCCGGGCCGGGTCAGGCTATCAGTGAGGAACAGTTGGCTGCGGTCAAAGCACTGAGCGGAAGTAAAAAGCTGCAGGTAGTCATTTCATTGTCCTGTACGATGTGCCCCGAGCTGGTAATGGCAGCCGGCAGGCTGGCAGTTGAAAATGACGGGATCGAGATAGATGTATTTGATATCAATTTGTTCCCGGAGCTGCGCGAGCAATATAAAATTATGAGTGTGCCTTGTCTGATTTATAATGATAAGATCAGCTTTGGTAAAAAGAATATCGATGAACTGCTGCAGCTGATTGGCTGAGATGCAGGTTAATAAAAACAGGTTCACCGCTTTAGCGGTGAACCTGTTTTGTTATTATTGACCAGCTTTCAGCTCAGTCCAGTAACGGTCGTACATAGTGATACTGTCGCCGATATCGGTCAGCCATTCGCCTTTGGGGATGCTTTCTTTGCCAATTTTCAGCATGGGGTCATCAAGGTAGGCTTGGGAATGATATTTGAGTGCTTCGTCATTAGGATTGGCGCAGTTCATAAATTCCCAGTTTTTAGCGCTGACCTTGGGGTCGTACATATAGTTCATAAATTTCTCGGCCAGTTCTTTATTTTTACAGCCCTTGGGTATGGCGAAGTTATCTGACCAGATCAGTGAGCCCTGATCTGGGACAACAAAACCGACATTATTATTTTCTCTGTAGGTAAAGGCGGCGTCGCCTGACCACATAATGCCGATCCAGCCTTCTTCAGCAATAAACTTTTGTTTCAGGTTTTCGGTATCGTAGGCAATAACGCTGCTGTTGAGCTGCTTCAAGTCTTTGAAGGCTGCTTCTGCCTGAGCCGGGTCAGTGCTGTTATTAGACCAGCCATGTTTTTTCAGGGCTACACTGAAAACTTCGCGGCAGTCATTCAAAAGCAGTACATGTCCTTTATATTCCGTGTTCCACAGATCGTCCCATTTGGCAGGAGTTTCTTTGACATATTTTTTGTTATAGATGATACCGGTGATGCCGGTGGTATAAGGCAGGGTATATTCGCCGGTCGGGTCAAAGGGCAGCTTGCGCAGGTCAGCACTGATGTATTTTGCATTGGGGATCTTGGCAAGATCCAGTTTTTCCAGCATATCCAGCTTGCGCATGGTAGTTACCATATAGTCGGAAGGCATGATGATATCAAACTGGGCTCCGCCTGCCTGCATTTTAGCCAGCAGTTCTTCATTGTTAGAAAAAACGTCATAGGTGATTTTGCAGTTGTTTTGCTTTTCAAAATCAGATATAACATCGGGATCAAAATAATCTGCCCACCCGTAAAGGTTCAGGACCTGGGGCGCTCCGGCATCTTTAGCTGAGTTGTCTGATCCGCAGCCGCCCAGCAGAACGGCAAAGTAGAGAGCGGTCAGTAAATATGTAAGTTTTTTCATAAAGCTAAACACTTCCCCTTTAATGTGTTATAAAAAAGGCTGCCTCATGGGAGACAGCCTGATCTTAAAGCAGAGTTAAATAAACAGAGGTCGCTACGTGTTTATTTAGCGGTTTTGAGTTCAGTCCAATAACGGTCATACATAGGCAGGGCTTCGCCGATATCGATGAGCCATTCGCCTTTGTCGATGTTATCCATACCGACCTTGAGCATGGGATCGTTGCGGAATTCTTCACTGTGGAATTCCATTGCTTTTTCGTTAGGGTCGTTATAGCCGATATATTCGTAGTTTTTAGCGCTGATCTTGGGTTCGTAAATGAAGTTGATGAATTTTTCAGCTAAAGCTTTGTTTTTAGCGCCTTTGGGAATAGCAAAGGTGTCTGCCCAGATGGTAGCGCCTTCCTTGGGGATCACAAAGCCGATGTTTTTATTGTCTTTGTAGGTGTAGGAAGCATCACCTGACCACATAGTACCGATCCAGGCTTCTTCTGCGATAAATTTCTGCTTGATAGTATCGGTGTCGAAAGCCAGTACGTTTGGAGCCAGCGTTTTCAGGTCATTAAAAGCTTTTTCTACCTGAGCCTGGTCAGTGGAATTGTTGGAATAGCCGTTTTTCTTCAGCGCCATACCGATAACTTCGCGGTTGTCGTTAAGCAGAATCACGCGGCCTTTATAATCCGGGTTCCACAGGTCTTCCCATGAGGTGGGAGTTTCTTTGATAAAATTTTTGTTGTAGACGATGCCGGTAATGCCCCAGGTGTAAACAAGGGAATGCTTGCCGGTGGGATCGTAAACAGGAGCCTTCAAGCTGCTGACGATATTTTTGGCATTGGGTATTTTATCAAGATCCAGCTCTTCCAGAAGGTTCAGTTTCAGCATAGTTGCTACCATGTAATCGGAGGGCTGGATGAGGTCGTATTGCGCGCCGCCAGCCTGGATCTTGGCCAGCAGTTCTTCATTATTGGCAAAAACGTCGTAATTTACTTTACAGTTGTTTTGCTTTTCAAATTCGGCAATGACCTCCGGATCGAAATTGTCGGCCCAGCTGAACAGGTTCAGCACTTGCTTGTCGCCGCCGGCGGGAGCTGCTGCGTCCTTTTTGGGAGCGTCACCGCCGCAGCCCATGAGAGCCAACGTTAAAACAGCGATGAGGAAAACAAAAAGTTTTTTCATTGTCGGATCACCCTTTCATCATTTTATTTGTTGTTTATATTGTATCACAGTTAGTTGTGATATCAATCGGAGTTTTTATCAGATGTGTGCTGCGGCTGCAGGATCTGAGCGATCACGACCAGCGTGATCGTTGCGAACATCAGCAGTGTGGACAGGGCGTTGATCTCGGGTGAGATGCCGCGTTTGACCATAGCGTAGATGTAAAGCGGCAGCGTAGTAGAATTGGGACCTGCCACAAAGAAGCTGATAATAAAGTCGTCGATAGATAGCGTAAAGGCTATCAGAGCGCCGGCCACGATACCTGGCAGTGCCAGCGGTAATGTGACGTAGCGGAAGGTCTTCCACGGAGTCGCATACAGGTCCATTGCTGCCTGTTCCAGTTCATGCCGCATACCTTCCAGTCTGGCGTTGACAGTGATGACAACGAAGGAAACACAGAAGGTGATGTGTGCAAGGATAAGGGTAGTTTTACCAAGCGGTACCTGTGCCTGAGCAAATAGTACCAGCAGGGAAAGACCCATAACGATTTCCGGGATCAGGATCGGCAGGTATAAGAGGCCGTTGATGACCGGTTTGTACTTGTATTGGTAACGATTGAGCGCGATAGCGGCTATCGTGCCCAGCGTAGTCGAGGCTATTGTAGAGATCACAGCAATAAAAAGGCTGTTGGTGAGTGCCTCTAAAACGCGGCGGTTTTGGAAAAGAGCTTCATACCAGTTGAAGGTGAAGCCTGTCCAGACGGCGTTGATCCTTGATTCGTTGAAAGAATACATGGCCAGGATCAGCAGCGGCAGATAAAGGAAAGCCAGAATAGCCAAAGAATAGGCTACCATCAGATGGCTACGCCACGTCTTTTGCATCGCCGTCACCTCCTTCCTGTGCCTGCAGAGCTTTGTAGTACAGGATGATCAGCACCAGACTCAGTACGGCCAGCACTATGGAGAGCGCCGAGCCAAAGGGCCAGTCACGGGCTGACAGGAACTGGTTTTGGATGAGATTGCCGATGAGCGCCGATTTAGCTCCGCCCATAACGTCGGGAACAACGAACATCCCCAGCGAAGAAATGAAGACCAGAATTGTACCGGCAGCAATACCGGGCATGGTCAGGGGCAGAGTAACTTTACGAAAGGCTGTCAGCGGTTTGGCACCCAGATCGGATGCTGCTTCTAAAAGCCGGGTATCCAGCTGTTCGATAGATACATAGATCGGCAGCACCATAAAGGGCAGCAGTGCATAGACCATACCAAGCATAACGGCCATATCATTGTAAAGCATCTGCAGCGGCTGGTCGATAAGGCCCAGATTCAACAGCAGCGTATTGACTACGCCCTGTGAACGCAGGATAATGACCCAGGCATAGGAACGGATCAGAAAATTGATCCAGAAAGGGATCATAACCAGTATCAGACCTGGCTGCTGCCATTTTTTAGGCAGCTGGGCTATGGTATAGGCCAGCGGGTACCCCATCAGGATCGTGGCAAGCGTAGTTACGATAGCTACGACCAGGGTATCTGCAAAAATTTTAAGGTATAAGGGTTCCAAAAACCGCAGGTAGTTATCAATGGTAAAAGAAAAGATGACCTGTCCATACGGTGTGCGTCCGGCAAAGGACACTGCAACGACGATCAGCAGCGGTATGACGAAAAATATGCTGAGCCAGAGCAGGGCCGGCGCTACCAGCAGTTTACCGTTTTTCATCATCGCTGTACTTTCACCTCGTCTCTTTCGTACCACCAGATGCCGACGCGTTCGTCGGGCGTCCAGCGTTTGACGTCGTCAAAGTACTGATATGCGACTACGGTCTGGTTCGAGTTGTCAAGACGGACAAAGACTTTGTCGATAGTGCCGTAGAAGACAACATCGACGACGGTGCCGTAAAAAGCAGGCTCGGGGTGCGCTGCGGCTTTGTCTTCGCTTTCAGCTTCTTCGCAGAGGTTCAGCTTTTCCGGCCGCAGGGCCAAAGTTTCAGTTTCAGTATCGAAGAAATTACTTTCGCCGATGAATTTGGCAACAAATTTTGTGGAAGGATAATGATAAATATTATCAGGATTGTCGTCCTGTTCGATAACGCCTTTATTCATTACGACGATGCGGTCAGACATGGTCAATGCCTCTTCCTGATCGTGCGTTACATAGATGAATGTCAGACCCAGACCGCGCTGAAGGTTTTTCAGTTCCAGCTGCAGATTTTTGCGCAGCTGGTAATCCAGCGCGCCCAAAGGCTCGTCCAGTAAGAGGACCTTGGGATTGTTGACCAAAGCGCGGGCAATTGCGACACGCTGCTGCTGTCCGCCGGACATTTGCTGGGGACGGCGGTTGCGGAACTCTTCGAGCTGGGTAAGATAAAGGACCTGAGCAACACGTTCCTTTTGTTCATCGGCAGGAACTTTTTTCATCATCAGGCCGAATTTTATGTTTTCCTCAACAGTCATGTGAGGGAATAACGCGTAATGTTGAAATACCATATTCACATCACGTTTATAGGGCGGCAAGGCAGTGACGTTTTCGTCGTCCAGATAGATACTGCCCTCGGTAGGAGTTTCCAGACCGGCAATCATGCGCAGCAAAGTGGTTTTGCCGCAGCCGGAAGGACCGAGCAACGTAATAAATTCTCCATCGTAAATTGTCAGATCGAGAGAGGGGATAATGACGTTATTACCAAATTTTTTTGTGATTCCCTGTAAACGGACCATTTCTTTCATTTTTTGCTTGTCACAACCTTTCGTAATGCAGATTTTATCCTTATGCAGATAACAACTTATTATATACAGATTTGACCCAAAAATTCAATAATTTTTTGTAAAATTTAGAGGTATTTTGCTAAAAAACAGAGAATATTGATACTCATACGCAATAATGACAGTTTTTGATGATTTTTTGCGGAAAAATTCCAAAATTTGGAGGCTTTTTATTAATGAAACGATTGATACTGGCATTGATTTTGTTGGTAGTTGTTTTAATAACCGGCTGCGCTGATGCCGGCAGGCGTGATCAGGATAAAAAATCTGTGCATAGCCCGGCGGTAACGTTAGGGATCGAACGCATCGGCGAGTATGAGCAGCTGTTTGCAGGGAAGCGTGTGGGTCTGATTACAAATCAGACCGGTGTTGACAGTAAGCTGCGCAGCAGTGAGGATATTTTACTGGCGCATACTGATCTGACAGGGATTTTTGTGCCGGAGCATGGTTTGTTCGGCGCCGTGGCTGCCGGAGACGATGTGGACGGCGCTGAATATAAAGGTGTGAAGGTATACAGTCTGTATGGAGCGGCAAGACGGCCAACGCCGGCGATGCTGGATTCGATCGATGTGATGACTGTTGATATTCAGGATGTGGGTGCCCGGCATTATACTTATGTTTCAACTATGGCCTATGCTATGGAAGAATGTGCTAAAGCCGGTAAAAAGTTTGTTGTTTTCGACCGTCCCAACCCGATTGGGGGATTGATGGAGGGGCCGCTGCTGCGTCAAGAACAGACAAGCTTTATCGGCCTTTATCCGGTGCCTCTGCGTCATGGACTGACTATCGGGGAATATGCCAGATATATCAACGATACGCAGAAGCTTGGCCTTGATTTGACGGTGATTCCGATGAAGGGCTGGCAGCGGAAAATGTACTGGCAGGATACGGGGCTGCCGTGGGTAGGCACTTCGCCGCAGATACCTACAGCTGCTACGGCTTTATATTACGTGACTACGGGTATTTTGGGGGATACTAACCTTTCGGTTGGTATCGGAACAACAAAACCATTTTATTATGTGGGTGCTCCCTTTGCTGAAAAAGATGCGGTTGCGGATAAATTGAACAGTTTGCAGCTGCCAGGCGTGTATTTCAGACCGGCGGCTTTTATTCCAGCTTACGGAGCGTTTGCAAAAGAGCTGTGCCAGGGTGTGGAAATTTATATTACTGATGCGGAGATATATCGTGCCGCGCTTACCGGGGCGAATATCCTGCGCTGCATTGAAGAACTGTATCCTGACAAGGTTGTTTACCCGGCCCGCTATGGCGGTAAAGGCTATAAAATAGATATTGCCCTGGGCGAAACGGCTTTGCGCGTGGGGGTGCCATTAGAGCGCCTGCTGCCGCGTTGGGACAGGGAAGCACAGGAGTTTGCTGAGCAGGTGCGGCCGTATCTGCTTTATAAATAATGAAAGGATTGGAAGTAAATGCTGAATAAGGTTTTTGTAGAATTTTTATATGAAGCGGCGCACATTCAGCGCTGGAACGATCACATCCGTCCTAACGGCTTCACGGAGCTGGATAAGCAAGCGCATAAAATGATGATTTTGTATGTGCTTGCAAAGTATGAGGAGCAGGATCATCAGGCAAAACTGAACTGGCGAGTACTGATCGAAGGCGGTATTTTTGAATTTCTGCATCGGATCGTGCTGACTGATATCAAGCCGCCGGTGTTCCATGAATTGATGCGTGTGCATGGTAAAAAACTCAATAGTTGGGTTTATGAGGAACTGCGGCAGCGGATACCTGATCTGGATCCTGTTTTTATGGCTAAAATGCAGAGACATTTTGATGAACCACAGGAAAATTATATGGAAAAGAAACTTCTGCGTGCTGCACATTATCTGGCCACTCAGTGGGAATTTGGTATTATTTATCATTTCAATCAGGGCATTTACGGTGTTGAGGAAACGAAAGCGGCTATAGAAAGTGAGATCGAGGATCACTATGATCTTGCAGGAGTGCAGAAATTGTCGCTGAAAGGTAAAACCAGCAAGTTTGTTGATCTGGTAGGTCAGCTGCGTTTTCAGAAACGCTGGGCGCAGTCTCCGCGTGTGCCGGAAACTTCAGTAATGGGCCATGTGCTGATCGTAGCTGCTCTGGCATATTTCTGTGCTGTAAAAATGCAGGCTTCAGATGAGCGTATCGTCAATGATTTTCTGTGTGGATTATTCCACGACCTGCCTGAGGTGCTGACCCGCGACATTATTTCGCCGATCAAACGCTCAATCCAGGGGCTGGACGATCTGATCAAGGATATTGAAAAACGTCAGGTTGCAGAAAAATTGCTGCCGCTGCTACCGCATAGCTGGCATGAGGATATCCTGTACTTTACTGAAGATGAATTCAGTAACCGGGCTGTTGTTGACGGTGAGAAGATTACCTGCAGGCCGGAAGAGATTGGGCTAAAATATAATGAGAACGGTAAGGGATATAGGGCCGTTGATGGTACTGTGTTAAAATGCTGCGATCATCTGGCAGCTTTTGTGGAAGCCTATCTTTCAATAGAATATGGTATCAGTTCGAAGCATTTGCGCAATGGCATGGAAGATTTACGGGAACAATACAAAAATAAGGTCGTTTGCGGTTTGGATTTTGGGAAGCTTTACGAGGAATTTCCTCGTTTGTGATGTGGAAAATATTAAAAATGCATAAATTTGCAGAAAGTGTATAAATTGCTAAAATTTTCAAAAAATTTTCTTTGTGCGTATAAAAATAGCTAGACTGCCGCTTGTGCTTAGAGTTATAATAAAGCTGAGGGGATACATTATACAAAATTCAACTATGTATTTTGGAATGTAGGGATAACTAGAAATGTAATAAAATTATGCTTAAATTAAAAAATATTTAAAGGAGGCATCATTATGAATCTGTTTGAAATGGCAAAAATTCCTCTGAACAAAGCAATTGAGGTCATGAAACTTGACCCGAGTGCTGCGGACATTATCGCAACTCCTGAACGTACTCTGGAGGTTTCCATTCCTGTTCGTATGGACGATGGAACTACAAAAGTATTTACCGGTTATCGCAGTCAGCACAGCACCATTATGGGGCCGGCTAAAGGCGGCGTTCGTTATCATCCCGGAGTCAACATGGACGAAGTAAAGACTCTGGCTTTCTGGATGACCTGCAAATGCGCAGTTGCAGGTTTACCTTACGGCGGCGGCAAAGGCGGCATAGTTGTTGATCCTTCTAAACTTTCTGAAAGAGAACTGGAAGGCTTGACTCGCGGCTTTATTGACAGGATCGCTCCGATCATCGGCGAGAAAATGGATATCCCGGCACCTGATATGAATACCAATGCTAAAATCATGGGCTGGATGATGGATGAATTCAGCAAGATTAAAGGCCAGTTTGAACCGGGTTTCGTTACCGGCAAACCGATCTGTCTGGGTGGTTCTTTAGGCAGAAACGCAGCTACCGGACGCGGCGTTATGGTAGCTGCCGGCGAGGCTATCAAAGCTTTGGGTATTAAGCCGAAGCAGGCTACCTGCGCTGTGCAGGGATTTGGTAATGTTGGCAGCTGGACTGCTAAACTGATCCATGATATGGGTGTAAAGATCGTTGCTTTAAGTGATATCAACGGTGCCATCCATAATCCCAAAGGTATGAATCCTTATGATGTTGAAAAACATCTGCAGAAAACAGGCAGCGTTGTTGGTTATAAAGGTTCAAAACCCATCAGCAATGAAGAACTGCTGGCTATGGATGTTACGATCCTTGCTCCGTGTGCAATGGAACTGCAGCTGACTAAAGCCAACGCAGCCAAGGTACAGGCCAAGGTAATCGTTGAAGGTGCTAACGGACCGACAACTCCTGATGCAGATAAGATTCTTGACAAAAAAGGTATTCTCGTTGTACCTGATATCCTCGCTAATGGCGGCGGTGTAACTGTAAGTTATTTCGAATGGGTACAAAACCTGTATCGTTATTTCTGGACTGAAGAAGAAGTTATCGAAAAACAGGAAAGTCTGATGATAGATGCTTTCAAGAAAGTTTACGATACTGCCAAGGAGCATAAAGTTAATATGCGTACAGCGGCTTATATTGTAGCTTTGGGTCATTTGGCAGAAGCTATGAAATATCGTGGTATGTACTAAGAATAATAAAAGGGCGGCTAAAAGCCGCTCTTTTTTATTCTCTGATGCAAAAGGTACGCTTTAAAAAGACAAATGTAAACAAATAATCGAGAAAGTTGTTGCGTTTTGATTTTATACGTTGACTTGCTCCAGTAAGAGTGATAGAATTTTTAATTATAAACGTACAAAGTAGCTACTATTATTGTACAAACTAATAATGTTGGAGGGGAAGAACTTATGAAATTTGCTAAACGTATGGAACGTATGCAATCGTCTGAAATCCGTGAACTGTTAAAATTGACGGCACAGCCGGATATTATTTCGTTTGCCGGCGGTTTACCGGCACCGGAACTGTTTCCGGTGAAAGAAATAGCTAAAGTATCACATGACCTGGTGGAAAAAGAAGGTCAGCAGCTGCTGCAGTATGCCACGACCGAAGGGCGTCCGACTCTGAGGGCTAAAATTGCTGCCAGAATGAAAGATAAATATCATACTGAGGTTGATCCGGATGAGATTTTGATCACTACCGGTTCACAGCAGTGTCTCGATTTTGCAGGTAAATTGTTCCTTGATCCCGGTGATGTTGTTTTATGTGAAAGTCCTTCTTATTTGGGTGCACTTAATGCCTTTAATGCCTATGAGCCTACTTTTGTAGAAGTGCCAACTGATAATGTTGGTCTGATTCCGGAAGAATTGGACAAAATCTTAAGCACTACCGACCGTTGTAAATTTATTTATGTTATCCCCGATTTCCAAAATCCGACCGGTCGTACCTGGAGTTTGGAACGCCGCAAAAAGTTTATGGAAGTGATCAACAAACATAATCTGCCTGTGCTGGAAGACAACCCTTATGGCGAGCTGCGTTATGAAGGGGAGATATTACCGTCCTTAAAATCTATGGATACTAAAGGTCTGGTTATGTTCCTCGGCACTTTTTCCAAGATTTTCTGTCCGGGACTGCGTTTAGGCTGGGTCGCTGCCTCTAAGGACGTTGTCAGTGAATATGTAAAAATCAAACAAAGCGCCGATCTGCATACCTCTAATTTTGACCAGGGGATAGCTGACGCTTATATGGAAAATTATGATTTGGATAAGCATGTTGAAGAGATCAAAGCCCTTTATAAAAAACGCCGCGATCTGATTTTAAAAACTATGGCGGAAGAATTTCCGGCAGGTACGGAATGGACACATCCTGAAGGCGGGTTGTTCCTGTGGCTGACTTTCCCGCAGGGCTGCAGTGCTGATAAGGTTTTCCACAAATGTATCGAGATGAAGGTTGCTGGCGTTACCGGTGATGCCTTCTACCCTAATGGTAAAACTGACCGTAATATGCGTATCAATTTTTCCAATATGCCGGAAGAGAAAATCATCGAAGGTGTAAAACGGATGGCGAAAGCTATCAGAGAATGTATGTAATTGGATAAATAAACCCCGCTGCGATTAATCGCAGCGGGGTTTATGTTTATTTGCTTTGGGTCTTCCAGGGTACTATTTTATGTTCCAGCCATTGCAGACCTAAATTGAAAATGAGTCCCAGGAGTGAAAGAACGATAACGCCGGCCATTAAACGGTCGGTGATCATCAGATCTCCATAATGCAGGATCAAAGCGCCGATACCTTCTTGTGCCGCGATCATTTCGGCAGCTACAAGCAGCAGCAGTGAAGTGCCCGCTGCCAGACGCAGCCCGGCAAAGATTACCGGCAATGCGCTCGGCAGAACTACGCTTTTCATCGTCAGCCACCAGCTGGCATTAAAGCTGACAGCTACCTTGATCAGCAATGTGTCGACGTTTTTGACACCTGAATAGGTATTCATCGCAACGGGAAAGAAAACGCCCAAAGCAATGATAGTGACTTTAGATAATTCACCGATTCCAAGCCAGAGAATAAAAAGCGGCAGTAAAGCGATTTTTGGGATCGGATAAAGGGCATTGACGATCGGTGTTCCTATTCGGTCCATCAGCGCAGAGGTGCCGGTAACGAGCCCTACCAGCAAACCGATGATGCTGCCTAAAGCAAAGCCCAGCAGAATGCGGTAAAGACTGGCTGTCAGACTGCGGCTGATTTCGCCGCTTGTAATAAGCTTGCCGAGTGCAGTAAGGATTGCGCTTGGTGCCGGTAGAAACAATGAGGAAATCAGACCTGTACTGCAGATTATTTCCCATACTGCCAGTAAGAAGGCTATCGCAGCGAAAGATATCCAGGCCGGATAAGTTTTCTGCCAGTGAGTCATACGGTTGTGGATTTTATATTCAGCCATTAGCTTCCACCTCCATCAGAGCCGCACGGGCATCACTGCTTATATGTTCCCAGATGATGCGGATAAATTCGGCTATCTGAGCGGTATTTTCAGTTTTTTCCCTGTCAGCTCGCGGAATTGCAATGGTCAGGATTTTGCTGACTTTACCGGGGCGTCTTGATAAAAGCACGACTCTGTCAGCCAGCATTACCGCTTCCTGAATATTGTGAGTAACATATAAGGTGCTGAGTCTGGTCTTTTCCCAAAGAGTAACAAGCTCTTCCTGCATGATCGTGCGAGTCTGTGCGTCCAAAGCAGAAAATGGTTCATCCATTAAAAGGAGGTCAGGATTTATGACAAGCGCCCTGGCGATACCGACTCTTTGCCGCATACCGCCGGATAACTGGTGCGGAAAGGCTTTTTCAAAACCGCCGAGTCCAACTAAATTGATATAGTGCTGGATCCGTTCTTTCTGTGCTGTCTTTGGTACGCCTGTGGCTTCAAGTCCAAAGGCAATATTTTCATAAACGCTGCGCCAGGGAAACAGGCCTGTTTCCTGGAAGACGATGCCCATAGCAGGAGTATGGCCTTCCGTCAGATCTGTGAAATAAATACTCCCATCGCTTGGTGACAGCAACCCTGCTGTAAGATTGAGCAGAGTCGATTTTCCGCAGCCGGAAGGCCCTACCAAAGCTACAAATTCCTCGCTGTGTACAGTCAGGCTGACGTTTTCAAGTACAGACAGCTGTTTGCCTTGAGGATCGATGAAATTTTTGCTGACATTGTCGATAACTAATTTCATTTAAACTACTGCCTCCGGTGTTGTTTGATAAAGTATAAAAATAAGGAAAACTTTGTTGAGAAATTATTTTTGCATAGCCTTGCTGAGCAGGCTGGTATTGGTGACGGCTTGTGGATCAAGCTTGCCCTCGATCATGCCATGAGAAGTATACCAGTCTATCTGAGTCTGGATATCGCTGTCCAGCAGTTTGCCGTCACGATCGATATAAGGCAGGCCGAGCTTGATGTCAGCTTCAGGAGCTTTAACATATTTGGCGATAATGCCTACGACTTCGTCCAGCTTTTTGGGGTCTTTATTGTCAATAGCTGCATCATAGTAGTAATTGCAGGCTTTTTTGTATGCTCTTAAGAAACGTACTGCTGCATCTTCATTTTTCAGGAATTTGGGAGAAAAGAAAAGGGCAGAGGTTTGATAGGGGATAACGTCACCGACTTGGGTGACAAGTTTACCATAGCCTGCAGTCTGCACTTTGGTGATATTGGGTTCGTTGAGTATGGCTCCGTCGATTTGTTTGCTTTCAAGAGCGGCCATAACAGCACTCAATTTGCCAAGCGGTACGATCTCCACATCTTCAAGAGTCAATCCTTTGGTTTCCAGCATCCGCCCAAGCATATAATGGAAGGTAGAACCTTTTTGAGTAATGCCGATGCGTTTGCCTTTGATATCTTCGAGCTTGGTAATTCCATTGTTGTAGTTATCGGAGGTGACTAAAAGTGCTGAGGAAGAAAAGCCTTTTTGTTCACGGCCTTTATCGGCAACGATAGCAAGTTGTTGACCGCTGGCAGCCATATTGAAGAGACTGGCAGTGATACCGGTAGCGCCGACGTCTACTTTAGAGGAAGCTGTAGCCACAGCAATAGGATGAGCTGCGTCAAACCACTGTTGATCTATTTCAAGGTTTTCTTCGGCAAAGTAGCCTTTATCTAAAGCGATAAAAAGCGGTGCAGAACTGGTAAGGCGAAGCATACCCAGAGATACTGCTGTTTTTGCTTTGGGGTCAGCGGCTTTTTTGTCCTCACCGCCGCAGCCTGCCATCAAGAACATAAAACAAACTGCTGTAAACAAAATCAAGATTTTTTTCATTTATTTCCCTTCCTTATATTGTACGCTAAGTACAAAAATGTAGTGCAGACAAAATAATGTCTTTCATAATTTTACAATATCTCCAAGTTTTTTGCAGTATTTTTTGCAGAAAAAAAGAAGAATTTTTAAATAAATATTTAAATATCTATAGACAAAAATAGAAAAAACTTTCAGTAAGGTAAAGGAATTGGTATAATGTATAAAGATGAAAGTATTTTTTAGAACGGAGGCCCGCATGGGAAATATCATAAATTTGAAAAAAATGATGTCGGCAGCCATGTTTGCAGCTGGACTGCTGGTCAGTATGAACAGTGCTTCGGCACAGCAGGATGAGCAGGAACCGCTGGCGCTGTTGCAGCTGGATGTTGACGGCAACGGCAGTCTGGAAACTGTGGAACTGTATGGTGGTCAGATGACTCGCGGCAGCAGTTACAGGAATGATTTTTTATTGCTTTTAAAAGGCAGTGACTCTGAATTGCTGACGGCATATGTACCAAGTATTAATGGCGGTTACGACTGCAGTTTAGAAAAAGCAAGGTTTACGGGCAGAGGCGAACAGCTGATTTTGTCTGTTGGACAGGGAGGCGACGATGGCAGTATAGAATATCGTATCATTGACTTTGCTGATCCTAAGGCGGTGAAGGAGATTTTTACTGGCAGCGATAATGCAGGTGTAGCGGCAACTGCGGAATTTGTGCCGGATTTTCGCAGTAAAATTGCTTTTGCAGACGGCAGCACTAATTATGAACTGCTTCCCAAAGAGAAAGAGTTTTATGAACAGCGTGGGCTTTATGACGTTGACGGTACCTTATTAAAGGGGTATCGACGCCCGTATGTCGGGAAAATACATTCGCTGGTTGCTGTAGATATGGAGCAGGACGGGATTTTGGAACTGTTGTCGCTGCAAAACATCAGTGGGTTAAACAGGGAAGACCTGCTTGGGAAGCTGGCCGGGGTGTGGTCATATGATGGCAGCAGTGGCTGGAAATTAAAAAGTAAAACTTTTTACAGCGGCGGCAAAAATAAAGACGACAAATTCCATCGCAGCTATAATGAAAAAAACTGGCGGATTTTACCGAGGCAGGCGGTGCATGACAGCAGCAGCGTAACTTATCCTGTTTTTACTGCGATTGCGGCGCCTGAGGTGCAAAATAAGCTCAATGGAGATTTTGCGATTATTGCTGGTCCTTATTTGCAGAATCTGGCAACTGGAGGCTGCGAACTTGATTATACATTGACCTTCGTCAGTGAAAAGTTTATCAGTATGGTGTTTTTTGGTGTACTGGATGAAGGTGAAAAAGAAATTTTTGCTAAGATACCATTAAATATTGATGTACAAACTGGAGCACAATTGGCACTGGGTGATGTTTTGAATTTACGTGATGCCGATTTACTTCCGGTTTTAAGGTTGCTGACAAAGAAAGATAAGGTGGATTTCAGTAAAGGTATTCCTGAAAGCTGGTATTATAACGGGACTAATTTTGTGTTTTGTCAGCGAAGTGAAACCGGCGAGTGGTTGGAAGCAACGGTGGCTGCAAGCGATCTGAAAAAGTTTTTACTGAAACCGGAATTATTTTAAAGAGAACTGACTGGTCAGTCAGCAAATAGTGAAAAACAGAGAAAAAATACGAAAAATTAAGAAAAAAGGCTTTAATCGGTTAAAATAGCGGTTGCGTTTATAATTACGATAAACTATAATAAGAGTATTCTTGAAAATAGCGGAGCCGTGCGCCCTTTTACAGGGCGCAGCCGTTTTTTTGAATACGTGAGGAGGATATATTTATGCTGAGTTTTTTTGATAAAGGCCGAAGGAAAAAGGCCTTGGCTGTTGCGGTAGCGGCATTTACCGTGATGGCTTTGGCTGGCTGCAGCAAAGAGCAGCAGGCACCACAGGCAACGTTGGTTAAAACGATGGAAGTTATCAAACGCGATACGCCGATCGTTTATGACTATACAGGTTTTGTGCAGGCGCAGAAAGAAGTCAATTTGATGGCGCAGGTCAGTGGACAGATCACAGGAAAGTATTTCCTGGGCGGTGAAAAAATAACTGCGGGACAGACCTTGTTTACTATTGATCAGCGTACATATCAGGCAAAAGTTCTGAATGCACAGGCCGGACTTGCCAGTGCCCAGGCAACTTTGATTCGTACCAGCCGTGATCTGGAGCGTTATAAAAAGCTATATGAGCAGAACGCTGTTTCCAAGCAGGAGCTTGATAACAGGGTCGCTGAGGCCGAACAGGCGCAGGCTGCTGTTGATGCACAGCAGGCTTTGCTGGAAAATGCCAATATTGATCTGGGAGAAACTAATGTCGTTGCGCCTTTTGACGGACGTATAGATACCAATGATCTTTCTGTAGGCAACTATGTTACTGCCGGTCAGACTGTTCTTGCTACTATTTCTAATACAGATCCGGTATTTGTAGAATTCAGTCTGGCAGAAAACGAATATTTAAAACTTCTGAGCGCTCATAATGATGCAGGTGGAGCGTCGTTGGAAAATCTGACGATCGTTTTGAGCGATGGCAGCACTTATTCTGAAAAAGGCCGTGTCGATCAGGTCAATCGCAGCATTACGCAGGGGACAGGTACTTTGTCGCTGAAAGCTGAATTCCCAAATCCTGCTAAGATCCTGCTGCCTGGCATGTTTGCTCATCTGCAGGCCAACAGCGGTACTGTACATGACGCTAAGCTGATTCCGCAGCGTGCTGTAACCGAGCTTATGTATAAGAAATTTGTTTATGTACTTGGCGATGATAATAAAGTATCCATGCGCGAAGTTACATTAGGGCCACGTATCGGTCGTTTGTGGCTGGTTGAAAGTGGTCTGGAAGGCAACGAAACGGTTGTTGTCGAAGGCATCAACAAAATTAAACAGGGTTCTGAGGTAAAACCTGAACCGATGACCGAGGCAGAATTGGATACTGCTGTATCTTTGAAAGAATCCTAAGGAGGTAACTAGTTGTGGCACGCTTTTTTATAGACCGTCCGGTCTTTGCGATAGTGCTGGCAATACTTATTACCTTACTTGGTACTATTGCCGGATTCAGCCTGCCAATTGCTCAATACCCGGATATCACCAAGCCGCACATTGCCGTTTCTACGAACTATGTGGGTGCTAGTGCGGAGGTTGTTGAGGAATCTGTTGCGCAGGCGATCGAACAAAAAGTTAATGGTGTAGAAAATATGCTGTACATGAACTCTACTAGTACCAGCGTAGGCGAATACACACTTGACGTATATTTCAATCTTGATAAAAATGCAGATATCGGTTCTGTAGAGGTGCAGAACCGTGTTTCTCAGGCTTCGTCCTCCATGCCGTCAGAGGTAAGTGCTTACGGTATCACGACAGCCAAGAAATCTGCTGAGACCATCATGTATTTTGCGTTGCACTCACCTGATGGAACGTTTGATACGATGTTTCTTACATCTTATGCGATGACAAACTTCCTTGATGCCTGCAAACGCGTTAAGGGTGTTTCCAGTATTGATATTTTTGGTCAGGAATACGCAATGCGCCTATGGCTGCAGCCAGATAAAATGGCTCAGTTGGGTGTGACCGCAGATGATGTTTCCAATGCAATCAAGAGTCAGAACATTCAGGCTCCTGTTGGTTCTATTGGTACGCGTCCTACAGCGGAGCAGCAGGAATTCCAATATTCTGCTAATGCCCAGGGGCGTTTGTCGACTCCGGAAGAGTTTGGTAATATTATTGTCCGTTCTCAAAACGGCAATAACTTGAAGCTTAAAGAAATTGCGAAAATTGAAGCTGGTGCCCGCAGTGATAACGTTGCTGGTTATCTGAACGGCGGTTCTTCTGTTGTTTTCCCTGTTTACTTAACAAGCGACGCTAACGCTTTGGAAACCGTCAATAACATCAAAGCCGTATTGGCCGATGCTGAAACGCGTTTTCCGGAAGGTATGGAGCTGACTATTGTTCAGGATAATACCCAGTTCGTACGCGAAGCGCTGGAAAAAGTAGCTCATACTTTCTTTGAAGCTTTGGCGCTGGTTATTCTTGTTGTATTTATTTTCCTGGGCAGCTGGCGTGCAACGCTTATCCCGCTGCTGGCGATTCCTGTTTCTTTGGTTGGTACCTTCGGTGCGTTCGTGCTGATGGGATTTTCGATCAATACTTTAACAATGTTTGCGATGATTCTTGCTATCGGCCTCGTTGTTGATGACGCGATCGTTGTTGTTGAGGCAGTTGAGCATCACATCCAGGATAATGGAATGACTCCAAAAGAAGCTACTTATCGGGCGATGAAAGAAGTTTCCGGTCCTGTTGTGGCGATTGCGTTCGTTTTGGCAGCAGTATTTATCCCGGTTGCATTTACCGGCGGTACTGTTGGTCAGCTTTATAAACAGTTCGCTTTAACGATTTCTGTTTCTATGGCGCTGTCAGCTATCGTAGCATTGTCTCTGACTCCAGCGTTGTGTGCATTGCTGTTGAAACCGCATGATAAAGACGAAGTCAAAGGACCTATTGGTAAATTTATCCATAAGTTCAATGTCTGGTTTGCCAATACTTTAAGTAAATATGTTAAAAATGTTGAAAAATGTATCCGTCATGCAAAAATCTCAATGGCCGTTTTGCTGGTTATGGTTATTTTATTGGGCTGGGTAGCTAAGGTTACTCCTACCGGATTTGTGCCAAGTGAAGATCAGGGTTATTCTGTAACGTCATTTAATTTGCCGGAGGGTGCATCCAGTAATCGTGGTATTCAGGCTATGATGGAGCTGGGTGATAAGATCAAGTCGCTGCCGGGCGTTAAATATGTTATGGAAGTATCTGGCTTTGATATCCTTACTGGCGCCCCTAAGTCCAGTGCCGGTCTGATCGTTGCGGCGATGGAAGATTATGACAAACGTGATAACAGTGCTCAGGATATAGTGCCGCAGATTTATGGCATCGGTGCCCAAATGCCGCAGGTAAGCGTTATGGCGTTTGATCCGCCTGCATTACCGGGTGCGTCCAGCACAGGCAGTTTGAGTATGTACCTGATGAATTTGGGCGGTGACGATATGGAGCGGATGCAGGAAGTTGCTAACGAATTTCTTGCTAAAGCCAATCAACGTCCTGAAATTGGTATGGCTTATACCACCTTTAATACTAATACGCCGGTTTATCAGTTTAACGTAGACCGTGAAAAAGCAGAGTCTCTAAATGTACCTGTAGCAAGCGTATTTACAGCTTTACAGACTTTCCTCGGCGGCAGTGAGATCAATGACTTCAATGCTTTTGGCCGTACTTGGAAAGTAGTTATGCAGGCGGATGCAAAATATCGTACGAATGTTGATGATATGCGTTATTTCTTTGTACGCAGCAATAACGGCGATATGGTGCCTCTTAATACCTTGGTTACTGACGAAGGTAAAACAAGTTCTGCTACTGTAACCCGCTTCAACGGTGTACGAGCTATTAAAATAGCTGGTAACCCTGCTACAGGATATAGTACAGGTCAGGCTATGACTGCACTGGAAGAAACTGCTGCAGAAATTTTGCCGACTACTTATACCTATGAATGGGTAGATCAGAGCCGTGACGAACTGGAAGCAGGAAACAGATCAACACAGATTTTCATTATTTCTCTGATCTTCGTATTTTTGTGTCTGGCAGCTTTGTATGAAAGCTGGACTATCCCGTTGGCAGTTATGCTGTCAGTGCCTGTTGCCGCCCTTGGCTGTTTTGGCGCTCAGTATCTGCGCGGTTTGCAGAACGACGTTTATATGCAGATCGGTTTGATCATGCTGATTGGTCTGAATGCTAAAAATGCGATTCTGATCGTAGAATATGCAAAGATGAACATGGAAAATGGCGAACCTGTAGTTAAAGCGGCGCTTGATGCTGCCAGACTGCGTTTGCGTCCGATTCTGATGACATCCTTCGCGTTCATTCTTGGCTGTGTGCCTTTGGCGATTGCAACAGGTCCAGGTGCCGGTGCCCGTGTTTCTATGGGTAATGCCGTTGTTGGCGGTATGACCTTTGCTACGATGATCGGTATCTTTATGATCCCGGTATTATTCGTTGTCGTTGAACGTATTTTCAACAGAAAAAAACACAGCGAAGAATAAATTTAGGTGTTTTGTAAATATATAATGCCCCGTCTTAAAGACGGGGCATTATTTTTTTGCAGGATTTTTTTTATTTATGTGGTATTTAAAAAAGGTAACTGAAAATTTCTGACAAAGAGTGTTTAGAGGTAAAAGCAGATGAATGAATTAAAAAATAAAAGTAAATTTCTCAGAGATGTCTGGTACCTGACCAAAAGTTATTGGCAGTCAGAAGAAAAGGGAAAGGCTTATTTGCTGTTGACGGCAATCATAGCACTAACTTTAGGCGTAGTGTATATGCTGGTGCTGTTGAATAAATGGAACAATTCCTTTTATAATGCACTGCAAAATTACCAGACCGAACTTATTTTTGATGAGCTGATACATTTCGGCTGGCTGGCTGTGATCTACATTATTCTGGCAGTTTATGCCTTTTATTTGCAGCAGGTACTGGTGCTTAACTGGCGTCGTTGGCTGACTAACAGGTATATTGATGAATGGTTGAAAAATAAGACCTACTATCGTCTGCAGATGTTCGGCTCTGATACTGATAACCCTGACCAGCGTATTAGTGAGGATGTGCGTTTGTTTGTTGAGATGACGTTAAAGTTCAGTATCGGTGTTTTAAAGGCTTTTTGTACTTTTGTGTCTTTCGTATTTATTTTATATGAACTGTCAGGTTCACTGGAATTTACTTTGGCGGGGCAAGTGTGGCATATTGAAGGCTATCTGGTTTGGGTAGCCTTGGTTTATTCCATTGTTGGCACAGGGCTTACTCATTTGATTGGTAAAAAACTGGTAGGGCTGAATTTTGTTCAGCAACGTTATGAAGCGGATTTTCGTTTCAGTATGATGCGAATGAGGGAAAATGCTGAAAGTGTAGCGTTTTACAGCGGTGAGAAACAGGAAGGCGGCGTATTTAAGAAGCGTTTTAAACTGCTGCTGGATAATTTCTGGAAGATAGTAGAAAAACAAAAACAGTTGGTCTGGCTTAATTCCGGCTATTCACAGATTGCAATTATTTTCCCTTTCGTAGTGGCTATGCCGCGTTACTTAAGTAAGGAAATAACATTAGGCGGCCTGATCCAGATTGCCAGTGCCTTTGGCAGGGTGCAGGAATCATTATCATATTTTGTAGATATGTATGCTTCTTTGGCTGAATGGCGGGCAGTTGTAGAGCGTCTTACGGGTTTTGGGGTACATATGCACGAGGTAAAACAGGAAAAACCGCAGATTGATCTTGAACGAATGGAAAGTCGCAACGATACTATCGTAGCTGCGTCCTTGCAGGTTGAATTACCAGATGAAAGGATCTTATTGAAAAATGTCAATTTTACTTTAGTACCCGGCCGAAATAAAAATATCCTGATCAAAGGCGCAAGTGGCAGCGGTAAAAGTACATTGCTGCGTGCTGTGGCTGGTATCTGGCCATATGTGCATGGTAAATTGGAACTGCCTGCTGCCGAGAAACTGATGTTTATTCCGCAAAAACCTTATTTACCATTGGGAACATTGAAAGAAGCGTTGCTTTATCCAGGCAGTTGCCATAAAACAGATGAAGAGTTGGTGATGTTGCTGGAGCAATGTCGGATTGGCTACCTGGCAAAAGACCTGTATGTCGAAGCAGACTGGTCACATGTGCTTAGCGGCGGTGAACAGCAGAGGCTGGCTTTTGTAAGGGCACTGATCTATCAACCGTCATGGCTGTTTTTAGATGAAGCTACTTCTGCTTTAGATGAGGAGACAGAAGCGGTGATGTATAAGCTTGTTGAAACTTTAATGCCGGATACTACCATAGTCAGTATTGGACATCGCAGTAGTTTGAGCAGTTTCCACCAAATAGGGTTGTTTATTGATAAAGGTCAGCACAGTGTTATTGAACGGGCCTTGTGAAAATAATATCAGGCATAGAATTTTGTAAGTAGAATTTACTGTTTTTTGTTAAAAGAAATTTTTACTTTGCTGTGATTTGCTTATATAATAAATAAAGAAGCAGTTTTTCAGAAAGGAAGTGTAAAAAATGATGCCATTGGAAATAGCTCCTAAAATTTATGATGTGGGTGTTGTTGACTGGGCTGTGCGTGATTTTCACGGATATAAGACGGAACGCGGTGCTTCATATAATTCATATTTGATCATGGATGAAAAAATCTGTTTGATCGATACAGTGAAAGCGATGTTTGCTGAAGAATTATTGGCAAAGATTGAACGTGTTGTCGACCCTGGAAAAATTGATTACGTAATAGTGAACCATGTGGAACCGGATCATGCAGGGGCATTGCCGGCGCTGGTCAAAGCGGCTCCGAATGCTAAGTTTTTTATTACAGCTCAAGGGAAGGCGGAAGCAATTCGTCATTATGGTGATTTATATGATTTTCAGGTCGTGAAGGATGGCGATAAATTATCATTAGGCAAACGTGAATTGACTTTTGTAACTTTACCAATGCTGCACTGGCCTGACAGTATGGCAACCTATTGTGCAGATGATGGGATTTTGTTTTCTAATGATGCTTTTGGCCAGCATTATGCGGCTGCTAAACGTTTTGATGATGAAGTGGATCTGGGAATACTTTTTTATGAAGCAAAAAAATATTTTGCCAATATACTCTGGCCATATGCGAAATTAATTGATAAAGCGCTGGCGAAAGCAGCGGCGCTTGATTTAAAGATGATAGCTACAGCCCATGGTATTATCTGGCGCAGTCATATTCAGGAAATTATTGCCAAATATGCTGCCTGGGGCAAAGGCGTGAGCGGCAGCAGTGTAGTTATTGCCTATGATACGATGTGGGGCGCTACGGAGCAAATGGCTCGTGCTGTGCTGGAGGGTGTTGTCAGTGCCGGTAGTGATGCTGTGCTGCTGCGTATGAACGAAACTCCGAATAGTACTGCTGTTGCGGATTTATTTGAAGCAGGTGGTATGATCATCGGCTCTTCAACACTGAACAGCGGAATGCTGCCCACTATGGGCAGTCTGCTTGTATACCTTAAAGGCTTAAACCCAACAGGTAAAAAAGCAGCTGTTTTCGGTACATATGGCTGGGCCGGCGGAGCTCAGAAAGATATGGAAGCTTTGCTGACAGCGGCTGGTTTTGAGTTGGAACCGGGTTTTACCTGTAAATGGAAGGCACAGCCAGAAGACCTGGAAGCAGCAAGGCAGCTTGGTTATGAATTTGCCAGGAAGCTGCAAAAATAAAAAAATTGATCAAGCAGACGAGTTTTATGCGTCTGCTTGTTTTTTTCTGCTGAAAAGATGTTCACGAATAATTTACTTGCCAAAAGTCGAAAGGTCAAATATAATAGAATTAATCTAATTATAGATGCCGGCAGAAAAGTTTGACTTTAATGCTGAAACGATAAAAGGAAGGTAATTAAGATGAGAAATCTTGCAGATGCAATAGAAAATTTCATCATCAGACAGCTTTTAGAGGACAGAGAGGACGCTGTTTTAGTACAGCGTAATGAACTTGCCGATAAACTGTCGTGCGCACCGTCGCAGATCAGTTATGTGCTGAGCACGCGCTTTACTCCTGAACGGGGGTTTATGGTCGAATCCAGACGCGGAAGCGGCGGCTTTGTCCGTATTGTAAGGGTGATGCCTCATGAATTGCAGGAAGAGAACTGTGAGCCGACAGTGCATGATTTGATTGAGCACTGGGCTGCTAACCGTTTGATCAGCAGGCGCGAAAAATCACTGTTGCAGTATATGATGGAAATTCTGGATGCTGATGAAGCTAAAAAAAGAGCTGTTTTGGAGACGGCTATTACTAAAATGACAGAACGTGAGTGAGGTGAATTGATATGTTATGTCAGAAATGCGGATTAAAAGAAGCTGTGGTCCACGTGGTATGCGTGGTCAACGATAAACAAATCGACAAATGGCTGTGCTCGGATTGTGTTGAAGAATTGGCTCCGTCTAATTTTTTGTCGGGAACTGTTTTCAATGCCAAAGAGTTTTTAGATGGGCTGTTGAAACCAAAAGCTAGAGAAGAACAGATCATGAATCGTTTTACTGAACGTGCCAAAGGTATTTTGGAAGACGCGATGCGTTTTGCATTGGATAAGGGTCATGATCATGTTGGAACAGAACATATCTTGCTGGCGTTGCTGAATGTTGAAAATTGTTTTGCCAAGAAGATTCTAGAAAAACTTGGCATTGATAATCAGGCGGTCATAAAAGAGCTGGAAAGCTGGATGGAGCCCGCTGGCAGCACTGAGCTGATGATCAGTTATACCCCGCGTGCCAAACGGGCCTTAGAGCTTGCTGGTGAAGCAGCAGCAGCTTTTAAGCTGCACTATGTAGGGTCCGAACATTTGCTGTTGGGTTTGCTGCGTGAAGGAGAAGGCGTGGCTGCTCAGGTATTGCGGCGCTTTAACGTTACGGCAGAACAGGTCATGAAGGTCATTAAGGCTGTTTATGATAATCAGCCATTGACAGATGGCAATTATAATGCTGGCGACAGCGATGTGGAAACAAAGAGCAATGTGTTGGAAATGCTGTCGGAATTTGGCCGCAATCTCAATCAGCTGGCTTCAGATGGAAAAATTGATCCTGTTGTTGGCCGCGAAAAAGAGGTTGAACGCATTATTCAGATTCTGTGTCGGCGTACAAAAAATAATCCGGTGTTGATTGGAGAGTCCGGCGTTGGTAAAACGGCTATTGCCGAGGGCCTGGCCCAGCGAATTGTTGACGGTAATGTTCCGGAGATACTGCGTGAGAAAATTGTGTTCTCGCTGGAGATCGGGTATCTGGTGGCGGGAACAAAATACCGCGGTGAATTTGAGGAACGTTTGAAAGAATTACTGGAAGCAGTAAAAGAAAATAAAAATATTATTCTTTTTATTGACGAACTGCATACTATCATCGGAGCAGGTGCCGCAGAGGGCGCTATTGATGCTGCAAATATTATAAAACCGGCTTTGGCCAGAGGTGAAATGCAGGCTATAGGAGCCACTACTTTAAACGAATACCGGAAAAATATTGAGAAAGATGCGGCACTGGAACGTCGTTTTCAACCTATCGTTGTAGGTGCTCCTGATGTTAATGATTCAATTGAGATTTTGAAGGGACTGCGCGATAAATATGAAGCTTTTCATCGTATTCAAATCACAGATGAGGCGATTATGGCGGCAGTGCGTCTGTCTGATCGTTATATCACTGACCGTAATCTCCCGGACAAAGCTATCGATTTAATGGATGAAGCCTGTTCGAGGGTACGGCTGCAAAGCTATAAGATTTCCTTGCCGCAGCGGGAAATTGAACAACAGCTTGAAAAAGTGCGCATTGAAAAAGAATCGGCTATTACTCAGCAAATGTATGAACGTGCTGCTGAATTGCGTGACGCAGAACGCAAGCTGCAGGAACAGCTTGATGGTGAGCGTCAGTCGCAGCGCAGTGGATCAAGCAGCAAATTGACGGTAAGTGAAGAAGATGTTGCCGAAGTAGTTGCTTCCTGGACAAATATTCCACTGCGTAAGCTTACCGAAGGTGAATCTAAAAGACTTATTCATTTGGAGGAGGCGCTGCATGAGCGTGTGGTCGGTCAAAATGCGGCTGTTGACGCTGTTGCAAAAGCTATCCGTAGAGCCAGAGCCGGGTTTAAGGATAAAAACCGCCCTGTAGGATCGTTCCTGTTCTTAGGACCTACCGGGGTAGGTAAAACAGAGCTGGCTAAAGCGCTGGCAGAGAACCTTTTTGGCGATGAACGTGCTTTGATTAGATTTGATATGTCTGAATATATGGAAAAGCATACTACTTCTCGGTTGGTAGGTGCTCCTCCTGGTTATGTTGGTTATGAAGAAGGCGGTCAGCTGACAGATGTTGTGCGCCGGCGGCCCTATTCGGTAATTTTGCTGGATGAAATTGAAAAAGCGCATCCTGATGTTTTCAACTTGCTGCTGCAGATTATGGAAGACGGCCGCTTGACTGACGGGCAGGGACGGACTGTTGATTTTAAAAATGCTGTTATCATTATGACCAGCAACGCTGGTGCCAGAGCTTTACTGGACAGCAAGCCGTTGGGATTTGCGACTGGTGAGAAACAGGTAAACGACGGACGCAAAAGTGCTGTATTGGAAGAAGTAAAAAGAATCTTCCGTCCTGAATTTTTAAATAGAATTGATGAAATTCTGGTCTTTGATCCGCTTGGTGAAGCAGAACTGCGACAAATTGTCGAACAGATGCTCAAAGAACTTTCAGGTCGTTTGCAGGAAAATGGCCTTGATATCAAGGTTACTGATGAGGCTAAGGCCGAGCTTTTAAAAGCTGGCAAGGATACGCGTTATGGTGCACGGCCTCTGCGCAGGGCTTTAAGGAAACTGGTTGAGGATCCTGTTTCCGATTTGTATCTGGCTTCAGAATTAAAACGCGGTGATACTATTTTGACCCGTACTGATGAGGCTGGTAAAATCTATTTTGATAAAGAAGAAGCGCACAAGGAAGAAGCCTTGGTTGCAGCTGGAGAGGAACGTCCGTAATGGCAAAACCGAAAATACGTTTCGTTTGTCAGTCGTGTGGTTATGTAACGGCTAAATGGTTGGGAAAGTGTCCGGAATGTGGTCAATGGGACAGCTTTGTCGAAGAAATGGACGTGCCTGAACGTCCTGGACAGAGTTACCTGCCTGTAGGCGAAACCGCTAAGCCCAAACCGTTGCATCAGGTGGCGGAACAGTCCCTCAGCCGTCTGCAGACAGGTATCCGTGAATTTGATCGTGTGCTTGGGGGAGGGATTGTTCCCGGCAGCCTGGTTTTGTTGGGCGGAGACCCGGGCATTGGCAAGTCGACTATGCTTTTGGATGCCGGCATGAAGTTTAGCCGGAATAATATAAAAGTTTTGTATGTTTCTGGTGAAGAATCAGAAGCGCAAACAGCAATGCGGGCGAGACGTTTAGGCAGCAGCGGTGAAAACCTGCTGGTGATGACGGCTACCGATTTGAATATTATTTTACTGCAGGCACAGGAAGTGCAGCCGGCATTGTTGGTAATTGATTCTATTCAGACTATGTACAACAGCGAGCTGCCTACTGCAGCAGGCAGTGTCGGACAGGTGCGCGAGTGTACGGCGAAATTGCTGCGTTTTGCAAAAACCAGCGGCATTGCCGTGCTTATTATCGGTCATGTGACTAAAGACGGTAATATTGCCGGCCCGCGATTGCTTGAACATATGGTCGACGTGGTGCTGCAGTTTGAAGGGGATAGATCCTATTCTTTTCGGGTGCTGCGTGCCTTGAAAAATCGTTTTGGCTCTACAAATGAAAGCGGTATTTTTTCTATGGAAGCCAGTGGGCTGCAGGAAATAAGTAATCCAGCAGGATTATTCCTGGAAGAACGCAGTAACGATGCTTCCGGTTCAGTTGTTTGTGCCTGCCTGGAAGGTAACAGGCCTATTTTAGTTGAAGTGCAGGCTTTGGTTGCCAAAACACCGTATGGGATGCCCCGACGCACTGCTGTTGGATTTGATTATAATCGGGTCACTATGCTTTTGGCGATTTTGGAACGGCGCTTAGGAATGGATTTTGGCGCTTACGATGCTTACGTCAATGTAGTTGGCGGGATGAGAGTCACTGAGCCAGCTGCAGATCTGGCTGTGGCTGCTGCGCTGGTATCCAGCTATCGTAATCGGCCGATTCCGCATGGCGTATTAGTCATGGGTGAAGTGGGGCTTACAGGAGAAGTGCGACGAATAGGTTCGCCGGAAAGGCGTATCAAGGATGCTATGAATCTTGGCTTTAAAAGATTTGTTTTGCCAATGGGCAAGCTGTCATTGGATGAACCCTGCAATGGTGTTGTGCAGGTTAAAACTTTGGAAGAAGCGCTGGATAAGGTTTTTGCTTAAAAGAGCGGAGGTTTCTCCGCTCTTTTTTGTTTATTTTAAAATAAAATCAGAAAATTTATATAAAAAATGATTGACACAAATATGGAGCTATGATAAAATAATAAAATTTTGACAAAAATAACAGGAGGTGTTAAAATAAATACATATAAAAATAGCGTGTTCCTTAGGAGGGCAGAAGATGTTTGCAGTAGGAGACAAAGTCGTATATCCGATGCACGGCGCCGGAGTAGTAAAAACAATAGAAAAGCGTGAACGTGACGGTCAAAGTGTCGACTATCTGATCCTGGCAATGCTTCTTGGAGAGATGAAGGTCATGGTTCCGGTCGACAGTGTGGAACGTGTTGGCTTGAGGCATGTTATCGAAAATGATGATATCGATGCCGTTGAAAAAGTTTTGGAAGAACGTCCTGATAATTACAATAAAGCTATTACATGGAACAGACGCTTTAATATGTATTTGGAAAAAATGAAAAGCGGTAATGTTTTTGAAGTTGCCGATGTAATAAGAACATTGCAGGTGCAGGAGAATGAAAAAAAATTATCTACCGGCGAGCGTAGATTATTGGGTACAGCCAGACAGATTTTGATCAGCGAAGTGATGCTTGTAAAAAATGCTGAACAGCAGGATATTGAAAACTGGCTGAATAAGTTTTTTTAGTGAAATACGTCGGATTTTCCGACGTATTTTATTTTTTTAGCTGTTTTTAATACGAAAATTGTAGTAAAATATTATATTATCCATATTATTTAAAGAAAGGAGGTGTAAAGATGTTAAACAGGATTTTGAAGCTGACCATTGTCGTTGTGTTTGCGCTTACCGGACTCATACTTACTGAATATTTACTGCCTTATATTTCGGATTTTTTTGGTTACGATCTTTATGACAACGGCTTTTTGGGCATAGCTTTGGCAACTATTGTTTCAGGTGCTGTGGGCATCTTTGTTTTTGGTGGTCTTGGTGTAGCTGTTGCACCGGTGCTTATTTATCATATTATGGGCTATACGGAACGTATGGCGATCGTTTTATCCAAGGTGCCGACCAGTGATATTCTTGTTATGACGCTTGGTATTGGTATTGGTTTGATTTTGGCTAACCTTTTGGGTGGGCCTTTTTCGCATTTGCCGATTATTGGTCCCTATATTCCTTTGATCTTTAGTCTGGTGCTTTCTATTATTGGGGCGAAAGTTGCTTTACGTAAGCATAAGGATATCGTAGGCTTTTTTAACCGCAGTATTCCTAGCTTAAAAGGTGCGGTAAAACCGGCTGCAGTTAAATCGTTGGCGCTGAGTGACAGATTGTACAGTAAAAATAAATTACTGGATACCAGTGTCATTATCGACGGTCGTATTATTGATATTCTGAAAACAGGTTTTCTGGAAGGTCGTTTGATCGTTCCCAACTTTGTTTTGGAAGAATTGCAGAAGCTGGCAGATTCGTCTGATAATCTGAAACGGGCCAAAGGCCGCCGAGGTTTGGATCTTATTCAGGAGATACAGCAGAAAAATAAAGAACAATTGCTTGTAGAAGATACTGATTTTGAAGATTTGAATGAAGTAGATGCTAAATTGGTGAAATTGGCTAAACAGACAGAAGCTGTTATTATAACTAATGATTTCAATCTTAATAAAGTTGCCGAGATCCAAGGCGTCAGTGTGCTTAATATCAATGATCTGGCTAACGCCATTAAGCCGGTGGTTCTTCCGGGGGAAGAGATGAATGTTTTTGTCGTTAAAGATGGCAAAGAAAATAATCAGGGCGTTGCTTATCTTGAAGATGGTACAATGATCGTTGTTGAAGGCGGTAAAAAACTGGTAGGTGAAAATACTGCTGTTGTAGTAACTTCTGTCCTGCAGACTTCAGCAGGTAGAATGATTTTCGCGAAACTGAAATAGCGGGGGCGTTTATGGAAAAAATCATAGCGATTGTTCCGGCTGCAGGGTTAGGAAGCCGCTTGGGGTTAGGTAAAAATAAAGCTTTTGCCGATGTGGGCGGATTGCCGCTTCTGGTACAGTGTATGAGAATGCTGGCTGATACAGACTGTGTGAGCAGAGTGATCGCTGTTGTACGGCCACAGGAGGTCAAGGAAGCAGAATTGATGCTGGAGGAATACAGTAAGGAGTATTATCCGCTGTTGCCTTTCTGTGTTGTTGCCGGCGGAAAGGAACGACAGGATTCTGTTGCTAATGCTCTGTCTGCAGTTACGGAGAGTGATGGTTATATAGCTGTGCATGACGGTGCTCGTCCTTTTGCCGGCAAAGAGGTTTTTAAAAGAGTGTTGAAAGCTGCTGCCGATAGCGGCGCGGCCATTGCTGCTGTGCCTGTTAAGGATACGGTTAAGGTTGTGGATGAAAATAATCTTGTGCAGTATACGCCTGTGCGCAGTACTCTGCGTGCTGTGCAGACACCGCAGATTTTTAAAATCAGTATTTTAAAGCAGGCATACGAGCTTTTGCAGAAACAGCATGGTAATGTAACGGATGACGCTTCACTGATAGAACGTTTGGGAATAGCTGTTGCTGTTGCTGAAGGAAGCTATGAGAATATTAAGATTACAACGCCGGAAGATTTGATCCTGGCAGAAAATTTATGTAAAAGCAGAGGCCTTGTAAGATGATAGAAAAAAATAATAACTGGCCGCAGTTTCGTGTAGGCTGCGGGTACGATGTACATAAACTTGCTGCTGACCGTAAATTGATTTTATGCGGAGTTGAGATTCCTTATGAATCAGGGTTGTTAGGACATTCTGACGCCGATGTGGCCCTTCATGCATTGATGGATGCTCTGCTTGGCGCAGCGGGTCTTGGTGATATTGGCAGGCATTTTCCGGATACGGATATGAAATTTAAAGATGCCGATAGTATGCTGCTGTTGAGGCAGGTGGTTGGTTTACTGCAAAAGCATGGCTGGCAGATAAACAATGCCGATGTGACTATTATGGCACAGCGGCCTAAGCTGGCTCCCTATATTGAACAGATGGCGGCTAATATTGCCCGGGAAATGCGGATTGAAAGAAGTGCTGTCAATGTAAAAGCAACGACAACAGAGAAATTAGGTTTTGTTGGGCGGGGGGAAGGTATGGCGTCAGAGGCTGTTGTAAGTATTATCAGAGGATGATGTAAATTCGCTTTACTGAAACGAGGTACTCATATATGTCCTTGTGGTATCGTTTGAGTACTTAGTGAGGTCTTTACGGACTTAGCACTCATACATGCCCTTGTGGTATAATATTCAAGATAAGTATTTTTGGAGGGATCATTCTAATGTCTAATGAAATCAGAGTAAGATTTGCGCCGAGTCCGACTGGACCGTTCCATATCGGCGGCGCTCGCAGTGCTTTATTTAACTGGCTGTTTGCCCGTAAAATGGGCGGCAAGCTTGTTTTGCGTATCGAGGATACTGACCTTGAGCGTTCCAGCCGCGAATCTGAAGAGAATATCAAGGCTGCCTTAAAATGGTTAGGCTTGAATTGGGACGAAGGTATTGATGTAGGTGGGGAATACGGTCCTTATCGTCAAACAGAGCGTCTTGAACTGTATAAAAAATATACTGATCAGCTGCTGGCTGAAGGTAAGGCCTACTATTGTTACTGCACAGATGAAGAGCTGGAAGCAGAACGTCAGGCTTTGTCTGCCAAAGGGCAAATGCCTCGTTATATGGGCAAATGCCGTAATCTTACTTCTGAACAAATAGAACAGTACAAAGCTGAAGGACGCAAACCAACCGTACGTTTTCGTGTGCCTGCTGATCAGCAGATACTTGTCCGCGACATGGTTCGCGGCGATGTCGTTTTTGACTCTAACGGAATCGGAGATTTTGTTATCGTAAAATCTGACGGCATTCCTACTTATAATTATGCTGTAGTAATTGACGATGCGTTGATGAAAATTTCTCATGTTATTCGTGCTGAAGAGCATTTGTCAAATACTCCGCGCCAATGCCTTATTTATGATGCGCTGGGCTTTACACAGCCTACATTCGGTCATATTTCATTGATTTTAGGTAAGGATCGCACAAAAATGTCTAAACGCCATGGCGCTACTTCTGTTGATCAGTATCGTCAGTTGGGGTATCTGCCGGAAGGCATTGATAATTTCCTGGCATTACTGGGCTGGGCTCCGAACAGCGAACAGGAGATTTTCAGTATGGAAGAGTTGATTCAGGCCTTTTCGATGGAGCATGTCGCTAAAAATCCCGCTGTTTTTGAAATCGATAAACTGAACTGGATCAATCAGCACTATATGCGGCAGTTGGATGAGGAAGCTTTTTTTGCCGCAGCTAAGCCGCATATGGTTGCTGCCGGCTATATGACAGGTGATGAGTGTGGCGAAAAGCTGGAATGGCTTAAACGTGTAGTTGCTACAGCCAAAGAGCATGTTGCTTTTGCTGCGCAGATCCCTGAATGTGTCGCTATGTATTTCAGTGATGAATTTGAATTTGAAAATGCAGAGGCTGCTGCAGTTCTGCAGGAAGAATCAGTACCAACAGTAATGAATATGTTGTTCGAAGAATTGCCTAAGCTGGAAGTTTTAGATGGACCTGCTGTAAAAGCTGCTTTCAAAGCTATCCAAAAAGCTACCAAGCTGGGTGGCAAAGCTGTATTTATGCCGATCCGTGTTGCTTTAACAGGAAATCAGCATGGCCCGGAACTGGCTGAAATGGTGCCGTTGCTTGGTTTGGAACGTACAGAAGCCAGAATTAGGGCGAGCCTTGCTAAGGCAGGTATTACTCTGTAGAGGAGAGCTTAGAATGACGATTAGAGTTTACAATACATTGACGAAACAAAAAGAAGAGTTTGTACCGGTACATCCGGGTAAAGCTAATATTTATGTCTGCGGTGTTACGCCTTATAACCATCCGCATATTGGTAATGCGCGTCCATTTGTAACATGGGATGTTATCCGCCGTTTTTTGGAGCATGAGGGCTATGATGTTCTGCATGTACAGAATTTTACTGATGTCGATGACAAAATAATCAACACTGCCAATAAAGAAGGCGTTTTATGGAGTGATGTCTGCGGACGTTATATAGATGCTTATTTTGAGGTAATGGATAAGCTCAATGTGCGTCGTGCACATGTATATCCGCGTGTTTCTGAGCATATGGAGGAAATCATTGAAACTGTAAAAGCTCTTATTGATCGTGGTTATGCCTACGAAATGGACGGCGATGTTTATTATAGCGTTGAAAAATTTGAGCATTACGGTGAACTTTCCGGGCGTAATCTGGAAGATATGATGGCAGGTGCGCGCGTTGATGTCAACGATAAAAAGCATAATCCAATGGATTTTGCCTTGTGGAAGGCTGCTAAACCGGGAGAGCCTTCCTGGAGCAGTCCCTGGGGTGAAGGACGTCCTGGCTGGCATATCGAATGCTCAACAATGAGTATGAAATATTTGGGAGAAACCTTTGATTTTCATGGCGGCGGCAGTGATTTGATTTTTCCGCATCATGAAAATGAGATTGCACAATCTGAAGGCTGTACAGGTTGCCATCCCTTTGTTAAATACTGGCTGCATAACGGGTTTATCACTGTTAATGAAGAGAAAATGTCTAAATCATTAGGTAATTTCTTTATGGTTATTGATATCCTCGAGCATTATGAGCCGGAAACACTGCGCTTTTTTATTCTTTCCACTCATTACCGCAGTCCATTGGACTTTAGTGATGAGAGGTTGGCGGAAGCGCAGCGCAGCTTGTCCAGGTTGAAAACGGCTCAGGAAAATCTGCAGGCCTTAATGGCTTTGATGAATGCTGGCCCGACAGAGGAAAGCCTGAAGCTGCGAAGAAAAGTTTTGGAACTGCGCAACGAGTTTATGGAAGCCATGCGTGATGATTTTAATACTGCTTTGGCAATCAGTCATATGTTTGCTTTGGCAAAGGAAATTAATATTTATCATCAAAGTATTGTCAGCGTCGGCAGTAAACCGGATGGAAAGCTTGTGTCTATATTGCAAAGTGTTTTCTCTGAAATGTGTTCTATTATTGGAGTACTGGAATCAACTCAAGGTGCTGTTGAAGCTGAAAGTTGCGGTTTGGAAGAACCACTGATGGAAATGCTTATTGCTATGCGCCAGGAAGCCAGGAGCAATAAGGACTATGCACAGGCTGATGCTTTACGTAATAAATTAAGCGAGATAGGAATTGTTCTGGAGGATACGCCTCAAGGCGTACGTTGGAAAAAACAGTGAAGTTTGAACAATATCAGCAAATAAAAGCTCATGCTTTGGCAGCCTGTACGGCTGCCGGGCTGACTTACGGAGAACCGAAACAACTTAATCCGATACTTTTGGCATATATCGGTGATGTTGTTTTTTCTCTTTATGTAAGGTTGAGGCTGCTGCCAACCTCAGGGCAGGTTCGTGTTATACATGATTTGGGTTCAAAAATGGTATCGGCGGTTATGCAGGCGAAGGCAATGGAGGCATTGCTGTCGGATTTGACGGAAGAAGAAGCCTATATTGCCAGGCGCGGCCGTAATACTAAATCGATAGTGCCTAAAAGCGCCTCCGTACATGAATATCGTATGGGAACAGCATTTGAAGCGCTGTTGGGCTGGTTATTTTTGAGCGACAGGGAAGAACGACTGGAGGAGATATTAGAGCGTTCTTTTGTAATTATTTCTGAGGCTATGCAGAAGAAAGGGTGAATTAACATGGAAGTAAAATTACTCAGACACACACCGAAACCGGAAAAGACAGTTGCTATGAGCGCACGTCTGTGCTATTCTCCCGTTGGTGCAGCCCAGCTTGAAGAAACAATGTCTGATGAACAGGCAGCAAAATTAGTGCGTAAACTTGTGGAAATGGGACATTTTTCGACATTGGAACATGTTACATTTACTTTCGCTATAGAAGGAGTTTCCAGAGTATTGACGCACCAGCTGGTGCGTCACCGTATCGCTTCTTATTCACAGCAATCGCAGCGTTATGTAAAAGAGCATGATTTTGAAACTATTATGCCTCCTACTATTTCCTCAAGGCCTGAGGCAAAAGCTAAGTTTGAACAGCTTATGGCTGATATTCAGGCTAGGTATAATGAATTTACTGATGAATTTGGAATCCCGGCAGAGGATGCCCGTTATGTACTTCCTAATGCGGCTGAAACTAAAATTGTGGCAACATTTAATGTCAGGTCTTTGATGAATTTCTTTAGCCTGCGCTGCTGTAATCGTGCCCAGTGGGAGATCAGGCAGCTTGCAGAAAAAATGCTGGCTGAATGTAAAAAAGCCGCACCGGTATTATTTGAAAATGCCGGTCCTACTTGCGTAAGTGAAGGTATATGCAGAGAAGGTGCAATGAGCTGCGGACGTTTGGACGCTATTTTAGCGGCAAAACAAAAACAACAGTGATAATTAGGAGGAGCTATGTCTGAAGAAATTCTTGCCGGACGCAATTCTGTAACAGAAGCCTTGCGCAGCGGCAGATCTATTAATAAACTGTTGGTGCAGGACGGAATCAAAGGCGGCAGTGTCAGTGAGATTATTGGCCTGGCGAAGACTGCGGGCGTAGTTTTGGAATTTTGTAAAGCTGAAAGATTGGATAAACTGGCAGATGGCTTGCGGCATCAGGGGTTTGTTGCCTTAGCTGCACCTATTCGCTTTCACAGTTTAGAAGAGGTTTTGGCATTGGCAAAAGAGAAAGATGAAACTCCTTTTTTGCTGCTGCTTGATGAGCTGCAGGACCCGCAGAATGTGGGAGCGCTGATTAGAACGGCGGATGCTGCTGGTGTGCATGGTGTGCTGCTTCCCAAGCGTCGCAGCTGTCCGCTAAATGCTGTGGTAGCGAAAATTTCTGCCGGTGCTGTTGAATATGTCCCAGTAGTTCAAATTGGTAATATTCCGCAGACGATTGAAGAATTGAAAAAACTTGGTTTTTGGATTGCCGGTGCGGATATGAACGGTGAGGATTATTACAAAAGTAATTTGACTGGCCCGATGGTCATTGTAGTTGGTGCTGAAGGAAAAGGACTGGGACGCCTTGTAAAAGAGAAGTGTGATATCATTGTCAGTCTGCCGATGCAGGGGGGAGTTTCTTCGCTGAATGCTTCGGCGGCAGGTGCCGTTTTGCTGTACGAGGTCGTACGTCAGCGCCGGGTGCAGGCGGGCGTTTAAAGTATGAAAGAATGGCTTGTAGTGGACGGTTACAATGTTATCAACAGTTGGCAGGATTTTCGTAAATTCCGTGAAGAGAACCTTGAGCATGCCCGTGAACTTTTAAAAGAAAAATTAGCCGAGTATATAGCTTTTAAAGGATATTCAGGAATTGTTGTTTTTGATGCCCAGGAAGTACAGGGAGTTGCATCATTCGAAAAAAACGGAGCTTTGGAGATTGTTTTCACGAATGAAGGTGAAACCGCTGATTCATGGATTGAACGACGCGTATATGATCTTGTTAAGAGCGGAAGCAGTGTTTTTGTTGTGACCAGTGATTATGCAGAACAGCTGAATGTTTTAGGGAGTGGGGCCTATAGGATTTCGGCGCGTGAATTTCGTGAAGAATATCTGCTTACAAAAAAACAGATCGCGCAGCGCAGCGAACGACTTGCTAGGGGTTTGGGACGTAATGAACTTGGCGGCAGGCTGCAGGAGCATATTCTGGATCATTTTGAAAAGCTGCGGCGCAATACCTAAAAATTGACGCTGACATAACTATGGAGTATAATGAAAAAGCTGACAGATGCAGGAAATTCCTAGGAAACGGAGGTTGTGCCAATGAGTACGGAAACGCCATATAATCCCTATGCTGCTTTTGAAAACATGGCGGATGAAGATGTCGTCTTAAAGGCTAAACAAGAAGATAACGCACTTGCCCAGGAATATCTTTTGCATAAATACCGTAATTTTGTGCGGGCTAAAGCCAGAAGCTATTTTTTAATAGGCGCCGAACGCGAGGATATCATTCAGGAAGGAATGATAGGCCTTTATAAAGCTATCCGTGATTTTCGCGGCGATAAACTGTCATCTTTCAGAGCTTTTGCTGAATTGTGCGTTACTCGACAGATTATTACTGCTATAAAAACAGCTACCAGGCAGAAGCATATTCCTCTTAATTCATATGTTTCTTTGAATAAGCCTATTTATGAAGAGGATTCTGATAGAACGTTGTTGGATATTATTTCCGGTGTTAAAGTTGCTAATCCTGAAGATATGATTATCAGCAGGGAAGAGTTTGCTGATATTGAGAATAAGATGAATAATATTCTCAGTGACCTTGAGTGGAAGGTTTTGATGAGTTATCTGGATGGCAAATCTTATCAGGAAATTGCCGTTGAACTGGATAGGCACATCAAATCAATTGATAATGCTTTGCAGAGAGTAAAACGCAAATTAGAAAAGTACATTACAAATCGTAATGATAACACTGATCTGAGTGAGGTTTATAGTGGGCTTTTAGCTATTGATCCCAGCGAACGGTTCAGTCATCGTAAACGTGATTAATAAATTGATAAATGTGAAACAAAAAAGCAACATCATTTAGATTTTTCTGAATGATGTTATTTTTTTAAAGGATTTCGTAAATAAACAGCGAATATAGCAATAACTAGAAAGTGAAGGGCAAATTTTACGCTGAGCGTAATTGGGAGGTAATGGACATGAGCCAAGTAGAAGAATTTGTAAAAATTGTAGAAGGCGTTAAAGATCACGATGTAAAAGTAGTTGTCGTAACAGGTAAACCGGGCAGCGGTAAAAGTAAAGTATTGCGTGAAGCTGCTGAAGAGAAAAAGTGGGATTACATCGATTGCCGCCTTTTAATTACTGAAAAATTTTTGGAGGTTCCTCCTGGAGAACGTCAGGCAAAAGCACCTGAGATGATGGCAGACATATTGGAAGGATATGACAGCGAAGTTATTTTGTTGGATCGTCTGCAAACACTGTTCGTACCGGTGTTTCATATTGATGTTGATGCTTTGCTGCATAAACTTAGTGAGAAATTTGTGATTGTAACAGCTTGGCCGGGTTACCTTGAAGAAGGAAAACTCTGTTATGATAAATTTGATGGAACGGAATCGATCCGTATCAGTTCGGAAGGTTTTACGGTTTGGAACGTTGATTAAAAAGCGAGGTAAGCAATGAGCCAAGCAAAGAAAAGACTGGCAGTTTTGACTGGCGGCGGCGATTGTCCCGGGTTAAATGCAGTCATCAGGGCTGTAGTGAAAACAGCTCTTAATAATGGATATGAAATATTTGGCATAGAAAATGGTTTTAACGGCCTCGTGACAGGCCGGATGGGACTGATGGATTACAAAGATGTTTCAGGTATTCTGCCGCGGGGCGGAACAATTCTTGGAACAACTAACCGCGACAATCCCTTTAAATTTGCAGTAGAAGAAAACGGGGAATTGGTTTATTATGATAAACGCGCGGAAGTATTGGCTAATCTTGAAAAACATGGTATTGAAGCTTTAGTGGTTATCGGCGGAGACGGCAGCTTAAATATAGCTGCAAGGCTGGCTAAAGAATGCGGAATAAAGGTCGTGGGGGTACCTAAAACGATCGATAACGACCTTCCGTGTACAGAACGTACTTTTGGTTTTGACACAGCAATGGCGATGGCTACAGAAGCTTTGGATAGGATCCATACAACGGCAGAATCCCATCATCGCGTTATGGCGCTGGAAGTTATGGGACGTTATGCTGGCTGGATCGCATTGCATTCCGGCATAGCCGGCGGAGCAGATGTTATTTTGATACCGGAGATCCCTTACAGTATCAACTCGGTTATCGGAAAAATCAGGGCCCGCCAGGCTGCTGGGAAACAATTCAGTATTATTGTTGTAGCTGAAGGGGCACGACCTGTGGGCGGGGAAATGTCGATCGCGCGCATGGTCAAGGGCAGCTTCGAGCCCATCCGTCTTGGTGGAGCAGGAGAAAAACTGGTTCGCGAGATAGAGGAAAAAACGGGTATCGAATCGCGGTGTACTGTATTAGGTTATTTACAAAGAGGCGGCACGCCTACACCTTTCGACAGAGTTCTTTCTACGCGTTATGGTGTAGCAGCGGCCGAGGCTTGCATGCGCAAGGAATATAACGTTATGGTATCACTGCAAAACGATAAGATCGTTACGGAGCCTATTGAGAAGGTTGCCTCCGAGCCACGGTTAGTACCAGTAGACAGCGATATAATTCGCACAGGACGTCAAATGGGCTTATGTTTTGGTGACTGACCCAATAAGTAAAACAAAAGAACTTTAGTTTACAGCAACATTCAGAGGACAGCGGAAATGGACGCCGCTGTCCTTTTCTTTATTATTCAGATAAATTTCAGGTAAATTTATATAATTAAACTTGGCGGTAGCGATAATAACCTGTATAATGTAGAAGTTAGTAAAATTTATGTGGCAATGTAATTATGGAAGGATAGATAATTATAATGGATCAGAATCTTATAGCGGTAATAGTAGGCTTTGTAGAAGGGGTAACGGAGTTTTTGCCGGTGTCATCAACAGGTCATATGATTATAGTAGGACATATGCTGGGTTTTGATGGTCCGGCGGCAGATATTTTTGACGTTTTCGTACAGCTGGGGGCGATTTTGTCAGTTATTTTTATTTATAAAGAACGTTTTGCTAGATTTTTTACAAAAGAAGGCTGGCAGGCTGATAAAGGGCTGAGCGTCTGGCATGTAGCCGCTGGTATTGTGCCTGTAATGGGCGTGGCTTTTTTTGCATATAAATATATTAAAGAATATCTTTTTTCTCCATTTACAGTAGCGATAGGATTGGTATTGGGTGCTTTATTAATGATGTATGCTGAATATAAGACTAAAGATAACCAAGCAGAATTATTGGATGATTTAGATAAGATCTCTTTAAAACAGGCGGCGCTTGTTGGGGCGTTTCAGTTGCTTTCGTTGTGGCCTGGTTTTTCCCGGTCGGGAAGTACTTTGGCGGGTGGACTTTTAGTAGGTTTAAAACGTGAGACTGCAGCAAATTATACTTTTTTGATTGCTGTACCTTTGATGTTTGTAGCCTGTCTTTATGATCTTTTAAAAAATATCAGTATTTTAACAGTAGATGATCTGCAGATGTTGGCGATTGGTTTTGTGGTTGCTTTTGTGGTTGCTTACTGGTCCGTGCTGTGGTTTTTAAAATTTCTTCATAAATATAGCTTGACATCTTTTGCATATTATCGTATCATACTTGCTGTAGCTGCTTTAACATACTTTTACTTTTAAAGAGTTTTGTAAAAAAAGTTACTGAATTAATTGAAAAGTAGTTGACAAAATGATTATGTTAATATATAATCTTCCTTGTCACTAATTAAGTGCTGGCATAGCTCAACTGGTAGAGCAGCTGACTTGTAATCAGCAGGTTGTGGGTTCAAGTCCTATTGCCAGCTCCAAATGGAGAGGTTCCCGAGTGGCTAAAGGGAGCAGACTGTAAATCTGCCGCGTTTCGCTTCGTTGGTTCGAATCCAACCCTCTCCACCACTTTCTTAATTAGTTTTCATCGCGGGGTGGAGCAGTTGGTAGCTCGTCGGGCTCATAACCCGAAGGTCGTTGGTTCAAGTCCAGCCCCCGCAACCATTTTGATTATTTGGTTGCGATGCTGATGTAGCTCAGTCGGCAGAGCGTATCCTTGGTAAGGATAAGGTCACCAGTTCAATCCTGGTCATCAGCTCCAAATAAATATGGCGGCGTAGCTCAGTTGGCTAGAGCATTCGGTTCATACCCGGAGTGTCCGCGGTTCAAATCCGTGCGCCGCCACCAATAAAAATTAAAACCTCAGTGATGGGGTTTTTTTTATTATAGTCATAAAACCAAGCAGGAGTTTACAGGCAGACAGCGAATATGGTAAAATGGCGTCAAAGCCTATTTTATAAAAAACAAAAGAGATTCGGAGGAAAAATGAATGGCAAAGCAAAAATATGAAAGAACAAAACCGCATGCTAATATCGGCACCATCGGTCACGTAGACCATGGTAAAACAACCCTGACCGCAGCAATCACCAAAGTATTGGCTTCTAAAGGCGGCGCAGAATTCATGGATTACTCCATGATCGATAAAGCACCTGAAGAAAGAGAACGCGGAATCACCATCAACACTTCCCACGTAGAATATGAAACAGCAACCCGCCACTACGCACACGTAGACTGCCCGGGCCATGCCGACTATGTAAAAAACATGATCACCGGCGCAGCACAAATGGACGGAGCGATCCTCGTAGTATCCGCAGCAGACGGCCCGATGCCGCAAACTCGTGAGCACATCCTTCTTGCTCGTCAAGTAGGCGTACCTGCAATGGTAGTGTTCCTGAATAAAGCAGATATGGTAGACGATCCGGAACTGATCGAATTAGTAGAAATGGAAGTACGTGAACTGCTCTCCAGCTACGACTTCCCCGGCGACGACATTCCTGTAGTAGTAGGGTCTGCACTGAAAGCACTTGAAGGCGACGCAGCATACGAAGCAAAAATCATGGAACTGATGGACGCAGTAGATGCATACATTCCTATTCCGGAACGCGCAACTGACAAACCGTTCCTGATGCCTGTAGAAGACGTATTCACAATTACCGGCCGTGGCACAGTAGCAACAGGCCGTGTAGAACGTGGTATCATCAAAGTAGGCGACAATATTGAGATCGTAGGAATGACAGAAGAGAAAAAAGCAACAGTAGTAACGGGCGTAGAAATGTTCCGTAAATTACTGGACGAAGCAGTAGCAGGAGACAACATCGGCTGCCTGCTGCGTGGTGTAGACCGTAAAGATATCGAACGCGGTCAAGTACTTGCAAAACCCGGCAGCATCCATCCGCACACAAAATTCAAAGCAGAAGTATATGTACTGACGAAAGAAGAAGGCGGCCGTCATACACCGTTCTTCAACGGCTATCGTCCGCAGTTCTATTTCAGAACAACAGACGTAACCGGCGTAACTGAATTACCGGAAGGTATTGAGATGGTAATGCCTGGCGATAACGTAACCATGGACGTAGAGCTGATCACTCCGATCGCAATCGAGCCTGGTCTGCGTTTTGCAATTCGCGAAGGCGGCCGTACTGTTGGCGCCGGCGTTGTTGCTGCTATCAACGAATAAGTAAGAGAGCGATAACTTGGTTTTCTGCTAAGACCGGTCCGACATAGACCGGTCTTAGCATATTTTTGAAAGTTTGTTGACATAGAGTGTTAACTGTGGTACTCTATATTAGTGAAATTTTGTGATTGGTAATCTATGAGTAAGAGAGGTGTTAAATATGCGCAGTTTAGTTACCATGGCTTGCACTGAGTGCAAACAACGCAACTATCAAACCAACAAAAACAAAAAGAACGATCCTGATCGTATCGAACTGAATAAATATTGCAAGTTCTGCAAAAAACACACTTTACATAAAGAAACTAAATAATTTTTGTTAACGTGTGATTTAGTATCAGGTATTCAAGCAAGGATGTGAAAAAATGGCCGTTCCGGAAACTACGGGTGTGAAGAACGCAGGCGGTATTACACGCTTTATGCGTGAAACTAAAGTAGAACTGAAAAAAGTAACCTGGCCTACCAAACAAGAGCTTATTGCTAATACTGCAGTGGTTTTGATTGCGGTTGTTATTTGTGCAGCATTGATTTGGGTCATTGATTCCTTCTTCAATGTTGTTTTTCGCTTGATTTTGCAATAAGGCTGCGTAAGGAGGAAAGGGAAGCTTCCCTATCATTAATATGGAATCAGAAAAACGTTGGTATGTAATCCACACTTATTCCGGTTATGAGAATAAGGTAAGCGCAAATCTGGAACGTAAAGTTCATTCCTTGGGTATGGAAAATGAAATTTTCCGTATTGTGATACCTATGGAAAATGAGGTTGAAGTAAAAGACGGTAAAAAACGCAGCGTCCAGAGAAAGGTTTTTCCTGGTTATGTGCTTGTAGAGATGATTGTAAATGATCGCTCTTGGTATGCTGTGCGTAATACACCGGGTGTGACCGGCTTTGTCGGTTCCGGTACTAAACCGATTCCTTTGACTGATGAAGAAGTCAAACAGATCATGCGCTCCATGGGCGTAGAAGAAAGCCGCCCCAAAATTGATTTACAATTACAACAGATGGTTCGTTTGAAAACTGGTCCGTTTGCCGGCTGTGTCGGCAGCGTTTCTGAAATCAATGAAGAACGTGGTAAACTGAAAGTTCTGGTTAGCATGTTCGGACGCGAAACACCTGTTGAGATTGATTTTACTCAGGTTGAAGAAGCTGAATAATAAGGAGGTGTAATAAATGCCGAAAAAAGTCGTAAAAATGGTAAAATTACAGGTACCGGCTGGTAAAGCTACTCCGGCTCCTCCTGTAGGCCCTGCACTTGGCCAAGCTGGTGTAAACATCATGGCTTTTGTTAAGGAGTTCAATGAACGTACTGCTCAACAAGCAGGTTTGATCATTCCGGTAGAAATTACCGTATTTGAAGATCGTTCCTTTACTTTCATTACAAAAACTCCTCCGGCACCGGTTTTGCTGAAAAAAGCTGCTGGTCTGGAAAAAGGTTCCGGCGAACCAAACAAAAAGAAAGTTGCTCAATTGAGCCGCGATAAAGTTCGCGAAATCGCTGAAGCTAAAATGGCTGACCTGAATGCTGCTGATATCGAAGCTGCTATGAGAATGGTAGAAGGTACTGCGCGCAGCATGGGTATAACCATCGTTGACTGATTTATAGTCGACTATTTATGTGGGAGGAATTATCCGTTTGTACCACAAGGAGGAAAGTTTAATGGCAAAATTTGGTAAAAAATATCAAGACGCTTTGAAACTTATCGAAGCCGACAAATTCTATGCTCCTAAAGAAGCAGTAGAATTAGTTAAAAAAACTTCTGTTACTAAATTTGACAGCACTGTAGAAGTTGCTTTCAAATTAGGCGTAAATCCTAAATACGCTGACCAACAAGTTCGTGGTGCTCTAGTTCTTCCTCATGGCACTGGCAAATCTAAATCTGTTTTAGTATTTGCTAAAGGCGCTAAAGTTCAGGAAGCAGAAGCAGCTGGTGCTGACTATGTAGGCGGCGAAGAATTGGTTGCTAAAATCCAAGGCGGCTGGACTGATTTCGAAGTCTGCGTTGCAACTCCTGATATGATGGGTGTTGTAGGCCGTTTGGGTAAAATCCTCGGTCCTAAAGGCTTGATGCCTAACCCGAAGGTTGGTACAGTTACTATGGATGTAACACGTGCTATCAACGAAATTAAAGCCGGTAAAATCGAATATCGTACTGATAAAGCTGGTAATGTTCAAGCTCCTATTGGTAAGGCTTCTTTTACCGAACAACAACTGTTGGAAAACTACATCACTTTGGTCGATACTCTGATCAAAGTAAAACCGTCTGGTGCAAAAGGTCAGTATATTAAATCTATAACTGTATCTACCACTATGGGCCCTGGCGTAAAAATTGACGTTTTGAAAGCTAACAGCGACAAATAAGATTTTTGATGTAGTAACAACTTTATAAATCAGAAGATAATCGGGCCATAGACAGCAGGTGCGGTAACGCATAAGTAGAAATACACCTGCCGAGGCTGGAGACGATGAAGATAGACCTTCGCGACCTCCGGCTTAGGCCGAGAGGTCTTTTTGATTTTATAAAATCATTTTTTAAGAAGGAGGTGTGATGCATGGCAGTTATTAGACCTGAAAAAGCAGCTAAAGTTGCTGAGATCAAAGAATTGCTGACAGCTTCCAAGTGCACTATTCTGGTTGATTTTTGCGGTTTGACCGTAGCTCAGGATACAGCATTTCGCCGCAAAATGCGCGAAGCTGGCGTCAAATATGGCGTTGTAAAAAATACAATGCTGCGTATTGCTGCAAATGAAGCCGGCATCGAAGGTTTAGAGCCTGTATTGGAGAAAAACACTGCAATTGCAGTTGCTCCTGAAGATCCCGTTGCTGTAGCAAAAATTATTTGCGATTTCGCAAAAGAAAACAAAGCTCTGACTATCAAAGCTGGTGTACTCGACGGTCAAGTTATCGACGAAGCTGCAATTAAAGCTTTGGCAGAACTTCCGCCGAAAGAAGTCCTCATTGCAAAAATGCTGGGCAGCATGAATGCTCCAATCAGCGGTTTTGTCAATGTACTGCAAGGTACTATCCGCAACGTTGTTTATGCACTCGAGGCTGTTCGTCAGCAAAAAGAGTCCGCATAAGCAGTGTGTCTAACCAAGCAAGTTAAAACAAAAAATAAAACATTTGAATTTATGGAGGTATATATAATGAACAAAGAACAAATCATCGAAGCTATTGAATCTATGACCGTACTCGAACTTTCCGAATTGGTAAAAGCTCTGGAAGAAAAATTCGGCGTATCCGCTGCTGCTCCTGTAGCTGTAGCTGCTGCTCCTGCTGCTGGCGGCGCTGCTGCTGCTGAAGAAAAAACTGAATTTGACGTAGTTTTGACTTCCGCTGGCGCTGGCAAAATCAACGTTATCAAAGTTGTTCGTGAAGCAACTGGTCTTGGCCTGAAAGAAGCAAAAGAAATCGTTGACGGCGCTCCTAAAGCTGTTAAAGAAAAAATCTCCAAAGCTGACGCTGACGCTTTGAAAGCTAAACTTGAAGAAGCTGGCGCTTCCGTAGAATTGAAATAATTTCAATTAGAACTTTAATAAGCTTCCTGTTTTGCAGGAAGCTTATTTTTTATTTTATTACTTGCTATTGACAATAGAAAAACTTTGTGATATCATAATAAACTACAGTAAATAAATGAATTGCAGGTATTTTGATAACGGTCACGATGGCTCAGTGGTTGGGAATCGTGTACTGCTCATACGGTAAAGATGAAGTTCGTTCATCGAAGACAATACGCAAGGTCCTTGAGACAATCTGGAACCTTGCTTTTTTTGTCATTCGTGAAACGGGCTGAGTTTGGCCTGCCTGACAAAATATGAAGGGGTGAGGGATTACATGTTTAAACCGGTTCCCGTAGGCGATAGGACTCGGTACAGTTATGCCAGAATCAATGAAGTATTACCAATGCCTCATTTGATTGACATCCAAAGAAAATCGTATGAGTGGTTCATGCGAGAAGGTCTTTGCGAAATTTTTCATGACATTTCTCCGATCAAGGATTTTACAGGTAATTTAGAACTTTCGTTTGAGGGCTTTACGTTAGGGGATCCTAAATATAGCGTTGAAGAATGTAAAGAGCGTGATGCTTCTTACTCGGCACCATTAAACGTAAACGTTCGCTTGCTTTACAAAGACACCGGCGAGATCAAAGAATCTAAAGTTTTCATGGGTGATTTTCCACTGATGACTGAAACCGGTACTTTTATTATCAACGGTGCTGAACGTGTTATTGTCAGCCAGTTGGTTCGTTCTCCAGGCGTATACTACAATGTATCCATGGATCCCAGTGGTAAAAAAATGTATGGTACTACTGTTATTCCAAACCGTGGTGCCTGGATTGAATTTGAAACAGATGTTAATGATGTTATTTATGCTCGTGTAGATCGCACCAGGAAATTACCTGCTACGGTTTTACTGCGTGCTTTGGGTTTATCCAGCAATGCTGAGATTTTGGCATTGTTCGGTGAGCATCCTTCCGTTTTGGCAACTTTGGAACGTGATGCAACTACCAATCGCGAAGAAGCTTTAATTGAGATTTATAAGAAACTGCGTCCAGGCGAACCGCCTACTTTGGAAAATTCTACGCAGTTGATTGAAGCTACATTTTTTGATAATAAGCGCTATGATCTTGCCAGTGTAGGTCGTTATAAACTCAATAAAAAATTGGGCTGGCGCCGTCGTTTGCTGGATAAGGTTCTTGACGCACCGCTTGTTGATACTTCTACCGGAGAAATTATTCTGCCGGCAGGTACTAGAATTGATGATAAAGCTATTGATATCATCGAGCAAAGTGAAATTTTCAGCGGCGTAGGATTGAAAGAGGTTTTCATCCGCGTAAAAGAACAAGTACTGAAATTAATCTGTACTGCTGATATTCCCGAAAAACACCGTACTGTAACCGTAGAAGACGTTTTGGCATCTTTTGGTTATCTGCTCAACCTGATGGATGGTTTAGGTACAGGCGACGATATTGACCATTTGGGTAACCGTCGTGTACGTAGTGTCGGAGAATTATTACAAAATCAATTCCGGATCGGTTTAGCCCGTATGGAACGTGTTGTTAAAGAGCGCATGACTATCCAAGACGTAGATGTAATCACGCCGCAGGCTTTGATTAATATTCGTCCTGTTGTTGCGGCAATTAAAGAATTCTTTGGCAGCAGTCAGTTGTCTCAGTTTATGGATCAGAATAACCCGTTAGCTGAGTTAACACATAAAAGGCGTCTGTCTGCACTTGGTCCTGGTGGTTTGAGCCGCGAACGCGCCGGTTATGAAGTACGTGACGTACATCATTCTCATTATGGTCGTATGTGTCCTATCGAAACGCCTGAAGGTCCTAATATTGGACTTATAGGTTCTTTGTCTACCTTTGCTATTATCAATAAATATGGTTTTATGGAAACGCCATATCGTAAGGTTGATAAAGAAGAGGGACGTGTTACTGACGAAATCGTTTATCTGACGGCTGATGAAGAGGACGAATATATTTGTGCCCAGGCCAATGAACCGCTTGATGAAAACGGTTATTTCTTGGGTGAACGTGTTACGGCACGTTATCTGAATGAAGTTTTGTCTTTGCCTCCGAATCAGGTTGACTATATGGACGTTTCTCCGAAACAGGTTGTATCTATTGCTACGGCGCTGATACCGTTCTTGGAAAACGACGATGCGAACCGCGCATTGATGGGTGCTAATATGCAGCGTCAGGCTGTGCCGCTTTTATGTACGCAGTCGCCTGTTGTTGGTACTGGTATGGAATATAAGGTCGCCGTTGACTCTGGCGTATGCGTACTTGCTAAACGTGCGGGTATTGTTGAGCGTGTTGTTGGCAATGAAATCCGTGTACGTGCGGAAGATGGCAGTGTTGATGTTTATGAACTTTTAAAATTTAAGCGTTCTAATCAGGGAACTTGTGTCAATCAGCGTCCTATCGTCAATAAAGGCGATAAAGTAGTTGAGAAGCAGGTGCTGGCAGATGGCCCGGCGACTGATCATGGTGAATTGGCGCTTGGACACAATGTAATTGTTGCTTATATGCCGTGGGAAGGCTATAACTACGAGGATGCTATTTTGCTGAGCGAAGATCTGGTCAAAGCGGATATCTTTACATCTATCCATATCGAAGAATATGATTGTGATGCCCGTGATACTAAGCTTGGCCAGGAAGAAATTACCCGTGATATTCCCAACGTTTCCGAAGAAGCATTGAAAGATCTTGATGAACGCGGGATTATCCGTATCGGAGCAGAAGTACGTCCTGGCGATATCCTTGTTGGTAAGGTTACGCCGAAAGGCGAAACTGAGCTGACTGCAGAAGAACGTTTGTTGAGAGCCATCTTTGGTGAAAAAGCCCGCGAAGTTCGTGATAGCTCGCTGCGTGTGCCACATGGCGAAGCTGGTAAAATTGTCAGCGTTAAAGTATTTACCCGTGAAAACGGCGATGAGCTGCCGCCTGGTGTAAATGAACAAGTTCGTGTGCATATCGCGCAAAAACGTAAGATTTCTGAAGGCGATAAGATGGCAGGCCGCCATGGTAATAAGGGTGTAGTTTCCCGCATCATGCCGCGTGAAGATATGCCGTTTCTGCCAAGCGGAGAGCCGGTTCAAATCGTATTGAATCCTTTGGGCGTACCTTCCCGTATGAATATCGGACAGATTTTGGAAACTCATTTAGGCTGGGCTGCACGCGCTCTAGGCATGCAGATTGAAGCCGGTGCTGAAGGTTTGGCTGATCGTTTTGAGAAAGCCGGTTATGATGTTGAAAAATATGGAATGCCTGAAACTGTAGAAATCGATAAGTTCGGTGAAGAAAGCATCAAAGCAATGAAGATGTCCGTACCTGTTTTTGACGGTGCTCATGAAGAAGATATGAATGCTACTCTTGATTTGGCTGGAGTAGATCCGAGTGGTAAAACAAGGTTGTATGACGGTCGTACAGGTGAACCTTTTGATAACAAGGTTACAGTTGGCTGCGTATATATGCTGAAGTTGCATCACTTGGTTGACGACAAGATACATGCCCGTTCTACCGGTCCGTACTCTTTGGTTACCCAACAGCCTCTTGGTGGTAAAGCTCAGTTTGGCGGGCAACGTTTTGGTGAGATGGAGGTTTGGGCCCTGGAAGCTTATGGTGCCGCTTATACTCTGCAGGAAATTCTCACAGTCAAATCTGACGATGTTGTGGGCCGTGTAAAAACTTATGAAGCTATTGTTAAGGGTGAGAACGTTCCTGAACCTGGTGTGCCCGAATCCTTTAAAGTTCTTATCAAAGAGCTGCAAAGTATCGGTCTCGATATTAAGGTGCTCAATGAAGACGAAGAAGAGATTTCCATGCGCGACAGTGATGATGATGTCACTGAAACTGCACGTGACCTCGATTTGAACATCGACGGCGAGATTCCGGCTGTTGCTGCTGTTGAAACAGATGAATATACTGTTGATGAAAATAGCGTTGAAGATGCGGAATTTGATTTAGTTGCAGATATTGGCAACTTTAACATGGAAGCTAAAGATGAGTTGGACGGAGATGTAAATAACTCCGACGATATTGAATAGAAGGGAGCGATCGATTCTTGTTGGATGTAAATAATTTTGAGTCTATGCGTATCGGTCTGGCTTCACCGGAACAAATCAGAACTTGGTCCTATGGCGAAGTAAAGAAACCGGAAACTATTAACTACAGAACTTTGAAACCGGAACGCGACGGTTTGTTCTGCGAAAGAATATTTGGACCTACCAAAGACTGGGAATGCCATTGCGGTAAATACAAAAGAATTCGTTATAAAGGTATCGTCTGCGATAAGTGCGGCGTTGAAGTTACCCGCTCCAAAGTTCGTCGTGACCGTATGGGTCATATCGAACTGGCTGCACCTGTTTCTCATATCTGGTACTTTAAGGGTATCCCGAGCCGGATGGGATTGATTCTTGATATTTCGCCCAGGTCGCTTGAAAAAGTACTGTATTTTGCTAATTACATCGTACTTGATGCCGGTGATACTCCTTTGGTAAAAAAACAGTTATTGAGCGAAGGCGAATATATCGAAGCCCGCGACAAATATGGCAGCGGTTTTAAAGTTGGTATGGGCGCTACTGCTATCAAAGCACTGCTGGAAGAGATCGATTTATCTGCATTAACTGCGGAACTGCGTGCTGAATTGAAAGAGGTAAGCGGACAAAGAAAAATTCGTGCCGTACGCCGTTTAGAAGTCTGTGAAGCTTTCCTTAAATCAGGCAATCGCCCTGAATGGATGATTTTGGATGTTGTTCCTGTAATTCCTCCGGAACTGCGTCCGATGGTACAATTAGACGGCGGACGTTTTGCGACTTCTGACCTTAATGATTTGTATCGTCGTGTCATCAACCGTAATAATCGGTTAAAAAGATTGCTTGAACTCAATGCTCCTGATATCATCGTACGTAATGAAAAACGTATGCTTCAGGAAGCTGTTGATGCTTTGATTGACAACGGACGCCGTGGCCGTCCAGTAACAGGTCCTGGTAATCGTCCTTTAAAATCTCTTTCTGATATGCTGAAAGGTAAACAAGGTCGTTTCCGTCAGAACCTGTTAGGTAAACGTGTTGACTATTCCGGTCGTTCTGTTATTGTAGTAGGGCCTGAATTGAAAATGCATCAATGTGGTCTGCCTAAAGAAATGGCACTGGAATTGTTTAAGCCTTTTGTCATGAAACGCTTGGTTAACAGCGGTCAGGCTACTAATATCAAAAGTGCAAAACGCATGGTAGAACGTGCTACTACTGCTGTTTGGGATGTTTTGGAAGATGTAATCAAAGAACATCCTGTGCTTTTGAACCGTGCACCGACTTTGCATAGGCTTGGTATCCAGGCTTTTGAGCCGATCTTGTCTGAAGGGCGTGCAATCAAACTGCATCCTCTGGTATGCACTGCATACAATGCCGACTTTGACGGTGACCAAATGGCAGTCCATCTGCCGCTGTCTGCTGAAGCACAGGCCGAGGCCAGGATGCTGATGCTTTCGGTTAATAATATTCTGGCCCCGAAAGACGGAAAACCTGTTGCTGTACCTTCGCAGGATATGGTTTTAGGTTCATATTACCTGACAATCATCAAAGAAGGCGCTAAAGGCGAAGGGATGCGTTTCAGCAGCTTTAATGAAGCTTTGCTGGCTTATTTCCATGGTGAAGTTGAACTGCAGGCACGCATTAAGATTTATATCCCGAATAAGGATATTTATGAAGAACCTTCCAGCGAAGGGGTAAGTCTGGTAACGACTACTGTCGGCAATGCGATACTTAATGAAGAACTGCCGGTTGAAATGCGGTACTTCCATTTAGAAGATGAAGTAAACGAAGCCGGTAAAAAAGTTAAAGTATGGCATTTGAATAAACTGCTTGATAAAAAAGAATTGGGACGTCTTGTTGCTAAGGCACATAAATTGTATGGCAATTTGCGTACGGCTGAAATCCTTGACGTTGTTAAGAAAATGGGTTATGACAATGCTTGTAAAGCAGGTATTTCCATTGCTGTTTCCGATATCAAAATTCCGCCTGAAAAGGCAGAGATTTTGGCCGCTACGGAAAAAGAAATCGATAAAACTGAGCGTATGTTCCGTCGTGGTTTGATGAGTGAGGACGAACGTTATCGCAAGGTTATCGAACTTTGGGGCAAGGCTACTGATGATGTAACCAATAAGCTTATGTCGTCCACAATGGATCCGTTTAACTCTGTGTATATGATGGCTAATTCTGGTGCCCGCGGTAATACGCAGCAGATCCGTCAGCTGGCTGGTATGCGTGGTTTGATGGCAGATCCTTCCGGTCGTATCATTGACCGACCGATCAAGGCTAATTTCCGTGAAGGCCTGACTGTTTTGGAATACTTTATTTCAACTCATGGTGCTCGTAAAGGTTTGGCTGATACAGCATTGCGTACTGCTGACTCCGGTTATCTGACCCGTCGTTTGGTTGACGTTGCTCAGGATGTGATCGTACGTGAAGATGACTGTGATATCGTTGGTATCAATCTTGTAAAAGAGCGCGGACGTCTTTGCAAAGCAACCTTGGGTTCCAGTCAGAATAAACTGCGCGAGATTGTTATTGGACGTAATTTGGCAGCTGGTATTACTGATCCTGCTACAGGTGAGTTAATTGTCGAAGCTGATACGATTGTGACAGAAGATTTGTATAACAAATTAGCTGCAGCAAAGGTCATGGAAGTAGTTTTATATGCTACTGACGATATGAGCGGAGAAGAAACCGAGACAATTCAGATTAATATCAGCGATGAACAATCTAATGCTGTATTGAAAGAAGCAATGATGCATCATTTTGATGGCCGAGAAGTTGCTGAAGATGTTGTGGCAGCTGATGGTACAGTGCTGATCGAAGCCGGTGCGACTTATGACGAAGCAATTATCGACGCTATTTTGGCTAATGGTACTGTCCGCGATGTTAAAGTTCGCAATAATGCAATCGAAGGTATTGAGATTGAATCGATTACCGAAGGTAAAAATAAACAAACTGTTATTGAATCTTTGCGCGACCGTATCGTAGGACGTTATCTTGCTGAAGATATTTTGGATAATGATGGTAATATCTGTTACCATATCAATGATTATGTTACTGAAGATATGGCGGATCAGATTTCTTCGTTGCGTGAAAAAGTAAAAATCCGTTCCGTACTCAATTGCAAAGCCAAAGTCGGCGTTTGCCGTAAATGTTATGGCCGTAATCTGGCTACAGGTAGAAAAGTTGAAGTTGGCGAAGCTGTTGGTACTATTGCTGCTCAATCCATTGGTGAACCTGGTACTCAGCTCACTATGCGTACGTTCCACACCGGTGGCGTAGCAGGTGACGATATCACTCAGGGCTTACCCCGTGTTGAAGAGCTGTTTGAAGCCCGTAAACCGAAACATCCTGGTTTACTTACTGAAAATGCTGGTACTGTACACATTGGTGAAGAAAACGGCATCCGTAAAGTAACTGTTACCAGTGAAGATGGGGAGCAGATTTATACTATTCCTTATGGGTCTAAACTCGCTGTTACCGAGGGCATGGTAATTGCTGTCGGCGATCGTCTGACTGAAGGGTCACTCAATCCGCATGATATTTTACGTATTAGTGGTGTGCGTGCTACTCAGCGTTATCTGGTTCAACAGGTATTGGGAGTTTATAAATCTCAGGGTGTTGAGATTAACGATAAGCATATCGAAGTTATGGTTCGCCAAATGATGCGTAAAATCCGCATCGAAGAAGCTGGCGATACTTATATGCTGCCGGGTGAATATATCGATGTTGCAGAATTTGAAGCACAGAATGCGGAAATGCTGGAAAAAGGCTTACAGCCTGCAGAAGGACGTCCGGTGCTGCTTGGTATTACCAAAGCATCTCTGGCTACTGATTCTTTCCTGTCTGCTGCATCCTTCCAGGAAACTACACGCGTGCTGACAGATGCCGCAATCAAAGGCAAAGTTGATCCGCTTTTAGGACTTAAAGAAAATGTTATCATTGGTAAACTTATTCCGGCTGGTACCGGTATGAATCGTTATCGTGATATCAAAATCAAATATAACACTACTAATAGCGACCAACAGTAAAATTACAGACTTTTAAGTAAAACCTCTACTCCTTATCATAAAGGAGTAGAGGTTTTTATCAAATTAAACAACAGAATTTCATTAATTTTTGAAAAAAGCGAACGATAGGATGATTTTTTGTTAAAAAGTTCACATTATAATTGACACATAGGGAAGCTATTGGTAAAATTATAATAATAAATAAGATGGTAGAGATGACCCGAGAAGGATTTTTAGTTGCGCATATAGCAGTTGAAAGATTTCGACTTGGGTTTTATTTTTTCTCACAGATACTTTAGGAGGCAGAAGCATGAAAGTTGCTATTATTATGGGAAGTAATTCTGACTGGCCTATTCTTGAGCCGGCAGAAAAAACTCTGAAAGAATTTGGAGTAGAGGTAGAGGTGATAGTTGCTTCGGCACACCGTACTCCGGATGTGGTACATGAATTTGCTGCTGGCGCACGCAATCGCGGCGTAGAGGCTATTATTGCCGCTGCCGGTGCTGCTGCCCATTTAGGCGGTGTTATTGCTGCTTACACTACAGTGCCTGTAATCGGTATTCCCATCAATGCCACACCTTTGAATGGTATGGATGCGCTTTTAAGCTTTGTGCAAATGCCTGCAGGTATTCCTGTAGCGACGATGGCTATTAATGGCGCTAAAAATGCTGCTTTGTTTGCAGTACAGATACTGTCTGTAAAATACCCTGAACTGGTTACTAAATTAGCAGAAAATCGTTTGCAGATGCAGGAAGAGGTAAAAGCCAAAGGTGAGAAGCTCGCAAAAATGCGTGCTGAGGGTAAGTAAGAAATGGTTGAAAAAGGAGAATTAACTGTGCCTGGTATTGACTTTGAATTAGACAAATTACATGAAGAATGCGGTGTTTTTGGTATTTATTCGCATAAAGACGATGTTGCACTCAATACTTATTGGGGATTGTATGCATTGCAGCATCGTGGGCAGGAAAGTACCGGTATTGTTACTACTGATGGCAGCAATATGCAGGTCAAAAAAGGCATGGGTCTGGTAGCTGACGTTTATAAAGACGGTGTCGGTGATCTTACTGGACACATAGCTATCGGACATGTACGCTATTCAACAACTGGTTCCAGTATGGCATACAATACTCAACCGCTGCGCGTTTATTTTGACGGCGGTAACTTGGCTTTATCGCATAACGGTAATTTGACTAATGCTGCCGAATTGCGGTCTCGCTTGACCAGAGATGGTGTGGTTTTTCAGACTACTGTTGACACAGAGGTTGTTTTGAGCCTGATTGCCCGCTCGCGGAAAGAGAAAGTTGAAGACCGTGTTGCTGAAGCAGTTAATGAAATCAAAGGTGCTTTTGCTATTTTGATCATGACTGATCATAAATTGATTGCAGTGCGTGATCCTTACGGATTCAGGCCATTATGTTTGGGTAAGCTTGATGGCGGTTGGGTAGTGGCTTCTGAATCATGTGCTTTTGATTTGGTTGGCGCAGAATTTATTCGTGATGTCAAACCGGGTGAAATGCTGGTTTTTGAAGATGACTATGCCGAACCTAAGAGTATGATGTGGTCCAAAGAGATGCCGTCTAAATGTGCGCACTGTATTTTTGAATATGTTTATTTTGCCCGTACGGACAGCGTTATTGATAAACAATGTGTTTATCAGGCACGAATCAATATGGGGCGTGAGCTGGCAAAAGAAACTAAAGAGATCCATCCGGATATTGTTATTTCTGTACCTGACTCCGGTACTGCGGCAGCTGTTGGTTATAGCTTAGAGTCAGGTGTACCTTTTATGGAAGGATTAACGAAAAATCGTTATGTTGGCCGTACTTTTATTCAGCCAACGCAAAAGCAGCGTTTAAATGCTGTTCGCTTAAAATTAAATCCAGTAAAGAGTGTTGTTGCAGGCAAGTCCGTTGTTATGGTTGATGATTCTATCGTTCGCGGTACTACCAGTGGTAAGATCGTCAAATTACTTAAGGATGCCGGTGCAAAAGAAGTGCATGTCTGCATCAGTTCCCCTCCTGTAACGGACCCCTGCTATTATGGCATTGATACTTCTGTGCGAAAGGAATTGATTGCTTCTACGCATACAGAAGATGAAATCTGCCAGTATATCGGCGCTGATTCTCTACACTATATTTCGCTGGAAGGATTAAAACGTTCTTTGAGCAGTATGGATCCTGAAGGTATGTGTTATGCTTGCTTCAATGCAGGTTATCCCGATAATGCGGAAGAAACTATCCGTCAAGGTTCGAAATATATTTTTGAGAACAAATAATTAGGAGGTCCCCATGAGCGAGCAAAGCAAAAAACAAATGACTTATGCCGATGCGGGTGTTGATATTGATGCTGGTAATCGTGCTGTTGAATTAATGAAAGAAAGTGTTCGTGCGACTTATCGTCCTGAGGTTATCGGAGATTTGGGCGGGTTTGGCGGTTTGTTTGCACTGAATTCTGGAAAATATCAGGAACCGATTCTTGTTTCCGGGACTGATGGTGTTGGCACTAAGTTAAAATTGGCGTTTATGGCCGATAAGCATAATACTATCGGTCAAGATGCCGTTGCAATGTGTGTTAATGATATTTTAGTGCAAGGTGCTGAACCTCTGTTTTTCCTTGATTATATTGCTGTCGATAAAGTTGATGCAGAGAAAGTTGCAAATATAGTGCAGGGTGTCGCCAAAGCCTGTCAAGAATCGGGTTGCGCGTTGATTGGCGGTGAAACTGCTGAAATGGCGGGTTTTTATTCCCAAGGCGAATATGATATTGCGGGTTTTTGTGTAGGTGTTGTTGAAAAAAGTAAAATGATTACCGGGGATAAAGTTGCTCCTGGTGATGTACTTTTAGGATTGCCTTCCAGTGGCGTGCATTCCAATGGTTTTTCTTTGGTTCGTAAAATTTGTTTCGAAGTGATGAATTATGATATGAGTACTGAGATTCCGGAATTTGGCTGCAGTTTAGGTGAAAAACTGCTGACACCAACACGGCTCTATCCTAAATCCTGTCTGCCTCTGATCGAAAAATTTGATCTTCACGGTATGGTGCATATTACTGGTGGCGGTTTCTACGATAATATTCCACGTATCCTGCCAGAAAAATGTGATGCGGAAATCAATGCCGCAGCTTGGGAAATACCTGTGGTTTTCAAAAAATTGCAGGAGTGGGGCAATGTGCCCTGGGCAGAAATGTACCGTACGTTCAATATGGGGGTAGGTATGGTTTTAGTAGTTGCTCCTGAAGAAGCGGATGCCGTGCGTAGTCATCTTACTTCTGTAGGTGAACCTTTCTATGAATTAGGAAATGTTGTTGCCGGTAATAAAAAAGCAATTATGAAAGGCGGCGTTTTCAGTGAGTAGCCGTAAAATTGGCGTCTTGGTCAGCGGTCGCGGCAGCAATCTGCAATCCGTATTGGACAGGATAGCCGACGGCTATTTACCTTTGGAAATTGCTGTTGTTATCAGTGATAAGGCTGATGCATATGCTTTGGAACGTGCAGAGAAAGCTGGAATAGCTGCTGTAGCAATTCCACGTAAAGAATGTGTTTCTAAGGAAGAGTTTGAAGGCAAGATTGATGCAGCTTTGCGCGCTCATGGTGCAGAACTTGTTGTTTTAGCCGGTTTTATGCGGATATTGAGCGGGAATTTTGTTAATAAATGGACACAGAAAATCATAAATATCCATCCGGCACTTTTGCCAAGCTTTCCAGGCCTTGATGCCCAGGGGCAGGCTTTGGAATACGGTGTGAAGATTGCTGGCTGTACTGTACATTTTGTCGATGAAGGAACAGATAGTGGTCCGATTATATTACAGAAACCTGTGCCTGTTTTAAATGACGATACAGAGGAATCTTTAGCAGCACGAATTTTAGTTGAAGAACATAAGGCGATGCCGGAGGCTTTACGTTTGTGGGCGTTAGGCAAGCTGGAAATACAGGGAAGGCGCGTTATCGTGCATCCTTGAGATGAGGTGATAAATAATGAGAATCAAAAGAGCGTTATTGAGTGTATCTGATAAAACCGGTATTGTGAAGTTGGCCCAATTTCTACATGACATTGGAGTAGAGATTATTTCAACCGGCGGAACGATGACTGCTATCAGAGAAGCCGGAATACCTGTAACTTATGTCAGCGATGTGACTGGTTTCCCTGAAATTATGGATGGTCGTGTTAAAACTTTGAATCCTAAGATCCACGGTGGTATTTTGGCTGTACGCAGTAATCCCGAGCATATGGCAGCTTTGGAAAAACATGATATAAAACCGATAGATCTAGTGGTTGTCAATTTGTATCCCTTTAAAGAAACAATTGCTAAACCAAACGTTACAGAGGCAGAAGCGATAGAAAATATTGATATTGGCGGTCCGGCAATGGTGCGTGCCTCTGCTAAAAATTTCCGTGATGTAATTATTGTTACTAACCCAGCCCGTTATACCAGCCTGATTGCTATGCTGCAGCAGTATGGGGACGCAGACATCAAAACACGCAAAACATTGGCCAAAGAAGCCTTTAACCATACTTCCGAATATGATGCTATGATCTGTGAATACCTGACCAAGCAGTTGGTTGAAGGTAAATAAGATGAAAAGGTTGATGAAATAATGCGTTTATTATTAATCGGCGGCGGCGGACGTGAACATGCTCTGGCCTGGAAGTTGGCGCAAAGCCCTCAGGTGGAAACGATTTATGCGGCACCGGGAAATCCTGGTATCGCTTTGCTTGATAAATGTGAATGTATTGATTTACCATTGCAGGAATTAGAAAAACTTGCTGATTATGCTGAGGCTAACTGTATTGATTTAACAGTTGTTGGTCCGGAAGCAAGTCTTGTTGAAGGTATTGCCGATGTTTTTAAGGCAAGAGGTCTGGCATTGTTTGGGCCCAGTAAGGCGGCTGCAGAGCTGGAAGGTTCTAAAGCTTTTTCTAAACAGCTGATGGAAAAATACGGGATCCCTACAGCTTTTTTTAAAGTATGCGAGGATATAGAAACAGCCAAGGCTTATATCAAAGAAAAAGGCGCTCCGATTGTTGTTAAGGCGGATGGTTTGGCAGCAGGTAAAGGCGTAGTTGTTGCTATAACTGAAGCAGAAGCATTTGCTGCTGTTGACGATATGATGGGAGACCTTAAATTTGGCGGTGCCGGCGCACGTGTGGTTTTAGAAGAGTTTATGGAAGGCGAAGAGGCATCCTTACTGGCGTTTACTGACGGTGATACTATCGTTTCCATGATTGCAGCACAGGACCATAAAAGGATAAACGATAATGATGAAGGGCCAAATACTGGTGGTATGGGAACATATGCTCCTGCTCCTGTTATGACTGATATTCTGCGGCTGAAGGCTGTGGAAAAGGTTTTAAAGCCGACTATTGCAGCAATGAAGGCAGAGGGAAGACCGTATCAGGGTTGTTTATATGCAGGTTTGATGATTAACGGCGACGACATTAAAGTAGTTGAATTTAACTGCCGTTTTGGAGATCCTGAAACACAGGTTATTATGCCGCTTCTTGATGGTGATTTGGCAGAAATAATGCTGTGCTGCGCTACAGGTACTTTAGCTCAGGCTGATATCGGCTGGTATGACAAAGCTGCTGTATGTGTTGTTATGGCTTCAGGTGGTTACCCTGGAAGCTATAAACAAGGCTTGCCTATCAGTGGCTTGGAAGAGACTGCTGCAAGGGAAGACGTTGTTGTTTTCCATGCAGGAACTAAATGTGCTGATGGCCAAATAGTTACTGCTGGCGGTCGTGTGCTTGGTGTCACAGCCGTTGGGAAAAATATCCGTGAGGCGAAAGATAAGGCTTATGAAGCTGCGGGAAAAATCAGCTTTGCTGATGCCCATTATCGTAAGGATATTGCCTGGCGCGCATTAAAAAAATAATAATGACGTCCCAATGCTTTGGCACTGGGACGTTTTGTATAACTTAAATCAGCTTAAAAAGCCTACAAGCTCCAGATAAAATTTAGAGAAAAGGAAGATGAATACAATGGCATTTTATTATGATGAACCCGCTCATACTTTTAGTGAATACCTGCTTGTTCCTGGTTATTCCTCAAAAGAATGTGTACCGACGAACGTTGATTTACGTACTCCTTTAGTAAAATTTAAAAAAGGTGAAGAATCAGCGATTACATTGAATATTCCTCTCGTTTCTGCTATCATGCAGTCTGTTTCTGATGATAAAATGGCGATAGCGCTTTCCAAAGAGGGTGGTATATCCTTTATTTATGGTTCCCAGACTATTGAAAATGAAGCTGCTATGGTGGCGCGTGTAAAAACACATCGTGCCGGTTTTGTCAGCAGTGATTCTAATATCCGACCAGACAGCACTTTGGCAGATATCGTTGCTCTGAAAGAAAAAACAGGTCATTCTACGGTAGCGGTTACTTCTGACGGCACTGTGAACGGCAAATTGGAAGGCATTGTTACCAGTCGTGATTATCGTGTCAGCCGTATGGATTTGAATACGAAGGTCAGCACTTTTATGACGCCAATCAATGAAATGATTGTTGGCGGCAAAGAGACTTCGCTGCAGGAAGCAAATGATATCATTTGGGATAATAAACTGAATACATTGCCTATTATTGATGATGAAGGCCGTTTATTGTATATGGTTTTCCGTAAAGATTATGCTACTCATAAAGAGTATCCTTTAGAGCTTTTGGACAGTAAAAAACGTCACGTAGTAGGGGCTGGCATTAATACCCGCGACTATGCTGAACGTGTACCGGCTTTGGTTAATGCCGGTGCCGATGTGCTTTGCATTGATTCTTCAGAGGGTTATTCTGAATGGCAGAAATTGACTTTGGATTGGGTTCGCGAGCATTATGGAGATACAGTAAAAGTGGGCGCTGGCAACGTTGTAGATGCAGAAGGCTTCCGCTATTTGGCCGAGGCCGGTGCTGATTTTGTGAAGGTTGGTATCGGCGGCGGTTCTATCTGTATTACCCGCGAACAAAAGGGTATAGGTCGCGGTCAGGCAACGGCTTTGATAGAAGTTGCTAAAGCTCGTGACGAATATTATAAAGAAACGGGAATTTATGTTCCTATCTGTTCTGACGGCGGTATTGTTTATGATTATCATATGACTCTGGCATTGGCAATGGGTGCTGACTTTTTAATGCTTGGCCGTTATTTTGCCCGGTTTGATGAGAGCCCGACGAATAAAGTAAATATCAACGGTAATTATATGAAAGAATACTGGGGTGAAGGATCGAATCGTGCCCGTAACTGGCAGCGTTATGATATGGGCGGTGCATCTAAGCTTTCTTTTGAAGAAGGTGTTGATTCTTATGTTCCTTATGCCGGTACGTTAAAAGATAATGTAACGCTTACTTTGAGCAAGGTGCGTTCTACTATGTGTAACTGCGGCGCTCTTAACTTGGACGATCTTAAGAAAAACGCAAAAATGACCTTGGTTTCTTCAACTTCGCTGGTTGAAGGCGGTGCTCATGACGTTATTTTGAAAGATAATAATATGAACAACTATGTGAAATAAGTTCTATAAAGCTGATAAAATGTTATGTGCATTGTATACATGCTGATTTATATTGACTTCTTGCGCATAGAACTGTAAAATTAACACATAATTTATTTGATGGAAAGGCGTGTTAGAAGAATGAATTTGAAAAAATTAGTTACAGCTGCTGTATGTACTATGCTGATGGCTGCAGTTGCTTTTACTGCTGGTTGCGGCGGAGAGAAAAAATCTGACAAAAAAGTATTGAAGGTTGGTATGGAATGCGCTTATGCTCCTTACAACTGGTCTCAGACCAAAGCTGACGGCGGTGCTGTAAAAATTGCAGGCAGCAATGAGTATGCTTATGGTTACGACGTAATGATGGCTAAGAAGCTGGCTGATTCTATGGGTGCTGATCTGGAAATCCATAAAATCGAATGGGATGGTCTGGCTCCAGCAGTTGTCAGCGGTAAGATTGACGCCGCTATTGCAGGCATGTCTATTACCTCTAAACGTAAAGAAACTGTAGATTTTACAAAACCATATTACTATGCAACGGTAGTTGCTCTGGTAAAAAAAGATTCCGAGCAGGCTAAGGCTCAAAGCGTCGCTGATTTAAAAGGTTCCGTAGCAACTTCTCAGCTTAATACAATCTGGTATGACCAGATTGATCAAGTTCCCGATGTAAAAAAATTGCCGGCTATTGATACGGTACCTGGTATGATTGTTGCATTGACTTCCGGAAAATGCAATCTGATCGTTACTGATATCCCTACTGCAAAAGCTGCCGCTTTTGCTAATCCGGAATTGACTGTCTTGAACTTTGAAGAAGGAAAAGGCTTCAAAACTTCTCGTGAAGATGTTGAAATTGGTATCGCTGTGAAAAAAGGCAATACAGAGCTTGTTAAGGCAATGGATGCTGTTTTGGAAAAAATGACTGCTGCTGATTTTGATAAAATGATGGACGAAGCTATTAAAAAACAACCTTTAGCTCAATAATAGTTACCGGTTATGCCTAAAGGGACGGCAATTATGCCGTCCCTTATTTTCCTTTTTTACCATATTATTCTTTTGCGAATTAAGGGATATCTGTGCTATAATAAATAACAGTGTTTTATCAATTAATTATGTTAGGTGGAGGAACTTATGACAACAATGCCCGAGTCATTTTTTGGATGGGTGACTTTTTTACTGCATCAATATGGTGATGTTCTGTTAAAAGGCGCTTGTGTGACCTTACTTTTGGCTATTGTCGGCACTCTGATCGGTTGCGTAATCGGTCTTGTTGTAGGTATTATCCAGACTATTCCCGAGGATCCAAAGGCAAGTGCTGCCAAAAAGGCTCTTGTAAAAGTGACTCAATTGGTCTTGAATGCTTATGTAGAACTTTTCCGCGGTACGCCGATGATCGTACAGGCTATGGTAGTATATTATGGTGCTATGAGTATGTTTAACATTGATATGTCACCAATGTTTGCCGGTTTTTTAGTTGTGTCTATCAATACGGGCGCATATATGGCGGAAACTGTACGCGGCGGTATTGAATCGATCGATCCGGGTCAGCGCGAAGCTGCTGTGGCTATCGGCATGGATCATTTTCAGACGATGCGCTGTGTAATTCTGCCGCAGGCCCTGCGTAATATCATGCCTCAGATCGGTAATAATCTGATCATCAATATTAAGGATACATCGGTTTTGAATGTAATTTCTGTCACAGAGCTGTATTTTGCTTCAAAATCGGCAGCAGGCGTATATTACAGGTACTTTGAAATATTCTTCATTACCTGCGTTATTTATTTTATTATGACTTTTACCGCTTCAAGACTTTTGCGCTGGTGGGAAGGGAAAATGGATGGACCTAAGGATTATCAACTGGTGTCTTTTGATCCCATGCAGGATCCATGTGGTCATTTTCCTGTTAATGTGGCCGGTAAAAAGAGAAAGGACGGTAATTATTAATGACTGCTGAACAAAGTAAAGAATTGTTGTTATCCGTCCAAGGGTTGAAAAAGAATTTTGGAGAACGTGAGATTTTAAAGGGTATTGATTTTGACGTGCATAAGGGCGATGTAGTTTGCGTTATCGGTCCTTCCGGCAGCGGTAAGTCTACCTTGATCCGTTGCGTTAATTATCTGGAGCAGCCTACTGACGGAGTGATCGGCTACCGTGGCGAAAATGTTTTGGAATGTTTTAAAAATCTGCCTTTATATCGGACCAAAGTAGGTATGGTTTTTCAGCAGTTCAATTTGTTTAATAATATGACAGTTTTAGAGAACTGTGTTGTAGGCCAGGTCAAAGTACTGGGGAAAAAGTCGGAAGAAGCAAAAGCAATTGCTATGAAATATCTGGAACATGTTGGCATGGCGAGCTATATCAATGCGAAGCCGCATCAGCTTTCCGGAGGTCAGAAGCAGCGTGTGGCGATTGCCAGAGCTTTGGCTCTGGAGCCGGAAGTATTATTGATGGATGAACCTACTTCTGCGCTTGATCCCGAGATGGTAGGCGAAGTTTTAGCCGTTATGCGTGAACTGGCAGAAGAAGGTTTGACGATGGTGATCGTTACACACGAAATGGCATTTGCCCGTGATGTTTCCAGCCGCGTTATTTTCATTGATCAGGGTGTGATTGCTGAAGATGCCAGCCCGGATGTTATTTTTACCGCGCCTCAGAATCAGCGTACGAAGGATTTCCTGAGTAGGTTCAGTTTAACCCGTTGTTAGCAGGAAAAAACCCCTTCTGTGTAGAATTTACATGGAAGGGATTTTTTATTGAAAAAGCTTGGGAAGGATTATCGGTATGAAAAAAATTTGTTTTGTTTTAGCTTTCTTCGTAATATATTTTTTACCGTTTACAATTACAGAAGCCAGTATGGGGAGGAATACGCTGCTGTTCGTGCCTTTAGATAACAGGCCGGTTTGTTTGGATTATGCAGTGGAAACTATGCAGGCAGCCGGATGGAATGTGGAAACGCCGCCATTAGAATATATTGCCAGCAGTGATCATAGCGGTAATCCTGATAAATTGTATGAATGGCTGGCGGCGCGATCCGCAACAGCCAATGCGATCGTTGTTTCATCAGATGCGCTGATCTATGGCGGACTGGTTGATTCGAGGACGCATCATCTGCCGAAAGACGTTTTAACAGAGCGGGCAGAACGTTTATTAAAGTTGAAAGCGCAGGGTGGTGACCCCTTTGTTTATGTATTTACAACTATCATGCGTTCTCCCAAAGCCAGCAGTGCTCCTGTAGAACCTGCTTATTACGCCGAATGGGGACCAAAGCTGTTTAGAATGGGAGCCTTAGAAGATAAACTGGATTTAAAAGAAATCAGCAGAAAAGAACGTAAAGAACTGGCAGCGTTACAGGCGGAAATACCTCAAGCTGTTCAAGATGACAGAGCGCAGCGCCGCAATTTGAATATAGCAACTACGGAACTTTTGCTGCATGGCGTAGAAAGCGGTAATTTTGACTATTTACTGATTGGCCGCGATGATACGGCACCATATTCACAGGCCCATAAAGAAGCACGCAAAATGGACATTCTTGTCAGAGAACTGCCAAAAGAAAAAATTCGCTTTTTCTCAGGCGCGGATCAGCTTGGCCTGATTTTATTAAGCCGTGCTGCCAGCAGAGTCAGTTATGAGATTCCTATGGTCTATATTGATTTTGCAGAAGGCAAAGGCGGAGCGACTATACCGACCTATGAAGATGACCCGATTGCTTTCAGCGCAGCAGAGCATATTCATGCTGCTGGTGGCTGGCCTACCGCTAAATTAACGAGGGCAGATTTGGTGTTGGCTGTTAATACTCCGTTGGACGGAGTGACGTTGGAAGCCTCTAATCCAAAAAATACGGGTGAGATAACAAAACAGACAGAAGAATTTGTTGCGGATGTTAAAGGATATCTGAAGCAGGGCAAGGCAGTCGCAGTAGCTGATATTGCTTATGGCAATGGTGCAGATAATGCTTTAGTCAAAGAACTGTTTAAGGAAAATCTGGCGGAGAAACTTGCTGCTTACGGTGGCTGGAACACTGCTGGAAACACATTGGGCTTTGCTTTGGGGCAAGGTTTACTGGCTAAAAGTATGGATGCGGCCGACCGTCAATCCTTACTTACTGTAAGATACCTGGATGATTGGGCTTATCAGGCCAATGTGCGTAATAAGACTTATGTGGAATTGATTTGGCCTAATTATTGGCCTAACAGTGGACTTAACACTCAACAGGTGCAAGAGGCTGAAGCCGTTATCACCAAAGATATTTTAGAGCTGGCACAGCCTGTTTTAGGTGACAGAGTAAGTAAGTATAATTTCACTTTACCATGGAAACGGATGTTTGAAGTAGAAGTAAGCAGAAAATAAAACAGAAAAACCCGGCAGACTATAATGTCTGCCGGGTTTTTCTGTTTTAAAATTGTTTTTTAGATGATTTTTATATTTGAAATTCAAAAAATATATTGCTATAAAGACAAAATAAAATATTTTAAATAGATGATAATTAGTGTATAATAAAATATAAATATTAACTAAAACAAATGGAACGTATAATAAAAGACCAAAATAATCTTTAGAAGATGGGTGAATGATGAAGACAAAAGCTCAAAGCCATAAAATGATAGTTACGGTGCTGGTGATATTAATTTCCTGTTTTTTTGTGAATACTGTTAATTGTAATCCTCAGGGAAATAATACAAGAAAACAGCAGGAGCGAGCGATTTTGGTAAATTCTGTAGACGATGAACGCGGTTTTATTTTTTTAAAGAAAAAACTCCATGATCAAAACGATGTGATCATTTATTCTGTCAATCAGCAGGGGCTGGCCGATTATGGAGTTAGTGAATCTATGGGGCAGGCCATGGAATATGCTGCACTGAGGAAAGACAGACAATACTTTGATTTGCTTGCAGCACAAACTGATAAATATTATTTGGACCGGGCCGGCTATTACTACTGGAAAATTAATGCTGAAAATTATGCTGGCGAACAAATTTCTGCACTGGTGGATGATTTAAGGATATTTAAAGCATATTATTTGGCTGCTCAAAATAATATGGGCGACTATAGTAAACAGTTGGCTTATGTGTCTGAGTCTATTTATAAATTTGACAGTGATGGCAAGTATTTATATGACTTTTATGATGACAGAAGTCAGCAAAAAGCAGACTATGTTTCGCTTTTTTATTTGGATATGAACAGTATAGATATGCTGAAAGCGTATGATAAACAAAAATGGCAGGAGTTGTGGCAAAATTCACGCGAATTGCTGCAGAAAATAGAAAAAAGAGAATATGGGTTTTATCCGGTTGCTTTTAGTTACAGTGAAAAAAAATATGTTTGGAATGAAACTGGCATAAATATGGTTGAAAATTTGTATACTGCTTTAAATTTGTATAATGCAGATGGGGATACAGGCAGCTTGCTTAAATTTATGCGGGAAGAAATAAAAACAAATAAAAAAATAGCTAACTGGTATAATTTTGATGGTTCTGTTAAAGACGAAAATGAGTCTGCGGCAGTGTATGCTTTAGCGGCCCGTTTATTTTGGCTGAACAATGACAGTAAGTATGCTTTGTGGTGCTATAGTAAGGTTTTGGCATTTCAAATAGAAGATGTTTCAGATTTTGGCGGCGGGTTTGGTGATCAGGATTCTGGTATGGTTTACGCTTTTGATCAGTTGGAAGCATTACTTATGTTGAGGATGGTGCAGGGAATTGGTGAATAAAGAATTTAGACCGGATGTTATCTGGTTTAATAGTTTTATTATTACTGTTCTGTGTGTATTTGCCGTTATTCTTGTACGGTTTGAAGCACTGAATATATTTTTTGCTTTTGGACTTTTTGGTGTTTTTCTTTTGGTGGCAGTGCTTTCATATATGATTGGCTTGCAGCGGGGGCTTTTGCTCTCGGTAGGTGTTACTTTTTGCTATGGTAGTTATCTTATTTATGCAGTAATAATCAGTAAAGAAATGACGACAGTTGATCCATTGGATGTAGCGTGGCTTTTTTTGATACCGTTGATAAGTGTTTTAGCAGCCAAATTAGGGGAATGTATTTCCAGGAATGAGTCTTTAGCCAAGGATATTGAAGCGATAGCTGAACTGGTTACATTAGATGGAGATACGGGATTCTATAATAATCAGGGGTTTTTTAAAAAATTAGATGAAGAATTTTGGCGTGCTAAACGTTACAACGAAGCTTTTACATTGCTGTTGCTGCAAATTGCCAATTTTGATGAAATCCAGCTGGCCTATGGTAATGTTGGTGCAAGCCGAATATTGATAGCAGTTGCTAAAAATATTGACCTGAAAATGCGCGGTACAGATGTCAAAGGACTTTTAATAGATAATATGTTAGGTATTTTAATGCCCGGAACCAATGCTGAAGGTGCGGTTACTGTGGTAGAAAAGTTGCATTTGTTTTTGACAGTGGTAGCAGTTGAACTTGAAGATGGTAAAAAAAATATAAAAGTTAAACCAAGTATAGGCGCAGCTTCTTTTCAAGAAAGCGATATTGATGTTATTGAAGTGTATGAAAGAGCCAGAACGGAACTTACTTATGATAGAGGTTAAAAAATAACAGCTGTTTTTGGGGGATATATGGACGCGGAAAGATTATTTTTTATTTCAATGGGTGCAACCTGGCTGATACTTTTTTATCATGTATTTTTAACTGTTGGTGGATACAAGCATTTTTTGAAAACAATGCATGATGATGACGTTGATATGAAAATGGATTACTATCCTTTTGTCAGTGTGTTAGTGCCGGCGCATAATGAAGAAGCCGTTATTGGCAGGACGGTTGAGGCATTGGGAAGATTTGCCTATCCTAAAGATCGTTATGAAATAGTGGTGATAAACGATTGTTCAAGTGACAAAACGGGTCTGATTTTAGAAGAGAAGCAAAAGAAAATTCCACAGCTGAAAGTTGTTACTTTGCAGCCGCCGGTGGGTGCTAAGGGAAAATCAAATGCGCTGAACCATGGACTGAAAGTCAGCTGCGGTGAATATGTTGCTGTTTATGATGCCGATAATACTCCGGAAAGAGGGGCTCTACTGCAGTTAGTTTATAAATTATATACTAATGATAAATTGGGGGCTGTTGTTGGAAAGTTTCGGACACGCAATCGTAATGTAAACTATCTTACGCGCTTTATAAATATTGAGACTTTGAGTTTTCAGTGGTTATTGCAGGCCAGCAGGTGTTATTGGTTTGGTCTTACTACTATTCCTGGAACTAACTTTGTTGTGCGGAGAAGTATCCTCGAAAGTATTAACGGCTGGAATGATCAGGCGTTAACCGAAGATACGGAGCTGACAATTCGCATTTATGATTTTGGTTATACCATCTTTTGGTACCCGCATGCCGTAACTTGGGAACAGGAACCAGAGTCGCTGCGTGTCTGGATGAAACAGAGGACACGTTGGGCACGTGGAAATTTGTGGATCATCAGCCAATATTTACTGCGGATATTTCAGCTTAAAGACAGAAAAATCGGTACAGATATAGTTTATTTTGCTTTTACATATTTTGTATTTTTTGCGGCTGTGATTATATCGGATATATTGTTTGTTTTAGGCGCACTGGGAATAGTTCGTCTGAGTATAGATGCGCCGTTGTCACTGATATGGATGTTGGCTTATGCGCTTTTTGTAACGGAAACCTTTATTTCACTTTCCTTAGAGCGTGGCGAAGGCAGCTTAAGTAATTTATTTTTGATTTGTCTGATGTATTTTACATATTGCCAATTGTGGATCATTTTAGTATTTAAGGCGCTTTACGAAAGCTTGAAGGACAAGATTCAGGGAAAGGGGTTCCACTGGTATAAAACAGAGCGGAGCTCTAATTAAAGAAAGATATGGTCAGGAAAGGTTCTAGAAATATGCAAAAAAAAGCTTTTGTGAGACGCGATATGGCAATATTTAATGGAATTGTGCTGCTGCTGTTGATTGCAGCAGTGATGACATTGTTGTGTTTTTTGAACAATGAAAAAGAATTAGTGTTTCTTATTTTTGCGTGTCTGAGTTTTAATATTATCGCTGCCTATTCGTTAGGAACTACGAAGGGACTTTATTTATCGATTGTTTTTGTAATGTTTTTTAGTATGTACAGTTTATATGACATCGTATTACTGGAAAAAATGGGGGCGGATGTCTATATTGATTTTTTGGCATTGCTATGTTTTCCTGTTGGAGGTTTCTTAGGTGGAGAATTATCAGCGGTGGTAGAGAAAAATATGTTTAAAATAGCCAGTGTGTCTGAACTGGAAAAACTTGTTACTCTTGATGGGAGTACCGGTTTTTATAATCAACAGGGATTTTTTAAACAACTGGAAGAAGAAGTAGGACGTGCTAAACGTTACGGTACAAGTTTTTCCCTGCTTTTATTTCAGATTAGCAATTTGCAACAGCTGCAATCTATTTATAAGAAACAGGATATTATGTTCATCAAAAAAACTGTGGCAGAAATTGTTGCCAGTAAATTGCGCTTTACTGATTGTAAGGGGATTTTAGATGACGGCAGTATTGGCGTGATCCTTCCTCAGACAGAAAGCGGCGGCTTAAATATTGTTGTGAGCAAAATAGATACTGCTGTCGGACTGATACCGGTCAAGCTCAGTAGCGCCAAGCGCATGGTGCGTGTAAGGACTTCACTGGGGTATGCCACGATTGAAAATACGGACACAGATTATAAAATGTTATACTTGCGGGCGAAAGAAGATTTGGTGAATGGCAGCTAGGATGCTTTTAGTCAAAAAAATAATATTGGTATTGTTAATGTTGATATTGGGGACAGGCACCTGCTTTGCACAGACTGCTGGCAGAAATTTCCTGCTCTATGATCTGCAGATGCGCTACGGTGGAACTTTCCCGCTGGTTACTTCGCTGGCAGAACATCTGGGACATTTTGAGGAGGATTATGTCCTTGTAGCTGTGGATGATTGGCAACCAGGGTTGTTGCAAGATGCAGATACTATAGTTTATGCCGGGCTTCAGCAAAGAAAGCTGCCGCGGGAATTGGTAGAAGAAATTGCAGGGGCAAGGCAGGTTCTGTGGTTTGAAGATAATATTGAACAGCTTGCAGAAGTTAAAGGCTGGCATGATTTTAGATCATTGGGTAAGGTAAGTGATTGGACTTATATAAACTTTAAGGGAAGAAGTTTTTATGATTGGATGAGTGTTGAATATACTGATCCAGGAAAAAACGTAAATGTTATAGCAACCGCAAAAAAGTTTATTGATGAAGTACCAGTAATTTGGCAGCGTGAAAATATTTATTATTCTGGAATGTTGGAATTTAATGAGCTGTTTGATGATTATATGGGCTATTTACTGCATCAGGTATTTAAGCGGCATACTGATGACCAACGACCAAAAGCGTTTTTAAGGGTTGAAGATGTAAGTTCGATCGTTGCTCCTAAAGCCGTTAAGGCTGTGGTGGAGAAAATAGAGAAATATAATATTCCCTTTGCTATCGGTGTAGTCCCCGTTGGAATTATGGACGGGAAAAAACATTATTTACACGAGCGGGAAGAATTGGTAGAAGTGCTGCAGGAGGCTCAAAAGCGTGGCGCCAGCATTATTATGCATGGCTACACTCATCAAAATGAATTTTCACCGACGACTGGCGAAGGCTATGAATTTTGGAATGCTAAAGATGATAGACCAATGGAGGATGAAGAAAGTTTTACTGTTCCCCGTATAGAAGCAGGCATTTCGGAATTACTGCGTTGCGGATTAATTCCATTAGCTTTTGAAGCTCCGCATTATGCCGCAAGTCAAAAAACATATGAGATTCTGAGTAGATATTTCAATATTTATTCCGGTCAATTGCAGATTTCTGATGATACGGATAGCGTTACTATGACCTTACCGTATATGACGAGATCAAGATACCTTTATGGAATGTTGGTTATACCTGAGAATATGGGGTTTTATGACGGCGGCGAGTTTGTGGTAGAAGAAATGATGAATAAAAGTGCTTCGCTTAAAACTATACCAGGCGCTGTTGCTTGTTTTTTTTACCATGGTTATTTAAAACCAGATAAAGTTGGCTCTATTATTGAGGGTTTGCAAAAGCAGGGTTACGAATTTTTAGATTTAAAATATCTGCCGGTAAAAGTGCAGGCACCAGGAATCGTAATTACAGCAGCAGATGGTGTTGTAAATGCGGTTGTGGCTGAAGAAGTAAAGCAGTCATGGCAAACTGCTGCAGGAGAACAATATTTAAAAATTAACAAGATCGTCAGTGTTCAGGCGGCAGTTTTAGTAGTAATTTTAACTGTGTTTGTATATATAATTTTAAAATTAAAGCGCAATACAAAAAAACATTATGAGAAATGATTAATATTAAGGATGTGTTGGGAGTATGCTCAAGAGAGTATGTTTGTTGATGGCGATGATATGGTCTTTGGGATTCATATGTACAGCGGATGCTGCACCAATGGAACTCGGACTCAAGCCTGTTGTGCTGGGGAATGAATACAGTATAAGTTTATTTATGGATGACAAGGTTTTGCGCAACCCCAATGCGGCACTGACAGGATTTTTGGAAATTAAACCCGGTATGAAGCTTTCCGTGGCACCGGTTTTGGATTTGTGGTATTCGTATTCGCCGACAATCCTGCCGGATATTTCGACAATGACAGTTTCAGTGAATGGAATCCCTGCGGAAAGCCGCAGACTTGTTCCAGATGGTGCTTTTAGGAGTAATTGGCAGGTTGCGCTGCCCTTGACCAGTTTAAGAGAGGGGATTAATGAAATTACCATCAGTGTTTTGCACAGGTCTATTGAGGGCCTCTGTAAAGATATTGATAATGATGCTAATTGGTTTATTATACGTCCGGAAACAACAATAAAATTCAAAGTTGATGCTATGAATTATAGTTTGGCCAATTTCCCTAATCCTTTTATAGATGAATATTTTGGCGCCCGGAATAATGTTACTTTTTCTCTTGCTAATCTCAATGATAATAATATTATATCGATGCTGCGGCTGTCGTCGTTTATGGGACGAATGTCGGGTTATGGTTCGCCGGTGGTTTGGGAAGCGAGGCTGGAACAGCCAGATGCAGTGCTTGATACAAATGTTATAAGATTGGGCGGACAGGTTGAGGCAGATGTAAACTTCAGCGGTGATACAGCATTTTTGAAATTATTTCCTTCCCTTAACGGTCATTATAATTTAAGTGTGGGGGGAAATAATGAAAATGGTGCCAAGCTGGGCGTTAACGCTTTGTGTAATAATAAATTTGTTAGAACATTGAGCGGCAGTGAAACACAGTTTTCTTTGCCTGTGCAGGCTGAAAAACTTTCCGGTAAAAAAGGTTTAGACAGTAAAGGAATTTATACGCTTAGTGATATTGGCTATAATGACGATATTTTAGCAGCTGGTGCTTTTCATCAGGAAGCAGAAATATTTATTCCCAAACCTTCTAATTATGATATTGAAGAAGGTTCTTATGTGGAATTGCATTTCAGGCATGCCAAAATTCTGGATCGTAAGAAATCGGCCGTGACTGTTTATGTCAATGATATTCCGATCAGATCAGAAGTGCTGACCGCTGAGAATGCTGACGGCGGTATTTTAAAAGCTGAGCTGCCGGTTTTGCCGGCTAATCAGCAAGGATGGCGTGTGCGGTTTGCCTTTTATCATGATCTTGGTATAATCGACTGTTCTAAAAGATATGACGATGTTGCCTGGTCGGTGATTGAGAAAGAAACCAGCATCTATTTGGCAGTAAGCAGCCATTCGAGACAGGAGAGTCTGGCAGACTTTCCCGGGTATTTCAATACTGACAGCAATGGTGATATTGTGCTGACCATGTGGTTAAGTCAGACACCGGATAATGATGAACTGACGGCTGCAGCGCAACTAGCTTACTGGATCGGTCAAAATAATACGGGTAACATAGTCTGGAAAGTACAGCTGGGACCACAAGCAGTTATTAGTAATGACAGTGGAACTGTTATTACTACCGGTCAAAACAGAGTTTTAACGGATAAACGGACAATTGGTGACAGTTTGCCTGTAACTGTTAATGCAGATGGAACAATAAAAACCAGTGAGTGGTTAAGTATTGCTACTGACGCAATAGATAGAAAAAATATTTTTCAGGTTGCGCGTAAGGGCGATAATGTAATTTATGCCTTTACCTATGCTAATATCGAGAATATGAAAAGTTTTATGCGTTTGGCTTTTATTAATGGAACCAGTCTTAATGGGCAGGTCGCTTTAATAGATGCTAATGGACAGACTCTTACTTTTGCAGAGGAAGTAAAACATCAGGATGCTGGACTTAGCAAAATTTTTAGAAATTTTTCCGGTAATCGCTTGGGAAGTTATCTGGCGGTGATCGCTGTAGTTGTTTGTGGGACGCTGATAATGATGTGGTATTCCAAACGTCGCAAATAAGAACTGACGAAAGGATAAAGGGAAGATGCAAAATAGAATCATAACGATGTGTTGCAGCATCTGCATGTTGATTCCTTTAGTAGGTAATGCAAGTGCTATTACGGTCCCACCGGATGTTAAAGATGTTGCTGATAGTGCAGCTGAGTTAGCTAAAGGAGTGGATTACAGGAAGCGCTTTGAGCAGGAAGAGGACGAAGCCGCTTTAAGTAAGCAACAGATGGAAACGGAAATGGCTGCTTCCTGGTCAACGGTAGTGAGCTTGTTAGAACAGGCAGAGAAAAACAGAGCTCTGTTGAATGCTAATCAGGAGCTGCTGCAGCATATGCAGCGGGACAATAATTCATATGAGCAAAAAGTCCGGGAGCTGGAAGAGAAAAGTAGAAATGCTTGGGCCGCAGCTGCAGCCCAGGTCAATTATGCAGAGGCGCTTGATGATGCACAGGTAGAAGGAAGCTTGGGTGGAGAGCAGGTAGGTACTGCATATGCCTATGCAGGTAATTTGCAACATCAGGCCGAAAACATTGATGTTGAACTGGAAAAAGTTTTTCTTGAATATGAAGCGCTGCAGAATAAAACTGATCTGCTGCTGGGCGTAAGAGACGAAGCCGCAGCCGAACTTGGTGAACAGGAAAATGAATTGGCAGAAGCGGTGTATAATGCAGGCGGGTCTATGGATTATGCGTTGGCAAGCAGGGATTATTACGAGCGGCTATTGAAAGAAAAAGAAAATCCTTATCAGGATGTATCTGGCTTTCTAAGCAACAATTTTTATAATTGGCACGGAAACGGTTGGAGTGGCAGCCAGTTTGTCCAGCCTTATTATTTTGGATATGCCAATAAAAATAGCTATTGGGGGCTTAACTTCAATTATGTAAGTTCAAAGAATACAACGCCGGGACATGAAGGCAAGATAAATACTTTTACAGATACTTTATTATATTTTTCAACGAGAAATAATAAGGATAAATATATAGTTGATTATAATTTGGGTATTAATATTCCTACGGGAAAAGCGAAGCTGTCAAGCTACGAACGCAACGCCAGAATGGATGAAGATCTGGTGAGATTTGCTGAGTTTGGTGAAGGTTGGAACTTTACTCCCGGAATAGCGGTTACGCGTAGAATAGGGGGGGACAAAGATCTGCTGACGTTGGGAACAAACTACTCAGTCAGAGGTTCTTATGATCCTACCAGTGATATCGATGATGACAAATTCAATCCTGGTAATGAATGGCAAAAGTATTTACGCTGGCAGCACGCTGAAGAAAAATGGCAGCTGGTAGGTGAGCTTCTTCATACCAGTTCTGCAGAAAGTAAGATTGCTGATGGCAGTGTTTTTGATACAGGCGCAGTTTGGGAAACGCGGTTGACCTATAACCGTAATTTAGCCAAGGATCAGGACTTAATGTTGTACTATTGGTACTATCATGAGAATAATGAAATTATTTTGAATAAAAAAGTTGAAGAATCTCCAGTACATTATTTTGGTGCGGAATGGAAAAAACATTTATCTAAAAAAACAGACCTGCGTCTGGCTGCGGATATCATGATAGCCGACGGTATTAGATATAGCTCGCTGACGGATTCATATGTAGATAATAGAAAAAAAGTTGCTTTGGGCATAGGCTGTGATTTAAAAATGGATGAAAGAAATAAATTGTCGTTGAAGGTACAGCACTTTTCTATGCGCGACGGAAAAAACTCTAATGGCGCTGATGCCAGAAGGTACCAGGGATTTAATTTTCTTACAAGTTTCTACCATACATTTTAGGAAGGATAGCCTAACATGATAAAAAACAGAGATTTACCAGCATATTTTTTTATATTATTGGTTAGTACGTTTTTGACTTGCTCTGTTGATGCTCAAGAAAAGGCTGAAAATAAGATATATGCAGATGAACATATGCAATTTTTGCTGCCAGAAAAATTTAGAGGTGAATCAGATACAGAAAAACCTTTTCAAGTTTGTTTGACTGATGACGCTGGCAGCAGAATATATTTTGCAGTTAGAAAAAGAGCGGATAAAACAATTGCAGGAGGGATTACTAACGAGGCAGGAAACATAACGGCTGCAGAAAAGAAAATAGCGGTTGCTGAAACTTTAATTGTTTCTGATTATGGCAGCAAATTGTGGGGACTACAAAAACAGAAAATAAATTGGATTCGTATGCAGAGATCAGAGGATTCAAATGATTGCTTAATGATTTATTTTTGGCAGGCGAAAGGAATGGAATACCTTTTTTTGCTGGAAGGATCGCAAATAAAAATGGATTTACTGGCAATGGAAGTAGAAAAAAATATAATTTTTTAAATACGGAGAATAAAATCCAATCAAATTGACCTCAAATTTAGCAAAATTTGAGGCTTTTCTTTTATATTTAAGAGCTTGTGATAAATTATGACTGAATTTGTCAAAAATGCTGAAATAATACATATAAAATATCCTCTGAAAATGGAAATACGAGTCCCAAAAGATTACAAAATTAAGATTTTTTGTGTAAAACATATTACAAAGTTACGCAAAAGAAACGCTAGGGTCCGTGTAATACAAAAAACACGGTTTAATGCGGGTTTGCGCTTGTAAAAAAATCAAGAAAAAGTATTGACACAGCCAAGTGGCAGTGTTACAATATGTAAGTATCTCGGGATAGCTATGCGCTTTTACAAGGAGGGTTTGTGATGACAGTAGAGTTGTTAAAGCAAGCAACGAAGCGAGTTGTCGGGAACAAGCAAACCGCTAAAGCGATTCAAAAAGGCACTGCAAAGACGGTTTATATAGCTGATGACGCAGATGTCCGGGTTGTGCAGCCGCTGCTTGATGCCTGCGCTGAAGCTCGGGTGAATGTAGAAAAAGTAGCGACAATGCAAGAACTTGGTAAAGCCTGCGGAATCCATGTCGGTGCAGCGACAGCCGCGATACTCAAAGGTTGATAGGGATCTGGAAGCTTTGCTGAAGGATTTTTATAATCATTAAAATCTATTTATTCGGAAGGAGGTGCCGATATGCCTACAATTAATCAATTGGTTCGCAAAGGAAGAGAAGTTTTGACTGTAAAATCCACTGCCCCGGCATTGAAAGAATGCCCGCAAAAACGTGGAGTTTGCACTAGGGTTTATACTACAACCCCGAAAAAGCCTAACTCTGCTCTTCGTAAAGTAGCTCGTGTACGTTTGACTAACGGTATCGAAGTTACTGCTTACATCCCTGGTATCGGCCACAATCTGCAGGAACATAGCGTTGTCCTGATTAGAGGCGGAAGAGTTAAAGATCTTCCTGGTGTGCGTTACCATATCATTCGTGGTGCACTTGACACTGCAGGCGTTGCTAACCGCAATCAAGCCCGTTCTAAATACGGTGCTAAACGTGCTAAAGCAGCTAAAAAGTAATCAAGTCTACACAACGAATTGATAATCCATAAGGAGGGAAACACATGCCGAGAAAAGGCCCTGTAACAAAAAGAGACGTTTTGCCGGATCCTGTATACGGTTCAAAACTTTTGACAAGATTTATTAATAAGATTATGCTTGACGGTAAAAAAGGCGTTGCTGAACGCATTGTATATGATGCTTTCGATCTGGTTCGTGCTAAAACTGGTAAGGATCCTCTCGAAGTATTCGATGCAGCTATGAAAAACGTTATGCCGCTTTTAGAAGTACGTGCTCGCCGCGTTGGTGGTGCTAACTACCAGGTTCCGGTTGAAGTCCGTGCAGACCGTAAGACCACCCTTGGTATTCGCTGGCTGGTCAACTACTCCCGTTTGCGTGGTGAAAGAACCATGTGCGAACGTGTTGCTGGTGAGATCATGGACGCAGCAAACGCTACCGGCGCTGCTGTGAAAAAACGCGAAGATACCCACAAGATGGCTGAAGCAAACAAAGCGTTTGCACATTACCGCTGGTAATGGCCCGATCCCTATAACGAGGAGGATAAAAAAGTGGGCAGACAATTTCCGCTTGAAAAAACAAGAAACATCGGCATCATGGCTCATATTGATGCTGGTAAAACTACTACGACTGAACGTATTCTGTTCTACACCGGTAGGGTTCATAAAATCGGTGAGACCCATGATGGCGGCGCTACCATGGACTGGATGGTTCAAGAGCAGGAACGTGGTATTACCATTACTTCTGCTGCTACCACCTGTCAATGGGATGGACACCGCATCAACATCATTGATACGCCAGGTCACGTTGACTTCACTGTAGAAGTTGAACGTTCTCTGCGTGTACTTGATGGTTCTGTTGCAGTATTCTGCGCTAAAGGCGGCGTTGAACCTCAGTCTGAAACAGTATGGCGTCAGGCTGACAAATATGGCGTACCGCGTATGGCGTATGTAAATAAAATGGATATTACCGGCGCTGACTTCTACAATGTAGTACAAATGATGAAAGATCGTTTGAATGCCAATGCTGTACCTATCCAATTACCGATTGGTTTCGAAGATACCTTCCAGGGTATGGTCGATCTGATCAAAATGAAAGCTATCGTTTACAGCGACGCTCTGGGTAAAGAAGAAGAATTTGTTGATATTCCGGCCGATATGGTTGAAAAAGCCAACGAATACCGTCAAGCTTTAATGGAAGCTGTAGCTGAAAGCGATGACGAGCTGATGATGAAATATCTGGAAGGCGAAGAGCTGACGGAAGAAGAAGTTATGGCTGGTATCCGCAAACAAACTATTGCTTGCAAAATGACTCCTGTCTGCTGCGGTTCTTCTTACAAAAACAAAGGCGTACAGCCTTTGCTGGATGCTGTTGTAGCGTTCATGCCTGCTCCTACTGATATTCCTCATATCAAAGGCGTAAATCCTGAAACCGGCGAAGAAGACGAACGTCCGTCGTGCGACAGCGAGCCGTTCTCTGCACTGGCTTTCAAAATTATGACTGACCCGTTTGTTGGTAAACTTGCTTTCTTCCGTGTGTACTCCGGTACTCTCGGCTCCGGTTCTTACGTTTACAACTCTACCAAAGGTAAGAGAGAGCGTATTGGCCGTATCCTGCAAATGCATGCCAACCATCGTGAAGAAATCGACATGGTTTATTCCGGTGATATTGCAGCAGCAGTAGGTTTGAAAGATACCACTACCGGCGATACTCTCTGCGACGAAAAAGCTCCGATCATTCTGGAATCCATGGTATTCCCTGATCCGGTAATCTCCGTTGCGGTTGAACCTAAAACTAAAGCTGACCAGGAAAAGATGGGCATTGCCCTTCAAAAACTGGCAGAAGAAGATCCGACTTTCCGTGTTCATACTGATCCGGAAACAGCACAAACCATCATTTCTGGCATGGGCGAGTTGCATTTGGACATTATTGTTGACCGTTTGCTGCGTGAATTCAAAGTAGGCTGTACTGTTGGTAATCCGCAGGTTGCTTATCGTGAAACTATCCGCAAATCTGTTAAGTCCGAAGGTAAATTTGTACGTCAGTCCGGTGGTAAAGGCCAATATGGTCACTGCTGGTTGGAAATTTCACCTCGTGAAGCAGGTGAAGGCTTCTTGTTTGAGAACAAAGTTGTTGGCGGTGCTATTCCGAAAGAATACATCGGACCGATCGAAAACGGTGTTAAGGAAGCTATGGAAAACGGCGTAGTTGCCGGTTACCCAATGGTTGATATCAAAGTTACCGTTTATGATGGTTCTTACCATGAAGTCGATTCTTCTGAAATGGCCTTCAAAATTGCAGGTTCTATGGGCTTCCGTTCTGGCGCTACTAAAGCCGACCCGGTTATCCTTGAACCTTATATGAAAGTAGAAGTTACTGTTCCTGAGGACTACATGGGCGATGTTATCGGCGATTTGAACTCTCGCCGTGGTCGTATCGAAGGTATGGAAGCTCGCAATGGCGCTCAAGTTATCAACGCATTTGTTCCGCTTTCCGAAATGTTTGGCTATGCTACCGACCTGCGTTCTAAAACTCAAGGCCGAGGCAACTACTCTATGGAAGTTGACCATTACGAAGATGTACCGAGAAACATTGCCGAGGCTATCATTGCCAAAAACAAAGGCACTCAAGCCTAATATAAAGTAAAACCTAATTTAAGGGAGGAAAAATAAATGGCAAAGCAAAAATATGAAAGAACAAAACCGCATGCTAATATCGGCACCATCGGTCACGTAGACCATGGTAAAACAACCCTGACCGCAGCAATCACCAAAGTATTGGCTTCTAAAGGCGGCGCAGAATTCATGGATTACTCCATGATCGATAAAGCACCTGAAGAAAGAGAACGCGGAATCACCATCAACACTTCCCACGTAGAATATGAAACAGCAACCCGCCACTACGCACACGTAGACTGCCCGGGCCATGCCGACTATGTAAAAAACATGATCACCGGCGCAGCACAAATGGACGGAGCGATCCTCGTAGTATCCGCAGCAGACGGCCCGATGCCGCAAACTCGTGAGCACATCCTTCTTGCTCGTCAAGTAGGCGTACCTGCAATGGTAGTGTTCCTGAATAAAGCAGATATGGTAGACGATCCGGAACTGATCGAATTAGTAGAAATGGAAGTACGTGAACTGCTCTCCAGCTACGACTTCCCCGGCGACGACATTCCTGTAGTAGTAGGGTCTGCACTGAAAGCACTTGAAGGCGACGCAGCATACGAAGCAAAAATCATGGAACTGATGGACGCAGTAGATGCATACATTCCTATTCCGGAACGCGCAACTGACAAACCGTTCCTGATGCCTGTAGAAGACGTATTCACAATTACCGGCCGTGGCACAGTAGCAACAGGCCGTGTAGAACGTGGTATCATCAAAGTAGGCGACAATATTGAGATCGTAGGAATGACAGAAGAGAAAAAAGCAACAGTAGTAACGGGCGTAGAAATGTTCCGTAAATTACTGGACGAAGCAGTAGCAGGAGACAACATCGGCTGCCTGCTGCGTGGTGTAGACCGTAAAGATATCGAACGCGGTCAAGTACTTGCAAAACCCGGCAGCATCCATCCGCACACAAAATTCAAAGCAGAAGTATATGTACTGACGAAAGAAGAAGGCGGCCGTCATACACCGTTCTTCAACGGCTATCGTCCGCAGTTCTATTTCAGAACAACAGACGTAACCGGCGTAACTGAATTACCGGAAGGTATTGAGATGGTAATGCCTGGCGATAACGTAACCATGGACGTAGAGCTGATCACTCCGATCGCAATCGAGCCTGGTCTGCGTTTTGCAATTCGCGAAGGCGGCCGTACTGTTGGCGCCGGCGTTGTTGCTGCTATCAACGAATAATCTTTAATTAGATCCCGAATGAGGGGCTAATAAAAGCCCCTCATTTACTTATGTTTATTTGCATGGCCCTGCGATGATGTGAGAGGTTGCTTGCCTGCTAGACAGGGAGATTTTCACGGAGTATGTCCGTTCTTAGAAACTGGGCGATTAGGAGGAAAAAAATTAATGTCAAAATCACAGAAAATCAGAATACGCTTAAAAGCGTATGATCACAAAGCGCTTGATCAAAGTGCTGCAAAAATTGTAGAAACTGCGAAACGTACCGGAGCTCAGGTTTCCGGCCCTATTCCGCTTCCTACTGAAAAAAATATCTATACGATTCTGCGTTCCCCTCATGTAAACAAGGATTCTCGTGAACAATTCGAGATGCGTACCCACAAAAGACTTGTAGACATTCTGGAACCGACTGCGAAGACCGTTGATGCTTTAATGCGTCTTGACCTTCCTGCCGGCGTAGATATCGAGATTAAACTGTAAGGAGGAGGTGCAATAATGGCTAAAGGAATCTTAGGCAAGAAAATTGGTATGACCCAAATTTTTGAAGCTGACGGCAGATTGATCCCTGTTACTGTTGTAGAAGCAGGACCTTGTGTTGTTGTTCAAAATAAAACCGAAGAAACAGACGGTTATAATGCTGTTCAACTTGGCTTTGGTGAAGTTAAAGAAAAACATATGACCAGACCAATGAAAGGCCATTTTGACAAAGCCGGCGTAACTCCGGTTAAATTTGTCAAAGAATTGCGGTTGTCTGCTCCTTCTGAATATACAGTCGGCCAACAAATCACTGCTGACATTTTTGCTGCTGGAGAACTGATTGATGCAACCGGTATTTCCCGCGGTAAAGGCTTTGCAGGCACTATTAAGCGCCACAATTTCGCTCGTGGTCCTATGAAGCACGGTTCCAAATCCCATCGTGAACCTGGTTCCATGGGTCCTATGCATTCCGGTCCTGGCGGTAGAGTTATCAAAGGCAAAAAATTGCCTGGCCGTATGGGTAATGCACAAGTAACTGTTCAACGTTTGACTGTTGCTAAAGTTGATGTTGAACGTAATCTTATTTTGGTCAAAGGCTCCATTCCTGGTGCCGCTGGTTCTTTTGTTGTAATCAAAGAAACAGTAAAACCTAATAAATAAGAGCGTAAGCGAAAGAAAGGAGGATGCTTCTAATGCCGAAGTTATCAGTATATAACATCTCCGGTCAAGCTACCGGTGAAGAAATAGAATTGAATGATCTCGTGTTTGGCGTTGAATTTAATGAAGCTGTTGTACATCAAGCAATTGTTATGCAACAGGCTGCTGAACGTCAAGGCACTTCTGCTACCAAAACCCGCGGTATGGTTCGCGGCGGCGGTCGTAAACCGTGGAGACAAAAAGGCACCGGCCGCGCTCGCAGCGGTTCTACCCGTTCTCCGATTTGGGTAGGTGGTGGTACCACTTTTGGTCCCCAACCTCGCAGTTATGCGAAAAAAATGCCCCGTAAAGCTCGTCGTTTGGCAATTCGTTGTGCATTGTCTGCAAAAGTTGCTGCCGGTGAACTTATCGTTGTTGAGGGCTTGAGCTTTGATGCTCCTAAAACTAAAAATGTTGTAACTATGCTGTCTGCTTTTGATGCAGCTGATAAAAAGGCTTTACTCATCACTGACGGTTCTAATGAAAATGTTGAGCTGTCTTCACGCAACATTCCGAAAGTCACTGCACTTTCCAACGGTTGCCTGAACTGCTTTGATCTGCTTCATAACAATAAAGTGTTCTTAGCAAAAGACGCTGTAGCTAAAATTGAGGAGGTGCTCGCATAATGGCTGCTAACCCTCGCGATATTTTACTCCGTCCGATCATTACTGAAAAAACTTCCGTAATGCTTCAAGACAACAAATACACTTTCCAAGTTCCTTTGACTGCCAACAAAGTGGAAATCCGCCAGGCAGTTGAACAAATTTTCAAAGTAAAAGTGTTAAACGTAAATACTGTACGCGTATTTGGCAAAACCAAACGAATGGGTAAATACGTTGGCAAACGTTCCGATTATAAGAAAGCAATCGTGAAACTTGCTGAAGGCAATACGATTCCCCTTTTCGAAGGAATGTAATTTGACGTAATAAGGAGGCAAATTAAATGGCTATTAAAAGCTTTAATCCGTATTCTCCTTCGAGGCGCTTCATTACAGTGTCTACCTTCGAAGAGATTACAACTGATAAGCCTTACCGTCCGCTGGTTGAAAAACTGCAAAAACATGCAGGTCGTAATAACACCGGCAAAATGACTGTTCGTCATCAAGGTGGCGGTAATAAAAGACAATATCGTATCATCGATTTTAAACGCAATAAAGACGGTGTTCCGGCTCGTGTTGCTACCATCGAATACGATCCTAACCGTAATGCACGTATCGCTTTAGTAAACTATGCTGATGGCGAAAAACGTTATATCCTCGCTCCTTTAGACCTTAAAGTAGGCGATGTTATCGAAAGCGGACCTGATGCTGATATCAAAATCGGCAACTGCCTGCCTTTGAAAAATATGCCGCTTGGTACTATGGTTCACAATGTTGAGCTTAAAATTGGCAAAGGCGGTCAAATTGCCCGCGGTGCTGGTACTTCTGCTCAGTTGATGGCTAAAGAAGGCGATTATGCTCTGCTTCGTCTCCCTTCCGGTGAGATCCGTAAAGTGCATATCAACTGCCGCGCCACTATTGGACAAGTTGGCAATATCGACGCTGAAAATATCTGCATCGGTAAAGCAGGCCGTTCTCGTTGGCTCGGTATTCGCCCGGCTAACCGCGGTGTTGTAATGAACCCGAATGACCATCCGCATGGTGGTGGTGAAGGTCATTCTCCTGTTGGCCGTAAACGTCCTGTTACTCCTTGGGGTAAATGTGCATTTGGTACTCGTACCCGCAAAGAGAAAAAAGCTTCTAGCAAATTAATCGTAAAACGTAGAACGAAATAATTATAAGGATAGAGAAAGGAGGCTAACCTAGTGTCCAGATCAATCAAAAAAGGACCGTATGTCCATGCAAGTCTTCAAAAGAAGATTGAAGCGTTGAACGCTTCTAACGATAAAAAAGTCGTAAAAACATGGTCTCGCAGCTCCACTATTCTTCCGGATTTCTTGGGCCATACTATTGCTGTTCATGATGGACGTAAACATGTGCCTGTATTTATCACTGAAGATATGGTAGGCCACAAACTAGGAGAATTTGCTCCTACGCGTACTTATAAAGGCCATGCCGATAAGAGTACATCTTTAAAATAAGGGGAAAGGGGGCAAAATAACATGGAAGCAAAAGCTATTGCAAGATATGTTCGCATCGCGCCGCGCAAGTTGCGTATCGTGATTGATCTTATCCGCGGCAAAGCTGTGGGTGAAGCATTCGCGATCCTCAAACATACCCCTAAGGTTGGTTCTGAGGTTATCGAAAAAGTACTGCGCAGTGCAGTTGCAAACGCTGAACATAACTATGATATGAATGTGGATAATCTGATCGTATCTTCCTGCTTTATAGATCAAGGTCCGACCATGAAAAGAATCCATCCGCGTTCCCGTGGGCAAGCGTTCAAAATCTTAAAACGTTCTAGCCACGTAACAGTTGCTGTTAAAGAAAAATAATATCCCGGAAAAAGGAGGGAAAAGATAGTGGGTCAAAAAGTTAATCCGCATGGTCTCCGCGTAGGTATTATCAAAGATTGGGATTCCAAATGGTATGCTGACAAAGACTATGAGAAATTCTTATTAGAAGATATTAAAATTCGTGAATTCATTAAAGAAAAACTGTTCTTGTCCGGTATCTCTAAAGTAGAAATCGAACGCGCTTCGAATAGAGCCCGCATCTCTATCCATACTGCTAAACCTGGTATGGTAATCGGTCGTCAGGGCAGCAACATTGAATTGCTGAAAAACGACTTGAAAAAAATGACCGACAGCGTAATTGATATCAACATCGTTGAGGTAAAAACCCCGGATATGGACGCAACTTTGGTTGCAGAGAACATTGCATCTCAATTGGAACGCCGTATCGCTTTCCGCCGTGCAATGAAACAATGTGTTGGCCGTACCATGCGCATGGGCGCTAAAGGTATTAAAGTTCAGGTTGGCGGTCGTCTGGGCGGTGCTGAAATCGCTCGCAGCGAAAGCTATCGTGAAGGCAGCATTCCTCTGCATACTCTGCGTGCTGATATTGATTATGGCACAGCAGAAGCTCATACCACTTATGGCCGTATCGGCGTAAAGGTATGGATTTACAAAGGTGAAGTCCTTCCTGAAAGCAAAGAAGTAGCGCAAGCTGCTCCGGTGAAGGAGGCATAAACTAATGTTATTACCGAAGAGAGTTAAACATCGTAAACAACATAGAGGCCGTATGACTGGTCGTGCAATGCGCGGTAACAAAATCGCTCATGGCGAGTATGGCTTGGTAGCATTGGAACCCGCATGGATCACCAATCGTCAAATCGAAGCAGCTCGTATCGCAATGACACGTTATATTAAACGTGGCGGTCAAGTATGGATTCAAATTTTCCCGGACAAACCGATCACTGCAAAACCGGCTGAAACTCGTATGGGTAGTGGTAAAGGTTCACCTGAATATTGGGTAGCAGTAGTTAAACCCGGTCGTGTTATGTTCGAAATGAACGGAGTTAGCGAAGAGATCGCTAAAGAAGCTATGCGTCTTGCTAGCCACAAATTGCCTATTAAATGTAAATTTGTGACCCGCGCACAGCAAGAAGCCGAAGCTGCCGCACAAGAAAAGGGTGGTGAAGCTTAATGAAAACAACAGAAATTCGTGAAATGTCTGCTTCCGAGTTAGACAGCAAATTGGCTGGTTTGAAAGAAGAACTCTTCAACCTGCGTTTTCAAATGGCAACCGGACAATGTGAGAATCCGATGAAAATTCGCGAAGTCAAAAAGTCTATTGCCCGCATCAAGACCATTCAGCGTCAACGCGAGTTAAATGCCTGAGTGTGTTTGAAGTATGAAGAAGGAGGAAACAGTCGTGACCGAAGAAAGAAACGCACGTGTTACCCGTATCGGTAAAGTAGTAAGCGACAAAATGCAGAAAACTGTTGTAGTTGCTATTGAGCGTTTTGTTCAACATCCGCTTTACAAAAAAGGTGTAAAACATACTATCAAATTCAAAGCTCATGATGAAAATAACGAAGCGCATATTGGCGACGTAGTTCAAATTATGCAAACTCGTCCGCTTTCCAAAGATAAATGCTGGCGTGTTATTGAAATTTTAGAGCGTGCAAAATAAGATATTGCCGATCGGATAAATTGGCAAGGGAGGGAAAACCATGATACAACAACAAACCATTCTTAATGTTGGTGACAATACTGGCGCTAAGAAAGTTATGTGCATTCGCGTATTGGGCGGTTCTTACCGTAAATATGCTAACATTGGTGACGTTATCGTATGCGCTGTTAAAGATGCATCACCCGGTGGCGTTGTAAAAAAAGGTGACGTAGTAAAAGCAGTTGTTGTTCGTTCTGCAAAGGGCGTTCGTCGTCCGGACGGTTCTTATATCCGCTTCGACGAAAACGCAGCAGTTGTAATTAAAGATGATAAGAGCCCGCGCGGCACCCGTATTTTCGGGCCTGTTGCTCGTGAACTTCGCGATAAAGATTTCATGAAAATCATTTCTCTGGCACCGGAAGTGCTGTAAGAAATCTGATAATGCACATAAGGAGGTGTTCCTGAAATGACTGCAGCAATCAAAATGCATGTAAAAAAAGGCGATACCGTTTTGGTTTTGTCCGGCAAAGATAAAGGCAAAGAAGGAAAGATCATTGAAGCTCTGCCTAAAAAAGCTAAAGTAGTCGTTGAAGGCGTAAATAAAGTAAAACGCCATACAAAACCGTCTCAGGCTAATCCCCAAGGCGGCATCATTACTAAAGAAGCTGCTATTGCTTCTTCCAAAGTAATGTTAGTATGCCCGGCTTGTAAAAAAGCTACTCGTATTAAAAAGACCGCAGTTTCCGGCAGCTTCGTAAGAACCTGCAAAAAATGCGGCGAAGTAATTGATAAATAAGATTCCGGGAAAGGAGGAAATTTTGAATGGCAAAAACAAGATTGCAAGAAAAGTATTTGTCCGAAGCTGTTAAAGGCATGATGGATAAATTCAACTATAAAAATGTTATGGAAATCCCTAAAATCGAAAAAGTTGTCATCAATATGGGTATCGGTGAAGCTGTAGCTAACAGCAAGGCATTAGATTCTGCTGTTGCAGATCTGACTTTGATCGCTGGTCAAAGACCAGTCATCACTAAAGCTAAAAAATCCATTGCAGCTTTTAAATTGCGTCAAGGGATGCCGATCGGTACCAAAGTTACCCTGCGCGGTGACCGCATGTATTACTTCCTTGATAAGTTGATGAACATTGCTCTTCCGCGTGTACGCGATTTTCGCGGCGTAAATCCCACCGCTTTTGACGGCCGTGGCAACTACGCATTGGGCATGAAAGAACAATTGATTTTCCCGGAAATTGAATATGATAAGATCGATAAAGTCCGTGGAATGGATATCATCATTGTTACTACCGCTAAGACTGACGAGGAAGCCAGAGAATTACTCAGACTCCTCGGAATGCCGTTCAGCGCATAAGTGAGGAGGGAATACCTTGGCTAAAAAAGCCCTGATTGAAAAATGGAAAAATGAGCCGAAATTTGAAGTTCGCCGTTATAATCGCTGCAAGGTTTGCGGCAGACCACATGGCTATATGCGTAAATTCGGTCTCTGCCGTATCTGCTTCCGTGAATACAGCTACCAAGGCGCTATTCCGGGAGTAACCAAAGCTAGCTGGTAAAACAGCAAATTAGGAAGGAGGGTATTTAAGTATGGTAATGACTGACCCGATTGCCGATATGCTTACCCGTATTCGTAACGCAAACTCGGTTCATCACGATAAAGTTGAAATCCCCGGCTCCAAAATCAAAGTAGCTATTGCTGAGATTTTGAAAGCTGAAGGTTTCATTAAAGATTTTGAAGTAATTGCCGATAGCAAACAAAATGTTATCCGCGTCAGCCTGAAATACGGTGCTAATAAGGAAAAAGTTATTTCCGGTATCAAACGTATTTCTAAGCCCGGCTTGAGAGTATACTCTCAAAAAGATCAGCTGCCCAGAGTCCTCGGTGGTCTCGGTATCGCAGTGATCTCCACTTCTCAAGGCCTGATGACCGATAAAGCTGCCCGTAAGGCTGGTCTCGGTGGAGAAGTGCTGGCATACGTCTGGTAATACTTGAAAGATAGGAGGTGCTCATAAGTGTCTAGAATTGGTAAACAACCAATTACTGTACCCGCTAACGTTACAGTTACTATTGAAAATAATTTGGTTACCGTTAAAGGTCCCAAAGGCGAATTATCTCGCCAAATCAATAAAGATATGAAATTGACTCTGGAAAACGGCGTACTGACTGTTGAACGTCCGAGTGATGAAAAAACTCATCGTTCCATGCACGGTCTTTCCCGTACTCTGATCAACAACATGGTTGTCGGTGTAACCACCGGTTTCAGCAAATCTTTAGAAATTGCCGGTGTCGGCTATCGTGCCGCTAAACAAGGCAATAACATCAACTTTACTCTCGGGTTCTCTCATCCGGTAGTAAAAGAGCCGCCTGCAGGTATTACTTTTGAAGTTCCGGCTCCTAACAAAATCGTTGTCAGCGGCGCAGACAAAGAAAAAGTCGGCGCAGTTGCAGCTGAAATCCGCACTCTGCGTCCGCCTGAACCCTATAAAGGCAAAGGTATTCGTTATGAAGGCGAATACGTTCGTCGTAAGATGGGTAAAGCTGGCGCTAAAGGCAAGAAGTAATTTCTAAAAGAAGGGAGTGAAACTCTTGCTTAACAGAGTTGATAAAAATGAGAAACGTCAAAAACGTCATCTCCGTTCTCGTCAATATATTATCGGTACGGCAGAAAAACCTCGTTTGAATGTATATCGTTCCTTGTCCAATATTTATGCACAAGTGATTAACGATGTAACAGGCGAAACGATTGTTGCTGCCAGCACTGTTGAGAAAGACTTGAAAGCTAACTACGGCGGCAATACTGAAGCTGCTAAAGCAGTTGGCAAGGCTATTGCTGAAAAAGCTTTGGCTAAAGGAATTAAAGAAGTTGTATTTGATCGTGGCGGTTATCTGTACACCGGTCGTGTTGCTGCACTGGCAGACGCGGCTCGTGAAGCTGGACTGCAATTCTAATAGAAGGAGGAATAAAAGTGGCGAATTTCGAAAAACAAGAAAGCGACTTAAAAGAGAAAGTCGTATTCATCAACCGCGTTGCAAAGGTTGTTAAAGGCGGACGTCGTTTCTCCTTCTCCGCACTCGTTGTAGTTGGTGACGAAAACGGTCATGTTGGTATGGGCCTTGGTAAAGCTGCCGAAGTTCCGGAAGCTATCCGCAAAGGCGTTGAAGATGCTAAAAAGAACCTGATTACTGTTCCTATGGTTGGCACTTCCATTCCTCATGAAATCATTGGTGTGTTCGGCGCAGGCCGTGTGTTCTTGAAACCGGCTGCAGAAGGTACCGGCGTTATTGCCGGCGGCCCTGTTCGTGCCGTACTTGAATTGGCAGGCGTACGTGATATCTTGACCAAATGTCAAGGTTCTAATAACCCTAACAATGTTGTTCGTGCAACTTTGGAAGGTTTAAAATCCCTGAAAAGTGCTGAAGCTGTTGCAGCTCTGCGCGGAAAAACCGTACAAGAATTACTTGGCTAAGGAGGTAGCATGATGGAACAAGTTAAAATCACGCTGACCCGTAGCTTGATCGGTTACCCGCAGGATCAACGCGCAACCGTAAAGGCTCTGGGCTTAGGAAAAATCAATTCTACTGTTGTTAAAAACGACACCCCGACTATTCGCGGTATGATTCACAAAGTTGAACATCTTGTGAAAGTTGAAAAAGTTGAAGCTTAAAACAAGGAGGTGTGCTACAGATGAATTTGCATGAATTATCTCCCGCTCCGGGATCTAAAAGAGCCTCCGTTCGCGTTGGCCGTGGTCTCGGTTCCGGACTTGGTAAAACATCTGGCAAAGGTCAAAAAGGACAAAAATCCCGCTCCGGCGGCGTAAAACGTCCTGGTTTTGAAGGTGGTCAAAAACCTTTGTATCTGCGTTTGCCTAAACGTGGATTCTATAATAGATTTGGCATGAATTATGTCGAAATCAATGTTGGTAGTCTCAATTGCTTTGAAGACGGCACAGTAGTTGAACCTGTAATGCTGATCGAACACGGAATGATCAAAAACATTCGTGATGGTGTTCGTATCCTCGGCAACGGCGAGCTTACTAAAAAGCTCACGGTTCAAGCTATGGGTTTCAGCAAATCTGCTGAAGAAAAAATTATTGCTGCCGGCGGAAAAGTAGAGGTGATCTAAGTGTTCGCAGCCCTCGCTAATATTTTCAGAATTACGGAACTCAGGCAAAAAGTTGTATTTACTCTCGCCATGTTCATCGTTTTTCGGGCTGGAACACATATCCCTGTTCCTGGCGTTAACGTAGCCATGATCGAGCAGCTTTTCCAAAGCGGTAATTTGTTTGGCCTGCTTGATATGTTCTCCGGCGGCGCCTTGAGCAAATTCTCAATTTTTGCTATGAGTATTACTCCATATATCAATGCGTCCATTATCCTTCAATTATTAAAGGTCGTTGTTCCTACATTAGAACAATGGTCCAAAGAAGGTGTGGAAGGTCAGAAAAAGGTTACTCAGCTGACTCGCGGCGGTACAGTTCTGCTTGGTTTTATCCAGGCTTTAGGTATGGCTTATGGTCTGAGATCAGCAATCAATAACCCCGGAATCATGTCGATTCTGTTGATTGCGATCAGTTTAACTGCTGGTACGGTATTTTTGATGTGGATCGGTGAACAGATTACGTCTAAAGGTATTGGTAACGGTATCTCGCTGATCATCTTTGCTGGTATCGTTTCCAGACTTCCTGATGGAATGCATGTTATTTTCCAATATCTGCAAGCCGGCACGGTTAACATTCTGAACGTGATTTTGTTCGCGGTGATAGCTTTGGCGATGATTGTCTTTGTTGTAGCGATCTCTCAAGGTATTCGCAAAATCCCGGTTCAATATGCAAAACGTGTTGTTGGCCGTAAAATGTACGGTGGTCACACCAGCTACATTCCTTTAAAGGTCAACCAGGCAGGCGTAATTCCGATCATCTTTGCATCCTCCGTGCTGATGTTTCCGGTTACGATTGGCCAGTTTGTAGACATTCCTTGGGTAAAAACTGTTGCAGGCTGGTTTGCATGGGGTACTCCTCTTCAAACTACTTTGTATGTATTGATGATTTTATTCTTCACTTACTTCTATACCGCAGTAAGCGTGAATATAGCTGAAATGTCGGATAATATCAAAAAATATGGCGGTTTTATTCCCGGACTGCGTCCTGGCAAACCGACAACTGATTACTTGGATAAAATCATGTCCAGAATCACTCTGGCCGGCGCAATCTTTCTCGCATTGATTGCTCTGATGCCGAATGTTGTTGGTTGGATCACCGGTATAGAGGGTATCTATTTCGGTGGTACGGCCCTTTTGATCGTAGTCGGTGTTGCATTGGATACAATGAAACAAGTAGAGTCTTTGGTTTTGATGCGTCATTACCAGGGCTTTATGAAATAGGAGGAAGATTAGAATGTATATTCTTTTGATGGGACCTCCGGGTGCCGGTAAAGGCACTCAAGCAGAAAAACTCATTGCTGAATACAAAATTCCGCATATCTCTACTGGTGATATGTTCCGTGCAGCTGTTAAGCAAGGCACAGAATTAGGTAAAGAGGCAAAAAGATACATGGACGCCGGCGGCCTCGTGCCCGACGTCGTTACCATCGGTATTGTTCGGGAAGGCTTAGCCAAACCTGAATGTGCCAATGGCTTTATCTTGGATGGATTTCCAAGAACCGAAGAGCAGGCTGTTGCCCTCGACGGCATTTTAACTGATCTGGGCATTAAATTGACCGGTGTGGTTAATATCGTAGTTCCTGACGCTGAGCTTGTAGGCAGGGTCACCGGCAGACGTATCTGCAAGGCCTGCGGCGCTACATATCATGTAGAATACAATCCCAGTAAGGTGGAAGGTATGTGCGATAAATGCGGCGGCGCGTTGTATCAACGTGACGACGATAAAGAAGAAACTGTAAAAAATCGTTTGCATGCATATCATTCGCAAACGGAACCGTTGATCGAGTACTACAAAAAACAAGGCGTATATCATGAAATCGATGGCCTGCAGGAAATCGGCAAAGTTTACGCTGATGTTAAAGCTAGTCTCGGGGCGCTGAAGTAAGGAGGTAAAACGCTGTGTCCAAACAAGACGTAATTGAAGTTGAAGGCACAATCTTAGAATCCCTACCGAACGCCATGTTCCAAGTTAAATTGGAAAACGGTCATGTGATTCTGGCACACATATCCGGTAAGATACGTATGAACTTCATCAAAATTTTGCCTGGCGATAGGGTTACTGTCGAGCTTACTCCGTACGATTTAAGTCGTGGAAGAATTACTTATCGGTTCAAATAACCAAAGACAGGCAAGAGGAGGTTTAAAATATGAAAGTCAGACCGTCTGTTAAACCAATATGTGAAAAATGCAAAGTCATTAAACGCAAAGGCCATGTAATGGTAATTTGCGAAAACCCGAAACATAAACAAAAACAAGGCTAAGAAGGAGGTGCAGCGTTAATGGCACGTATTGCTGGTGTCGATTTACCTAGAGACAAACGTATTGAATACGCACTGCCGTACATTTATGGCATCGGTCTTACCCTGTCTCGTGAGATCCTGAGCAAAACCGGTATCAACCCTGATACCCGCGTTCGCGATCTGACAGAGGAAGAAGTTGCAAAACTTCGTGAAACTATCGATGGTGATTATAAAGTAGAAGGTGACCTCCGCCGTGAGGAATCCCTCAATATAAAACGCCTGATTGAAATTGGTAGCTATCGCGGCCGTAGACATCGTATGGGCTTGCCCGTTCGTGGTCAAAATACCAAAAACAATGCTCGTACTCGCAAAGGTCCGAAACGTACTATTGCAGGTAAGAAGAAATAATCAGTGAGGGAGGGATAAACGAGTGGCTGGTAAAAAAGTTGTTCGCAACAAAAAGAAAGTAAGTAAAAATATCGAAAGTGGCGTAGCTCATATTCGTTCCACTTTCAATAATACTATCGTTACTATTGCCGATATGAACGGTAATGTACTCAGCTGGGCATCTGCCGGCGGCTTAGGCTTCCGCGGTTCCCGTAAAAGCACTCCGTTTGCTGCTCAGATGGCTGCTGAAGAAGCAACTAAAGCTGCAATGGAACATGGCTTGAAACAAGTTGAAGTATTCGTTAAAGGCCCCGGCGCTGGTCGTGAAGCAGCTATTCGTGCTCTTCAGGCTGCAGGTCTCGAAGTTAACTCCATTAAAGACGTTACTCCGATTCCTCACAACGGCTGCCGTCCGCCGAAACGTAGAAGAGTTTAATTTATTGGAGGTGTACCCGCTAAATGGCAAGATATACTGAGGCTGTATGCCGTCAATGCCGTCGTGAAGGCGCAAAACTGTTTCTTAAAGGTGACAGATGCTACAGCGACAAATGCGCTTTTGCTGTTCGCTCCTATGCTCCTGGTCAGCATGGTCAAGCACGCAAAAAAGTATCTGAGTACGGTATTCAGTTACGTGAAAAACAAAAAGCACGCCGTATTTACGGTATGTTAGAACGTCAATTCCATAATACCTTCGTTAAAGCCGAAAAACAAAAAGGTATTACAGGTGAAAACCTGCTCGTTCTTCTGGAAAGAAGAATGGACAATGTAGTTTACCGTCTTGGCCTGGCCGATAGCCGCAGCCAAGCTCGTCAATTGGTAACTCATGGTCATATCGCTGTTAACGGCAAACGTCTTGATATCGCTTCCGCTTTGGTAAAAGCCGGCGACGTTATCAGCGTTATGGAAAACAGCCGTGGTAAAGAATACTTCAAAGGTATGGCTGAAACCCTGGCTTCCAAAACTACTCCTGCTTGGCTCGTTCTCGATGCTCAAAGCTTGAGCGGTAAAGTTGATCGTTTCCCGACCCGTGAGGAAATCGATGTTCCTATCGAAGAACATCTCATCGTTGAGTTGTACTCTAAATAATTAGTTGAACATCTGCCACCCAACATTAGGCGTATTGTGGTAATACGCACGAGAAGGAGGCTTTCCGCATGATCGAAATAGAAAAACCTAAAATGGTCACCGCTGAGATCAGCGATGACGGCCGTTATGGCAAATTTGTATGGGAACCGTTGGAAAGAGGATACGGTATCACGCTGGGCAACAGCCTTCGCAGAGTATTGCTTTCTTCTTTACCCGGTGCTGCGGTTACAGCTGTTAAAATTGACGGCGTGCTGCACGAATTCTCTACAATTCCAGGCGTAAGAGAAGATGTTGCGGATATTATCCTCAACATCAAGGCTCTTTGCCTTAAAGTGAGCAGTGAAGAACCAAAAACTTTACGTATCGAATGCAGCGGTGAGCAAGAAGTTACTGCAGCAGACATCCTTGTTGATGCCGACGTAGAGATTTTGAATCCTGAGCTGCATATTGCTACCTTGGACAAAGATGCGAAACTCAATATGGAGATTGCCATCGACAAGGGGCTGGGCTATGTTCCTGCTGATAAGAACAAACGCCCTGATCAACCGATTGGTATGATTCCTGTGGATTCCATTTATTCTCCGATTACGAGAGTAAAATTTGGTGTTACCGATACTCGTGTTGGTAACGTTACCAATTATGACAAGCTGACTTTGGAAGTTTGGACAGACGGAAGCGTTGAGCCGGACGAAGCAATCAGCATGGCATCCAGTATCATGATTGATTACCTGAAGTTGTTCCAAACCGGTACCGCTGCTTCCAGCAGTATGGTCACCGTAGTTGGCAGTTCTGAGACCGCTCCGGTCGAGGAGCCTGTCCAAGCAGGTCCTGGTTCCGTTTCCATCGACGATCTTGATTTGTCCGTACGTTCCAACAACTGCTTGAGACGTGCAGGCATCAATACTGTTGATGAACTGGTTCAAAAGACCGAAGAAGACATGATGAAAGTACGTAACTTAGGTCGTAAATCCCTCGATGAGGTTAAGAAAAAATTAGCCGATTTGGGACTGGCTTTACGCAATAGTGACGAAGAATAAGAAGGGGGTCGGAAACGAATGGCATACAGAAAACTGGGCCGTAATTCCAGCAACCGTAAAGCTTTGTTTCGCAGCATTTTGAGCTCCTTCATCAAACACGAGAGAATTGAAACTACTGTGACTAAAGCTAAGGAAGTTAGCAGCCATGTAGCCAAATTGATTACTTTGGCAAAACAAGGCGACTTGCATGCCCGTCGTCAAGTTCTTGCAGTTCTCGTCGATGAAGAAGCTACCAGAAAGCTTTTTGATGAAATCGCTCCGAAATATGCAGAAAGACAAGGCGGCTTTACTCGTATTTACAGAGTAGGTCCTCGTCGCGGTGACGCTGCTGAAATGGCAATTATCGAGCTTGTTTAAGAATAAGCATGAAAACCAGGAACTTTTGTTCCTGGTTTTTTTATTATTGTTAGTGGGAAATTCCCAAAGGGACACAGTTAATTCACAAGTGGCATTAGCAATACAGGATAAAAAAGATGTATAATAATTATATGAGAAAAAGTTAGAAATATGTGAGGAATAATTTATGAAGGTAAATGAAGAAAATCCACTTGGAAGTGAAAAAATAAGCAGACTTTTACATGATTTTGCTTTACCAAGTATTATAGCTATGCTGGTAGGAGCCTTATATAATATTGTTGATCAGTTTTTTATTGGGCGCAGCGTTGGGATGTACGGTAATGCGGCTACTAATGTCGCTTTGCCGTTAACTACGGTATGTACTGCGTTAGGGCTGCTTTTTGGCGTTGGCGGTGCGTCTAATTTCAATTTGAAACTTGGGGCAGGTAAACGCGAGGAAGCGGCTAAATATATTGGTAATGCCATAACGCTGCTTGTTGGAAGTGGTGTGGTGCTAGCGGTATTTGTACTGGTATTTTTAAAACCTTTGATGATCGCTTTTGGCGCAACAGATATTGTTTTAAAGTATGCGCTTATTTTTGCGGGAATCAATTGTCTGGGTTTCCCGTTTTTGATTTTGGGGACGGGGGGCAGCACTTTAGTGCGCGCTGACGGCAGTCCTAAGTATTCAATGATTTGTATGCTGACCGGCGCTTTTATCAATCTGATTCTCAATCCGCTGTTTGTTTTTGTAATGGATTGGGGTATTGCCGGATCAGCATCTGCAACTGTTATCGGGCAAGTTGTGTCGGGGCTTATGGTCGCTGGATATTTAAGAAAGTTCAAGACTTTGCCGTTGTCTAAAAACGATTTGCTGCCAAACTGGGAACGTTCCCGTTTGATCTCGGCACTTGGCGCTGCCAGCTGTTTTAATCAATTTGCGATTATGGTAGTGCAAATAACATTAAACAATACTTTGACTCATTATGGCGCAGATTCAATATACGGCAGTGAGATACCTCTGGCCTGTTCAGGGATCATTACGAAAGTAAATATGATTTATTTTTCAATCATTATTGGGTTGTCACAGGGGCTGCAGCCAATAGTCAGTTTTAATTACGGCGCAAAAAAATACGGACGTGTTATAGAAGCTTACCGCTTAACGCTTCTGATAGGAACGGTAGTATCCATTATTGCTTTTGCCTGTTTTCAGCTTTTCCCGCGGCAGATCATTGGTTTCTTCGGTGAAGGATCAGAAGCTTATTATCAATTTGCGGAGGAATATTTCAGAATTTATTTGTTCTTCACCTTTTTAGATTGTATCCAGCCGATTTCTTCCAATTTTTTTACGTCCATTGGTAAAGCAACTAAAGGTATCATTCTTTCCCTGACCAGGCAGATTATTTTTTTACTGCCTCTGATTGTCATACTACCTTTGTTTTATGGTATTAACGGCGTTATGTATGCAGGTATGACAGCGGATTTTGCGGCTGCTGTCCTGGCCGCATATTTAGGCTGGCGTGAAGTACAGCTGATGCGCAGCTGGATGAAAGCTGATAAATAATAAGAAAATCATCTTTTATTGGAAGGATTAAAAATGGAGAAAGAATTGAAAATCAAAATGTATTCTTTCACACTGGATTGCATAAACCCTTATGCGTTGGCTAAATTCTATGCAGAGCTGCTAAATTGGGAAATCCCTTTTTATGATGAGAACTGGGCCTGTATAGGAGTACCTGGAATGTCCCAGGGAGCTTATCCGGGAATACTTTTTCAGCGAAATCCAGAGTACTGTCCGCCTGTGTGGCCGGAAGAACCGGGAGTACAGCAGCAGATGGCGCATTTGGACTTTGCAGTCAACGATTTGGAAGAAGCGGTTCAGCATGCGATTAACTGCGGAGCAACAATGGCAGCTGAACAGTTTTCTGAAGAATGGCGTGTGATGTTTGATCCTGCAGGGCATCCTTTTTGTCTGTGCCGTATGAAAGCAATTTTTGAAAGCGAAAAATTTGCTTTGCTATAGAATTGAAAGATACTTCTGAGAAATTCTTTTTATACATATGGATATCAGTATTAATTTATGGAAGCTGCGGTAAAGTAAAAATAGCCTTGTTTCAAATGTTGCAGCTGCAAATTCGAGAATAAGAAAGTTTGAAAATAAGATCCGGACTGTTCCGGGTCTTATTTTTGTAAAGTTAACCAAGTGTGCTGGAAGCGGTTGACGTACCTGGGCTGGAATAATATAATATAAAGGTACTGAATTAAGCGGAGGTTTGCCATGCAAACTATAATTGAAGTAAAAAATTTAACACATGTTTATACAGACAGTGAAAATAAAGAAATAAAGGCTTTGGATGGGATCAATTTAGAAATAAGACAAGGTGAATTTGTTGCTGTTATTGGTGCCAATGGCAGTGGTAAAAGTACTTTAGCGCGTCATTTTAACGCTTTGCAGAGGCCAAGTGAAGGTGTGTGCCTGATCGAGGGTATGGATACTACGGTAGAAGAAAATCTTTGGGATATTCGCCAGCATGTGGGGATGGTGTTTCAAAATCCTGATAATCAGATCGTGGCGGCAATTGTCGAGGAAGACGTTGCCTTTGGACCGGAAAATATAGGGGTGCCGACGGCAGAAATAAGAACAAGAGTGGATGCTGCGCTGGCGGCAGTAGGTATGAGTGATTATGCCAAGCATGCTCCGCATCTGCTTTCCGGCGGTCAAAAACAGCGCGTGGCGATCGCAGGTGTTTTAGCATTGGAACCCAAGTGTATTGTTTTAGATGAACCGACGGCTATGCTCGATCCACAGGGACGCAAAGAAATAGTAACTACTGTCAAAAAATTGAACCGGGAAAAAGGCATTACCGTGGTTTATATAACTCATTATATGGAAGAGGCGCTGCAGGCTGACCGAATCATTGTTATGGGAGAGGGCAAGCTCAAAATGCAGGGGACGCCGAAAGAGGTGTTCAGTCATGTACGAGAGTTATATGCTTTAGGCTTAGAAGCGCCTTTAGCTGCTAAAATTGCCGATGATTTGCGGCAAAGCGGTCTGAATTTACAGCAGGGAATTATTACAAATGAGGAGTTGGCTGAAAGCATATGCCGATAACATTAGAAAACGTAGAATTTACATATATGGACAAAACACCCTACGAACGCAAAGCGCTGCAAGGTGTTTCGCTGACTGTGGACAAAGGGGAGTTTGTTGCTGTGATCGGGCATACCGGCAGCGGAAAATCGACTTTAGTGCAGCATCTGAATGGTCTTTTAAAACCGTCGGCAGGTAAAGTAACGATTGATGGACTGGATATCAGCGGCAAAGGTGAAGCCGTAAAAAAAGCAAGACACCAGGTTGGTATGGTTTTCCAATATCCTGAACATCAGATTTTTGCTGAAACTGTTTTTGAGGATATTGCATTTGGACCGCGGAATAAGGGGATGCAGGAGAATGAGGTTAAGCAGCAGGTCCAAGACGCGATGAGATTTGTGGGTTTGGATTTTGAAACCTTTGCCAGCCGGTCTCCGTTTCAGCTTTCCGGAGGACAAATGCGCCGCGTGGCGATTGCCGGGGTAATAGCAATGGATCCTGATTATCTGATTTTAGACGAACCTTCTGCCGGACTTGATCCGCGTTCACGTGATGCTGTTTTTGCAGAAATCATGGCTTTGTATAAAAAACGCCGGATGGCTGTGATTTTAGTTACGCACAGTATGGAAGAAGCAGCCCGTTACAGTAACCGGCTGCTGGTTATTTCCGGTGGACGCGTCATTTTAGACGGAAGTCCTGCTGAAATTTATCAAAATCATAAAAATGAACTTTTGGCGGTAAGCATGGACGTACCGCAGCTTTTTAAACTCAGTGATGAACTGCGTGCACGCGGGATGGAAATCCAGGCGGATACCATGACTGCGGAAGCACTGGAAGCGCAGATCAAAACAGCAAAGGGGTTGAAATAAATGCTGACTGACATTGCGCTTGGACAATATTACCCGGGAAATTCTCTGATTCATAAGTTGGACCCGCGGACGAAGATACTGATAACATTATTTTTCATTGTCGCTATTTTTCTGGCCTCAGGAGCCGTATCTTATGGAATACTTTGGGGTTTCGTATTTTTGATTATTCTTTTATCACGTCTGCCGCTGATGCTGGTTCTAAAATCAATAAAGCCGCTGTGGATCATCATTGTTCTGACAATGGTAATCCATATGTTTACAGGGCAGGGTGAAAATGTAATTTTTTCCTGGAAATTTTTTAAAGTAACGCAGGAAGGTCTGGAAATGGGCCTGAAAATGTCGATGCGTCTGATTCTGCTGCTGCTGATTTCTTCGATACTGACATTTACGACTTCACCAATAGTTTTGACTGACGGGATAGAGGCTCTGCTGCGCCCATTTAAACGTTTTGGCGTACCAGCGCATGAGCTGGCAATGATGATGACGATCGCCTTACGGTTTATACCTACGCTGCTTGAGGAAACAGACAGGATTATGAAGGCACAGACCGCACGCGGGGCTGATTTTTCCAGCGGCAATCTGATGCAGAGAGCCAAAAATATGCTGCCGCTTTTGATACCTCTTTTTATCAGTGCGTTCAGACGTGCCGATGATCTGGCGGTAGCAATGGAAGCACGTTGTTATCGCGGTGGAGAAGGACGCAGCCGTATGCACGAGCTCGTTTATTATGGACGTGACTATGCGGCATTAGCGACAGTGTTTGTTTTGATTGGTCTGATGGCGTTTATTCGCTGGGGGAACGCGTTATGCGTACTCTGAAATTAACAGTGGCTTATGACGGCACTAATTACCATGGTTTTCAGAAGCAGACTAATGCTCTTACAGTGCAGCAGGTGCTTGAAGAGAAACTATCCTTGCTCTGCGGCGAAAAAATCGTTACAGCCGGTTCTGGACGTACTGATACGGGTGTGCATGCACGGGGGCAGGTAGTGTCGCTGACAACCAGCGGTAGTATTCCATTGGAGAATCTTTTAAAGGCCTGTGCAGGAATCCTGCCGAAGGATATCGTGCTTTGGCAGGCTGAGGAAGCTGACGAAGGTTTTCATGCCAGATACAGCGCTTGTTGGAAACGTTATTGTTATCGCATAGTGCAGAATAAACATGCGGACCCTTTCCTGCGTAACTATGTCTGGCAAATGCGGGAATATCTGCGGCTTGAAGCGATGCAGGAGGCAGCACAGCTGCTTTTGGGAACACATGATTTTTCGTTTTTCCGTTCGGCCGGCAGTGTGCAAAGTTCGCCTGTTAAAACGATTTACCGCGCTGAATGGCTGCCAAAAGAGCAGGGAGAACTGGAATTCTGCATTGAAGGTAATGGATTTTTATATCATATGGTGCGTAATATCGTCTGGCATCTGGTAGAAGTCGGCAAAGGCACTAAAAGTATTGCTGCATTTAAAAGTGAATTTGCAGCAGGCAAGCGTCATTTTAAGGTTGCCCCGGCGCCTCCTCAGGGACTTTATTTAGATTATGTTGGTTATATACCGCATTTTCTGGCAGATATTGAAAAAATCAGAAAATAATCCTGATTTTACTTGACAAAAAATGTCAAGATGGTTACAATATACATACGTGATTTTACGCCTATCTCCACTAGCCCCGGAGAGAAACGATAAAATTACATCGAACAGGAAATACTTTAGGGAGGGACATAAGGATGAAATCTTTTATGGCTAATCCGTCCAATATCGAACGTAAATGGTTCGTTGTTGACGCAGCTGATAAAACTCTTGGCCGCATGGCAGCCGAAGTTGCAAAAATCCTTCGTGGCAAACACAAACCGACTTTTACTCCGCATATGGATACCGGAGATCATGTAATCGTAATCAATGCTGACAAAGTAGTTTTGACCGGTAAAAAACTGGTTCAAAAAGTTTACTTCCGTCATTCCGGTTACCTTGGCGGCGACAGCTACACAAAAGCTGGCGATATGCTCGCTAAGAACCCGGTAAAAATGGTAGAACTCGCAGTTAAAGGTATGATTCCTAAAAATCGCCTTGGCAGCCAGATCTACACTAAACTGCATGTATATGCTGGTCCTGAACACCCGCATGCAGCTCAAAAACCTGAAACTTTAGAAATCAACGTAAGATAATCCGGAGGAGGAAACGTAAATGGCAGTAGTTACTTATAGTGCGACTGGTCGTCGCAAATCTTCAGTTGCTCGCGTTCGCCTGGTTCCGGGTGAAGGTAAAATCGTTATTAACGGCCGTGAGCTGACCAATTATTTTGGTCTGAAAACATTGGAACTCATCGTTAACCAACCGCTTGAAATTACTGAAACCAAAGGCAAATACGACGTACTCGTAAATGTTATTGGCGGCGGTATTTCCGGTCAGGCAGGTGCGATCCGTCATGGTATCGCTCGTGCTTTGCTCGACGTTGACGCTGAATATCGTCCGGCTTTGAAAAAAGCTGGCTTCCTGACTCGCGATCCGCGCGAAAAAGAACGTCGTAAATACGGTCTTAAAAAAGCGCGTAAAGCAAGCCAGTTCTCGAAACGTTAATCATTGGGAACAGAAGTTCAAAACCCGCACAATTTGTGCGGGTTTTCTTTTTGTCAATATGAAAAGACTCCTTTGAATTAACTAAACAGGATTAAAAAAATAAATACTGTTGTTATAATATGCAGTAAAAGTATGCTTTTTATTTAGTTTATGTAATCATTTTAATGAAGATGACGTTTTAGAGTCGTATATTTTCTCTTGACAAGTATCAGGCAAGTAGGTATAATAACTTTTAACAATTCAAAAATTTTCACCTCAAAGACTGTGAAGGGAACAAGATAAAACTGGCAGGCCTCAGAGAGTCGACGGTTGGTGCAAGTCGATGGCAAAAGTTTTATGTATAACTCATCCCGGAGTTGTCTGCTTGATATGTAGAGCAGAACGTGTGGCAACGTTAAGAGCCTGGGCCTTGTTTGAGGCTGAGAGGGCTGCTTGGCAGCTGAATTAGGGTGGTACCGCGTGGATAACAGTTCCTCGCCCCTATGCATTTATCGTAGGGAGCGGGGATTTTTTATTTCCGCTTCCGAAGTTGGGCCGCTGCGCCGGCATAAACAGATTGGAGGCAAATATTTATGAAACAAGCAAGTAAACAGTATATTCCTTTTCAGCCGCTCCAGTGGCCGAATCGCCAATGGCCGAATAAAACTATTACCAAGGCGCCGATTTGGTGCAGTGTTGACCTGCGCGACGGGAATCAGGCTTTGGTTACGCCGATGCAGCTGGAAGAAAAGCTGCTGATGTTCAAGACTCTGGTAGATATTGGCTTTAAAGAAATAGAAGTTGGTTTTCCGTCTGCATCTGAAACCGAATATGAGATCCTGCGCACTTTGATCGAAGGGCATCATATTCCCGATGATGTAACGATTCAGGTACTGGTACAGGCGCGTCCGGAACTGATCAAAAAAACTTTTGAAGCAGTTAAAGGCGCTAAAAACGTTATCGTACATTTTTATAACTCTACCTCTACCTTACAGAGGAAGGTCGTATTTAAAGAAGATATGCCAGGCATTATCAAGATCGCAGTGGAGGGTGCAAAACTTATCCGTCAGCTGACTGAGGAAGAAATTGCCAGCAGCGGTATGAATATTCGGTATGAATATTCTCCTGAAAGCTTTACCGGTACTGAGATCGATTTTGCTATTGAAATATGCGAGTCGGTAATGGAAACCCTGGGGGCAACGAATGAGAACCCGATCATTCTGAATCTGCCTTCAACAGTGGAAATGTCAACGCCGAACACATATGCGGATCAGATCGAATATTTCTGTACTAAGATGAAAAACAGGGAAGCTGCTATTATCAGCATTCATCCGCATAATGACCGCGGGACAGGTGTTGCTGCGGCTGAACTTGCCCTGCTGGGCGGAGCAGACCGCATCGAAGGAACATTGTTTGGCAACGGCGAGCGCACTGGCAATCTTGATATTGTGACAGTTGCTTTGAATATGTATACTCAGGGCGTTGATCCGGAGCTTGATTTTTCCAATATTCTGGCGGTCAAAAAAATTTATGAGGCCTGTACCAAGATGAAGGTGCCCGAGCGCCAGCCTTATGCGGGTGAATTGGCGTTTACCGCGTTCTCCGGTTCGCATCAGGATGCTATACGTAAGGGTTACGAATATATGGCGGAAAGCGATACTCCTTATTGGGAAGTACCGTATCTTCCGATCAATCCTGCTGATCTGAGCCGTGAATACGAACCTGTTATCCGTATCAACAGCCAATCCGGTAAAGGCGGCGCAGCTTTTGTGCTGCAGCATGCTGTCGGTTACAGGCTGCCGAAGGAAATGCATCCTGAATTTGGCAATATCGTGAAGGCTGCTTCCGATGCTTTTGGTGATGAATTGAAGGAAGAACAGATCGTTGACTTGTTTAACCGTGAATATGTAGAGTTTGATGGTAAATACAAACTGGCTTCCCACAGCTTCCTGGAACAACGGGAGTTGGATGGCACTACACATACTCGTTTTGAAGGTAAAATCGATGTTTGTGGTGATATGAAAGAAGTTGCCGGTGTCGGCAACGGCCCGATAGATTCATTCTTCCAGGCGCTGGCAGGAATCGGCGTAGAGGGCTATGAATTTGTTAATTATCACGAACATGCTATTTCCCGCGGTTCTGACGCGAAGGGTATTTGTTACATAGAACTGAAGATTCCCGGTAATGGACATATCTTTGGTGTTGGTATCGACAGTAATATCAACGTAGCTGCGCTTTTGGGTATCCTCTGCGCTATTAACAGAGCTGAGAAATAATCAGAGCGGTGTAAAAATCAGATAAAAAATATTAAGACAGGCGTAGTTTGGTTATCTTGCAGATAAAGGCACAGTACTGATAAAGTACTGTGCCTTTTGTCGTAAATTTCGTGTAAAAGTGAAGGGAGGCAGGCAGGAGCTTTGCCGCAAAGCTAGAAATAAACAGCAGCAATAGCAGAGAAAATTACGGATCAATAACAGGAAGAAGGGGAAAAAGTGTAAATTGCCAAGTCTGTAATGATAGTAAAAATCTGTCGTAAAGAAGGATGAAAATTTTATGGCTAAAAATAAAGTGATCCTGGGGCATCTGTCTGGCAGTGCTGTTTTCTTAAATCCAGTTTGTATGATCGTAACAAAGATGCATTTTAAAGAACCTGATGAAGGAATTATCATCAGCAAAGAAACAATTCATACGTGGGAATTTGTAACTGAGGAAGCTATCAAAGATGCTTTTGCAGGAAAGTCTGATTGTGCACTTGAGGGGATGACAGAAGAATATGGTCAGGAGCTCATGGGGGCAGTGTTAAAACCTCCTAAAGCATCTGTGTATCAGCTGGCCGTTCAATTTGAGAATGGGGAATACAGTCTGCTTGAGTTGGATGGATATTATGCTAAAGCGTTTATCGATGCTTCAGCTAAAGAAAAAGCAGCTTTATGTGAGCCTGCTCAGAGCAGGGAGAAGAAGATTTCCTGCATTAAAAAAGTTGTCGCAGGCTGTATTTCGTTAGTTTCTCTTGCAGGACTGCTGTTATTGCTGTAAATGATAGATTAAAATAAAACAATGATTATTAAAAATGAAGGCCGCTGCTTTTAACAAGCAGCGGCCTTCATTTTTTAGGGGTATTGTGAATGTAAGGTTAAACAAATTTATAGCTTTTCAGGATACTATGCTGCACTGCTTTATACAGGAAAACTGCTAAAATAACAGATGGCACAGCGCTTACCGCCATGGAAACAGCACAGTTGATTGCAGATAGATAGGCTATCTGGTGCGGAAGTCCTAAAACGAAGACTTTAAAGCCATAGCGAATCAGCGGTTCGGTGATAACATTGACCAGGCAGACGAAAACAGCCGCTATAGTTACGATCTTAGTCGCTTTTTTGTCATCTGCCGCAGCCAGATTAAAAACTTTATGAGCAATAAAGGCTACCGCCAGTCCCAATAGAAATTTGGCTAAAAAAGTCGGCGGTGCTGATGTGGTATAACCGGCTAAAATGTCTGCAAGTGACAGACCTATTGCACCTGTAAGCGCTCCGTATTTTGCCCCCAGAATCAGAGCAGACAGGAGGATAAAAGCATGACCGATATAAATTTTGCCGGTCATACCGCCACCCATGGGGATCTCGATCCGCAGATAAGTAAAACAAACGAAAGCCAAAGCTGCAAACATACCTGCCAGCGTCAGCCTTGTAATATTGTCATTACGCATAAAAAACACCCTCTTCAGTTAAATCTACAAAATATAGTATAAAACAAAACTGGTTTGTGTAAAATGGACAGAAGTTGAAAAATAAAGCAGGACAGTTAGAAAAAGCAGGTAAATGTGGTAATACTGCGGCAGGCAGAAAAATAATTCACAAAGGTTTTGCAGAAAAATATATATGAATAACGACTCATATGTTATAATAGATTTAAGGAATGAATTGCTGCCTGCTGCGTATAATTTCAAGCTTCTGTAAGGCAGAGTTATTATTTGACAAAGCCTGTACAGGTTGTTAAGATTGAGTTATAAGATGTAGAGGGGCAGTTTTTGCTAACCTTAAAATTTAAGCTGTCGATTTTACTGGCAGCACTGGATCAAATTCCGAAATGGAGGCATAAATTATGGAAAAAGCGAGTATGTATATTTTTGGTATGTCGTGTGCAGGTTGTGTTGCCAGTGTAAAAATGGCATTGGAGGATGTACCGGGCGTAAAACACGCAGCAGTAGACCTGGAGCAGTGCATGGCAGTTGTAGAATATGAAGCCCCGGCTACAGTGGAGCAGTTGGAAATGGCAGTAAAAGAAGCTGGTTTCACTGTTGAAAAATAAAGCTTATGAAAACAGTAACTATTAAAATTTCAGGAATGCATTGTGCTGCCTGTTCTAATGGCGTGGAACGTTCTTTAAAGAAGGTTACAGGTGTCGACAGAGCGGAAGTCAATCTGGCGACTCAATCGGCGTTGGTGCGTTATGATGAAAATCAGGCGACGATAGAGCAGCTGGAAGCAGCTGTGACCAGAATGAGCTTTGGTGTCGTCCATGATGCGCCGGGCGAAGAATCGACAGCTGAACAGAGGGCGGAACAGGATGCCCTTGATTTAAAGAAACGTTTGAAAGTGGCGGCTTTCTTTTTTGTGCCGCTGTTATATTTGGCGATGGCGCCGATGGTTCCGGGTAAATTTTTGCCTGTACCGATAGATCAGGATCAGATGAGCGATGTCTATGCTTTTGTGCAGTTGTTGTTAACGCTGCCGATATTGTATGCCGGCAGTCCGTTTTTCAAAAATGGTATCATCAGCTTGAAAAATGGTGTTCCGTCGATGGATACACTGGTTGCTTTAGGTACGGGGGCTGCGTTTATTTACAGCAGCTATTCAACCTACGAAGTTCTGGCAAGAATAAATCCGCATGCTGTGCATAGTCTTTATTTTGAGTCTGCCGGTGCTATTTTGACCTTTGTTTTATGTGGTAAGTTTTTAGAACTGCGTGCGAAAGGTGAAGCTGGACACGCTATCAGCAGCCTGCTTAACCTGGCGCCGAAGACAGGCTTTATCTGGAAGGACGGCGGAGAAGTAGAGATTCCGCGTGAAGCGATACTGACTGGTGATATAGTTATCGTCCACCCAGGCAATCAGGTACCGGTAGACGGGGTGATCACAGACGGACATGCCAGTGTTGACGAATCGATGCTGACCGGTGAAAGTATGCCTGTAGGTAAAAGTGTCGGCGAAAATGTTTTTGCGGCTACAGTAGTTACCGACGGGTATCTGCGTTTTAAAGCTGAAAAAGTCGGTAAGGATACGATGCTGTCGCAGATCATGCAGATGGTAGAAGCGGCTCAGGGCTCGAAAGCGCCGATTGCCAAAACGGCTGATAAAATTGCGGCGGTTTTTGTGCCGGTAGTGCTGGTGATAGCTTTAGTCGCCGGCTTGAGCTGGTGGTTTGCCGGCTCTGGCAGTAAGTTTGCCATTCAGGTCTTTGTTGCCGTACTTGTTATTGCATGTCCCTGTGCTTTGGGACTGGCGACACCGGCGGCAATCATGGTCGCTGTAGGTAAGGGTGCTGAAAAAGGCGTGCTGTTCAAAAATGCAGAAGCTTTAGAAACAGCCCATAATGTAACAATGGCGGTTTTTGATAAAACCGGTACGATTACGAAGGGCAAACCGATAGTAACAGACGTTATCGGCTGGAACGGAGCCAAAGAAGAAGCGATAACAAGGCTGGCGGCGGCAATTGAACAAGGTTCAGCTCATCCGCTGGCAGTAGCTGTCAAAGAACGGGCCGCAGGGATGGAACTGCCGACCTGTACAGATTTTAGAACTACGGTAGGCGGCGGTATCGCTGCCCGTTGTGAAAATACCAACGTACGGTTGGGAAATTTGTCCTTTGTACAGCCTGTGGCAATGATTCCTCCGAATGCCATAGAACTTGGCGAAAAATTAGCGTCAGTTGGTAAAACGATCGTTTATCTGACGATCGGCCGTAATTTATGCGGTATTTTTGCTATCGCTGATACGCTGAAGGAAGAAACCCAGGAAGCAATGCAGAAGCTGCACGAGCTGAATATCCGTACCGTTATCCTGACCGGCGATAATAAACGCGCTGCTGCTTATATTGCGCAGCAGGCAGGCGTGGACGAAGTAGTTGCTGAGCTGATGCCTGGTCATAAGGCCGAGCTGATCAAAAGCTTCCAGCAGGGTGGGGAGATCGTCGCCATGGTTGGCGACGGTATCAACGACGCACCGGCTTTGGCGCAGGCTGATCTGGGCATTGCCGTTGGCGGCGGGACTGATGTGGCGATAGAATCGGCGCAGGTCGTGCTGGTCAACGGAGATATTCGTAATATCAGTACTACCCTGCGTTTAAGTAAGGCCACGATCCGCAACGTCAAAGAAAATCTGTTCTGGGCTTTTGGCTATAATATTATTGGTATACCTGTAGCCGCAGGAGTGCTGCACATTTTCGGCGGACCTTTGCTTGACCCGATGATCGCTGCGGCCGCAATGTCGCTGAGCTCGGTTTCGGTAGTAAGCAATGCCCTGCGTTTAAAACGCTTTAAGTAATCTAAATAAATTTGAAGTAATAAAGTGAATATTGATACATGTATTTTTGCATGCTGCGGCCTGTAAAAATACAGAAAAAGGCGAAAGCCCCGTTTACATTTTTGTAAGCGGGGCTTTTTTATTTGTCCTTTCTAAGTACTAGGATACAGCTGCGAGGACTTATGAAAGGATAAAAAGCAAAAATAAAAATGTTTCACAATTTAAAAATTCGTAAAACATTAAAATAATAAAGTATTTCTTATAATATTCCACCATTGTGGATAAAGATAATAGTAATGTAAAGCCAGGGAGGTGAAAGCTATGGAACTTGATGATGAAAAACTGAGCTTCTCCAAAAAGGTTGTCGGAACGGTGACCTGGTTATTTGTCGGCATCATAATGTTTTCGGCCGGCACTTGGTTAATATACAGAGAAATACCGGACAGGCTGATAGATTATGTTGACGGTCCGTTTTCTGTTATCATCAGCGGTTATTTTGCCAAAGCCGGTATGGAAAACTTTTTGAAGCTGCGGGGAGGAGCTAAAGAAAAAGGCACCTAGAAAGGGGGGCTGGCTTATGATTTGTTATTATCTGTTTCCAGGTCCGCACTGAGAAACGTATGACTCAAAAGCATTTATCTAAATTATCAGGTATCAGTACAAGTATGATCAGTGCGATCGAATTAGGCGAACGGCATCCGACTGTTCCGGTTCTTGACGCTTTGGCAAGAGCGCTGCAGGTTAAGGTGACCGATCTTTACAGCCGTAAATTTTGATTATGAGGAGGAGCCGTGATGGCGAAAAAGCAATACTTTGAGAATTTGTTGGGAGCGATGCAGGAATCAATTTTAAAAGCGCACAGCATGATCGAAAATCAGCACTTGAATGTTATGAAACGTTATTTTGACGAGTCGCAGAAACCGCTGACTTTTGATATCCAATATCCTCGTATCAATCCTGACACAGGCGAACTGGAATATGTACTGGTGCAGGTGCCGAAAATTGCGCTGGTACCGATGAATTCTCTGAAGCTGAAGGAGATGAAGCTGAAGTTTAAGGTAAAGCTGAGCAGCTGGGATGATGGTAAAAGCAATGACAGCGGTCTGCTGGCAAATATTTTGTCTTCCAACAAAACGGATACCGATAATTTTGTCGATGTAGAATTGCTTTTTGAGTCTAACGATCCTCCAGAAGCAGTTATGAAAATCAATGATCAGATGGTGAAAATACTACCCTGATAAAGTACAAACAGAAAGGATGTAGTTAATTATGGCATTAGTAAAAATGGCGGAAGAATTCGGCGGTTTGCCAATGGAGTCTTTGATCGGCGGTCCGCTGCAGGCTGCCTGTGACGCACAGACGATGCTGGCCGGCGCAACGGCTCGCTTTATTGAAGAGGTCGGCCTGGTTAAGGAAGGCGATAAACAGGTCGTACGTACCGTAGGGTTCAGCTTTACCCGCAGCGCTAACGGCGATGACGGCAATGGTCCCGCTTCTGAAAAAGTGGAAATGAATATCCCGCTTTTGGCGATGGTCAAAGTTCCGTCTCTGTCGATCGATCTGGTAGATATTACCTTCGATATGGAAGTAAAATCTTCGGAAACTCAGTCGGAAATCGACGATAAAAAAGGCGAGCTGGAAGCAGAGATGGGTTTGCAGATCGGTCCTTTCAGTATGAAAGCCAAAGTTAAGGGATCTATCTCCAGTCATAAGGAAAATACCCGTAAGAGTGATAATTCCGCAAAATATCATGTGCAGGTCCGCGCTACTCAGGGCGAGATGCCGGAAGGTCTGTCCCGTGTTTTGGATATCCTCAATACGGCGATCAACCCCACAAGTATCCAGAAAACTGCGGCAGCAGGAGCACAGGGGCAAGAACATTATACAACTGATAATGATGTTGCCTGATGAGGTGTAAAGGCAGGTAACTATGATGACGAAACCATTTGATGTAAGTGCGGTGGGCTATGTAAAACGTGTTGTTATCGGCAATACCGATCCAGAAAAAACAGTAAATGAGGAAGACATTGAAAAGCAGCGTCAGCTGCTAAACCGCTGTCTGTCAGATTCTCCGCGCGGACGGATCATCGGACAGGAGAAGAACTTCTATTTGCTGAATATCGGTGAGCATCAGGTGGTGATGCAGTACATAGTTTACCATGTTGGTTTTGCCAGAAGGCCGGTATGGCTGGAAGATTAAGAAAGCCCCCTGTTATGGGCGGCTTTTTTCAAAGGAGGGAAAATGAAGTGGAAATAGATAATAAGATCAATCTGGGCTTCAGCGGCGGCGGTTTCAGAGCTACGTTTTACTGTCTTGGGGCTTACCGCAGATTAGTAGAGCTGGGACTTGAAAAACATGTCAACGAAATAACCTCTGTGTCCGGCGGCAGTATTGCGGCAGGTGCTGTCATCAGCGCTTTGGCAGAAGGTGATTTCAGCAGTTTGCTTGATTTTGACAGGCGGGTGACAACGAAACTGATCAATCTGGGGCAGTGCAATTTCCGCAGGCGTATCATGACAAAAGCATCCTGGCTCGCTTATCTGCTGCCATATCTGCCCAAGCTGCAGCAGTTGGCTCTGGCGGCTGCTTTAAGGCCGAAGATGAGTAAAGCTTTTCCACAGGTGTTGGACGAAGAACTGTTTGAAGGCAGAAAAATGAAGCAGGCAGAGGCAGCGACAGAATGGAGCTGCAATGCTACCTGTATCAATACCTTAAAAAGATTCAGGTTTAAAAGTAGTGATATTTACGGTTATCTGCTGGGGCGCAGCAGTGATATCGACGATATCCCCATTGCTTTTGCCGTTGCGGCTTCGGCTGCTTATCCGGTAGGCTTCGCACCTTTGGAGCTGGATGTAGAGGCAAGAGAATTCAGGGATCTTTACGGTACGGGAACGCAGAAACCGGAAAATCCGGCCAAGCTCTATCTGACTGATGGCGGCGTTTATGATAATCTGGGCAGCGAAAGTATGCTGAAATCGCCTGTTCCATTACTGATGCTGGATGCATCCGGTGCAAGCCAACCTTTGTGGGATAATTCACACATGAGCAAGTTGGAGCTTGCCAACCGCACTTTGGCAGTAGGGCTGGATCAGGTCGTGTATCTGCGCCGCCGGCTGCTTTTTGAGGTGAAACAGCATCAGCAGCTTATTTTAGGTCGTGGGCTAGGAAAGATTATAGAATATTGGCGCGAGCGTGGAACCAGAGGAATGAATATGGAACAGCTATTGCAGGTGGAACAGCTGTGTGCTGCACTGAGGACCGATATGGACGGCTTCCACGATGTCGAGATAGAGTATCTGATGTGGCTGGGAGCGGTAAAAATAGATTATGCTTTAAGATTGCTGCTGCCCGGCAATGAACAGCTTCAGCAAAGCAAAATGCCGAAGCTGCCGGATTATGACGCAGGTTTTGCAACAGCAGTGCTGGAGCGCGGTGGTAAAATGAGTGTTTTTAAGCCGCTGCATCACGATCTGCATTTAAATTAAGGAGCGGAACATATGAAGAAGACTTCATTTTTAGCGATACTTTTGGCTGCGCTGGTGCTTGCAGCCGGCGTTGTTACTAAAGACAGCGAGCTGGTAAAAAGTTATGTGCCGGTTTTGCTGGAGCAGTTGCAGGCAATGGATACTGCAGTACCCAAAGAAATGCCGCCAAAAGCGGAGGCAAAAACACAGGACGCTGTGAAAACTGCTGACGATATCCTTGCCGTTACTGCTTTGGATATTGGACAGGGAGACAGTATCCTGGTACAAATGCAGGGGAAAAATATCCTGATCGACAGCGGCGACCGCAGCGAAGCTGCCAGGCTGCTGACTAAGCTGGAAGAAAATCATGTCAAGCAGATCGATATGCTGATCGCTACACATCCGCATGCCGACCATATCGGCGGGATGAAAGCTGTGCTGAACAGGTTTCCGGTAAAACAGGTTTATGACAGCGGTCAGAACTATAAAACTAAAATGTATAATGACTTTCGTTTGCAGATTGAAAAGGAACAGATTCCTTTTGAAGTGCTGCGCGGCGGTCAGGAAGTTCCGGTCAATGAAATGGTGAAGCTGAAGGTCCTGAGTCCGCAGGCGTTGTATAAGGGGACTCCTTCTGACACCAATAACAACAGTCTGGTGCTGCGGTTGGAGTATAAAGATTTTGCAATGCTGCTGACCGGGGATATTCAGGCCGAAGTAGAACGTGATCTGCTGCAAACTGACCCTGAGGCACTGCAGGCGCAGGTTTTAAAGGTGGCGCATCACGGCAGTAAAACATCATCGATCAATGAATTTTTAGCTGCTGTCAAACCGAAGATAGCGGTCATCAGCAGCGGCGAAGGTAATAAATATAAGCATCCCAGCCCGGAAGTGGTACAAAGACTGTACAATTTACAGGCCGATGTTTTCAATACGGCTTTATGCGGCGATATTATTATAAAAAGCAATGGCAAAACCTGTGATATAACTGTTGAGAAGTTTTATGATGAGCAGCAGGCGCAGGCAGCCTGAGACGGAGGGATAGAAAATGCGTGAAATAACATTGCAGGAATTGGCGGCGCTGGCTGAAAACGCAAAGGGTGAGATCAGAAGGATTTATTTGCACTGGACGGCGGGGCATTATAACAATACTTATGACGACTATCACTTGAATATCACAGGTGACGGTACAGTGTGGAGCAGCTGCGGGAAACTGACAGAATATAAAGAGCATACCTGGCATCGTAACAGCGGCGCAGTCGCGGTAAGCATCTGCTGCTGCGCCGACGCGGTGGCTTATGCCGATGGCAGTGTGGACTTTGGCAGCGTGCCGCCTACACGGCAGCAGTTAGAAACCTTGGCGCGGGTAGTAGCGGTTTTGTGCCGGGGACTGGATTTGCCGATCGACGATAATTATGTTATGACTCATGCAGAAGCGGCTGACCTTGATGATTATGGGCCGGCAACGACTTTTGAAAGATGGGATCTGTGGAAGCTGGCATCTGCCGACGGAACTTTGCAAGATGGCGGTGCTTTGATCCGCAGCAAAGCGAAAGCCTGCTGTCAGTGGTAATAAAAAAGCCGTAACGCTGTTGGATCGGCGTTACGGCTTTCAGGTTTTTATTTAGTTGCTGCTTTAACAGGCAGCTGCGTTAAAAGTTCGATTGTAGAGCCGTCGGCAAAGGCCAGACTGCTTAGAGAAGCCTTCCAGGTCACTTTGCTGAAATCGCTGTTCATAACCTTGGCATCATCAGTCAGAAAAGGGTTCAGCTCCCAGTTGAATTTATAAACTGCGGTCTGTTTGGCGGAAAGGTCTTTGCTGCTGGCAAAATTACCACTGTAAAATAATTCATTATCAGCGTTGTAAAGCTCCAGAACACCGGTAAAATACTGCAACTCCTTCACCGCGTTGTTAGTCAGCTGAATATCGGCTTCTAACAGGCGGATAACGCCGGAATAAGGAGCCGAAGTTATAAAGATTTTTTGCGGAGAAACGGCAACAGCGTCGTCGATCTGCTTTTGTACAGGAGCGTTAATTTCAGCCAGTTTGTTTTGTAAGGCCTGATCACGTTCATTGATCAAAGTTTTCAGATTGTTGATCTTAGTTATCTGCCAGGTATCGTCAGCAAGCTGCTGCATAGCAAGCTCTACTAAAAAATGTTTGTCTAATTCGCTGTCGAAAACTTTGATGGTTACGACAGCGACACTGGCATTTTTCTGAATCTTTTCCACACCCTGATACTGCATAGAATTGACGCCTGTCTTGTTTTTCAGATTATTGACGATATCAGTGCCGTTGTTTTGCAGCATCGGCGAGTCAGCATCACTTGGATCTGCTTCTTCCATAGCACCGCCGTTGACGTATTGTCTGGTCTGGTCGATCAGGATCGGGACGGCAACACCTTTGATATTCTGTACTAACGCAGCCAGAATCGGGCTTGACAGGCGTTCGTTGCCAAAAGAGGCAACAACGACATCGTCATAAGCACTGCTGTAAAGTGTTTCCATATCGACGTGCTTTTCAAAAGCCGCAAAATCGTGCTTTTGTACCGCAGTGCCAATAAGACCCAGCGAATACTGCGGCGTTTTGACCAAGTAGGCAAAGTACCAGACCACTGTGGCGGCTATTGCGATAACGGCAAACAGCAGCAGGTATCTTAATTTTTTTGTTTGCATAAGTGCATCCCCTCAAAAACTTTAAATTTATTATAATGCCTATTATACTACGACTTTGGAAGGATGCAACTTTTTTAGTCAACAATATAAATAAATTTTGTTTTAAAACTAAAACAGCAATAAAAAAGCTCAGGCGCAGGAAAATCATCTTTCCAGGCCTGAGTTTTTTGCGGTTGTACGCTTTGGAATTTGCGGGACGTTTGGTTACCGGGTCAATGTTGCCCCAACTTTTGCGATGGCTTTTGTTGATCTCCTGCTGCGTCTTTTTCGACAGCTTGGCAAAAGGAATAAATTTTTGCATATTTGTCACCTCGTTTGTAGTTAATTGAATGTATTATAACATGGATAGGAAGAAATATGATAAAGCCGTATTACAATTAACATATTATATGTTAGAATATATTTAATGAATATAAGAACGATTTCTGTGGAGGTTTACAAAAATGGTGACTAGGGGAAAAAATATTAATTTATTTCTTATAGATGGAGAAGCTAGTGGACGTATAAAATGCACAATGGCTAACTGGGTTGGTATTGCTTATAAAATTCCGCGAACTGAGTTAGAGAGGTGCCAAGAACGGGATGATTTAAAACAAAGTGGAGTATATTTTTTATTTGGTGTATCTGAAAAAACAGGTAAAGATATAGTTTATGTAGGACAAGCTGGTGCAAGAAAAAGCGGTGAAGGTATCCTTAATCGATTAAAGGAGCATAAAAGGAATCCTGACAAAGGCTACTGGCATGAAGCCGTTGTTTTTACGACAACTAATAATTATTTTGGGGCAACAGAAATAAGTTACCTTGAAAATCGTTTTCGTAATATTGCTATGGATGCCAAAAGATATGATGTAAAAAATGTTAATGAACCCAATCTTGGAAATATACGCGAAGAACAAGAAAGTGAATTAGAAGAGTTTATTGATTATGCTAAAGTTATTATGGGGACATTGGGACATAAAGTTTTTGTACCTTTGACAAAATCAGCTTTTGAGAAGAAGAATGATGAACATATAGATATTACAGAAAAAATATTTTATTTTAAACGCAAAAGTAAAAAAAGCAACAAAATTATAGAAGCGATTTGTAAGCAAACTAACGATGGATTTGTTGTTCTCCAAGGCAGCCATATTGAGATTATAGATTCACATACTATTCCGGCAACTATTAAAGCTGCTCGAAAAAAAGCTAATATAGACGATAATAATATTCTTCAAGAAGATATTTTATTTAAAAGTCCTTCATATGCAGCGGCCTTTGTTATTGGTGGACATGTTAATGGATTGGTAAGTTGGAAAACAAAAGATGGTAAAACCTTAAAAGATATCGAAGAAGAATAACAAGAAGGAGATTGACATGGTTGATAATAAAAAAGAACAAGAGCGGGCAGAATTACATCGTATGATATGGGGTATTGCCAATGATCTTCGAGGTAGTGTTGACGGCTGGGATTTTAAACAGTATGTTTTAGGAATGTTGTTTTACCGTTATATATCAGAAAACCTAACAAATTATATCAATATTGGCGAACATGAGGCAGGAAATATTGATTTTGATTATGCAAAACTTGCTGATAGTGAAGCTGAACAAGCCAGACAAGACCTGGTAAAAACAAAAGGTTTTTTTATTTTGCCAAGTGAATTATTTGGAAATGTAAGAGCGAAGGCTCCTTCTGACGAAAATCTTAATGAAACTTTGGAAAAAGTTTTTCGGAAGATTGAAAGTTCGGCTCAGGGCAGCGACAGCGAAGACGATTTTAGAGGGCTGTTCGACGATATGGATGTAAACAGCAACAAGTTGGGAGGAACAGTTGCCAAACGGAATGAAAAATTAGTAAAGTTGTTGAATGGTATTGGGGAACTAAAACTTGGCGATTATCAGGATAATACCATAGATGCCTTTGGTGATGCCTATGAATTTTTAATGGGTATGTATGCATCTAATGCCGGTAAAAGCGGCGGGGAATACTATACGCCGCAAGAAGTGTCGGAATTGCTTACGCACCTTACATTGGTTGGCAAAACAGAAGTAAACAAAGTTTATGAGAAGCAAGATTCCACTTTGATACAATGTAACAGAGGGTGTGCATAATTTTAGAAGCACATAAAAAGACGGAAAAACAGCCTGAAAAATGTGTCAAATACGCAATACAAGGACAGAAGAAAATGCACCCACTAAGCGAAAAAGCCAGTAACCACAGGGGGTTGAGAGGTGTGCTATCGTTAGATAGTTATGAGGAGATAGAGTCCACTTTAATACAATGTAACTATCGGGTGCAAGCGTGAAAAACCTACAGAATAAGGAGCTTTTGAGAATGACCTTTCATCGAAGGTCTTATTTTTTTGCCCAGAAGCAGGAAAGTGACGGCACCCAGAGTGTCAAAAATGGTCTGATTTTGCATACGGTATTAACGATAGCAAAGAGGTATCGTTGCAAGGTTTAATGTTGTAACGATTATCCGCTTTGATTGCCATTCCCCTAAAGACATTTTAAGAAATCGGGATTCGCTGATAAGCGTAATAGTGAAAATCACAAATTTTACTGTCACAGGGAAAGGAGATTTGCGGTTCTCTAAAAATTCCGCAAAAAAGTGTAATTTTCATATTGCCTTTTATACACGATAGTGTTATACTGGGAGTAAGTTAAACGAGCGCATAAGAAAAACACCGTAAAAAGGAGGAGTTAGTTTGGCAGACAAGAAGGTTCGGAAATTGACATACGATGAATTATTCAATTCAACTACCATGTTCTACTTGAATCCAGAATATGAATCAAAAATAGAAAAGGTGGTTCAGAAGAAGACGGCAGATATTTCGGTTGGGCTTCGCACGATTAAGGACAAGGAAAGCCTGAGACAGTATATCATTGACCATAAGGATGCCTTAGATAATTTGACATCTGTAGCAGAGATATCTGTAGAGAGGTTCAAACGAATGGTATCAATGATAAGGAAAGATAGAGGCTTCGTATTTCAAACGGAGTGGGGTCTCAGCAAAATCAGAACGGCCATGATGGATAGCCCTGCCATGATGGAAAGCATACTTAATCTTATTTGGGATGGAAAAAATGATGAGAAAATGCAAGCTTGCATTCCTTCGTTTTATCTTGAAAATATGATTATGGATGAAACCACCTTAGAGAAGCTGAAAGATGAGAAAACTGTTCGGCAACTCGTTAAGAAAGGACTCGAAGGTAAATACAGTAATGGCATCGGGGATGCTGTCCTTACTGATATTGAGCGCGAGATAAAGCGAATTTGTGCTAAACATGGCTTGGAGTATCAAAGCAATGTTCGTGTACAAATGTTGGATAGAGCGGTAAGTTTTGTGTTTGAAAGTCCGCAAGATCCTAAACTGATACTTGATGTTTCATATAGTGTTACCACATCAAGCAGCCAAGGAAGTAAGAAAGAAGCAGCACGTAAAACAGTAGATGCAAGACAGCGCAGTGGACGGAATTTTGTGTATGTTAATTTCCTTGATGGTGCCGGTTGGATTGGACGCCAAGCAGATATGCGAGAAATTCATCGTTGTTCAGATTATGTCCTTAATTTCCAAAACCTCGGATTGTTAGAAGACATTATCGATGAACACATCACTGATTTTTGAGGAGGATTAGAATATGAACGTAGATGAAAGAAAGGCAAAACTCAAAGAGTTTACAGAGCATCCAGAAAAGGCCTGCCGAACAGGTATTCCTATCACTTATCATGGGAGCATCATTACGCTACCTGCATTTGCTATTCCACTGGAGTACTTGGTTTATAACCCGTACAACGGTCGAATTGGTAGCGTTGTGAAGTCTTATGAACGGCAAAATCATACCATTGACCCAGAAGACACTACGGATAAGAAGTTGATTGAAAAGTTCCTGTGGGAATCTAAGCCAGATGCAAATAAAAAAACCAAGGACCGTCTCGTGAAGGAACAGCAGCAGAAACATGGTATTGTTACAGCTGATGGCATTATTATTGATGGAAATCGACGGGCAAGCCTTCTTAACAATATTATGGCGGACAGCAATATTCCTTTCGCAGATAAAAGCCATTGCAGATATTTCATAGCTATTATTTTGCCGGAGGATGCAGATAAGAAGGAAATTTTAGCCTTAGAAACCACCTACCAAATGGGTGAAGATGCTAAGGTGGATTATAATCCGATTGAAAAGTATTTAAAGTGCAAAGACTTGAAGGATGCAGGATTTACGGAAGACGATATTGCGGGGATGATGGACTGCAAACCCGGAGAAGTAAGAACTATGTTGTCAGCCTTGTGCCTCATGGACGAATATCTTGATGAATATGATTATTCGGGTATGTACACGCAGTTGGATAAGCGTGAGGATCAGTTCCTTAAACTCGATCCAGCACTGCGTAAGTATAAAGCGGGTGTACCTTCTATGTGGGCGTATGATCCTGATGCTGATGTATCGGATTTGAAATTGATTGCATTTGATTATATTCGAGCTGGGTTCGATCAAACATTGTTCAGAAATATTATCAATGTGCCGTCTGCCAAGAAACCAGCATCAAGCTTCTTTTCAAAACAGGAAGTGTGGGAGACTTTCCGTGACAGCCATTTTGCTGTAGTGGAGGAAGTTGAGGAGCCCTCAGTCCAAGAGGTTATGGATTCAAACCCGCCTGATTTGGGTCGTGCATTAAAGGCGAGAGATCAGCGTTGGCAACAAAAAATCGGAGATGAACTGGAAGACAATTATGCCCAGAGTCAGGATAAGCTTAACAATCATGCTAATGCAGCAAAACCCCTTCAGCAGTTGATTAAAGCTTGCCAGGCATTGGAAGTTGTTGATGTGGATCAGCCAACATTTGCTTCGGATGCAGGAGTGCGCGGGTGTGTAGAGTCTTTGGATGAGTTCGTTAGTAAGTTTAAAGAAATACTTCATATGTAAAGGAAATATAGCTAATGAGAAAATTGTGTCTTGAATCAAATGAAAACAGTAGTGTTCTCACTCTGACAGGCGATGTGGACGCAATCTTTAGCAATAGGCGAGCAGCGCGTTACCTAAAGGACAACTTGAAATATGAAATGTCAGGTGACTCTATTGTTATCACGTCAGGAGACGACATAACAAAGAGCATTGACCGGATCAAGAAGGTTTGTGAATACATTTCAAGTGAGCTTGTTTTTTCAGGTAACGTATCAGAGGCAGTGAATCAATACGCAATGGAGGAAGAAAAATTTTCTGAATTCTCGGAGAAGGCCCGTTCTATTAGGGATAATCATTGTGATAAAAAGGATTTTGCTGCATTTGTCGATTCAGTGAGTGCTAATATGCAGAACAGAAGCTTATACCAATTACAGCTTTTGTCAGCATATCATCTTGCCTTTGCTCAGAATGCGTGTAACTTTTCCGTTCCAGGTGCCGGCAAAACAAGTGTTGTATATGGTGCATTTGCATATTTATCGAGGCTTAAACCAGAGGATAAAAAATATGTAGATAAGTTGTTAATCATATCGCCGCTCAGTGCATTTGGTCCGTGGGAATTAGAGTATGAAGAATGCTTTGGTGAAAAACCATCAACAAAACGTTTGAATGGCAAGGTATCTGTCGAAGAAAAAAAGCAATACCTCTATTCAATTGAACCATCTAAAATTACATTGCTATCATACGCTTCAGTTCCTGCACTACGAGAAGAACTTATTTATTTCCTCAAAAACAATCGTGTGATGGTGGTTTTAGATGAGGCTCATAAAATAAAAAATACGAACGGTGGCATTACTGCGGCTGGCGTTCTTGATATTGCAACCTATTGTTCAGCAAGAGTGGTATTGACGGGTACACCTGCACCTAATGGCTATGAGGATTTGTATAATTTATATAAATTTATTTGGCCAACAAAGAAGGTTATTCCGTATGAAGTGTATCAATTAAAAGATATGAGCAAGGCTGAAGATGACCCTCGAGTGTCCTCATTGTTGAGATCAGTTGAACCGTTTTTTATTCGAGTCAAAAAAAGCGATCTTGGTATTCCGGATGCAACGGAGAATGCACCTATTATGGTACCTATGGGAGAATCACAGCGACGTATTTATGATATCATTGAAAAAAAGTACATGAGCGATATTGTATCAAACAAAGATAGCGGTTTTAGACAGGATTTAGTAAAAGCACGTTTAGTGCGTATGATGCAGGCGGCAACGAATCCAGACCTGTTGAGTGTGCCATTAAAAGCCTTTGCATCATATGAAGGATTTGACTCGGATGCCGTTGCAGAGGATGACGCTTTGATTCGAGATATTTTACAATATTCAGCGCATGAAACACCAGCTAAGTTTGTGAAAGCGAAAGAAATCATAGAGCAAATTATAGCAGGTGGAGGGAAAGTCGTTGTATGGGCTATCTATGTGAAAAACATTTTAGACTTTGAGTCGTATTTAATTTCTCAAGGGATAGATTGTAGAACCTTGTATGGTGCGACACCGGTTGCTACCGGAGATGACGATGATGATGAAGTAGAAACACGTGAAAAAATAATTGCAGATTTCCACAGGCCGGATTCTCCGTTTAAAGTAATCATTGCAAATCCCTTTGCTGTTTCAGAGTCCATTTCCTTGCATAAGGTATGCCATAATGCAATTTATATAGAAAGAAGCTTTAATGCGGCGCATTTTATCCAGTCAAAGGATCGTATACACCGATATGGTTTGAAACCGGGGACAGAAACAAATTATTACTATTTACTCTCGGATAATTCTGTTGACCAAGTTATCCATGACAGACTAATAGCGAAGGAGACGAGGCTTAGGGAAATCATTGAAAGTATGCCGATTCCGTTGTTTAATAATGCGGAATTGGAAACTGGTGATGAGGACATTACAGCCTTAATAGCTGAATATGTTAACAGAACTAAAAAGATGTAATTCCATTGGGAATATGGAAGGTTTCCTGTTTCTGTTATCAGTGCTTAAAGGAAAAAACAAGGTTGGCAGAGCAGAAATAGAAAATCGCTGTGCAATGGAAAACGGGATAACGGTCAACTGTCCCGGGGCTATAGCTTTTTTGGAATATGTAGACTTTATACAAATAAATGATGGACTGATTATTCCGACAGCTAAACTAAATCAATATGCCACATTACAGAGAGAAGAAATCATAAATCATACAGTTAAGTTGTGTATGACTAAAATGATAGATGATGGGATTTTTGACGAAGACGCCGTTGGATTTGACCCAGAGAAAGGACAACTAAGTATACGCCGATCGGCCGTTCCATTATCGTATGCTGCGATTAGGAATTTTCTTACTTCAGCGGGAGCATTAGAAAAAGAGAATAATGGTGAAATATGTGTATCGGATTCATATGAGAACGATTTTTCTTTGAATCTTCGTACACATCGTAAAAAGTTCACTCTGGAACAACTGCTTAAAAAGCAAGAGGAACAAAGTATACGAGGGCTTGAGGCTGAAGAGTTTGTTCTTCAGTTAGAACGGCATCGTTTGCCCAATAAGGCCTATAAAATCAAGAGAATTTCGGATTTTGATGTTTCAGCTGGATACGATATAGTTTCTTATACTGATGCAACCAGTGAAAAGTACGATAGGTTTATAGAGGTAAAATGTTATTTAGGGAAACCACACTTTTACTGGTCGGAAAATGAAAGTGATATTGCACAGCAAAAAGGTGAAAAGTATATTTTATGCTTAGTAGATTATGTTCGAATAGGTGAACCCGGTTATCAGCCAGAGTTTATTGCTGATCCATACAATGTTATTTTTTCTAATGAGCACTGGCTTGTAAATACCGCATCCTATAAGGTTCAGAAGATATGAAAACAGGGCATAGCTATTGAATGCTATGCCCTGCCATTTTTAATTATTATACATATCCGCCAGTCGTTCTGAAATTGCTTCGATGACAGGAACACATACGGTATTTCCAAGTAAATCGAAAGCCTCGCCTTCCTTTAAGAAAGATAGGTCATAATCTTCTGGAAATCCACAAAGACGCTGCCCTTCTCTGATTGATAGCCGTCTGATTCCATCTCCATCAATAATACCGAGGTGAGAAACATCCATTGCTACCAGTGTGGGAGCCAGAGCAGTGGGATCAAGTATTTTTGTAAACTCAAAAGAAAGTTTCCCGGCAACAATATTATAACCCTTGGGTTTTGTTTCGTCAGGGACTCGCCGCCCTTTTTCCTTTTTGCGTGGATATTCTAATGTCAAATATCCCATTTTTACCAAGTCATCCAAAAATTTTTTAAGATTCTTTCTTGGGAAAAAGGTAGAAATTTGCTCTTTGGTGAGTGGCATTCCATCCATCCAGTCAATCCCAATTTCCGCTGCCCATTTTCTCTTCCTTCGTTCTAAAAGAAGAAGATTTAAAAAAGATGATTGTTCTTCCGTTGTTTCACCTTTGAGTCCGATTTCCCAACTATGAATATTATCTGCACCACCGCGCTTGTCCTTTATTGCTTTGCCGACAACTTGCTCAGGGGTGAAATGGGAAAAAAGTTTTCGAGTAAAGGCAGAATCAACCGCAGGTAAGCCTTGTTCTAAAATGTCGCCTAATACTGCGTGACGGTTATCAAAGTTGTCCAGTGAAATATGGGCATCTTTGGTTCCGACAATATATACACGTTTGCGTGATTGTGCTAATCCAAAATACTGGCTGTCAATCATCCGATAGGAAACAAAGTATCCAAGCTTCTTCAAATGATCAACAATAATTGATAAGGTTCGTCCACCATCATGATTAATCAGACCTTCAACATTTTCTAAAAGGAACCCATAAGGCTTTTTAGATTTGAGGATACGTTCAATTTCAAAAAATAAAGTGCCACGCGTATCTTCAAACCCCAATCCGAGTCCAGCAGCGGAAAATGGTTGGCACGGAAATCCAGCCAGCAGAAAATCAAAATCAGGTATAATATCAACTGGAACTGCTGTAATATCCCCGGCTATTTCTTTTTCGTTATAGTATTTTTTATATGCTTTGATAGCGTAATCTTTTATTTCACTGCTAAATACGCAGACAGGTTCAAATCCTTTATTGCGGAAGGCATTGGCAAAACCAAGTCTTATTCCACCAAGGCCAGCAAACAAGTCAATAAAACGGACTGTTCGGTTTGTGGCTCTCCTGCGGCGATCAACCTGTGTACTTAACAAATCAACACATTTTTCTGAAAAATTGTTACCATCGGCATATTGTTCTATATCGCTTTGCAGGGTGGGAGTGATATAGATGGTCTTTGCTATTTTTTTTTGGTCTTCGGGTAAGGGCGTTCGACCAGAACCCTCTCTTTTTCCACCATGCTTTGGCATATACTTATTCTCCTTCTGTTTTTACATACCTGTTTAGTATACCACATCTCTCTTGAAAAAGCAATGCCCAAAATCAAATTTACAAAAATTATTGCATTTAAGCTTGACAGCTAAGTTGCGTTTGTGTATAATAAAAGTACGCAATATAGCGTAATAGCGAAAGGAGGGTTATTATGGCAGGAGAATTTGGTGCATATATCGCACAGAAACGATTGGAAAAAGATGTAAAATTAAAGCCGATAGCTGAGAAACTTGGAGTGTCAGTCACCTATCTGTCTGATATTATTAAGGGACGTCGTAATCCGCCAGATATGGATGGGTTAGCTGCATTGGCAGATGCATTGAACCTCAATACATCTGAAAGAGATGAGATGTTGGATTTGGCGGGTAGAGAAAGAAGTCAGGTATCGCCAGACTTACCTGAATATATTATGGGTGAAGATATTCCGACAGCACGAGTTGCGCTTAGAAGAGCCCGTAACAATAACCTTGGGGATGATTTTTGGCAGGAGGTAAATAAAATAATTGACAGGAGAAAAGGAGAAGAATGATGGATTACAATATGCAAACTCTTATTCCATATATTTCTCCAGCGGAATATGATAATGTAGCTAAGGAATTCTTGGAGGACTATTGCCCAGAGGCGTTATTGACACCACGTGCGGTGCCTATTGAAGAAATAGCTAAAACGATGGGCTTAATAGTAAGATATGATATCTGCCTCTCTGAAGAAGCTGATATTTATGGTATGACAATTTTCACTGATGGCGCTGTTGAAATATATGATCCCAAAGAAGAATTATATGACACCCAGAAATTCAGTAGGAAAACTGTTCTAATCGATCCAAAAGCTGTTGAAAAGACGAACTTGGGATGCAAGCATAATACTCTTGCACATGAATGTGTTCACTGGTATAAGCATCGAATGTATTATAGGATGCAGAAATATACAGCATCTCGAATGGCACGTTACTGTAAATGCAGAATTGATCAGTTACCATATTCGTCATATGAAGAAAATATTATGGAAAGCCAGGCTACAGGTATTGCACCAAGGATATTAATGCCTCGCAATACATTTATTGAGGCGGCTGGCAAGTATGATATTAAATACGGCAGAGAAAACTGGGGAGCAATTTATGGTTTGGCGGACTTATTCGATGTTTCAAAACAATCAGTAATGATTCGTTTGGAAGAGTGTAATTTGCTGTAGACTTGCTGCTATAGCGGCAGCAAGATATTTTTTTATCATAAATTACGCATATAAGCGTAATAGCTTGCATGAGAAGGAGGCGATGCCTATGACTAAGCATGAAAGGAGGATGTCGTGTGAATAAAATGAAATGTCCCTGCTGTGGGAAAAGAGCCTTTGACATTTCAAGGCTGCCCAAAGAGCAGATTGATATAGAACTTAAATGCCCGAATTGCCACAAGTTTATAAAGGTGCCTTGTGTTGCGGATTCAAATCTTAGTAATTCTAAGGAAAAGAATAATTACTATAGCAAGGCTATCTAAGAACAATTAGATAGAGTTGAGTTAAACATACCGAGCAACGGAGTCGAATGTGAACTACCAAATAGCCGGATGATTTACAGAGTGAAAACTTTGTAGTCATCTGGCTTTTTTTGTTTTTAAACAGATGTATCGCTTGGGAGCAATCCCAGCTTTATATATAACCCCGTTTCAATGTTCATCGCCTGATCAGCGATGCCCAGAGCAGCGAGACGGACACAAGTAAATATCAGTCAACCCACTGGGACGGTTGGCCAGTTAAGAAATGAGGATTTCATTCTTATGGCCAATTATTACGGGAAGTTCAGTGTGGGTCCTCATTTCGGTTTTCAGACCGAAGGAGGGTCTACACAATGGACAAATTTGAAAATCTACAGACAAACAACGAGAAACAGCACTACATCCCTATGGAGGTGACGGCAGAAACCATCAAGGATTTCTGTATCAACCCGGCGGATGTGGTATGGACGAGAATCGGCAACAAGCCTAAAAGGGTTGTGATGATTCCCGTAACCGAGGAGCAGTATTACCAATATATGCGTCCTCTTTGGCGTGAGGACAAGCGTCAGCAGAGACAGGAGCCTTTGGCATCGCTGGATAAGATGTACGAGGAAACCGAGTATGAAGCCGCCGATACCGACTCTGACCTTGAAGCAGATATCATGAAAAAAATCATGATTGATGAGCTTCACAAGGCGCTGGACGAGCTGGAAGAAATCGACCGCACCATTATGGAGATGTACAGCCATGACCACAGCGAAGCCGAAATCGGACAGGCTATCGGCATGAGTCAGAAGGGTGTCAATAAGCGTAAGCACAAGGTGCTGCTGAAACTCAATAACAGATTGAAAGACTTCAAATAAGGGATAATTCCCTGCCTACCCCGTCGCAGCAGTATCCGGCGGAGCAGGTTTTTATATTTTTTCAAAAATAGTGGTTCTTAAAGTAACCATAGATGTCCTTTTACTCTCAGAGGGGCAAAAAAGCGCCTCGGAAAGGATGGTGTCAAACAATGACAATCAGATGCAGAACAGGCACGAGCGGTTGTAACATTCAGAAACTCGACCGTGAGTTATCTGATGTGCTTATCGCAATCAGTGTAGTGTCAAAAAGAATTGCTGACCGCATTATCGCAGTAAGCGGCAGAAAAAAAGTAAATATGGAAGGAGGAAGCCCAAATGGGAAAAGTGAACGAATTGTCCATGTTCGCCCGTGAACTCAAAAAGTGCGGAGAAACGCTTATCGGTCTTTCGGAAGGCTTGGCTGATTTATTCAGCGGTTCGGCGGAAGAGGAAAAGCAGCCTGTAAAAAAGACTGCTGCTAAGAAGAAAGCCGATGAGCCTAAGCCAGAAGTGCCAGCGGAAAAGACACTCACACTGGAAGATGTCAGAGCCGTGTGTGCGGACAAATCCCGCAGTGGTTTTATGGCAGATGTCAAAGCAATCCTGAATAAGCACGGTGTGGAAAAGCTGTCGGAGGTTAACTCGGCGGAATATAAGGCACTGCTTGCTGAAGTGGAGGTACTTGGCAATGCCTGATAAACACGCAGTATTATCAGCATCCTCCAGTCACAGGTGGCTGGAATGCCCGCCATCGGCTCTCCTTTGTTCCGCTGCCGGAGATACACCTAGTGAGTTCGCCATGCAAGGTACAGATGCCCACAGCCTTTGTGAACATAAGCTTAAAACAGCTCTGGGACAGCAGTCCAAAGACCCCACAGAGGATTTACGGTTCTTTGATGAAGAGATGGCAGACTGCTCCGATATGTATGCCCAGTATGTGATGGAGCAGCTTGCGGCGGCAAAGGAAAAATGCAAAGACCCAATCGTTCTGATTGAACAGCGTCTGGATTTTTCCAAGTGGATACCGCAGGGATTTGGCACCGGGGACTGTGTGATTGTGGCAGATGAAACGCTCACAGTCATTGATTTCAAGTATGGTGTCGGTATCTTGGTGAAAGCGGAAAAAAATCCGCAGATGATGTGTTACGCACTGGGAGCCTTACAGCTGTTCGACAGCATTTACGATATCGACTCGGTGACAATGACCATTTTCCAGCCAAGGCGAGATAACGTCAGCACCTACACCATATCAAAAGAAGAACTTCTGAAATGGGCGGATGAGGTGCTTGCTCCGACCGCGCAGCTTGCATCCAATGGTGAGGGCGATTACAAAGCCGGAAACCACTGTCAGTTCTGTAAGGTCAAAGCCAAATGCCGCAAGAGAGCCGAATACAACCTTGAACTTGCTCGTTATGATTTTGAAATGCCTTCCACCCTTGAAGATGATGAGATTGAGGCCATTTTAGCAAAAGCAGACGCGCTGGTATCTTGGGCGGGAGATGTGAAGGAATACGCATTGCAGCAGGCAGTCAGCGGCAAGGAGTGGAAAGACTGGAAGATTGTCGAAGGACGCTCCAACAGGAAGTATGTAAACGAAACAACCGTGGCGGATACGGTCAAGGATGCAGGTTATGACCCATACGAACACAAGGTTCTGGGCATTACCGCAATGACCAAACTGCTTGGCAAGACAAGATTTGAAGAACTGCTCGACCGGTTTATCGAAAAACCGCAGGGCAAGCCAACATTAGTACCTATGTCGGACAAGCGTCCGGCAATGAATACAGCAGCTAATGATTTTAAGGAGGATAACTAATATGTCAAAGAATTATACCAACCCTACCAAGGTAATCACAGGAGTAAACACCCGCTGGTCTTACGCAAATGTGTGGGATGCAAAATCCATCAACGGCGGCGCACCGAAGTTCAGCGTGAGCCTTATCATTCCCAAGAACGATACCGCAACGGTAAACAAGATTAAGGCTGCCATCCAGTCTGCTTACGAGGAAGGTCAGTCCAAGCTGAAAGGCAGTGGCAAGACTGTGCCAGCACTTTCCATCCTCAAGACTCCGCTTCGTGATGGTGACCTTGAACGCCCCGACGATGAAGCCTACGCAGGCTGTTACTTCGTCAATGCCAACTCTGCATCTGCTCCGGGCATCGTTGATGCAGACCGTCAGCCTATCATCGACCGCAGCGAGGTATACAGTGGTGTGTATGGCCGTGCATCCATCAACTTCTATGCTTTCAATTCTAACGGCAATAAGGGTATTGCCTGCGGTTTGAACAATCTCCAGAAGATGAAGGACGGAGAGCCGCTTGGAGGAAAGAGCCGTGCCGAGGATGATTTTGCAACCGATGCCGATGAAGATTTTCTCGAATAAGGAGGGCGGATTATTATGACTGCAGTTCAGAGCATGATGTTTTCCGTGTGTTTCGGTGCCGTGGTGGGTACTCTCATTGCAGATGTAGGGTTCCTCATCAAGTGTGCCATCGACAAGCACAAGGAGAAAAAGCGTAAGAAAAATGAAGAGTCTGCTGATAAGGCAGAGTAAATGACAGCGGGCGGCGGAGGTATTATCTTCGCCGCCTTGCTTATAGGGAGGAGTGAAAATCTATGTCAGATGAGATTTGGAAAGATATACCCGGATACGAGGGTAAATATCAGGTAAGCAATATGGGACGCATAAAAAGTTTACAGCGTACCATTAAGGGAGTTAATCAATTTGGTTGTTTTGAATGGATATCCAAAGAACGAATATTAAAAGCAGGAAAACGAGATAGATATGGTCATCTATCAGTAGTGCTAAACAATCCACGTAAAAGTTATTCGGTGCATCAGTTAGTGATGGCGGCATTTGTAGGAGAAACACCAGACGGTATGGATATTTGCCATAATAATTGTGATTCAGCTGATAACAGATTATGCAATCTTCGGTTCGATACACGGACAGAGAATATTCTGGATGTTTACAAAGTGGAACGTGCATGGAAACGTCTGACTACGGATGATGTGGAAGCGATACGATTTGGCTTGTTGTTCGGCATGTCCTGCTGTGAATTAGCTGAAATGTATGATGTGTGCCACCAAACAATCAGCAAGATAAAGAAAGGGGTAACGTATTCATGGCTGTGATAAAAACATTAGAAATCGATATCGAAAGCTACTCTGATGTCGATTTGCAAAAAGCGGGGGTATACCGTTATGCAGATTCTCCTAATTTTGAAATATTATTATTTGCTTATTCGGTAGATGGTGGAGAGGTACAAGTGGTTGACCTTGTTTGTGGGGAAACAATACCAATTGAGATTATACAAGCACTGACCGATGATACCGTAACAAAATGGGCATTCAATAGTCAATTTGAGAGAATCTGTTTGTCAATATATCTTCGCAGGAACTACCCAAAACACTTTGTCAGTTACAGCATCAATGAGGATACGGTGGGAGATTACATTGACCCGTCTGCATGGAAATGCTCTATGACATGGGCGGCCTACATGGGACTGCCATTATCCCTTGCCGGAGCGGGTAAGGTACTTAATTTAGAAGAGCAGAAGCTGAAGGAAGGCAAAGACCTCATTCGGTATTTCTGTGTTCCCTGTAAGCCAACCAAAGTAAACGGCGGTAGGACACGCAATCTGCCGGAGCATGATATGGAGAAATGGAATAGGTTCAAATTCTATAACAAACGTGATGTGGAAGTTGAGATGGAGATTCAACAAAAATTACAGAAGTTTCCTGTCCCAGATTTTATTTGGGAGGAGTTTTGGGTTGATCAGGAAATAAATGACCGTGGGATTGCTCTCGATATGAATGTAGTTCGAAACGCAATAAAGATAGATGAACTAAGCCGATGTACATTACTGTCTGAAATGAAAAAATTAACAGATATTGATAACCCAAATTCTGTGGCGCAGATTAAGCAGTGGCTTTGTAATAATGGAATAGCGGTGGATTCGCTCGAAAAAAAGGAAGTGAAAGAATTACTAAAGACTGTACCGAGAGAATTGGGTAAGGTTCTTGAACTTAGGCAGCAACTTGCAAAATCTTCAATTAAAAAATATCAGGCAATGGAAGCAGCGGTTTGCAGTGATAATCGTGCAAGGGGAATGTTTAGATTTTACGGTGCCAACCGCAGCGGCCGATGGGCCGGCAGAATGATACAGCTGCAAAACCTCCCTCAAAACCATATGCCGGATTTGGAACAGGCACGAGGACTGGTGGAGTCTGGCAATTATGATGCGATGGAACTTTTATATGATGATATACCTGATACCCTGTCACAACTTATCCGTACTGCTTTTGTGCCAAGACCGGGAATGAAATTTGTGGTGGCAGATTTCTCGGCAATCGAAGCGAGTGTGCTTTCATACCTTGCCAAGGAAAGCTGGCGAACAGAGGTCTTTGCCAATAATGGGGATATTTACTGTGCATCGGCATCCGCCATGTTTGGTGTGCCTGTGGAAAAGCATGGTGTTAATGGAAACTTGCGTCAGAAAGGTAAAATCGCTGAATTGGCTCTCGGCTACGGCGGCTCGGTCGGTGCTCTGAAAGCGATGGGTGCATTGGATATGGGACTTGCAGAGGAAGAATTACAGCCGCTTGTGGATTCATGGAGAGCTGCTAATCCCAACATCGTGAGGTTCTGGTGGGAGGTTGACCGCTGTGTAAAGGATACGGTCAAAAACAGAGTACCGACAGAAACACACGGTATCCGCTTTCGTTATCAGAGTGGGATGCTTTTCATCCTCCTTCCAAGCGGCAGACAGCTTTCCTATGTGAAGCCACGCATGGGAGAGAACCGTTTCGGTGGCGAGTCGGTAACCTATGAAGGTGTCGGCGGTACGAAGAAATGGGAACGCATTGAAAGCTACGGTCCCAAGTTCGTGGAAAATATCGTGCAGGCAATCAGTCGTGATATTTTGGCTCATTCTATGCGAACCTTGTCGCACTGCTTTATTTGCGGTCATGTGCATGATGAACTGATTATTGAGTGCAGTATGGGAGTTTCCCTTGATGCCGTGTGTGAGCAGATGGGCAGGACTCCGCCTTGGATTTCCGGGCTTCTTCTCCGTGCCGACGGGTACGAATGCGGTTTTTATAAAAAAGATTAAAAATACGGTTCTTAAAACGCAGGGTTTTGTCCTTTCACTATCAGAGGGCAAGACCCTACTTTTTTGAAAGGCGGTATTTTTATGAAAGAATTGATACCCAAAGACGAATACGGCATTTTTGCCGATGCCCATGACATTGCGAGAGTGGACAGTCTGTATGTAGCGGATTTTTTTGAGAAGGAACATAAAAATGTGCTGCGTGATATTGATGCTATCCTCTCTCCGAATTCCGGCTTTAGTCCTGAATTTGGTCAGCTCAATTTTGAGCCGACCTCTTACACCGACCAATGGAAGAGAAAACAGAGATGCTATGCGATTACCCGTGACGGCTTTACGGCACTCGCAATGGGGTTCACAGGAAAAAAGGCAGCTCAGTTCAAGGAACTCTACATCAAGCGTTTCAACGAGATGGAAAAATTCATCAAAACGCTGGTATCGGCAAGACAGGAGTTTCCGCTTTTGACCGAAAATATCAAGCTGCTCCACGATAAGCCGAAGCCTTACCACTTCAGCAATGAGTGCGATATGCTGAACCGCATCGTGCTGGGCATGACAGCAAAGCAGTTCAGGAGTGCCAATGACATCGAAAAAGGCAAAAGTATCAGACCGTATCTGACCAAAGAACAGATTGAGATGTTGGAAATCCTGCAGAAAGTGGATGTGGGTCTGCTCGTGGCATTCCCTGCTTACGAAGACAGAAAATGCCATCTTGAATGGTACAAAACCAAATTAGAGGAGGACAAATAAGATGTTTTATGTGAAAGAACAGCTGAATGATGCGATGGAGGTTTCCATTGAAATCAACGATGAGAATGTATTCTGCCGCTGTCCGCACTGCGTCTCGGAGGTACAGGTTGACTTGGCAGAGGTGTTTGCCGATGGTGACGGTGATTTGTTTGGCACTTCCGTCCTTTGCGAAAGCTGCAGCAGAAAGCTGATGGGAGGTAAGTCTTGTGGGTGTGAACAGGTATAACAGCGAAGGCTATCCTGATCCAACCACCTATGAAGCACTGATTTCCATTGAAAAGGAAACGAAAGCGGCAAGAGCGTACAGACCGATTGTGTATGTATGCTCTCCGTTTTCGGGAGACATTGCCGGGAACATTGCAAATGCACGAAAGTACAGCCGTTTCGCTGTGGAGCAGGGGTATATCCCGATTGCTCCGCATTTGCTGTTTCCGCAGTTTCTTAACGATAACGATTTAACGGAACGTGAGCTGGGGCTTCATTTTGGAAATGTGCTGATGAGCCACTGCACCGAGGTTTGGGTGTTTGGCGAAAGCATATCTGCAGGAATGGATGCGGAGATCAGGAGAGCCAAAAGAAAAAATTACAGACTACGATATTTCGGCAGTGATTTGAAGGAGGCAGAAGTGAATGGGAATTCAAGTGAAGGTATCCATCTGCAACCGCAGAACAGATAAAAAGTATAAAAATCAAGAAGTCGAGTGGGACTATATCAAACAGCGTAACCGCACCCCTATCCGTACCTCCGAAACCGCTGAAGAATATCCGAAGCTAAGTAAAAATCAGCGTGGTGATATAAAGGACATCGGCGGTTTTGTGGGCGGCTGGCTGAAAGGCGGTATCCGCAAAAACGGTAATGTTATCGGCCGTCAGATTGGTTTGCTTGATGCCGACCATGTGCCACAGGATATTGACCTATGCGATACAGTGCGTTCTGTATATGGAAACGTGACATATTTTATTTATTCCACGCACAGCCATACAGCAGAAAATCCACGATGTCGTATTGTGTTCCTGTTCAATCGTGAGGTAACCGAGGAAGAATATCCTGCCACTATGCGTATGGCGGCAAAGGCAATCGGTATGGATTATATGGATGATTCCACTTATCAGGCAAATCGTATGATGTATTGGGCATCCTGCCCCTCAAACGGAGAATTTATCTTTGAGGAAAACGATGGAGAGCCGCTTGATGTGGACGCACTGCTTCAGAAATATGAGGACTGGCGGGATGTGTCGCAGTGGCCGACTTCTTCCAGACAGTCAGAGGTAATTAAGGCAGCCGCAAAGCAACAGCAGAATCCACTTGAAAAAGAAGGCATGGTAGGTTTATTCTGCCGTGCCTATGGCACTGTCCAGAATGCAATTTCGGAATACTTATCCGATGTATATGCACCGACAGTTGACTGCTCCGGCAGATACGACTATATCCCCGGCGAAGGAACGGCGGGTGTTGTAATTTATGATGACCTTTTCGTATACAGCCACCATGCCACCGATCCCGCTTGCGAAAAGCTGCTGAATGCTTTTGACTTGGTGCGTATCCATAAATTCGGTGACGAGGACGGAAAAAAATCTTTTTCCTCCATGCTGGTGCTTGCTTCAAAGGACGAACGTGTTAAAGCACTGTCCTTAAAGGAAAAGCAGGAAAAAGCAAAGCTTGAATTTGATGATTGGACAAAAGGACTGGAGCATGACAAAAGTGGGACGATTCTGAATACCCTCCATAATATTCTTCTTATTATGGAAAACGATGAAAACCTGCAGCCGATTGTATTTAATCAGCTGGCTGATGGTATGGAGATTAAAGGCGAAGTGCCGTGGCAGCACCCTGCAAGGTTCTGGAGGGACGCAGACGATGCACAGCTTATCTGTTATGTGGACGAAAATTATGGTACCTTCTCTGCTCGTAATTATCAGATTGCTGTGACAAAGGTAACTGATGACCGTTCCTATCATCCTATCCGTGAATATTTGAATACGTTGCCGGATTGGGATCACATACCAAGAATTGACACTTCCTTGATTGATTATCTTGGTGCAGAGGATAACGGCTATGTGCGGGCAGTCAGCCGGAAATCATTCTGTGCGGCGGTCAGGCGTGTCAAAGAACCGGGCATTAAGTTTGATACGATGGCTGTGTTAAACGGTCCCCAAGGCATCGGTAAGTCTACCTTTATTGCAAAAATCGGTATGAGCTGGTACTCCGATAGTCTGAACCTTTCGGATATGAACGATAAGACGGCTGCGGAAAAACTGCAGGGATATTGGATTTTGGAAATCGGAGAGCTGGCAGGAATGAAAAAAGCGGATGTGGACAAGGTGAAAGCCTTTGTATCACGTCAGGACGATAAGTATCGTGCCTCTTTCGGCAGACGTGTAACACCGCATCCAAGACAGTGCATTTTCTTTGGCACAACTAATTCCGAGAATGGGTATCTCCGTGATATTACGGGAAATCGCCGCTTTTGGAATGTCAAAACTCCCGGCACAGGCAAAAAGAAACCGTGGGAACTTACACAGGAAGATGTCGACCAGATGTGGGCGGAGGTACTTTGGTATGTTGGGCAGGGCGAAAAACTCTACCTTGATGCCGAATTGGAAGTTATGGCAAGCAGTGAGCAGAAGGCAGCAATGGAGCAGGATGACCGAGAAGGTATTGTGCGTGAATATCTTGATACACTTTTGCCTGAAAGCTGGGAGAGTATGGACATATACAAGCGTCAGGAATTCATCCGTGACCGTGACAATCCAACCCAGCCAAAAGGAGTGGTACGCAAGGACAGCGTATGCAATCTTGAAATTTGGTGCGAATGCTTCGGAAAGCATAAGGAAGATATTAAGCATTCCGATTCTTATGCGATAGCGTCCATTATGGCTCGTATTGAGGAATGGGAGAAATCCGGGAAGTTTAAGAGCCACCCGTTATATGGCAGGCAGAGAGTTTATACCCGAAAGTAAGCAGACCACTGCACAAGTGGAGTGAACAGCTTGTTCAAGAGGCTGTTCACCCCGACTTGTTCACCTCAAAGTTCCCGTCCTTAGGGGGATTTTTGACACAAGGTGCAACAACACAACTTAATAATGCCAATAGTACAAAAATATAAAAATTAAAGAAATAGAGCGTGTACGAGGGCGCATATACGCACGTAAGAGAAAATTGTGGCGGTTGTGCGTTATCTTGTTCATAGTTAGGAGGTCAGTGATGGAATTTTACAGCGATAGCTATAAAGCCAAGTGCATCAGGAAATTAGAAGAATGGGGCGCACCATTGGATGGCTGGGAGTGCATGATTACTTATGACGTAGCAGACGATGAGGACTATGATGATGCGGTTCTAACCGAGTGCGAACTTTGCGGATGTAAGCGAGTGCGATATGTTCATGTGATGCGGAATCCCAGATATTTTGAGGATATCGAAGTTGGATGTATCTGTGCAGGAATTATGGAGGGAGATATTCTTGCAGCGAAAGAGCGTGAACGTAAATTGAAGAATCGTTCCAGACGCAGACAGCATTTCGTGAAAAAGGAATGGGAGGAGATTTCAGATAACATTTGGGTGAGAACATACAAATACCATCGCCTGCAGATTGTAAAGGATTATTCCGGTCAGTATACGGTAAGCGACAATAGCGGGTGTACGAAGAAATACAGAGGCAGAACGATTGACAATTTTCTCTCTGCATCCTATGCCGCCTATGACCTTGCAGACCCAAACGAAAGCGTGAAACACCATGCGTGAGAAAATCATAGAACAGAAACTTGTAACGGCAGTAAAAAAGCATGGTGGGATATGTCCGAAGTTCGTATCTCCCGGTTTCGATGGAATGCCGGACAGGTTGGTGCTTCTTCCACATGGCAGGTTCGCCTTTGTGGAAGTCAAAGCACCGGGAGAGAATCCAAGACCGCTGCAGCTGGCAAGACACCGATTACTCCGCCGTTTGGGATTTGAGGTGTATGTGCTTGACAGTGAGGAGCAGATTGGAGGGAGGCTTGATGAAATTATCAATTCAATGTGATTGGTGTGGAAAAGAATTTGTAAGGGATGCTGCCCAGTTGAAAGGAAAAAAGCACCACTTTTGTTGTAGACAGTGTCTTGCGGATTTTAGTAATAAAGCAAAGAATCCTGATGAATATGATTCGTTGAAGGACTTTACAAATATCAGTAAAAATATGATACAGATTAATGAGCGTATGAATCCAAGCAGGATGACAAAGGAAACAAGAAAAAAGCTGAGAGAAGCTCATCTTGGAAAAGGTAAATGCACTGGGTATTCAAAAATTTACAGCAGGCTTGCACATCGAGTAATTGCAGAGAAAATCTTAGGCAGACCACTTAAACCAGAGGAAGTAGTGCATCACAGGGATGGAAACCGATATAACAATATTCCAGAAAATTTGGTAGTATTCCCTTCAGTTGGTGAGCATACAAGGTTTCATAGTGAACTTAGATGCTTTTTACGGGAGTTGGAGAGATTGGAGGTGGAGAATGCTGAAACGAAGTGACCTTCATTATTATCAGTCATATTGTGTGGAATACATTAAACAGAATCACACTGCTGCAGTTTTCTTGGATTGTGGACTAGGTAAAACTTCCATCACCTTAACTGCAATCGAAGACTTGCTGTTTGACAGCTTCGAGGTACATAAAATTCTTGTAATCGCACCCCTTCGAGTGGCTTCTGTGACATGGGGAGCCGAAATCGAAAAATGGGAGCATCTGAAAATTCTAAAGTATTCCGTGGCAGTAGGTACGGAAGCAGAAAGAGTGTCGGCACTGAATGCACAGGCGGATATTTATATCATCAACAGAGAAAATGTGCAGTGGCTGATTGAGAAAAGCGGTGTTCCCTTTGACTTCGATATGCTGGTGGTGGATGAACTGTCGAGTTTCAAGAATTATCAGTCCAAGCGGTTCAAGGCACTGATGAAGGTAAGACCGAAAGTAAAAAGAGCCGTGGGTCTGACAGGTACTCCTTCCAGCAATGGTCTGATGGATTTATTTGCCGAATTTAAGCTGCTGGATATGGGAGCAAGGCTTGGCAGGTTTATTGGTCAGTACCGAACCGCCTACTTCTCCCCGGATAAACGGAACGGTCAGATTGTTTACAGCTATAAGCCACTGCCGAATGCCGAACAGCAGATTTATGAGAAAATCTCCGATATTACGATTTCCATGAAATCCACTGACCATCTGAAAATGCCGGAACTTATCAGCACTCAGTATGAAGTGGAATTATCGGAGGAAGAAAAGAAGAAATATGAGGAACTGAAAAAAGACCTTATATTGCAGCTCCCGGACGGAGAAATCACAGCCGCAAATGCCGCATCGCTGACAGGAAAGCTGTCGCAGATGGCAAACGGTGCTGTTTATTCGGATGATGAGAGTATCTTGGAAATACATCAGCGAAAGCTGGATGCTTTAGAGGATATTATCGAATCAGCAAACGGCAAGCCTGTCCTTGTGGCATATTGGTTCCGGCATGATCTGGAACGCATCAAGAAACGCTTTGCTGTGAGAGAAATCAAGACAAGCCGGGATATTGCTGACTGGAACAACGGCAGTATCCCTGTTGCAGTTATTCATCCGGCATCGGCAGGACACGGACTGAATTTGCAAAGCGGCGGTTCTGCCTTGGTGTGGTTTGGCATTACATGGTCACTGGAATTATATCAGCAGACCAATGCCAGACTGTGGCGGCAGGGACAGACGGCAGAAACGGTGGTCATTACACACATCATTGCCAAAGGCACCATTGACGAGCGGATAGTAAAGGTTTTGAAAATGAAGGATACTTCCCAGTCTGCCTTGATAGATGCCGTAAAAGCCAATCTATGAAAAGCAGAGTCAACCTATGACAATCCAAGCCAATCCGAGTGGACTATAAAATTTCGGAGGTAAGGATATGACAGGAAAAGAATACTTATTGCAGGCACGATATTTGGATGAACGTATTCATTCTAAAATACAGCAGATAGAGTCTTTAAATGACTTGGCCACCAGCTGTTCAGCAGTAATTAGTGATATGCCGAGAAACCCCAATCAGGGTGGTAGTAAAATGGCAGATGCCGTTATCAAGATTGTTACCTTGCAGGAAGAAATCAACCAGGACATCAATGCCCTTGTAGAATTGAAACATCAAATAATGGGTGTCATCAAAGCCGTGCCGAATGTAGAGTATCAGACGCTGTTGGAGAAACGCTATCTTTGTTTTATTACTTGGGAGCAAATTGCCGTGGATATGAAATATTCCATGCAGCATATACACCGAATGCACAGTGCCGCACTGAAAGAAATTACCGTGCCGACAAAGGATGAGAGTTAATGTGATAGAATGAGAGTACGTACCTGTGATATTATTATAATAGCGAAAAGCAAAAAAATATAAATGGGCATAACTGTATCAAGCCTTGTTGGTCACACAGACCTTCAGGGCTTTTCTTATGCCTAATTTTAAGGAGAAAGCAATGCCTAGAAAGCCTAAAAGACCATGTTCTTTTCCAGGGTGCCCTAATTTGACTGATGGACGCTTTTGTGAAGAGCATGAAAAGAAAGAAAACAAACGCTACGAAAGGTACGAAAGAAACCCTGCCACCAAACGCAGGTATGGCAGAGCATGGAAACGTATCCGTGACAGCTATGCTGCTGAACATCCATTGTGTGAACAGTGCATGGCTGTTGGAAAGTATGTGGCAACAGCAGAGATTCATCACAAGCTGCCATTAGCTGAAGGTGGTACTCATGACAGAAGAAACCTTATTGCTTTATGTAAAGAGTGCCATGCAAGGATTCATGCGAAAAACGGCTCAAGATGGGCGAGTAAGCCTAAAGAATTTTGAAAACCTAGTGTTTATAGGGCATAGGGGGATGTCAAATCTCTAAACCATAGACAGGGTGGCACGGGCGTGGGGTCTTACGCAAAAAAACGCGAAAGTTTAAGGGGGATTACCCCCATTATTTAAGGAGGTAGTACAAAATTGGGTAAAAGAGGACCTAGTCCGGGTACGGGAGGACGTCCCAGCAAGCCTTTAGCAGATAAGATTTCTGAAGGAAATCCGGGTAAGAGACCTCTGATGGTAATGGATTTTAAGAATTTACCGGATATGCAGGGCGAAGAGATGTCTAAGCCTAGTGAAATGCTCTCAGCCACGCAAAAGGATGGACGAGTTTTGCAGGCAAAAGAAATATATGAGCAAACCTGGGATTGGCTTAATAAACGTGGGTGTGTTTCCTACATATCTCCGCAAATGTTAGAGCGCTACGCAATGGCTGCGGCAAGATGGAAACACTGCGAAGAAATAATAACGGCAACAGGGTATTTGGCAAAGCACCCAACTACCGGAGGAGCAATGACATCACCGTATGTCAGTATTGGACAGAATTATTTATCTCAGGCTAACAGGTTATGGAATGAGATATTTGCCGTTATTAGAGAAAATACAGCAACAGAATATTCCGGGCCAACTAATCAGAATGATTTTATGGAGCAGCTTTTACGCTCGAGGGAGAAACGAAAATGACCAATGAAGAACTATTGCACCTTAGGCTGTTTAGAAATACTTTAAGAAATCATAAGGATAAACTTACTCGCCAACAGCTATGTACTTTGAAAGGGTTAGCTAAGGCAGGCAATCTGACGGGAGCGTATAAAGGTCTTAAAAAAAATATTGGAAAGGAAGGCAAGCTAGTGGATAAGAAAACTACAGAAATGAAACTTGTGCCAATAGATAAATTGGTGCCTTATGTAAATAATGCAAGAACTCACTCCCAAGGACAGATAACTAAACTTCGCTCTAGCCTAAGGGAGTTCGGTTTTATTAACCCTGTAATCATTGACAGCAATTGCGGTATTATAGCCGGCCATGGGAGGGTGCTTGCTGCCAAAGAGGAAGGAATTACTGAAGTGCCTTGCGTTTTGGTTGATTACTTAACCGAGGCACAGAAGAAAGCCTACATCATAGCAGATAACCGTTTTGCTATGGACGCAGGCTGGGATGAAGAACTTTTGAAAATTGAAATCGAATCCTTGCAGGGTGCAGAGTTTGATGTTTCCCTAACCGGCTTTGAGCCTGCTGAACTAGATAAACTTTTTAATACCGGTGATGATGTTAAGGATGATGACTTTGATGTCGATGAAGAATTGAAAAAGCCGACTTTTTCTAAGCCTGGCGATATTTGGACATTAGGCAAGCACAAAGTTATCTGTGGTGATTCTACAGACCCGGCTACTTTTGAAAAGCTGCTGGGAGAAACCAAGGTAAACCTTGTATGTACCGATGCCCCATATTTTGTAGAACTGAAAAATAAGTCAGGCACGATTGCAAATGACAATTTGAATGATAAGCAGGGATATGAATTCCTTTTGAAGGTATTTACAAACTTCAAAAATGCTATGGCACTGGATGCATCAATCTATGAATTCTATGCAACCATGAAAACCCGTGTGTTTTATGATGCGTTTGAAGATGCTGGATTTAAAGTCGGTGCAGGTCTGATTTGGAAAAAGCCAAGGGCACCATTTATGCGCACCGATTGGAAGTTTAATATGGAGCCAATTATATGGGGCTGGCGTAAAGACGGCAAACATATCTGGTATGGAGATCAGAAACAGACAGCCGTCTTTGAATTCGATGGAATAAAGGATTCTGAAAAAGATGGATGTGGGCATCCGTCAAGTAAGCCTGTTCCGATGATAGCGTATCTGATTAAACAATGTACACAGTCAAATGGCATTGTGCTGGATGGTTTTCTCGGCAGTGCATCTACCTTGATGGCTTGTGAACAGATGGATAGAATTTGTTATGGTGTAGAATTGGAACAAAAATTTGTAGATGTGGCTGTGAAAAGATATGCTCAATTCAGAAATGGACAGACAGAAGATATTTCCGTTCTTCGTGACGGCAAGACTATCCGATTTGATGATTTGGAGGTTGAACCAGAAACGGAGGCAAAAAATGAGTAATGTTGTTTACAGCTTTGATGGCAGCGTGGGGTATGGTAAATTGCCGAATGGAATGGTATTCCGATTCGACCGAGATGCCTTTCATAAAATCAGTAATGTAAAATGGTATGCAAGCTGTGAAAGTGGAAGATTCTATATTATAGATTGCCGTGGCAGAAAACTGCACAGTTATTTATTGAATTGCTTGAAAGGATATGAGGTTGACCATATTAGTCTTGATACTTTAGATAATTGTTCAAGTAATCTTCGCATATGCACACATCAGCAGAACCAGATGAATCAGCCGATTCAGAAAAATAATACTTCGGGAGTAAGTGGAGTAAGCTGGTATGCGCCAAGAAATAAATTCAGGGCAAGAATAAAAGTAAACCAGAAAGAAATCCATCTTGGTTATTTTGATACATTTGATGATGCTGTGAAAGCGAGAAATATTGGGATGCGATGTATGTTCGGTGCTTATGGCCGTTATGATAACGTGGGAAAAATACCGCTTTGGATAGAAAAGCAGGTAGCAGAAAAATGCATTCGTTTTGTGGAGTTGTCACAGAACAGTGCATTTTTTGATTTCTGGGCTTTGGAGGTGGCTGCCGATGCGTAAATTAACATTAGGCAGTCTTTTTGATGGCTCAGGAGGTTTTGCTTTAGGTGGTATATTGTCCGGCATCAATCCTATATGGGCATCAGAAATTGAGCCATTTCCTATTAGGGTAACTTCAAAACGGCTGCCAAGCGTACAGCATTTAGGAGATATTAATCAAATAGATGGGGCGAAAATTACACCCGTGGATATTATTACCTTCGGCTCCCCCTGTACCGATATGAGCCTTGCCGGAAGAAGGGCAGGACTGGTTGGCTGTCAGTCGGTACTGTTTTACCAAGCAATTAGAATTATTAAAGAAATGAGGAATGCAACAGATGGAAAATATCCAAGATACATCGTGTGGGAAAACGTCCCCGGAGCGTTCTCCTCAAATAAAGGGGAGGACTTCAAAGCAGTGCTTGAAGCCATTTGCAAAATCAAAACCGAAGATGCTGTTATTCCTGAACTTAAAGAAGGTAAATGGAGTAATGCAGGAAGAATCGTGGCAGAGGATTTCTCCCTTGCCTGGAGAGTTTTCGATGCCCAATATTGGGGAGTCCCCCAGCGAAGAAGACGCATCTATCTTGTCGCAGATTTTGCAGGCAGGAGTGCAGGAGAAATATTATTTGAGTCAGAAGGCTTGTCTGGGTATTCTAAGAAGAGCCGCAGCCCGTGGCAAAAAACTGCCGGAGGTACTGAGGCTTGCACTGGAGAAACAGGCACAATCTGCTTAAATGATCAAGGCGGAGAGCGTATGGGTGTAACAGAAGATAAAACCTCTACGCTTCGTGCTAAATCAAATCATCCGCCTTTGGTGTTTGAAAATCACTCGCAGGATTCAAGGTTTGTAGGGCCGCTTGATAAAGCACAGACTGTGCTTGCGACTTTTGGCACTGGTGGTAACAATCAGCCGTTTGTAATGGAAACACCTAAAACACTGAAAATCCGCAGTGGCTGTGAAGGCGGCGGTAAAGGTGCTTTGGTACAGGAAAATCTTTCAGCCACGCTAGGGTGCAATAATGACCAGACGGTATTTGTGCCAAAGGTCTATGGTATCTGCTCTAAGGACAGTAATTCCATGAAGTCGGATAATCCAAGCAGTGGATTTTATGAGGCAGAATCTTCAAGAACTCTTGATGGCAATGGTGGTAATCCTGCCTGCAATCAAGGCGGTATGGCTGTTGTGGAAAATGTAAAAGCCTTTCACGTAAATCAAAGAGATGAGGTAATAGACCTTAAAGAAAAATCCGGTGCGTTAATGGCACGGCAAAGCAATCAGATGCAGACTTTTGTTTTGCAAGGTTCTATGATTGGCAGGAAGGATGAGAATGGACCGCAAGGCGATGGTGTGAATGAAGATGTGAGTTTTACTTTAAACACAGTAGATAAACACGCAGTGGCATACGGCATTGACCGTGCAGCCTTCAATCAAGGCGAGAATGCCAAGTTTGGATTTACAGTGGAAAAAGAAATAGAACCTACTATTGTTGCTAAAGGACCTGGGGCAGTTGCTGCTCCAACCTATACAAGCAGTAAAGCTTCTTTCTTTACGTCTGCTGAAAACGAGGTTGCAAATACCTTAGTTGCCACGGATTATAAAGACCCGCCTTTGATTAATGATGAAGAAGGCAATGCCTACATAGTAAGAAGATTAACACCTACAGAATGTGCAAGGCTGCAGGGATTTCCGGATTGGTGGTGCAGTGACCTTGGTATTGAAGAACCAAGTGATGCTGATATTCTTTTTTGGACTGAGGTGTTTGAAACACACCGAAAAATAATGGGAACAGCTAAAAAGCCTAAGAGCAGGAATCAGATTATTAAATGGCTTAAAAATCCACATTCGGATTCAGCAGAATATAAGATGTGGGGCAATGGCGTGGCACTAACATGCGTATGTTTTGTTTTGGCTGGTATCGTTTGGGTGCAACAAGACTAAAAGTATACTAGATACTAGGCTTAAATGACTTGATAATAAGTACATTTAGAGCGAATATGTACCTACCAAAACAAAAGGAGGCAATTAGCATGAATGTACATTTTGAAGTCGAAAACAGAAAAGAATTAGTAAAAGCCTTGGAGGAGCTTACCTTAGAGAAAGCAAAATACCTTGGTGTTCCAAGCTGTGCTTACCAAATTGGCAGTTTAACCTTAAGCAAGAACAGCAGCCTAAGCTGGGGAGAAGAAGTAAACGAAACAGCGATGGAAAGACTGCTTGCAGCCCTTGGAGAAAAAGGGTTTGTTACCAAAGAAGGAATTTTAGCAGAAAAGATGTTGAAAAATATGGCGGCTGCTGAAAAGGCTGATGAACCTGCGAATGCAGAAACCGAGCCTGAAATGCTTGATGTAAACATTTCACTGCCAAAAGATATTTTTACACCCGAAACTTGGGAAAACCTCAATAACCTTTTAGCAGCCAAGGGCAGACTTATTCAAAAGGCATTAGGACTTGAAGAATTGCCAGAGGTGATTGATGAAGAGGATAGAGTAACCTTTCCTTGGTTTAAAATAAAACCTTTAGATAACAGCTTGCTTGAAGCCTACAGTAAATTTGTATGTGCCTTGGCAAAGCTTGCCAGAGAGCAAAAACGGGTAAATCCTAAAGAAAAAGAAGTGGAAAATGAAAAATATGCTTTTAGATGTTTCCTCTTACGATTAGGGTTTATCGGCAAAGAATACAAAGAGGTCAGAAAGACCTTGCTTAAGAATTTTACAGGCTCACCAGCTTTCAAAGGGGGTGTCGATCATGCGGTTTCCAAATAGAGAAACAGTTGAAAGAGTACGCAATGAATATCCAAAAGGAACTAGGGTTGAACTAGTGAAGATGGATGACTGCCAAGCACCCCCAATTGGAACAAAAGGCACGGTCTTAGGAGTTGATGATATCGCCAGCATTATGGTAGCTTGGGATAACGGTTCGGGCCTTAATGTAGCCTATGGTGAAGACATTTGCCGTAAGCTTGGAGGCGGTAAATGATGAATGAAATTGTAAAAAAGCAAATTCTAGCTATTCGCGACACAGGCCGCACCAATATGTTTGATGTAAATATGGTGCAGTTTCTTGCCAAGGAATATGGCTACTACGAATTGGTAATGTATTTAGAAGAGCATCGTAAAGAATATGTTAGATTCATCCTCACAGGAGAGCAGTAAAGTATACAGTTTTTATTGCAGAAATAGGTTGCTATTATGTGCGTTTAGAGCGAATATACACATACCAAAAGGTAAACTAAACGAAAGCGGAGGATGAAGATGATGTGGAAAACAGGAGCAATGCTGATTAAAGGTAAAGTTTACAAATACCAAGTAAAAGTTTATGAGGTAGGCAGTGAGTTTGGTATTGATGGCGGTAAGATTTCTAAAGCCTGGATAAGCCTAGACGGCAAAGCGGTGGTAAATTACGATAGAGGCTGGGACATAGAGCCAGTGGATGAAGACGCTGAAATTGCCCTGGCAATACTGATTAAAGAACACAACTAAATAAAATTTTAAAAGAACGGTCCCGTAAGGGGCTGTTCCTCGTACAGTCGCTATAAGGCGGCTATTTTTATTTGTAAAGGTGGTGATGATATTTGAAAAAACTAAAACGGTATAAGGCAACCAAATTTAAGGCAAAAGGCTCTGTATACGATAAAGACGCTGCTGATTATGCCGTAGGTTTTATCGAATGTCTTTGCCATACGAAGGGAACTTGGGCAGGAAAACAATTTGAACTGATTGATTGGCAGGAGCAGATTATACGGGATGTATTTGGAACGATAAAACCTAACGGTTATAGGCAGTTCAATACAGCTTATATTGAAATACCAAAGAAACAAGGCAAGTCAGAGCTGGCAGCGGCAGTAGCACTTCTGCTTTGCTGTGGTGATAGGGAGGAACGTGCCGAGGTTTACGGCTGTGCTGCTGACAGGCAGCAAGCGACTATCGTGTTTGATGTTGCGGCAGATATGGTGCGAATGTGTCCGGCTCTTAATAAAAGGGTGAAAATATTAGCCTCGCAAAAAAGAATAATCTATCTGCCTACGAACAGCTTTTATCAAGTTCTGTCGGCTGAGGCTTATTCCAAGCATGGATTTAACATTCATGGGGTTGTCTTTGATGAACTGCACACCCAGCCGAATCGCAAACTCTTTGATGTTATGACTAAAGGCTCAGGCGATGCTCGTATGCAGCCTTTATATTTCTTAATTACTACAGCAGGTACTGATACCAATAGCATCTGCTATGAAACCCACCAAAAGGCCAAGGATATATTGGAAGGGCGAAAGCATGACAGTACCTTTTACCCTGTAATCTATGGGGCAGAGGAGTCCGATGATTGGACTGATCCAAAGGTTTGGAAAAAGGCTAATCCTTCTCTAGATATTACCGTTGGGATAGATAAGGTAAAAGCAGCCTGTGAATCGGCTAAACAAAACCCTGCGGAAGAAAACTCATTTAGGCAGTTAAGGCTTAACCAATGGGTAAAACAGGCTGTCCGCTGGATGCCTATGGATAAATGGGATGCTTGTAGTTTTAAGGTAGATGAAAAAAGCCTTATTGGCAGAGTATGCTATGGTGGTCTTGACCTTTCAAGTACTACAGATATTACAGCTTTTGTACTGGTATTTCCGCCTTTGGATGAAGATGATAAATTTGTAGTTCTGCCATATTTTTGGCTACCGGAAGAAACGCTGGATTTAAGGGTTAAGCGTGACCATGTGAACTATGATGTGTGGGCAAGGCAGGGACTTATTCAGACCACCGAAGGTAACGTAGTGCATTACGGCTACATTGAGAAGTTTATAGAAGAGTTAGGCGAAAAGTATAATATCCGGGAAATCGCCTTTGACCGCTGGGGAGCGGTGCAGATGGTGCAAAATCTTGAGGGCATGGGGTTTACGGTAGTGCCTTTTGGACAAGGTTTTAAGGATATGTCACCACCTACTAAGGAACTGATGAAACTAACACTAGAGCAGAAAATTGCTCATAGCGGGCATCCGGTGCTTAGATGGAATATGGATAACATTTTTATCCGAACGGACCCTGCCGGGAACATTAAAGCAGATAAAGAAAAATCCACAGAGAAAATTGACGGTGCTATAGCCACGATTATGGCTTTAGACCGAGCAATTCGCTGTGGAAATGATAACGGTGCCTCTGTTTATGATGACAGGGGTATTTTATTTGTCTGACAGGAACATAATTTTAGGAGGTGGTCAAGATTTTAGAAATATTTACAAAGCTTTTTAAGTCCAGAGATAAACCTAAGAACGTAAGTGTAGGCAGTGCCTATCGGTTTTTCTTTGGTGGAAGTACGGCTGGGAAAAATGTAACTGAGCGTTCTTCTATGCAGATGACAGCAGTTTATTCTTGCGTTAGGGTACTGGCAGAAGCTGTTGCAGGTTTGCCCTTACACCTTTACAAATACACGGATAGCGGTGGCAAAGATAAAGCCTTAGAGCATCCGCTGTATTTTCTCCTACATGATGAGCCTAACCCGGAGATGACCTCGTTTGTGTTTAGGGAAACTCTTATGACGCATCTACTTCTTTGGGGTAATGCCTATGCTCAGCTTATCAGAAATGGCAGAGGGGAGGTTGTTGGTATCTATCCGTTAATGCCTAACCGGGTTAGCGTAAACAGGGATGATAAAGGAAATATCTATTACAAGTATTTGCGTGGCCTGGAAGATGCACATTTAAACAAGGAAAACGAAGTTATTCTGCTGCCTTCAGAGGTGCTGCACATACCAGGTTTAGGTTTTGATGGCCTAGTCGGTTATAGTCCTATCGCAATGGCTAAAAACGCTATTGGCATGGCTATTGCCTGCGAGGAATATGGAGCCAAGTTCTTTGCGAACGGTGCAACGCCCGGTGGTATCTTAGAGCATCCGGGTGTAGTAAAAGACCCGGAAAGAGTAAGAGCCAGTTGGAACTCAGCTTTTGGTGGCAGTGCTAATGCCAACAAGGTTGCAGTCCTTGAAGAGGGCATGAAGTACACACCAATTTCCATCAGCCCCAATGAAGCACAGTTTTTAGAAACAAGAAAATTTCAGATTAACGAGATAGCTCGAATTTTCAGAGTCCCACCGCATATGGTTGGTGACCTTGAGAAATCGAGCTTTTCTAATATAGAGCAACAATCCTTGGAGTTCGTAAAGTAACACCCTGGAGCCTTGGCTTATCCGCTGGGAGCAGTCCTTAGTGCGTTCACTTATTTTGCCGGGGGAGAAGGGTAAATATTTTATTAAGTTCAATGTAGACGGACTCCTTAGAGGAGATTATGAAAGCCGCATGAATGGTTACGCTACCGCAAGACAGAATGGTTGGATGAGTGCCAACGATATAAGAGCCTTGGAAAACCTGGACCAAATATCTGAAGAGGATGGCGGCAATTTGTATCTCATTAACGGCAACATGACTAAATTAAAGAATGCAGGCAGTGCGTATTCTGATGCAAAGGAGGTAAATGACAATGAAGAAGTTTTGGCAGTGGAAGAACAAAAAGGTAATAAACCAGGAAAGCCAAGAAGAAGTGCTGGAACGGACGCTGTTTCTTAACGGCACCATAGCTGAAGAAAGCTGGTTTGATGATGATGTCACACCCCAGCTTTTTAAAGAAGAACTGCTTTCAGGCGCAGGAGATATAACCATTTGGATTAACAGTCCGGGTGGTGACTGCATAGCAGCCGCTCAAATCTACAATATGCTGATGGAATATAAGGGGAATGTGACAGTTAAGATTGATGGCCTGGCAGCAAGCGCTGCATCGGTTATTGCAATGGCAGGCAGTAAGGTTTTAATGAGTCCAGTATCCCTGATTATGATTCATAATCCGGCAACTATGGCTTTTGGCGATAAAAGCGAATTTCAAAAAGCTATCGCTATGCTAAGCGAAATAAAGGAATCAATCGTAAATGCCTATGAAATCAAGACAGGTATGGCAAGAGTAAAAATTGCCCGCCTTATGGACGATGAAAGCTGGATGAATGCCAATAAGGCAGTCGAGCTTGGCTTTGCCGATGGTATTTTAAAAAGAAATACCGAGGATATGCTTGAGCCGCCTGTTTTATCCATGATGTATTCTAAGGCTTTGGTAGTAAATTCCTTAAAGGCAAAGATAGCGGCTAAATGTCGTATTGAGCCTAAGGAAGTTGTAAAAGAGTGTTCTGTTGATGAATGCTTAAAAAAATTAGAGGTATTAAAGAACCACATTTAAGGGAGGAATTTAACTTATGAATATTATCGAATTATGTGAAAAAAGAACAAAAGCCTGGGAAACCACCAAGTCCTTTTTAGAAAGCCATCGCAGTGATAAAGGTACGCTTTCTGCGGAAGATGAAAATACCTACAATGTCATGATGGCAGATATTGATGCCTTAGGTAGAGAAGTACAACGTTTAGAAAAGCAGGAGGCAATCGACAAAGAACTTTCTAAAGCAGTGAATCAGCCTTTTACCAATAAACCCGGTATTGCGGCTCTCCCGGATGAAACTTTGGAGAAAATGAAACCGGCACGTTCACGAGGTGCGTATGCTAAGGATTTGTTAAAAGCCATGCGTACTAACTTCAAACAGGTATCCAACCTTTTGCAGGAGGGGGTTGATGCAGATGGCGGTTATTTAGTACCGGAGGAATATGACAAGCGTATTATTGATGCCTTAATGGAAGATAACATCATGCGCGGTCTTGGTACCATTATTACTACATCCGGTCAGCATAAAATTAACATCGCTGCTACTAAGCCTGCGGCTGCCTGGATTGAAGAAGGGGAAGCCTTGCAGTTCAGCGATGCTAAATTTGCACAGACCTTGCTTGATGCACATAAACTTCATGTGGCCATTAAGATTACAGAAGAACTTCTCTATGACAATGCCTTTAACCTTGAAAATTACATCATCACCGAGTTTGGCAAGGCTATGGCTAATGCTGAAGAAGATGCCTTCTTAAATGGTGACGGTACAGGAAAACCTTTAGGTTTGTTTGCTGAAACCGGTGGTGCGACCATAGCTAGTACTTTAACTGCTGCCATTAAGTCAGATGATATGTTGGAACTAATTTATGCTTTGAAACGTCCGTACCGTAAGAATGCCAAGTTTATCTTAAATGACCAGACCTTACTTGCTATTCGTAAACTAAAAGATAACAACGGGGCATATATGTGGCAGCCATCTTATCAAGCAGGCGAGCCGGATAAAATCTTAGGCTATGATGTGTTTACCTCTGCTTATGCACCTGCAAATGCTATCTCTTTTGGTGATTATAGCTATTACAATATCGGTGATCGCGGTACTCGCTCCATGCAGGAACTAAGAGAACTTTATGCCGGAAATGGCATGATTGGCTATGTGGTAAAAGAACGTGTCGATGGCAAGCTTATACTGCCTGAAGCAGTACAAATCTTGAAACTAAATGCCTAGAAAACTGTAAAAGCAGGTGGTGGGTAAAGTGCTGGTAAGTTTAGAGGAAATGAAATTATATCTTAGAGTAGATTCAGAAACCGAGGATACACTTATACTGCAGCTTTTGGAATCTGCTGAAAAAGTGTGTCAGGATGTAATCCGGGCAGATGAAGAAACCTTAAAAAAGTCAAATAATGCCAAAACAGCTATTATGTATACTACCGCCTATTTTTACGAACACAGAGAAGAAGCGGACTATAAGCAGCTTATGCTGACTTTGCGTTCGCTGCTTTTTGGGGACAGAAAGGATGGCTTTTAATGCAGATAGCTAAACTAAATCAACGGGTTGAACTTTTACAACCAATTCTTTCAAGCGATGGCTATGGTGGGTATGCAACAAATTATAAAAAGGTAATATCTCTATGGGCAGAGGTGAAGGATTCCAGGTACAGCGAAAAGCAGGCCTTTGATACACCTAATGCTTTAAGTAACATCACGTTAAAAACCAGAACCTATATCCGCATGGAAAAAGGCTGGCACCTTTTATGGCAGGGCAGAGAATATGAAATTGTTGCTGTAACAAGGTTTTATAAAGACAGTACCTATATTGAAATAGTAGAATATGAAAAGGGTGTATGATGAAATTTCTTGCGAAAGTAACAAGTAGTGATTTGACTAAAGCTATGTCAAGCATCTCAGCATGGGATGGAAAAACGCGTCTGGCTATTGAAAATGCATTGCAAGATAGTACTAAAAATATCGCTAGAGGGGCAAAACAAAAGGTTGCACAGCGTAGCGGCAAGCTAAAAAAATCTATTAAAACAGGTTTTGACAGAAGAAAACCGGAAGGGTTGGTTAAAGCTAAAACCCCCTATGCTCATATCGTTGAGTTTGGTGCTAAGGCGCATATTGTTAGGGCTAAGAATAAAAAGGCTTTATCCATTTCTGCTGGCGGTGATTTATTGCTTAGAAAATCTGCCAAAATTCCTGCCAGAAAGGGAAGGCCGTTTATTAAGCCTGCCTTTGACGCAGAAGAGCCTAAGCTTATTTCTAACATGAAGAAGGTGCTGAATAAATGAAACGTATACCATTAAATGCCTTGCAAAAGGCACTTATAAGCTATTTAACAGCTAATGAAAAAGTGCCTGTTTATGACTATGTACCGGAAACTGCAAGACCGCCATTCATGACTATTGGTGCGTTTAACTGCAAAGAAGCCGGGACAAAGTATGAGGATATGGTGGAGGTCACAGTTCAAATCAATATTTGGTCAACCTATAAGGGTAAATTTGAAATAAACAGTATTGCTAACAGGGTAATAGTATTGCTGCAAACAAAGCAAATTGATTTAAGTGAGGATGAGTTTTTAGCAGTTCGCCAACAGGTGGACTTTTTTGAGGCTTATCCTGAAGAAGAAACAGGATATAACGGAGTGATAAGCCTTATAATGCTTATTCAAAATTTACAAAGGAGTGAAAGCTAATGGCATATACAGTATTTGCAGAGCCTGCCAGCACCAGTAAGGCAACGGCGGGTAAGGATTATCTTTTATATGTGAACACAGGAGCAACAGAAACAAGTCCAACCTGGACTTTAGTTGGCGGTCAAAGAAGTGGTGATTTATCTCGTAAGGCAGATGAAATTGATGCATCAGATAAAACCAGCGGTGGTTGGAAGGCAACACTTCCAGGCTTAAGAAGCTGGTCGATTGATTTAGAAAGTGTCTACCTTGCAGGAGATAGCGGAGCCAAGTTTTTAGAAGCTGCCTTTTTGAACAACAAACAGGTACATATTAAATTTGAATACCCTGACAAAAGTTATCTTACGGGGTGGGCTGCACTTACCGAATGCAGTTTATCTACCCCTCATGATGATGTAGCGACCTTAAAGGGAACTTTGTCCGGGGCGGGTCCTTTATCTGATTTAATTACAGGAGGAAGTGCAGATGCGTAAGATAGAATTTCCGCTTTTTGGAGAAAATGAGTATATGTTTTTAAATATCGGCAGGCTTATAGATATTGAACGCATGACAGGAAAGCCTGCCGGAGATATTATTAAAAATCAAAGTTTGGATCTTGGTATGCTTACCATTATTTTAAGCGTGGCACTGCGTCATCACAAAATGCGTACACCTCAGTGGTATGCCAATAAACTGCAGGAGCTGGTGGATGAAGGGATTGATTTAGAAATCGACATTCAAATTCCGGTAGTTAAATGTATCGCGGGTTCTGGCATCTTAGGAAAAGCAGTGTATTATAAACTGTTTCCGGAGGAAATGACAGAATCAGTAAGTGAAGAATTGGAAAAAGAGAGAAAAAACTAAGGGAAGGGCAAACGGCTCCTTCCTTTTTTTCTTGGCTGGAATGGGCAGAGGGTATAGCCTATGGCCCACTTGCCCTAAAGCCAAATGAGTTTTATGCTCTTAGTCCTTTTGAACTTACCAAGCTTGCGACAGGCTATGAAAGACGAAAACTAAATGTATTGTGGACTGCTTCATATTTTACGGCTAACCTCATGGCAACACAGGTAAAAGGAATTACTCCGGAGAAACTGATGAAACCATTCCTGCCAAGGAAAACCTCTGGCGCAAAAGAAGCGGAACGAGAAGAATTTTTTAAAGAATTTTATGCCCAAAGAAAGGAGGCGGATGAATGTCAACCGTAGCAGAACTCTTGGTAAAAATTGGAGCGGATTCCTCGGATTTAAGAAAAGAAATAGCAGCAACCAAAAGACAGCTTAGAACCGCCTTCGGTTCTGAAGGCTTAAATCTGTCCGGCAAAGCAGTAAACGTACTTGAAGGCCTTGGTGCAGCTTTAGGTGCTTTAGGCGTTTATGCTGTAAAAGCAGGAGGAGAACTGCAAAATGTTCAGGTAGCAATGACAAATATGCTGGGAAGCGCCGAAAAGGCCACAGCTTTTGTAAAAGAACTGCAGGATTTTGCGGCACATACCCCTTTTGAATTTAATGATGTTACTAAAGCCAGTCAAAAGTTTTTGGCTTTTGGTTTTACGGCTGAGCAGATTATACCAACTCTTACTGCCGTGGGTGATGCTGCGGCAGGTGTAGGAGCTGGTCAAGATGGTGTAAACAGATTAACCATAGCTTTAGGGCAGATTGCCGCAAAAGGAAAGCTGGCAAGCCAGGAAATGATGCAGATTACCGAACTTGGCATTCCTGCCTGGCAGCTTTTAGCAGATAAGCTGGGAACAGATGTTGCAACGGCCCAGGACATGGTAACTAAGCGTATGGTAGACAGCCAAATGGCATTAGATGCATTAGTAAGCGGTATGGAAATCCGTTATGGCGGTATGATGGAGCAGCAAAGCAGTACTATTTTAGGTACCTGGTCTAATCTTATGGATGGTTTGGGGCAGGTTGCTTCTCAAGCTGGCCTGGCTATTGCAGAGGCACTGAATTTACCGGAACTGTTTAGTGGTATTGGCGAGTGGCTCAGTAATTTTGCATCTGTTTTGCAGGAAGGCGGTATTAGAGAAGCCATACTAAACTGTATCCCACCGGAGGTACAGCTTGCTATTATTGCTTTTGGAACAGCTTTAACAGGAGTTGCTATTCCTGCCATGTACGCAGCAGGTGCTACTGCCCTTGCGATGGCAGCACCTTTTGTTACGGCAATAGGAGCTGCAGTAGCTGCGGCTGCTCCTTTTATAGCAGTAATAACGGCTATTGGAGTAGCTCTTTATACACTCTGGGCAAAAGGGATAAGTATAGCCGATGTATTTCAATTGATGGGAATAAAGACCGAAGCTTTATCTCAGGCAGGAAGTGCATTGCAGTCAGCTTTTTCTGCAGTTGGTAGTTTGCTTTCATCGGTTCTTACGGCCTTAAGACCGTTGTTTGTAGCATTTGCAGCAGTCGTAGGTGTAGTAATAACAGGAATACTACAATATTTTGGCATGCTTATCACAGGAGCAGCTTATCTTTTAGAGATGGTTGCGAATGTACTTGAAGGTATATGCAGTGCTTTTGAATGGATGGTTAATGGTGTAGGCTCAGCATTGGATGCGGTTGCCTCTGCTTTAAGCGGTATGGCAGATAGTGTTTTGCCGGCTTGGGCATCAAGCGGACTTGCTACAATTTCTAATTTTGTTAGCAGTGCAATAAGCTGGCTGTCCAGCTTGATTTCTAAAATCTTTGAAACTAATGCGGCCTTAAACAGCGTAGGCGGAGATAATTCCGAAGATGGTGCAAATAGTAGTCCAGTACCCAAAAAGGAATGGAAAATGCCGGATTTCAGTAATTTTAAAGGCAGTAGCGGCGGCACGGTACCAACCGGAGCAGGCGGTGGAGGACACGTAGGTGGCGGAGGCCGTGGCGGTTCTGGAGGAGGTAAGGCAGGCAGTATAGACAATACGGCCTCTAAAGCTGCCAGCACTTCTAAATCCATTGAGGAGGAATGGGTACGAACTTTTAACACTAAATCCCAGCTTGTAGATCGCTGGTATAAAGAAGAAACTGCTGAACTTGAGAAATCAAAAACGGCTAATGAAAACTATGAAAGAGATAAACAGCGTTTAACCGAGTTATATGCTCAAAAACGGATAACAGCTTTGCAGGAGGAAGCAAAAAAAGTTCAGGATATAAGAAACAGCATAAGAGATGCCTTTTTTGCATCAGAAGAATCTGGCAGTGTATTAAAAGCGGATGCCGCTGCTGCAGAGCTTGTCAAAATGCAGCTTGAGCATGAAAAAGCGACAGCGAGTATTGAAGAACGCTGGACTAATCTTTCTAATACGTTTATTGGTTTAACTGCAAGTGAGAAAGAAGTATTCATTCAGGCGTTAAAAGAACGCAGCATTGCTTTTGAGCAAAGCGAAACGGGAGAACTTGATTTTCATAAACAAATGCTGAAAGACAAACTGGCAGAGGATAAAGCTTATGAAGATACCAAGGCAGAGTATCATGCTCAGTGCAAGGATATTCAAGCCAATATTGATGAGGCTTACCGCACTAATGACCTTGCAAGACTTCAAGAAGTATTAACCGAGGAGGCCGCCATTCGACTAAATGATATGGAGGCACAAAAGACCATGCTTGATACCTATAAGCAGGCTTTTTTAGATGCTCATACTACAATTTCTCAAATGACAGCAGATTTATATGGTACGGCATTAACAGGCTTGGAGGATGCTTTTACTAATATCCTTACTAATGCCAAAAGTGCTAAAGATGCTTTTGCTGATTTAGGTAAAAGTATGCTTAAGGTAATAGCACAATATTTTGCCAAGCAGGCAGCAGGTATGATTTTATCTCATGTTATGGGGCAAAACCTGCAAAAAAAAGAAGCCGCAACAAGTGTGGCACAATCTGCTGCTGAATTATCTGCGTGGGCACCTGTGGCGGTAGCTTATGAAACTGTTCATCCGGGTTCTGCCGTCAGAGCCTTAGGGATGGTTACAACCTCGCTTACTACGGCAGCCGCATTAGGCACTTCGCTTTTAGCGGTATCTGCGGTAGGAACAGGTGCTAAAAGCAGCGCAGATACTGTATCGGTGCAAGGGTATGCCAAGGGTGGATATTTTACAGGCCCTGCTCTAGGCATTATTGGTGAGGGTGTGGATAATGAAGTGGCTATGCCATTAAATAGGGCAGTATTTAACAATATTGCAGAAGGAATTGTTGAGGCCGGGGCAAATAGAAATGCAACGGTAACCCAAAATATTTACGGGGATATTAACGATGCCGCTGATGTAGAGGATTTGTTTGAAGGCTTAAGCAATATGGTGGCAGCCGGGTTAAGAGGTGTGTAATATGAGATTCCCGACAAGAGCAGAGACAGAAAACAACTTAAAAATTTTAAAAGAAAACCATGAATATGTACTTCCAACGGGCTGGTCTTTAGCAGATGCAGGCAGTTATGATTTTAATAATAAAATTGAAGACAGAGCCTTTTCTCACGGCGGTGACGTAGTTGGTGATGGTATGGTTAAAGGGCACACCATTAAGGTGAAATTTTCCGTGCAAAGCGATGATGAGTTTAATCATGATGAGCTTTTAAACCGTGCCTACAGGTATTTTTCTCAAACTGACTATAAGCTTTATTGTGGTCGTTCTGACAGATGCTTTAATGTGGCGGGCATCAGTAAAATTACTCATGAATATGAAAATGGTTTTAAGCAGCGGTGGAGCAATATTACGGTAAGCCTTCTTTTAGCAGATCCATTTCGTTACCAGGCTCAGGAAAGCCTGGTGGTTTATGAGTTTCCCACCGAGGCATATCAGGCAGAAATGGTACTGCATAATCTTGGAAGTGTGGATACTCCGTTAACCTTTAAGTTTATTCCTAAAATAAAAATGCATGCCATAACAGTCTGGCATGCGGAAACTAAAAAGCAATTTAAGCTTAGTGATGCTCTTTTAATAACTCCGGCTTTTACGGTAATTAATGCTAAAGAGGGGACTGTATGGAGAAACACCTCTAACAGCATTAACGCATTTAATGGACAATTTCTGCAGGCTATTCCCGGTAAAAATACCTTGTACTATACTGGAGGCTCAGGCAGATTGGAAATTGCCTATACTAACAGGTGGTTTATATGAATTTTACTTTTGGCAGAGGTATTTTAGGCAGATTTATTTTCACCGGAAAAATTGGTGGTAAAACTAATGAAACGCCCAAAGGAGAAACTAAAAAGTATTACCCAGGACAATACACAGTTATTGCCTATGCTGATGATGGAACAAGAACTGCATTCTTTGGCAGTGGCAGTGAGAAGAATTCTCTAAGCAAGGTGACTTTTGAGATAACCAATACGGGCTGCGGCAGCTCAGAATTAACCTTCAAGACTTTGCCTAAGAACAGTGAACTTAGCTATATGCAAAGAATTGATATTCATCTGTTTGGAGATGAGCTGCCCTGGTATTCCGGGTATATTATTACAAGGCCGGTGGAAGGTTCTACAGAAACAGAGTTTAAGTTTACCGCACATGGTTATTATAACCGTCTGGAAAAACTGGTGCTGTTTGAAACCTACGAAAATATGGACTCGGGTGCAATAGTGCGGGATATTGCAGTAAAGGCAGAAAAAACGCATGGAATAATTTATAATTCCAGCAAAATAAGTGATGCTGGGTATACAATTACGAAATTGGTCTTTGATGGGGTAACAGTAAAAGAAGCTCTTGCAACCTTGGCGGATTTTGCAGTTGATTATGTGTATGGCGTGGATGAATATCGAAATTTATATTTTATGCCAAGAGAAACAGCTATCAACGAAGAGGCTCGTTTAACAGTAGGAAAACACATCAATAAATATATTCCTTCCTGGAATGTAGAAAAAATAGTAAATTGGGCCAGGATAAAGGGCGGTAATATAGATGATGAGGGTGAGCAGTGGCTGTGCGTTATTAAAGATGATATAAGCATAGCTGAATATGGAAGAAGAGATAAGATTTGGACACTGCCGTCAGCCTATGAAGTAGCAGATGCTGTAAGGTGGGGGACAAATCAAATCCAACAGTACAAAAATCCCATAAAATCAGCAAAGGTAAGCGGTGTAAGATTAGATTATCCGCTTGTGGACGGTACATTTAACGTAAGGCATATGACAACCAAGGGTCAGGCACAGATAAGAACTCTATCCGGGGATACACATGAGTATCCCATCACCAAGGTGAAATACACAATATCTGCCAGTGGGGGCATTGCAGCAGATTTAGAACTGGGAGAGCCGGTATTCTCACTGGAGAAGTATTTATCGGATATAGAACGCAATGCTCAGAATATAGAACAGTCGCAGTCTTCCGCAATTAAGCAACTGACTGGGATTTAAGGAGGTAATTAGGTGGCAATAAAAGACTATAGACTAGACCCATTTTTAAATGTTATTAACATAAAGAAAATAACCGGAGAATACCATCAAGTACCCAATCAAAGTCCGTATACCATAAGGCTTAATGAAGTGCCGCAAAAGACGGACCCTACCTCACTTAATATATGCTTTGCTGATGCAGCAGTGCTTACAGAAGTGGCAGCTCAGCCTGCACAAGGGCAATATTGGCCAGATTATAATACAACGGCGCATGGGGTGGAGGATTGGAATACAGGCACTATTTTATTTAATGCGGCGGATGCCGGAAAGATAATTTATGCCAGCTATAACGGAATAGGAACGCTTGTAGATGATAGAGTTCAGGATATGCTGGAGCTGGCGGTTACGACAAGTACGCAGCCGGAAAGAGATATTGTATGTTCGGGGAGTGCCGTAAGCTACGATTCTACAGAAACCTCCGGTGGCGGTAATTTAAGCTCAGGGTACGTTAGGGTAAGACAGCACAGGGGACTTCCGGCAGGAACTTATACTTTAAGGCAGGTAATTCAGCACTTAATAAACCGCAGTCAGACCTTGGAATTTGTAAAGGGTACTGCTTATCACAATTGTGATTGTGACTGCGGTGACGATATGTAGGGGGGAAGTATTGTGATTTCTATAGACAGTAATTTTAATATTGAGGCTTCGCAGTATGACACCTATACTATTAGATTTAAACTTAAAAATTATGTACTGACCGCTGATGATAAGTTTCACTTTTCCATTAAGGCAACATCCAATTCTTCTGATGTGGTGTTTTTAAAAGATGTATATAACGCAGGCCAAAGCTATGTAGATTTAGCAATAGCCTTAGGGGAACTGGATACTCTTCCTCCGGATACTTATGTTTATGATGTAACCATCATTAACAAAAGCACCAAGAAGATTACCACCCTCATTTGGTCAGCCTATTACATGATTAAGGGGGTGGCACATAATGTCGATTGATTTAGAGGTTGAAGTAAGCGGCTTAAATAATGCTGACAGTCAAAGTTTGGAAGTTGGAGAATATGGCGCAGAGGTGGCGAAGGAGTATGCTGACAAGGCTTTTGAGTATGCCGAAAGTGCTAAAGACAGCAAAAATCTTGCTGAAAGCTGGGCAGAAAGTACAAGCGCACCTACAGGCGAAGGAACTCGCTCTGCCAAAAGCTGGTCGGATATTTCACGGCAGTGGGCAGAAAGTGGTGCTGAGCCTGATGGGGTAGTAGGTGCAAAATCATCTAAGACCTGGAGCAATCTTTCCAAGGATTATGCCAATGCGGCTTCTGAATCCGCAATAGCTGCTAAAAATAGTGCTTCTGCATCAGCAGCTTCTGCAAAAGCAAGCAGTGACCGTGCCAAGGTAGCAGCACTATCAGAAACTAATGCTGCAAGCAGTGCTGTTTGTGCTAAGCAAAGTGCGGATACGGCAGCGACAGCACTAACTAAACTTGAAAATGTGGACTTGCCTTTAAAGGCAGATGTGGCATCGCCAACTTTTACAGGAACACCTAAGGTGCCAACAGCAGCAGTTGGAAACAACTCGCAGCTTATTGCTAACACGGCTTTTGTGCAAGCTGCCGTGGCAGCTTTAGTAGCATCTGCACCGGGAACACTGGACACTTTAAAGGAGCTGGCGGCTGCTTTAGGTAATGATCCAAATTTCGCTACAACCATTACCAATTTAATCGCTGACAAACTGGACAAAACAGCAAATGCAGTAAGTGCTACCAAAGCTGCTCAAGATGGCAATGGAAATAACATTGTAAACACCTATGCTACAAAAAACGAAGTAAATGGCGGAATTACAAATCTTGCCAAGGTGGCCTCTACAGGAAGCTATAATGACCTTTTGAACAGACCGACCATTCCATCTAAAACGAGCCAATTAACAAATGATAGTAACTATGTTGTTAAGGATGCAGGCGGCAATGTGACCATTGCAGGCACTTTAACAGCGGCAAAGGTAGTTAATGCTTATTATAATGACTATGCTGAATTTTTCCCAAGAGGCGAAGCAACCGAGCCGGGAGATATTATTGCCTTAGCTGATACGGAAAAAGAAAGCTATGTTAAGGCAACAGAGGGGTCTGTTATGGTGGTTGGTATACATAGTGATGAATATGCACAGATAATTGGCGGTGAAACAGATGAAAACGGCAATGTAGATATTGAAATGGTTTTGCAGAAATATATTCCTGTAGCCCTAGCAGGCAGAGTACACGTTAAGTATTATGGAATGGCAAAAGCGGGAATGAAGGTTGTGCCATCAGATATACCGGGTGTGGGCAGAGCCTTTGTTGATGGAGATAAAGAGGAAAATGTTGTGGGCAGAATTGTTGAAGGTGATACGTTCCAAAATGTACGTAAGGTCAAGGTTATGGTTAGGAGGCAGTAATGAGTAAATTTTTAAAACGTAAAGTACATACGGTATTCTTAATGCTTGGCAACAGTTGCAATATGAACTGTAAATATTGTTTGCAGCATCCCTTGATAACTCGCCAGCTTACAAACAAGGTTAATCCTGAGATTTATGATTTTCTTAAAGAATGTGCGGAAGAACTAGGCGGAAATCAAAAACTTCATATTCAGTTTTATGGTGGCGAGCCACTTTTATATTTTGAAACTATTAAAGAAGTTGTTAAACGCACAAAGGACTACTGCTGGTTTTCGGTAATAACTAATGGTAAGGCGGTCACCAAAGAAATGGTGACTTTTTTTAATACCTATAATATGCCTGTAACTATTTCCTGGGACGGACCTAATGTTTTAGAAACTCGTGGATATGATGTGTTTGCAGTTGAAGAAAAGCGTAAACTGCTTTTAGATATTGAGCAATTGGGATTATCTGCGGTTCTCAGCAGTAAGGCCTATCCCTTGGAAATATTAGCGGCTTTTCAAAGTATTTCAGATGAGTACTATAAAATTCACGGGTACCAGGTGAACATAAATGTTGATGAAATATTTAACACCGGGGATTTGCCGGAGGAGTTATTAAACCTAGATTACTCCAGAGTAGAACAAGAGATGCTGGAGCTGGGAAAATATTACCTGGAAACACGGATAGGTAGCAGGAAAACTAAGCTGTCAGATTATACTAAGCTTTGCTATATAGACAGGTTTTTTGGCACCTTAAAACGTTTTTATGTAGAAGGTAACGGAAAGTTTAATAGAAGTTACTGCTCCTGTGGTAATGGCTATGATGTTTTAAATCTTGACTTAGAAGGTAATTTATATCCCTGCCATAATACCAGCCATCAGATTGGAAAAATAAGCGATGAGTATTTTAGTTATTTGAATAAAGTGCTGGCTGTTGATAATACAAAGCTTTATAAAGTGAAATGTGATAAATGCCCGGCAGTAGCTTTCTGCCGGGGTGGGTGTAAGCTTATCAGCAGTAAAAACAGAGCTGAAGGTTATTGCAGGCTTAAACAAGCAGTTTTTTTACCGATAGTTTCAGTGTTTGAAGAGTATGGCAGACAGATGGCAGGTGAGGCTAATGGCGGTTAATGGAGCAATAACAAAGACTATTTTTAGTGATCCTACGGTTACAACAAGCCAAAAAATTAATCCGGTGCATATAACTGAGTTAAGAGCTGCAATAACAAGGCTGCAGGGGTATGCTGCAAATGTAGATAACTGCGGAAATTGTACTTATTGCCAAACTTGCCAAGGGGCCACCTGTCAAAGTGCGGCTTGTCAGAGTGTATCTTGTCAAAGCATATCGTGCCAAAGCTGTCAAAGTTATACCTGCCAAAGCATGGAGTGCAACTGTGATTGCAGCGATGATATGTGAGGTGAGTAAATGGCATTTACAGATACAACTTTAAGTTCAGGGATTGCTGTAAAAAAAGTTCATGTAACGGAGCTTGCAACGGCATTAACGACCTTAGCCACAAATGCTAATAAGGCATCTGCTGTTAATCTTAGTGGTTTAACTTACACCAAGGTGGTGGCTGCCAATATAATGCTTTTAAGGACGGCCGTTAACAATTTGGAAACTAGCTTTTCCGGTAACTGCTGTCAGGCTAATTGCTGCCAGACCTGTCAAACTACGTATTGCCAAAGCACGTATTGCCAAAGTTGCCAAGGGTGTCAAACGTGTCAGGGCTGCCAGACGGTAAGATGCCAGTGGTGTCAGACACAATGCAGAAATTGTAATTGTGAATGCAATTGCAGTAATTGCGATTGCGGTGATGATTCATAAGGAGGTCAACATGATTATTAAAGGGATGATTACAACGAATGATGGCCCTGTTGATATAGCAGAGCTAAAAGCCGGGCATAAAATTTTAAACCAAATGCATAGAGCCTTTGCTGTTAGTAAGGTGGAGAATATGAAGGCTTCTGAGGGCTATACTTTTGAGAAAAATCCCAATCTTATAGTGACCAAGGGTACGGTGGTAAAGACCATGCATGGAGATAAAAAAGTAGAAGAACTTTCAGGCAAAGAGTTTTATATGGCTCAGCCCAATATGCGTATGGTGAGGGATAAAGCAGTACAGCTTAAGAAAAAATATACTGCTTATAAGGTAATAGCAGAAGGAGCAGGCTCTATATTTGCCGCAAATTACTCTTTGAAATTGGAGGACAGCAATGCTTAAAATTTATTTTAATGAAAAGTCGGATTCACAGCATAAGCTTAAAATAAATATTAAAGATCTATGTGTTACGGTAGAGGTAACGGCTATCTACCCGGCAGGGTATGGTAAGGATACTATTGAAACTTTAAGGCCATATAACAGCTATTCTTTGATAAGCAGTATGGGTAAAGTTAAAAATTACAGAAAGATGAGTAAATCCGATTTTAAGTTTTTAGATTTAAACCGATTGGGAGTAAGTGTAAAGCTAGATTTTGCCGAACTTTTACATCTATATGGTACGGCTGATGTTTTGCAGCTTGATACCGGGATTATTGGGGGTTCAGAGCGCGATATTGTTATCCGCATTTTTGAGGGTAAACGTGAAAATACAGAAATTATAGCTGATGAGGAATATGAAATTCTAACTTTTAACTCCGATGATTTGGTAACAGGTGACCATCCCAGAATGCACTTGTGGGACAGCTATGCATTAAAGGTTGGGGATAGGCTCCTTATGGCAAATAGAAAGGGAATGCCTTTGAGCGGTGATTTTACAGTGCCTGTTACATTGGAAAGCGGTAAAGACTATGTGGAGTTTGAAATCATCAAATATAAGGGAGCTTTTGAAGACGCAGTGCTTTCAAGGAGCATTGATGATGATGATGTAACAGTAGAAAGCACCTGCGGTGTAATTAATAATCGCCGGGTACAGCTTGAAAATGGCAAAGGCAGTTTTAGACTATATCCTATGGGTCATACAGGGATTTTTAAGATTAAACTGGGACGAAAATGGTATGAAGTTTGGAATGAATATAACCTTATGATGGGAGATTAGAATGCAGATAACTATTTATATGGGCAGCAGGTGCAATTTAAATTGTGCCTACTGTCATAGAGAAGCAGATGCAAACGAGACAACAATATCATCGAAACTGTTGGAAAAGCTGCAGAAGGTGGATAATCTGACGGTTAAGCTTATGGGTGGAGAACCAACTTTGTATATGGACGAGATAAAAAAGGTTGTAAAGGCCGTGCCTAAGGCTAAATTCATTATCTGTACCAACGGAGTTAATTTGGATAAATATCTTGCGTTTTTCAGAGAACATGATTTTTTAGTGTGCATCAGTTACGATGGCGATAATAATGTAAAACGCGGCTTTGACCCGTTTAGTAAGGTAATAGACTACCCTAAGCTTGCTGTATCCACAACAATCTATCATGGGCATACCGATTTAAAGACAATTATTAAAAACTTTGCCGAAAAAGAACGGATTATAGGAAGAAGGCTATCCTTCTTTCCTCATTTTGCACATGCCACTAACAGTAAAAATGATGGTTATTCCTTAAGTTTAGGTGATGCCGATTACATTTTAAAACAGTACCAAGAGCTTGTAGGAAGTTATATGGAGCAACGGTTTAAATACGGAGTACGTAATTTTCGCTACGAGGGTATGTTTACCGGACTTTTAAAACGATATAAAAGCAATTTTAAATATGGTGAAACTTACTGCGTAAATAAGGATTTAATGAAGTTTAATGCTCAAGGTAAATGCTTCAGCTGCCTATATATACGAGATGATGAACTAAGTGAAGACTGGCAAACCGAGCAGCAAATTATTCTGGAGAGATTATACCCGGAATGTAAAAGCTGCCCGGTTTATTTTATGTGCGGCGGTGGCTGCATTAAAAGCAAGAGTCATGATATCGAGTGTTATCTAAATAAAGAACTGTTTAGCTGGTTTAAAGCAGAGTATGAAAAGTGGAAGGAGGATGGGCATGCTGACTAAAAACTTATTTATTTTTCCTAACGCAGTGAATAGAAAAAATGATATAGAAACTATCAAGCTTAATACAAAAGGTAAGGTTTTAGAGTTTTTCCATAATGGGAAGGTGAACATTATTGACACAGAACTGCTTAGAGATGGCAGTTCTACGGTAATTTTAAATAACGGCATTACAGATAATACTTATGTGCTGTACAACTTTCGTGAAGTTCTTCAAGTATTGGATATGCTCCCCAGTGAGTTTCTTACTAACCTGTCTCAGAGGTGTTTTATGCAGCTTGATAAAAGTGGCGGTGAAGTGTTCATTAAGTTATTTTTGCTAAAAGTAATGAATGAGCTGCCGAGTGATACCGATAATTTTAGCTGCTTTGCCCACCAAACCTTAGATTATATTCACGAGCTGGATTGGAAGTATAGTTGGACGGTTAAAAACATGAAAGGCAGCCTTGAGAGAGATATTTTAAAGTTAAGCTTTGAAACAGTTATATCAGACTTTTGGAAAACACCTGTGTTTATCAGCCATGCAGGGCAGAGTTTTCGGGTAATACCCGGAGTTAATGCGGTGGTATTTAAACACATACCTACAGAACAGGTTTATTTTGGTACAGCAAATTGCAGATACAAAGGAAGAGCTATTGATCTAGACAGGCTTTTGAGGGGGATTTAGTGGTGGAAGTATTAACTAATAACTGGGTTAACCTAGCCGTGCTGCTATTGCAGTGCGGTTTTTTAGAATTTGGCTACAGACTTTATAAGGATTATAAGAAGCATCATAACGAAAGAGAAAGTAAAAACAAGGCTGTGGATGTAGCAATCCGCAGCCTTTTAAGAACAGAGATTATAAGCTTGTGCTACAAGGCTGAAACCCAAGGATATATTGCCTTGTATAACCTGGAGAATTTAACAGATATGTATCAGGCTTATCATGAGCTGGGCGGTAACGGCAGTATTTCGGAAATATATCAAAAAGCAATGAAACTGCCCAATATGCCAATCCATCGGGAGGTGTGATTTTGTTTGATAATGTAAAGACTGTTTTTAGTAAAACAATAGCTGCGGCAAAGAGAAATCTTAATAAAATGAAAAAACCAATTAAGACGGTGATCACAGGCTACTTTATGCTGGTAGTACTTTTGGTAATTACTTATTACACCGCCTGGCTGTATCAAAGCTGTAATGGGCAAATTGTGATGAGTGACCTGCTTGCCGTGATTAAGGAAATGATTGGACCTGCCATGATAGGATTTATGACCTTCATAGCGGGTTGTTTTATTGATATGAACAATAACGGCATACCGGATAAATTTGAGGAGGATAAAACCCATGAGAAAAATAACATTAGATGAACTAAGAGAAATGGCTAAAGAGGCCAAAGGCTATATTGATAATATTTACGTGCATTGGACGGCGGGAAGGTATCATCAGTTCTTTGGTGATTACCATCTCAATGTAGACTCAGATGGCAGTATTTATGCCAGTACCGATGATTTGACAGAGGTGCTGGCACATACCTGGCACAGAAACAGTAGAGCGATTGGTATATGTATGGCAGGCTGCTATAATGCAAAACCCCATAGCGGCTACAATACGGATTTTGGCGATTATCCGCCTACCCAAGACCAGATTGACGGAGTGGCTAAAGCAATTGCGGTGCTTTGCGATGAACTTGGCCTACCTGTGGATTACCGCCATGTTAAGACTCACTGCGAGGCAGCCGAAGAGGATGATTATGGGCCGACTACTACTTGTGAGCGTTGGGACTTGTGGTATTTGCCTGATATTCCTGCTACGGAAGAATTAAAGCCTGGTGGAGAGGTAATTCGAGGTAAAGCCGCCTGGTGGCAGAAAAATATTTAATAACGCCTAAAAAACGGCTCTCCACAAGCCTTTCTAAGCCGTTTTATTTTAGGAGTTGGTACGATTTGACCTATGAAAATTTAAGAAAAAGAAAATTACACTTTGTAGAAACCTTATTTTAAGTGAGGTGGTGAGATGCTAAATGTTAAAAAGAAATATGTGGTTGTTGGTGCTGTTATTTGCCTGGTGCTTATGGCTGCCGGATACTACCTATGCGGCAGAAGTGGAGTATCGGATAACGGCATCCGAATTGAATCAGCTAGAGAACAACTTGAGCAGGCTGAAGATCATCAACGAGAAATCACAGATGGAATTGAGGCTGCTGAAGAACGAACTGAAGCTATCCAAGGAAGAATTGACCAAAGCCAAGAACGAATCGATTCTGCTGAAAACAGAGCTGATAGCCTTGAAACAAACCTCTCAGACGCAGAGCGAATTATTGCAGAGTGCCAACAAATCCTTAGAAACATACGCAGCCGAGGAGAAGAAAAAGAAGAGGGCAATTAAGACGCAGCGTAATGTGGCTTATGGCTTAAGTGCGGTTTTGCTTTATGCGTTGGTAAGGAAGTAAAAAAGCATTCCATCGAAACACAAGACACAAGTGACACAACCGGCATGGAAAAACCCTATACGTGCGTATGTGCGCTCACGAGTGCGCCTGCCACTCTATAAAATAGAAAAATAATTATATAGTAATTCTTGTGATACTTGTGATATTTGTGTACTGACTTGATGCCCGTCTTGGATTTTATTCTTGGTGGGCATTATTTTTTTGCCCTTTTGGTTCTTGAATGATGTGTTTCTGTCCTTTCACTGTTAGAGGCGATGACCTCATAACGATGGGAGGTGTCAGCAGTGACAGAAAATCAGAAAGCTCAAATCTGCGCACTCCGAAAACAGGGTGCCGGATATATGAAGATAGCACAGCAGACAGGCATTTCACAAAATACCATTAAATCATTCTGCCGGAGGAATAACCTCACTGGCACGGAGAAACCCAATGTGCCGACCACAGACGGTGCAGTCTGTGAATGCTGCGGAAAAGCAATGGTGCAGATGGAAGGCAGAAAGAAAAAGCGATTCTGCTGTGATGCCTGCAGAAATAAATGGTGGAATGCACATCTTGACCGGGTGCAACGAAAAGCTATCTACAAATACAAATGTCCGAACTGCGGTAAGGAGTTCGAGGTATACGGCAACAGCCACAGAAAGTATTGCTGCCACGAGTGCTATGTGGAGCATCGGTTCGGAGGTGGTCTTGATGGATAAGCAGGAATTCCGTAATGAAAAACTATATCAGACCACCATGCTTATGGCAAGAAAGATGCACTCCGATGGCATTATTTCGGATAAAGAGTACGGGCAGATTGATACAATTTTCCGTGAGAAATACCACCCAACTCTGGGTACATTATTTGCCGACATATCGTTGACTTCTGGGGCGAAAAGAGTGATGTATAGTAGCGGAAGGAAGTGATTATATGCCGAAAATAAGCAGAATTGAACCGACTGTGCCTGCCATAAAGCAGCTCAAAAAAGTGGCGGCGTATGCCAGAGTATCCATGCAGTCGGAGAGAATGATGCATTCCCTTTTCGCACAGGTCAGCTATTACAGCAAGCTGATTCAGAAGAATCCCGACTGGGAGTACGCAGGTGTTTATGCCGATGATTTTATCTCCGGCACGAACACGGTCAAGCGTAATGAATTCAAGCGTATGCTTGCTGACTGCGAGGAAGGAAAAATAGACATCATTCTTACAAAATCCATTTCAAGGTTTGCCAGAAACACGGTCGACCTTTTGGAAACGGTAAGGCACCTCAAAGCCAAAGGCATCGAGGTGTGGTTTGAAAAGGAAAATATAAATTCCATGAGCGGTGACGGTGAGTTGATGCTTTCCATCCTTGCATCCTTTGCACAGGAAGAAAGCCGCTCCATCAGCGAGAACATTCGATGGGCAACCAAGAACCGCTTTGAACAGGGCATCCCCAACGGTAAGTTCAGAATCTTCGGATACCGATGGGATGGAGACCAGCTCAAAATTGAGCCGACCGAAGCCGCCATAGTCAAACGCATTTTTCAGAATTTCCTTGATGGGAAGTCAAGGCTTGAAACTGAAAAGGAGTTTGCTGCCGAGGGCATTACCACAGCAAACGGCTGCCGATGGGTGGATTCCAATATCAAGGTGGTGCTTACCAACATTACCTACACAGGCAACCTTCTCCTGCAGAAGGAGTTCATTGAGGAGCCTATCACAAAGCATCGCAGGAAGAACCGTGGGGAGCTTCCGCAGTATTTTGTAGAAAACACCCACGAGCCTATCATTGATATGGAAACATTCCAGTATGTGCAGGATGAGATTGCAAGGCGAAAGGAACTGGGTGCTTTGGCAAACAAGAGCCTGAACACCACCTGCTTTACAGGGAAAATCAAATGTCCGCACTGCGGTGTCAGCTATATGCACAACAAGCGAACCGACCGTGGGCAGATGGAGTTTTGGAACTGTGGCAGCAAGAAGAAAAAGAAAGTGGGAAATGGCTGTCCTGTCGGAGGGACTATCAACCACAAAAACATGTTAAAAGCCTGTGCGGAGGTGCTTGGGTTAGAAGAATTCGATGAGAAAATTTTTCTCCGAGATGTTGACCATATTGATGTGTCGAAACGCTATGTGCTGGAGTTTCATATGGCAGACGGCAGGGTTATCACAAAGGACTGCCCCAACACAGGCCACAAGGACTGTTGGACGGCAGAGTACCGTGCCAAGACATCTGCCAAGCGTAAAAAGAACGGTACGAACTGCAAAGGCTCCTCTGGCTTGACGGGAAAAATCAAGTGCAAAAGCTGTGGATGCAATTTCCGCAGAGCCACACAACTATCAGCTACGGCAGAAAACGGTAAGGCCAATTACTGGAGCTGCTCGGAACACAGCAATGGCTGTCAGACGGCAGGCTTGCGTGAGGATGCACTGATACCCCTTCTTGCCGATGCCCTTGGAATGGCAGAGTTTGACGGAGCCTTATTCCGAAAGACGGTGGATTACATTTCAGTACTGACAGATACGGACTTGGAGATTCACAAAAAGGACGGCACGGTGGTGGCGGTGGTTTACACTCCACCCACACGAAATCATCAGCCAAGGACAGAAGAGCAGAAAGCACATATGCGAAGCCTTATGAAAGCGAAATGGCCTCCAGAGCGAAAAGCCGAAATGAGTGAACGCATGAAGCGGATGAGAAAGGAGCGTGGCGAAAATTGGCGCAAAGAAAAGTAACAGCTATTCCCGCAACCATCAATAAATTCACAGCCGCTCCTGTAAACAGCAGGAAGAAACGCAGGGTGGCAGGCTATGCCCGTGTTAGCACCGACCATGAAGATCAGGTCACAAGCTACGCTGCACAGGTGGATTATTACACCAACTACATCCAAGGCAGAGAGGATTGGGAGTATGCCGGGATATACACGGACGAAGGTATCTCCGCAACCAACACTAAAAAGCGTGACGGTTTTAATCACATGGTGGCGGATGCCTTGGCTGGCAAGATAGACCTTATCATTACAAAGTCGGTCAGCCGATTTGCACGAAACACGGTGGATTCCCTTACCACCATCCGAAAACTGAAGGAACACAATGTGGAGTGCTATTTCGAGAAGGAGAATATTTGGACTTTTGACAGCAAGGGCGAACTGCTCCTTACCATTATGAGTTCACTGGCACAGGAAGAAAGCCGCTCCATTTCCGAGAATGTCACATGGGGACACAGAAAGCGATTTGCTGACGGAAAGGTCAGTTTTGCCTACTCCCGTGTGCTTGGTCTTGAGAAGGGACCTGATGGAAACATCGTGGTCAACCAAGAACAGGCGAAAATCGTAAAGCTGATATTTAGGCGATTTCTTGAGGGCATGACACCCCACAGCATTGCGGTGGAACTGACCGAGATGGGCATTAAATCGCCCGGCGGAAAGGATAAGTGGAACGGAGCAACCGTTCGCAGGATGCTTTCCAACGAGAAGTATAAAGGCGATGCCCTGCTCCAAAAGGAATTCACGGTGGATTACCTTCAGAAAAAGACCAAGAAGAATGAGGGCGAAGTTCCCCAGTATTATGTGGAGGGCAACCACGAAGCCATTATCGAGCCGAGCGTTTATGATTTGGTGCAGGTGGAACTTGCCAAACGCTCCAAGAAAAGCGAAGCAAGGTACAGCGGAGTCAGCATCTTTTCCAACAAGATAAAATGTGCCGAGTGTGGAAGCTGGTATGGTTCCAAGGTCTGGCACTCCAATGACAAGTACCGCAGGGTCATTTACCGCTGTAACCACAAATTCGATGGGAACAGAAAATGTGAAACCCCTCACATTACGGAAGAAGAAATCATCGCATCTTTTATCAAGGCGATGAATACGGTCATTACCGAGCGAGAAGAAATTATAGCAAACATTCAGCTGATACGGCAGACGGTCTGCGGTACTGCCGACTTGGAGGAAGAACAGGACAAACTTCGCAGCGAGATGGAGATTGTGGTGGAACTGACCCAAGGCTGTGTGGCGGAGAATGCGAGAACCGCACAGAACCAAGAGGATTATCAGAAACGCTATGATGGTTTGGTGGAGCGATACGAAAAGGTCAAATCAAGGTACGATGCCATTGTGGAAGCCATTGAGGAAAAGCAGGCTCATTATGAAAAGCTGGGCATTTTCATTGAAACACTTAGGCAGCATGGAGAGCCTATCACGGAATTCGATGCCGGGATGTGGGGCAGCATGGTTGAGTGCATCACAGTGGATAAGAGCAAAAATATGACCGTCACATTCAAGGACGGTTCGGAAGTACAAGCATAAAACGGAATAGAGATACACATGGACACCTCGCAGTGGGTGGATATTTATTATACACTTCGTAAACATTCCATGCTTTTTCATTGGTGTCAGAACACCTAAATTTCTTTGGTATTGCTAGCTCCATATAGGATTGAACTCATGGTGAAATCGCACTATGAGGAAATAAGGGATTGTGCGATGGTTATTAAAATTGCTGCTAGGAGTTTTTTTCGGCTCTTATGTCCTTTATAGTATTGAGAAAATTTTTCACTAAGGGAGATGGGGTGGGGTTGTGAAGAATACCAAAAGACATGGAATAATCACATTCTATGGGAATGAATTTTAAGAGAGAATGTACATTTTCCCACTTCTTCACAGCTAAAAGAAGGGCGTTTTCTGCGACACAAGAGTTAAAAATATTAATATCATAAAACTGAAATTCATGCAGATGGATTTTACGGTGGTCTTTTTGCAGCAGGGTACGTAGTTCGTCCATGGTGCTGCTCCAACCAGGTCGGATAAAATATAGAGTCTGATTTTCTAAATCTGTCAGTTTAAGTTTTTTCTTTTTGGACAGAGGATGATTAAGGGGAACAGCACAGCATAGACGCTCATCACTTAACTTTAGAGCTGCACATTGCCGATGTTTTAACAAGCCAACGTCATAAATGCCAGCGATAATGTCAATGTTCTTACCCAAGTTAGCTAGTATTTCCCGAGCGTTTTCAGGATTGTTTTCAAAAGTTAATAGTTGCAATTTGGTGTTGGGAAACTCCGTATAAACTCTAGGCCAAAAATCTAAGATATCTTTGCTGGGAGTAAGGAAAGAGGTACCAATACGCAATGTGCTTTCGAGCTTTCCACCAGCCATCTGTGCTCTTTGGATGGATTCTCGGGTATAGTTAATCATATATTTACTGTCAGCATAGAAGGAGCGGCCGGCAGCGGTCAAAGATATACCGCGATGTGTGCGAACAAAAAGTTTAATGCCGATAGCAGACTCTAACAAGTTTATTTGTTTAATTACAGCTGTTGGACTGATGAAAAGTTCGGCAGCAGCTTTAGAAAAACTGCTAAGTTCAGCAACTTTGAGAAATGTATCTAATTGATGGTTATACATAATATTACCTCCTATCCTCATTATAACTCAAAGGTTAACACTGAACAACTAAGAGATACTTCTTTTTGTCGGCTGATTCATGTATAGTAGGAGCAAGAAAAGGAGTGATTATTTTGAAAATATATGGTAGAAAACAGTTGGGCAGTCTAACCTTAGTTTTAGTTCTTAGTTGTTTCACGGCATTGCCGGTTTTTGCGGCTAAAGCACTGGCAATAAGTGAACAGGGAAGTTTTGCAGCAGGAGGAACTGTTATTACAAGCCCTGGCAAATTTGATCCAGAAGCTGGTTTTACTAATTTAGGAAAAGGTAATGGTAATGGTAATGCAGGTCAAACGCTGCACGGAGACCATGCTACAGTAAGCTATCAGGTACCAGTTAAGGCCAAAAAGTTACCATTAGTATTTTTACATGGTGCAGGTCAATCAGCTAGAACTTGGGATACAACACCGGATGGAAGAGATGGTTTCCGCAATATTTTTTTGAGAAAGGGATATGGTGTATATTTAGTAGATCAGCCTAGACGTGGACAATCCGGGCGTGCTACTGTAGCAGGCAGTATTCCAGCACAGACTGACGACCAATTCTGGTTTGGACAATTTCGCGTGGGTCAGTGGCCTAAATATTATGAGGGTGTGCAATTCCCCAAAGATAATCCAGAGGCCTTAAATCAATACTTTAGGCAAATGACTCCTAATACTGCACCTTTTGATTATGAAGTAATTACCAATGCAATGAGTGCAATATTTGACAAAATTGGTGCTGGTATCCTAGTTACTCATTCACAAGGTGGCGGAATAGGCTGGCTCACAGGTATGAAAAATGACAACGTGAAAGCTATTGTGTCTTATGAACCTGGTAGTAGCTTTGTTTTTCCAGAAAACGAATTACCCACGCCCTTAGTTAGTAAAGTAGATACCTTGGCTGGCACACCTGTCCCAATGAGCGAGTTTATGAAATTGACAAAAAAGCCTATTATCATCTACTATGGTGATAATATTTCTAAAGAACCTGGTGGTTATTATGGACAGGATGCCTGGCGTGTTCGCCTAGTAATGGCAAGAAAATGGGTAGAAACTATCAATAAGCATGGCGGTGATGCTAAAGTAGTGCATTTACCTGAAGCAGGACTCAAAGGAAATACACATTTTCCTTTTTCAGATTTAAATAATGTTGAAGTAGCCGATCTCTTAAATAACTGGCTACTGGAAAAAGGCTTGGATAAATAGTACATCCTGCAATGATTCGTCTTTGTGGCTGACCAAGTATGGAGAGCCTATCACGGAATTCGATGCCGGGATATGGGGGCAGCATGGTCGAGTGCATCACAGTGGATAAGGATAAAAATATGATCGTCACATTCAAGGACGACTCGGAAGTACAAGCATAAAACTGAATAGAGATACACGGACACCTTGCATATCAAAAAGCAGGGTGTTTTTGTATTTGCACCCAATCGTTAACAGGGGTGTGCATTTGCACCCGCTATCGTTAATTTATGCACACACTAAGGCACTGGTGGGTGCATCGTTATAAAGTTATTCGTTACATTGTATCACCTTTAGAACGGCAACAGACCCCGCGTGTGGCAGTGGATCGTTGCTGCTTAAATTTGCCAAAATTCTTGGCAAAGAAAATGTGCGTCAGGGATTTTTTGGACAGGAAATCAATATTACAACTTATAATCTTTGCCGTATCAATATGTTTTTGCATGATATTGATTACGACAAGTTTGATATTGCCCATGGCGATACGCTTATAGATCCAAAGCATTGGGATGACGAACCGTTTGAAGCTATCGTTTCCAATCCTCCTTATTCTATTAGGTGGGATGGTAGTGATAATCCTCTATTGATCAACGATCCGCGCTTTTCACCAGCGGGAGTATTGGCGCCAAAGTCTAAGGCAGACTTGGCTTTTATTATGCATTCTCTGTCATGGCTGGCTACCAATGGTACGGCAGCAATAGTTTGTTTCCCTGGTGTAATGTATCGCGGTGGTGCAGAACAAAAAATACGTAAATATTTAATAGATAATAATTTTGTTGATTGTGTGATTCAACTGCCTGATAACCTTTTTTATGGAACCAGTATTGCCACCTGTATCATGGTTTTGAAAAAATCTAAGCAGGAAAACAATACTTTATTTATTGATGCCTCCAAAGAATATGTGAAGGTGACTAACAGTAATAAGCTCACTGTTTCTAATATTGCTCATATTATCGATATCTACAAAGAACGAGCTGATAAAGATTATCTTGCCAAGGTTGTACCTAATGCCGATATTGAAACTCAGGACTATAATCTTTCAGTCAGTACCTATGTCGAGCAGGAAGATACCAGAGAAAAAATAGATATCGCTGTTTTAAATGCTGAAATTAAACAAATAGTTGCCAGAGAACAGGTTTTGCGTGATGAAATAGATAAAATCATTGCGGAAATCGAGGTAGATGGAGATGCGATTAACTGATATTCTTTCAAAACCATTAACCAGTAAATTTGAACAGGTTGAAGGTTTTTTGAATAATACGAAGCTAAAATGTGGCAGACAGAAAAAAATTAAAGCAGGAAAAATCGCTTTAAATTATTTTTGTAGAAATTGCGATATTGATATTACATTTGTATCAGATGAAGAGTTATTCTGTATTGGTATTAACGAACGTTTGGTGAGTATTGATTGTGTATTAACGTGCCCTCGTTGTGGGGAAGTAATACCAGTATGGTTTTTAGTAGAAAGTAAAAGTGATATATATAGTCAAGCTCCTGATATACGTGTGTTGAAGCGTACTGAAAGATTAACAGAAAATGTTTTATTAGGACGAGGTAAATATGATGATTTTTCAGAACTATTAGAGAAGGCTGATCGTGCTTATCGCGATGAACTTGGAGCTGGAGCAATAGTTTATTTGAGGAAAGTTTTAGAGAGAATTACATTTCAAACAGCCGAAGCTATTGATATTGAAACCAAAAATAAAAATGGCAAACATCGACCTTTCAAAGAGATATTGGTTAAAGTAGATAAGGAATGTTCGATTATTCCTAAAGAATTTTCTGAGAATGGTTATAAGTTGTTTAGCGAGTTGAGCGAGATTGTACACAGTAATGGTGATGATGAATTATTAGGTTTAAAAAGATATGATGCCCTTCAACGTCTTGTTATAGGGGTTCTTGATAATGTGAAAAATAATAATGAAATGATGGCTGCAATTGGGAATTTGGGGTGGAATGAAGAAGGGAATGCTATGGAATGAGTAGATTAGATGAATTAATAAATGAGTTTTGTCCTGATGGTGTAGAGTATAAAGCCATTTGTGAATTTTGCAAAGTGGGTACAGGAAAAAGTAATAGGCAAGATGCAGATGAAAATGGAGAATACCCTTTCTATGTTAGATCTAAAGAAGTTTTTTTGAATAACTCATATGAATTTGATGAAGAAGCTATTATAATTCCTGGAGAAGGAAGTATAGGGGAAATATTCCATTATGTAAATGGTAAATATGCACTGCATCAAAGGGCGTATAGAATACATATTGAAGACAACTATGTTATAACTAAATTTTTATATTATTATATGGCTCAAAATTTTAAGAAATTTATATATCAAAAAGCGGTTAACGCAACAGTTAAATCTATAAGGAAACCAATGATAGAAAAATTCGTTGTTCCTATTCCCCCCCTGCCAGTACAGCGTGAAATTGTCCGTATTTTAGACAATTTCACAGAGCTTACAGCAGAGCTTACAGCAGAGCTTACAGCAGAGCTTACAGCAGAGCTTACAGCAAGGAAAAAACAATATGAGTATTATCAAAATATACTTTTGACATGTGATGGCTTTAATATAGAGCCAGTTGATAAGAAATTGGGGAAAGAAATTCAGTGGTTGACATTAGGTGAAGTATGTACTTTAAAAGCTGGCAAAACAATATCTTCGACAGAAATATTTCATGAGCCCTTTGGGAAATATCAGTATCCTTGTTTTGGTGGAAATGGTCTTCGTGGATACGTTAAATCTTATAACCAAGAGGGTAACTTTTCTTTGATTGGTCGGCAAGGGGCTTTATGTGGGAATGTTTGTTATGCATCAGGTAAATTTTATGCAACTGAACATGCAGTCGTTGTTGAACCAAAAGGAAAGTGTGATGAAAGATTTCTTTACTATATTTTAATTGCAGCAAACTTGAATCAGTATAAAACAGCTGGGGCACAACCAGGGTTATCAGTTGCAAAACTCGAAAAAGTGTTAGTACTAATACCGTCCATGTCAGCGCAAAAACGGATTGTTGATATTTTAGATCGTTTCGATGCTTTATGTAACGATATAACAATTGGTTTACCAGCAGAAATTGAAGCCCGCCAAAAGCAGTACGAATATTATCGAGACAAATTATTGTCTTTTAAGGAGAAGAAATAGTGGAAGTGTTTTTAAACCCTGATGTTTATCGTGAATTTAGAAATGCTTTTAATGAAACACCACTTTTTATGTATAATGAGGAATATAAAACTTGTTTTAATCTTTTTTGTGCTGTTACAGATAGGTTGGAAAGTTGTATTGAATATTTAAATGGCCATGCAGAAACACCAAAAACAGAAGAAGATTTTTTATCGTTTGTTATGTTCAGTTGTATGGTTTTAGATGCTGTAAAACATGTCTTAAAGCAACTTGACATTGAAAAAATTGATAAAATAGATTATTTCCAAAATATTTGTTTGTCTAAACCATTAAATATTGAAAAACATAAATGCCCGACAGACGATAAATTTTTTGAATATTTACGTTCTATTATGTTTGCCCACCCATTTGAAACAAATCGACCAAAGTTTTTTATGAAACATGAAATACAGTATTCTCCATGGGTTATTGCAAATAATCCAGCAACAAAATTTCGTGGGATAAAAGATGGTGTTGGTGTTAGGATATATTCCAATAAATTTGATGAGATAAAAGATTTAATTTTTTCTTTTGATGTTTTGAAAAAATATATAAAATCGCAATATTTATTGTTAGATTTGGCAACTGAAAAAGTAAAAGAGATAGTTAGCTTAAAAGAAATAGAATGGAAAAAGCATAAAATCAATAGATCGTTAGATTATTTGGATATATTGAAAGAGATTAAAGACATTTTAAAATTGCGACATGAAGAATATTACGACGTTGAAACTGTTATTAGATACATGGGATGTAAAAATACTTTAAAAGAAAATCTAACAAGTGTTGAACGATTTAAGCAAGGTATTATAGAAATAATACCAGATTTGTGCGATGCTATTGATTCGTTAAATTATGAAATGGCAACAGAGAAATTAGATTATATTTTGCATCAAAGACCATGGAAAATGCATAGTATGGCAAATTATCAACTGGGAAAAATTTATTGTGATTTGAATGAAACGCAAATTGTGTCTAAACGAGAATGGGCACTGGAACAAGTTGAATTATTTTCTAAAGAGTTTGCAAAAAAATGGGTTACTATAATACCGCAAGAAATGAGTTTTGACGAGATTAAGTTGTTAGTTACAGTTTCTTGTTACTTAGAGAAGATAGAACAAGAAAAGGAGAAGCGGACATGAGTACATATAATATCGTAGCATCAACTGAAGGCAGTACAGTCGTTGCTGAATATGTATCAGCATATGAATCTGGTTATAAACGCTCTGATGCTTACCAGAGTGAAGCCGAACTTGAGTGTGAATTTATACGTTTATTGTCAGAGCAGGGGTATGAATACCTGACTATTCATGATGAAAAAGCTTTGATCAATAATCTGCGTCATCAATTGGAACTAATTAATGATTATATTTTTTCAGACAGCGAGTGGGAACAATTTTTTACAAATTGCATTGCGAATAAAAATGAAGGTATTGTAGAAAAAACTCGTAAAATCCAGACAGATCATGTACAGATCTTGCATCGTGATAATGGCTCAACTAAAAATATTTACCTGATTGATAAAAAACATATCCACAATAATCGGTTGCAGGTCATTAATCAATATCAAGAAGATCAGGGCAATCATGATACTCGTTATGATGTTACTATTCTTGTAAACGGTTTGCCTTTGGTACATGTGGAGTTAAAACGTCGTGGCGTGGCTATCAGAGAAGCCTTTAATCAAATCAAACGTTATCAGCGTGACGGCTTTTGGGCTGCCTGTGGCTTATATGAATATGTACAGATTTTTGTGATTTCTAATGGTACGCATACTAAATATTATTCTAATACTACTCGCATCAGCCATGTACAAGAAATGGCTGGCAGTGAAAGACGGAAGAGTAAAAAAACCAGTAACAGCTTTGAATTTACCTCGTTTTGGGCAGATGGCAATAACAAAGCAATTGCTGATCTTGTGGATTTTACAAAAACGTTTTTTGCAAAACATACAATTTTAAATATTTTGACCAAGTACTGTGTGTTTACTACAGAATCATTATTGCTGGTTATGCGTCCTTATCAAATTGCAGCTACAGAAAGAATTTTGTCGCGTATTGTAGTGTCCAGTAATTACAAAACTACAGGAACGTTGCAGGCAGGCGGTTATATTTGGCATACTACCGGCAGCGGCAAAACACTGACCTCTTTTAAAACGGCACAACTTGCCTGTGCCTTGCCAGATATTGACAAGGTATTATTTGTTGTAGATCGTAAAGATCTGGATTACCAGACCATGAAAGAATATGACCGTTTTGAAAAAGGGGCAGCGAACAGTAACGTGTCAACCAGAATATTACAAAAACAATTGGAAGATCCAAATACTAAAATAATTATTACGACTATTCAAAAGCTGGATGTATTTGTTAGCCGGAATAAGAGTCATAACGTTTTTAAACAGCATTTTGTTATTATTTTTGATGAGTGTCATCGTAGCCAGTTTGGTGAAATGCACGATAAAATAGTGAAAGCTTTTAAAAATTATCATTTATTTGGATTTACAGGCACACCTATTTTTGCGGTAAATGCTTCCAGTGGCGGAAATCCGCTGCTGCGAACGACACCACAGGCTTTTGGTGATAAGCTACATACTTATACTATTGTTGATGCAATAAATGATGAAAATGTGTTGCCGTTCCGTATTGATTATGTAAATACCATGAAAACGGTAGAAGGTATTAAAGATACTCAGGTGCGTGCTATTGATAGAGAACGGGCGCTGGAATCGCCAAAACGTATTCGGGAAATAGTAAAATATGTACTTGATCACTTTGACCAGAAAACTAAAAGAAACAGCTTTTATTCACTTAAAGGTCAACGGATGGCAGGGTTTAATTCTATTTTTGCAGTCAGCTCCATACCCATGGCAATGAAGTACTACGTTGAATTTAAAAAGCAATTAATCGAGCGCCGCAGAGATTTAACTATTGCGACTATCTTCAGTTTTAGCGCCAACGAGGATGATCCTGAAGATGTAATGCCGGATGAAGGTTTTGAACCGGAACTATTGGATAAAACGTCACGTGAGTTTTTAGAATTTGCAATTGCAGATTATAATGGTATGTTCAATACTAACTACGATACTTCGTCTGAAAAATTCCAAAATTATTATAAAGATGTGTCTACACGGGTAAAAAATCGCGAAGTAGATTTGTTGATAGTGGTCAATATGTTTTTGACAGGATTTGATGCTACTACGCTTAATACGTTGTGGGTGGATAAAAACTTAAAACAACACGGGCTTATTCAGGCATTTTCCCGCACGAACCGCATATTAAATTCAGTAAAAACTTATGGCAATATTGTTTGTTTCCGTGATCTGCAAAAGGAAACCGATGAGGCAGTGGCTTTATTTGGTGACAAGGAAGTTGGTAGTATTGTTTTATTGAAAGGCTATGATGCGTACTATCATGGTTATGATGAAAATGGTAAGCACCAGCCGGGCTATACAGAATTGATCAGTGAATTATCACAAGACTTTCCTTTAGGACAGGCAATTATCGGGGAGCAGAATCAAAAAGATTTCGTGCGTCTGTTTGGTGCTATATTAAGATTAAAAAATATCCTGACTGCTTTTGATGATTTTGAGGGGCAAGCAATATTATCAGATAGAGATTTTCAGGATTACCAAAGTCTTTATATCGATATTTACCAGACTTTTACCAAAGATAAAGCTGCTGATAAAGAAAATATTAACGATGATATCGTCTTTGAAATTGAGTTGATCAGGCAGGTAGAGATTAATATTGATTATATACTGATGTTAGTCGTTAAATATCATGAATCTAACTGTAATGATAAAAATATTCTGGTTGCTATTGATAAAGCTATTAATTCCAGTATTCAGCTGCGCAGCAAGAAAGAACTCATTGAAGACTTTATCGAAAGCGTTAATATTTCAACTAAAGTCGATGAAGACTGGCGTAAATTTGTACATGAACAGAAAGAAAAGGATCTTGCAGAGATCATTGATGAAGAACGGTTGAAATCAGAAGAAACTAAGAAATTTATTGATAATTCTTTCCGTGATGGTACTTTAAAAACAATCGGTACTGACATTGATAAAATTATGCCGCCAGTATCGCGCTTTGGTGGTGGTAGAGCAGAAAAGAAAGAAGGCATTATCGAAAAGTTGAAAAAGTTTTTTGAAAAGTATTTTGGATTGGTATAGGTTAAAAGATAAAAACACTCAACTTTATTAGTTGAGTGTTTTTGCTGTTGTGTAATATAGATTGATATAATATAAATATAAAAAAATTAAAGAGGTGTTTTGCAAAATGGGAATTGAAAAAACATTATCAAGTATAGATGTATATATATGTGAAAAAGAGACAGATTATGCCATTATGATAAATGGAGGATGGGGATCTGGAAAAACTTATTTTGTTAAAAATAAGTTAATCGATCATTTGCAAAGTGCGTACGAAAAGCAAGTAATTTATATTTCCTTGTTTGGATTGAAAAGTGTAGAAGAAATTTTACAAGATATATCTTTTCATGTCGCAAATATTATTGTTAATGAACGTGCGAGAAAAAAAGCACGGATAAACAGTAATCAAAATATAAAATCAATAAATACTTCTGCATCAACTAAACTGGGATTTTGGTCAAAATTGTTGAGAGGCAGTATTAGTTTATGCCCTAAAGGAGAAAAAATAAACTCAATAATTGCAGATATAACATCTGGTGTTATAAGTTTTGAAAATTATATCTTTTGTTTTGACGATTTTGAGAGAAGTACAATTACGTATAGTGAGTTACTAGGATTAATTGATTCTTTAGCAGGTCAAACTAATACTAAAACAATGATAGTAGTCAATGAAGAATATATTATTAGTAGAAAAAATGCTCAAGATTATTTGAAATTTAAAGAAAAAGTTGTTGGTTTAACAATAAATTTTGAAAACGAGATGGACGAAATATTTGAAAATATATTAAATGGATTGAAATTGAAATCAAATGTCAGTCAGTTTGTTCAAGATAATAAAGATTTAATAATAGAAACTTTTGAACGACTTGAATCAAAAAATATTAGAACATTAAAATTCGCATTAAAGCGCTTTGAAGAATTATGTAAAAAAATAGAAGAACATATTTGTGATAAAGGTTACTCAATAAACAATAGGAATAACTTTTGGGGAATAATGTTAAAACGTTGCATCAATATGTCTATTGCTTTAAAGGATATGAAAATGAATACAAATGAAATAAAATGGGAGGAAGTTGAAAAGTTACAGGAATATAATTGCATAGATAAGACTGGGTTCCAGTGGGAACTAAAAAGTGCTAGTTTGTTAGATTCATCTATTTGGGGGGCTAAATTTATAGATCACTATCTTGTAAAATACAACTTTGTTGATGATGAAATGTTTAAAGTAGTAGAAAGCCAGATGGAAGCGTTTAAAAGGAGAGAACGTTTACAGGAACTATATATACTTAAAGAGTGGTATTATTGTAAAACTGATAAAGAGATAGAAGATAATTTTAGTGTAGTAATGGGTAAGTTAGAAAGTGATAAATATGATATTGATGATTATGATACCATTACAGATATTTGTTTTGAATTAGCAGAAAAGTATTTTAACGATGAAGAAATCAAACAACGTATTAAAGACAATATGGAGAAAAATTTATTGACTAAATATGAAATTTATAATATATGGGGGAATAAAATTTTATTTGAGAATAAAGAGGCAAGAGAATATAGTTTTGAATTAAAAAGAAAAGTATTGGAAATGATTAGAACTAAAAACAATGAAAAATTGCAGATGATAGCAGTTTCTATCGATGGTTTGATTGATAGATTGTATGAGTTTGAAAGAATTTATGTTGATGTTGGAAATTATGAGGAACAAGGATTTTTATCAAAAATTGATACTAAAGATTTAGAAAATTTTTTAGAAGTAGCAGATCCGAAAGATATTATTTTGTTTAGAAATTTTTTGTTAAGGTTTAATAGGAGTCATAATATAAAGAGAAAATTTCCAGAGGATATGGAAACAGTAAAAGTTTTACTTATTAAAATAAACGGACTTCTAGAAAATATGGATATTTCAACCATAAAAAAATCAGATTTGATAGTATTAAAAAGTACTTTAGAGCAAATCGCAGAAAATGAAGCAGATTAATAATGGGATCTTTTATATAATGATATATTAAAACTTAGTAATTTTATTATATTACTGTTACTATCTCCGTCACATCGCCGCTAAAATCGTTGCTGTTTCGCCTATATATATAAGAATAAAGAAATAAACAAGAAAAGATACAAGATACAAAATAAACGTTTTGTATTTACGTTACAGCATCGTGGTATATTCTGCTAACGTACTATCTACAAAGTAAATTCAGTTTAGAGTTTTAATATACTATTTATCTCAATACTAACACAGTAAGCAGAATATAAAGACAGGTATTACTTGCTAACGTACGTAAGCAGTAGTACGCGAAACAAAATTTAAAAATATTTTTAAACTGCCCTTGATATAACAGGGGCAGTTTTCTTTTGCCCCGAAGCAGGGAAATGATTACAAAACAGTGGTTAGCAGAATCATTTGTGTAAGCAGCCTGATTTTTGGAATTTGGACTATGTATTTAGTCTGCGATGGAGAAAATACTGGCTAGTAAGAAGTTACAGGCAGGTGATTTAGAAGAAAATTTATGTAGGGCTGTCGACGAGTGAGCTTGAGCAGCAGCGGGTGCGTAAAGGCTGTGGTGCAGATGGATTTCCTTTTTAGTCTGTCCGGAAAAAGAAAAACTCACTGCTTATGCAGTGAGTAAGTAGTGTACTGAATTTTGCTGTTCAGGTAAATCATGCAGGGCAAGGCGCTTAATGTCCGTGGTGACTATTGCTACCGCAGCCGTGTGCGCCGCAGGTGTGGCCTGCGCCGCCGTGTTCCTGTTCGTGGTGTGCGCATTTTACTGCCGGGTCATAGTCCAGTTTATTATTGAGCAAATCATTTACTGCATCATCGGCCTTGCCGGTAACGCCTCCATAAAGCTTGATGCCTGCTTGTGACAATGCCAGTTGAGCGCCGCCGCCGATACCGCCGCAGATCAGAGTATCGACGCTGTGTTCGTGCAGAAATTGTGCCAGCGCGCCATGGCCGCTGCCGTTGGTGCTGACGATTTCTGTTTTGACGATGTCAGTGTTTTCGATGTCGTAAATTTTAAAGAATTCGGTGTGTCCGAAGTGTTGAAAGATGTCGCCGTCCTGATAAGTAACTGCGATTTTCATTGTTATACCGCTCCCTTACTGTGATTGTTATGAGTTTGCGACATATGCCGTAAACATTTTTAGCATAGCACTGTTCGCGGCCGGTGTCAATAAAGTCGGGGATGACATAGTACCTGCTAAAATAAAAAGGCTCGCCGCCGTTGCAGACGCGAGCAGAAGAAGCTTGACTGTGAGAGATATTTTGATCTGTTTGTGCTTAGGTCGCCCATCATCGATATGTCAGCGCAGCGGCTGGCGTTTACGCTGGCGACGCGTAAAATATTTTGCCAGTCGATAGACGACGGTACGGTATTGTGTGGTCAGATAGACGCCGCCGAGGATAAGTACGCCGCCAATAGCCTGAGAGATGAGAAGTTGTTCGTCAAGAAACAGCACCCCGCAGATGATGCCGACCAGCGGCATGATATTCATAAATACGGCTGCCTGACTGGGTCCGACGATGCCTGTGCCTTTGTTCCAGAAGATCATGGCAATCAGCCCGCCGGCAAAAATGACGAACAGATATGAGCCAAGAGCCAGCGGTGAAAGCAGCGAGGGCAGTTCGAAATGGCCAAGATAAGCAGCACCAGCTGCCGTGGTAAGCGAACCTAACAGACCCGACCATGCGACGATGGCAAAGGGGGAAACATCGTCGATGATGCGCACGACGATGATAGAATACAGTGCCCAGGCGACCTGACTGGTAAAAAAGAGTACGTCGCCGATATTAAAGCTCAGCGTCAATATGGCCGCAAGCGAACCGTTGCTGATCAGGTACAGCGCGCCGCACAGGCTGCTGCAGATGCCGAGCCATTGCAGGCGGTGCAGACGTTCATGGATCAGCACAAAGCTGAGCAGAGCCGTCACGATGGGCGTAAGTGTGGCGATAATGGTAAAGTTGGTGACTGTCGAATATTGCAGCCCGGTAAATTGGGTAACGTTATTGATGCAGACGCCAAGGATGCCCATGGTAAATAAAGCCGGCCAGGTCCTGCGTGGTGGCAGCAGCTTTTCGCCGCGCCAGGCAAGCATAGCAAACAGCGTCAGGGCTACGATAGTGTAGCGAATGCTGACCATAGGTATGGGCGACATTTCCCTGACGACGAATTTGGCGAACATAGGTTGAATACCCCAGATGACGCAAGTACAGATCAAAAGTGCCGAGGCGGTAAGCTTGTTCGTTTGCATGGCAGTGCTGACAGACCTTTCGATGATGATTTATAAAGTGCCGGGCATCTGCCCGTAACTTAAAAGCTTAACAGTCGTTCAATGATTTCTGCCGCCGGCGTTTGACCAGATATCTGGCCAGTTTATAGGCCAGCAGGCGGTACTGCGTAGTCAGATACACACCGGCGATGATAAGAGCGCCGCCAACTGCTTCGGAAGTATAGAAGCTTTCTTCGAGAAAGGCGATGCCGCAGATGATGCCTACTAACGGCATCAGATTCATAAACACGGCGGCCTGACTGGGGCCGATAACGCGGATGCCTTTGTTCCAGAACAGCATACCGACCAGGCTGCCGATAAAAATAACGTAAAAATAGGAACCCCAGGCTAAAGCGGAAAGGTCATAGGGCAGTGCAAACTGCCCGGTCAGGATACTGTAAGCAGCCGTAGTCAGCGAGCCAAGCAGCCCGGCCCAGGCTACAGCGCTGTAGGCAGATACATATTTACTGACCTGCGCGACAAGAATGGTATAAAAAGCCCAGGCGACCATACTGACGCAGAACAGGATATCACCGAAATTAAAGTTCAGGTTGATAATCGTTGAAAGCGAACCTTTGCTGATCAGGTAAACGGCGCCGATGATACTGGCGGCGATACCGAGCCATTGCAGCTTGTGCAGCCGTTCATGCAGCAGCACCAGACTTAAGAGTGCGGTCACGGCAGGCGTCAGCGAGGCAATAATAGTAAGGTTGGCTACGGTCGAGTATTGCAGGCCTGTAAATTGCGCAACATTGTTGCCGCCAACGCTGAGGACGCCCATCAAAAACAGCGGCAGCCAGGCCTTGCGTGGTGGCAGCAGTTTTTCGCCGCTGTAAGCCAGCGCTGCCAGCAGCACTACGCCTACTGTAAAATAACGGATACTGACCAGAGGGATCGGGTCGAACTCGCGGACGACAAAAGTGACGAACATCGGCTGTGCGCCCCAAATGATGCAGGCGGATAAAACCATCAGTGTTGCTGCGGAAATATTTTTGGGCATAGGAACGCCTTCTTCGCTGTTTATTTTACCAGCTGCGGTATAAAACCCTGCGTGTCACAGCTGACAAGCTTATAGGTGATGCCGTTGCGGATACCTTCAAAAACCATGCTTGCATCGCTGCCGTGAATATGGCCGAAAACGCAGTGCCTGACGCCGTAACGCTCCAGCAGTTCGGCAAAAACAGATTCATTTGCAGCGTCATAAAGAGGCGGATAATGCAGTGCGGCTATGATATCGCTGTAGCCGGCTTGTCTGGCAGCTTCCAGTGAAGCCTCCAGGCGCAGTCCTTCACGGCGGTAGATAGCGGCATCGTCCGCGTTAAAATTGTCAGATGAAGGCAGGAGCCAGCCACGACTGCCGCAGATGGCAGTCGTGCCGCAGGTAAAAAAGTTGTTTTGCAGAAAGCTGAAATTATTTTCTGTCGCAGTCTGCATCTTTTTTAAAGATGACCACCAGTAGTCATGGTTGCCGCGCAGAATGATTTTGCGCCCGGGCAGGGCGGCGATCCAGTTCAGGTCGGTCAGCGCGTCTTGCAGGTCCATGGCCCATGAGGTGTCGCCGCAGATGATGACGGTATCGTCGCTCCGGATAAGTTGATGCCAGTTGGCTGCAACCTTGGCGGCGTGGTCTGCCCAGTGTTCGCCGAAGATTTCCATAGGCTTGGACGGAGGCTTTCCGGAAAGGTGCAGGTCGCCGATAGCGTAAATTTTCATGAATTATGCTCCATTTTTGCTGCTTAATGTTAACTTAATGTTAGCTTATTTTAAGAAGGAATGCAAGGAATTGCTGACAGGGTTGACCTCAGCGCGAGAATAAATGCCTGTGTTTACTACTAAAGTCTGATTAATCCGTTTAATATAGATATGAAGGCTGAATTAGGATGCGAGAATCTTTTTCCTTTCTATCTCTGGTTGCTGTTGCCGCTTTCAGCATTTTTATACAATGAAAGTATCAAAACGCAGGGGAGGGGCAACTATGACAAAGCAGCAGGATTTCAGTATGTGGTCAGTGAATTTTATTTTGTTTTGCCTGGCTAATTTTTTGTATTATGGAGCTTTTTATTTGTATATTCCGGTATTGCCGCAGTATGTGGAGATGTTGGGCGGTACACCTGCCGATATCGGGCTGGTTGGTGGCGCTTTCGGGCTGTCGTCCTTTATTATACGGCCGTATTTGGGTAAACTGGCCAACGAATGGGGTCGTAAGCGTATGATGCTTCTGGGTACGATTTCTTTTGCACTGTTGTTTCTGCTGTTCGGCAGAGTTACCGGCGTGGTGCCGCTGGTCGTACTCAGGCTTGCGCATGGTGTTTGTCTGGCGATGTATCTGGCGGCATCGGCTGCCTATATAGCCGATTATGCGCCGGTAGACAGGCGCGGCGAGGTGCTGGGGATTTATCAGACCTGCAGTGTGGTTTCTATGGCTGTTTTTCCAGCAGCAGGCATTTGGATACTTCAGCATACACAAAGTTATCCTTTTTTGTTCAACGTGACTTTTGTTACGGCATTAGTATGCTTTTTCGTGTTACTGCCGCTCAAGGAAACGAATCCTGTTTATGACCAGGAACAAAAACTGGATCTGCTGCCGATTTTCAGGCGGCGGGTAATTTTTATGTCTTCGCTGTGCCTTTTGGGTGCATCACTGGTCTATGGCGCGATTCTTACTTTTTTACCGATTTATGCGCAGCAGCGGAATATAAGTGATTATGGTATTTTTTTCGTAGTCTATGCTTTGGCGACGATGGGCAGCAGGGTCTTTGCCGGTAAGCTGTCCGATCATGTCGACAGGCGTCTGGTGATTTTGCCGTTTTCACTTTTGGTTGCACTGGCGGCTATGTGTTTCTTTATTATGGATAACGTTTGGACGCTTGGGCTGATCGCAATATTATTCGGACTGGGATATGGAGCTTTAGTGCCGGCGCTTACTGCACTGGTCGTTGATGTTACCCGGCCGGAAGAACGTGGACCGGCACTGGGTTTTTTTACTGCTTTTATTGAAGTCGGCATCGTCGTCGGCGCTATGGGTCTGGGGTTTATTACCGAGATATTGGGCTATGCCAATATGTTTGCATTGTCAGGTATCATCGTACTGGTGATCACACTGGCATTTTGGCTGTTGGTGCAGCAGCGTCATACTATTAAGCTGGAGGGAGAGTAAGCAGGCTCCAGATGAGCGCAGAGCATTAAAAGCCGCGCCTGCAGTGCGTACTAGGCAGATGGGGAAGAAAAGACTTGAAACTCCGCGGATTTGTGATATAATGGTTAAAGTATTTGCAGAATGAACAAATTCGGTGAAGCGGAGTAGTAACCACAGATCCCTGTTGCAGAAAGTTGACGGCAGCTGCGAGTCAATACGGGAGCAAGGTGAACTCGCCGTGGAGGAGCCGCGTCAAAAGCGCGGACGCATAACCGGCGTTACAGGTTTTGAGTGGCCGAGATTTTTTTTCGGCAATCAGGGTGGTACCGCGAAAGCTATTTCGTCCCTGGCCTAACAGCCGGGGACTTTTTTATTTGCCGCGCTGCGGTGGTAAGCAAATTTTAGGAGGTTATGAGAAGAATGATCGAAGAAAAGTATACTCCCCATGCCATAGAAAGCAAATGGCAGAAATATTGGGAAGATAACAAGGCATTTAAAACTGATATTGATGCAGGCAAACCCAAGTCTTATGTGCTGGAAATGTTCCCGTATCCTTCGGGCAACCTGCATATGGGGCACGTACGCAATTATTCCATCGGCGACGTAGTTGCCCGCTTCCGCAGTATGAACGGTTTTAACGTGCTGCATCCGATGGGCTGGGATTCTTTTGGTATGCCGGCTGAGAATGCCGCGATCAAACATGGTATCCACCCTGCTAAATGGACGATGGAAAATATCGCCAACATGACCCGTCAGCAGAAGGAACTGGGACTGTCCTATGATTGGGACCGCGAAGTTGCCACCTGTAAGGAAGATTACTATAAATGGACCCAGTGGTTCTTTGAGCTGTTTTATAAGCGCGGTTTGGCCGTCAAGAAAAAATCTGCTGTCAACTGGTGTGGTGAATGCAACACTGTTTTGGCTAATGAGCAGGTTATCGACGGACGCTGCTGGCGCTGTGACCATGAGGTCGTCAAAAAAGATCTGGAACAATGGTTCTTCAAAATTACCGATTATGCGGAAGAACTTTTGGATGATTTGAAACTTTTGAACGGCTGGCCGGAACGCGTTAAGACGATGCAGAAAAACTGGATCGGGCGCAGTGAAGGTCTGGAATTCAGCTTTGACGTGCCCTGCATCAAGGCTAAGCTACCTGTTTACACTACCCGTCCGGATACGGCATTTGGCGTTACCTTCGTGGTCCTGGCTGCCGAGCATCCAATGGTAGAGCAGTTGTGCCGTGATAATCCGAAGGCAGACGAGATCAGGGCTTTCTGCGCCCGTGTGCGCAACCAGTCCGATATTGAACGTACTTCCAGCGAGTCGGAAAAAGAAGGTATCTTTACCGGGAAATATGCTGTCAATCCTTTCAATGGCCGCCAGGTAGAGATCTGGGTCACCAACTATGTCCTGTACGATTATGGCACCGGAGCTGTTATGGGTGTACCTACAGGTGATCAGCGCGACTGGATGTTTGCCGATAAATACGGTCTGGATAAGATCGTTGTCGTTACTCCTAAAGACCAGGAATTAAAAGTTGAAGATATGACTGCCGCCTATGAAGAAAAAGAGGGCGTGCTGGTAAATTCCGGCAAGTTCAGCGGCATGGAGATGCATGCTGCAATCAAAGCTATTATGGATTATGCGGAAGAACAGGGCTTTGGTTCCCGCCATGTCAACTACCGTCTACGCGACTGGCTCATCAGCCGTCAGCGTTATTGGGGGGCTCCGATCCCGATTATTTACTGTCCTGACTGCGGCGAAGTTCTGGTGCCGGAAGCAGAGCTGCCGGTACGTTTACCGGCAGACGTCAAGTTTGATGCGGGCAGCGTTTCACCGCTGGCAACCAGTGAAAGCTTTGTTAACTGCACCTGCCCCAAATGCGGTAAGCCGGCCCGCCGCGAGACCGATACTATGGACACTTTCCTGTGTTCTTCCTGGTATTATCTGCGGTATACCGATCCGAAAAACGATACTGCTCCATTCAGTAAAGAAGCTGTTGATTACTGGGCTCCGGTCGATCAGTACATCGGGGGTATCGAGCATGCGATCCTGCATTTGCTGTATTCACGTTTCTTTATGAAGGTATTGCGTGACGCAGGCCTTGTAAAATACGACGAACCATTTACAAACCTGCTGACTCAGGGCATGGTCATTAAAGACGGTGCGAAAATGAGTAAATCTTTAGGTAATGTCGTTTCTCCGGAAGAGATCATTTCCAAATACGGTGCCGATACTGCTCGTCTGTTTATTATGTTTGCTGCTCCGCCTGAAAGAGAGTTGGAATGGAGCGATCAGGGCGTGGAGGGTTCCTTCCGTTTTATCAACCGTGTCTGGCGTATCGTCAGCCACTTCCAGGGTGAGCTGGCCCAAAAGGTCACCGGCTATGATACTTCAAAACTGGATGAAGCTGATAAAGAGCTGCGCCGCGTGCTGCATAATACGATCAAAAAAGTTACCGACGATATCGAGCAGCGGTTTAATTTCAATACTGCAATCAGTGCGATGATGGAGTTGGTCAATGCTTTATATGTTTATAAGGAAGCTCAGAAAAATTACAATGCCGGTCTGGTTTATGAAACCGTTTCCGCTTTGCTGCGGTTGCTTGCTCCTTTCGTACCGCACGTAACCGAAGAATTGTGGCATGGCGTCATCGACGCTGACAGCAGCGTGCATGCACAAAGCTGGCCTAAAGCCGAGGCAGAGGCCATGAAGGTCGATAATGTCGAGATCGTGCTGCAAGTCAACGGTAAGGTCAAAGGCCGTTTGGTTGTACCTGCGGAAGCCGGCAGGGAAGAACTGGAAAAACTGGCTTTGGCGGATGAACATATCGCTGCTATGGTCGATGTCGGCAAGATCGTGAAGATCGTCTGCGTACCCGGACGTTTGGTCAATATTGTTGCCAGACCTTAAATCGCAGAAAAAAATTAAATAGCTGGATCAGTAAGATCAAATCATAAAGACGCTATGGCAGAGTTCCTAAGGTATAACGAATTTATTGTTGACCTCAGGAACTCTGCTTTTTTGCGTTTTAAAGGGGCTGGATAGCGATGATGGAACGAGGGCTGAGAGGAAAAGTAGCAGCTTTGGGGGCTGCCGTAGTTTTATGTGCCGGCGGCAGTCTGCTGGGAAGCAGCCCGCAGGATACTGCTGCTGTTGTGCCTGTACCGGCAGCTGGTATCAGTGCGGTACAGACTCGGGGAGTTAAGGTATATGTAAGCGGTGCGGTAGCAAAGCCGGGTTTATATGAAATCCCCGCAGGGAGCAGAGCTACTGCGGCTATCGCCGCTGCCGGAGGAATGACACTGGAAGCTAATCCCGATAAAGTTAATTTGGCAAAGCTGCTGAAAGATGGTATGCAGGTAAATGTGCCGCGGTTAAGTGCCAGGCAATTGCGTGAGCAGACTGCGCCGGTAAATGCAGGTGCAGCTGCTGAGGCAGCAGGCGCAAATACTTTGGTCTCGGTAAAGACTGCTGCTGAGAGTGGCAGGGGCACAGCAAAAGCCGGCGGCAAGGTACATTTGAATACGGCTACGGCTGCCGAACTGACAGCGTTGCCTGGGGTCGGTGATATTACCGCGCAGCGTATACTTGAGTATCGGGCGGCGCATGGGTTTGCCAGTATCGAGGATGTTATGAAGGTCAAAGGGATCGGTAAGGCCAAGTTTAGCAAAATGCAGCCTTATCTGGAGCTGTGATGCAGCGTCAGCTGGAACAGATCATTGTCGCCGCCACACTGGCATTTCTGCTTGGCTGCCACGCAGGGCTCAGTAAGCTGTTGCCGTTGATACCAGCATTGATACTGGCGGCACTTTTTCTGCTGCTGCTTGCCTGGTGCTGCCGCCAAAAGGCTGGAGTAAAGTTGTTGGCCGCGGCAGGTATTGGTTTGTGTTTTTGTTGTGGCGCTGCCAGCGGCAGCGGGGCCATGCGTCAGCCGCAGCTGCCTTTGCAGACTTTTACCGGTCAGGAAGTACGTATTTTCGGCAGAGTGGAAGCTGGCAGTGTCAAAGTAACGCCGCAGGGAACCAGTCTGGTGCTTGCCTGTCAAGCGGTGCAGACAAATAGTGCGGAACTTGGCAGCTCTTTACCCGATACAGCAATCGCAGTATCTGGTAAAGTACGTGTGTTCGTCCAAGGGCAGGATCTTAGCGAGAAAATAACCGGTGGCGTTATTGTACAGGGAACGCTTAAACCAATGACTGATTTCGCCAATCCGGGTGGTTGGGATAGCGGGCTGTGGAACGAATTGCAGGATTTACAGGGGCGAATGTCTATAAAAGGCAGTGAGCTGTATTTGTCCGGGGACGGACAAAGTATCAGGCAGTATATCGGCGGACTGGCTGCAGGGCTGCGTTCAAATCTGCAGCATACTGTACCGGGACAGGCCGGAGCTGTTTTAGCCGGTATGACTTTAGGGGGGTACGACGGTATCAGTGCGCAGACGCGGGAAGATTTTGCTGCTGTGGGATTGGCGCATCTGCTGGCTGTATCTGGTACGCATATAGCAGTGGTGACAGGCTTTCTGCTTGTACTGCTGCGGCGCCGTAACCACTGTACTATGGCGCTGCTGGCAGGGATTTTATTTTTTTATGCGGCTTTGTGCGGGTTCAAACCGCCTGTACTGAGGGCTTTGCTTATGTCGCTGGCACTATTTGGAGCCGGCGTTAGCGGCAGGCTGCCGCAGCGCAGTAATATTTTCTGTGCTGTGGTCATACTGTTGCTCTGCTATGAACCGCGCTGGCTTTGGGACGCAGGTTTTCAGTTATCATTTACCACAACAGCAGGGCTGCTGTATTTCTACCCGGTACTGAGCGGCCTGTGTACCCGTTACTTACCTGTGGGGATTGCCGAGATCCTGGCAGTATCTTTAACAGCACAGCTGGCGGCTTTGCCGTTTTTGATCCATTATTTTCATCAGCTTTCACTGAGTGGGCTGGCAGCTAATCTGCTTCTAGTACCGCTGCTGGAACTGGCACTACTGCTGACACTGGCGGGATATGCCCTCCTGCCGGTATTTGGGTTGGGAAAGCTGCTGTTTTTACTGGCAGGGCTTTTACTGCACCCCTTGCTGAATATCATTCACTGGCTGGCATCCGGCGGCTGGGCAACTGTCACTGTTGGCAGCTGGCCTCTTTTATGCGGCGCTGTCTATTATTTACTGTTGTTGCTGCTTTTCGGCAGCAGCGACTGGGATGATTTCACTGCTTGCGAAAGACGGTTGCTGATCGGTTTATGCTGCTGTATGCTGGTGGGGATCGGGCTTTATGATAAATTCAGGCCGCAGCCTCTGACCGTACATTTTATCGACGTGGGACAGGGGGATGCGGCACTGGTCGTAACACCGCAGCGTCAGACGCTGCTGATTGATACCGGTGGTCTGCGTGGTGACTATGATACGGGCAGCCGTATCGTTCTGCCCTATCTGCGTTACCTGGGGATTCGCAGTCTGGATATGCTGCTTTTAAGCCACGGACACCACGACCATGCAGGAGGAGCGGCCGCAGTAGCTAAAAATATACCTATACGCAGGCTCATTATGCCTCAGGAACAGCCTTCAGCAGATATACAGGCACTGCTGAAGAATACCAAAGCGCAGCTTATATATGCCGAGAGCGGCACAAATTATTCCCTGGGCAATACTGCAATACAGATCATCAGCGCGCCTGTCGGCAGCGCTGACAGCGATGCAAATGAAAGCTCGCTGATCGTGAGGGTTGTATCTGCTGACGGCAGCATTGTTTTTACAGGTGATGCAACAGAAACGGAGGAACTGCTGGCAGCGGGGCAGATTCAGCCCGGTCAGGTATTGAAGGTCAGTCACCATGGCAGTAATGCTTCTTCTTCAATGCCGTTTTTAGCGGCAGTCAGTCCGCAGCTGGCGGTTATCTCAGTCGGTGCGGCCAACAGCTACGGCCATCCTGGCAGTGAAACGCTGCAGCGTCTGGCAGCCTGCGGGGTTCAGGTGCGGCGTACAGATCAGGACGGAGCGCTTAAAATCACTTTTGACGGCAGCCAGGTAAAATGTTATAGTTATCGGTATCAGAAGGAATTTTTTTAGTGGCTTGAAGGAGTACAAACATGGAAATCACGGCAGAAAAAATTATGCAGCAATTAAGTGCCGGTACACAGGTAGCTGGTGTAATCGCAGTGTTCGGCGAAGAAGGCTATTATAAAGATAAAATAGCCGCCGCTTTACCGCGGGCTGTTTTTGGCGACGCCGCGCCGGAAGACAGGGAAATAACTGTTTTTGAGCGTGATACGGATATAAAGGAAATATCTGCTGCTGTCAATACCTACCCTTTTTTCTCAGGACGCAGTCTGGTTATCATTAAAGATGAAAAGCTGTGGGGAGGTAAGGATGGCGGCGAAAAACGCAAACAGCAGCAGGAAGAGCTGGCAGAACTGCTGGCTGATGTACCTGAACATTGTCAGGTACTGCTGTTAGGCGAAAAAATCGATAAACGCGGTAAACTTTATAAAAGCCTGCTTAAAACTGCTGCGATGGTGGAATGCAAGTCTCTCAAATCCTATCAGCTGAAGCCCTGGCTGGACGAACAGGCTGCGCTGCGCGGCTGCCGTTTTGATTATGAAGCGTCACAAACGATCATGGAATATCTGTCGGTAACTGACAATGCGCCGCTGCTGCTGCTGGAACAGGAAATCGAAAAACTATCGGTTTACGCCGGTGAACGTAAGATTTGGACGAAAGATGATATCGAGCAGACTTTCGCTGCGTTGCCTGAAGTTTCGCGCTTTGCGCTGCTGAACGCCATTGCCGAAAAGAAGCTGGGGCAGACTTTGGAGCTTTTGGGTGAAGAACGTAAGCACGGTAATACTGTGCTGGCGCTATGCGGCCTGGTTTCGTTCCAATTGCGACGTCTTGGACGTGTCAAAGAACTTCTGGAAGGAAGGGCCTCGCAGGCCGAGATCGCTTCAGAGTTAAAAGCCGCGCCTTTTGCTGTAAAAAAAATGGCGGAGCAGAGCCGCCGCTTTGGCTTGGGTGAACTGGAACGGGCACTTTTGGAACTATCACAGCTCAATATCGAAATCCGCTATGGCGGCCGGCAGTTTGAAAAGCTGGAAGAAATATTGATCCGGCTTTTGAGCAAGTGATATTTGGTGTTTGGTTAAAAAAAGTGTTTAAAGTTTGTTTTAAACACTGGACAAGCCTGACTGTTGTTTGTTATAATGATGGCGATAGATCAATGGGGATCTTTCTATTTTATTGCTTAAAAATAGGAAGGTCCTTTTTATATTTGTATTTCAGCTTCAGCATTGGGAAAGGAGCGCGGCACAGTGCCGCAAGTGATTGCTATGATGAACAAAGAAATGTTGTATTACATTAACCCTGAACAGCAAACCCCGGAGGAACTGAAGGCTTTGCTGGAAATGCACCCGGAAATCAAATTTGTTTCTTTTATGGGTGTTGACTTTGCCGGTAACGATACCGACGAAAAAGTGCCCATCAATTTATTTATCGAAGATATCAACAGCTTCCTGGAAGGTATGGCTGCTCAGACTGATGGTTCTTCCGTTGTTTTGCCGGGCATTGCTACTTTAAATAACGCCCGCGTCGATATGAAGGTCGACAAAAGTGTCAACTGGTATATTGATTATAATTACGAGCATTTTGATGCTCAGACAGGTAAAATGGTCGGAACCCTGCGCATACCCTGTTTCCTGATCCACAACGAAATCTTTGTTGATTCCCGTTCGATCCTGCAAAACAGCCTGGATTATGTGGAAGCACAAATGCTGGAAATGTTCAAAAAACATCCGCAGATAGCAGGTCTTGAACATGTTGACCTGTCTCAGATCGAAAAACTGGTCTTTACCTGTGCTACCGAGCTGGAATTCTGGGTCAAATCTCCGCGTGAAGACGCACCGATCGAAGCCCTTTCTTCTTCGCAGATGATGCAGGAGCAATACTGGCAGCGTACCCGCGGTAACGTGCGTACCGCTTTAGAACAGACTATAGAAATGATGGAAGCTTATGGTCTGGAACCGGAAATGGGCCATAAAGAATGCGGCGGCGTACGTGGACAGATCGACGGCGCAGGTCATATGACGCATGTTATGGAACAGCTGGAAGTAGACTGGAAATTTAACGTCGGTCTGCAAACTGCTGATAACGAACTGCTGGCCCGCATTATAGTTAAAGAGGTTTTTCGGATGAACGGTCTGGAAGTTTCCTTCCAGGCTAAACCGATCCCCGGCGTTGCAGGAAGCGGCGAACATACCCATGTCGGTATTGCCGCAAAACTCAAAAATGGTAAAATGGTCAATCTGTTTGCGCCCGGCGATATGAAAGCGGATTTTCTGTCTGCTATCGGTTACGGTTCAATGATGGGCCTTTTGAAGAACTATGAGGTCATCAATCCTTTTATTTCAGCTACGATCGATTCATTGAACCGCTTGAAGCCAGGTTTTGAAGCCCCTGTCTGTATCGTTACCTCTTTGGGTATCAGTCCGCAGGTCCCTTCCCGTAACCGTACGATTCTGGCAGGTTTGATCCGCGATATCGACAGTCCGATGGCGACCCGTATAGAAATGCGTTCGCCTAATCCTTATACTAATACCTATATTGCTATCGCTGCTTTCTATCTGGCAATGTGGGATGGAATCAAGGCTTGTGTGGAATCAGGCAAAAATTTGAAGGAACTGGAAGCCGAATTGTCCAAAAAGGCCGGCGTTGAAGGCTTCTATCTGGAAAAAGACCGCGAATACCGTAGCGAAGATGATGTTTTTGAAGACTTCAGCGAGGAAGAACGCAGCCGTCTGTTTGGTAAACCGCCTGCAACTGTGTGGGAAAATATGTGCGGCTTTAATAAATATCCCGAAAAGAAAGCTGCTCTTACCAGCGGCAATATCCTGCGCGCAGAATTTATCGATTCTTTTGCCAAAGGTGCCTTGGTTCGCTGGCAGACCGAGCTCTTAAACAGGATCATCCCCGAATTCCATGCTGAGATCGTGGCAATGAAATGTCTGCATGACACTGGCTTCTATAATAAATGTGACGATGAGCTGTGGGAGAAGATCGCAGCGCTGCGTGTTATGTTGGCTAAAGATTCTGTCGAGGCTCCGTGTATCTTTACTATGATCCGCGATGCTTTTAGCCGCGGCGATTTTGATGCCGCCTCCAAGTTAAAGCTGGAAATGGTAAAAACAATGGAGAAGCTGAGAAGCTATTATCACGATTACAAGCAAAATATCATCGACTGATAAAACATATACGTTTTGGATCCGCCGGAAAATATTATCGGCGGGTCCTATTATTTTTCACAAAATGTTTTCTTGACTGGAGCGCAGACCAGACCTATATAATTTAAACAAGGAAAAAGAAGAGGGCGCTGTTGTCGTCCTTTTCCGCAATGATATCAACATTTTTTACGGAACTGCTTTTTATGCGGCAGGTAATTACGGTCTTTTGGGAGCGGTATAGCTTGGCATAAAACAGTATGGTAGCGGGAGAGAGGGGAAAAAATGAGATGGAGTAAAGCTTTTTCAAAAACTGGCCTGCTGGCATTGATGCTTGCCGTGGTCGGGATCGGTATCTTTTTTTATGAACGTCAATATTGCGGCGCCGAACAGCCTGCGCGTTACGAGCCGCAGCAGCTGCGGCAGGTGATTACTGCCGACAGTAAAACCTCGCGGACTATTATGTGGCAGACGCATGCGCCGGAAAGCGATGCCTGGGTGGAATATAAGCTGCAGGGCGAAAATGAGCTTCACAGGGTGCGGGCGCAGGGCAAAGAATTTGCAACAGATTCAGGGACGGTTTATCAGCAAAGTGTGACGCTGACAGCTTTGGAGCCGGGAACTGTTTATGAATACAGGGCTGGCGGCGGCAAAGAATTTTCTGCCTGGCAAACGTTGAAAACAGATACCGGAGGCGCTTTTACGGCTTTGATCTTCGGCGATTCGCAAAGCCTTGATTATAATGTCTGGCGTAAGACTGCCGCTTATGCTTACAGTCACGATCCGGAAGCCGCCTTTTTCATCAATATGGGCGATCTTGTAGATAACGGCGAGCAATACAGCCAGTGGCGCAGTTGGTTCCGTGGAGCGTCCGGGCTGTTGCCGCAGATTCCGGTTGCTCCTATCAGTGGCAACCATGAAAATTATTCGCTGCAATGGAAACCTTACCGCGGCGATTTATATCTTAATTTGTTCGATCTGCCCCTGAATGGGCCGGAGGGTTTGCAGAAGCAGGCTTACAGCTATGATTACGGCGATGTGCATTTTTCTGTAATCGATACGCAGCAGGAGGAATTAAACGAGTGGAAGCCTGAACTGATCGCAAGTCAGGTGAGCTGGCTGGAGCGCGATCTGGCCGCCAGTGATAAGAAATGGAAAATCGTGTTGGTGCACCGTAATCTGTTCCGCTATCAGGACGGCAGACCCAATGAACTGGGCTCGGCACTTTTTCCGGTTATTGACCGTGGCAATGTCGATGTAGTTTTTTCTGCTCATAATCATACCTACGGCCGTTCTGCTCCGTTTAAAAACGGTAATGTGGCATCACAGGGAACGATCTATATTTCTTCGGGCCGCAGTGGTGATAAAACATGGGCCGGTTCGCGTGCCAAGCCGCAGGAGGTCGCTTTTGACGGCGTGCTTGACCAGCCTAATTATATGAAGCTGACTGTTAATGACGGCAAGCTGACAGTGACCAGCCTGAAGCAGGACGGCAAGCTGATCGATACGGTGACGCTGACGAAATGACAAGCTCTCGATTTTTTGATATAATGTTATTATTAACAAATCAACGAATGGAGTGACATCATGGCTAAAGACAGTTCTTTTGACGTTGTATCGCAGGTCGATATGCAGGAAATGGACAATGCGGTCAATCAAACGAAAAAGGAGATCGCCCAGCGTTATGATTTCCGCGGCAGTGATGCCAGCATCGAATTAGAAGAAAAATGTATCAAATTGGCAGCTGAAGACGAATATAAGCTGAACGCTATCATCGATATGCTGCGTGCCCGTATGGCTAAACGTGATATCCCGCTGCGCTGCCTGGAGCTGGGTAAGGTAGAGCCGGCATCCAAAGGCACAGTTCGCCAGACACTTACTATCCTGCAGGGTATACCGAAGGAAAAAGCCAAAGCGATCGTAGCCGCGATCAAAGCGACTAAATTGAAAGTCAATGCTCAGATGCAGGACGATCAGGTACGCGTCAGCGGAGCTAAAAAAGACGATCTTCAGGCTGTTATCCAAACGCTGAAAGCAGGCGACTTCGGCGTAGATTTACAATTCATCAATATGCGCTAAACTGGATTTTTATACTTCCTACGTAACGTAGGAAGTATTTTTTTATTTTATTGTTTTTGCCAGAGTTTGCCTATATAATAAATATAATCCATATTGCAAACTTGCAATAAATTTGGTGACAAGGAGCTGATTTGTTGAATTGGAGAAAGAGGTAAAGAGATTAAAGCTACATGGTTTCAATAATCTGACGAAAAGCCTGAGCTTTAATATGTACGACATTTGCTACACTAAGACGGTAGCAGACAGGGAGGCTTACCTGCAGTATATCGACGAGCAGTATAATGCCGACCGTCTTACGGAAATTTTAACAAATGTTTCCAACATTATCGGAGCAAACATTCTGAACATCGCCAAGCAGGATTATGAGCCGCAGGGCGCCAGTGTCACTATCCTCATTGCCGAAGGCTGTCTGCACAGCGTTGGTGCTGAAGATAACAGTTCCGCTCCGGGCCCTTTACCGGAAACAGTTTTAGCCCATCTAGATAAAAGCCATATCACGGTGCATACCTATCCCGAATATAACCCTATCGGTGGTATCAGTACCTTTCGGGCCGATATCGACGTATCTACCTGCGGTGAGATCTCACCGCTGAAAGCGCTTAATTATCTGATCCACAGTTTCGATACCGACATTATGACTATCGATTACCGTGTGCGTGGTTTTACGCGTGATATTACAGGACATAAACTGTTTATAGATCACAATATCACTTCAATTCAAGATTATATCCCTGAGCTGATAAAGGAACATTACCAGATGATAGACGTGAACGTGTATCAGGAAAATATTTTCCATACCAAGTGTAAGCTCAAAGATTTCGACCTTGATAACTATCTGTTCGGGCTTAGCAAAGAACAGCTGCATCCAGGCGAAGTAAAACGGATTGAGGCCAAGCTGCGTCATGAAATGGACGAGATCTTCTACGGCAAAAATATGGACCGCATCAATCTTTAAGGAGGAGTAAGTATGCTGGATTTATGGTTTTCTGAATTTCACGCTCCCGACGCCAAACTTTCGATTTTGGTCAAAGAGCAATTATATAGCGAGCAGACTCCCTTTCAGAAAATAGACTTTTTTGATTCGGAAACTTTTGGTAAATTTTTCACTTTAGACGGGCTGATTATGATTACCGAAAAGGACGAATTTATTTATCATGAAATGATCAGTAATGTGCCGATGGCAGTTAATCCGGACATCAAAAAGGTCTTGATCATTGGCGGCGGTGACGGTGGTACTGCACGTGAGGTCTGCCGCTTTAAAACAGTAGAGCAGGTAGATATGGTCGAAATCGATGAACGTGTCGTACGTCTGTGCCAGAAATATTTTCCACAGACTGCTTGTGCGCTGGATAATGATCCGCGGATCAATCTGATTTTTGGCGACGGGTTAAAATTCGTACAAGACGCGCCTGAGGGTGCATATGATTTGATACTCGTCGATTCTACAGATCCGCTTGGACCTGGCGAAGGTCTTTTTACGACCGAGTTTTACCGCAATTGCTACCGGGCGCTGAATGATAAGGGTATCTTGATCAATCAGCACGAATCACCTTACTATAAAGAATATGCGTATGAAATGCGCCGGGCGCATAAAAAACTTGCTTCGGTATTTTCCATAGCAACAGTTTATCAATTTTATATGCCTACCTATTCTTCTGGACACTGGTTGTTCGGGTTTGCTTCGAAAGGTCTTGATCCAGTGAAAGATGCTGACTTTAAACGCTGGTCTGAATTTGGGCTGCAAAATCGTTATTATAATCCCGGGGTACATCTCGGTGCTTTTGCTCTGCCTAATTATGTACAGGAAGAACTTCAAAAAGAAGATTAATGATTCGTAACAAGGTATTCAGGTTTGTCTGCAAAAGCGGCAACACATTTATTGTGTTGCCGCTTTGTGATTTTATAACATAGATGGCTTTGTTTGAAAAATGTGTGATAAGATTATTTTTTTGTAATTTTATTTTAACAGTATTGCTGGATATATGTATGTGTGTTATGATTTATTTATAAAAATACAAGCAAAACTTTAAAGTGTATTTGCATAGTATTTTTGCTGTAAGAATAATAATTGGGTGAAGTTTTACCTGTAGAATTAAGAGGTGATAAATTATCAGATACAGTAAAGAATTTATGGAAGTCCATAAAAATAAGAATGGTGGGATAATGGTGAAGAAAGTAATTTTGTATTTATTAACTATGATCTTTGCACTCAGCACAGCTACGGCACTTGCTGCAGAACCTGCTGACGCTCCTGTGTCTATGCGTGAAAGAATGGAAAAAATCAGGGTGGAGAGCGACCCGGTATATCAGGCAGAAAAAGCCAAAAGAATGGAAAATATGCCTAAAGTAGCTGTGCTTTATGTAAATAATGCCGAGACTACTTATAATGACGAAGTAGATGGAGTGGTTTTAGGCAATTTGGAAAAATGCATCAATGATGATAAATATATTTATATCAATGGTGAACCATATATCGAAAAGTTAAACAAAGTTGGTATTGTTGATATTACTACGGCTGAAAGAGCCGATATAGTTGATGCTTTTGAAGGTGAAGATGTTGATTATGTCGTTTTTATTGAAGTGCAGCCGTTTATAGCAAGAGACAAAGTGACGTTCTTTACAGTTGGTAAAGATATAACGACTACTGTACCATTGAAAATCATTGATTTGGTAAATGGTAAATATTTATATAATGGCAAGTTTACTGAGAAAGCTTCCGACAGCACAATGATCGGCGGCATAGGTAATAAATCGGTTGCCATGAAAGCCCTGAATAAGATCAACGAACAGATCACTTCTGTTTTAACTGTCAGATTGCCGGAAGAAAAATCTGTTGCGGTAGCTGCTGATAAAAAATAGGTTCTATAATGAAAAAATATTTTGATAAAAGGCTTATGGGGGTCTTTTTAATGATATTTGTATTTTTTACTGCGGCCTGCGAAGCTGAAGCGGCTAAAAGCTTGCGACAGAAAAGCAGCGTGCTTTTGGTGTTTAACAATATCGCCGGAACACGTTATGATGAAAAGCTTACCCAAATAGCATTGGAAAAGCTGCAGAAGAAAATCGAAGGAATTTATCTTGAAATCGATGCTGAACCTTATGGTGAAAACTTCAAAGAAAAGTCATTCGAAAAAGCTTCATTTGCAGAATTGACGGCGCAGGTTGATGGCTGCGGGGCAGATTATTTTGTTTATACCGAGCTGCAGCCCATTACAAAAGAAACACATTTTAATTTTATATATTTTGATAAAAATGTGGAAACCGGGTTGGTTTTGCGGATCGTGGATTTAAAGAATGATAAAGAACTTTATAATAAAAAATATTTGATAAAAGCTGAAGATTCTACTGACTATTTCTTTATCGGCAGCGGATCAGTTGCACAGAAGGCGTTAGATGCCATACTGTTCAGAGCTGGCGAAGCGATTTCAGTCAAGCTTCCGCTTTAAAAATAATCTTTAACAGCCTCCAACAAGTTTTATTACTTGTTGGAGGCTGTTTTTTGTAAAACAGTTCGTTTTACAAACTTTACATTGATTTTACAAAACTGCGCTAACGGATTTTACTTTGCTGGGATATGCTATAGCCATAGTCAGAAAACTAAAAATAAATCATAAAAATTTTGGAGGCTATAGTGATGAAAATGAACAAAAAAGCAGCAGGTATTTTATTAGCAGCAATGAGTACGATGATTTTTACCGGCTGCGGCAGCAGTGAATCGGAAAAGAAGGCTGATAATGCGGCAGCAGGCAGTAAGATCGTTGTTATCTCCCGTGAGGATGGAAGCGGTACACGCGGTGCCTTTATAGAATTGTTCGGTATTGAGAAGAAGGATGCTGACGGCAAAAAAATCGACCATACTACTGATAATGCTGCCATTACCAATAATACTTCGGTCATGATGACTACTGTCGCCGGTAATAAAGAGGCTATCGGCTACATTTCACTGGGCTCTTTAAATGATACAGTAAAAGCGCTGAAAATCGATGGTGCAGAAGCAAGTGCAGCCAATGTAAAAAGCGGTGCTTATAAAATCGCCCGTCCGTTCAATATCTGTACGAAAGATGGTTTGAGCGAAGTTGCCCAGGATTTCGTTGCTTTCATTATGTCAAAAGAAGGCCAGGAGGTAGTAGCTAAGGCCGGCTGCATCGGCGATGACAAAGCTGCGCCTTATAAAGGAACCAAACCGGCAGGTAAAGTAGTTGTAGCAGGTTCGTCTTCCATAACTCCGGCAATGGAGAAACTGAAAGAAGCATATATGAAAATCAATCCGGCTGCTAATATCGAGATCCAGAGCAGTGATTCCACTACCGGCGTTAAATCTGCTGTCAGCGGTATATGTGACATTGGTATGGCTTCACGCGACTTGAAGAAGAGCGAGCTGGAACAGGGCTTAAAAGCAACTGTTATCGCTACTGACGGTATTGCGGTAATCGTAAATAAAGATAATAAAGTCGGCGATCTGAAAAAAGAACAGGTCGAAGCGATCTTTACCGGCAAGATTACTGAATGGAATAAACTGTAAGCAGATAAAACTGAACACTGTAAACTAACGGCTGCCTCTAGGGGCAGCCGCCTGTATAATGTGAGGGAGTATGGAGAAGCGTAAAGAAGAAATAATGAAGTTTGTTTTTCTGCTGGCGGCGTGTGCCTCTATCGCTACAGTAGCTATGATTTGTCTGTTTTTGTTTGCCAACGGGCTGCCGACTATCGGCAAAATCGGCGCTGCAGATTTTTTCTTAGGAGAAAGATGGCGTCCTGCCAACGATGTCTACGGCATTCTGCCGATGATCCTGGGCAGCTTGTACGTTACGCTGGGAGCGATCGTCGTTGGAGTTCCGGTCGGGATTTTGACGGCTGTCTTTATGGCGCGTTTCTGTCCTGAGAAAATATACAATGTGCTGAAGCCTTCTGTAGAATTGCTGGCTGGTATTCCTTCAGTTGTCTATGGTTTTTTCGGACTGGTAGTGATGGTCCCGTTTATCCGTGAACATATCGGCGGTACCGGCAGCAGTATGCTTACGGCTTCACTGCTTTTAGGCATGATGATTTTGCCGACACTGATCAGCGTCGCTGAAGCCGCGTTGCGTGCGGTGCCTGACAGTTATTATGAAGGGGCTCTGGCTTTAGGAGCAGGGCATGTCCGCAGTGTATTTTTTACAGTCGTGCCGGCTGCCAAGTCGGGGATTATGGCGGCGATCATTCTGGGAATGGGACGGGCCGTCGGCGAGACGATGGCTGTAATTATGGTCGCAGGCAATCAGGCCAGAATGCCTATAGGTATTTTAGAAGGCGTGCGCACGATGACAACAAATATTGTCATTGAAATGGGATATGCTGCGGATCTGCACCGTGATGCGTTGATTGCAACGGCTGTCGTTCTGTTTGTATTTATCCTGATTATTAATTTGACTTTTTCGTACCTGAAAGGTAAGGTGGTGCAGCAATGACGGGTTTAAAAGCGCAGCTTAACCGTAAGCTGCATGAATGCGGACGCGATCCGCTGTCGTTGTTTTTACTGGGCTGTGTGATTGCTGCAGCGCTGATTACTTTCATGGTGTTGAGTTTTTTACTGGGGTATATTTTGTGGCAAGGGTTGCCAAATATAGAAACAGGTTTGTTTGCTTTGCAGTATAATTCAGAAAATGTTTCTCTGTTTCCTGCTTTGGTTGATACAGTGCTGATGGTAATAATGGCGCTGGCTATTGCGACTCCGCTTGGTATATTTGCGGCGGTCTATCTGGTCGAATATGCCAGCCGCGGCAACAGGCTGGTAAGCTTGGTACGTGTAACTGCTGATACTCTTGCCGGTATCCCTTCGATTGTATATGGTTTGTTTGGTATGCTGTTCTTCGTTACTTATTTGAAATGGGGCTATTCCTTACTTGCCGGCGCCTGTACTGTTGCGATCATGATTTTACCTCTTATCATGCGCACGACAGAAGAAGCATTAAAAGCGATCCCTGACAGCTACCGTGAAGGCAGTTATGGCTTAGGGGCAGGCAAGCTGCGGACCGTTTTTGCCGTAGTTCTGCCTTCAGCGGTTCCCGGTATTCTGGCGGGCGTTATTCTTTCCATTGGCAGAATCGTAGGCGAAACGGCAGCGCTTATTTATACAGCCGGTACGGTGGCGGCACTTCCTGACGGGGTGCTGTCGTCAGGACGAACTCTGGCAGTACATATGTATGTGCTGGCCAGCGAGGGTTTGTACATGAAACAGGCTTATGCGACGGCTGTAATTTTAGTTGTGATCGTTGTTGCTATCAACGCTCTGTCGAGCAGACTGGCAAAACAATTGATGAAGGGAAAATAATATGGATACGAAAATAGCTATTGAAACTTTGGATTTATATTACAGTGAATTCCATGCGCTAAAAAATACCAATATGCGGATACCGGAAAAAGAGATTACTGCATTTATAGGTCCTTCTGGCTGTGGCAAATCAACACTGCTGAAATCTTTGAATAGAATGAACGATCTTATCGAAGGCTGCCGTATTACAGGCAGGGTTTTGCTGGACAATGATGACATTTATGCCAATGACGATGTTAATTTGCTGCGTAAACGTGTGGGCATGGTTTTTCAAAAGCCGAATCCTTTTCCGATGAGTGTGTATGATAATATTGCTTTCGGACCTCGAACACATGGCGTCAAAGGCAAAGCTAAGCTGGATGATATGGTGGAGGAGGCTTTGCGTAAGGCGGCAATCTGGGATGAAGTCAAGGACAGGCTTGATAAAAGCGCTTTGAGTTTTTCTGGTGGTCAGCAGCAGCGGCTCTGCATTGCCCGCGCGCTGGCGGTACAACCGGAGGTTTTGTTAATGGACGAGCCTACTTCGGCACTGGACCCGATTTCGACCCTGAAAATAGAAGATTTGGCATTGGAATTGAAGCAAAATTATACTATCGTGATTGTAACGCATAATATGCAGCAGGCGGTGCGTATTTCTGATAAAACAGCCTTTTTTCTTTTGGGTGAAGTGGTAGAGTTCAACGATACTGATAGTTTGTTCTCGAACCCGCAGGAGAAAAAGACTGAAGATTATATTACAGGGAGGTTTGGCTGATGGTAAGGAGCAGATTTGCGGCTCAGATGGAGCTTTTGAACACAGAACTGATCGTAATGGGCACTTTGTGCGAGAATGCTTTGGAGCATGTGATGCAGGCTTTGCAGGAAGATAATGATGCTTTGAACAGAGAAATTATTATTTTAGGCAAACGCACAGAGGAAAAAGAGCGGGAAGTAGAGAATATTTGTATAAATCTGCTTTTGAAGCAGCAGCCTGTCGCTTCTGATTTGCGTCAGATTTCAGCGGCGCTGAAAATGATTACGGATTTGAGCCGTATCGGTGAACAGGCGGGCAATATTGCTGAGATTTTAGGCAAGGCTGAATTTGGCAGGGATTACGATACAACGCTTTTGCAGCAAATGGCGACAGCGGCGAAAAAGATGGTCAGTACCAGTCTGGACGCTTTTGTGAAGGGCGATCTGCGCCTGGCTCAGCAGGTAGAGCGTGACGATGATGTCGTTGACGAATTGTTCAGCAGGGCAAAAAAAGAATTGATCCAGGTCATACGCAGCACGCAGGATAGCGGAGAGCAGGCTATTGATTACCTGATGATCGCCAAGTATTTTGAAAAAATCGGCGACCATGCGGTAAACATTTCCCAATGGGTGCTGTTTATGATTACAGGAGCACATGAGGAGGATACTGTGCATGATCTTTTGCGTGGAGGACGATCCTAATATTCGTGAATTAGAAGTTTATACATTGCAGTCAGTTGGTTTTAAAGCTCTGGGCATAGGCAGCGGTGATGAGTTGTTCAAAGCGCTGGAATGCGGCAAGCCGACTCTGATTCTGCTGGACATCATGCTCCCGGGTGAAGATGGCCTTAGTCTGCTGAAGCGGCTGCGCAGCGATAAACGGACCGCACAGGTGCCGGTGATCATGGCAACAGCCAAAGGCTCAGAATTCGACAAAGTTCATGGTCTTGATAATGGGGCTGATGATTATATAGCCAAACCTTTCGGCATGATGGAAATGGTGTCGCGGGTCAAAGCCGTACTGCGGCGTTATAAGCAGGAGGATAAGCAGAGCAGGCTTACTGCCGGCGAGTTGGTAATGGAGATCGATAAACACCGCGTGATGGCCGGTAGTCAGGAGGTAGTTCTGACATTTAAGGAATTTGAGCTTTTACATAAGCTGTTAGAGCGGCCGGGACAGGTTTTTACGCGCGAACAGCTTTTAACTGATATCTGGGGTTATGATTTTGCCGGCGAGACACGTACTGTCGATGTTCATGTGCGTACGCTGCGGCTGAAACTGGGCGAAGCAGGAGCATTGGTAGAAACTGTACGCGGCGTCGGTTATCGTATAGGAGCTGGCTATGAGAAATAAAATTTTCAGCGGTCTGCTGTTTTTGTCAACGGCGGCTGTTATCATTGCTTCCGTGCTGATTGCGGTTATTATGTACCAGGGGTCGATGACCACAATGCAGCGTGATTTGAGACAGGAAGCAACTTTTATAAAAATGGGTCTGGAACAGAGCGGGAAAAGCTATCTGCAGGCATTGACCATGGAAAGCGGTAAGCTGACTCGTGTTACTTTGATTGCTCCTGACGGCAGGGTCATCTATGACAATCATGTGGCAGCCGAAAAAATGCTCAATCATAAAGATCGTGAGGAAGTACAGGAAGCGTTAGCAAGTGGAATTGGTTTGGCCGAGCGTATGAGCGATACTCTGTCAGAAAAAACTTTTTATTTTGCGCTGCGGCTGGATAATGGTGATATACTGCGTGTTGCAAGAACGACAGACTCTGTTTTTGCGACGGTGGCCGGCAGTATTCCCTATATGATCGCGGTAGTGCTGGTGGTGGCTTTGGTGGCTATGCTTCTGGCACGGCGGATTACTGATAAAATGGTTTTACCGCTGGATCAGGTGGATCTGGAAAACCCACTGGAAAATGATACTTATGATGAACTGGCACCGTTTTTAACACGGATCGCCCAGCAGCAGAGGCAGGTTTCAGAAGGCTTAAAGCAGCTGCGGCAGAAGCAGAATGAACTGGCGGCTATTACTCAGAGTATGAATGAGGGTCTGATCCTTTTGAATGACCGGCAGAATATTTTATCGATCAACGACAGTGCCGCCAAATTATTTGGTTTGCAGGATCATGAAGTCGTTGGTAAAAATATTCTGACTTTGGAGCGAGGCCAGGAAGTGCAGGAGCTGCTGCAGAAGGTAGCTGTGGGCGGCAGCGGTGAAAGTCTGTATCAGAAGGACGGGCGCTTTTATCAGCTATGCGGCAGCAGTGTTGGCGGTAAAGGCAGCGTATTGCTGATTTTTGATGTTACTGAAAAGCGTGCAGCAGAAACACTGCGGCGTGAGTTTTCTGCAAATGTTTCGCATGAACTGAAAACACCGCTGCAGTCGATTTTGGGTTATGCTGAGATTATGAAAAACGGGTTAGTTCAGGAAGGAGATAAGCAGCGCTTTCTGGAAAAAATCTACAGTGAGGCCGGGCATCTGATTGTGCTTATCGATAATATTATGAAACTGTCGCGTTTAGACGAGTCGGCGAATAATATGAACAACCTGGAAATTATCGAATTGAAAAAGCTGGCTGAAGGTACAGTTCAGCGTCTGCAGGAACAGGCTGCCGGAAAAAATGTCGCAATAAGCGTCAGTGGCTGTGAAGCTGAGGTAGAAGGAGTACCTGCAGTTTTGAGCGAGGTTATTTATAACCTTATTGACAACGGGATCAAGTATAATCGTGAAAACGGCAGCGTTGAGATTACAGTAGCCGTAATTCCCGGTGAAGCAGTACTGACATTTAAGGATACCGGCTGCGGTATCGGCAGTGCTGATAAAGAGCGGGTTTTTGAACGCTTTTACAGGGTTGATAAAAGTCACTTTAAAGAAACCGGCGGCACAGGTTTGGGACTTTCCATAGTCAAGCATGGGGTGATGTTCCATAAAGGTCGCATTGAGCTGGAAAGTGAACTGGACAAAGGGACTACTATAAAAATCTTTTTGCCGCGGAAATAATTTAAACACCCTCCACCAATAATTATTTGATGGAGGGTGTTTTGTTTTTATTGTAAAATTAATAATAAAACTTATATTTAATTGCTCAAAAGATATAATTTTGTTAAAATGAATATAAATATTAAAAACATAATAAACAAGCTTGATTGACAGGAAAGATAAGGTAGCAATTTTCATATGAAGCTTCTTAAAAGTACTTTTGTTTGGTTAGCGATAATAATATCTATTTGTGCCTGTGTGACTGCAAATGCTGCAGAAACACAGGCTAAAAAAGTTTTAAAGGTGGCATTCCCTGAAACACGCGGTATATGTGAGACATACGCAGATGGCACACGTGGCGGTGTTGTCTATGAATGGTTAGTTGAAATCGCTAAATATACAGGTTGGGAATATGAGTTTATTGGAGATTCCATTAGCCAGTCAATAAAAAATATGGAACATAATAAATATGATCTTATGGGTGCTGTGTTAAAGTCACCTGGATTTGGTGAAAACCTGTATTATCCTGAACATCTGATGGGTTATAGCTACAGTTTGCTGATTTATAACAAAAATGACCAGAATATCAAGGGATTTGATATCAAAAGTCTGGAAGGGAAAACGATTGGTGTTTTTGCCAAGGCTACTGATAAAATAAAGCGCTTAAATAATGTTTTAGAATTCAATGATATAAAAAGCGATATCAAATATTACGGTACTTCTGATGAATTTGAAAGTTCTTTGGATAATGGTGAAGTGGAGCTGCTTTTAGTAAGCGATCTTTTTAACAAGCTGGCTGATTATAATGTCGCATTGCGTTTTAATTCTGAACCTTGTTATATCGTTGCCAGGAAGGACGATCCGGAAACAAGTGCGCAGCTGAATGAAGCTATAAAAAAGATTTATGCAGTCAATCCGAATTTTGGCGAAGCCCTGTTTCAAAAATATTTTCCTGTCAATTACAGTAACACTGCTGTATTCTCAGAACAGGAAAGTACGTTTATACATAAAAATGGCCCATTTAAGGTAGCTGTAGTAAAAAACAATTATCCTTTTTATTATATTAAGGATGGTGAACCTAAAGGTATCGTTCCTGAAATTTTTGCATTGATTGCTGCTCAGATCGGAGCGGAGTTTGAGTATATAACGGCTGCTTCCTATGGGCAGACTTTGGAATTGGTCAAAAGCGGTCAGGCAGATATCCTTGGTTATTATATCAATGAAAATGACGCCTTTAATCCTGATGGTTTAAATATCACCAAAAATTATATGATGCTTAATTCTATAATCATGCGTAATAAGTATACACCTTTCCCAAATGATAAAAATATTGCTGCAGTCATAAACGGCAGCTGTGCATCGCGTAATATCAAACATACAGACGTTGCGCATTTTGATACATATGAAGAATGTCTGAATGCAGTAGATTCGGGAGAAGCTTCTTATAGCAGAATACCTGTCGTTGTTTTGGAAGATCTGTATATGAGTGATTATTATACTAATATCATTCCTGTTATAGAGAGTCCTGAGATATATTTGTCTTTGGGGGTCAGCAGCAGTAATGATATACAGCTGTATTCTATTTTGAATAAAAGTCTGGTCAACCTGACCAATGAGCAGACTGCGCAGGTTTTATCCAATAATACCTTGATGTCTGGCAAGAAAGAAATGTCTTTCAAGGCTTTGGTTTATTCTAATCCGGTCATATTTTCTCTGATCATAATTGGGTTTATTTTACTTGTGGTAACGATTGTTTTTATGTATTTTTGGTTTAAAATGAAAAATCAGGTCATTTATTTTAAAATGAAAAAAGTAGAAAACATCAGCAAGGTGCGTTCAGAGTTCCTTTCCAGGATGTCACATGAAATAAGAACTCCTTTGAATGCAATCATCGGATTGGCTAATCTGATGCGGCTTTCCGGTGAAGGGGATCCTGTGACGCAGAAAAATATTTCCAAAATTGATTCTTCTGCTAAATTTTTATTATCGATCGTCAATGATATCCTTGATATGTCAAAAATAGAAAGCGGCAAGATCCAGATCGAAAGCAGACCTTTTTCTATGGATAATCTGCTGCGGCAGCTGAGCAATATTTTTCTGGTGATGGCGGAAGAGAGGAAAATCAAATTACAGTTTAAATGCTGTTTTACACATAAAAATTTTGTTGGAGATGAGCTGCGTTTAAAGCAGGTTCTTATTAATTTGCTCTCCAATGCCCATAAATTTACAGAAAACAATGGCGAGATAACGGTAACGGTTCTGGAAAGTGCTGCTGAAGAAGGGGTTTCTGAGCTGCGTTTCAGTGTTTGTGATACAGGCATTGGTATTCCTGAAACAGATTTGGAACGTATTTTTGGATCGTTTGAGCAGGTCTTCCGAAAAAGCCGCAGCAATCAGCAGGGAACTGGGTTGGGGCTGGCTATCAGCCGCAATTTGGTAGAATTGATGGGCGGTATTTTAAGTGTACGCAGTGAGGTTGAAAAAGGTTCTGAATTTTTCTTTACTATCAAGCTGCCTGTTTACGAAAAACAGTTTGATGAAATCCTGGAGAATAATAACGAAGTCAGACTACATAGTTATTTAGCGGGTAAAAATATTTTGTTGGCAGAAGATAATGATCTTAATGCCGAGATTGCCGTAACGATGTTGGAAATGCAGGGGGTACATGTTGAACGCGTTGTAAACGGACAGCAGGCTGTAGACAGGTTTCAGGAAACTTTACCAGGCACTTATGACCTGATTTTAATGGATCTGCAGATGCCGGTAAAGGGCGGGCTTGAAGCTGCTGCAGAGATCAGGTCTTTGAGCAGGGACGACGCACAGGAAATACCAGTTATCGCTATGACGGCCAATACGCTGCAGGAAGATCGTGAGAAAGCGCTGGCTGCGGGAATGAATGCTTTTATTCCCAAGCCGTTCGATGTGGAACAATTGTATAAAAGTATTGAAAAGTTTCTGCATTAGCTGATAGTATTTGCTGAAGTCATAACAAAAGAAACTTTTATCAAGGAGAGGTTGCTTTGCAGCAAAAAAAATTGTGTTTCTTGGCTATATTTTACCTGGTGCTTTTCTCAATGAAAACCGCGGCTGCAGCGGGTGAAGCGGAATTTTATTTAGAGCCGATGATAGTTACGGCTGCGCGTTATGACAACAGTGCAGGTAAACCAGGTTACTATAAAGTTGATGAAAAGAAGCTGGAAAACGGCAATTATGATAATGCTTTGGATGTGATTAAGCAACTGCCGGGCGTTACTTTGATGGCAAGGGGCGCCAGCGGTGGTATGAATGCCTATAGTAAGATTTTGCTGAATGGTTCTGACCGTTATTTGGTAATTATTGACGGTGTGCGTTCTAACTGGAACGGCAGCAGTTATAATGATTTTGATTTCAGCGTACTGCCGGCGGGAATGCTGGAAAGTGTAGAGGTTTTGTCGTCAGCAGCCGGAAGCGTTTACGGTAATGCTGCTAAAGGCGGTGTGATCAGGATAACTACAAAAAAAGCTGTTGAAGGTGTTAAAACCAGTATCAATCTGGAAACGGGCAGTTATGGACGTGAGCAAGAGAATATTTTACATTTAGGCAAAAGCGGTGAATGGAGCTGGTCGGTTTATGCCCGAAAAAGTATTATGGGCGATTACAGTAGTGCAAGGCAGAGTATACCTTCATACGAAAATGTTGAAAATGCTGGTATCAAATTGACCAAAGCCTGGGGTGAAACTGCTGATCTGACTTTAAGCTACAGCGTTTTCAGCGGCAGGTATAAATCAAAGATCTTCAATTATAAGAATACGGAACCTGATGAAACTAAGCCGCCAAAGTTATTTAAAAATATTTTTATGACCGATGCCCGCAAGACAGAAGATAATCTAACTCTGGAATATGAGCGTAAATTTTCGGATACAGAAAATAATATTGTGGGTATTTACAGACGCAGCAGCAATGCCGCCTATGATAGAAGTTTAAATGTTGAACGACCATGGCTGCTTGATTTACGGACGGAAGGTTTTTTTGACCGTTACAGTAAACAGTGGCACCCAAAACATACTTTGACCGGCGGTGTGGAATATTACAAGGATCAGGTCCTTGATTATCAGGATCTGGCAGCAAAATATAGTGACGGAACTGTGATCAGCAAAGCTGTTCATCTGCAGGATTCCTGGCAGCTGGCTGACAGCGTCAAAGCTGTCGGCAGTCTGCGTCAGGATTGGAATTCTTATGCAGGGAGCAAGCTTTCTCCTGCTTTGTCGTTGGAATATCAGCCCTCTGAAAAGGTATTATATACTTTGGCCTATACAGAATATTTTGCGCCGCCCAAGCAGCTGCAGATATTTTCTCCTTATTATGGTGACGAGGCGCTGAAGCCAGAAGAAGGTAGGGTTTATGAAGCGGGATTAACTTATATACCGGATGAGTCTTCGTCATTAAAAATTAATGTTTTTCATCGTGATGCAACTGATGTCATTGCAGTAGATATAAGTTTACCAAAATATCTTCGTCGATATGCCAATATTGCGCATGAGAAAGCAACAGGATTTACTGTTTCCGCATCGAAACGGTTTTCAGAAAAGTGGCGTTCTCTGGTGGCTTATACACAGACGAAAGTGGATACAGAACGTAAAAATTCAAGCCCTGTAAGTACGATGATACCTCACGGTGAACTGTTGCTTGATTTGATGTACGAATATGATAAGTATAGTGTGCTGCTGCAGGGGCGCGGAGTTTTTGATCAGGCTAACGGCCGTGGTGAAAATCGTTTTGCCAATAATAATTACTGGGTATGGAATGCTTCATTGAACTATAAACTGCAGAAAAATACCAGGCTTTATGTGAAGGTCAATAATATTTTTAATCAGTTTTATTCCAATTGGGACAATGAGAGCGGCGGATTTCTTGGATTTGATGAGTGGTATGCCGAACCTGGGCGTAACTATCAAATTGGTATAAACTACAGTTTTTAATGCTTCAGGAAAACAGCAAAAGCCATCTGTGTATTTGCAGATGGCTTTTCTGTATTGTGGAATTCTGGTGTTCAGCTCAAAGTTAAAGAAAGAGAGATGTTTAGATTAAATTTATTAAATGTTTATCTACAAGTTGCTGATCGGTATGCAAAAAAAATCAGAAGACATCCGATGCAGATGTTGATTAATTGCTGTAGTGAAGGTGACAATAGAGGTGCGCTGCTGTTACCTAAAAAAGCGAGCAGACAGAGAAATAAGAACGTTGCACTTATACAGCCACAGGTGAAAGAAAGAAGCTGCTGTCTGTTGAGCCGGTACTGGGAAACTTGTGCTGAAAGCATACCTAACCAGAAAATAATCGTCAGGGGATTGCTGAGCGTAAGCAGCCCTGCAGCGTAAAAACTGCTGATTTGTGGCAGCATAATAGTGGCAGTTGAAATCTGTGGATGAAAAACATCAGCTAAAGCAGTAACTGCAAAGTAGAGAAGCACGGCAGCACCGCAATAACGTAGTTTTTTTTGTATGCCCGGATAATTTTTCAGGCAAGTTCCTAAACCATATAATGCCAGCAGGATATAGAAAGCGTCAACCAAAACTACTGCCAGTACGGCTTTCAACGCTTCGGTTATTCCCCGGGCAATAGCTGTTTGCAGAATAAAAAGACAAACCGGACCGATTGACAGCTGTAAAATTATACCAAGGCGCAGACCGCGTATAAAAGAGTTCAGCAATTTAACTCTTCCTTTAGCGTTGCCAGAGTAATAAAGGTATTAGAACTGCTGACGCCGGTGATTTTTTTTAGCTTATTAGTAAGAAAGCTTTCCAGAGCATCGGTATCGCTGACGCTTACTTTAAGCAAATAGTCGTAAGCTCCGGCAAGATGATGACATTCAAGTACATCCGGAAGAACGGTTATCTGACTGCGGAAAGCATTGATATGCTCGGTTTTATCAATATTTACAAAAATAAAAGCTAAAAGTTTTTGCCCGGTCTGCCGGCGGTCGAGCTTGATTGTATACTTTTGAATAATCGAATTTTGTTCGAGTTTACGTATTCTTTCGGCAACAGCAGGAATTGACAGTTTTACTTTTTTACTTATCTCAGAAGCGGTGACGCGCCCATTTTCCTTTAAACAGTCTAGAATTGCAGTATCAATATTGTCCATAAAAACCTCCTTAAGTAAATAATATAGCAATTCTTTATTAAAAGTAAATAATTTATTGAAAAACGATAAATATTTAAGTAAATAGGCAGATAATATAAAAAAATACCGTTGGACTAAGTTGTTCAACGGTATTTTAAGACAGTTATTTCTTTTTATCTTTTTTCAGTTCTACATCAATTTCAAAAAGTCTGTTCCAGGGGAAAGAAATATCAAAATTACTTTTTTCTGTAAATTTATAACGTCCTGATAAATCTCGGCAAACGCCTAAAGCCAGATCGTGAACTGGTTTCTGATAAGGACCGAGAAGGTAAACTGCATTTTTTTGATTTTTGCTTTCCAAAAATGCAGTAGCACTGCGTCGGGCATTGGCCTGATAATACCAGTCGTCTATAACTCTGATACGCATCAGTTTTTCAGCATCCGGTTTTGACATCTGCGGAGTCAGTATACCCTGACAAATGGCAAATCCAACGGTATTGTCCGCAGTATTCCAGCCATTATAGGCTGTCAGCCGTTCCAACTGCCCCTGTTTGGCCAGTTCGTTCATAAAGCCATTGTCAGCTCCGTTAGAATAAGCTACGTCGGCCAAAGATACCCGGTAGCCGTTATCCATAAGCTGCTTGAGCTGTTTGATATAGGCACGGTTTTGCGGTGAAGAGAAAAACTGATTGGAAGGAGCGGTAGAATCCATCATTATGCCGTCAAAGGGCGTGTTTAGTGCCAAAACAACGTCTGCGTTAGCGGCACTGGTAGCAGTACGTCCGTCTACTGCTAAAATCTGCTGTGGCACTGATTGACCTAAGGTCATATCAGAATATTGCGGCAGCATTCGCGGTCCCCAGCCATCTGCATAATAGGCGTAAACACGTGGCTGATAACGCTTCAATTCGTTTCCGGCTCTGGTCAGCAGCAGCAGCCCGAGCTGGTCGACACCGGGGATTATCTGAAAAGTTCGCTGCGTAAGATCATAGGTTTCCTGAGTGAGCTTGCGTGCTTCCATATGGGTATGCGATAACGGAGCATTATCGTCCTTGCCGATTGCGAGAAAGTGAAAACGGTTGCTGCGGGTCATTTCTGTCAGCTTGCTGTTGATATTGAGATTTTTTTGGCGGCGTTCCAGCCAGTCCTGCAAATCTGCTTTAGGCAGGTTGGTAGACAAAGTTTTTTTCGTTAAAGCATCTTTGAGGCTGAGTCCAATCAAATCTTCGGAGTCACAAAGCTCGGAATAACGAAAAATAGCCAGACCGATTTTCGAATAATATGGAGGCTCAACAGCACCAAAACTGGCGCGCGGAGTTCTCATCAAGGTAGAGAAAGCATAAAGCCGTACTGGGAACTGATCACGCAGTGTTTCGAGTCGCTGCAGACGCTGCTCTAAAACTGCCTGCGGTTCGTGATGAGTACGTGATGCAACCAGACCGCCGTAGATCAGACTGTCTGTGGAAATGACGGCAGCGTCTGCCTGAGGCGCACGGCTGACGAGCCATTTCCATAATTCATCAGGACTGCCGTTTCGATTATATGAAGCCAGATATTTATCAGGCGGAAGCAGCACTTTGTAGCCCGCTGCTTCCATTGTTTTGGCAACATAAGAGGAACAGACAGGACGGTTATCCAAAGGTAAAAACAACAGAGTTTCTTTTTGGTTTTCCTCTGCCTGAGCCGAACTAAAAGATAGAAGCAGCAGGGAAAACAGCAGTATTTTTCTGAATGGATTATTCCAGATCTTCATCGGGGCATCTCCTAAAACTATTACTAATCTTAATATAATTATAAGGTAACGATATAAATTTGGCTACAAGAATTTTACAAATCAAAATTATTGACAATAATTATTGTTAAGTTTATAATTAATCATAGTCACATAATCAATCGGTTATGCGAAGGAAGAGGCTAACATATCTTTCCTGCAGAGAGAGGCGCCCTGGCTGTAAGCGCTTTGGAAAAATGATAGACCTTACCACCTTCAAACCACATTGCGGAACCTCTGCTCTGGCAGTTAGTATGCAGTGTCGTATGTCGGCGTTAACGGTACCGAGTGGACTTGCCAGCGGCAGGTCAATTAGGGTGGAACCGCGGTCAACTCCGTCCCTTTCCAGGGAACGGAGTTTATTTATTTTTAGGAGGCTAGTAAAATGGCAAATGTTAAAGTAACCTTAAAAGATGGCAGTGTAAAAGAAGTTGCTGCCGGAACGACATTGCTGGAAGTAGCAAAAGGTTTGTCGCAGAAACTTGGCAAACAGGCGCTTTTGGCTGTGGTAGACGGTGTGAATAAAGATTTGACAGATAAATTGGAGCATGATGCGTCAGTTGAATTTGTTGTTCCTGAAAGCTCTGAAGGACTGCATGCGATTCGCCATACGGCGGCACATATCATGGCCCAGGCAATTCAGCACTTGTTCCCCGATACTAAATTTGCTATCGGACCTGCTATTGCTAATGGTTTTTATTATGATTTAGACAGCGAGCATGTTTTTGTCCCGGAAGATCTGATTGCTATTGAAAAAGAAATGGCTAAGATCGTTAAGGCCAATCTTCCGCTTGTACGCAGTGAATTGCCGCGCAGTGAAGCGTTGAAAATGTTTGCAGACAAAGATGAAAAATATAAGGTCGAACTGATCAATGATCTGCCTGAAGATGCAGTTATCAGCACTTATACGCAGGGGGATTTCACAGACTTATGCGCAGGGCCGCATTGTCCGTCGACCGGCAGGGTAAAAGCTTTTAAACTGCAAAGTATTGCCGGCGCTTACTGGCGTGGTGATGAAAAAAATAAAATGCTGCAGCGTATCTACGGCACCGCTTTTCCTAGTAAGGAAGAACTGGACGCTTATCTGCATATGCTTGAAGAAGCTGCCAGACGTGATCATCGAAAACTTGGCAAAGAGCTGGATCTGTTCAGTATCATGGAAGAAGGTCCTGGGTTCCCGTTTTTCCATCCCAATGGCATGGTAATCCGCAACGAGCTGATCAATTATTGGCGTGAAGTGCACAGACGTTATGGTTATCAGGAAATCAAAACTCCGATGATCTTGTCCCGTAAGTTATGGGAGACTTCTGGACACTGGGACCATTACCGTGAAAATATGTATGTTACTGAGATCGACAACGAAGATTACGCTATCAAACCCATGAATTGCCCCGGTGGTATGCTGGTCTATAAAACTCATCCGCATAGCTACAGGGAATTACCGATCCGTGCCGGCGAGCTTGGACTGGTACATCGTCATGAATTGTCCGGTGCTTTGCATGGCTTGTTCCGTGTGCGCTGCTTTACGCAGGATGATGCTCATATTTTTATGATGCCGAGCCAGATCAAAGACGAGATCCAAAATGTTATTCGTTTATTTGACGAGGTTTATGCAACCTTTGGGCTGAAATATCATGCCGAGCTTTCGACCCGCCCGGAAGATTCAATGGGTGATGCTGAAACCTGGGAAACTACAACTAATGCTTTGAAGAGCGCAATGGAAGATTTTGGACTTGATTATGTTATCAATGAAGGCGACGGAGCTTTCTATGGCCCTAAGATCGACTTTCATCTGACAGATTCTATCGGTCGTACATGGCAGTGCGGCACTATTCAGCTGGATATGCTGCTGCCAGAAAAATTTGATTTGACCTATACCGGCGAAGATGGTTTGAAGCATCGTCCGGTTATGATCCATCGTGTGGTTTATGGTTCTATAGAGCGTTTTATCGGTATCCTGATTGAGAACTATGCCGGTGCTTTTCCTGCCTGGCTTGCTCCCTGCCAGGTGCGTGTAATGCCGATTACCGACAAGCATTATGAGTATGCTAAAAAATTGAGTGATGAAATGTTTAAATTGGGGCTGCGCGTTTATCTTGACGATCGTAACGAAAAAATCGGTTATAAGATTCGTGAAGCACAGCTGCAGAAAGTTCCGTATATGCTTGTTATCGGTGATAAAGAAGTTGAAGACGGTACAGTTGCTGTGCGCCGCCGCGGCGAAGGAGATATCGGAGCTATGAAGCAGGAAGATTTTATTGCCATGCTGCAAGAAGAAATTGCCGATAAAAAATAATCAGATATGAATGTCGTGCTAGATAAGTGGTAACGGAAATAGATAATAATTATTGAAAAAACGAATAAAAAGTGTTATAATATATCCAGATAAAAACGGCATTTTAAGCTGTTAAGGAGGATGTTATCATGAATAAAAAAGTTTATAAGGTTTTTAATGAACAAGTCCAGGCTGAATTGTATTCTGCATATATGTATCTTGCGATGAGCCTGGATATGGAAGCTAAAAATTATAAAGGTATGGCTAAATGGCTTTATCTGCAATATGAAGAAGAACGTGAACACGCTTTGCGCTTTGTAAAATTTATGCAGGACTGCGGTGTGCAGCCTCAGCTTCTGCAGATTGATATGCCGGCGGCTGATTACGGTACCCCTCTGAATTTGTTCAAAAAAGTTTTAGAGCATGAAAAATATGTTACTTCCCGTATTTATGATATGTATGAAGTAGCTTTGAAAGAAAAAGATTACGCGGCTCAAAGCTGTCTTAAATGGTTTATCGATGAGCAGGTAGAAGAAGAAGCCAATGCTTCTGAGATTGTTGAAAAGCTGGAAATGATCGGCGATAATATTTCCGGATTGTTTTATCTTGACGGACAGCTGGGAGCAAGAAAAGATTAATAAATATGTTGACACAAAGTTAACATTATGATATTATATCCAAGTAACAAAGCAGAAGCCGCTCGCTTCTCACCTTGCAGCAAAAGCTCGACAGGGTCGGATATGATTTTCAGCGCGGGCAGTATTATCTGCTCGCGTTTTTTATTTAATTTTGGAGGTGAACGGTTATTAGCAAAGAAAGCTTGCGTATCAATGAAGAAATTCGGGCACGGGAAGTGCGCGTTATTGCCGGTGAAGGCGAACAGCTGGGTATTATGTCCGGTCGTGATGCTTTGCAGCTGGCGCAGGAAAGACATCTTGATTTAGTGGAGATCGCTCCTACAGCGAAACCTCCGGTGTGCCGGATTATGGATTACGGCAAGTATCGTTACGAGCAGCAAAAACGAGATAAAGAAGCTCGTAAAAAGCAAAAGACCTTTGATATCAAAGAAGTCAAATTGCGCCCCGGTATTGAGGATCATGACTTCGGCGTCAAATTCAAAAATGCAGTGCGATTCCTGGAAGACGGCGACAAAGTAAAAGTCACCATCATGTTCCGTGGCCGCGAATTATCGCATCCTGAGCTTGGCGAAGTGTTGCTCAAAAAAATGGCTGAACAGCTCAAAGACATGGCTGTCATTGAGCGTGCACCTAAATTAGAAGGCAGAAACATGATTATGATTGTTGCGCCTAAAGCTACCAAATAAGGAGGACTTAACAATGCCTAAAATGAAAACCCGCAGAGCTGCTGCTAAACGTTTTAAAAAGACTGGTACCGGTGAATTCAAACGTGCTAAAGCTTTTAAAAGCCATATTCTTGAACATAAATCTCCTTCCCGCAAGAGAAACTTGCGTAAGGCTGCACTTGTTCACAAAACTGATCATGAACGCGTAGCAAAAATGCTGCCGTACGCATAATAGATAAGGGAGGCTGACTATAATGGCAAGAATTAAAGTGGGCGTTACTGCTCATCGTCGTCATAAAAAAATCTTAAAACTGGCTAAAGGCTATCGCGGTTCTAAACATTTGCTGTTCAAAAAAGCTAATGAAACTGTTATGAAAGCTTTGAGCTATGCTCGTCGTGACCGTCGTGCTAAAAAACGCGAATTCCGTCGTTTGTGGATCGCTCGTATCAACGCTGCTACCCGTGCTAACGGCATGAGCTACAGCCGTTTCATGAATGGTCTGGCTAAAGCTGGTATCGAAATGAACCGTAAAGTTTTGGCTGATATGGCTATTTATGATGCAGCTGCTTTCACCAAACTGGTAGAAGCTGCTAAAGCTGCTCTGTAAGAATTACTGCTTACAGTACAAATGAATTGAATTGCTGCTGCTGCGGCAATAAAAAACAGTGTAAGTCTTAGGACTTACACTGTTTTATTTTAAGTTGTTATTTAATGTTATTAAGGATAGTAACTAATTCACCAGCGCTGATATCACCGGCAACAGGAGTAATAATACCTTTGCCTGCGATTTTTACAGTGCCGCCCTCAGCATAGGCATTTTGAGTATTCTGACCTGCATGATAGATCGCTGCAAGATTGCCTGCTACGAAGTAAGAACGCTGCATACCGCTCATATTGCCTGCAGCAGCCGGTGTCATAAAGGTCTTTCCGTTAATTTTCACTTCGCCGCTGTTAGCGTCAACAGTAACTTTGCCGTTACTGTATTCGGTAAGCTTTTTGGAATAATTATTGCGGCGGTCGCTGTCTTTCGGATGAGTAGACGGGTTGAGTATGTCGCTGAGAACATCTTTTTTAGAGCTGTCGCTGGAGCTTTCGATAACTGCCTGCCAAACAGCTGCAGGAGCGCCTACATTATAACCGGCATCAGCCATATAAGTGAAGGCGATATTGTCAGCTTCCCATTCGTTGGGTTTGGTAACGCCGGTGTTTTTGGCATGGACTGCTACTACTTGTGCTGCCAGACCGTTAGCACCGCCGATTTCAGAGCCTACAGTTTTCATCACGAAGTCAACGGACATCTTTTTCTTTGCGCCTTTGATTGGATGTTCTTTCTGACCGTGTACAAGCTCATGGGCGATAACGGCAGCCAGTTTATCTTCATTGTAGTCCAGGAACCAGAAAGCGCCGATATTTACGGACATATTGTGCCCTAATGCACAGTAAGCATTGAAAAATTCCTGATTATTAACGAAATAATTATATGGTTTACTATTGATGGTTGCGTCGCTTTTGGCGATGGCCGGGGTCATACGCTGCATAATGCGGCCAAGCATGGCATTGGCATTATAATCGCTGTTGACGCCGTCTTCCTGTTTCAGGGCTTCGAACAGCTCATGGCGGCCTTCGTTATCATAATAATTCAGTGCCTTGTTGATTTCCTGCTGTTCCTTGGCGGCGCCTACGGCTTTGCCGGCAATACTGCCAAGGTTGATGGCTTCAGCCTGCTGTGGCAGAGTAAAGCTCAGTACTGATACGGCTAAAAGAGCCGCACCTACTATTATTTTAGATTTTTTAAACATTGATATCCCCCTTTGTGTATATTCTGTGAACTATTATAGCAAACAAAATGGTAAAAGCAAAGTTTTGTTTAAGGAATATTTTTAAGATAAAAAGAATTTTGCTTAATTTTTACGTCAGCAGTATAATTTAAGGTGAGTTTTTTATGAAGCAGTAGATAAAGACAAGATTTCTTTTGATGAAAATGAGGGAACCATATGGAACAGGTTTTAACTAAGGCACTGGCGTTTGTAGCCGTTATTGCCTTAGGTTATTTCTTAAAGAAGCGCGGCTTTTTTAAACCGCATGACTATGAACTTATTGCCAAAATAGTCTTAAATATTACGCTGCCATGTGCCGTTATTACCAGCTTTGCAGCTTTTAAAATGGATTATACGCTGTTTATATTGACTCTAATCGGTTTTTGTGGAAATTTGCTGATGATTGCCTGGGGATTTATATTGACGCGTTATCAGACGAATGCGGCAAAGATTTTTTACGTATTTAATCTGGCCGGTTATAATATCGGCTGTTTTACTTTACCGTTTGCACAAAGCTTTTTGGGCCCTTTCGCTGTAGTAGCTACTTGTATGTTTGATGTTGGTAATTCGATTATGTGTACTGGCGGAACTTATGCTCTGACCAGTGGGCTGGTGCATACAGGTGAAAAATACGAGCCTGTGAATCTGCGCAGTATAGCTGCTAAACTTCTTGGATCTGTGCCTTTTGTTGTTTATATGCTGATGTTGGTCTGTGCGGTACTACAGCTGCATTTACCTCAGCCTGTTTATACTCTTACTGGTCTTATCGGCGGGGCCAATACTTTTTTATCGATGCTGATGATCGGAATGATGTTTGAAATGACGTTGGATTTAGATAAGCTGAAGCAAGTGAGAGAGGTAGTGCTGTACCGTTATGTTTTTGGAATTGCCCTGGCATGGCTGTGTTTTTATCATGTGCCGCTGAGTGCAGAGGTCAAGGAAGTACTGACGCTGGTTTTTTTGGCGCCTTCTACGGCTATCGGCCCGATCTTTATTGCCAGAATGGGCGGTAATGTGGAACTGGCCGGTTTTGCTAATTCCATAACTATTGTGCTCAGTATTATTTTGATGACGCTGTTTTTTACATTTCTGCACATTTGATTTGTAATTAAATAAAGCGGTCTTTTAGTAAGCAAGTAAAATTGACAAGCATAAAGTAATGAGAGTAAACTTGATTTATATTCAATAAGTAATATTTAGCGGCTTTTGTCAGGATGGTGAAAAATTTGTTGTTTTTGATCAATTTATTGCACAAATGGTTAAAGCTGCTTAATCGCAGTTTGAATGGCAGCCAGATGGTGGCGTTTACTTTTGCCATGCTTATCTTATGCGGTTCACTGCTGTTGATGCTGCCAATGGCCAGTGCTGACGGCAGCAGTATGCGTTTTATCGATGCTTTGTTTACAGCGACCTCTACTTCATGCGTAACAGGACTTGTTGTTGTAGATACAGGGCATTATTTTTCCTGGTTTGGAAAATTAGTGATGATCGTTCTCATCCAGATCGGTGGATTGGGCATTATGACTCTGACCACCTTACTGAGCGTGGCGGTTGGTAAAAGGATCAATCTGAGAGAAAGGCTGTTTATTCAGGAATCGCTTAATCTGAATGAACCTTCCGGGGTAGTACGGTTGTCGTTAAATGTTGTTAAATACGCTTTGACGATCGAATTTATTTTTGGGACTATTCTGGCCTGGCATTTTTATTCTGCTTTGGACATGGGGCTTACAGGTATTGCCTGGGGTTACTGGCATGCTATATCGGCTTTTTGCAATGCCGGGTTTGACTTGTTTGGAGATTATGCCAGTCTGACAGGGCATTATAACGATATAACTCTGAATTTGTGTATTATGGCGCTGATAACCATCGGTGGTATTGGTTTTACGGTTTTGGATGATCTGCGTCGTAACCGGAAATGGAAGAAGCTGCGTTTGCACAGTAAAATAGTGCTGACGGCCAGCGCGATCCTGACTTTTGGCGGTACTCTGGTGATCTTGGCTTTGGAATATACGAATCCGGCTACTCTTGGCGGCATGCCCAACGAATTGGACAAATGGATGGCGGCTGCTTTTCAGGCGGTTACCTGCCGCACTGCCGGGTTTAATACGATCGATTTGACTGATATGCGGGCCAGTTCTCTGTTTTTTATGGTTCTTTTAATGGGTATCGGTGCTTCGCCGACGTCTACTGGCGGTGGTATGAAAACGACAACTGTGCTCGTTCTGCTGGTATCGACGTGGGGACTTCTGCATGGCAAGCGTGATACGGTGCTGTTTGACAGGAGGATAGCTTCGGAAACAGTCGATAAAGCTTATAATGTTTTTACAGTTTGCCTGTTGTGGATGCTTGGAGCGTATTTTTTGCTCCTGATCTGCGATGGTGGGCTGCATCGGGCGGATTACGTTTTATTTGAAGTGGTTTCTGCATTTGCGACTGTTGGTCTGGGAGTTGGGATTACGCCAGACTGGAACGACTGGGGCAAACTGATTCTGGTTTTGACTATGTATGCCGGACGTATCGGCGTGCTGACCTTTGTTTTATCCTTCCTTCATTCTAAAGATGATAAGATCAGATATCCTTCGGAAAATATTATGATTGGTTAAAGGCGGTAACGATAATGATTAAAAAACAACGTGAAAAACAATATGCTGTTTTCGGGTTAGGGCGTTTTGGTACGAGTGTAGCATTGACACTTAACGAACTTGGTTATCAGGTCATGGGTGTTGATACTGATGAAGATAATGTTCAGCGTCTGGCACATGAGCTGACTCATGTTGTAACGGCAGATTCTTCTGATGAACGTACGCTGCGTTCTTTGGGCGCTCAGAATTTTGATGTGGCAGTCGTGGCGATCGGGGATTTGGAAGCGAATATGCTGACGACCTTACTGCTTAAGGAAATTGGTGTTCCTGTGGTTGTCGTTAAAGCTATCAATCAGGTTCATGGAAAAATGCTCAAAAAAATCGGCGCTGATAAGATCGTTTATTCGGAACGTGATATGGGACAGCGTGTAGCGCATAACCTTATTTCCAACAGTATCGTCGATTATATCGAACTGTCTGATACCATCAGCTTGATGAGTATCACTGTGCCGCCAAGTCTGGCAGGGAAAAACCTGATCGAATCCAATCTGCGCAGCCGCTATAATGTCAATATCGTGGCGATTAAGCACGGCAGTGAAACTCTGGTCAATCCCGATCCCAAAATGGTACTTAACCTCGGCGATGAAATGATCATTATCGGTGAGCATAGTAATATTAAAGCACTGGAGGAAGTGGTCTGATGAAAGAACTGAGCAGCGTAAGTAATCCGATCGTTAAAGCTGCCGCAGAGCTGAAACAAAAAAAATATCGGACAGAACAGCAGGCTTTTTTAGTGGAGGGAATGCGATCGGTGGAGGAAGCTGTAAACTGTGGTATAGTGAAACAGCTTTTTGTGCTTAAAGGAACTAAAACTGCTTCGGCAAGGCAGGCCGCTATTATAGCAGCGGCTGCGGCAGAAGGAGTTGAATTGTATGAGGTTACCGAACCTGTAATGAAAAAAATTGCCGACACAGAAACGCCGCAGGCTCTGACTGCCGTTGTTGCCAAACAAAGTGCGGCCTTAGAGGAACTGGCTGCAGCCGGTGGTATTGTGCTCGTATTAGACCGCATCGGCGATCCTGGTAATCTGGGAACGATGATTCGTACTGCTGATGCGGCAGGTATCAGCGGCGTAGTACTACTGGCTGGCTGTACTGATATTTTTGCACCGAAAGCAGTACGTTCTACAATGGGATCACTGCTGCATATACCGGTAGCTGAAGGTATATGCGAAGCAGACTTTATCAGCTGGGCACGTAAGAACGGTTATGAAATAGCGGTAACTTGCCTGGAAAATGCAGACAGTTTATATCAAACAGATTTACAGGGCCCGGTAGCAGTTGTTGTCGGCAGCGAAGCAGAGGGTGTTTCAGACGGCTTGCTGGAAGCAGCCGTAAAAAAAGTTTTTATCCCGATGGAAGGGCAGGCCGAATCGTTGAATGCTGCTGTGGCAGCTGGAATCGTTATGTTTGAATGTCTGCGGCAACGGCTTGCAGGTAAAGGCAAGTTGTGATAAAATAAGTAACGTTAATTGAATACGCCCCATTTTTTCGACACTATGACCGAGAGAGTACGCCAGACGTGCGACACAGAGAGCGAGGCCACGGCTGCAAGCCTTGCGATACACTAAAGCGGAAGTTCACTCGTGAGTGTTTGCGCTGAAGGCTTTGGTTTGTAGGCGCAACGTCAGTCGCGTTAAGACAGCAGAGTACAAATTAGGGTGGTACCGCGGAAGCATAACTTTCGCCCCTTACCAGGGGCGGGAGTTTTATTTTTTTATAGGAGGAAGAATATGAGAGAAGAATTGCAGGCACTTAAGGAACAAGCGCTGGCAGAGCTGGGAGCAGTAACGACTCCAGACGAACTCAAAGATTTGCGCATCAAATATTTGGGTAAAAAAGGCCCGATGACAGAAATTCTGCGCGGTATGGGCGCACTGCCGGCAGAGGAAAGACCGAAAATCGGACAAATCGTCAACGAAGTAAAAAGCGCCTTGGAAACGGCTATCAATGCCAAAACCGAGGTTTTAGAAGCAGAGTCCTTAAAAGCAAGGCTGGCAAATGAAAAAGTGGACATTACTTTGCCTGGACGCACACAAAACTGCGGGCATCTGCATCCGGTGACACTGACACTGCGCGAGATCAAAAAGATTTTTATGCGGATGGGGTTTGATGTTATGGAAGGCCCTGAGATAGAAAGCGATTATTATAACTTTGAAGCTTTGAACCTGCCGCAGGATCATCCGGCACGGGATATGCAGGATACATTTTATATTACTGAAAAATTTTTGCTGCGTACCCAGACTTCACCTGTGCAGGCTCGTACAATGCAGGCCTGTGAGCCTGACACACCGATCAGGATGATCGCCCCTGGAACAGTTTACCGCAACGATTATGATGCTACTCATTCTCCGATGTTTCATCAGGTAGAAGGTTTGGTACTTGGTGAAAATATCAGCCTTGCTGATTTAAAGGGTACGCTGGAAACCTTTTGTAAAGAGATGTTCGGCGGCAGTGTGGAGATACGCTTGCGTCCCAGTTATTTCCCCTTTACGGAACCAAGTGCCGAAGTAGATATTTCCTGCGTTATCTGTGGCGGCAAAGGCTGCCGCGTCTGCAAGAATTCAGGCTGGCTCGAGATTTTGGGTTCAGGTATGGTTCATCCCAATGTGCTGCGGATGAGCGATTACGATCCGGATAAAATTAATGGTTATGCTTTTGGAATGGGTGTTGAACGCATCGCTATGCTTAAATACGGCATTGACGATCTGCGCTTATTCTTTGAAAATGATTTGCGGTTTATCCGCCAGTTCAAATAAGGAGGAAGATTATGTTAGCATCTATTGACTGGTTAAAAAAATATGTTGATATTAATGTCACTCCTGAAGAGTTGGCTGAAAAACTGACACGCGTAGGTTTGGAAGTTGAAAGTGTGAACTATCTGGGAGCGGGGTTGGAAGGCGTTGTTACCGGCAAAGTAACACAGATTGAGCGGCATCCTAATTCTGATCATTTGTGGATTTGTATGATGGATTACGGCAGCGGTGAGATCGTACAGATTCTGACTGGTGCGCAAAATGTCCATCAAGACGATATCGTACCGGTTGCAGTTGTTGGGTCGCAGCTTCCCAGTGGGATGAAGCTTAAAAAAGCAAAAATGCGCGGACTTGATTCTTTTGGAATGTTGTGCAGCGCTGAAGAGCTGGGCATTGATGCTAAGCTTTTGCTGCCGGAACAGCGCAATGGTATTTTCATCCTGCCGCCGGATACACCGATTGGCGTAGATATAAAAAAGGTTTTGGGACTGGATGACGTGGTGTTGGATATTGACCTGACCGCCAACCGCGGTGATTGTACAAATATCATTGGTCTGGCACGTGAAGCTGCTGCTGTTTTGGGTACGGAATTCAGAATGCCAGATATGAGCGTACAGGAAACTGCCGGCGGCAATGCTGCCGAAATGGCGAAAGTAGATGTGCAGGCGGCAGATCTGTGCAGTCGTTTTGCTGTGCGGATATTGAAAAATATTAAAATCGGTCAGTCGCCGGAGTGGATGCAGAAACATCTGCGTGCCTGCGGTATGCGTCCCATCAGTAATGTTGTCGACGTGACTAACTATGTAATGCTTGAATTAGGGCAACCGATGCATGCCTATGATTATGACAGGGTCAGTGGACATACGCTGATCGTTCGGCGTGCTGCTGAAGGTGAGAAGCTGGTGACGCTGGATAATCAGGAGCGGAGTCTTGATTCCAGCATGATCACTATTGCTGATACTGAACATGCGGTAGGCCTGGGCGGTGTTATGGGTGGTTTGGAAACAGAAGTTACTGCCGATACCGTAAATGTTATGTTAGAGGCCGCTACTTTTAACGGACCTTCGATTCGCCGTACTTCGAAAGCATTGGGATTACGCAGCGAAGCGTCAGGGCGCTTCGAGCGCGGTGTTGATACCGTGCTGACTCATAATGCGCTTAATCGTGCAGCACATTTGCTGGAACAGATGGATGCCTGCGAGACTGTCTGCGGTATCGTAGAAGCTTATCCGACTGAGGCGCAGCCGGCTGTTGTTAAAGTTAATCCGTCTGCTATCAATACCCGCATTGGTGTAGAGATAGAGACAGGGGAAATGATTTCTATTCTGCAGAAGCTTCAGTTCGAAGTACATGAGGAAGGAGAAGATCTGGTCGTTACAGCGCCCAGCTGGCGTTATGATGTGACCTGTGATGCTGATATCAGTGAAGAGATCGCGCGTATGCATTCGTATGACAAGATTGCCTCACATATGCCTGCTCTGCCTTTGGTACAGGGGCGTCAGGATGTGATTGAGGACGTACGCGATAGTGTGGAGGATTATTTGGCTTCGGTCGGACTGAGTGAGGTTATGACTTACAGTTTTATCCATCCATGTTCTTTTGACAAGCTGGAATTACCTGCAGATGATGAACGCCGTCGGTTTATTGAAGTAATGAATCCGATCAGCGATGAATTCAAAGTTATGCGCACTACTTTAGTACCAAGCATTTTAAGTACAGTTGCTTATAATTTGGCACGTCAAAGTGAAAGTGTCAAAATTTTTGAAGTCGGGCGCACTTATCTGCCGAAAGCGCTGCCTTTGACAGAGTTCCCGGTTGAAAAGCGTGTATTGTGCGCTGCAATGAGCGGTAAACGTAATGTGTTAAACTGGACTGAGGGAAAAGATAATGTAGACTTTTATGATATGAAAGGTGTCGTAGAAGGTCTTTTGAGCAAATTACAGGTCACTGATTACAAGCTGATACTGGCAACACAGCCATATCTGCATCCGGGAAAGAGCTGTGCAATCGAATATCAGGGAGAGCTGATTGGTTATTTCGGTGAAGTGCATCCCACGGTTGCTGCTAACTTTGAACTGAGCAGTGAAACCTATGTTCTGGAGCTGGCAATCGAACCTTTGGTCGCTGCTGCTGTTAAGGTGCCTAAATATAAACATCTGCCTAAATTCCCCGGTACTTCGCGTGATATAGCTGTCGTTGTACCGTTGGAAGTAAGTATGCGCGAGCTTGAAGGCGTGATTCGCGCTAATGCAGGCGAGCTTTTGACTGACGCAAAGGTGTTTGATGTGTATACCGGTAAGCAGGTAGCAGACGGCTGTAAATCCATGGCCTTTAATCTTACTTTCCAGGCCGGTGATCGTACCTTGACTGATACGGAGATAGATACGGTAATTAAAAATGTAGTTGATAAAGTAGGAGAAGAATATAAAGCTAAATTAAGAGCCTGATAAATGATTTTTTAACAGCCCTTTATAAATAAGGGCTGTTTTTTCGTAAATAATAAAACTGCATCGGCTATCGTCAAAGGTGTTATAATGGAATTGTATGAAAGAAGGTGCATTTTATGAAAATCATTGACGCGCATATGCATTATTATGATATAGACAAGTTTTATGAGGTCGCAGAAAATGCAGGACATGAAAATACTGCGGCTTGTTGGCAGCAGATATGCCAAGAGAATAATATTGTTTTTGCTGTGGCGATGGGTAATTCTGAAGATGCGCCCAGTCGTTACGGCGGCAGTACACCGAGACTGATTAATCTAAGTGGTCCTTTTGATGAGAAAAATTATAACCAGCCTCTTTCAATGGGGTATTGTTTAGGCGTCAAAAGTGAAGATATTACACTGGCAAATGCTGAAAAAACAGCTCAGGAATTTGAGCACTATCTGAGTGATCCTCATTGTCTGGGCATAAAGTTTTATCCAGGTTACCGGCCTGTATTTATTTATGATGAACGTCATTATCCGCTGTTTGAATTGGCCCGGCATTATAATGTGCCTGTGGCAGTGCATACAGGCGATACAGCAACGCCTGCTGCTAAACTGCGTTATGCCCACCCGTTGACGGTGGATGAGGTAGCTGCTGATTTCCCGGACGTGCAGTTTGTTATCTGTCACTGCGGAAATCCATGGCTGCTTGACGCAACTGAGGTGGCTACGAAAAATGATAATGTAGCTGTAGATCTGTCCGGTTTACTGGAAGGAATACCGGGGCCGCATTTTTATAGGCAGAATCAGGGTTATTTTGATTATTTGGGTATGTGGCTGCGTTATATGAACCGCTGGGACAAATTGATGTATGGCAGTGATTGGCCGTTAATCAATATTCCTGATTATATAGCGATAATGCGTCAACTGATCCCGGAAGAACATCAGGAAGCATTTTTTTACAGCAATGCTTTGCGGGTTTATAGTCGTATACAGAAAATTTTATAAAATCTACAAAAATCCTATTTGCGTATGCAAATAGGATTTTTTTGTATTAACGTAGATTTTACAAGGGTTTGTTAATATTTATGAGTGCTAAATTATGAAGAATGTGGTATAATATATACGTTTTTTTATGAGCTTTTTTGAGTTTTGAATGTGAGGTAGATGGGAATGGAACTTATATATATAACGCTTGCTGTGTATGGTATGGGTGCCGCTACGGCACTGTTTCCTAAAAAAATGGAGATGGCGGCACATTACTGTGCGGTTTTGGCAGCAGTATTTGGCAGCGGAGCTCTGCTGTATCAGTCTGCGGCTTATATGATGCAGGGAAGTGGGAGCCTGCTGAGCGGCAGCTGGGCATTTTTTACTTTCAATGCTGATCGGTGGAGCGCAGTTTTTTTATTGATTACGGGCTTGGCAGGAACAGTAACGAGCATTTATGCTTGGGGTTATGCGAAAAGCTATCTGGGTAAAAGGCTGAGACTTTTGGGCGGACTCTGGAATGCATTTTTGCTTTCTATGGTGCTGGTTTTACTGGCTGCTGATGTTTTCAGTTTTTTACTGGCTTGGGAGCTGATGGCCGTAGTAAGCTTTCTGCTGGTCAACCACGAAGCTGAAAAAAAAGCTGCACATAATGCAGCGTATCAATATTTGGTTATGACCCATATCGGAACAGCGGCAATCATGATTGCTTTTTTGATGATAGGCAGTCAGGCAGGGTCTTTAGATTTTTCTGTGCTCGGTCAGGGAGTGTTGAGTGATAATGTTCGTAATGCGGCGTTTATCACTGCTTTTGCCGGTTTTGCATTAAAAGCGGGGTTATTGCCGCTGCATGTGTGGCTGCCTAATGCGCATCCTGCTGCACCAAGTCATGTTTCGGCGCTGATGAGCGGCGTTATGCTGAAAATAGCCTTATATGGTTTCGGACGTTTTGTTTTTCAGTTTCTTGGCCCGATGGAATTCTGGTGGGGGGCTTTTGTGCTGGTGGTAGGTCTGCTATCAGCAGTTTTGGGTGCTTTATATGCACAGATGGAAAAAGACATCAAAAGGATCTTAGCATATTCATCTGTAGAAAATATGGGAATTATTTTCGGAGCTTTTGGTTGTGGGATGGTACTTATGACAACGCCACGGCATGACTATGCATTAATTGGTTTTTTGGCCGCTGTTGTACATTCCTTGAACCACTCGGTGATGAAATCACTGTTGTTTATGTCGGCAGGGGCTGTAATGCATGCTACCGATAGTAAGGATATTGAAAAAATGGGTGGCTTGGGTAAATTGATGCCATGGACTGCGGTTTTTACACTGGTAGGTTCGATGGGCTTGTCTGCCCTGCCTCTGACAGGTGGTTTTGTGGGGGAGTGGCTCGCACTGCAGAGTTTTGTTACTTTGGCCGGCAGCAGTGAAGGACAGGGGCTGCGGCTTTTAGGAGCACTGGCTTTTGTTCTGTTCGGTTTAGCAAGTGCTTTAGCAGTTGGTTGCTTTGTGCGTCTTTATGGAGTAGTTTTTTTGGGCCGGAATAGAAGCAGGCTCGTAGAACGTGCTCACGAAAGCGATTGGTCGATGCGTTTGGGAATGGGGTTGGCGGCAATATTGGTATTGCTGCTTGGTATTGTCCCGGGGCCGGTAGTCGCTGTGCTGCAAACGGCAGTGCAGAACCAGCAAACTCTTTGGCGCAGTTTTGCAGATATGCAGAAGGTTTGGTGGTTTGGCAGCGGAAGTTATGCAGTTTATGCACCGTTACTGCTATTGACAGTACTGTCGGTTGTTTTACTGGCTGTGGCCCTTATGACCTGCGGCGATAAAAGCTTTGTTCATCGTGAAGTTACTTGGAACTGCGGTACTTATCCTACAGCGCGCCAGCAATATTCAGCTACTGGTTTTTCCAAGCCGCTCCGCCGGGCTTTTGATTTTTTGCTGAAGCCCAAGCGAACGGCAACCTATCTGAAAAAGGGCAATCCGTATTTTGGGCGGCAGCTGGAATATAAATTATCGATCCCGGATCAGTTTACAGAAAAGCTATATGTACCGATTCAGCACTATATGGTCTGGTCTGCTTCTTTTCTGCGTCGTATTCAGCAGGGCAGCGTACGTCTGTATATCAGTTATGTAATGGTGGCTATGCTTTTGGTTTTGATTTGGGGGGCGATGTAAATGGCTATGCATATTTATGATTTGGGCTGGATGTTGGCACAAGTGTTGCTGCTTTTGTGCAGCGCTCCTTTAGTTGCCGGTATCATAAAAAAAGTGAAATCCTTGCTGCAGAATCGTATCGGTTCCAGTATTTTCCAGGAATATTTCGATCTTTATAAATGGTGGCAGAAGCCTACAATACTTACGCCTTATACCAGTCTGGTTTTTATTATTGCGCCGCTGGTATATTTTGCCAGTGTAGTAGTGGCAGCGGCGATGCTGCCTAACTTTTTTGGAATTCAATTCAGTTTTGGAGATGTTTTTGTTTTTATTGGTGTTCTAACGCTGGGGCGCTTTTTTATGACTTTATCGTCTCTGGATACGGCTACGGCGTTTGGCGGCATGGGCGGATCCCGTGAAATTTATATTTCTGTTTTAGCAGAACCTGTAATTTTGCTGGCTGTACTGGTGAATGCGCTGCGCAGTGGCAGCACAACTTTAGCGGGAATGGCGCTTGATTTTCAGGCGGTTTATTTAAGCGTAGCCAGCGTGCTGACATGTATTGCTTTCTTTTGCCTGCTGCTGGCTGAGAATGGAAGAATTCCTGTCGATAATCCTGATACGCATTTGGAACTGACAATGATTCACGAGTGTATGCTCCTTGAATATTCCGGACGGTTGCTGGCAGTGATCCATTGGGCAAGCATGCTGAAAACATTAGTATTTTTGGTCTTGTTTTCGTTGTTGTATCTGCCGCTTTCACTGCCGCTGGCAGTGAAAGTGCTCTTGGCAGCGACAGCGGTAAGTGTTATGGAAACTCTGAAGAATAAAATGCGTCTGTTCAAAGTTCGCGTATATCTGGCCGCAGCCGGTATTTTACTGCTGCTGGCAATTGTAGCGCAGTAAGGAGGGGTATGATGAATTTTTTGGTAATCGTCTTATTGTTCGTTGTCTTTTTGCAGACCCGTATTATGGACCTGCGCCGGGCAATCATCTGCCTTAGTGTTCAATCGGCTGTTATTGCTCTTGCCTGCTTTATTTCCGGTATTGCGCATGGCGAGGGTATTCATATTTATGCTCCGGGACTGCTGACAATTATCGTAAAAGTCCTTTTAGTGCCTTATGCAATGCTGCGGCTTGTCAGTAAGCTGGCTGATGAGCGTGAGCTCATTTCAGAGATCAATGTTAATTATTCAACTGCCGCAAGTGCAGTTTTTCTGGTTCTGAGTTATCTTATTGTTGATAAAATGCTGCCCGGAGTAGAAGGTCGCGATATTCTGGCGCTTTCCATCGTAATGATTTTGACTGGTCTGACGTTGATCGTTATGCGCAGCCGAGCTATTATGCAGATGGTAGGCTTGATAACAATGGAAAATGGTATTTACCTTTTAGGGATGGCGATGACGGAAGGTCTGCCTCTGGTTATAGAAATGGGTATCTTTTTGGACGTGCTGATTGCTGTCATGGTACTGGTAATACTGACTAACCGGCTGCGTTTGTCGTTTATGACGACAGATACCAATGTGTTGAGAAAGCTGAAGGGGTGACGGGATGCTGGAGCTGATTTATATAATTTTTGCTTTGCCGGTGGTTTGTGCGGCTTTAGCTATCAGCGGCGTTTTAGGCAGCGGCAGTTTGCTGCACTGGCTTAATCGCTTGACTGCTGCTGCTGTAGGCGTTGCAGTTATTCTTTTAGCACAGAGTTTTACGCCAACACAGCCTTTTAACAGTGAATATGTTTATCTGGACGCGCTTAATGTCTGGGTAATACTGATCATTACAGCTTTATATGTAGCGGCAGCATGGGTTTCCAAGTCATATCTGCTGCGCGAGCACAGCCGTGGCTATCTTAGCCGTACGCCTGGTTTGATTGGCCGTTATTATGCTTTGTTCCAGATGTTTGTTTGGACTATGTTTCTGGTACTGATGGTAAAAAATCTGGGATTGATGTGGGTCGCTATCGAGGCGACAACGTTGGTGTCTGCTTTTCTGGTATCATTTAAATTTACCCGCAGTGCTCTGGAAGCGACCTGGAAATATGTGATGGTTTGTACTGTTGGTATTTGTCTGGCACTTTTGGGAACAATGATCCTGTATTATGCGCAGATTTCGGCACTTGGGGCTGAAAAGGCTTTGAGCTGGCTGTGGCTGACCGAACATGCAGAACTTCTTAACCCGTCGCTGACAAAGCTGGCTTTTTTATTTATTTTTATTGGTTATGGTACTAAAATCGGTATGGCTCCGATGCATACATGGCTGCCTGATGCTTATTCAGAAGCTCCGTCTCTGACCAGCGGCCTTTTATCCGGAGCTTTATGTACCTGCGCTATTTATGTATTGCTGCGTAACATAGTAGTTGTGATACCGACTGTAGGTGTAGAATTTATCAGTACGCTGTGCCTGGCATTTGCGGCACTGACCATTGCTGTAGCTGTACCGTTTGTAGTAGTGCAGCGCGACATCAAGCGTATGCTGGCTTATTCCTCAATGGAAAATATAGGTCTGATGATAGCGGGTATCGGTGTTTTCAGTCAGCTTTCTATTGGCGCGACCTTAGTGCATATGTTTAATCATGCACTGATCAAATTTGTATTGTTCTATATAGCTGGTACTATAGTGCAGGAATATCAGACTAAAAATATGATGCGTATTCATGGAATGATCGGTGATGTACCTCATACTGCGACGTTTTGGCTTCTGGGTATTATTGGAATTTTAGGTATGCCGCCGTTGGGTTTGTTTTTTAGTAAATTTTATATTTTATACAGTTTGTTTTTAAGCGGGCACTATCTGTTGGGTATAGTGATCATTGTTCTGCTTGCCGGGATACTGATCGGTATTTTGTACCATGCCTTACGAATGCTGTGTGATAAAGCTAAACGAAAGCCTGTCGGAGACTTGCTTGAGCATGCGGATACGCCGTTTCTGGCAGCGCTGCTTTTAGGCAGCGTCATTATAGGTGCCGGAATCGGTGAAATACCTTATTTGGAAAAACTGCTGGCTCAGGCGGTACGGATAGTAGGAGGCGGTCAATTTTGATGAAGGTTAAACCAGAAGGCCTGCGGGGGGCTGCTAATATTTGTTCACGCGGTGGCAGGCATCCGCTGACAGCAATGTTCGGGGCCGATGAAACCAGCTTCGGCGGCGGGTATGCTGTTTACTGTCTGTTTGAAAATAAAGAAAAGCATGATATAGATATCTTAAAGGCTGAATTTGATGCAGGCAGTGATCTTCATTATCCAGCATTAACACCTGTTTTACCGGCTGCTGCCTGGTATGAACGTGAACTGCATGATATGTTCGGGTTTATACCGGATGATCATCCGGATCTGCGGCCGTTGGTTTTGCATGAAACTTATCCTGAAGATTTTCATCCGCTGCGCAAATGTGTTGATATTGATGCCGATGTGCGTGGAGAGCGAAAGTATGAAATGGCTGTTTCGCACGGAGAGGGGCTGTTCGAAGTACCTGTCGGTCCTATTCATGCAGGTATCATTGAACCGGGGCATTTTCGATTCAGCCAGGCCGGTGAAGCTATTCTGCAGTTAGATGCCAAGTTGTTTTTTACTCATCGGGGAATCGAAAAAGCAGTAGAAGGTAAAACTCCAGAGGAAGCACTGCTGATTGTAGAACGGATTTGCGGTGCCTGTTCTGTGGCCAATACCTTGTCGTATTGTCAGGCACTGGAAAAGCTGTCCGGTCAGAATGTACCCAGACGAGCCTGGCTTATCCGTACAATAGCTGCAGAGTTGGAACGTCTTTATAATCACATCGGCGATACAGGTAATATGTGTGCCGGAGTCGGATTTGCGCCTGTTATCAGTATGGGCAGCCGCTTGAAGGAAATACTGCTGCGCTGTAATGAGGCGATAGCCGGCAATCGTTTTCTGCGTGGCCTGATAGTTCCGGGCGGTGTAAAATATGATTTAACTGAGTCTTTATGCACTGAACTAACAGTTGCTTTAACTAAAGTTGAAAATGAATACAACGATATTGTGCAGATCATTGCCGAGCAGGACGGATTTTTGAATCGTGCTAAAACTACTGGTATTATCAGTAAAAATGTAGCGCTTGACCTGGCGCTGGTCGGAGTTGGAGCCAGAGCTTCGGGTGTGGACTGTGATTGCCGCAGGGATCTGCCATATGGTTTATATGCCGAATTGCCTTTTAATGTAATTACGAAAACCGACGGCGATGTCTATGCCAGACTGCAGGTACGGATGGGTGAGGTTGCCGAATCGATCACTTTGATTAGAAAAGCATTGAAGCTGTTGCAGCAAGACGATTCGCAGCTGCATTGCGGTGAACTGGCGTATAAAACTCTGACTGGCAGCTGGGGGATCAGCGAATCAGCACGTGGCAGTAATCTGCATTGGCTGATGCTGGATGCAGACGGATGTATCGAAAGATTATTTATCCGTTCAGCTTCCTATCCTAACTGGCCGGCGCTTACCATAGCTGTGCAGGGAGATATTATTCCGGATTTTCCGCTGATCAATAAAAGCTTTGAATTATGCTATGCCTGTCTGGATCGTTAGGGAGGAACAATAATGCTTAAATTGTTACAGGGGATTTTGGCCAATAAGATAACAACAGAAGATGTAACGACCAGCGGTGCTCCAAGAATGCGGGGACAACTGACTTGTGGAACTGACTGTAATGGCTGTGCAAAATGTGCGGCTGTTTGCCCGACTGGTGCTGTTGCGCTGTGTGATGGCAAACCAGTATTGGATTATAAACGCTGCCTTTTTTGCGGTAAATGTGTAGAAGCGTGTGCTGCAGGTGCGCTGCTGCATACTGATATTGATACTTTGCCGGAGATATTGACAGATGTACAGATGACCATAGAACGAGAGATCAGGGCCAAGCTGGGGCGTTCACTGCATGTACGGCATTTGGATGCCGGCAGCTGTAATGCCTGCGATTTTGAAATGGGTGCTTTGAGTAATCCGCTGTATGATCTGCATCGTTTTGGTATTGCTTTTGTGGCTTCACCGCGACATGCTGATATGATAATGGTTACAGGCGTGGTAACACGTAATTTGGCGCAGGCAGTGCAAATGACTTATGAAGCAATGGAAGAACCGAAGCTGGTAATGGCCTGTGGTGCCTGTGCTGCCAGCGGAGGAACGTATGGGTCTACCTATGCTATTGTCGGTGCATTGGATAAAGTATTGCCGGTAGACATAGCTGTGCCAGGCTGTCCGCCAAGACCGTCGGCTATGCTTATTGCTTTGACAGCGGCTGCCGACTTGCTAAAAAAACGCTTATAAAAATATATTGTGTTTACGGCTCAATAATGGTAATATTGAGAAAATACAAAATGAAAGGAGTGCGCCCATGGTTATTTATCGCTCTGCTACTTTTGATGATGTAGAGAAGCTTCATAAACTGCTCAATGATTATGCTGCCGAAGGCCTGATGCTGCCGCGTTCGCGTAATTCCATCTATGAAAATCTGCGCGATTACGTGGTGGCCGTTGAGAACAATCATGTGATTGGCTGCGGCGCACTGCACTTTGTTTGGGATCGTCTGGCTGAGATTCGTTCTTTAGCTGTTGATCCTGAACGTAAAACACAGGGGATTGGACGAAAAATGGTTGAACTGCTGGAAGCTGAAGGCATTGAACGCGGAGTGAAGATGTTCTTTACCCTTACTTATCAGCCGGGATTTTTTGCAAAATGTGATTATATCGAAACGGCGAAAGAAAAGCTCCCGCAGAAGGTTTGGAAAGAATGTGTATATTGCCCGCAATATCCGTATTGCAACGAATTGGCCTTTGTCAAAACGACCGTTGATTATGAACCCGGCGACATAATGTTCTAGATCAGGTATCGTTTGCTGCAAGCTGAAGGTGCTGCGGTGAACAGGAATGCAGAATTTTCCGGAGGAAGTCGACATAATTATAAAGGCTTTTTGGTGAATAAATACTGCTATTTGTGTTTGCATATTATAGGCTGCCGGAGCGGCAGAATTTGATATTGGTTAAATGATGAGAATGTCGTGATGGTAACTTCTGTCGCGGCATTTTTTATAATGTTAACTGATGTGCAGGGAGGAAACTATGGAAAAAGCAAGGTTTAAGTGGGTGCTGCGTGAGCGCAACCGGAAAATTGCAGCGAAAACGGAAGTTTTTACTGAGCAGCAGGCACGTCGAGTGCGGAGTTTTCACAGCAGTTTCAAAGAGTATAGTCCAACACCGCTGATAGAACTTACCAGTCTGGCGCAGCATTTGGGTATCAAAAACCTTTTTGTCAAAGATGAATCCTATCGCTTTGAACTCAATGCTTTTAAAGTTCTGGGCGGCAGTTTTGCTATTGGTAGTTATATCGCTAATGAATTAGGTGAAGATATAGATGATTTACCTTATATGCGTCTGGTCTCAGATGAGGTGCGCAGTTTGTTGGGGAGCAAAACATTTATTACAACTACTGACGGTAATCATGGGCGTGGTGTTGCCTGGACAGCCAACAGATTGAAGCAGCAGGCTATAGTTTATATGCCTCAGGGCTCTGCGGCAGAACGTCTGGCCAATATTCGTGCCGAAGGTGCGCAGGCCGAAATCACAGATATGAACTATGACGATACAGTACGATATACCAGTGAGCTGGCACAGAAAAACGGCTGGATCATTGTACAGGATACAGCTTGGGATGGGTATACAAGGATACCTCTGTGGATCATGCAGGGCTATATGACAATGGCTTTGGAAGCGTATGAGCAGCTGCCGGTCAAGCCTACGCATATCTTTTTGCAGGCCGGGGTCGGCTCTTTGGCAGGTTCTGTACAGGGATTTTTTGCTGATATTTATGGCAGTTCCTGCCCGCTGACTTTTATAGTTGAACCCAAAGGGGCCGATTGCCTTTATCAGACAGCCGCGGCAAATGACGGCAGCTTGCATAGTGTAACAGGCCGTCTTGAGACGATTATGGCTGGACTGGCCTGTGGAGAGCCAAACAGTATTGCTTGGGAAATACTTGGAAATTTGAGCGATGGTTTTATCAGCTGTCCTGATTATACCGCTGCTCAGGGAATGCGTATTTTGGGAAATCCGCTGGCGGGTGATACGAAAGTCAGTGCAGGTGAAAGCGGTGCGGCGACCGTGGGACTGGTGGCAGAAGCCATGCGCGACGAGCGCTTAAGTGATCTGAAACAGGCCTTGCAGCTGGACGAAAACTCGGTGGTGTTGTGCTTCAATACCGAAGGCGATACTGATAAAGAAAATTATCGTCGTATCGTTTGGGACGGAGCATGGGGGAGAGAATAAATAAAACATAAAGTTTTTTCTTTCTAATTTTATCAGCCTTTAGTATAATAAAAGCAGCCAGATTACTAAGCAGATAATCATTCATTTTGCATATCAAAAACTATTGATATGACAGCGTTAAAATATTGTTCTTATTACATTGTTTTGCAGAACTTGAGGAGGTTTTATGGAACGAACTCATCGTATCATGTTTGTTTGTCACGGTAATATCTGTCGTTCGCCAATGGCAGAATTTTTGCTGAAGGACATGATCAAAAAAGAAGGGCTTGCGGACAGGTTTGTGATTGCATCGGCAGGTACAAGCAGGGAAGAAATAGGTAATCCTGTGCATCAGGGAACACGTAAAAAACTGGCGCAGGATCATATCAGTGCGGCGGGTAAATATGCTGTGCAGCTTACCAAAGAAGATTATGAAAAATATGATCTTATTTTGGGTATGGATCGTGCCAATATCAGTAATATTCTGCGGATCATAGGCAGTGACCCGCAGGAAAAGGTGCATCGTCTGCTGGATTTTACCGAGTTGCCGCGTGACATTGCTGATCCCTGGTATACTGGTGATTTTGAAATTACGTATGCGGAGATCAAAGCGGGATGCGCAGCATTGCTGAAGCACTTGCGCCGATTTTAAAAAGTTAAAGGCTCCCGAATTTTCGGGAGCCTTTTGTTTTTTTAGTTAAACATTCTGGGGCAGACAGTCTTTGATAAAATCACTGACTGTTTGATTGAATTTTTCTGCTTCTTCATAAAAGAGCATATGACCGCTTTCTGTAAAAGCTACAAATTTACCATTGGGGATTAGAGACGTCAGGTAAGTGCCCTGCTTGATTCCCCAGGCAAAAACAGGTCCGTCGGCGTTGACGACCAGCGTGGGAACAGTTATTGTTGGCAGAACGTTAGTGAAATCTGTTGCAATATAGTCGCTGTAGATGGCTGCTGAGAGCCAGGGCGGCAGCTTGCGGAATTCTTCAATTACCCAGTCTGTGCCGGCTGGTCGTTTGCCGTCTTTAAAAATTGCGTTTGCAAAAAATTCAAAATATTCTTCCCGTTCGTTGACCAATCGGTTGACCTGTGCATTGAACCCTTCCATATTGTAGTTGCGCAAACCCTGACTGTTCCATTCTTCAGGACTGAAAGGGAATGGCGTCATATCTATCAGCCCCAGACCGATCAGATTGCTGTCGGTTTTATATTGCTGCCAATAGGAAAGCACTGTAGGTCCGCCTAAAGACCAGCCCATGAGGATAAAATTTTTCAGACCCAGAAATTCAGAAAGTTCGCGGATATCCTGTGCGTAACGGGCAACGATTTGGCCCTGCAGACCTTTGGAGGATTTGCCGTGCCCGCGGTTATCCATAACTATTACCTGAAAGTGCTTGGAAAGTTCTGGAATATTGTGCTGCCAAAATCTGGAAGAACACTGCCAGCCATGTACAAGAAAAAGTGGCTGACCTTTACCATGAACTTCATAATAAAGATGCGCCTGGTCTGAGGTAGTAAAAAAGCCGTTCGTCTGTGTCATAATATCACACTCCTTTTCTTTATTATAACTCTTTTCCTGCTTGATAGATGCTGTTTTATTTGTGAAATAAAAATGCGCAGTTAAAAAAACTGCGCATAAATTTGAAAATGGATTATTTAGTTTGTGCTGGAACCAGAAGTTTCCAAAGCAATCCTAATAAAGCGCCACAGACTGAAGGTACGATCCAGCCGAAGCCGTCGGCATAAAGGGGGATTGTGTTGCCAAGTATGGTTTCTAAGGCTGAAAGTTTGATACCTGCTGCCTTTAGTCCATCCAGCAGGGCAAAAATAGTTGTAAAGAACAGGCAGCAGCGATAAACTCGCTTATCGCCATGGAAAAGCTTAGAGGTTACTCCCAGCAGAACTAAAGCAATAATAATCGGATAAAGGGCGCAGAGAATAGGTATCGAAAAAGAGATGATATTAGTCAGACCAACGTTGGAAACAGCAAAGCTGAAAACACAGATTGCCACTACAAACCTCTGGTATTGAACCTGTTCGTGTGTTACTTTGGTAAAATAAGAGGCTGCAGAAGCTGTCAGGCCAATACTTGTGGTCAGACAGGCAAAAAAGATCATTAGACATAAAACAACATTGCCGGCCGCACCAAGATAATAGTTGGCGATATCAGCTAAAGCTACACCGCCGTTAGGAGAAATTCCCAGAATGCTGACGCTGGTAGCGCCGGTATAAGCCAATGCTACATAAATAAGAGCTAGGAAAAATGCTGCGATCAAACCGGAGTAGACACAGATTTTTGTCAGCAGACGGTCATCGGTGATACCCTTGAGTTTAATGGCATTGATGACGGTTGCGCCGAAGAGAAGCGTCGCCAGAAGATCCATTGTGTTATAACCATCCTGAAAGCCGCTGAGAAAAGGAAGGTTTATATAACTGCCTGTTGCCGGCTGCATAGGACCCATTGGAGCAAGCAGAACGTTGATGATAAGTACAGCCAGACTTAATAGCAGCATTGGCGTTAAAACTTTTCCAAGCCAGTCTACCAGTTTAGATGGATTTATAGATAAGACATAGGTTACGATGAAAAAGAAAAGCGAATAAATAGCCAAACCTGCGGTATAGTAGTCTTCAGGGACAAAAGGTCTGATACCGACGTCATAAGACACCGCACCTGTACGAGGAATCGCGAACAACGGGCCGATCGTCAGTACTGCCAGCATAACTATGATTTTGGCAAAGTTCGGATGAACAGGATCTGCCAGGGCATTGGGGTTATCGTTTTTAGTTAGTGCCATAGCAATAATACCCAAAAGCGGCATACCTACGCCGGTAACGCAGAAGCCAATCGCAGCTGACCAGAAATGGTCGCCTGCGGCTTGGCCTAATGCCGGTGGAAAGATTAGATTACCGGCACCGAAAAAGGACGAAAAGAGCATCAACCCTACTGGTAAGATTTCCCAAAACGTCAGGTTCTGTTTCATAAAAAGTCTCCCATCGTGAATAGATATAAAATTCTGATAATTCTACTATTAAGTAAAGGCTGCCCTCAGGCAGCCTTTAAATTACTGGATGATGAGGCGGAAATACTTCTTTTTACCCTTACGGATAAGCAGGCTTTTTTCTGCATCAAACATTGAAGGCGCAAAGCTTGCCTCAGGATTGGACACTGTATTTTCGCCAATATAAAGTCCGCCTTGCTGGATCATTTGCCGGGCTTCACGTTTACTGCTGAATATTTTACCTGCGGTCAAAACATCAATTATTTTACCTTCTGCATCAGCAGCAGTGATTTCAATAGTCGGGACATCGGTAAGTGCGCCGCCTCCTCCAAACAGTGCTTCAGCAGCCTGTTGTGCTTTTTCAGCTTCAGCTTCTCCGTGTACCAGCTTTGTTACCTCATAAGCCAGAACTTTTTTTGCTTCGTTGATTTCAGCATCCTGCAGGGAGCTTAAGCGGCGTACTTCTTCCATAGGCAGGAAGGTAAGCAGTGACAGGCAGTTTTCAACGTCGCTGTCGTCGATATTACGCCAGTATTGGTAGAAATCATATGGTGAAGTCTTTTCTGGATCGAGCCACAGGGCTCCTTTTTCTGTTTTGCCCATTTTGCGTCCATCGCTTGTTGTAAGTAATTTACAGGTCATGCAGTATGCTGGTTTCTGTTCTTTGCGGCGAATCAGTTCAACGCCGGCCAGCATATTGGACCATTGGTCATCACCGCCGAGCTGCATGATACAGCCGTGTTTTTTAAACAGCTGCAGGAAGTCATAAGACTGCATGATCATATAGTTGAATTCGAAGAAAGACAGGCCTTTTTCCAAACGTTTTTTAAAGCATTCCGCTGTCAGCATACGGTTTACTGAGAAATGTACACCGACATCGCGCAGCAGTTCGATATAATTCAGTTCAAGCAGCCAGTCGGCGTTGTTGACCATAATAGCCTGGCCTTCAGAAAAATCGATAAAGCGTGCCATCTGTTTTTTAAAGCAGGCTATGTTATGAGAGATAAATTCAGGAGTCAGCATTTTACGCATATCGTCTTTGCCGCTGGGGTCGCCAACCATACCGGTCCCGCCTCCTAAAAGACAGATTGGACGATGTCCGGCACGCTGCATATGGCTCATAACCATCAAAGCAATAAAATGACCTACATGCAGGCTGTCGGCTGTGGGGTCGAAACCAATATAAAAAGTGATTTTTTCCTTTTCCAGCAGCTCTTTGATCTCATCTTCGTGGGAGAGTTGCTTTAAAAAACCACGTTCCTTTAATACGTCATAAACGGACATGAAATAACCTCCTAATATTACTGGAAACTTCCTCGTGATAAAGTGAAGAAGCAAATCTTCTAAACATTATACAACGAATGGGCTGGTTTCGCAAATAAGAAAAGACGCTTCCTGAAAGAAGCGCCTTTGATGCACAAAAATGAATTGTTTTTATAATTGCGAAGTACAGTGCGGGCAACGGGTCGCATCGTCAGCGATTGCAGTTTTGCAGAAGGGGCATAAACGCGGTTCTGGAGCCGGAGCCGGCGGAGGCGTAAGCCTGTTGATTTGTTTGATCAGTACAAAAATAGCAAAAGCAATGATCAGGAAATTAACGATAGTATTTATAAAAAGACCGTAGGCTAAAATAGGGGCATGTGCATCCTGAGCAGCCTTTAAAGTATCGTAATGCTGTCCGTTCAGGCTGATGAATAGTCCGGAAAAATCCACTTTGCCAAATAAGAGACTCAAAGGGGGCATAATAATATTATCTACTAAAGACGATGTTATTTTGCCGAAGGCGCCGCCGATAACAACGCCGACTGCCAGATCGATAACATTTCCGCGCATAGCAAATTTTTTAAACTCTTCAAAAAAAGACATATTAACAACTCCCATTCATAAATTCAAAATATTTTATATATATTCGCTTTAAGTTATAATAATCCTGCCTGCTTGACTGCAAATCGTCAATAATTTATAATAATTCTGTAACAATTAGGCAGTGAAGGAGGGAAAACCATGAGAGATGACTTAGTAGTACCAGGCGAGCATGAGGAAAATTTTGTACTGGCTAAAGATGCGCGTGTAGTTACAGTGCCGTTTACTCCGCTGGAACAGCGTATGGCTAAAGAAAAGCCGTATCTGATGGAAGGCCTTGCCAAATTGAAAGAGAGCTTGGGAGAAGACAGTTTCAAACGCTTGATCAGTAATGTGCATAATATCAATTTGAGCGGACCGAGGATCATGCTGGTCGCCGATAATGAGCTGCACCGTACTAATATCGAACGCGAATGTCTGCCTGCTATCGCAGAAGCATTCAACGTTACTAATATTCGTGTAGTTACACAAGGCTGATGTCTGAAAAGCTTCTCTGGCAGCAGGGAAGCTTTTTATTTTAAAAATATAAAAAATATCATTGACAAACTATTTGTTATTTTATATAATATTCACGTTGCAGTAAGTGATGTAACTTAAGTCGGGGCGTGGCGCAGTTTGGTAGCGCGCTTGTTTCGGGTACAAGAGGCCGTGAGTTCGAATCTCGCCGCCCCGACCACTTAAAAAGTTAGCCGCAGAGCGTATCTGCGGCTTTTTTATTTTGTTTTAAAGGAAGTATTTAAAGTGATTTTTGCTGGAGCAGTGAAAAAATTTCCCATAGTGTTTCTTTTCAAATAGCTATCTGAATTTTACCAGATACGCCATATAACAAAACCATAATATAAAAACATAAATGATCAGTCTTGAAAGAGAAATCATAAAATAAACCCTTCTTTATTTCAAAAGTTAAGCTATATTGTTGTAGCTATTAATGGTGACTTCTTGTTTATCAATTATGATATCATGCTCTTGTCAAAGAAAAAAGCCGACATTCTGCTTTTATTTATTTACTAAATGTTGGCAAGCTGTTTCACTGCCTGTGGTTTTCTCCAAAGCTGCAGTTTGTATCAAGATTGATTTCGAAAATACGTGCCCAGGGCAGGTTTACATTGATGTCGATACCTGTTAAATAATAATTGCTGTCGTTATTGCGATAAAAAGGTGTACGGCCAAGGTCTCCATATAGAAGCTGAATCTTTTGACGCTGTAAAAAGCCACGAATAAGCGTTTCTGCAAAAAACTTGTTGTCTCCCAAATCAGTTGGCTTATAGCCTTTCAGTTTCAGTAATGTAGTTAACTGTGCATGCATTAATTTCTGATAGGCATAATCATCAAGTAAACGTTCAACTGTGAAGTTCAGATTTTGGGCATACAGTGACGGATGTTCTGATTGCGGTAATCGGTGCAGCTGGCCGGTAAATAATGTTGCTTGACTAAGCGCGGTTCCCAGTGAATTACTTAAAGTATTCCAGCCTGAAAAAGCTGCCAGCCTGCTGAGCGGTACTTTAGCCTCCAAAAGCTTAGGTATTAAAAGTTCGTTTTCAGTATAGTTGGCCGTAAGATCAACCAGCGCAATGTGGCGGTCTGATATAAGCAGGGTTTTAAGTTTTTGCAGCATAGCTTTATTAGGCTGATTGTCATCGTCGCCGCAGTGTACGAATAAAATAAAGTCGGCGACAGCAGCATCATCTGTAAGCTGACCGCCGATAAAATTTATTTTGTCCCGGATGCTTGCGTCAACAGAACAGGGCATATAGGGCATGATTTTAGCTGCGACTTTAGGCGAGGAATATTCTACAAAAATGCGCGGCTTGTAATTATACAGTTTATTATAATATCTGGTCAGCAGTAAAACTGATATTTCATCAGCTCCGCTTGTAATAAGCCCGCTGGAACCTAAAGCTGCATGTTTCATATATGCCAGCGCATGATTAACATTACGATTAGGAAGCCCGAATGGCTGGGCGTCGTCCTGCCCTATAGCCAAAGTCAGACCGTCTGCGCGTGCCAGCTGGACCAGTTTTTTGTTAAAACTGTCGTTATCGGCATACAGACTGCTGTACTTCGTTTTAATATCATCCGGTATGCGTGCATCGATCGCCAGCAGCTGCCTGGTAAAGTAAGGATCGCCGAATGTTTCTGCCATATCCTTTAATGTTGCATAACGCATCAGATGCCATTGATACCAGCTGTCCGGTATAAGCTGATCGCTGACCAGCAATCTTGGAATGACGGAAAAAAACGCCATATCGATTTGTGGATTGAGAGCATGCTGTTTGTTTACGAAAGTCAAAAACTTTTCTTCATCGTTAATTGTTCCCAAAGGTACGCGTGAGCCCAGCAGACTGCCGTGTACTAAAAGATCGGCTGATAAAATTGCGGCTGGATGCTGCGGCATTTCATTTTTCAGCCAGGCAAACAGTTTTTCTTTATCAGCAGGTGTGTTATAATTGTCAAGAAGTTCTTGCGGCGGTGTAATCACGTTGATAGAAGCCAGTGCTCCCAGTTTTCTGACCATAGCGCTGCAGGGAGGGCGGCTGTCTAACGGAGCCAGCAGCAGCGAAGTATCGGCTTTTACAGGCTGAGGCGCAAATGGGACAGTTGCAGGCATACCGCCGAATAGTTCATAAAAATAGGCGCAGAGCAGCAGTAATGCGAGCAGAATAAACTTTTTCTTGTTCATAGGCTGTCTCCTTTGCCGTTCTTGTTATATTTATTATATTACAGATACGGAGTTTTTTGAATGCGGATAATTACGGGAAAGGCACGGGGGCTGAAATTGACTGTGCCAAAGAATATGGACGTACGTCCCACGGCTGACAGGGTCAAAGAATCTCTATTTAATATTATTGGCACTAAAATTATTGGCGCACGTGTGTTGGATATGTTTGCCGGAACAGGTAATCTGGGGTTGGAGTCGTGGAGCCGCGGCGCTGCTGCGGTTACTTTTGTCGATGAAAGCCGGGAATCGCTGCGCCTGGTACAAAGCAACATCGTTAAATGCCGGGCGGAGGCTGATGTTCAGGTTCTCAAAGGCAGCGCGGTAAATATTATCGAACATCTGCATCATCAGGGACTAAAATTTGATTTTGCATTCTGCGATCCTCCCTATAATAAAGGCTGGGTTCAGAAAGTTCTGCAGAAAATGGAACACTTTCAAGTACTTGAAGACGGAGGCTATCTGATCATCGAACATTCGAAGCACGATGAAATAGGCGTACTGGCAGCGTGCTTTGAGCTTGTGCGTCAGGAACACTATGGTGAAACTTTACTTTCGTTTATAAGATTTGCCAAAGTATAATAAAATGTTGTAAAATAATAAAATAAATTTGTAAAAAAATAGCAGGAATACAGAAACGTACGTCGAATAAGGAACAAGATAATTGAATTTATGACCAGACTGCGTTGCAGCTTCTAGGAGGTTAAACAGTGCGTAGAGCGATCTGTCCGGGTAGTTTTGACCCGGTTACTAATGGCCACCTCGATATTTTTGAACGGGCGAGCCAAATGTTTGACGAGATCATTATCAGCGTTTTTCATAATCCGGGTAAAGATAAAGCAATGTTCACCATGGAGGAAAGGGTAGAAATGCTCAGGGATGCGACAAAACATATCCCTAATGCCAGAGTAACCTGTTTTTCCGGTCTTTTAAATGAATTCTGCAGGCAGGAAAAAGCTCCTTTTATTGTAAGGGGCTTACGTGCGTTTTCTGATTTTGAATATGAATTTCAGCGCGCTCTGCTCATAAAAAAAATAGACAATAACTTAGAAACAGTCTTTATTATGACTAATGCTAATTACTCTTTCCTAAGTTCCTCTGGAATAAGAGAATTGGCAACCTTTGGCGGTTGTATCCATGGTCTTGTTCCTGAATGTGTGGAAGATCGGATCAAAAGCCTTGTTATAAGCAAAGAATAATATTAGAAAGAGGTTGAGTTTGATGATGATTGATAGAAGTACAAGTGCGACTTTGGACAGAATTTTTGATGAAATGTATAACCTTATTTCTGAGGCTAACCGTATACCTCTTACTGATAAGATCATTATCGAAGAGAGCGATTTGGCGGGTATCCTGGATGATTTGAAGGAAGCGATTCCCAAAGAAGTCAAAAGCGCTACCAGACTGCTTGAAGAACAAAAAGCAATCGTCACCAAAGCTCATGAAGAAGCTGACAATATTGTTTTGCAGGCTAAAACCGAAGCTGACCGTATTTTAGAATTGGCAAAATCCGAATCTGAAAGACTAATGCGTCAGGAGGAAATTTCCAAACAGGCAGAAGCTTTTGCTGAAGATGTAAAGAGTACTGCTTTGCGTAACCAGCAGGAAATGAAAGACGAAGCTGATGCTTATGTTGAGCGTGTAAAACACGATGTGCTGCAATATGCCGATGATATGCTTGGCTATTTGAGCGGTAGTCTGCAGTCCGCTTTACAGGCTGTAAACGATAACCGCGCTTCCGTTAATGCTGAACGTGAAAGCGTTATGTCTTCACGCCCTCAGCGTGATATGGAACTTCTGGCGATGGAAGAGGAAGAAGACGAAGAATAAGCTTTTGAAAAAAAGTAAGCCTTCCGCTTAAGCGGAAGGCTTTTTGTTTTGTTGCTTTATTATTTTTGAATATAGATCGGAGAGACAGTATAATCGTTGTTGTATTGTGGTTGGTGGTTCTTTTGCAAAAGTGTCAGCAGATTAGTTGCCGCAATATCAACGGAAAGCTGCTGCTCGACTTTCTCTCCGTATTTTTCCAAGATGTTGCGGCCCAGTTTGATAATTACAGGCAGCTGAGCAGAATCCTGCATTTCTTTCAACAGTTCGCGGCCGCGGTCGTTAAAGGCCAGAACACGGATGTAAGCTGGGTCTTTGGCATTATCGAACATAGCGCGATACTGCTGCAGTAAAAGCTGCATCAGCAGTCTTCTGACACGTGAAGCGGGATAACGTTTGGTAACTGTGGCGCTGACTACGTCTTGGAATGTAGTGCAGGAAGCAGCTTCTGCCAGACGGTTTTCCAATCCTTCGCTGCATTGGCAGGCTGAGGCTATTTGGGCCGGTGTCAAAGAACGCAGCTTGTATAAAAGCAGATGGTTCAGAATTTTATCACTGATATCCATTCGGTGCTGAAGATCTGCCTCACGCAGCAGCTGGGCTGTAGTTGCCGGAACTGTGCTGAGCAGCGCTTCATCGATGCCATAGCCGCGATAATGCTCACGAATGGCTGTTGCGCCGGCAATAGGCCCGTTGATGGTTTTATCTTTATAGCCGCTGCCGCGGCGTTTAACGACGACAGGTTCGATCTCGTAACCGCCGTGCAGAAGCTGGCGGCAATATTCTAAAGCCAGGATATTGTTAGGATGTTCAGCAATCGTCAGCATGGAAGGGTCTTCCGCCAGCGTAAGCTCTAAAGACTTGGCATAACTGTGCCCTTCATCCAGATAATGATGCAGTGCGTCCTGAAAAACAGGCTCGTTCAAAAATTCTGCGGTGAGCATCAGCTGCTGCGAATTGGCTGCTTCCGCACCAAAAGCAAGATGTGATACCATCCCGGTAGCAGCCAGTAATTTTACAGCTCCTGCAGCAAAAAATTCCGCACTGCGGCAGGTGAAAACTGTCGGCAGCTCTAAAACAAGGTCAACGCCGCCTAAAACGGCCATTCTGGCACGGGTCCATTTGTCAGTCAGGGCAGGCAAGCCGCGCTGTACAAGGCTGCCGCTCATAGCGGCAATGACAGGCCTGTTGCCGGCTATCCGCTTTGCTTCGCGCAGATGATGGGCGTGGCCGTTGTGGAAAGGATTATATTCTGCTACGATTCCTATTGCTTTGCTCATTCATATTCTCCCTCATTTATAATGTTTATACTAGCGATTATCATTTAAATAGTGTATACTATATGATATAATAAAACGTGCTATGAGCGCAAGCTAAATTTTGCACAAATGGAGGAAAACTGTGATTATTTTCGTTGTCAACTGCGGTAGCTCCTCAATTAAATATCAGCTTCTTAATATGAACGGCGAGCAGGTGCTGGCCAAAGGTCTGATCGAACGGATCGGTATGGAAGGTTCTGTTCTCAAACACACGCCTACGGGCAAATACACAGTAGATATCAGCGCCGAGATACCTGACCATTCCGTTGGCATCCAGATGGCGCTGGATGCTCTGACTAATGAAGAATATGGCGTTATTGACAGTATGGATGAAATCGATGCTGTTGGCCACCGTGTAGTGCACGGCGGCGAACGCTTTACCGATTCGGTACTGATCAGCGATGATGTTTTGAACGGGATCGAGGCCTGCGCTGAGATTGCGCCGCTGCACAATCCGCCGAACCTGTATGGTATCAAAGCCTGTATGCGCCTGATGTATAATACTCCTCAGGTAGCTGTTTTTGATACGGCGTTCCATCAGACTATGCCAAAAGTTGCCTATTTGTATGGCCTGCCTTACGAAATGTATGTCAAATACGGACTGCGCCGCTATGGCTTCCATGGAACTTCCCATAAATATGTAGCCCAGCAGGCGGCCGAAATGATGGGCGAGCATATGAGCGACCTGCGTTTTATTACCTGTCATTTGGGTAATGGCGCCAGCATTGCTGCGATCAAATATGGTAAATCCATCGATACCAGCATGGGGTACACACCGTTGGAAGGACTTGTCATGGGTACACGTTCCGGCGAGATCGACCCTGCTATCATTCCTTTTTTGATGGAAAAAGAAAATATGAATGCACAGCAGATCGACGATTATCTGAACCGTCGCAGCGGTATTTTAGGTATCTCAGGGCTATCCAGTGATTTCCGTGATCTGGAAAGTGCCGCTAACCGCGGTGATGAACGCAGTCAGCTTGCTATAGACATTTTCGCTTATAAGGTCAAAAAATATATTGGCGGCTATGTTGCTGCCATGGGTGGCGTTGATGCCATCATCTTTACAGCAGGTCTGGGTGAAAACTCTCCGTTTATGCGTGATAAGATCTGTAATGGTCTGGAATATCTTGGTACGCGTATTGATCCGGAACTTAACAAGCTGCGCGGTAAACAGATGGAAATCAGTATCAAAAGGGCGCGGGTCAAGATCTTTGTGATTCCCACGAATGAAGAACTGGTCATTGCCCGTGATACACTGAATATCTGCCGCCGCATCATTAAATTATAATAAAAGTTACGCTTTTTTCTTGACAAAGATTTAGAGCATAGCTATAATTGATACGATTGGTGAAATATGATAAAGATAAATGTCGCAGAAATCAAGAAAAGACTGGTCGGTAAAAAAGACTTTTCCTATGAACTGAAACCAGCAGAATTGAACATTACCGAAGCGGATCTTCCGCTGACAGGAACGGTGACCGTAAAAGGCACGATATCCAATGTCGGTGATGTTTTGCTTTTGGAAGCTATGGTTGAAGCCATGGTCAACAGGACCTGCGGACGCTGCCTTAAAGCCTTTACAGGTAAGAGTACGGCTGAAGTATTGGAAAAATTCTATCCGGCAAGTGCTGAGAATATCGAAAATGATGCTTTTATTTATGAATCTGATATCGTCGATCTGACGGAACCGATTCGTGAAAGTCTCCTGCTGGCAGAGCCCCTTCAAGCTTTGTGCAGGATCGATTGTCAGGGCTTGTGTCCGGTCTGCGGCGCCGATAGAAATAAAGGCGACTGCGGCTGTGATACTACCACAGTCGATCCCAGGTTGGCGGCATTAAAGCAATTCATCAAAAATTAAATTCACATTCATTAGCTTGAGGAGGTGTATCAAAGATGGCAGTACCAAAGAGAAAAATGTCCAAAGCTCGCCGCGATTCCCGTCGCGCGAACTGGAAACTTACAGTTCCTGGCTTAGTCGAATGTCCGCAATGTCATGAGATGAAAATGCCGCATCGCGTTTGTCCCGAATGTGGTTATTACAACGGCAAACAAGTTATCGTTAAAGAACAATAATCTTGCAGCTTTAAATCCCCGTACCTTAACGGTACGGGGATTTTTGCTTTTTATTGGCTGGTACTAAAGTGATACAGGCAGAGTAAAAAAGCTGTTTGAAAACCGTCGGGCATTTGATTGTGACTAACTTGTGAATTATTAGGAAAATTAAGCATGGAATTAAAATTTTTACTTGCTTTTTTTATTGTGAGCTTTTATAATACCTCTAGATATTAATAGTTGGTACTAAAGTCGGGTGATAAAATGAATTCTTCCAAAAAAATAATACGGCAGGAAAATCTGTCCAAGATGTTGGAACGCAATCCATTTTTGACAGACGAGCAGCTTGCTAAAGCACTTGAAGTCAGTATCCAGACAATCCGTTTGGATCGCCTGCGAATGAATATTCCGGAAGTACGTGAACGTACACGTCAGATGGCCGAAAATGCGCAGACAAAATTGAAAGCCATCGACAAAAAAGATATTGTCGGCGATCTTATTGATCTGGAATTGAATAAGATCGGTATTTCGATGCTGAAAATAACGCCGGAAATGGTGCTGGAAAAAACAGGCGTCGCACGCGGTTACTATATGTTTGCGATGGCCAATACCCTGGCTCTGGCTGTAGTCGATGCAGATGCGGCCTTGACAGGGGTGGGTAATGTTAAGTATAAAGTACCGGTCTATGCCGGTGCAACCTTAGTCGCTAAGGCGGAGGTGATCCGCCGTGAGCATGATAAATATGTTATCTGGGTCAAAGTTCGCAACAATAACGAAGAAGTGTTTCGTGCTAAATTCATTATTGTATCACTGCCCAACGAAAGGATCGAGAAATAGTGAAAATTGCGGTTGATGTGATGGGAACTGACTATGGACCTCAAGAACTGGTTTTGGGAGCTGTCCAGGCTGTCAGAGCGTATGACTGTGAAGTCGTTCTCGTAGGCGACTCCGAAATTATAAAAAAACTGCTGGAGGAATATAATGCTGCTGATGAACGAAAAATCACAGTACATCATTCCAGAGAAGTTATTAATATGGATGAACATCCAGGTATAGCAGTAAAAACTAAAAAAGATGCGTCTATCGTCGTTGCTACGAAGCTGCTGCGTGATAAAGAGTGTGATGCGCTGGTATCGTCCGGAAGCACAGGGGCGGCAGTAGCCGCAGCATTGTTTGGACTGGGACGCATCAGGGGCATCGAACGTCCGGCTATCGCGACTCCTATCCCAAGTCTTACCGGGACGACAGTAGTTTTAGACAGCGGTGCTAAAGTCGACGCCAAACCCGAACATATGGTGCAAAGTGCTATCATGGGCAGCGTTTATGCTGAGTTGATGCTGAAAATAAAAAATCCGCGCGTCGGGCTTTTGAATATCGGTGAAGAAGAAACAAAAGGTAACGAGCAGGCTCTTGCTACTTATCCTCTGCTCAAGGCTGAAGAACATATCAACTTTGTCGGTAATGTAGAAGGCCGTGACATTAACAAAGGCACTGTTGACGTAGTCGTCTGCGACGGGTTTGTCGGCAATGTAGTCCTGAAGTTTGCAGAAGGTCTTGCAAGTGCTATAATGAAGTTAATGAAAGAAGCTATTTTGAATGGCGGTTTTCTGGCCAAGCTGGGCGGACTTTTGATCAAACCGGCTATGAAGGGGCTTGCCAAGCGGCTTGATCCGGCTGAATACGGCGGTGCGCTGCTTTTGGGTGTCAAGGCACCTTTTATTATCTGCCATGGCAGCAGTAAAGCAAAGGCTATCAAAAATGCAATCGGCGTGGCTATAGATTTTGCTGAGCGTGATGTAGTTGAACATATTGCCGGCAATATCGTGAAATCAAGAAAAGGAAACGAGGAAATATAAATGGAAAAAGCAGTTGGTATTTTAGGTCTGGGTTGCTATGTGCCTGAAAAGGTGCTGACCAACCATGATCTTGAAAAAATAGTAGAAACCAGCGATGAGTGGATCGTTGAACGTACAGGCATTAAAAACAGGCATATTGCCGCTGAAGGCGAAGCTACATCCGATATGTCCGTTATTGCGGCAGAACGTGCTTTGGCTGACGCAGGCGTAAGCCCTGAAGAAATCGAACTGGTCATCGTGGCAACTGCTTCTGCTGACCATGCTTTTCCCTCTACCGCTTGTCTGGTACAGGACCGTATCGGCGCTAAAAACGCAGCCGCATTCGATCTGTCCGCAGGCTGCTCCGGCTTTGTTTACAGTCTGGGCGTAGCAAGCCAGATGGTAAAATCCGGTTTGTACAAAAAAGCGCTCATCATCGGTGCTGAAACTTTAAGCCGCATTATGAACTGGGAAGACCGCAATACCTGCGTTCTTTTTGGTGACGGTGCAGGAGCGGCGGTCATTGGTGAAGTCGAGGATGGTCTTGGTGTTTTGGGTATCGATCTCGGCAGCGACGGCAGCGGCGGCAAATATCTGTTCCAGCCGGCTGGAGGCAGCCGCAGACCGGCTTCTCACGAAACAGTAGATGCAAGGGAGCATTTTATCCATATGAACGGCAATGAAGTATTTAAATTTGCAATCCAGATCATGGGCAAAACGGCTAAACGAGCTTTAGCTAAAGCAGGTCTTGAACCGGCTGATGTCGATCTTCTGGTTCCGCATCAGGCTAATATCCGCATTATTAACAGTGCTGCTAAACGTTTGAAAATGCCAATGGAAAAAGTTTGGGTAAATGTCGATAAATACGGCAATACTTCCGCTGCTTCCATTCCCATTGCCCTGTGCGAGGCGCAGGAGCAGGGCGTACTTAAAAAAGGCGGTACAGTACTGTTGGTTGGTTTCGGTGCTGGCCTCACATGGTCTTCCATTGTGCTTAAATGGAGTAAATAAACCTGCAAGAACAATTGAGCAAAAGACGAAAGAGAGGTTTTCCCAATGAGCAAAATTGCATTTGTATTCCCGGGACAAGGTTCCCAAACTGTAGGTATGTGTAAAGATCTTTATGATAACTATACTTGCGCTCGCAAGGTTTTTGAAGCTGCTGACGAAGCTTTGGGTTTCTCCATCAGCGATATGTGTTTTAATGGTCCGGAAGATCAGCTGCGTCTGACCTTTAATACTCAACCGGCTATCCTGACTGCCAGCGTAGCCTGTGCTGAGGTGCTGAAAGAAAACGGACTGAGCTGCGAAGTTGCTGCTGGCCATAGCCTGGGTGAATATTCTGCTTTGGTTTTGGCAGGTGCTTTGGACTTTGCTGATGCTGTCCGTATCGTTCGTAAACGTGGCCAGTTCATGCAGGAAGCTGTTCCTGTTGGCGAAGGCAGCATGGCCGCTGTCTTAGGTCTTGAAAGCGATAAAATCATTGATATCTGCCGTACTGTTGAAGCTGAATGCGGTGAAGCTGTACAGGCAGTAAACTTCAACTGCCCTGGCCAGGTCGTTATTGCAGGTTCTGTAGGCGCAGTGGATAAAGCTTTGGCGGCGTTGAAAGAAGCCGGCGCCAAACGCGCTGTTCTTCTTCCCGTAAGCGCACCTTTCCACAGCACTCTTATGCAGCCGGCTTCCAAACGTCTGGCTGAAGTTTTTGAAACTATTACCTTCCACGACGCTAAGATTCCTGTCGTCGCTAATGTAACTGCAACTGAAGTTACCAAAGGAGAAGGAATCAAAGAATCTCTGATCCGTCAGGCTGCTATGCCTGTACTTTGGGAAACCTCTGTCAACCATATGATCGCAGGCGGCGTCGATACTTTTGTCGAAGTCGGCCCAGGCAAGGTCCTGTCCGGTTTTACTAAAAAAATTGCCAAGGGTATGGCTGCTTTGAACGTCGAAGATGAAGCAAGCCTTGAAAAAACACTTGCTTATTTTAAGGAGGTTCGTTAAAATGCAGTTAGAAGGTAAAATCGCACTGGTTACAGGTGCTTCCCGCGGTATCGGTAAAGCTATCGCAGTGGCGCTGGCTGCTGCAGGAGCTGATGTCGCTGTCAATTATGCCGGTAACAAAGCTGCTGCTGAAGCAGTGGCTGCTGAAATCGAAGCTATGGGACGCAAAGTTCTGCTGCTCCAGGGTGACGTTGCTCAGTTTGAAGTCTGCACTGAAATGATCGATGCCGTTATCAAAGAATTCGGCCGTATCGATATTTTAGTCAATAATGCAGGCATCACTCGTGACAATCTACTGATGCGTATGAAGGAAGAAGATTGGGACGCAGTGCTGAACACTAACCTCAAAGGTGTTTTCAACTGTACTAAAGCAGCTGTCAAATACATGATGAAACAAAGAGCGGGCCGTATCGTCAACATCACCTCTGTCGTAGGTGTAATGGGCAATGCCGGTCAGGCCAACTATGCTGCAGCAAAAGCAGGCTGCATCGGTTTCACCAAATCTGTAGCTAAAGAAGTTGCAGCCCGTGGCATCACTGTTAACGGTGTTGCACCTGGTTTTATCAAAACTGATATGACCAGCGTTTTACCAGAAAAAGTAGTAGCCGATATGGAAGCCGGTATCCCGCTGGCGCGTCTTGGCGAACCTGAAGATATTGCCAAGGCAGTATTGTTCCTTGTAAGTGACGATGCTGCTTACATAACCGGTCAGACTTTACATGTTGACGGTGGTATGGTAATGTAATTATGCAATTCTTAAAAAAAGACCTTTGGAAGGAGGTGAATCGTAAATGAGCACTTTCGAAAAAGTAAGAGACATTACTGTCGAGCAATTGAGCGTTGACGCTGATGAAGTAAAGATGGAATCATCCTTCATCGATGATCTGGGCGCTGACTCCCTCGACATCGTTGAATTAATCATGGCTTTCGAAGAGGAATTTGAAGTTGAAATCCCTGACGAAAAAGCTGAAAAAATCCGCACCGTGGCTGATGCAGTCAAAATGTTGGATGAAGAAAAATAATCTTTTAGCAGCTCAAGGGAAAGCTCTTAGGAGCTTTCCCTGACAGTTGCAGTAGTCCTGAAATGGGGGATATTTGTTGAAACTACCAGTACTTAAAATAGGTGATTTGACAGCCGAAGTACCGATCATACAAGGCGGAATGGCTATCAGACTGTCTACCGCGCGTTTGGCGGCAGCCGTTGCGCAGGAAGGCGGAATAGGACTCATCGCAGCGTCCGGCATGGCGTTTGATGAGCTGCGTAAAGAGATCCGGCTGGCCAGAAAGCTTACCGGCGGGAAAGGCATCATCGGCATCAATGCCATGGTTGCGGCCCGCGAATTTCTTGGGCTAATTACCACTGCTGCCGAAGAAAAAATTGACCTGATCGTTGCCGGTGCCGGTTTTTCAAGAGATATTTTCGCCGTGGGGCGTGAACATAACGTAGCCGTAGTGCCCATCGTTTCCTCTGTCAAACTAGCTAAAATATCTGAAAAGCTCGGTGCAGCCGCTATTGTAGTGGAAGGAACAGAGGCGGGAGGACATCTTGGGACTCAACAGTCCATCAAAGATATTCTGCCTGACATTGTCAAGGCGGTCAATATTCCGGTTATCGCCGCTGGCGGAGCTACTGACGGTGCAGCTGTAGCGGAGCTTCTTAAATTAGGGGCAAGCGGTGTGCAGATGGGCAGTCGTTTTGCCGCCAGCGAAGAATCCAACGGTGCTCCGGCGCTGAAAGAATTATATCTCAAAATGACCAAAGAGGACGTTGTACAGATCGACAGTCCCGTTGGCTATAAAGGCAGGGCGATCCTTAATCCTTTTGCCAAACAGGTTCTGGAAGGTACGCAGCCGCGTCCCCGCACCTGTGATAACTGCCTTAAACAATGCTCCCGCAGCTTCTGCATCATCCGCGCGCTCACCAGAGCTCAGCAGGGCGATGTTGAAACCGGCCTTGTTTTTACAGGTGCCAATATGTGGAAGATCAAAGAAATTTTACCCGTGAAAGAAATTTTCAGAAGACTGAAAGAAGAAATAGCAAAAATTTAATTTGAGGTGATTTATTTTGAAAAGACGAGTCGTTATTACCGGTGTTGGCCCGATTACTCCAATCGGCATCGGCAAAGATGAATTTTGGGGCAATCTGATCGCTGGTAAATCCGGTATCGGTCTCATTACCCAGTTTGATGCTTCTGATCCTGGCTTCACCACTAAAATTGCAGGCGAAGTTAAAGATTTTGATTTCGCTAACTATGGCGATAAAAAAGAAGGCAAACGTATGGATCGTGTGACCCAGTTTGCTGTAGCGGCTGCTAAACTGGCAGTGGAAGATGCTGAACTCGATCTGGAAAAAATTGATCCCGTTCGTGCCGGCGTTTGCGTTGGCAGCGGCATTGGCGGCATCCATACCTTCCTCGAGCAGTCTTTAAAATATGGCGAAAAAGGTCCAGGCAAAATCAGTCCGTTCTTCATTCCGATGGAGATCCCGAATATGCCTGCCGGCCAGATTTCTATTGCTTTAGGCTTTAAAGGCCCTAATACCGCTATCATCACAGCTTGTGCTACCGGCACTAACTGTATCGGCGACGCTCTGCGCACTATTCAATATGGCGATGCCGATATTATGATCGCAGGCGGCACAGAAGCTGCTGTTTCTCCTGTTGCTATAGCAGGCTTCGGTAACATGAAAGCTCTTTCCACCAACAACGAACATCCTGAAAAGGCCTCCTGTCCGTTCGATAAAAAACGCGACGGTTTTGTTATGGGTGAAGGTGCCGGCGTAGTAGTTATGGAAGAGCTGGAACATGCTTTGGCACGTGGAGCTCATATCTATGCTGAAGTAGTAGGCTTTGGCATGAATGCCGACGCTTATCACATCACTGCTCCTGATCCGAGCGGTGAAATGCCTGCCCTGTGCATGCAGCAGGCTATCGACGATGCTGGTATGAAACCGGAAGACGTTGATTACATCAACGCTCATGGTACTTCTACCCATCGTAATGATTTGAATGAGACTTTAGCTGCCAAAAAGGTTTTTGGCGATCATGCTTATAAAATGACTATCAGCTCCAACAAATCCATGACAGGACATTTGCTGGGCGCTGCAGGCGGCGTAGAAGCAATTGCTACCGTCATGACCATTGAGAATGGTATTATCCCTCCGACGATCAACTATGAAGACCCTGATTTAGAAGAAGGTCTGGACCTCGACTATGTTCCTAACGTAGCCCGTAAAGCAGAAGTAAGAGCGGCTCTGTCCAATAACTTCGGCTTTGGCGGCCATAATGCCACCATTCTCTTCAAAAAATATCAAGCTTAATTGAGAATAGAGTGATTTAAATGCAAGACACGCGCAAAGAGCAGCTGCTGAAGTTCTGTCAAAGCCTTGGCATCGAAATGCACAAGCTGGAACTTCTAAACAGCGCTCTGACGCATACATCATACGCTCACGAATCTAAAGAATTACCGCGTCCGGAACATAACGAACGCGTAGAATTTTTAGGCGACTCCGTGCTCAGCGTTATCGTCAGTACATATATGTACTGCACTTTCCCCAACCTTAACGAAGGAGAACTTACCAAGCTCAGAGCCCATATCGTCTGCGAAGCATCTCTGGCTGAATATGCCCGTAAAATAAATCTTGGTGATTACCTGCTTTTAGGAAAGGGAGAAGGTTTGTCAGGAGGACGCGAACGCGCTTCTATCCTGGCCGACGCTTTTGAATCTGTACTTGGGGCTTATTATTTAGACCAGGGTATGGAAGCAGCCCGTGTATTTTTACTAGGGTTAATGAAAGCCGAGCTGGATTTTATCTGTACGCACGGCATTTGCAGTGATTTTAAAACAAGGCTGCAGGAAGTTGCGCAGCAGGATGGCGATGTTGATATCGTCTACGAGCTGATCGGTTCCAAAGGTCCTGAACACAACAAACATTTTGCCACCATTGTTTCCGTTAACGGTAAACATATCGGTTCAGGCGAAGGCAGGACGAAAAAGGAAGCGGAACAGCAGGCTGCTAAAAGCGCTCTTGAAAAAATGGGCGCGCCTTTGACAGGCTTTCCTAAATAAAATAAACCCTTGCCGGTTTACCGGCAAGGGTTTTCTTTGTCTGCTGTTCAGCTCAGTGTGAAGGTCCATACAGGTTCAGCAGAACTACGCCGCTGACGACCAAAGCCATACCGACGGCGCCGATGGCGTTGATGCTTTCGTGAAAGACCAGCATTGAAATGATGGCTGCGGCAACGACACCGATACCTGCCCAGGTTGCATACGCAATGTTCAAATCAATAAACTGCAGTGAACGGGACAGAAAATAAAAAGCGCCTGTGTAAGCTGCAACTACTACCAGCGAAGGTGACAGCTTAGTAAAGCCCAGTGTGTATTTCAAAAATGTTGTGCCCAGTAATTCCAAAACAATAGCTAAACCTAAATATACAAATCCCATGATATCCTCCTAATCATCTATGGCGTCACGTAAAGCCTTCATCCAGGCAAAGCCGCCTTCCAGCAGTGCGTTGCGCTGGGCGTCAGTCATATTACGCAGCGCCCGTTCTTCAAAATCATCCATTTTTTGTAAAAGCCCGTCGGCATAAGCAGCACCCTGACTGGTAAAAACCAACAGCTTGACGCGTTTATCAGTAGGGCTGATTATTTTTTCGACGAAGCCTTTGTCTTCCAATCCGGACAGAATACTGTTGACCGTCTGTTTGGGCAGCATCAGTTTTTCGCAGATCAGATGCTGGGTACAGTCATTTGGAAATTCCTTCAGCAAATACAGGGTCAGTAGTAAATTGTTATTGAGTCCGTGTGATTTGGCCCAGCGTTCATAGACGGCGTTTGTGCCGAACCAAAGGTCGTAGTAGCCGTGGCGTATCCGTTGCAGCTCTTTATGCATAAGCGCCCTCCTTTTTTAATAAAGTCCGAAATCGGACTAATTGAATTATAACAACATTTTCTAAAAAAGGCAAGTAAAATTTTGTGAATGACACCAGGGCGGATGGCTGGCATTGACCGGGAGCGGTGATACGGGTATAATGCAATTATCAAGCATGTTGATAAAAATGCAGGCGCACTAATAAGCCGCATTATAATAAACGTTTAATGCAAGGAGGCAGGGCAGTGGCAATCATACCTGTGTTTATACCGCATGCGGGCTGTCCGCACCAGTGCGTGTTCTGTAATCAAAAAACTATCAGCGGTCAGCAGACTGCGTCGTCGAGAGACGTAGAGCAGCAGCTCGAACGCTATCTGCAATGGATCAAACCGGGCCCTTCCAACGAAGCGGCTTTTTACGGCGGCTCGTTTACAGGTTTGCCGGCCGACTTGCAGACAGAACTTTTCCGACCTGTAGATAAACTTTTGGCAGAAGGTGTTATTGGCAGTGTTCGCTTATCTACCCGACCAGATTATATTGATGCCGCCCGGTTAGAGCTGCTGCAGGCACACGGCGTAAAAACGGTAGAACTGGGTGTGCAGTCGCTGGACGATAATGTTCTGGCAGCGGCAGAGCGGGGGCATCAGGCTACCGATGTTTATAAGGCTGTTTCTTTGCTGAAACAGTATGGCTTTGAGATCGGTCTGCAGTTAATGGTAGGTATGCCTGGTCAAAGCTTTGACAGCGTCAAAGCTACGGTTGAGCAGGTGCTCAGGCTCGATCCTTCTTTTGCCCGTATTTATCCCTTGCTGGTAATAAAAGGCACGCCGCTTGAGCATATTTACGAACGTGGTGAATTTGAGCCTCTGACACTGGAAGCAGCAGTTGAGCAAAGTGCTTATGTATACAGCAAATTAACCCTGGCGGGGATCAAAGTCATTCGTGTTGGCTTGCAGGCCGATGAAGAGTTGTGCAGTGAAGGTAATATTGTTGCTGGACCGTTCCACCCATCTTTTGGTGAACTTGTGCAAAGCTTTTTGCTCTATGCCGAACTGACTCCGCAGCTGCAGAGGCTGTTTTGCCAAGGCGCGGGAAACATAGTAATAACCTGCCCGAGCAAGCTGGAATCAAAGCTGCGCGGGCTGAAAAACAATAATCTGCGGCGCTGGCAGCAGCTTGCAGGACCGGTTCCTGTAAATATCAAGGCCAGGCCTGATGCAGAACGTATTATGATAAGCTGGAGGTTGGACGATGAGTGAATGTCAGAGCTTTGACCCGGTCGCTGACACAGACAGCAGGCTGCTCATTCTCGGTTCCATGCCCGGTGTTCGTTCCTTGCAGATGCAGCAGTATTACGGACATCCGCAGAATCGTTTTTGGCCGTTGGTGACGATGCTTTTAGGCTATGCTGAGGTTCCTTTTGATTATGCGGATAAAAAGCAGATGCTTTTAGATAACCGTATAGCTCTTTGGGACGTACTGGGTTACTGCGAACGTGAAGGCAGTCTTGATTCGGATATTACCTGCGAGCAGCCTAACGATCTGGCCGGATTTTTGCAGAATCATCCGCAGATACATACTATCTGCTGTAATGGAGGCAAAGCTGCCGCCACCTTTAAAAAATATACCAGACAGCTCGATCTGCAGAGGATTACTGTGCATTTCCTGCCTTCTACCAGCCCGGCCAATGCCCGCTGGAGCCTGACTAAGCTTTTGGAAGCGTGGCAGGTTATCAATACCGGCCGTTAAAAAATAAAAAAGCCTTGAATACTTTTTGTATTCAAGGCTTTTACTTTAGTTATCAGTTAGTTTTTCCTGGATATGCCTTCAGTGCTTCACCAAGGATATAAATTGCCTTTTTCAAATCATCACAATTGAGAACATAGGCCAGCCTAGCCTCATTAACCCCCAACTCAGGGTCGCTGTAGAAACCGTTGCCGGGAGCGAACATAACAGTTTCGTTATCAATAGCAAAATTTTCCAAAGTCCAGATAGCAAACTTTTCAGCATCGTCTACGGGCAGCTGCACCATAATATAAAAGGCTCCCTTCGGATCGGAAGCAACTACGCCAGGCAGCTCTTTAAGAGCGGCAACGATCGTATCGCGGCGTTTTTTGTACTCTTGATTCACTTCCTCCAGATAGCTGACGGGAGTAGTATATAAAGCGGCTGCGCCGACCTGTTCCAGAATCGGGCTGCACAGACGGCTCTGGCAGCATTTGATAATCTGCTTGGCAAGCTCTTTGTTTTTGCTGATTATGCAGCCGATACGGGCGCCGCAGGCACTGTAGCGTTTAGAAACCGAATCAATGATGATCAGGTTGTCGGCAAGCTCGGGCATTGTGCCAAAGCTTCGGTAAGCGCCGTCATAAACAAATTCACGGTATACCTCGTCAGCGATCAAAGCCAGGTCATATTTGCGGACGATTGCTGAAATCATATCCATTTCTTCCTGTGTATAAACAACACCGGTCGGATTACCGGGATTAGTCAGTAAAACAGCTTTTGTTCTGGGCGTGATCTGCGCTTCGATAGCAGCAGCGTCAGGCAGATGGTAACCGTCAGTCACATTTGTCTGTACAGCGTTGATTTTAGCGCCGAACTCTCTGGCAAAAGTAGTATAGTTAGCATAAAACGGCTCGAATACCATGATCTCGTCTCCTGGATCACATAAGGCCATGACAGCAAAAATCAAAGCTTCGCTGCCGCCGTTGGTAATAAAAATATCATCGGCAGCAAAATCCATACCTTTTTCGGCATAGTATTTGCGTATCGCTTCGATCAGAAAACCTTCGCCTTTGGAATTGCCATAAGCAATTACCTGCTCGTCATAAGTGCGGATGCTTTCCATAAACTGGTCAGGAGTTTTGATATCGGGCTGTCCGATATTCAGATGGTAGATTTTTTTACCCTTCGCTTTAGCTGCATCTGCATACGGCGACAGCTTTCTGATAGGTGAAGAAGTCAAACTTTGGATACGTGCTGAAAGTTTCATGTAAAATCCCCTCACTGCTGATAAATTTTGTCCGGGCGCCAGTACCCGGGGTTATTCTGGCACTTGGCAGCATTTCTGCTGTCTTGCCAAGTGTTCATATTATATCATAATTAAATCGTTATTTTTAGCATCAGGATAAAAAATGTAAAAATATTTTACAAAACGGCCTGAAATACAGCAAAAGTGTTTCAAAAAATACTTTTTGCTTCTCAAGCATAACGGCAGCATTTGATTAAAAAAGTGCGTTGAGTCATATAATTGTATGAAACCTTCATCTATGGTAAAATATACTGATAGAATATTGCAGATTGGGTGATTTTGTGCATTTAAAGTCATTTTCGACTTATGGATTCAAATCCTTTGCAGATAAAATTGAATTAAGCTTCGGTTCGGGCATTACGGCAATCGTTGGACCCAACGGCAGCGGCAAGAGCAACATTTCTGATGCGATCCGCTGGGTACTGGGCGAGCAAAGCGCCAAATATCTGCGCGGCAGCAAAATGGAAGATGTTATTTTTTCCGGCAGCGGCAAGCGCAGGCCTTTGGGTGTTGCCGAAGTGACGCTGGTTTTTGACAACAGCGACCATCGCCTCAGCCTTGATTTTGATGAAGTAAGCATTACCCGCCGCGTTTTTCGCAGCGGTGACAGCGAATACTCCATCAATAAAAAGAACTGCCGTTTAAAAGACATTCTTGACCTTTTGGCAGATACTGGTCTGGGACGTGGTTCTATGTCCATTATCGGTCAGAATAAGATCGATGAAATACTGAACAGCCGTCCTGAAGAACGCCGCGCTTTGTTTGAAGAAGCCGCTGGTATTGCCAAGTTCAGGATGCGTAAAAAAGAAGCTATGCGGCGTCTGGACGATACCGCTGCCAACCTGACCCGCATCAACGACATCAAAGCCGAAGTCGAAGGTCAGGTCGAGCCTCTGCGTCTTGCTGCAGAACAAACACGCAAATTCAATCTGCTGGATAAAGAACTGCGTGCCTGCAAACTGACCCAATTTGTGCACAAGATAGAAAATATTGAAAATATTCGGCAGAAGCTGAACACACAGGATGCCGAACTTGAAAATAAAGTACTGGAACGCGCTACTGCCGTCAGCACACAGGAAGCTGAATGCAGTGCCTTACAAATGGAGCTGGATAAGCTCAGTGAAGCCTATAACCGTATTCAGGACGATATCAAAGAAAAAGAAACAGCTCTGGAAAAACTGCGTGGTCAGGAAGCTGTGTTGGCAGAGCGTGTTCGGCAAAGCGAAAAATCAGGACTGCGTTTGGAAGAGCAGGGCAAAAAGCTGCAGGAACAGATCGCAGCTTTGGATACTCAGCTCAAAACGATGGTCGTGGATTATGACCGTTTAGAAGCGCAGCAGGCTGCCGCACAGCTTTTGGTAAGCAGGCTGACCGGAGAACAGGCAGAAAAAGAAACACGTATCAGCGAAGCTGAAGCGGCAATGGAAGATATGAAAACAGCTGCTTTCGATAATATGCGTACAATGGTCAATCTGCGGAATGAGATCCGTGGACTGGAGCAGGAGCAGGAACAGCGGATGCGTAAGCGTGACGCCCTTAAAAAGAGCATCGCCGAAGCAGAAACCGCAGGCGAAGAACTGCAGAGCCGTTACCGTAATATGAACGATGAGCAGAGCAATGTAGAAAACTCTTTGGAGCTTATTAAACGCGATGGCAGGGAAGTGAGTGCTAAAGCTGCCGAAGAGACCGAAGCGCTGAATAAAGTTCTGTCGCAGCATAAAGACTGTCAAAACAGGATCACAGCGCTGGAAAGCCGTTTGAACCTGCTGCAGAATATGCAGAAAAGCTATGAAGGCTTTGGCTATGGGATCAAAACAGTGCTGCAGTCGCAGGAACCCTGGCGCAGTGACGTTATCGGTGTTGCCGCCGAACTGATCGAAGTGCAGCCTGAATATGTAGTTGCAATAGAAACTGCATTAGGAGGAGCGGCGCAGAACCTTGTTATGGGCAGTTCGGAAGCCGCCAAAAAGGCCATCGCCTATCTTAAACAGCGTCAGGCCGGCCGGGCGACCTTCCTGCCGCTTGATACTATCAAATATTATGAACGCCGCAGTGAAGAAGAGGCACTGGCAAAACTGCCGGGTATTCGGGGATTTGCTGCCGATCTGATCGGCTATGATATAAAACTGGCGCCGATCTTTAAATTTTTGCTGGGTCGGGTGCTGGTAGCGGACAATATGGATGCCGCTTTGGCAGCCGCCAAAAAAAGCAGCTTTCGTATCAGAGTCGTTACTTTGGCGGGAGATGTCGTCAATGCCGGCGGTTCGCTGACCGGCGGCAGCAGGCAGCAGAAGGAAGCCGGCTTTCTGTCGCGCGGGAAAGAGATCGACGAACAGGAACAAAAGGCAGGTGTCTTGCGCCGTGAGCTGTTGGGATATCAGGAGCTGCTTGAAGAACACGAAGGCACCTTAAAAGTTTATAACAACAAACTGGTGGAACTGCGCCAGGACCTGCAGCAGAAGGAAATCCGCAAAGCTGAACTGGGCGTAGCTCTGGAGCGTTTAAGCGCAGAGCAGCGTCAGGCTGCGGAACGGCTGGAGCTTCTGCTGGATGACCGTAATCAGGTTTCTCAGGAATATATGGCAGCTCGCCAGCAGCTTACCGACCTGCGCCCGCAGCTAACGGCTCTGGAAGCCGAAGACGCACAGGGCAAACAGCTGCTGGATGATCTGCAGAAACAAACGGCCGCAGACCACAGCGCGCTGGCATCTATCCGCAATCGTCTGCAGGATGCCAGGGTCGAACTGGAATCGACTGCCGCACGGACTACGATGATGGCCGAGCGGATGCAGCAGCTTGATGCCGATATGGGGCGTATGCAGCAGGAACTCGCTGCTAATGAAGACGAGCAAAAGCATTTGCTTGACGTGATAACGGCCAGCAAAACCAGCACTGAACAGCTGGCTGCCAGCAGTACCGCATTACTGGCCGAATTACAGACCGTTGTCGGCGGTAAAGATGAATTCGGGGCCAAACGTATTGCCATTACTGAAAAGCAGGCAGTGGCAGGCGAGAGGCTGGATTCTTTGAAAAAAGAACTGACTGTTGCTGAAACCAGGCGCAATCAGGCAGCGATGGAAATGGTACGTCAAAACAGCGACTATGACCATGCTCTGGAACAGCTGGCGACTGAATACCGTATTACTCTGGACGAAGCACGTGCCAGCGGTGATCTGCTGGATGAAAGCGATGCGGCTTTACGTCGGCGTGAACTGCGTCTGGAGCGTGAAATTGAAACCTTAGGCCCGGTAAATCCTGCGGCAATCGAACAATATGAAGCTGTCAGCGAACGCTACGAATTTTTACAGCGTCAATACAGCGATCTTTCAGAGGCCAAAGCCAATCTGGAAGCAGTTATCAGCGAAATCAACTCCGGTATGGCCAAACGCTTCAAAGAGGCCTTTGGAAAAATAAACGAATATTTTTCCGACTGTTATGTGCGTTTATTCGGCGGCGGTACTGCTGCTTTAAAACTTACTGACCCTAATGATGTTTTAGGCAGCGGCATCGATATCGAAGTGCAGCCTCCCGGTAAAAAACTGCAGAGCCTCTTCCTGCTATCAGGCGGCGAGCGGGCCCTGACGGTTATCGCCCTGCTGTTCGCTCTGCTCAGCTATCAGCCTTCGCCCTTCTGTATCCTTGACGAAATAGATGCGGCGCTTGACGAAGCTAACGTTGACCGCTTTGCGAAATTCCTGGCAGCCTATGCCGAAAGCACGCAGTTTATTGTTATCACACACCGCAAAGGCACTATGGAAGCCGCGCATGTTCTGCACGGCGTTACCATGGAAGAATCCGGTGTTTCTAAATTACTATCTGTCAAATTGAGCGAAAAGGAGTGAGAACATGGGATTTTTAGAACGACTGAAAGACGGACTCAGCAAGACCCGCCGCAACTTTACTGACCGCATCGAAGAACTTGTAGGTATGTCGGCCAAAGTCGATGAAGACTTTCTGGAAGAACTGGAAATGATCCTTCTAAGCGGTGATGTTGGTGTCAAAACCACAGAAAAGCTTATCGATGCTGTTCGTCAGGCTGCTAAAAAGAAAGAAATCGAGGGGACGGAGCAGGTTATGCCGTTCCTCAAAAAATATATTGCCGAAATGCTGCAGGACGAAGGACAGCGTACCCGTATCGGTGCCAAACCTACGGTTATTCTTGTCGTGGGCGTCAATGGTGTTGGTAAAACCACTACTATCGGCAAGCTGGCCAACTATTTTCATCTGTTCAAATACAAAGTCATGCTGGCTGCCGGCGATACCTTCCGTGCCGCCGCTGCCGAACAGCTGCAGATTTGGGGCGAGCGTGCCGGCTGCGAAGTTATCCGTCACGAAGAAGGCGCTGACCCGGCTGCCGTGGTTTTTGACGCTGTCAAAGCCGCTATTGCCCGCAATGTCGACGTACTTTTTATTGACACTGCCGGACGGCTGCATAATAAAACCAATCTGATGAACGAGTTGGAGAAAGTACACCGCATCATCAAACGCGAGATACCAGAAGCTCCGCATGAAACCTTTCTCGTGCTGGATGCAACGACAGGGCAGAACGCTATCAATCAGGCCAAAGTCTTTATGGAAACCGCCAACGTCACCGGTGTTGTGCTGACCAAGCTCGACGGTACGGCTAAAGGCGGTGTCGTTATTGCTATCAAAGAAGAACTTGGCTTGCCTGTTAAGTGGATCGGTGTCGGCGAAGGCATTATGGATTTCCGGCCCTTTGAAGCCGATAAATTTGTCGACGCCTTGTTTGATGGTGACAAGTAAAAATGCTTGACAGCCTCTGCGATTTTCGATATAATACCAAAGTCGGATAAAATATGTAAAGATTTTGGTGATTGAAATGCAGGAAAACAGTTTGGAGCAAAGAGTACGGTTAGGACGTTTGTTCGATGCCTACGGCTGCCTGCTCACCGAAAAACAGCAAAAATGTCTGGAGCTGTATTTCTGCGACGACCTTTCGCTGGCTGAGATAGCCGATGAACTTGAAGTATCAAGACAAGCGATACATGACCTTATCAAACGGGTAGAGCATACTCTGGAACGCTATGAAAGCAAACTGGCGCTGCTGGCCCGCGATGATCACGATAAAAAGCTGCTGGAAGAAATGAGCCGGCTGCTGGCTGACCACCTTGCTCAAAGCGGTGGCTCGGCAGAACTTCAACAAGTACGCCGCATTTTAGACGAATTGAGCGGCGAAAGTAGGTAAAAATGGCTTTTGAAAATTTATCTGAAAGACTGCAAAATGCGATAAAAATGTTCCGCGGCAGCGGCAAAATAACAGAAGACGATCTTAAAGCGCCTCTGCGCGAAGTGCGGATGGCTCTGCTTGAAGCCGACGTCAACTTTAAAGTCGTTAAAGATTTTGTTGCCAATATCAAAGAACGCGCGCTGGGCGAAACAGTTCAGCAAAGCCTGACTCCCGGTCAGCAGATCATCAAGATCGTCAACGACGAACTGACCCAGCTTTTGGGCGGCACACAAAGTAAGCTCACCGTAGCGGACAAACCGCCTACAGTCATTATGCTGGTAGGTCTGCAGGGCGCTGGTAAAACTACTACCGCCGGCAAGCTTGGCAGCCTGCTGCGGAAAAAAGGCAAAAAGCCGTTGCTTGTAGCGGGCGACGTTTACCGTCCTGCGGCTATCAAACAATTACAGGTTCTGGGCGAACAGCTCTCACTGCCTGTCTTTGCTCTTGGCGATCAGGTATCTCCGGTCGAGATAGCGCGCAAGGCAATGGATAAAGCATTCTCACTGGCTTGCGACACGGTAATCATCGATACCGCGGGCCGCTTACATATCAACGAAGAACTGATGGAAGAACTGCGCAATATCAAAGCTGCCGTCAATCCGCATGAAATATTGCTGGTTGTCGATGCGATGACAGGCCAGGACGCAGTCACTGTAGCCGAAAGCTTCAACGGCGAGCTGGGCATAGACGGACTTATCGTTACCAAGCTCGACGGCGACGCCAGAGGCGGTGCTGTATTGTCAGTAAAAGCTGTTACCGGACGCCCGGTCAAATTTGTCGGTATGGGTGAGAAGCTTGACGCTTTGGAACCTTTCCATCCCGACCGTATGGCATCCCGTATCCTGGGCATGGGCGATATCCTGTCTCTGATCGAAAAGATCCAGTCCACGACCGACCTTGCCAAAGCTTTGGAAATGGAAAAGAAGCTGCGCAAAGACGAATTCACGCTCGAGCAGTTCCTGGAACAAATGCAGCAGGTCAAAAAAATGGGCTCGCTGGAAACTATTTTGGGGCTTATCCCCGGTATGAGCGGCATCAGCCAAAAGCTGAAAGAAGCCAACGTTGACGAAAAAGAATTCGACCGCGTTGAAGCCATCATCCGTTCCATGACCCCGAAAGAACGCCGTCATCCCGATATCATTAACGGCAGCCGCCGTAAACGTATCGCAGCAGGCTGCGGTATGCGCGTGCAGGATGTCAACAAGCTTCTCAAAAACTTTGAAGAAAGCAAAAAGATGATGAAAAAGATGCAGGGTATGGCTAAGTTTGCTTCAAAAGGCGGTTTCAAAATGCCTTTTATGAACAAATAAATTTAAATCAACATCTGGTTTAAGGAGGTGAAATAGACATGGCAGTTAAAATCCGTTTAAAACGTATGGGCTCTAAAAAAGCTCCTTTTTACCGTATCGTTGTTGCTGACTCCCGCTCTCCGCGTGACGGCCGCATCATCGAAAGCATTGGTTTCTATGATTCCACTGTACAACCCGCTACCGTAAAGATCGACGAAGAGAAAGCTCTTTCCTGGATGGCTAAAGGTGCACAACCTACTGATACCGTTAAAAACCTTTTCAGCAAAGACGGCATCATGAAAAAATATGCTGAATCTAAAGCAAAATAAGAAATGAGGCGTGATTTGCATGAAAGAATTGGTAGAAGTCATGGCCAAGTCTCTAGTGAGTAATCCGTCTGCAGTAGTCGTGGAGGAGGAAACCACCGGAACATCAACGGTGCTTCGCCTCCATGTTGCTCCTGAAGATATGGGTAAAGTTATTGGAAAACAGGGCCGCATTGCTAAAGCAATCAGAACTGTCATGAAAGCTGTTGCAACCCGTGAGAATGTAAAAGTTGTCGTAGAGATTGTCTAAGACGTATAAGGATGGTAAACGATATGGATAAAATGTTTGTACGTGTTCCGGTTGCAATAAAAGCAAAAGTAACAGAAGATCTCAAGTTGAAAATTATTGGAGATGTCCAAAACACCATAAAAACGATTAATCTGGATATCGAGCACTTCGAATTCCAAGCCAAAAAAGCTCTTTCTCAGGCCGCCAGCGACCTGAGCGTACTTCCTTCACTGCGTGAGCAGATTGAAATGGAAAGAAACAAGATCAATGCCGCTAAAGCAGAAGCCGAAGATAAACTTAAACGCGCTGAAGCTTTGGAGATCGGTGCGGAGATCGGTCACGGTACACTTGAACGTACTGTCGAGATCACCATAGGCACTGATATCGACGCTCTGATGGGCGCTGAGATCCTCACTGAGGATGGCAAGATTATTGCTTTCCGCGAATGATATGGAAAAACAAGTAGTTATTGGCACTATTATCGCTCCGCACGGTGTGCGGGGCGATATTCGTATTCTGCCGCAGACAGATCATCCTGAACAATTTTTAGAGCTTTCCTCTTTGCTGCTCGAAGACGGCCGTTCGCTTCAGATTACCTCTGCCCGGTTCCATAAACGTATGGTACTGATGAAATGCAGGGGTGTGGAAACAATGAACGATGCCGAACTGCTGCGCGGCAAAAAGGTTTTAATCAACAGTGAAGATCTGCCTCAGCTTGAAGAAGGCGAATATTATGTAGCCGACCTGCTCGGACTGCCCGTATTCGATACGGCAGGAACACAGCTCGGCACATTGAAAGACGTGCTCAGCACCGGCAGCAACGACGTTTACGTTATTGCTGTACCGGAAGGCAAGGATATCCTCGTCCCGGCCCTCAAAAAGCACGTTAAGGAAATCAATATTACAGACCGTAAGATCGTGGTCGAATTACCTGAATGGACAGATGCACCGTGAGATTTCTCTTTATTACCTTATTTCCTGAACAAATTGAACAAGCGGCTGGTCACAGCATTATCAAACGCGCCGTCGATGCGGGACTTGTAGAAGTCAGCTGCATCAATCCGCGCGATTTTGCAACTGACAGGCACCGTACAGTGGACGATACGCCCTTTGGCGGCGGTGCCGGCATGGTTTTGAAGCCAGAGCCGATGGTAGCGGCTATCCGCATGGCCAAACAGCAGCTGCCTGCAGCGAGGGTTATTGCCATGTGCCCGGGCGGGCGCACATTAAAGCAGGATATCGTTGAAGAATATGCCCGCAGCGGCCAGGATCTAATTCTGGTCTGCGGTCATTATGAAGGCTTCGATGAACGGATATTCAACTGGGTCGATGAAAAACTTTCCATTGGCGACTATGTACTTACCGGCGGCGAACTGCCGGCACTGATAGTTATGGACGCTGTAGCGCGCTTTATACCGGGCGTGCTTGGAAAAATGGCCAGTGCCGTTGAAGACTCTTTCAGTACGGGACTGCTGGAATATCCTCAGTACACCCGGCCGGTGGAATTTGAAGGACTGGAAGTACCGGAAGTGCTGCGTAACGGCAATCACGCTCTGATCAATCGCTGGCGCCGTAAAGAAGCCCTTAAAGCGACTTATCTGCACAGGCCTGATCTGCTTGCAGAGCTTGGCAAAGAGGATGTGTTGCTGCTTAACGAAATCAAACAGGAACTCGCAGGTGATAATAATGGCTAACCTTTATCTGGGGCTGGTGCATTATCCTATTTACAATAAAAATATGCAGGTCATTGCTACTGCCGTCACTAACTTCGATATCCACGATATTTCGCGTACCGCTCGCACCTATGATGTCAAAAAATATTTTTTGATCCATCCGCTGGAGGTACAGGCTGAAATCATCAAAAGGATAACTGACTATTGGCAGCATGGTTACGGCAAAACCTATAATCCTGACCGCAGCAACGCGCTGGAACGTGTAACCTATACGTCCAGCATTGAGTCGGCTATTGCCGCGGTTACTGAAATAGAGGGGCAGGCGCCGGTTACGATTACTACCGATGCCCGCACCTATCCTAATACAGTGACCTATGGCTTTGTACGAAAGTTGCTGCACTGCGGTGACAAACCTCTGCTGCTGCTTTTTGGCACCGGCTTTGGTATGGAACAGGAAACAATGAACAGTTTTGATTATGTACTTGAACCTGTTTATGGTCCCTGCGACTATAATCACCTGTGTGTGCGCTCTGCGGCTGCGATTATTTTAGACCGGCTGGCCGGTGAGGCCTGGTGGGAAAAATAACTGTCAAAATGCTCAAAAAATAATTGCAACTAATTGAACAGTATGATATAATGTCATTTGTGTAAAACGGACGGTCCGCTGTGGTGTGTTCGCACATGAACGTCTATGATTCGAGGAGGAAATTATGAATATTATTGAAGTATTGGAACAAGAACAGCTTCGTTCCGACATCCCTGACTTCCGTGCAGGCGACACCGTAAAAGTTTATGTAAAAGTAGTCGAAGGTACTCGTGAACGCGTACAGATGTACGAAGGTGTAGTAATTGCACGCAGCGGCGCCGGCGTTCGTGAAATGTTCACCGTTCGTCGTATTTCTTACGGCGTAGGCGTTGAAAGAACATTCCCGATCCACAGCCCACGTTTGGAGAAAATCGAAGTTTCCCGTCGTGGTATCGTTCGCAGAGCAAAACTCTACTATCTGCGCAGCCTTACCGGTAAAGCTGCTCGTATTCGCGAACGCAGATAATCGGTATCAAATTACAGATCGTAAATCAAGAGACCCTTTCAGTTCAGCTGAAAGGGTCTTTTTGTATTTAAATCAAGATAAATTCTACCATAATGGATAAAAACAGCATTACCATATAGGTAAGTAAAAATGTGCATCTTACTTAATAGTTATTGAAAAGTAGCGGCTGAAATATCAATAGCATTACCGCAATAATTGAGCAATTTGCAGTTGTCTAAATAAAAAAACAGACATTCACGTTTCGTGAATGTCTGTTTTTTATTTGCCTGATCCTTAATGCGCCAAAAGCTGCCGCATTTTATCAAGTGCTTTTAGCCGGTGCTTAGTAACGTTGCGTACAGTGCAGCCCAGACGTCCTGCCACCTCGGTCGGCTTCAGGTCATCTAAAAACAGCAGCGTCAGTATTTTCCTCTGTTCTGCACTTAACTGCCGCAGCGCTTCCTGCAGTTCCAGTGAAAGTAAAAAACGTGCCAGCTCGTCCAGACGCTCACCTGCTGCACAGCCTGTCTCCAGCAGGGCGATTCCGGCTTCGCTGTCCGTATCTGTCTGGGTTTCGTTTTCCCAAATTCTGCCCTGCTTCTGCATCGCGTCAAAAACAGCAAAATGCACCTTACAGCGTGCCAGTCCGGGCCAGTTTTCAAAATCAGCGCCCTTATACTGCAAAACCAGCTCGATAAAGGCCAGAACGGCGATACCTTCTGCGTCTTTTCCCAGCGACCGGTAAAACATCTCACGGCGGGCCTCGCTTTTTAAAAGCGGCTTAAAATCCGCGCATAACTGCAGCAGTGCTGCTTTATCACCAGCCTGGGCGGCGGTTATCAATGCTTTCAATCTCTCTGCCTGTTCAGGTAAATTTTTTATAACGATCAGTTCTCTCTATAATTTTATGATACCCGGCTATACTGTAAAACGTCGCGCGCAACAACAAACAGTCTAAACTTTTTCGACGAAAATTAACACCCTATACAATCAGGTGTTAATTTTATGCCTTTACTGCTTAAAATAATGGCGGGAGGGATAGCATGCAAAAATATATAGGCCGGCAGCTGAAAACAGCGCGGCTAAATAAAAAGCTGACCCAGGAACAGATCGCTGAAGCAGTAGGCTTATCGGCCAAGCACTATGGCTGTATCGAACGCGGCGAGGTCAGCACAACTGTGGCCGTACTGACACGGTTGCAGCAGGTGCTGGAATTTGAAGTGTCTATAATGATCAAAATTTAGTCTGCTTTGGCAGGCTATTTTTTTTCGATGTTTTCGCCGGGCTGCTGGTGAAGTACGTACACGCACTTGCGCTGCAGCGCAAGTGCCGCGGAGCGTAATAACGCGGCGCAGAAAAAAATTTAAAAATAGCCTTCTCGTGTCTTGTCGGGGGGGACATCTGTGATAAAATAACTAAAGAATTATATAAAATAGTTAAAAAATACAATCTAAAACAAGTTAAATATGAGTTTTATTTTAAAATATTGATTTAAAACAGCGTATTGAAATCAGGTAAAAGCTTTGGTTCCTGCGGCATCAGCCGAAGAAATATATTGTTCAACAAATTTTAAGGAGTTGATTTTGGTGTATTTGAAAACAAGTAATAAAAAACAGCTGGCAGCAGCAGTAACGCTGGCTGTAATGGGAATGGCATGGGTGGCTGTGCCGAGCCAGGTATGGGCGGCCGACGGCGGTTTTGGCGCCATAAATAATCCTATCAGTCTGGAAATTTACGCAGAGCAAAATACGAGTGGCGGTAAACTGGATACTGCTCGTAAAAACTATGAAGGATCAAATGTTTATGTATCCCAATATCACTCTGCTTATACCGATAACGAAAAAATCTTCGCCAGCGGTGATATGACAGGTAAAACTATTTCTCTGAGCAATATAACAGTCCAGGCTGTTGTTGGGAAAGACGGTATAGGGCAAGCTGCCGATCTGGCACAGCATGCAACACAGGGTCAGGACGGCGGGTTTGGTTATGGCGCAGGGCTTGTCAATCAAAACGGCATGTCTAATGCTGTTATCGCAGTTGGTTCTGCTGAGATAAATGTTACCGGCGGTGCCAGCGGTTTGATAGTAGATGAAAAATATCAGCACGAAGGCGAACAGGGACTGACTGGCAGTGCAGCTATTGGCGGTACCGGCGGCGCCGGAGCTGCGGGCGGTAATGGCGGCGGCGCTAAAGCTATCGGTGTTGCGGCAGGCATTACAGATACTGCTGAAAGTATTGTTGTAAACGGCAGCGCCAGCAAGAATATTCAGATTTCAGGTACTTCTTTAACTGTTAGTGCTACAGGCGAAGCCGGCGGACATGGCGGTTACGGAGGCAAGGGCGGCAGCGGTGCCGATGGTGCGGAACTTACGACGAAAAAGGCCGATAAAGGTGCAGATGGCGCCGATGGCACTGATGAAAATACCACGCCGGATAAAGCCGCTAATGGTGAAGATAAGGTAGAGCATGCGGCTAATGGTACGGTTACAGCAACTTATAACACTAGTATGCCTCCTGAGCAGACAGGCTGGGTATCTACTGCTGGTACAGCTGGTGTTAATGGTAAGAATGGCAGTAACGCTGATGCTGGCTCAGCAGGCAGTAATGGCTTAGCAGGCAGTACTGGTCTGGCAGGGGGAACCGGCGGCGCTGGAGCTAATGGCGGTAATGGCGGCAGCGCCACTGCTTACGGCCTGCATTTGAATACTATCAGCGGCGGTTCTGTAACATTGAATGCTTTAAATGTCGATGCCACGGGAGGAAATGGAACTGCCGGCGGTGAAGGCGGCAAAGGCGGAACAGGCGGTGTTGGCGGGTTAGGTCAAACCGGCGGCAATGGCGGCGTAGGCGGTGATGGAGCTAATGGCGGCGCCGGCGGCGACGGCGGTAAAGGCCAGAGTGGCGGCAGCGGCGTTAATTATGTTGCTAATCATGCTGGTTTTGGTGTTACTGCTACTGTCGGTGGAGCAGGCGGAACCGGTGGAGCAGGCGGAACTGGCGGCCAAGGTGGTAACGGCGGCCAAGGTGGTAACGGCGGCCAAGGCGGACTTGCTGTTGCCCAGGGTCTGGTTGGCACTGCCAATACTGACCTGAATATTACGATAGGTACTATAACTGTAACTGCAACTGGCGGCGATGGCGCTAAAGCAGGCATCGGCGGAGCAGGCGGCGATGGTGGACAAGGCGGTATAGGCGGACAGGGCGGCAAAGGCGGAACTGGTGGTGCGGCTGGTACTGCAGGTGCTGCTGGTGAAGGCGGAGTTGGCGGAGCCGGCGGTGCTGGCGGCCAAGGTGGCGTGGACGCTAGCGGAGCCCGTATAGCCAATGGTGCTGATGGTGCTACCGGTACTGGCGGTACTAAAGGTATAGACGGCACTGTAGGTATTGCAGGTGACGCGGGTAAAGGCGGTGACGCAGGTAAAGGCGGAACCGGCGGTTCAGGTGGTACAGCCGGTGCTGCAGGGACGAGCGGTGCTGGTAACAGCGCTGCTGCGACTGCTGTGAGCCTGACTGATACAGCAGGCGTCTTAAAAACAAGTTCTATTACCGCTACAGCTACGGCCGGTAAAGGCGTAGGTAAATTTAATATTGCAGATGCTTATCTCAAAGGCGATTCTACCGGTGACCCGCATGATGGCCGTACGGCTGTAGCTGATAATGCTGGTACTGACGGAACTGACGGGGATGCAGTAACAGAAACTGATAAAGCTCAAGCGGGATATCAAAACGGAGCGGCTAATGCGGTTTCTAACGGCGGTGCTGGCGGCAAAGGCATCACTCCTAGCGGTACAGTGGCTCAAAGTAATAACGGTGCTAAAGCTGAAGCCTGGGGACTTGTTACCAGTGGCGGTTCTTTGCACGTGCTTTCTGATAGTGGACTGACTATCAGCGCAGATGCGCAAGAAGGTTCTAGTGCTGTTACTGCCAAAGCAGTTGTGTCTGCAAATTCAGTTAATGTGTACCAAGTTCAAAATGATTTAACAATCACTGCAACAGCAGTTGGCGATCAAGACAGAACAGAAACAGTTAGTGAAGTTGAATATACGTATTCGGGCTCCAGTACATCCACTCAAGCTACGGCTGTTGGGCTGGAACTGACAGGCGGCAGTATGGTGGCTGAAGTTGGAGGCACCGTGACTATAGAGGCAAGTACCGACTGGGCAGGTTCTAATACTGCTACAGGCATCAAAGCTGCTGAAGGTGCGGTTATTGCTGTTCATAGTGCCGGGGCTATGGATATCAGTGCCGAGGTAGTTGGTACTACTACTGAAGGAACTAAGCTCCTCAAAGGCGCCAATGGTATTTTGGCAAACGGCAGCACAATGTATTATGCTGCAGATAATGCTGCTATCACTGTCAGCGGTGGTAAGCATGCAAATGACCATGCGGCAGACATTGAAGGTGGGGTAACTACTTTTGATGCCGGTACGGGAACCGTTACCTTTAACGGCACTGCTGACTTCACAAACGGCACTTTGAATCTGAAATCTGATACAGACGTACAGACGAAGGAGAATAGTCCTGGTTCTCTCGATATCAGCGGTACTGCCATGAACCTGACAGATAATCTGGCAGCCTTGACTGTAGAGGATAAGACTACTCTTGCTGGCAGTACGGTCTACTTCTATGACGAAAATAATCAGGCAGAGAAATACAATACTGCTGATTACCGTACTATCACTACTAATGATCTGGATGCTTCCGATACTAACGAGCTCTTTATGCGTACCAATGCCAACGGCGTTTACGGTCAGTCGGCAGGCAACGACAAAATTACTTCCACTAATACTGTAACCGGCAGCGGTACCTATAATATCACTGTTTTTGACCAGGGGATGCGCAACGGCTATAACAATGCTGCCGGCGCTGATACTAAGGGACATTTGGACCAAGATGTCGTACTGATCGAAAATGCAGATAAAGACGGCACCTACAACATCAAAGAAATGAAATATGATAACGGCGTCTGGGCTTATGAATATGAGGGGAAAGCAGACATTGTCGATGATGGTTTGAACCTGACACAGGTCACTACCAGGGCTGCAACTCAATCCTCTGCCCAAATGGCGGCTCAGGATGCCAGCAAGATCGCAGCCGGAGCGGCAGTGACTCTGTTTGGCGCTGATGAAACTTTGATGGAACGTCTGGGCGACGTCCGTAATTCTGCAGACGATAACGACGGCGTTTGGGCTAAATATGTCGGCGGCAAAATCAAAGTAGATGGACTGCAGGGCGATAACGATTATCAATATAACGGCTTTGCGGCAGGTTATGACCGTGAGATCGGCAGTAACTGGCGTATCGGCCTGGCAGGACAATATGCTAAAGGCGATACCAGCCTGACTAATGGCGACGGTGAAATCAAAACCGCGGCAGGCGCTTTATATGGCACATGGACTGGCGATAAAGGTCATCATGTAGACATCATTGCCAAAGTTGGTAAAGTTGACAGTGAAACCAGCGCTTACGGCGGCACTATTGCCCAAAAACTGGACGGTGATTTTGGCAGTACAGCTATAAGCTTTGCTGTTGAATACGGCTATCGTCAGGATTTGAATGACGGCTGGTTCGTTGAACCTATGGTGCGTGCAAGCTACGTACATCTGGGCGGCGATGATTATACCGTAACCACTCGTGACAATACTATGAGCGTTACTAACGACAGCATGAACAGCATTGTTCTGCGCGGCGGCTTCCTGCTGGGCAAAACCTTTGCGGCAGACAGCAGCGTTTATCTGAAAGCGGCAGTACTGCACGACTTCGACGGCGACATCAATACACATGTCAGCGCTGACGGCAGAAGCGCCAGCTACAGTGACAGCATCGGCGGTACCGCTATCGAATATGGTATCGGCGTCAACCACAAATTTAATAAGGATTCCAGTATGTATCTGGATGTAGAACGTATCAGCGGCGGCGATGTAACTAAAAACTGGGGTGTCAACGTCGGCTTCCGTTATAGTTTCTAAAAGCAGGATGGCAGCTTGAAAAATCTATAAAGAATATCCCTCATCCAAGTGGGGGATTTCTTTATAGTATTTCATAAAAAATTAGGAGATGAGTTTGATGAAAGGCTATAACAAAAAGCAAGGCATTAAGTTACAAAGGAAAGTATTGAGCTCGTTGTTTATCGCAGGTGCAGCGTACGTTTGCATATTAGGGGGGGGACAACGCAGCCTGGGCATCTGATTATACCAGTACTGATACTTTAAGTACTTCTAGTTATGGAGAAACCTACGACAAGATCGCTATTACTATGGTTGCTCCGGGAAAAAACTGCGCCGGTATTTATACTTATGGCAGAAATAATACGACAACAGCTAATGAACGGGTGACTGTTACGATGTCGGATACTGGGGATGCCTATGGTTATAACGGTATTTTTGTGGACGGCGTATCAAAATTGGACGCTAAAAAGGGTATCGAGCTTACGATAGACAGCACAGGCGACAATAATGCATCCGGTGAATATCAGGCCTGGCGCCATGGCCTGCGTGTCGAGACTCAGGGAAAAGTAGATTTGGGAACAGCTGTCGGCTCTGTGATTACGATAAACAGTAATGCTGCTGAAAGCTATGCCAATGGTGTTTTTGTTGATGGATCCAGCGCTGGCAGCGGCAGTGAAGCCAGTATTAAGGGCGGAGATTTAACGGTCAATATCAATAAAGATAATGAACTGCAGCAGATGGATTATGCTGCCGGGGTTACTTTGTACAATGGTTCTAAAATGGAACTGGCCGGTGACCTGGACATATATTTGGAAGCTGCCGGTGTCGATGGCATCAGAGCCAATAACTTAAATAATTATTCTGATATCAATACTTTGCAGGTCAAAAACCTGGCTCTCTATGGCAAAGCAGTGAATGGTTCCGGTTCAGGGATATACCTGATGGGTGAGCACGATTCGGCTAATGTCAGTGACAGCACTAAGATAGAAGTTACTGCTGAGTATGATGCTTTCGGTATTGTGATAGAAGGCAGCGATACTGCAAGCAGTTTTGGTGCAACTACTATTGACGTTACCTCTAAAACAGAAAACAATAATGACGTTCATGGTATAAAGCAGTTTGGCGCCCAAACAGATTATGCTGATTTAATTATTAATGCTCAGTCTGATGGGGCTGATATTTTTGGCATCAGTCTGGTTGGGCATGATGGAGCCGGCATAGTTGAGGTTGCCGGTGATTTAAATATCAAGGCTAACGGAAATGGGCGTTATGTAAACGGGGTAGAGGTTAGTGCTCTTGGGAAACTGAGCGTTTCAGGCAAGACTGATATTGATCTAAGCAGCGATAATGATCAAGCTAGTATGTACGGTGTTTATGCCCAGACTGGCAGTAAACTGGATTTTGCAGACGATGTGCAGATCACGATAGCTACGCATGACGGTGACAGTAGAGCAAATATGTATGGTATTTATAGCCGTACTGCTGCAGAGGTTGTTTTTACAAAAGGCCTGACCATTAAGAATGCAAATATTGGTGAAGCTGTAGTTTCTGAAGGTGGTAATATTAAAATCAATACCAGCGGCGGTAATGATGTGAAAATCGAAGGCTATATCGAATCTAAATCAATTCCGGAAAACCCTGAGTCCGAAACTTTGGCGAACGGTACAGTCGATATCACTTTTGATACAGCTCAGTCTTATTTGTATGGCAATAGTTATACAGCAACTGACTGCGTTACAGATTTAAAATTTACTAATGGAGCGGTCTGGAATATGATGGGCAATTCATCAGTCAGTGACCTTAGTGTTGGTAAAGACTCAGTGATCAATATGACTGCTGACAGCGATCGTTACAGCAATTTGCAGGTTGGAAACTTAGAAACTGCTGACGGAACTTTTGTAATGAATGCCGGCTGGGTAGACGGAGGCGGCAGCTACAGCGATAAGCTTATTATTGATAAAACTTCTGCGGCCGGCAGTAACAGCATCAAAATTATTTCGGACGGCGGTTTAGAAGAAGCTGCCAGAAATAATACTGTTTTTGTTAAAGGAGCTGATGCGTCTACCAAATTTGTTGTTGATGGCCCTGTTTACGCTAATGGTTTGTACGAATTTGATATTACACTGGCAGATAAGGAAAATGATGGCAAATATGATTGGGTAATCGGTTCTTTGAAAAAGAATACTGTTGATAATGTTAATACAATAGTTAGTGCTAATCAGGTGGCATATACTGCCTGGATAGACGGTAACGGCACGCTGCGCCAGCGTTTAGGCGAGCTGCAGAGCGGTGCCGATAACGGCGTTTGGGCAAGAATGTTCGGCGGTAAGCTGGGCGGCGATGAATTTACTAATAAATATAAAACTTATCAGCTTGGTTATGACGCTCAGGCTGGCGAATGGCGTGTTGGCGCCGCATACGAATACAGTGACGGCAGCCTGAATTATACCAGCGGCAGCGGCGAGAACAAAATCGGAGCCATAAGCTTGTATGGAACCTTACAGGGCAAAGATAACAGCGCTTTAGACATTGTAGTTAAACGCGGCCGTATTTATGGTGATATGGATATCTATGGTAAATACAGCGATCAGGGCGATTATTCGACCGATGCGACTTCGATAGGTGTTGAGTATAGCAAACGTTTTGACGGCGGTAATAATGTTTATTTTGAGCCGCAGGCTCAGCTGACCTTCGGCCGTATAGACGGCTATGATTATGTAAGCGCTAAAGGTATAAGAGTCGCTTATGATGATATCAACAGTCTGATCGGTCGTTTAGGTATTGTGGGCGGTAAAGCCTTCAGCAGAGGTGACGTGTATGTCAAGGCTTCGCTGCTGCACGAGTTCAGCGGCGACAGCAGTGTCACTATGCTTGCGGCTAACGGCGAAAGCTATATGGAAGATCAGGACTACGGCGATACCTGGCTCGAAGTAGGTATCGGCGGTAATATCACTTTAGGTAAAAACTGTGAGCTGTACGGCGAGGTAGAACGCAGTTTTGGCGGCGATGTAACTAAAAACTGGGGAGCTAACGTAGGCTTCCGTTACAGCTTCTAAGGCGGTAAGTAAAGTAGTTGGCCGGAGGTATGGCGGCGGGGAACTAATGTAGTGCTGTCATACTTCTTACAGCTGCTTAGAGCGGAGGAAGGATATGGAAAGAATAGATTATAAAAAACTGGGTATGGAAATTAAGATTCGCAGGCTGCGTGCTGATATCAGCCAGTCTAAGTTGGCAAAACAGATCGGCGTATCACAGTCGCATTTATGTAATGTGGAAAATGGTCGCCTGTCGCCGAGCTTGCGATTGCTGTTGAGCCTGCGCAGGCTTTTGGGTTGTACGATTGATGAACTGCTGGCAGAAACTGACGTTGAGCAGCAGGAGAAAGCGTAAGATGTTACTTGATAACTAGAAAGAAGGCTGGTTGTTATCAGCCTTCTTTTTGCTTTCTCAAGCTTTTTGGATAAGTTTTTGCATAATGAAGGGCAAAAATGCAAAGAAAATTTTAGAAAAATAAGTGTTGTGTCTTGCGGGGGGGTACAAGTGTGTTAAAATTATTTAAAACAGAATATGTTCTTTGCATTAAAAATTGCAACGCAAGCAAAATAACGTATTTGTTTATGAAAACAAGCTGAATAATAAGGAAAGAGGTTGATGAGTATGTCGATGTCGGTCAGACAGAAAAAATTGACAAAAAAAGTGCTGTGTTCATTGCTGGCAGCAGGGATGATCAACGTTTGTATATCAGGGGGGGACGTTTGGGCTGCTGAGAGTGAGCCGAATATTGTAAATATTGCAAGTCCCAGTACTGATTATAATGGCGGTGCTGAATATCGCTATGCTGGAGTTTTTGTGGATGGCGAAACCAAAGAATATGGTAAAACGAATGTTGTAGATAAAATTGTCTTTAACAGTGCTAATTCTACAACAAATAGTTCTTCGAGTACTCCTGGTACTGCTTACAACGCTGCAGTTGTTACTGCTGGAGGCACTTTGGAGCTCAATGCCAAAGAGATTTATGTTGGTTCAGAAGCACAAGGAGGCGACCGTGGTTTTAGATTGACCGGCGATAATAATACATTAAATATTACTGCTGATAAAATAGTATCTTATACTGGCGATGAGTTTGTTCATGTCCGTAAAGGAGCTGCAAATAAATGTAGCCAATATTACTGTTGGTGATTTTTATGCCAAAACTACTTGGGGCAAAGATGATTATGGTGTTTCAATATTACAGGTAAATGAAGGCGGCACTATAAACTTTAATGCAGATAAAGCTGTTTTTGATGGTTCGACAAATGTTGCTGGCGGCGTTTTTGGCTCTGGCAGCTGGGGCACGCTGAATATAACTGCCAATGAATTGAGTATTGATGGAAATATTTGCGGCACTTATGGAACTTTGACTGGTATCCAACATGCTGATGCTTTTGATTTGCATATTACTGCCGGAAATTTAGTAATGGCTGGCGATATCAATGCGGGCAGTATGGGTGATGGATACAGTAAGCATGACCGTACGACTAATATAGCTGTCAATGTTACGGATACTGCAGAACTGACAGGCGATATCAATGTTTACGAACGCGGCAATATCGCTATCAGCTCAGATACTATGAATTGGGAAGGCAGCGCCACGGTCAATAAAGGTACTTTAGATATTTCCAAAGTAAATAATCTTACGTTGACAGGTGTTACAGCAAATGCTGATGAGGCTGTGCTCAAAGTTACAAACGGCGGTACGCTTGCAGTAAATGAAAACGGCAAACTGGGCATCAACGATTTGAAAACTGCCGGTACTTATAAAATAGTCAGTGTTGACGAAAGCAGCACAGCTAACTTCTGGAAAGACGAAAATCTTGCTTATGACAGGACTTCGATGTTTGCAGAGGTCAAACAGAATAACAGAGATTATGATGTTGTTTATAAGGAATTGCAAGATTTGAGTGCTGATGAAAAAGAAGCTGCCAAAGAACAGATAGTTGCAGCAGCAGGCGGAACGTCGCTGGCAGCAACTTCTGTTATTGGGAGCATCGTAACAGACAGTGGTGCTGTTGCCAAATCTGCTCCGGGTGCAAAAGCATTTGTCGCTGCTGTAACCGGCAGCGCCGATATTACATCAGCTCAGGCTGCTGCGCATATCAATGCCGCAGTACAGATGGGTGAAACTTCAGGTACCAGTGCCAATGCGGTTTCTGTTGCCAGCAATGTTACAGGTACTGTTACAGGAAGAATGTCGTTGAACGCTGCTCCGATTGCAGAGGTTGGCGGTAAAGGCCGCAGTCTGTATGAAGATAAGAGTGGTGCCGGGATTTGGGCACAATATGTACACGGTAAGGATAAAGTGCGCGATATGGCTATGGCTGGTGGTTCTGCTTCTTACGACAGCAAATATAATGGTTTTGTTTTGGGAACCGATTTTGCTAAGATCGGCAAATTCCAAAGCGGTATTGCTTTCACTTATGGCAGTGGTGATACTACCAGTGTCGGCGGTGCCGCTTACAGCCGCAATGATTTTGATTTCTGGGGAGTAAGCTTATATGGCAGCATGAGAAATTCTGATACCAATTTGATTGCTGATATCGGTTATAGCCGCAGTGACAGTGATGTGGAACAAAATAATTTCGGCAGCCTGTTAACGGCAAATCCGAAAACTGATACGATCACTTTGGGAATCAAAGGCGAAAAACTATATCAATATGATAATCTGCAGGTAATGCCTTATGTTGGTTTAAGATATTTAAGCGTCGATACAGGCTCTTACAGTTCGGATATTGGCGGTCTGGCAGCTTTTAATTATGCTCCTGAGCGACAGAATATCTGGCTGCTGCCTGTAGGTGTGTCGCTGACTTATGAAAATATTACGGATAATGGCTGGAAGATTCGCCCGAATGTCGATTTGTCGTATATGTGGGCTATGGGGGATACTGACAGCAGTATGACGGTTGGTTTACCTGGGACTACTGCGGCAGACAGACTTGGTTATACGATAATGGATAAAGGTTCGTTTATTGGTAAAGTGGGCCTGGAAGCAGAAAAGGGCCATATGACTTATGGTGTAAGCTATAGTTATCAAAAAGGCAGCGATGCCAAAAGTAATAAATGGTTCGTTGATTTGAAGTACAGCTTCTAAAAGGCAGGCGTTTATTTCAGAAGCCTGTGCAGGATAAAACAAAACCCCGGCGCATTGCGCCGGGGTTTTATGTTTGTCCAAATTGTCAAAGGGCAGTAATTATTTTTTGTCTACAAGTTTGAGCGGTACGCCTATTTTAGCTTCAACTTTTTCGCCTTTGGCTATTTTTACAGCAGCCTCAAGACCCTGTTGTCCCATCAGTTCGGGTTGTTGAGCGATAGTTGCGGCCATAGTGCCTGCTTCTACTGCTTTCAAGCCGTCTTGAGTGCCGTCAAAGCCAACAATAAAGATTTTTTTGTTAGCGCTTTTGGCTGCTTCGATAGCGCCCAGTGCCATTTCGTCATTTTGAGCGAAAATAGCCTGGATATCAGGGTTGGCCTGCAGCATATTTTCAGCGACAGTCAGGCCTTTGCTGCGGTCAAAATCAGCAGATTGTTTGGCAACAACTGTAAGTTTTTGGTCGGCTACTTTATGGAAGCCTTCGCCGCGTTCGCGGGTCGCAGATGCGCCGGGGATGCCTTCGAGCTCGGCTACTTTTACTTTTTCACCAAGTTTTTGGATGATGTATTCGGCTGCCATTTCGCCGCCTTTGACGTTGTCAGAAGCGATGAAGGAGGCTACTGTGCCTTTATCGGCGCTGCGGTCGAGCGCCAGAACGGGGATGCTGGCTTTGTTGGCAGCTGCCACAGAAGTTGATACTGCTGCGGAGTCGACCGGGTTGATGAGCAGTACGTCTACTTTTTGCTGGATCAGGTCAGAAATATCATTGGCCTGTTTTGCGGGATCGTTTTGCGCATCGACGATTTTAACATTGACTCCGAGTTTTTTTGCTTCTTCTTCAACGCCTTTACGTACGGATACGAAGAAGGGGTTGTTGAGTGTGGAGATGGAGAAGCCGATGGTAGTTGTTTTTTTGCCGTCAGCGGGTTTTGCAGCTTTGTCACTGCTGCCGCAGCCGGAAGTGAGCACTGCCAGTACTGTGATGGCAGCTACTAAAAGAGTCCAGATTTTTTTCATTGGTGAGTGCCTCCTAAGCTTTTTTGCGGTCCATAAGTACCGCCAGTAAAATTACAATACCTTTGACAACTTGTTGATAGAAGCTGGATACGTCGAGAATATTGAGGCCGTTGTTGAGTGTGCCGATGATAAGCACGCCGACCAGTGTACCTGTGATATAACCTTTGCCGCCGGAAAGACTGGTTCCGCCTAAAACTACGGCGGCGATGGCGTCAAGTTCATAACCGGTGCCGGCAGTCGGCTGGGCCGAATTGAGACGTGAGGTGAGGACTGCGCCTGCCAGAGCGCAGAAGAAACCGGTGATTGCATAAACAAAGATTTTGACACGTTCTATTTTGATGCCGGCGATGAAGGAAACTTTTTCGTTGCCGCCTACTGCGTAGATTTTACGGCCCAAAGGGGTTTTCCTAAGGATGAACCAGGAAACGGCAAATGCCAGCAGCATGATGATTGCAGGTACTGGCAATCCCATGAAAAAGCCCTGGCCGAAGTCGTGGAACATAGTGTCGTCACTGAGACCGCTGATAGGGTTACCATTGGTATATACCAGTGTCAGACCGCGATAAATGGTCATGGTGGCGAGCGTAGCGATAAAGGGTGCTACTTTGCCGTAAGCAATGACTAAGCCGTTGACAGCGCCAAGGCCCATGCCTATGAAGCAGGCAGCAAGGATCGCCAGCATCGGGTTCATGCCGCTGACGATCAGGCTGCCCATCAGGGCGCTTGAAAGTGCCAGCAGGCTGCCGACAGACAGGTCGATGCCGCCTGTCAGGATGACAAAGGTCATACCGAAAGAAATAAGGGCGTTGATGGAAACCTGACGCAGCAGGTTTTTCAGGTTATTGGGATCGACAAAACTGTCGTTTAAGGCGGCTATGACGATAAAGGTTACGACAAGGGCAATAAAGGGGCCCATTTTACGGATACGTTCTTTAATATTCATTATTTACTGTCCTCCTGTGGCAAGGGTGATTATTTTTTCTTGTGTCGCTTCTTCGTGGTCCAGCTCTCCGGCGATCTTACCTTCGTGGATAACGAGGATGCGGTCGCTCATGCCGATAACTTCCGGCAGTTCGGAGGAGACCATGATGATGGCGACGCCCTGAGAGGTCAGTTCGTTCATTAGATCGTAGATGTCGCGCTTGGCGCCGACATCGATACCGCGTGTCGGTTCATCCATAATAATGATTGATGGATTCATACCGATCCATTTGGCAATGACGACCTTTTGCTGGTTGCCGCCTGATAGTGCGCCTGCTTCCAGGTCGATCGATGCGGTTTTGACACCCAGTTTTTTAGAAAGCGCTTCGGAGAAGGCTGTTTCGTTTTTGGCGTTGATCACGCTGCGTTTAGCAAAGGTATCGACACTGGGCAGCGCAATATTTCTGGAGATGGAGAAGTCGAGGATCAGGCCCTCACTTTTACGGTTTTCGGTGATGAAGCCGATGCCTGCTTTGATGGCGTCTTCCGGTTTTTTGATACAGACTTTTTTCCCATGCAGGTAAACTTCACCGTGCTTGCAGGAATCAACGCCGAACAGGGCCCGCATGATCTCGGTCCTGCCTGCTCCCATCAGCCCTGCTACGCCGAGGATCTCGCCTTTACGCAGTTTGAAGGAGATATTGTTGAACAGTCCGTCTTGACAGAAGTTTTTGACTTCCAGGACTATTTCGCCGGGTTCGTTTGTGCGTCCAGGGTAATATTCGGTAATAGAACGGCCGACCATGTCTCGGACCACCTGTTCCATATTGGTTTCGCGGGTGGGTTTGCTGCTAATAGCGTAGCCGTCGCGCATTACGGTGATGGTATCGCAGTGGGCGAATACTTCTTCCATTCGATGCGAGATGTAGACGATGGCAACGCCTTTGTCTTTAAGCGCGTGCATTACGGCAAACAGTTTTTCTGTTTCACGTTCTGTCAGGGCGGCCGTAGGTTCATCCATGATGACGACTTTGGCGTCAAGCATCAGGTTACGCATGATTTCTGTCATTTGCTGCTGACCCACGCTGCATTCGCCTGCTTCTGCGTCAAAAGGCAGTGTAATACCCATTTGACTGCATTTTTCTTCGGCCAGCCTGCGCATTTTTTTGAAGTCAAGCATTCCGAAACTGTTGGTTACGTTCTGCATCAAAAACAGATTTTCGAGAATAGAGAGATTGGGCCAGATATTAAGTTCCTGATGGATGAAAGCGATGCCGCATTTTTCGGCTTCGAGTGCGTTTTTGAAGCTTATTTCCCGTCCGTCTACGCAGATCGTGCCGCTGTCGGCTTTATGGATACCCGTAAGGATGTTCATAAGGGTGGATTTACCGGCGCCGTTTTCACCCATCAGAGCGTGGATCTCTCCTGATTTTAAGGTCAGGTCGACGCCTTTGAGTACTTCGTTGGAGCCGAAGGCTTTTGAAATACCCTTCATGGTGATTTCCATTAGTCGCAAAACTCCTTTGCTGTAAAATCGATTTTAGAAAATAACGCCTGCGTGCAGGATAATGTTGGCGTAGGGGGTGATCTCGCCGGTGCGGATCACTGCTTTAGCAGTTTTGGCAGCGGCTTTGAAGGCTTCGTGGTCGCTAAGGATCTGTTCCTTACCTTCAAAAAGCTCCTGCATTTTCTGCCATGTAGCAGGATTTTTACTTTCCATTTCGGAAGCGATATGTATTTTTTCGACTTCCATATATTTCAACACTTCTGTAAGGACATCTAAAAAGGAAGGAGTACCTGGTTTCAGAGCCAGATCGATTTTGGGGACACCGGCCGGAACCGGAAGGCCGCAGTCGCCGATAACGATAGTGTCAGTATGGCCTAAGTCAGCCAGGACTTTGGCGATGTCGCTGTTGAAGATTCCTATTTTTTGCATTCTCCAAGCATCCTTTCTACATCTTTAAGATAGGGCATACCGCCTTGTGCGCCCAGCTTCTGAACGGAGAGGGCCGCTGCGGCGTTGGCAAACCGTATACTGTCGTCTAGGCTGCGTCCTTCGCATCTTGCGACGGCAAAAGCACTGTTGAAGGTATCGCCTGCGCCTGTGGTATCCTGGGCATTAACGACGAATGCGGGAACAGTGTGTACTTTGCCGTTTTTAGCATAAGCAACGCCTGCTTTGCCAAGTGTCATAAAGAAGCGTTCTTCCTGCATCAGCAGGATTTCTTCGCTGGTCTTACCGGGATAAAGGGCTTCGGCTTCGTGTTCATTGGGGGTCACATAGGTGACTTTATCCAGCCATTCAGAAGGAACGGGCTGCACGGGAGCCGGATTTAAAAGTACGCTGATTCCTGCCGCTGCACATTTGCCGATGATGTAATCGATGGTGGGCAGCGGTATTTCGTGCTGGAGCATGACCAGGTCTGCGGCGGCAATGACGTTCCAGGCAGTATCGATATGTTTGGGCATGACCAGATCATTGGCGCCTTTGATGACGATAATACTGTTGTCGCCTTCGGCAAGGGTGATATGGGCAGTACCGCTGTTCTGTCCGGGCAGGACGCTGACATAACCGGTATCGACGTTGTTGGTTTTCAGGTTGTTGATGATCATGGTGCCGTAAGCATCGTCGCCTACGCAGCCTATCATGTGTACCTGGGCTCCTAAACGTGCGGCGGCAACGGCCTGATTAGCGCCTTTGCCTCCTGGTGAAACTATGAGCCTGCTGCCGATTATTGTTTCGCCGGCTGCAGGCCGTTTGCCTGCTTCTACTGTGAGGTCGATGGAACAGCTGCCGATAACAGCGATTTTGACCATGGTGATCTCTCCTTACATCTTGGAAACTTGTAATTTTGCTATAATAGTAACATTATAATATTCTACACAGGCGGGTTATATCCTGCCTATTTAATGATGATTTTGGAAAAGCTAATACTTATGTATTTTACCGCAAGCGACTGTTTTGGGCAAGAAAAAACACTATATTAATGTAAAATTTTTTCGACAATTTGCCTTTGGCGATTGACAAATCCACTAATGTTTGTTAACGTAGAAACGGTGTTGCGAACGTTGTGAGTACGTTTGCAAAAATAAAAGAGACCGCACCGATTCAGTTGATGCGTTGGAATAAGAGGGAGTATATATGAGTACTAAAAAATCAGGAACATCTTGGCAGGATACTATCAGCGACTGGCTGGTTTCGATCATTGTAGCCGTAGCGCTGGCTTTTTGTATCCGTACTTTTGTGGTAGAGCCTTATATGGTCGAGGGTACGTCGATGTATCCGACGCTGGAAAGCCACGAGCGCCTGATCGTCAGCAAGTATAAATATTTCTTTACCGAGCCGAAAAAGGGTGAGATCGTTGTTTTCCGTTATCCGAAGGATGAAAGCCGCGATTTTATCAAACGCGTTATCGCGACCGGCGGTGATACTATTGAGATGCGTGACGGTAAGGTTCTGGTCAACGGCAGTGTGATCGAAGAAAATTATATTTACAAGGATGATCCGAAGGGCCCGAATAAGTCTAATTACAGAAAATCTGTTGTGCCTCAGGGGCATATCTTCGTTTTAGGAGATAACCGTAATAATTCTGAAGACAGCCGTTTTGCCGATGTTGATTTTGTGCCGCTGAAGCTTGTAAAAGGCGAAGCAGTTGTTGCTTTCTGGCCTGTTGAAAGATGGCGTATGCTGCCTTGATAGGCGGTCGAGGAGATAATTATGGATTTTAAGATACAATGGTTTCCCGGTCATATGACGAAGGCGAAACGGATGATGGAACAGCAGTTAAAGCTGGTTGATGTTGTGGTTGAAATGCTGGATGCGCGGATCCCACGTTCCAGCAGCAATCCGATGCTGATCCAGATGCTGGGGGATAAACCCAAGGTCGTTGCTTTGAATAAGATCGATATGGCTGATCCGGAAAAGACTGAAAAATGGCTGCAGACTTTTAAAAACAGCGGTTTGCCTGTCTGTAAGGTAGATTGCAGCACCGGTAAGGGCGTAAAACAGATGGTGGCTGCGATCCAGCAGGTGGCCAGGCCTGTCACGGATAAGTGGCTGAGAAAAGGTGTACGCAATCGTTCGATCCGTGTTATGATCGTGGGTGTGCCGAATGTAGGTAAGTCTACTTTGATCAATCGTTTGGTCGGTAAAAATAAAGTTGTGGCAGCGGACAGACCTGGTGTGACTCGAGGTCAGCAATGGGTGACTATCGCCAAAGGTCTGGAGCTTTTGGATACCCCAGGTGTTTTGTGGCCGAAATTTGAAGATCCGGAAGTAGGCTTTTGTCTGGCAGTAACGGGAGCGATCAAAGAGGATGTTTATGACAGGGAAACAGCAGTAGAGCTGTTGCTTGAACGTTTGATGCATATCTATCCGGAGGATCTGCGTGTAAAGTACGCTATTGATTTTTCAGAAGCTGAGCCTGTGCGTGAGGTAATGTCTAAAATAGCCGTCGCGCGCGGCTGCCTGAAGGCCGGCGGTGTGCTTGACATTGATAAGGTTATCCAGCTGGTATTGCGTGATTTTCGCACAGGACGCTTAGGGCGTTTTACTTTAGATTAACCGAGTGAAAATAATTAAGGCCGCTGCAACGCGGCCTTTTTAATTAGGGGTGTGAATAATGAAGATCAGCGAGGTAAAGGAGATTTTGGTGGGAGAGCCTGACCCGGATCAGGTGGCAGAACTTGCTGCCGATGAGCGCAGCGGTGTGCAGAAGCTGGTTGTCGCTTATCATAAAAGGCAGGAAAAGCTGCGTTTAGAGCAGCAGCGTTTTACGGAGATGCTGGCCTATGAACGTAAATATTACGATCAGGGGGCACAGTATATTGCCGGGATCGACGAAGCAGGACGGGGACCTTTGGCAGGGCCGTTGGTGATAGCGGCTGTTATTTTACCGCAGGAGGTATTTATCAGCGGACTTAATGATTCCAAGCAGCTTTCGGCAGTAAAGCGCGAGCAGCTTTATGACGAAGTACTTGCCAAAGCACTGTCTGTTTCTGTAAATGTAGTCAGTATCAGCAATATTGACGAGCTGAATATTTATCAGGCTACGAAGCAGGGAATGACTGAGGTTCTGGAACATCTTGCGATTAAGCCGCAGGTGGCGCTGGTAGATGCAATGCCGATCGTATCGGCCGGCATTGAAACAGTTTCCTTGATTCACGGTGACGCGCTGAGTGCTTCGATAGCTGCTGCTTCTATTATTGCCAAGGTCACTCGTGACCGGATGATGATAGAACTGGCTGAACAATATCCTCAGTATGGTTTTGCCGGTAACAAGGGTTATGGCAGCAGGGAGCATATGCAGGCAATTGCTGAGTTTGGAGCTACTAAGTGGCATCGCCGCAGTTATGAGCCCATTAAAAGTATGCATCTGCCTCCTGCTGAACATGAAGGTAACAGGCTGTTTTCGCCGGTGTCAGAGAAGTGACGGAAGCGCGGCAAAGGCTGGGGAAAAAAGGTGAGGACGCTGCCTGCGCTTATTTAGAACGTAAAGGTTACGTTATCTGCCGTCGTAATTACCGCTGCCGTTATGGCGAGATCGATATTATTGCCGCTAAAGGCGGCGAGCTTAGTTTTGTAGAAGTAAAAACACGCCGCAACCTGAATTTTGGGCTGCCCCGTCTGGCGGTTACATACGCCAAGCAGCAGAAAATCAGGAGTGCGGCGCTTTTTTATTTGCAGCAGGAAAACAGGCATCAGCAAATGCTCAGTTTTGATGTGATCGAAATTTTAGTTGAGGGCAATGTGGCAAGATTACACCATTTACCGCACTGTTTTTAAAATAAGAGGAGGCGTTTTTATGTACGCTAAAGTTTATGGAGAAACAACCTGCGGTATCAATGGTGAACAGATCATTGTCGAAGTGGATATTTCTAACGGGCTGCCGAGCTTTGATATTGTGGGTTTGCCTGATACGTCAGTCAAAGAATCTCGGGAACGGGTACGGGCTGCACTGAAAAATTCGGGCCTGATCTTTCCGATGACCAGGATTACTGTAAATCTGGCTCCGGCTGATTTGAAAAAGGATGGTTCCGGTCTTGATCTTCCTATTGCTGTTGGTATTTTAGTCAGCAGCGGTGTTTTACAGCAGGAGCAGGTTGATGATACTATTTTTGTGGGCGAACTGGCACTGGATGGGACAATCAGGCAGATTGCAGGCGTATTGCCAATGATTCTGCATGCACGTGACATTGGCAGGAAAAACATTGTGATCCCTGCAGGCAACTGCGCTGAAGGACGGCTTGTTGACGGTATTGATGTGCTGATACCTGCATCGCTGCTTGAATTGGTAGAGCATCTGCGGGGTGAAAAGGTTCTGGATGTACTGGATAAGGAAGCTATCTGCGCGGCAGCAACCAGTGTCTATGATGTGGATTTTGCGGAAGTGCGCGGGCAGCAGGTAGTAAAAAGAGCAATGGAAATTGCAGCGGCAGGTGGACATAATATTTTGATGGTAGGATCTCCCGGCAGCGGTAAAACTATGCTGGCACGTCGGCTGCCAACTATTTTACCGCCGCTGACAGAGGCTGAGGCGCTGGAGGTAACAAAAATCTACAGTATTGCAGGTTTGCTGCAGCGGCAGGAACGGGTGATGCTGGAACGTCCATTTCGCAGTCCGCATCATACGATTTCTTCAAGCGCGCTTATAGGTGGCGGCAGTGTGCCGCGGCCTGGAGAAGTGACATTGAGCCATCATGGTGTTTTATTTTTAGATGAGTTTCCTGAATTTTCGCGTACTGCTTTGGAGGTGCTGCGTCAGCCGCTGGAAGATGGTTATGTGACGATCAGCCGCGTACAGGCATCGCTTACTTTTCCTGCTAATTTTATTATGTGCACAGCGCAGAACCCGTGTCCCTGTGGCTATCTGGGTGATAAAAAGCGGGAATGTTCGTGTAAGCAGTTTGAGATCGAGCGTTATCACCGTAAACTGTCGGGGCCTTTATTAGACCGTATTGATTTACAGGTGTATGTGCCGCGGCTGGAATACGCTGATCTGCAAAGCAGGGAAGCCGGTGAAAGCTCGGCCGTGATTCGTGAAAGGGTGATCAAAGCGCGTCAGCTGCAGCTGCTGCGTTTACAGGGTACTAATTTGTACTGCAATGCGCAGATGGGGCGGCGTGAGCTGAACAAGCACTGCCAGATGGAAGCTGCTGCAGAAAAGCTGCTGGCGAAGTTTTTTACGGCGTTGGGGCTCAGCGCCCGCAGCCACGATCGGATCATTAAAGTAGCGCGTACGATAGCCGATCTGGACGGCAGTGATATCATAACGGCCGCCCATCTGGCAGAGGCGGTACAGCTGCGGACAAGTTTAAATTCATAAAAAACAAAAGATGTTTTTAGAAATAATGAGAAGCAGGCATGAGATAAAAGTTATCTCATGCCTGCTTCTTTGAGCGTTTTTTATACTGCGGTACCGTTATACTGGAAGATGCTGAAGCTCCAGTCGTTATTATATGTTCCGGAGAAACTTTCAGTCTTTTGATTTTCTTTGTTTCTGGCAATAATGTTGTATTTTTTGTCGTTGGATAAATGGGGGAAGTTAGTTTGCGTAGCAGAAAGACATAAGATTTTACTGGAATCATCATACCGGCCAAGAGCGATTGGGGTGCAATTCATTCCGTCGAATTTACTTTGGGGATTAGCTGACATGTCTTCTACTACAGATAAAATTTGATAATCAATATACATTTTTATTCCTCTTTTCTTTTTTGATATCAAGTATATGTGCACACTTACTTTAACCATATGATACTTGATATTATTACTACTATGGTGGATTTTACAGAGAAGAGAAAAATTTAGCCTAACGGCTGATTATCGCAGATAAATTCAATGAGTTTTTGTTCGTCGCCGTAGATTTGCCGGCCGCGTTTGGTGACGATGCCGGAATTTATAAAAAGCGGCTTTTTAAGTGAAAGTGGAATGATATTGTCAGAGGCCGTAATGGCTTGACGCATTAGAAAAGAGGAGGCTATTTGGCTGGAAATGAGGTTTTTGACCGTATGAAGCTGCGATGAATGCAGAATTACCTTAGGCGCTGTTAAAGCCTGCTGAAAATTTTGATAGATGAGGCGATTGACGAAAAAACCACCGTTAAGCAGTACCAGAGGTTCGTTGGCAATATCTTTGGTATCGACATATTTTTTCTGCGCCAGCGGATGGTCAGGATAGGTGCAGAAGCAGGCTTCGCTTTTAAAAAGCTTACGGTAATGCAGATTGGGTGAAAAGCTGTCGTCATAATTGGTGACGGCTAAATCAAGTTCTTCATTTTCTATCATACGCAGTGAATCTATGCCGCCTGCTTCTACTACTTCCAGCTCTATTTCAGGATACAGATTTTTGAAATCGCGGAAAAGAGTTGGCAGCAGATGTACGCCGATTTGTAAAGGTACTGCCAGGCGGATGAGGTTTTTATTCTGTGCCATATCTTTGATATCGCGGTCAAGCTGCTGTAGGTTAGCCAAAATAGGAGTGATTTTACTTAACAGCAGGCTGCCGTCTTCTGTAAGCGAAAGTTTTTTGCCTTCGCGCCGAAAAAGGTTCAGCCCGCTTTCTTTTTCCAGATCGGCCATGGCGATGGAAACAGTTGGCTGAGAGATATGCAGACTGGCGGCAGCTTTAGTGATACTGCGCCATTTACAGACTTCATAAAAATAACGCATCTGTGTCAGTGTCATAGTTAGTCCTCCTTATTGTATATTATAACTCGTTTTATTATAGCATTGTTTAATAGCTAAAAACTATATTTATATTTAAAATTTGTATTTTACTTTATTGTTATCGTAGCGGATAATGAAAGCAGAGAAATAGAATGCTAAATGTGGTGTGAAAATTTACGGAGGTGGGGCAGATGAATATTGACCAAAAGTATTTTCCGGAATTCAAACAGCAACTTATCGATGTAGGTGACGGTATTAAGATCAACACTTTAGTTGGCGGCAAGGGCAGTGAAGCTATTTTACTGCTGCACGGGCATCCAGAGACACATTTGATCTGGCGGTTTTTGACGCCGGGTCTAACCGGGCGTTATACGGTAGTTATTACAGATCTGCGTGGATATGGCGACAGCAGCAAGCCTGAAGGACTTCCGGATCATGCTAATTATTCCAAGCGGGCTATGGGAGACGATCAGTTTACAGTTATGAGCAAGCTGGGTTTTGAAAAATTCCATGGTGTCGGTCATGATCGCGGGGCAAGAGTACTGCACAGGATGGTGATGGATCATCCGAAACGGCTGCTGTCTTGTACGATGATGGATATTTTGCCGACTTATGATATGTACCGTGATACCAGTCAGGAGTTTGCGACTAAATATTGGCACTGGTTCTTTTATATTCAGGGCAAAGGGTTCCCTGAAAGAGTGCTGGCGGCAGATCCTGAGTATTTTGTTAATTATAATTTGAATTTGAAGATCGGGCCGGCCGCTAAAAGCAGGTTCCCTAAGGAGATTTTAGACGAATATGTACGCTGTCTGCGCGATCCGATGACTTTCCATGGTATTTGCGAAGATTACCGTGCCAGTGCTACTATAGATATGGAGATGGATAAAGCAGATCGTGAACAGATCATTCAGGTTCCTGTTTTGGCTTTGTGGGGTAAGGACGGTGTTGTCGGTAAGCTGTGGGATGTTATGAGCGGCTGGCAGGAAAGGGCGGCTAATGTAGAAGGGTTTGCTGTAAATGAGTGCGGGCATTTTGTACCGGAAGAACAGCCGGAGGTAGTTTTAGAGGCGATGCTGCAATTTTTAGCCAAATATCCGGCTTGAATTTGTTGCGGTGCTAATAAAAGAAAAGAAAGAAGTGTAGCTTATGCATGCTATTGAAAAATTATTGGCAGAAAAAGCTGGTAAACATCAGGTCGCAACAGGCGAGATAGTTAATTGCGACGTGGATATTGCAGGAATCAACGATTTATATTTGCAGACTGTACGTTCCTTTTATGAAATGGGCGGTGAAAAGGTTTTTGATGCTGATAAGATCGTGATGTTTTTTGATCATTACGCTCCCTGTGCTACGATAACACAGGCTGAAAATCATAAGCAGTTCAGAAAGTTCTGTTTTGAACAGGGTATCGAAAAATTGATGGATATAGATCAGGGTGTCTGCCATCAGGTTTTGGCCGATAAAGGTTGGGTACATCCTGGAGAGATAGTAGTTGTCACTGATTCGCATACGACGACTCACGGAGCTTTTGGCGCTTTTGGGACCGGTGTTGGCGCTACTGATCTGGCGACGATTATGATTACTGGCAAGCTGTGGTTCATGGTACCGGAGATTTTCAGGATCAATCTGGTTGGTAAGCTGCAGCCGGGTGTTTTTGCCAAGGATATCATTCTGCATATCATAGGTGATCTGGGTGCAGATTACGGTGTTTATAAAGCGGTAGAATTTGCAGGACCTGTTGTAAATGGGTTGAGTATTTCCGAAAGAATGTGTATGTGTAATATGTCAACGGAGATGGGTTGTAAAACCAGCTATATCCAGCCTGATGCTGTCACTATGGAATATTTGCACAACTGTGTGGCAAGACCTTATAAAATTTATGAAACAGATACTGATTTTCAATATGCTGCGGAGCTTACGTATGACGTAAGTAAAATCAGGGCTCAGGTAGCGGCACCATCAAGTGTTGATAATGTTTTTGAATTGGACAAATATGCCGGCACTCCTGTTGACGAAGCTTATTTGGGTTCGTGTACTGGCGGTCGTCTGCAGGATCTGGCTGTAGCAGCACAGATCTTACAAGGCAGGCATATTCCTAAAACAACGAGGATGATAGTCGTGCCTGCTTCTAAAAAGGTAATGGAAGATGCAATGGAGCTTGGGTATATCCAAACTTTGATGCAGGCAGGAGCCACGATAACGGCTCCGGGCTGTGCCGCCTGTTTGGGAGTACACCAGGGGATGCTTGCAGGAGGAGAGGTTTGCATAAGTTCTACTAACCGTAATTTCCCCGGGAGAATGGGACATGTAGATGGCAGGATATTTCTGGCCTCTCCTGCTGCTGTGGCAGCTTCGGCATTAGAGGGGAAAATTACTGATCCGGCTGTATATTTGAAAACCGGCGACTGCGGGAATGGACGGTGATGGTAATGAAAACGAAAGTCAGGGGCAAAGCATTTGTTTTTGGGAAAAATATTGATACAGATCAGATTTATCCGGGTCGTTTTGTAGAATATACGGATGTAGAAGATATAAAAAAATATGCGATGTACGGCGCTGATGAGAGCTTTGTAAAAAACTTCGATCCGGGAGATATCATTGTGGCCGGAACTAATTTTGGCTGCGGTTCATCGCGTGAACATGCGGCAATAACATTGAAAGCAGTTGGTGCTGGAGCTGTACTGGCAGAATCTTTTGGCAGGATATTTTTCCGTAATGCTATTAATTTAGGCGTACCTGTTATTACCTGCAGCGAGATCACGAAAATTATTGCAGAGGGTGATGAAGTAGAGGTTGATATTGAGGCTGGAATAATCAAAAACCTGACTACGGGAGCAACAGCTGCAGCTGTTCCGATGTCGCCTTATATTATGAACATTCTGCAGAGCGGCGGGATCAAACCTATGATCAAAGCGATGCAGGAGACTAAAAAAAGTAAGAACCGGTGACGGCGCTGTAAAATTACAATGTAAAGATTTTTTTGAATTATAATTTGCAATGTATACACACAACTTTGCTGAAAATATGGTACAATAATAACTACCGTGTTAGACATGGTAGTTATTATTTGTTTTATGGGAAAGGATGACAACAGTATGCGTATCGTATTAACTATCGTTGGCAAAGACAAGGTCGGCATTATTGCTAAAGTAAGTAATATTCTCGCTGAGCATGGCGTAAATATCCTCAATATCAATCAAAATATTATGGAGGGTTTCTTCAATATGGTTTTGATTGCTGATATGACGGGTGCTGCTGTAAAATTACAGGATCTTAAGGATATCTTTACTGCTTTAGGCAGAGATATCGGCGTTGAGATCAGAGTACAAAGCGAAGAAATATTTACGGCGATGCACCGTATCTAGGAGGCTGTCTATGTTCACGATTAAAGATATCTTGGAAACTAACCAGATGATCACGCAGAACAACCTGGATGTGCGTACGATCACTATGGGAATCAGTTTGCGCGACTGCGGTCATCCTGATATAAAAGTAACGGCACAGAAGGTATATGATAAGATCACCAGGAAAGCTGAAAAGCTTGTTCAGGTCGGCGAGGAACTGGAAATGGAGCTCGGTGTTCCGATCATTAATAAACGTATTTCTGTAACTCCTGTTTCGATGGTTGGTGAAAGCTGCGACAGCAATGATTATGTTCCGCTGGCTAAAGCGCTTGATGAGGCAGGCAAAGCAGTAGGCGTTAATTTTATCGGCGGTTTTTCTGCCTTGGTTGATAAAGGTTATACCAAAGGTGATAGAAATCTTATTTGTTCTATTCCAGAAGCTTTGGCAGTAACTGATATTGTCTGTTCCTCTGTCAGTGTCGGTTCTACTAAATGCGGGATTAATATGGATGCAGTTGCGGAAATGGGCCGTGTAATCAAAATGGCAGCAGAACGTACTGCAGACCGTGATGCTATTGGCTGTGCAAAATTGGTTGTTTTCTGTAATGCAGTGCCTGATAATCCTTTTATGGCCGGAGCTTTCCATGGTGTTACAGAGCCTGAAACTGTCATAAATGTAGGTGTCAGCGGACCCGGTGTGGTAAAACATGCGTTGGAGGCAGTGCGCGGACAGGACATTGGCGCTGTAGCAGAAACGATCAAGAAAACTGCGTTCAAAATTACTCGTGTCGGCCAGTTGGTTGCACAGGAAGCCGCCCGTCGTCTGGATACGCAGTTTGGTATTATTGATTTGTCGCTGGCTCCGACACCGGCAATCGGCGACAGCGTTGCTCATATTCTGGAAGAAATAGGCTTGGAGAGCTGTGGCTGTCCTGGTACTACTGCTACTTTAGCTATGCTTAATGACGCCGTTAAAAAGGGTGGATTGATGGCTTCAAGTTATGTCGGCGGTTTGAGCGGTGCCTTTATTCCTGTCAGTGAAGACGCGGGAATGATCGCGGCTGTTGAACGCGGCAGCCTGACTTTGGAGAAATTAGAGGCCATGACCTGTGTTTGTTCCGTAGGGCTTGATATGATAGCCATTCCAGGTGATGTGACTGCTGAAACTATTTCAGCAATCATTGCTGATGAAGCGGCAATTGGAATGATCAACAATAAAACTACTGCTGTACGTCTGATACCGGTTCCGGGTAAAACTGTCGGAGAACAGGTAGAATTTGGCGGTTTGCTGGGATATGCTCCCATCATTGCCGTGAGCAAATTTAAGGCCGATGCCTTTATTGCCCGCGGTGGTCGTATTCCTGCACCGGTAAGGAGTCTGACCAACTAATGCGTAAACAACAACGTGAGGCAATTTTAGCGCTGCTGGAAGAAACTTATATGGGTACGGAAACAGCGCTGAACTATTCGACGCCTTTTGAATTGTTAGTTGCGGTAATTATGTCAGCGCAATGTACGGACGAACGTGTCAATAAGATTACAGCACGTATTTTCCCGAAATATAATACTCCTGAAAAAATGGGCGCACTTTCTCAGGAACAGCTGGAAGAAGAGATTCGTGACTGTGGACTGTTCCGATCGAAGGCTAAAAATCTGCTGGCAACCTGTAAAATGCTGACGGAAGAATATAACAGCGTTATTCCTGACACTGTCGAGGAGCTGATGAAGCTGCCGGGTGTGGGTAAAAAAACGGCTAATGTTGTCGCCAGTATTGTTTATAAGGTTCCGGCGATTGCGGTTGATACCCATGTTTTCAGAGTTTCGCACCGGTTGGGTTTAGCTAAGGGCGATGATCCGCTGGCAGTGGAGAAAGAGCTGCAGAAAGCCATTCCGAAGAATAAGTGGAGCGATGCTCATCATTGGTTGATCTGGCATGGCCGTAAGATTTGCAAGGCAAGGAAACCTTTATGCAGTGAATGCGTATTGATAGAATTGTGTCCATACAAGGAAAAGAATTTATAAAATAAAATTGCAGACAAGCCTGTAGTGCGACTGGCACACAGGCTTGTTGTGTTTAAGGAGCAGCCGTGCAGACAAAAGAAATGATTTTGCAAAAATATTTTGGTTACAGTGAGTTCAGAAGCGGGCAGTCAGAGCTGATAGAGCAAATTTTGAACGGACGTCCTGTTGTAGCTGTTATGCCGACTGGAGCTGGAAAAAGCTTATGTTATCAGTTACCGGCGTTGATGCTGGAGGGCTTGACACTGGTTGTTTCACCGTTGATTTCCTTGATGAAGGATCAGGTACGCAGTTTAGCGGAACATGGTGTAGAAGCGGCTTATTTGAGCAGCGGGATGAGTAAGCAGGAGTACGGTGCCGCCGTTTATGCTGCCCGTAATAATAAATGTAAATTGCTGTACGTTTCACCTGAACGCCTGCAGAATGAGCAGTTTAAGGCTTTTGCAAGTGAGCTGCAAATAGCGTTGGTCGTTGTTGATGAAGCACACTGCGTAGTACGATGGGGTGAATCCTTCCGACCGGCTTATTTGGCAATAAAGCCGTTTTTAGACGGCCTGCCGAAGGCTCCTGTTGTTGCGGCTTTTACAGCTACTGCCACGCCGGTTGTAAGACGTGAGATAAGTAAATGTCTGGGATTAGAGCAGCCGTTAGAACTGGTGACAGGTTTTGACAGAAGCAATCTTACATTTATTGTGGAAAAACCAATGGTGAAAAGACGTTTTTTGCGTAGCTGGCTGCCGGAGCAAAACGGCTGCGGTATTATTTATTGTGCAACGCAGAAGCAGACGGAAGAAGTATGTAATGACCTCAATGCCTGGGGCTATCCAGCAGGACGTTATCATGCTGGTTTAACAATGGAAGAACGGCAGCGGAACCAGAACGCTTTCATTAAAAATGAATTGCAGGTGATGGTGGCGACTAATGCGTTTGGGATGGGTATAGATAAACCTGATGTAAGGTTTGTCTTGCATTATACTTTGCCGCTTGATGTAGAAGGCTATTATCAGGAAGCAGGAAGGGCTGGACGTGACGGCTTGCCGGCAAAATGCGTACTGCTTTTTGAACGGCGTGACATAATGCAGCAGCGGCAGCTGCTGGAATATAGCTGTGAGCAGAGAGAAAGCAGTGCGGAAGACAAAAAGCTGTGGCTGACAAATGCTTACCAAAGGCTGCGTGATATGGAAAGCTATTGTTTTACCAGAGGCTGCCTGCGTAAATATCTGCTGACATATTTTGGACAGGAAACAAATGACAGATGTGGGAATTGCAGTAATTGCAGCGGCAGTAATTGAAGGTGCTTTGTGACAAGGCAGTGAACTTATTCGTTAATGGGCAGGGAATATTTTTTGAATGCAGAATATATTAATTAAGAATTTAAGCAGGGAGGGACCGTTATGAAAATCACCTTTTTAGGTGCCACAAGAATGGTTACAGGCTCTTGTTATTTACTTGAAATAGGCAGTAAAAAAATGCTGTTGGACTGCGGTATGTTTCAAGGTTCTAAAATGATTACTGCTTTTAATGAAAAGGATTTTGTTTTTGCGCCTAATGCTATTGACACAGTTGTGCTGACCCATGCTCATATCGACCACAGCGGGTTGATACCAAAGCTGATAAAACAAGGATATAAGGGTCCTGTACATTGTACGAAAACCACTTTAGAGCTGTGCACGATTCTGTTGCCTGACAGTGCTCATATTCAGGAATCTGATGCAGAGTTTGCCAACCGGAAAGGTTTGCGTGCAGGTAAATCTGTAGTAGAACCTTTGTATACTGTTGATGATGCGTATAAAGCTTTGCAGCATTTTCATACGCACGAGTTTGGTGAAATGCTTGAGGTTCTTCCGGGAGTGCAGGTTAAATTTAAAGTTGCCGGGCATATTTTAGGTTCGGCGATTGTTGAAGTTTTTGTTAATGAAGATGGCAAAACAACTAAGCTCGTTTTTACCGGAGATATTGGACAGCCTAATCAGCCGATTATCGAGGATCCGGAAGAAATTTCCGGAGCAGACTTTATAATCACCGAATCTACTTATGGCAATCGTGTGCATAAAGCCTATGACAAAGAAGCGGAGCTGTCTGAGATCATTAATGACACTGTGGCTAAAGGTGGTAATGTAGTTATTCCTGCCTTTGCTGTAGGACGTACACAGGTACTTCTTTATTATTTCCAGAAGCTTCTGCAGGAAGGTCGTATCCCGCAGGTACCAATCATTATCGACAGTCCGATGGCGAGCAAAGCTACTGCTATCACGCTTACTAATCCTCAGGAATATGACGAAGAAGCGCGGGCTTTGTATGAAATGCACGGTAACAGGCTTTTAGCGATTCCAAATCTGCGTTTCACGGCAACTGCGCAGGAATCACGGATGATTAACGAGATGCCAGGGCCTAAAATTATCGTTTCTGCCAGTGGTATGGCAGACGCAGGACGTATACTGCATCATTTGAAGCATAATCTCTGGCATGAAAACTGCTCTGTCATTATTGCCGGTTATCAGGCTGAGGGAACAATGGGACGTCGGTTGATAGAAGGTTCCAAGCAGGTTAAGATTATGGGCGAAGATATTAAGGTAAATGCCAAGATCTACAATATGAAAGGGTTTTCGGCACATGCGGACAAGGAACAGCTGCTTGAATGGTACGGTAAGATGAAACAGCCGCCGAAAGCATTTTTCGTTACACATGGTGAGTTTGATGCTGCCAGCAATTTCGCTGATGAGCTGCAGCGCCGTTTGGGTACAGCTGCTTATATCCCGCAATATGGGGATAGTGTCACGATAAATGGTACTGAATGGAATGTTACGACGTCGAATATCGTGACGACAGTTCCGGAAGTGGCGGCACTTAGAGAGTATTTGCGGCAGTTTGAGAGTTCTTATTTGCAGTATCGTACTAAAATTGAGCAGATCGTTGCTCGTGACGGTGATAAAGCAGCTGGTATACGCAAAAAGATGGAAAAAATCAGAAAATATGTGGATGACATGCTGTCATCGCTGTAGGGTTTTCAGTAAAGGAGTTTTTGAAAAATATGAATTATGTTAGTTTGTGTAAAAGATTGGCTGTTTGTACTGCTTTAGGTATAGCGTTATCCTTGCCGGTTGGAGCAGTTTGGAATACAATGCAGCCTCAGTTGGCTTATGCTGAAGAATACAGCAGCCTGCGTGGAAATATTATTGAAAATGCGTATCTTTTAGTTGGAACCCCTTTTAAAATGGGCGGCAGTTTTCCGTCAGAAGGATTTGATGGTTCCGGTTATGTGCAGTATGTTTTTGGTGAAAGTGGTATCGCGTTGCCGCGAACTGTTGATGAGCAATATGATGTAGGCAGGAGAATCGGAAAAGATGATCTGCTTCCGGGTGATCTGGTATTTTATAGCACTGATGGCCCAGGAGCGACCTTCTGCGGTATTTACAGCGGAGATGGTAAATTCATTTATGCCGGTACTAAAAATGGCGTAATTGAAGGTGAAGCGTTTGGTCCTTATTGGGATGAACGTTTTTATGGGGCCAGAAGGATCATTGATTGAGATGGTAGTTTTTATTTAGAATGATCAATAAAAAATACAGCCGCTTTTTGAAAGCGGCTGTATTTTTTTGTATTATGCCAAAGTAGTATAAAAACAATACATTTGTACAAGAAAAAACAGAAAGATAAAATAATTTTAAAAATATATTGACATAGTGTTAAGGTGTTGTTATACTTATTTCAATGTTTCGACAAATCATCAGGTTACAGGTTATGACTGGGAATGGACAGTGGAAGGCTTTCAGAAAGCCGGCGGTAGATGCGAGCCGGTAAGCGTGGAAATAAGTCCTCTCACCCAGGAACTCTTTTTCTGAGGGCGAATGTAGGGAAAAGCGCAGGGCTGCGTTAAAGGCCTCAGAGTATAATTTAGGGTGGTACCGCGTACTTAACGCCCCTATCGGCTATGCCGGTAGGGGCTTTTTTGTTGAATTTGTTGGGCAGCAAGGGAGGGGAATTTATGAACAAGCAGCGTAAAATGTTGCGTGAACGTCTGCTGAGGTCAGAGATTTTGGTTTTGCCGGGTGTTTATGATGCTTTGACGGCAAAAATTGCGGCAGAAGTAGGGTTTGATGCACTGGTTATGGGAGGTTATAGTATCGCTGCCTCCAGATTAGGGCAGCCGGATGTAGGTTACCTTTCGATGACTGAAATGGTGCAGGCTGTGAAATGTATTGTGGATGCCACAGAATTACCGGTATTTGCCGATGGTGATACTGGTTACGGAAATGCGTTAAGCGTACGGAGGACGATGCAGGAATATGAAAAAGCCGGAGCAGCTGCAGTGCTTTTTGAAGATCAGGTATGGCCTAAACGCTGTGGACATATGGTCGGTAAGCAGGTCATAGATGCATCTGAGCATGCGAAAAAACTGCGGGCGGCTGCTGATGCCAGAACTGACGAGGATTTTTTACTGATTGCCAGAACTGATGCGAGGGCTGTGAATGGACTGGAGGATGCTGTTGAACGCGGCAAATTGTATTTAGATAACGGCGCTGAAGCTTTGTTTATAGAAGCGCCGCAGGATATAAGAGAATTAGAAGCTGTTACGAAAGCTTTTCCAGATACCATACTGATAGCTAATATGATCGAAGGCGGCAGGACACCGAACCTGACTGCAAAAGATTTGGAAAATATAGGATTTAAAATAGTGTTCTGGCCCTGCAGTGCCTTATACGTCATTACGCAGGCTTTTAAAGAAGCAATGACAGTGCTGCATCAAACGGGGACGACTAAGGCCTATGAAGATAAAATGATGCATTTTACTGATTTTAACAGGTTTATCGGTCTTGATGATTATATGAAGCTGGAGAAACTCTATAAATAAAAAATTATGAGGTGAGAGTAATGAAAATGTCGCAAATGTTTAAAACTACTTTGGCTGCCGCTATGATTATGGCATTGGCAGTAACGGCCGGCTGCGGTGGGGGCGGAGATAAAAAATCTGCCGGCAGCGAAAAGGTGACTTTGAAACTGGCTCACAATTTGCCAACGGCACATCCGCTGGCCCAGGGAATGGAGGCTTTTAATAAAAAGCTTACTGAAAAATCCAACGGCACTATTACACTGAACATCTATCCTTCCGGACAGCTGTTCAACGATAAAAGTATGAATGACGCAATTATGTCTGGTGGCATTGATATGGGGCTTAATTCCACAGCAATGTGGTCAACTGTTATTCCGGCAATGGAAGTTTTTGACGTACCGTTTCTGTTCCCAAGTTATGAAAAAGTCGATCATGCCATCGACGGAGGCTTGGGTGATAAATTAGCAGGTGAATTGAAGAAGAAGGGTGTGCGTCCTGTGATCTGGGCTGATTATGGCTTTGTGCAGTTCGCTAACAGCAAAAAGGAAATTACTAAACCTGAGGATTTTGCAGGACTGAAGCTGCGTGGTTATGGTGAGCTGCCTTCAGAAACGATTAAAGCACTTGGTGCTTCTCCTGTAACTATGGGATCAGGTGAAGTTTATATGGCCATTCAGCGCGGTGTTGTTGATGGACAAACTTCTGGAACTACAGCTATGTATGACCGTAAAATGTTTGAAGTTACCAAATATCTGACTATTACTAATCATGCTTATCCTGAGTTTATTCTGGCGATGAATGAAAAATCTTTTCAAAAACTGACTCCGGAACAGCAAAAAATAGTAACCGACGCTGCAAATGAAGTGCGTGACGAACTGCGTAAAAATGCTAAAGCAGAGGATATGGCTGCTTTAGAGAAATTAAAAGAAAAAGGTATGCAGGTTTACGTTGTTCCTGAGGCTGAGCTGCCGGCATGGCAGTCTGCTACTAAACCAGTTTGGGATATTTTTGTTAAACATACTGGGGATCTTGGTAAGGAATTGATCGAAATATGCAGTAAACAATAGATAAATTCTTAATTGACCGCTGCCATAAGCGGCAGCGGTTTTTATTTTGGAAAAGAATGAGAGGAAAGAGACTTGAAAAGCGCGCTCGAGGTCTATGAAAAATTTTTGAACGCTATTACTAAAGCAGTTGGCGTCATTGCCGGCATTCTATTGCTGCTGCCGGCGTTGATGGTCTTTTATGAAGTTGTGATGCGAGGTTTGTTCAATGCGCCGACAGAATGGTCAATAGAACTTTCTGTATATTGTGTTTTAGTAGCAGGTTTTTTAGGGATGTCCGTTACTTATGCTGCTGGCAAGCACATCCATGTCGATATTGTTTTAAGCCATTTATCAGCACGTACCCGTTGTTATATCGAATTTTTTACAACTATTGTTGGTATTTTTTTCTGTGCCGTATTTGTAATGCAGTCTTTGGATATGGCATTGCTTTCATATGAGATGGATAATACTTCACCAAGTACTCTGCGAACTCCTATGTGGATTCCTCAGATGTCGCTGCCGATCGGTATGGGGCTGTTGCTATTACAGTTTGTACGTACCCTGCTTATAGATATTCAAAAAATCAGCAGCGGTGAATTCAGTAAGGAGGCGGAATAAGATGCTTGTTATTTTTACCGTTATCTTACTGGGACTTTTGGTTTTGGGACTGCCGGTAGCCTTCTCACTGGGAACGGCGGGACTTTTCGGTATGTTTGCTTTTATGGGCGGAGGATCTTCTTTGGCCCAGATACCGATTTTGGCTTACAAATCTTTGGATGATTTCGTGTTAACGGCTGTCCCGTTATATATTTTAATGAGCCAGATTCTTTTAACAGGCAAAGTTGGCAACGATTTATTTGAGCTGGGCAATAAATGGTTGCGTCATTTGCCTGGGGGGTTAGGTGTAGCTACAGTTTTTGCCTGTGCAATTTTTGCTGCGATTACAGGCTCGTCTGTTGCCTGCGCCGTTACTATTGGTGCTATTGCCATTCCTGAGATGCTGTCCCGTGGTTATGAAAGAACGTTAGTTCTAGGAGCTGTTGCAGCAGGTGGGACCTTAGGCATTCTGATCCCGCCATCGATACCAATGATTTTGTATGGCGCTATTACTGGTGAATCGGTAGGTCAGTTGTTTATGTCCGGCGTTGTACCGGGGGTTATTTTGACACTGCTGTTTATTGCTGTGGTTGTTTACAGCTCAAGAAAGCTGCCTTTGCAGGAAGCGGCCAGCTGGGAGGAACGTTTTCAGGCGCTAAGAAGTTCTTTTTGGGGACTGCTGCTGCCGGTGCTTGTCGTTGGCGGTATTTATACGGGAGCGTTTACTCCTACTGAAGCTGCTGCTATAGGTACGGTTTACAGTTTGTTTATTACTTTTGTTATTTACCGTACGCTTGGTCTGAAGGATATGCCGGAAATTTTGCTGGATACAGTCAAAACGACCTCGATGATTTTCGCGATTATGATCGGCGCAACTTTATTTGGTTTCGTTTTAACTATTCTGCAGGTTCCGCAGGCTTTGACGAGCCTGGTTGCCGAAATGGAAACCAGCCGGTGGATAGTCTTTATCGCAATTAATATTCTGCTGTTGGTTTTGGGATGTATTTTGGAATCTATCTCCATTATTTTTATCACTTTGCCGATTTTGTATCCTATTATCATGAAATTGGGCTTCGATCCGATCTGGTTCAACGTTGTGATGTTGATCAATCTGGAGCTGGCTCTTATCACGCCGCCGGTTGGAATGAATCTGTTTGTTTTGCAGGGCATCAGCCCAGATAGTAAAATGACACAGATCATCAAAGGTGTTATTCCTTTTGGCATTATTATGGCGCTGGAAATTTTGCTGCTGTGTTTCTTCCCGGAGATAGCTACATGGCTCCCCGGTATAGTAAAATAGCGGTTTTTGTTGACATAGTAAGTTAAAAAGAATATAATTAATTAGTCATAGTGAAGGATGCTTATTGACAAGCATCCTTCATTAATTTTAGAGTAGTTTTATTTGACCGCAGGCTTTTGTTGTATATGGCATAGCTCGGTTTGGATTTACAGGCGGTATGCCGTCTGCTCAAAAGAGAGGAAGATAGGATTTATGTTAAGAAATGATTTACGCAATATTGCCATTATTGCCCACGTTGACCATGGCAAGACTACCCTCGTAGACGCAATGCTCAAACAAAGCGGTATTTTCCGTGCTAACGAGCATGTCGAAGAACGTGTAATGGATTCCAACGCTTTGGAACGTGAACGCGGTATTACTATTTTAGCTAAAAATACAGCTGTTATGCACAAAGATACTAAAATCAATATTCTTGATACCCCCGGCCATGCTGATTTCGGCGGTGAAGTTGAACGCGTGCTTACTATGGTCGATGGCGTATTATTGCTGGTTGATGCTTATGAAGGGCCTATGCCGCAGACTAAGTATGTTTTGCGCAAAGCGCTGGAACAGCATCTGAAACCAATTGTAGTTATCAATAAAATTGACCGTCCTGACCAACGTGTTGAAGAGGTTATTGATGAAGTTTTAGACCTTTTTATTGAGCTTGGTGCTGATGATGATCAACTGGAATTCCCGGTAGTATTGACTTCTGCCCGTAATGGTATTGCTAAATTAACTATGGAAGAAGAAAGCGACAATTTAGAAGCTTTGTTCAAAGTGATTTTGGAAAATATTCCCGCTCCGGATGTTGAAGTAGACGCACCTTTGCAAATGCTGGTCAATACCTTGGATTATGATGATTATGTAGGACGTATCGTTGTCGGTCGTGTGATCCGCGGTACTATCCATAACGGTGAAACTATTACTTTGATGGATGAAGAGGGCGAGCGTAAAGCGAAGATCGGCCGTCTGTATACCTATGAAGGCTTGAAACGTGCTGAGACGCAGGAAGTTGGAGCCGGCGACATCGTTGCTTTGATCGGTTTGGCAGATGCCAATATCGGCGATACTATCGCTGATGCAGAAAGTCCTGAAAAATTAAAAGGCATCAGTATTGATGAGCCTACGCTGTCGATGGTATTCTCTGTTAATAACAGTCCTTTTGCAGGTCGTGAAGGTGAATATGTTACCAGTCGTCATCTTCGTGACCGTTTGTTTAAAGAAATCAAAACTAATGTTTCGATGCGTTTAGAAGAAACCGAAAGTCCAGATGCATTTATTGTTTCCGGACGTGGTGAGCTGCATTTGTCTGTATTGATCGAAACTATGCGCCGTGAAGGTTATGAGCTGCAGGTCGGCAAACCTAAAGTAATCATGCATCATGATGAAACCGGTACTTTACAGGAGCCTATGGAAGCTTTAACAATTGACGTTCCGCAGGAATTTATGGGAGCTGTTATGGAAGGGCTGGGACTGCGTAAGGCTGAACTGACTAACATGACAGAGATGGCCGGCTACCTGCGTATGGAATTTGTGATCCCCGCCCGCGGACTTATTGGTTTCCGTAACCAGTTCCTGACAGATACTAAAGGTAACGGTGTTATGAATCATGTGTTCGCAGGTTATGCTGATTATAAAGGCGAGATCCCCGGACGTACAAGAGGCAGCCTGGTTGCTTTTGAAAACGGCGAAACTACATCCTACGGTATAGGCAACGCGCAGGAACGCGGGAATATGTTCATCATTCCTGGCGAACAGGTCTATGAAGGGCAGATCATTGGTGAAAACAGCCGTGATGATGATATGGATGTCAATCCCTGTAAAAAGAAACATGTCAGCAATATGCGTGCCAGCGGCAGCGATGATACTATTCGTCTGATTCCGCCTAAGACTTTCTCTTTAGAGCAGGCTTTGGAGCATATCAACGATGATGAACTGGTTGAAGTTACTCCGAAGAATATTCGGATGCGTAAAAAGATTCTTGATCGTGTTGAGCGTGGTCGTCAGCGTTCCCGTAACAAAGCATAATAATACAAAAATAAAAATTTTTCTAAAAAAAGAAGGATTTTGAGAATTTATGTAGAAGTAGGCAGTTAGCATATCTGACAACAAGGACGTTTGGAGGCGTAAAAGATGGATTTAAAAAATGCTGCACGTAAGCTTTGGCATAGCGATGTAGAAGAAGATCAAGTTTATAGCGGTCCGTACTTAGTTAAAGGCGGTCATATGGATATTTTGGTGCGCTCTCCGCGTCAATTCAGCGACGTACGCGAGTATGCTGATTCTTTAATGAGCGGTGCGACACTGATGGTATCTTTCGATGCTGTTGATTCTGCAATGAAAAACCGTATTTTTGACTATTTGAACGGTGTAAGTTACATTATTGGCGCAACTGTTTCTAAGGTCAGCGAAAATTTGCTGATGTACGCTCCAAATCATGTTGAAGTTGATAAGGAAGCTGTTAAAAAAAGTACTCGTTCTTGGTTAGGCAGATAGCACGCACTCATCTATAAAATATTAAAAGCTCATTCCTTTTTGGAATGAGCTTTTTTTACGTTAAGGCAGCTGCTGTTTATAATTTTCGCCAAGCTTTTTGATAAAACCGGCAAAGAGAATTGCTTCACCCTGCTCGTTATATTGCATCTGTCCGCGGCAGCGCACCCAAATCCATTTACCTTCTTTGTTTTGAGCACGATATTCAACATAGTGAATGTTGGCGCGTCCGTCTAAAATTTCCTGGTTGGATGCTAAAAAAGCGCTTTGATCATCTGGATGAACCTTGGCGCCCCAGATGGCGGCAGCATTTTTGATGTATTCGCCAGGCAGAGCAAATTCTTCAACCATGGTTTTGGGATAATGGAAAACATCACTTTGGACGTCACAGACGTAGAGATAATCGTCGGTGCTGTTAACTAAAGCATCGTAGAGATATTCTGCCTGATAAGAAAAACTGTTTTTTTCAGACGGGTCAGACTGTTTTTGCAGGCCAGCGTCCTGCTGGCGTTTAAGTATATGGTAAGAACGTTTCTGCTCATACATTTTTTCGTCGACACGGTTTAAAATATCAGTAAGAGAGTAATTGCTTGTAGACTGAACTTCTAAAAGGCCATAGGTGAAAGATGGTTCATAGGGCAGAGCATTTTTTTGTGCTGAATTTTTTAGTTCAATTAGGACTTTTTGCAGTATTTCCTTAACATTTTGCAGCGAATGTTCTGTAAAAACAACAATAAATTCATCGCCGCTGAGCCGGAAAAATATATCGCCGCTGCCCAGGTATTTTTTTAAAGTCTGGCATATAGTGATAATAAGCTTATCGCCTTCACTGTGTCCATAATTGTCATTGACCTGTTTGAGTGAGTTTATATCAAACATACAGGTTATAAAACCATGGCAATTCTGATGAGCTGCTTTAATCAATTTTTCCAGAAGCTCTTTGCCTGCACGTCTGGTCAGTGTATTGGTCAGTTCATCAAAACAGGCATCATGGAAAGCTTTTTTGGAATCTGTTATATCTATAGATTGCTGCAGATGTACGATTGAGCCGTCAAACCAATTAATAAGGCTGTCATGGTTTTCGTAAATACGTCCGGTTTTAGAATTGACTTCTTCCCAGTGAATAGTCTTATTAGAAGACGGATCACGCAGTAATTTGGAAACAGGGCAGAAGTTACAGCGTTGGGACATATTCTGCTGCAATACCTGCCAGCATATTTTACCTTCAGGTGCTTTTAAGGCAAAACGGTCTTTCATCGTTTGGTTCATGAAGAGAATTTTATTAGTGTGGATATCAGTTACGTAGATGAGGTTATTCATGCCATTGATAATTGAAGTATAGACTTTCTGCTGTAATGCAGTTTGTTCAAAGGCATGCTTTTTTACAAAATATGCGCATAATATATTTACAACAGCAGTTAAACTGTCAGTGCTGAATTGCTGAAAATTGATTGCTTTTTCGTTTAATTCTAAAGCTGCAAAACCATAGAGATAATCGTCAAATCGCAGCGGATAAACTGTGGTTGGTCTTATATTATCGTTGTAACCGCATTCTGTTAATATGTGACTGAAATCTTTGCAGTTGATTTCACTCTTGAGCTTTAACTTTTTTGCGATAAGGTGAGCTTTATGGCTTAACAAAGACTGCTGTTGGGAAAGGGCTTCATTTGGATAGTGGAAAGCAGCCTGAAAATGTTTTTCGTTGCGCAGTTGAATCACAGAAATATGAGATAAATATTCTGTGAGACCAAGTGTTTTTTCTAAACTGGCAAGAAGATCATAAAAAGTATTTTTAAAAGAATATAACTTATCATATGCCTGTAAGAATTGTTGAGATTGTTTTAAATTATCAGTGCTATAGTCAGCCATATGTATCATTCCTGTCTGTTAGGGTGTATTTATAATATTATAGCACTTTTAAGATATGAATGAAATATATAAACTAAAGCAAAAATAAAATAACGAAAGCTTTAATTAAGATGAGATAAAGCGTGTTTTGGAGAAAATAAAAAGCCTGCTCAAAAGAGCAGGCTTTAATCGCTGTAGAGATTAGTCCATAGCATTGACTTTTTTAGCAAGTCTTGATTTTTTGCGGTTTGCAGCATTCTTATGGATAATACCTTTACGAGAAGCTTTATCAATCAAACCGGTTGCAGTTGCAAAAGTTGCTTTTGCTTCTTCTGGAGAGCCGGTCTCGGTTACAGCAACTACTTTACGAGCTGCATTGCGGATAGCAGCCTTGATCGGAGCATTTTTTGCACGACGTTCTGCGTCGGTTTTTACACTACGAATGGAAGATTTAATGTTCGGCAACGAATTCACCTCCTACAATTAAATACGTTTACTCAAGTATTCTACCACGAAGGAGTTAATTCTGCAAGGGATTTCTGCAAATTATTCCACAAAAGACTTTATTTGATAATTTTGGTAGCGATACGCTCGGGTTTAATGTCGGCAAAAGAACGTTTTTCAAACGGTTTGGCCGGATAACCCAAGGCCAAAGCTGAAACAGGTTTGAAGCCTTCCGGCAGTTCAAGGCTGGCTACAAATTGAGGACTTTGCGGAATACGATTTAAAAGAGCCCAAAGATAAACTGAACCAAGGCCGATATCAGTAGCAGCCAATTGCATATTTTCAAGAATACAGCCAACATCAGCTATGTAAACCATCTGGCCGTCATCTTTAGGCTTAGCTGAAATGACGATTAAAGTAGGGGCGCCGTAAAACGGATTGTATTTGGGGTTTCCGAAAGCTTGACCGCAGTATTCTGCAAAGTTTTCGAGAATTTTGGGATTTTGCACAACAGAAATATATAGTTCGTCATATGCTCCATGACCAACAGGAGAAGCCCAGCCGGCGGCTAAAACTGTTTGCAGCTGGGAATCGCTTATTTGTTCTGGTTTGTAGACTCTGGTAGAGCGGCGGGTTGCAATAGCGGTTAAGGTATCCATAATATAACTTCCTTTCTTGTAATAATTCTTTTATTATTACTTATATTGTAACAGGTTGATGCTTTGATTTGCTGTAAATTATTTGTGAAGTGACTAAAAATACCATTATATATACTTTCATAATTTTTAACATAAATATTTTTTGTTACAGCAGCTTTTATTTATAAGTGCTTTACTAATAAGAGTTAGTATTTGCTTAATTACCGGCAAAAATGATATAATATTTTGCAGTGAATTTACGGCGGATGTTCCGCTTTAGCAAGATTATATATGAAGGAGAATATGATGGACCAGAATAAGATCCGTAATTTTTCTATAATTGCCCATATCGATCACGGTAAATCTACTTTGGCAGACAGATTGATAGAATATACCGGTACTTTAACTAAACGCGAGATGGAAGCACAGATCCTCGATTCAATGGACCTTGAACGTGAACGCGGTATTACAATCAAAGCGCAGGCCGTGCGCAGCAGCTATAAGGCTAAGAATGGCGAAGAGTACATGCTTAATTTCATTGATACTCCAGGGCATGTTGATTTTACATATGAGGTATCGAGAGCTTTAGCTGCATGCGAAGGTGCTTTGCTTGTTATTGATGCTACGCAGGGGATTGAAGCTCAGACTTTGGCTAATGTCTATTTGGCTTTAGATAATGATTTGGAAATTATCCCGGTTATTAATAAAGTCGATCTTCCCAGTGCTGATCCTGACCGAGTCAAGCATGAGATAGAAGAGGTTATCGGGATCGATGCATCAGAGGCCGTTTTGACGAGTGCGAAGACAGGTTTGGGTATTGAAGATGTACTTGAAGCTATTGTTGCTAAGGTACCGGCACCTTCCGGTATAAGTGACAGCCCTTTAAAAGCTTTGGTATTTGATTCTAAATTTGATGCGTATAAGGGTGTCGTTTTATATGTGCGTGTTATTGACGGACGTATAAAACCTGGTATGAAAATTAAAATGATGGCTACCAATGCTGAATTTGAAGTAACAGAGGTTGGTGTTTTTAAACCTAATCTTGTTAATGTTGATTCATTGGAGGTTGGGCAGGTTGGATTTTTTGCTGCGGCAATCAAAAATGTTAAAGACGCACGTGTCGGGGATACAGTTACTGATGCCAATAATCCGGCGGCCGAAGCACTGCCTGGTTATCGTAAAGCTACGCCGATGGTTTTCTGTGGTCTGTATCCGGTAGAAAACTCAGATTATGATAATTTACGGGATGCGCTTGAAAAACTACAGCTCAACGATGCCTCACTGGTTTTTGAACCGGAAACATCAGTAGCGCTTGGATTTGGTTTTCGCTGTGGCTTTTTAGGTCTGCTGCATATGGATGTTATCAAGGAACGTCTGGAGCGTGAATATAATCTAACGCTGATTACAACGGCTCCAAACGTTATTTACCAGGTATTTCGCACCAATGGTGATGTGGAATTGGTTGATAATCCGTCTAATTTCCCTGATCCAACAGTGATCGACCATGTAGAAGAACCTTACGTTAACGCTACAATTATTGTACCTAAAGACTATGTTGGTGCAGTAATGGAGCTTTCTCAGGAAAAACGCGGTGAGTATGAAAATATGACCTATTTAGATGAAACACGTGTTATGATTCACTATGCACTTCCGCTTAGTGATATAATTTATGATTATTTTGATCGGTTGAAGTCAGTAACCAGAGGTTATGCTTCTTTGGACTATGAGCTGGCCGGTTATCGTGCTTCCAGCTTGGTAAAGGTAGATATTTTGCTGAATGGAGAACCGGTGGATGCCCTGTCAGCTATAGTACACCGTGAAAAAGCTGTTTCCAGGGGACGTCAGCTGGTAGAAAAACTGCGCAGTCTTATTCCGCGTCAGATGTTTGAGATACCTGTACAGGCTGCCATAGGTAATAAAGTTATTGCCCGCGAAAATGTAAGAGCGATGCGCAAAGACGTATTGGCTAAGTGTTATGGCGGTGATATCAGCCGCAAGCGCAAATTGTTGGAAAAACAAAAAGAAGGTAAGAAACGCATGAAGCAGGTCGGCAGTGTAGAGCTGCCGCAAGAAGCTTTTATGGCGATTTTGAAGATGGATTAAAATGCAAAAATGGGAACAAATCCAGGGGGTATATATACATACCCCTTTTTGCTTGCAAAAATGTTTATATTGTGACTTTGCTTCATATGCAGGTGCTGATACAGAAACTATGGAAAAGTATGTTGATGCTGTCTGCAGTGAAATAATGATGCGCAGCAATGAAGTGACTATTGCAGATCAGGCCACGCTGTATTTTGGTGGCGGGACTCCCTCGTTGCTTTCGGAAAAGCTTTTGGCGAAACTGGTAGAAGCTTTGCAAAAAAATGGATGCTGGCTGCAGCCGGCAGAGGCAACGATTGAAGTTAATCCCGGTACTGCCGATTTGGATAAGCTGCGTTTTTTTAAAGATTTGGGATTTGATCGTATAAGCTTTGGTGTTCAAAGTCTTAACGATGCCGAACTTCGGGCTGTTGGCAGGATACATACGGCCAACGAGGCTTTAGACGCTATTACAGTGGCAGAGAAGGCTGGTTTTACACGAGTCAGTGCTGACCTTATTTATGGCTTGCCGGAGCAGTCCCTTCAAACTCTGAAGACCAGTCTGCAGAATTTAACAGCGGCAGGGTTGCAGCATTTGTCGGTATATGGTTTGACGATTGAAAAAAATACGCCTTTGGCAGGTATGCTGGACAAAGGAAAAGTTGAGTTGCCGGACGAAGATTGTCAGCTGGCAATGTATGAATTGGTACAGGAGTATCTGGAAGCACAGGGACTGCATAGATATGAGATTTCAAATTATGCAGTGTCAGGTCAGGAGTCAAGGCATAACCTTGTTTACTGGCATTATCTGCCGTATTTGTCTTTTGGCAGTTCCGCCTGCAGCTTTAATGGCAGTCAACGTTTTACAGCAACAGATTCTGTAACTGATTATATTGAAAGTATTCAAAGTGGCAAAAGTTGTGGAGGCTTTGAAGATCTGACAAAAGAAATGCAGCTGTCAGAATATTTATTTATGGGTTTACGGACGACGGTAGGGATAGATTTAATAGAAACTGAACAACGTTTTGGCTGTGATGTAATGTTAGAATTTGGGGTTGAATTAGAAAAATTTATTAGAGGAAATTTAGTATTCTGTGATATTGAGCATAGGCGGATGAGGCTGACGGAACAAGGGATGCGCTTTAGCAATGAAATTTTTGAAATCTTTGTGAAGTAAGAAAAATTGGTTGACAACTGTTAAGGTCAGTGCTATTCTAATACCAAGATGTTAGCACTCTAATGAGATGAGTGCTAACAATCGAGTTGGAGGTGGGATCGTGTTAAACGAAAGAAAGAAAAAGATCCTGCAAATTATCATAGAAGACTACATTTCATCGGCTGAGCCGGTTGGCTCACGTACTATTGCCCGCAAGTATGACTTAGGGCTCAGCCCGGCAACGATCCGTAATGAGATGTCAGACCTTGAGCTTCTGGGTTATTTGGAACAGCCGCATACTTCAGCGGGACGTATTCCATCTGCTCAGGCTTATCGTTTTTATGTAGATGCCCTGATTGAACCGGGGACATTGACAGATAATGATATGGCATTAATAGATGGCTGGTATAATGAACGTCGTCGTAACATTGATGATATTTTCCAGTCGACAGCCAAGATCTTGTCACGTATGACACAGAATGTTTCCATGGTTTTGACTAACCAGCAGACGATTGCAAATTTCTGTTATTTAAAATTTTTGCCGCTTGACAGTCAGCATGCTATTTTATGTATCGTTGCCGATGATGGCAGTATAGATACGAATGTTGTTGATATTCCTTTAGGTATGTCTTCTGAAGAGATGGATTATCTGGCTGGTAAAATGAGCAAATTGCTGGAAGATCGCAATCTTAGCGATATTTCTGTGGAGATTTTGCAGAATGTCCATACAGATGTGGTCGAGGATAAACTCATTTTTTCATCATTACTGCAGGCTGTACGTAAAATGACAGGGCGCAGGCAGGAACAGAAGGTATTTTTAGGCGGAACAAAGCAACTGCTTAATCAACCGGAATTCCGTGATGTGGAAAGAGTCAGAAACCTGCTTGGTATATTAGAAGAAGAAAAGGTCCTGAAGGATCTTTTGCAGGGTGGTGAAGATTCAGGCCTTAAGGTAACGATAGGTTCTGAAAATAAATTTACCGGTATTCAGGATTGCAGTATGGTTCAGGCTACTTATCGTCTGAATGGTCAGATCGTAGGTACGATGGCAGTATTAGGTCCAACCCGTATGGAATACGGTAAGGTCATTTCTGTAATGGATTACCTGCATAAATATCTGAAAACAATTTTAGATAAGTAAAAAGACTATAAGGAGGAAGTGTTTTGCAAACAGAAGATTTGAAGGAAAGCTCAAAGCAAACAACTGCCGAAGAAACACCTCAGCAGGAAGCTCAAACGAATACAGCCGATGCTGCTAATGGAGTCGATGAGACTGCCGGGAAAAAGAGTGAGGGAGCTGCTGAAGAAAAAACTCCTGAACAGGATGAAAAGGATGTTAAGATCGAAGAACTGCAGAACCGTATTTTAAGGCTGCAGGCAGATTTTGATAATTTCCGCCGACGCAATACGTCCGAACGTGAACAGCTGGCAACTTTTGTTACCGCTGATGTTGTCGGAAAATTTTTAAAGGTGTTGGATAATTTTGAACGTGCTGAAGACGCCGCCAGAAAATCTGATGATGCCGCCGGAATTTATTCAGGTATTGAAATGATTAGGCGTCAGTTCGAGCAGACTTTTAAAGATTTGGGCGTAGAAGAAATAAAAGCACAGGGAGAAAAATTTGATCCTGAGATGCATGAGGCTGTGATGAGGGGGCAAAACCCCGATATGGATGATGACACTGTAGAGATGGTTCTGGAAAAGGGCTATAAATTACGTGATAAAGTTATCCGGCACAGCAAAGTTAAAGTTATCAGCAACGAATAGTTGCCATATAAATTAAAATTAACATATAAACCCGAGGAGGAATAAATCATGTCTAAAGTAATTGGTATTGACTTAGGTACTACTAACTCTGTAGTAGCAGTAATGGAAGGCGGCGAACCTACCGTTATCACTAATCAGGAAGGCAGCCGTTTAACTCCGTCCGTAGTTGGTTTTTCCAAAAACGGCGAACGTTTAGTTGGTCAGCTGGCAAAACGTCAGGCAGTATCCAACACTGACAGAACTATTAGTTCTATTAAACGTCATATGGGTACTGACTATAAAGTAGAAATCGACGATAAAAAATATTCTCCGGAAGAAATTTCCGCGATGATTCTGCAAAAGTTGAAAGAAGATGCTGAAAAATATTTAGGTGAAAAAGTAACTCAGGCAGTTATTACTGTTCCTGCTTACTTCTCTGACAGTCAACGTCAGGCAACTAAAGATGCCGGCCGTATCGCAGGCTTGGAAGTTCTCCGTATCATCAACGAGCCTACTGCTGCATCTTTGGCGTATGGTATTGATAAAAGCGACGACCATACCGTTATGGTTTATGACCTTGGCGGCGGTACTTTCGACGTATCTATCCTTGATGTAGGTGACGGTGTTTTTGAAGTAAAAGCTACTAACGGTGATACTCATTTAGGCGGCGATGATTTTGACCAGAAAATCGTTGACTGGATGGTTGCTGAATTTAAGAAAAATGAAGGCATTGATCTGAGTAATGACCGTATGGCTATGCAGCGTTTGCGTGAAGCCGCTGAAAAAGCAAAAATCGAGTTATCCGGTGTTTTGACTACTAATATCAACCTGCCGTTTATTACTGCCGGTGCTGAAGGTCCGAAGCATTTGGATATGGATCTGACTCGTGCAAAATTTGACGAATTGACTGCTGATCTCGTTGAACGCACAATGGAGCCGACCCGCAAGGCTATGGCTGACGCCGGCCTGTCTGCTTCTGATATCAATAAAGTTATCTTGGTAGGCGGTTCTTCCCGTATTCCTGCTGTACAGGAAGCTTTGAAAAAATTTATCGGTAAAGAGCCTTACCGTGGTGTAAACCCTGACGAATGTGTTGCCGTTGGTGCTGCCATTCAGGCCGGCGTTTTGGCAGGTGAAGTAAAAGACGTGCTTTTACTTGACGTAACTCCGTTGTCTTTGGGTATAGAAACTTTGGGTGGTGTGTTCACAAAGATCATTGAACGTAATACTACCATCCCGACTTCCCGTAAGCAGGTCTTCTCTACTGCTGCTGATAATCAGCCTTCAGTTGATATCCATGTACTGCAGGGTGAACGTGAAATGGCTGCCGATAATAAAACTCTGGGACGTTTTGAGCTTTCCGGCATCCCGGCTGCTCCTCGTGGAGTACCGAAGATCGAAGTTGCTTTCGATATCGATGCTAATGGTATCGTAAATGTAAGCGCTAAGGATCTTGGTACCGGTAAAGAACAAAAAATCACTATTACGTCTTCAGGTACTTTGGAAAAAGACGAAATCGACCGTCTGGTAAAAGAAGCAGAGGCTAATGCTGAAGCTGATAAAAAACGTAAAGAAGGCGTTGAAGTACGTAATAATGCTGACTCCCTGTGCTATCAAGCCGAAAAGACCATTAAAGATATGGAAGGCAAAGGCTCTGAAGAATTGATTGGAAAAGTACAGGTAGCGCTTGATACTTTAAAAGAGACTCTGAAAGGCGAAGATATGGAAAAAATCAAAGCAGATACTGAAGCTTTGACCAAACCTCTTTATGAACTTTCCGCAGAGCTGTACAAACAAACTGAAGCTGCTAAAGGTGCTGATGGTACTGAAACAGCCGAGGGCGCAAAAAAAGCTGATGACGATGTTGTTGACGCCGAAGTGGTTGACGAAGACAAAAAATAATCGGCTTAGGATGGTGTAAACTTTGAGTAAAAAAGATTATTATGACGTGCTAGGCGTGTCTAAAACCGCTACAGCAGATGAAATAAAAAAAGCATACCGCAAACTGGCACGTCAGTATCATCCTGATGTGAATAAAGATAATCCGGAAGCGGCTGAGAAATTTAAAGAAGCGTCCGAGGCTTACAGTGTACTCAGCGATGAGCAGAAACGTGCCCAATATGACCAGTTTGGACATGCTGCTTTTGAAAACGGCGGTGCCGGCGGTGCTGGTGGATTTGGGGGCTTTGAAGGTTTCGGCGGTTTTGGCGGCGGAGGCATGGAAGATATTTTTGATATGTTCTTCGGCGGGCAGGGCCGCGGCTCGCGTGGTTCTAATGCCGGTCCTCAGCGCGGTGCTGATTTACGCTTTGACCTGGAAATCACTTTTGAAGAAGCTGCGTTTGGTTTAGAACGTGAGATCAGTTTATATCGTGACGAACAATGTCCGCATTGTCATGGGAATGGTGCGGAACCTGGTTCTAAAGTTGAAACTTGCCCTGAATGTCACGGAAGTGGCGAGATCCGTTTTACTCAAAACACTATGTTCGGACAGATGACCAATGTACGGCCATGTCCTAAATGTCATGGTGAAGGCAAGATCATCAGCGAACCATGTAAGGAATGTCGCGGACAGGGCACTGTTAAAAAGAATAAGAAACTTAAAGTCAAGATCCCTGCAGGTGTTGACAACGGTTCCCGCCTGCGGGTAGCCGGAGAAGGCGAAGCAGGGGTTAAAGGCGGACCAAGCGGTGATTTGTATGTATATTTGTATGTTAAACCGCATAAGTTTTTTGAGCGCGATGGTACTACTGTTTACTGCGAAGTGCCGATCAATATTGTACAGGCAACTTTGGGTGATGAGATTAAGGTTCCTACGCTGGATGGACAGGTTGTGATGAAGGTTCCGGAAGGAACTCAGCCTGGAAAGGTACTGCGTTTGAAGGGCAAAGGCATTCCCAGTTTGCGTAACAGTACACGCGGCGACCAGTTAGTCAGGATCAAAGTTGTTGTGCCGCAGAAGCTGAATGAAAAACAGAAAGATGCTTTGCGTAAATTTGCCGAGATCAGTAAAGATAACATTAATCCTGAAGAAAAAGGCTTTTTGAATAAGATTAAAGATTTATTTAAATAATGACTTGTATAAACTGCGGTTTGAACACCGCAGTTTATTTTTTTATGCCAAAAAATATGATATAATGTGAGCACTTGGCATTGAAATATCTTCTCAAACTGGTAGAAAAACACTTTCATATGGTAAAATATTTTAGAATAAGCTTTGTGTTTAATATATATGATAGTTATTTAAGGAGTGAGCGCTTTGTCACAATGGATAGAGGTAAGCATACAAACTACACATGAGGCAGCTGATCTGGTTGCCGAAATTATGCGTGCTGCAGGTGCAAACAATGGTGTTGTTATTGAGGACCCGGTTTTGATAAACACTTTGCGTAATTCAGGCACTTGGGAATTATGCGATATTCCTGAGCAGGAAAACACAGAAGTGGTTACGATAACTGCTTATTATCCGGAGGATGAAGAGCTGCAGCCACGTCTTACACAGATTGATGAGGACTTAACAAATTTGGAAACGCGTATTGGTAAATGTCGCTTTGGTAATACGTGTTTTCGTACTGTTTCCGAGCAGGATTGGGCTAACGAATGGAAACAGTATTTCCATGTTACGCATATTGGCAGAACATTGGTGATTAAGCCTACCTGGGAAAAATATACATCTAAAGCTGGTGAACATATTATTGAAATCGATCCAGGGATGGCGTTTGGTACAGGAACACATCATACGACCTGTATGTGTATGGAACGTTTGGAAAAAGTTCTGCGTACTGATATGGAAGTATTTGATGTTGGTACTGGCTCTGGAATTCTGGCTATTGCTGCTGCTAAACTTGGTGCTAAAACAGTTAAAGCGGTGGATATTGATGCTACTGCGGTACGAGTAGCTATTGAAAATATTGCCGGCAATGAACTGACAGAAAAAATCAGTGTGCAACAGGGTGATTTGCTGCATGGTACAGAAGGTAAGGCTGATATTATCATTGCTAATATTATTGCCGATATTATTATTATGCTTATGCAGGATATTCCCGGTAAGTTAAAATCCGGAGGAATATTCCTTGCCAGCGGTATTATTGAAGAACGGCAGAATGATGTATCAGCAGCTGCCTCCAAAGTCGGTTTGTGTGTCGAAGCTGTTGATGCCAAAGGCGGCTGGGTTGTTATGCAGATGCGTAAGGAGGACTGACGGTGCATAGATTTTTTATACCGCAGCCATACAGTGATACGATGACAATAATGGGTGTTGATGCCAGGCATATTTATACTGTACTGCGGATGCAATGCGGGTCCAGAGTACAGATTGTAAGTGATGATGGTGTCACGGCTCTTGCTGAAATTGCTGATGCTAATGAAAGTGTTGTGACAGTCAAATGTCTGGAGGTACTGGCGGAAAGTCATGAGCCTTCAGTGCGAATCGTACTGGCACAAGGGTTGGCTAAAGGTGAAAAAATGGATTTTATTATCCAGAAGGCTGTAGAACTGGGAGTCAGTGAGATTATACCAGTAGCTATGGAGCATTCGGTCGTACGCCTGGAAGGTGATAAAGCTGTTAAGAAAGCTGAGCGCTGGCAGAAAATTGCTGAAGCGGCTGCGAAACAGAGTAAGCGTGATATTATACCAATGGTGCAGCCAGTACAGACGATGGAACAGATGCTTGCTGATAATCCCTGTGACTGTAAACTGATAGCTTATGAATGTGAGGATAAGCTTGGTTTGAAGGCTGCGCTGCAAAAGGAGCAGGCTTTGAAGGAGCTGCTGCTGATCATAGGCCCGGAGGGCGGTATTTCCGAGACGGAATTACAGCAGGCCCGGACAGCTGGGGCATTGGTAGTAAGTTTAGGCAAGCGCATATTACGTGCAGAAACAGCTGCATTAGTAGCTGCGGCCGCAATATTTTATGAAACTGGTGATTTAGGAGGCTGATTGATGAAAAGAATAGCATTTTACACTTTAGGCTGTAAAGTCAATCAGGCCGATACTGCCAGCATGGAAGCGATATTTCGCAGTCATGGTTATACTGTAGTTGGTTTTAATTGCGAAGCTGATATTTATGTGATCAATACTTGTGTTGTTACCAATACGGGGCAGCGTAAATCGCGGCAGATGATCAATCGTGCTGTGCGCAGAAACCCAACTGCTTTCGTGGTTGTGACTGGCTGTTATCCACAGACGGCGGCAGAAGAAGTGAAGACAATTCCTGGTGTTGATCTTATTATCGGGAATCAGGATAGAGCAGATATCGTACGGTTGGTAGAAGAAGCTGCTGCTTTTCAGTCTGTTGATACAATAGACAGCGTGCGTAAGCTGAGTGCCAACACTGAGTTTGAAGAACTGAGTGCAGGTGATGTTAGTGATAAGACCAGAGCTTTTTTAAAAATACAGGAAGGCTGCAATCAATTCTGTACTTATTGTATTATTCCTTTTGCCCGCGGACCGTTGCGTTCGCGTAGTCTGACAAGTATCAGGGAAGAAGTTAAAAAGCTTGTAGCTTCTGGTTATAAAGAAATAGTGCTTATCGGTATTCACCTTGGCTGCTATGGTAAAGAACATGATGGAAAACTGACTTTATTTGATGCTGTTGAGGCAGCTTTAAGTGTAGAGGGTCTGCAGAGACTGCGGTTGGGGTCATTGGAATCAGTGGAGGTCGAAGCGAGGCTGCTTAATCTTATGGAAAAAGATAAACGGTTGTGCCGACAGCTGCATTTACCTTTGCAGGCAGGCTGTGATACAACTTTAGTCAGAATGCACAGGCCGTATGATACCCGACGTTTTACCGAACTTTTGGCCGATATCCGTAAACGTATTCCTGATATTGCCATTACTACTGATATTATTGCCGGATTCCCGGGTGAGACGGAAGAGGAGTTTGCATCTACACTGGTTTTTGCAGAAAACTGCGGGTTCAGTAAAATGCATATTTTCCCTTATTCCAAACGGAAGGGAACTCCGGCCGAAAAAATGCCCAATCAAATTCCTGAAACTGTTAAGCAAAGACGTTGTGCACAACTTGCTGAGCTTGATCATAAGCAGCAGCAGAAATTTTTAGAACGTTTTGTTGGCAGTGCTGTGGAGGTATTGTTTGAACAGACTGTTGAGGATGGCTATATAGAAGGTTTGACCAGTAATTATTTACGGGTCTATGTTCGGTCGGAAGCTGAACTATGTGGCAAGATAAGAAAAGTGAGATTATTGAAGGCTGAGACGAGTTTTTTAATCGGAGAATTGCTGAAGGAATAATAAAAAAGCTGCCGTTTAACGGCAGCTTTTCTTTTATTCAATGGTAATTAATTCATATTGATCATTACCCATGGAAAGTTCTTTCATGTAACTGAGCTGCCGCAGACCGCGACGTGATTCGATCCGTTCCTGGAGATCATGCTTAGCAGCATCTGGTAAAGCAAAAACAAGGTCGATAGAAGCCTGATCGACGGCAAGAATATCTGTAGAAGCAAGGATGCCGATATCAGGAGTTGTTGGCGGTGCCGCAGCAAGCCCGGCACAGTCGCAGTCAACAGACATATTGCGCAATACATTGATATAAATGATTTGTTTACCAAAAAAATCTGTTGTAGCCTTTGCTGATTCAGCCATATTTTCCATAAAACGCTCTTGGCTATATTCCCAGGGGTTGGATGGGTCAGAGGTATGCAGCATGGCTTTGCCGATCCTGCCATCTGCGTTGCCAATTGCTATATTTTTCATTGAACCGCCAAATCCTCCCATAGTGTGTCCTTTAAAATGCGTCAAAACGATCATGGAATCATAATTAAGCATATTTTTAGCGATCGACATTTCCTGAAAATGTTTGCCTCCTTTTACTGGCAGCATTACTGCTCCTTCCTCGTCCATAATGTCTACAGTACAAAAATCCCAGCCGTTAACTTTTAATGTTTCGCGGTGGCCGGCGGTGGTATAGCGGTCACCTTTATAGAAAGTGTTGGTTTCGACTAAATTACTGTCAGGTACATGCTGCTGCAAAGCCATCACTATTTCCCGTGGGAGTATATTGGGACCGTTCTTTTCTCCTGTATGGATTTTGATAGCTACTTTACCATGTATATCCTGGTTGATTTTATCATATAGTTTGATCAGACTTACAGGGCTGATATCCTTGCTGAAATAAACAAGAGCTTTATTATTTACTGCTGTTTTTTCATTACTTTTAACAGTTGGTTCAACAGGAGAAGAAACTGTATTGGCAGTCATTCCACAAGCGCTGAATAATAAAGTTGCGGCAGCGGTATAAAGTAATGTTGATAAAAATTTTTTCACTGTAAATTCTCCTTTCTTAGATAAATGATTAAAAATACTTTAAGTTCAGTATAATGGCTGGAGTTGACTATAAGTCAAGCGTTTTATTAAAGATTTTTTTACTTTGTTAGTTACAGTTTGAAAATAAATTGTGAACAGAGTAAATAGAAAAAGGACTTTTAAATTTTCTGACGAATATTATAAAAATTAGGATCACTAAGGGGGGAAAGAAATGAACGACTGTATCTTTTGCCGAATTATTGCCGGAGAGATCCCGTCTGAAAGAGTTTATGAAGATGACAAAATGATCGTAATCCGTGATGTGGCTCCTGCTGCTCCGGTACACGTTTTAATGATACCGAAAGCTCATACTGAAAATATTATTACTGCAGAACCGGAGCTGCTCCTGTATATGTTTGGGAAAGTTAAGGAACTGGCTGAGAAACTTGGTGTTAATGAAAAAGGGTTTCGCATCGTTGCCAATACCGGTGATGATGGAGGGCAGACCGTTAAGCATTTGCATATCCATCTTTTAGGTGGTAAAGCATTGGGGTGGCCGCCCTGCTGATACCTTGACAAAAGGCCTATCATAAGATATAATTTACTGGTAATATTGTGCGGTAATTGCGGTCTGACGATAGTCAGCAATAGTGCAAAAAACGCATGAAATGCATATATACACTTCCCTAAGTGTGTGGAGGGAGGGAGATCAGATGGCAGAAATTAAAGTTGGCAAAAACGAAACATTGGACAGTGCGCTGCGCAGATTTAAAAGAGCAACCCAAAAGGCCGGAATTCTTTCTGAAGTTAGAAAACGCGAACATTATGAAAAACCGAGCGTTCAACGTAAGAAAAAATCCGAAGCAGCCAGAAAACGTAAAACCAGATAATGGGGGCGTGCTGTATGTCTATTAAAGACCAATTGACAGAAGATATGAAACAGGCCATGAAGGACCGTGAAGCAGGTAAGCTGCGTTTATCGGTTATTCGTATGGTGCGTGCTAATATTAAAAATGTCGAAATCAATGAGAAGAAGGAACTGAATGATGATGAGGTTCTGGCTATCTTGCTGAAAGAGGTCAAGATGCGGCAGGATTCTTTGGTAGAATTCGAAAAAGCCGAACGCAGTGAATTAGCCGAGCAGGCTAAAGCAGAAATTGAGATTCTCAAAAAATATCTGCCTGAACCGCTTAGCGATGAAGAATTGCGTGTTATGGTTGCTGAAGCTATCTCCGAGACTGGTGCCGAAGGACCGAAAGCGATTGGTAAAGTAATGCCTGCTGTTATGGCGAAGGCTAAGGGCCGAGCCGACGGTAAACGTATCAATCAAATGGTACGCGAACTGCTTCAATAATGAATAATTAACTTAACAGGACCGAATATTCGGTCCTGTTATTTTTTATAGCCCTTATAACAGTTATCTAACTGTTATAAGGGCTATTTTTGTGCAAAAATGCAAAAAAATCAGATTATTTTTGTAGGTTTCTACATATTAGGCTCGTCTTTAGCTTTGTATACTGAAATCAAAGAACTAAATATGGAGGTGATTATCATAGCAAAGATTGTAGAAGCTGTGGAAGCTGTTAAGCTTGTCAGGTCAGGTGATGTTGTTATGATCGGAGGTTTTGGAAATGTCGGTAATCCAAAGAGGCTGATTGATTTACTGGCAGATACAGACATATATGATTTGACTGTTATTGCCAATGATCTTGGTACTCCTAATGTAGGCTTGGGAAGGTGGGTAAGGAATAGGATGCTGAAAAAAGCTATAGGTACCTATTTTACCTATAATACTGAAGCTGCGGAATTATATTTTGATGGAAAGTTAAATTTAGAGATGATGCCACAGGGCACATTTGCAGAAAGTATCCGTGCAGGAGGCTGCGGAATTGGCGGGTTTTATACAAAGGTTGGAGCTGGCACAGAGCTGACTGCGCATTGTGAAACAAAAGTTATTGACGGCGAAGCCTATGTTTTGGCGTATCCTTTGAAAGCAGACGTAGCCTTGTTACATGCCAGAAAAGCGGATGCTATGGGGAATTTAGTTTATGAAAAAACAGCAAGAAATTTTAATCCGCTTATGGCAACAGCAGCCGCTTTGACGATTGTGGAGGTTGATGAGATTGTAGAAACCGGTATGCTTTCGCCGGAAGAGATTGTAACACCTTATATTTATGTGGATGTTTTGGTACCGCAGAATCGGGGTGCAGTTAAATGAGAAACATGTCAGAAGCGGAAACAAAAGTAAGAATTGCTAAAAGAGTTGCGGAAATGCTGCCTGACGGTGGATTTGTCAATTTAGGTGTAGGTATTCCCACAATGGCGGTTGATTATTTACCAGCAGATAAACATATTTACATTCAGACGGAAAATGGAATGCTGGGTGTTGGGCCTAAACAACTTAGCGGGGAGGCAATAATTCCTAATCTCATTAATGCCAGTCGTACACCGGTTACTGAAACGCCCGGATGCTGTTATTTTGATAGTGCTACATCTTTTGCAATGATCAGAAGTGGGCGTATGGATGCTACAGTTATCGGAGCCATACAGATCAATGAAGCGGGAGACCTGGCAAATTGGGCTTTGCCGGGCAAAGGTGTTTTAGGACCAGGGGGAGCAATGGATCTGGTCGTTGGAGTAAAAGAGGTGATCGTTGCGACATCTCATACGGCAAAAAATGGCAGGCATAAACTGGTAAAGGATTGTACTGTGCCGCTGACTGGGCGGAAAGTAGTTAATACTTTAGTCACAGAATATGCTGTATTTAAGTTTAAGGACGGAATGATGTTTTTACTGGAACATACTTCTGATGTTACATTGGAAGAAATTGCAGCAATGACATCTGCTCATTATGAGCTGGCTGAAAAAATTAGTATAAGGGAGGTATAGATATGCTGCAGCCGGTAGTCATAGATGGAATCAGGACGCCTATAGGAAAACTGAACGGAGCAATGAAGGACATACAGCCGGAGGAAATTGCTGCCTTTTTGTTGCAGAAAATATGTGAACGTAGTCATTTAGATATCAGACTTCTGGATGCAGTAATTTTAGGGCAGGCAAAGCAGAGCAGCGACCAGCCTAATATTGCAAGATTAGCTGCATTGATGACAAAATTTCCGCTTGAAGTACAGGCTTATACAGTACACAGACAATGTGGTTCTGGTATGCAGGCTGTCCAGAATGCGGCACAGGAGATTATGTGCGGCTATGCTGACTTCGTTTTAGCTGGTGGTATCGAAAGTATGAGTAATGCCCAATATTATCTCAGAGAGGCACGGAGGGGCTATGCAGTAGGTAACGGGATTTTGCTGGATCCTAATACCGAAAGTCAGCCACGGTCACAGCCTGCTGACCAGTATGGAGTCCTGACAATGGGTATGACTGCAGAGAATATTGCTGAAAAATATGTTATCAGCAGAACGGCACAAGATTATTTTGCCTGCGAAAGTCAGGAAAAAGCTCAGGCTGCAATAAAAAGCGGACGCTTTGATGATGAGATTGAACCTTTGCCAGTAAAAAAGAAAAAAGAGATTTTGATGTTTGCTGCTGATGAGCATCCACGTTTGTCAACGATAGAAAAACTTGCAGAATTGAAGCCTGCTTTTAAAAAGGACGGCAGCGTAACGGCAGGCAATGCATCAGGACGAAATGACGGTGGAGCCATGTTGCTGATTGCTGAAGAAAGTGCGGCTGCAAAGGCAGGGTTAAAGCCTATGGCTAAAATAATCAGCCAGGCTTCAATAGGTGTTTCGCCGGCATATATGGGAATGGGGCCTGTGCCTGCAACAAGGTTGGCGCTGAAAAGGGCAGGGCTAAGGATCGAAGATATTGGACTGATAGAAATCAATGAAGCATTTGCAGCACAATCATTAGCGGTCATACAGGAGCTGGAAATTGATCTGACCAGGGTCAATGTAAATGGCGGTGCAATTGCTCTGGGGCATCCGATTGGTTGTTCTGGAGCAAGGATTTTAGTAACTTTATTGCATGAAATGCAGAAAAGACAGGTCAGATATGGCTTGGCTACTTTATGTATTGCTGGAGGGCTAGGATCAGCTACGGTTTTAGAGCTGGTGTAAATGAAAAAGAAAATGGGAAAAGGAGGCGGATTTTTATGAAGACTGTAACAAAGTTCTGTCTGAAGATGGTGCAGAATTATCTTCCGGATGCTTTTATTTTGGCTATTCTCTTAACATTTGTTGTATTTTGCGGCGGAATGTTTTTAATGAACAAGAGTGCTCTGCAAATGATAGAATATTGGGGCAGAGGGTACTCATCGATGTTTGTTTTTGGGATGCAGATGGTTTTAGTTTTATTGACAGGTTATGTACTGGCATTGACACCTTTGGCTAAAAAGATTTTGAACAAGGTAACAGGTATTCCTAAAACTCCACAGCAGGCTCTTGGGTTGACTGCATTAGTATCTATTGCGTCTTGCTATATAAACTGGGGATTTGGGCTTGTTATAGGTGCAGTTCTTGCGAAAGAGGTAGGCAAAAAGGTTAAAGGCCTGCATTTTCCGCTGTTGGTAGCTGCGGCTTATGGCGGTGAGATTATTCGCGGGCCGTCTTCTTCGATTCCGCTTGTTTCAGCAACACCAGGCAATTTTATGGAGAAGCTCGGACTGCCACTGACACCGGTTGGTGATACGCTGTATTCTTCCTGGAATCTGGTAATGACGGCTATCATCGTAATTATGCTGTTTATCGTGTATTTTAATATGAAACCTCCTGCTAATGAAATAGTGGAATACAGTGAAAAAGAACAAGAAAAACCAGAGATAAGAATTGCTAAAAAAGATATGACATTTGCCGAAAGATTGGAAAATTCTTATTGGCTCAACGCTTTGTTTGGTTTGTTCCCATTGATTTATCTGGGAGCTAATTTTTCTAAGATTGGTTTTGACCTGAATTTGAATTTGGTCATTTTGATTTTTTTAACATTGGGTTTATATCTGCACAGCAGTCCTAACGGCTTTTTAAAGGCTGTGGCACAGGGAATCGGTGCCAGCCGCGGTATTATTTTGCAATTTCCGCTTTATGCTGGTATGTCGGGGATGATGACTGCTTCTGGTCTGGTTGATATGATTTCCATGTGGTTTGTGGAAATTTCTACAGCACATACCTTCCCTCTTTATACATTTTTATCGGCAGGGCTGGTAAATATTTTCATTCCTTCCGGAGGCGGGCAATGGGCTATCCAGGGACCAATCATGATGAAGGCTGCTGAGGCATTGGGGGCGAACATTCCGCAGACAATTATGGCTTTTGCTTGGGGAGATGGCTGGACTAATCAGATTCAACCGTTTTGGGCATTGCCGCTTTTAGGAGTTGCGGGATTATCGGCGCGTGATATTATGGGATATTGCGTTATTTGGACAATTGTTTCCGGCGTTATCATCAGTGGAACTTTTGTAATACTTAGTTTTATGTGAATGATTAATGGAAGATTTGATAATCTTGAGGCTGCTTTTATAGTTGCCTCAAGATTTTTTTACCGGAATGAAAAATAAGGCGCTGGTTTAAAATCAAGAAGGTTTTACGATGGGTAAAGTTCAGCTTTTTAGTATAACAGTTTTTGAAATCTTTGGATTTGCTAAAAAAATAACTAAATAGTAAAATCGTAATCAGGATATTCTGGAGAAAAAGAAATATATGGCATTAGAAAAGAAGGTGAGATAATGTCCAAGAAAATGGTGACCTTAAATGAATTATTGGAAATCAAAGATTTTGCCGAACGTGTGACATTGGTTAATAAGCATGGGAACTTAAACAATCAGATAACACATGTAACAATTATGGAAGGGCCTGATTTGCACGAATGGGTAACAGGAGGTGAGTTTGTTTTAACTACCTGGTATGCCTTCAGTAAAAGTCCTGACCTGCAGGAAGATGGTTTTAAAAAGCTTGCTCCGCGAATATCAGCGATAGGTATCAAAACAGGTCGTTTTATCAATAAGATCCCGCTGAAAATACTGCAGTTGGCAGATCAGTACCGGCTGCCGGTATTTGAAGTGAAAACTGCAGTCAAGTTTAGAGAACTGGTGCAGACAATCACTTCTGAAATCCAGAATTATCAAACCAATATGTTGATTGAAGTAGAAAAAAACTATCAAAAACTTATTCATACTTCACTGAATTCAGATGATCTGGCTTCGCTGGTGAATGTTTTGGGAAATCAGCTTCACAAGAATTGTTTTTGCCTGAATCATGAAGGGAAGATACTTGCTTCCTGGAGCAGACGAGGTACTCGTAAACAGGATTTTCTTGATTGGACAGAAAAAATTAAAACTGGTTTTAATGAAAGAATATATACTGATGCGGGCTTTTTTATCAATGAGCTGCATATTTTCGAATGCTATGCCCGTAGTCAGCTTATAGGGAGGTTTATTATTGTTGCTGAGGGGCAGTTAACGGAAAAAGAACGGTTGATTGGGCAACAGGGAGCTTCTTTTTTAGCCATCAAGCTGTGGGACCATTATGAAACGCTGCAGAAAACAGTGGAACGTTTTTGGAAAGAAATAAAAAATGGTGAAATCAAAAGTGGAGAAGTTATTGCTGAAAAGCTTGCTAATCTGGGATTTGTGCAGCAAAAAGCATATAATTTGATTTTATTTTCTAAAGGAAGCCATAATATAAGCAATTATTTGATTGATAGATTTTTAATTGAAGAGGAAAAATTTTATATCTTGTTATGCAGCAGTAAAGAAGCTCTTACGAGCATTAATATATTCAAAAAATATAATAAGGAACAGAGTAAAATAGCTGCAGCTGTAATATCTCCTGAATTTACAGAACTGGAGCGAATTAAAGAGCATTATGAGATGTCGGTAAACGTTATCAGACTTTTATATAAATTGCATATTTCAGGAGTACGTAAGGCTGAAGAATGGCTGCCGTTCAGTTTGCTGATGCACTGCCGCAATACTTCGGAGTATAATTTTATTAAGATGACGGTGCTTGATAAACTGCAGGAATATGACAGACGCTATCAATCGAGCCTTTTGGATACACTTTCAGCGGCTTTGCGGGAAAACAGTTTAGAGGATGCAGCTGAAAGACAGCATATACATATTAATACTCTACGTTATCGGTTGGGGAAAATCAAAGAAATAACACAAAAAAATTATTTTAAAATGACAGACCGTTATTTTTTGCTGCTGTGTATTATGATCCAGAGAATGGAACATGAGCAGTTATGAAAATATATGAAAATAACAGGGCCGAAATTTTGGCCCTGTTATTTTTGTATACTTTTAAAAATATTTATGACCGGAAGCAGGGATTTTGCATAAAATAGCGTATACTATATAAATATAGGAAAAATTAATGTAAGTTCGGAAGGGTGTGAGGACAATTTCTTTAAGTAACAGACAAAAACGTATTGCCGAGATCGTGCGCCAGGATGGGCCGATCACGGGCGAACATATTGCTGAACGTCTGAATGTAACTCGTGCGGCTTTACGATCAGATCTGGCGATTTTAGTTATGGGCGGTATTTTAGATGCGCGTCCTAAAGTTGGTTATTATTTTACCGGCAAGAATACGCTGGGAATGTTGATGGAAGAAATTTCCGGCATCCTTGTACGTGATCTGCAGTCTGTGCCTGTAGCAGTCAATCAGGATAAAAGCGCCTATGAAGCTGTTGTAACTATGTTCCTGGAGGATGTAGGGACAGTATTTGTTCTTGATGAGGCTGGTCTTTTGGTAGGGGTGGTATCGCGTAAAGACTTGCTTAAAGCTGCTATCAATAATGGCAGCGATCTGCGTGAAATTCCTGTTGTAATGGTGATGACACCACTGTCTAAACTTATTGTAGTCAAACAGGAAGATTCTGTAGCTTCGGCAGCACGTAAAATTATTGATAATGAGATTGATTGTCTGCCTGTTATTAGATGTGTGGGCGAGGATAAGCGCAGTTACGAAGTAGTGGGACGTATCACTAAAACGAATTTTACCCGTCTGTTAGTAGATCTGGCAGAGGGCAAAGGAGGCAATTATCATAGCTAAATTACCGATTATCTATGCAGTTTCTGATTCTATTGGTGAAACCGCTGAGTCTGTTGTAAAGGCTACTACCAGCCAATTTGTACAGGAAAAATTTGATGTGATCCGTGTTCCTTATGTTAAAGATAAGGCGCAGGTTGAAAAGGTTATTGAAGAGGCTAAGGAAAATAATGGTATTATCTGTTATACCGTAGTTTCACCTGAATTGCGTGAACATATTGCGCATAAAGCAATGGAGCATGATGTAGAGGTTGTTGATGTTTTAGGACCGATGCTTAAGGCTATTGAAAAAACTTCCGGACTGCTGCCTAAAAACCAGGCCGGATTGATCCATGCTTTAGATCATGAATACTTTAAACGTGTCGAAGCCGTAGAATTTGCTGTTAAATATGATGATGGCAAAAATCCTTTGGGACTGGCCAAAGCAGATGTTGTTATCATAGGTGTTTCAAGAACTTCTAAAACTCCGCTCAGCATGTACTTGGCACACAAACAAATAAAAGTTGCCAATGTACCGCTGGTACCGGAAATCATGCCTCCTGAAGAATTATTTAAAGTTCCTCCGCATAAAATCATTGGCCTGCTTATTGATCCGTTTAAACTTAATGAGATCCGCAGCGAACGTTTGAAAACTATGGGACTGACAGATGGTGCCGCTTATGCTGATGTTAAACGGATCAATGAAGAGCTTGAATATGCAAAAGGTATTATGCGTCGTCTGCATTGTACTATTATCAATGTATCTAACCGTGCGATCGAAGAAACAGCAGGTATGATCTTAGAGTATGTGCAGAAAAATAAAGACCGCCGCTAAATAAAAATAACCCTCGCCTAAGCGAGGGTTATTTAAACTGTAAAACTAATTTACAAAAACTTTTTCACGGACATTGTAAATGACTTCGCCATTTTTAGGTTCACCGTTGACGATTACATTACCGTTAAAAACAGCATTTTTTGTGCTCCAGTTAAAGCTGCCGGTATCGGCGCTGATGATCATATCACCTTGAGTAAAGTTCATATTACCTGCTACGTAGGCAGTTTTTTCTTTACCGTATACATCGACTGTATCACAATCGAAGGTGATATCTCCTTCGCGCAGGGTAATATTACCTTGTCCATGTACCTCAAGTTTATACATACTTACCTGTGCGGCATCGCCGGTGATGATTCTGTCACCAATTTCAACATGGACGTTGCCCTGCAGATCATAAACTCCTGTAAAAGGGTTAAAAGTTTGTTTATCACTGGTTACCTGCGGCTCTGCCAGACAAATTGCAGGAACTAAGAGCAACAGTAAAACAAAGATAAAAATTTTTTTCATTCAGTTCACCTCACATGAGTAATTATATTACTTAATGTGCCTGGTGACAATGCTTGAAAGTGAAATAAAGGTGAAGAATAATGTTATCAGTTAGAGAAATAAGCGAGAATATAGAACAGGAAACACTGGCACCCTGGGCGGCTAAAAGTTCGCAGGCAGTACGTGATAGTGAGGAGGCTGCCGATGATCTGCGCACGGCTTTCCAGCGTGATCGGGACCGGATCATCCACAGTACTCCTTTTCGTAAGTTAAAACATAAAACACAGGTATATTTATGTCCGGGTGATCATTACCGTACGCGTCTTACTCATAGCATGGAAGTGTCGCAGATTGCCAGGACTATTGCCAGAGCATTGAGATTAAACGAGGATCTTACAGAAGCTGCTGCTTTAGGGCATGATCTTGGGCACACTCCTTTTGGACATGCAGGGGAGCGGGCAATTAATTCTTATACTGGACATTTTAAACATAATGAACAGAGCCTCCGTCTCGTAGAATTGTATGGGCGGAAGGGGAAAGGGCTGAATCTGACCCGTGAAGTTCGTGATGCTATTGTGAACCATACAGGCAGTACGATGCCAAAGACGCTTGAAGGGCAAGTGGTGCGGCGTTGTGATCGTATCGCTTATCTGTGCCATGATTTCGATGATGGATGCAAAGTTGGCATCATCGGTCCTGAAAAATTGCCAGGTATCGTCGCTATGCGCTTAGGAACAGAACCAAGCCAGATATTGGATGTGCTTGTTCATAATATTGTGGAGTTATCACTGAATCAGCCGCAAATTATTATTGATAAATATTATGAAGAAGCTGTTGAAGAATTTCGCAATTTTATGTTTGATTATATTTACTGTTCGCCCCAGCTGACGGTTGAACATAACAAGGCAGAACACGTTGTTAGGACTCTTATGGATTTATATATGGAGTCTCCGCAGCTGTTGCCAAGAGAATATGGGGAACTGGCAGATCGTTTCGGATTGAAGCAGACTGTAGTCGATTTTGTGGGTGGACTGACAGATGCAGGAGCTGTGCAGCTATTTAATAAACATTACATTCCCATAATATAAACTTGTCGTAATGCTAAAATTATCTACCGTTAAAAAGAGGATTTTTTTGTTAAATATTGAATATAATAAATCAGATGGTATTCGAGGTGACAGGAGCAATAATTATGAGTGGTATGTTTGATGATTTTAAAGAGCAGGTTCGCTCCCAAGCTAATATCGTCGAGATAATTTCTGAATATGTACCGCTAAAAAAGCGCGGCGGCAGTTTTTGGGGCTGCTGCCCTTTCCACGGAGAAAAAACACCGTCCTTTTCCGTAACGCCGGACAAGAACTTTTTTTATTGTTATGGCTGTCATGTTGGCGGTGATGTTTTTACCTTTGTGATGAAAATGGAAAATTGCACGTTCCCAGAGGCTTTAAAGCTTCTGGCAAATAAATTGGGTATTGCTGTTCCTGAAAAGGAAAAGACTAAAGCTGAACTGGAACGTGAGAAACAGGCAAAACAGGTTATTGCCGCTAATGAACTTGCGACACGTTTTTTTCAGGCCTGTTTGACGAAGACTGATTATGGAATTAAAGCACAGGAGTATCTCACAGGACGCGGCATTACACCTGAGATTATCGAGCGGTTTTCAATCGGGGTGGCACTGCCGAACTATAACGCATTGCTTTCAGCACTTGGAAAACGTGGATGTAGTGCTGGACTGTTGGTGCAGGCCGGGCTGGCGGTAAATTATGACCGTGGGCCGATGGATAAGTTCCGTGGCAGAGTGATGATACCTATTCAGGATCCACGTGGTCATGTAGTTGGTTTCGGCGGTCGTATTTTAGAGCAAAATTCTCAACAGATGGCAAAATACATGAATACTGGTGAAACAGAGTGGTTTAACAAAAGAACTCTTCTGTTCGGGATGAATGTGGCTTTAAAGGAAATAAAGAAACGCAGGCAGGCCGTGATTGTTGAAGGTTATATGGATGCAATCAGTTTACATGCTGCTGGTATCGATTGGGCTGTTGCTTCAATGGGGACGGCTTTTGCGCAGGAGCAGGCTAAACTTTTAGCTCGTGCCGCTGATGAAGTAGTTTTTTCGTATGACAGCGACGCAGCTGGACAACGGGCCACTGTAAGGGCAGTAAGCATTGCTAAAGAAGCCGGGCTTAAAGTCAGAGTGCTCATAGTGCCTGATGGGAAAGATCCTGATGAATTTGTGCGTAAGCACGGTAAAGATGCTTATCTACGGCTGATTGAAACAGCTGTTTCAGGTATAGAATTTCAGATGCAGTATGTCATTTCTCAAAATAATGTTTCAAATTTAGCAGGAAAAGTTGAAGCTGTGTCGAATATACTACCATTCCTACTAGAGTGCAAAAATGAAATTGAGGTTGCACAGCATATCAAAACGCTGGCCCAACGTTTGACAATTGACGAAGGGCTCATCATGAGTGAATATCGTAAGCTAAGCCGTAAGAATGATCGTGGGGAAGCCGTGTCTAAATGGCAGATACAGCCCAACGTACTTTCAACTGAAGATTTAGCAGAGCAGCTTTTGCTTTACGTTATTTTAAAAAATACCGATTTGGCGCTTGTTTACAGAGATAAAATTGATAGTGTCGGTTTTATGTCAAAATTTCGCGGAGAAATCTATGAAGGATTGCTGAAGCAGCTTGATGCCGGCAGTAAGAGTGCTGCTGATAAGCTTTTTACAGAACTGTCAAATGAAGCGGCCACGGAGCTGGCGCAGATTATGACAAAAGATCTTGCGGAAGAAAACGGTGAAAAACTAGTAGATGATTGCCTGCGGCAGATGCGCAGGGGCGCTTTGGAACGAAGCTATGAAGAGCACCGTCTGCGCGCCGACGAATATGAACGTTTGGGGGATGACCGCTTTTTGCAGGAACTTGCGGAAAGCCAGAAAATTAAAGATGAAATCAAAAAATTATATTAAAAAACAACAGCAGATATTAAGCAACGAAAGGAGGGAACACCATGGCTAATACTAAAATTTCTGCCGACCAGGTAGAGGAATTATTACTTAAAGGCAAATCTCACGGCGGTGTTCTCACTTATCGTGAAATTATGGATTCTATGCAAAACGTAGAAGATATGACTCCGGACGATATGGACAGTATGTATGAGTTGATTGCCCAAAAAGGCATCGACGTAGTCGACGAAAACAGCGATGATGATGTACTGCCGGTCAACGATGATGATACGGAAGAAATCAATGAAGCAGAGCTGGCTAATCTCAGTGTGCCTGAAGGGGTAAGCATTGATGATCCGGTCAGGATGTATCTTAAGGAGATCGGCCGTGTACCGCTTTTGATCGGCGAAGATGAAATCAAGCTTGCTAAACGTATGGATAAGGGAAAACAGGCCGAAAGGCTGATGAATTCGTCATTGCCTGCAGCTTTGGTTCCTGCTTACAGCGGTAAAGAAAAAACTGCTACTCTGATCAAAAAAATCAAGAAGCATTTGGAACAGGAACATAAAAGCTGTGAACTGCGCAATGTTGAAAAAGTGCTTGGAATTATTGCGAGGGCGGCTGCAGCGGGTACTCCCTGTACATTGTCTGAATATCAGGATCTTATTGTTGAGTTTACTAAAGATGAGCGTTTGCATTTACAACGTATGATGCAGGAACACAATGTGATGATCCCAGACTGTGATAAAATGGTAGTCGATCGTCAGACCAGTGATAAAGAAGTACATGCGCTGTTTGAGATCAAGACTTTACTTGACGAGATCAAGCGCCGCTTACCAGAAGAAAATGATGCTGCTGTTTTTGATAGCTATATGACGTTGGAAGAAGATTACGGAAAACTTTTGGAAGAAGTTTTTGAAGAAGGAGAAGCCGCAAAACGATGTTTATCGGAAGCTAATCTTCGTTTGGTTGTCAGCATTGCAAAACGTTATGTTGGCCGGGGAATGCTCTTTTTAGACCTTATTCAGGAAGGTAACCTTGGTCTTATCAAAGCAGTAGAAAAATTTGATTATAATAAAGGCTTTAAATTCAGTACTTATGCCACTTGGTGGATTCGTCAGGCTATTACACGCGCTATTGCTGACCAGGCCCGCACCATTCGTATACCTGTGCATATGGTTGAAACAATCAATAAACTGATTCGCGTATCACGTCAACTGCTGCAGGAACTTGGGCGGGAACCTATGCCGGAAGAGATTGCAAAGGAAATGGATACTACTGTTGATCGTGTTCGTGAGATTATGAAAATCGCACAGGAACCGGTATCATTGGAAACTCCTATCGGTGAAGAAGAAGATTCGCATTTGGGGGATTTTATTGAAGATCATGATGCACCGGCACCAGCTGATGCTGCTTCGTTCACTTTATTGCGTGAGCAGTTGGAAGAAGTCTTGGAAACACTGACTGTGCGTGAAAAGAAGGTTTTAGAACTGCGTTTTGGTTTGGAAGACGGGCGTTCACGTACCCTGGAAGAAGTAGGGCAGCATTTTGGTGTAACCAGAGAACGTATTCGTCAAATCGAGGCCAAAGCTTTACGTAAGCTGCGTCATCCAAGCCGCAGTAAACGGTTAAAAGACTTCTTGGAATAATCGGTTTAGCTTGACAACTCGACCAAATTTGTTTAGAATATTACTGTTGACCATTGAGACAACGCATGGTACTATGGGCCTATAGCTCAGTGGTAGAGCCACCGGCTCATAACCGGTTGGTCGCTGGTTCGAACCCAGCTGGGCCCACCAAATAAAAAGTAAGCCGCAACCTTTGGTTGCGGCTTTTGTGTGTATTTTTTAATATTTAACAGCTCTTGGATAGTATTACTGATTAATCAAGATGGGCTGCATTATGTTTGATAAAAGTTCCTTTGTCAAGTTCTTTAAAAGCCTCATTTAGCTCTTCGCGCGTATTCATCACAATTGGTCCACCCCAAGATACAGGTTCTTTTAAAGGCTTAGCAGAACAGAACATAAAACGTAATTGTTTATCTGATTCAGCACTGACAGATATTTCATCGCCCTCACTAAAGAGCACGGCAGTTTTTTCTGGAATATTGGTGCCGTCTATTATAGCATTGCCTTCAATCAAAAAGATAAAAACATTATCCTCAGTTTTAGTTGGCAGTGTGATTGACTTGCCTGCCTGTAGTTCTACATCATAGATAGTTGCCTTGATATGAGGTGGTTCAACACCTTTTATAGAGTCATATTCACCTGCAAGCACATGTATTATAGCATTATCTGTTTTTTTACTGCCTATCATATTTCCGGTAATGTCAAAATAGGTTGGATCAGTCATTTTTTCTTTTTGGGGCAGGTTCAGCCAAAGCTGTACGCCAAGCATATGTTTGCTGGCCTGGGGCATTTCCTGGTGCATGATACCACTGCCGGCAGTCATCCATTGGCTTTCGCCGCTGCGGATTGTTCCTTTATTGCCTAAACTATCCTGGTGTGTCATTTCGCCTTGAACAAGATAAGAAATAGTTTCAATACCTCTATGAGGATGGATTGGAAAACCCTTAATGTAGTCGGTAGGATTATGTGAGTCAAAAGAATCCAGCATTAAAAACGGGTCATAGTCCATTACTGTATCGTGGCCAAGTACACGGACCAGATGTACGCCTGCGCCATCAATTGTACGTTGTCCTGTAGTTAATTTTTTTATTTTTCTTGTAGTCATAAAAATCAGTCCTTTCTTGTAAAAAAATAGCTTCATAAGAATTCCAATGATTTTCTTGAAGTTTAATTTTACTTTCTGAATTAATCATATTAAAGAAATATGAATTAAGCAATGCTAAAAAACTTGAAAAAAAGTTTAAAATAATTGTTTTTAGAGGGAATGGCTTGTTTAGAAGCGTTATTACTCCTTATATCGAATCTAAAATGCTTTTTACTAATTGTTTCGATTATATTTTGGAAAATGTTGATAATAGTTACTTTTAGAAAATGTTTTGAAAATAAAGTAAGAGGTTAACTTTATTGTCACACTTTTTTTAACGGATAGTGCTATAATTTACTACGTAAGACTGGAGGTTGATTATATGAGCAGTTTAAACAGGCAGTCTTTAGGTGAGGAAATAGCTAATGCCGTTTCACATGGCATCGGCGCACTGTTGGCTGTTCTTGGTACTGTTGTTTTGATCGTTTATGCATCCTATAACAGCAGTGTCAGCGGTATTGTCAGTGCGGCGATATATGGTTTTTGCCTGATTTTTCTTTATCTGATGTCTACAATATATCATGCTATAACAAACAGTACCGCGAAAAAGATTTTTCAGGTGCTTGATCATTGTTCGATTTTTCTTTTGATTTTAGGTAGTTATGTACCTATTTGTATTGTTTTATTACCGCCTGAGTTAGGTTGGAAGTTATTAGGGATAAATTTACTGCTGACAGTTGTAGGGATCACTCTCAATGCGATAAGTCTCAGCAGGTGGGAAAAACTGTCGTTGCTGATGTATGTGCTTATGGGATGGTCTGTTATTATTGCTTTGCCGTATTTGTGGAAAATGTTACCTGCAGATGGTCTAATGTTGTTAGTAAGTGGTGGATTAGCTTATACAATAGGAATTTTTTTCTATGCTGATAAAAAACATAAATTTATGCATTCAGTATGGCATTTATTTGTGATGACTGGCAGTGTTTTGCATTATTTTTTAGTGCTGTATTTTATTTTGTAAATAATAAAATACAGCACTAATATCAGGAGATGGTATAATAAAATCAGCGGGGTATAATATATTGGGGTGAAGATAATGAAGCAGCAGGATTATACTATAATTTTTGTAATTTTTCTTTATATTTTCGTGTTACGGCGTTTAAATTTCAATATCTCTGACAGCGGGGATATAGTAACGCTTTTATTATGTTTCTTTCTGGTATTTCGTAGTGCCTTTAGAATTTATAGTGATAAAAATAATTCGGATGAGAATCAAAAGTAAAATAAAAAGAATACCATATGGTATTCTTTTTATTTTATAATGCAGAGGAATTTAGGCAAGGGTTACAATGTACTGGTTGTTGTTTGCGCTATCTTGAATATAAACATTTCGATTATTTATTCTAGCTAACGTCAAATTGTCGCCTACAGTAGGCGACAGTGTTCCAACCACCACCGTAAATGTGCATGGAACTCCGTTATTACCAGTAGTGTAGGTACCGCTATAAGTGTTGCTATTAAAGGTTAAAGTGTCCATAACTATCATCTTCTTTCTGTTATTATTGTAGAATAGGGAGATTTTACGATGGTGGAAGTAATAGAGTTAATGATATATGAAATGTTTGAATTGCCAGATAGTTATTAAATAACTGAGCATATGTAATAAGAAAGCACTGTATAATTTTAAGAAGAAATGTCGGTTTAGGAATAACTAAAAAAATATCAATAAACCCCTGTCGTTTTAAAACGACAGGGGTTTATTGATATTTTTACTATATAAATTTTATTTTTGATCAGGGACTTTAAGTACAGCGCCTGTTGCTGCTGAAGAAACCAAGGCTGCATAGCGAGCTAAGTAACCGCTGGTTACTTTAGGAGGCGGGCATATCCACGCTTCACGACGTCTGGACAGTTCTTCGTTAGAAACTTTAACATTAAGTGTGCGGTTGGGAATATCGATTTCGATGATATCACCGTTTTGTATAAGTGCAATATTACCGCCTTCACGTGCTTCAGGGGAAATATGACCGATGCAGGCCCCGCGGGTCGCACCGGAAAAACGCCCATCCGTAAGGAGTGCCACATCTTTATCAAGTCCCATACCGGCCAGTACTGATGTGGGATTGAGCATTTCTCGCATACCTGGTCCGCCTTTGGGTCCCTCATAACGAATGACTACGACATCTCCTTTTTCTATTTGTTTACCGCAGATTGCCGCAATAGCTTCATCTTCGGAATCGTAGACTTTAGCAGGGCCAGAATGTACAAGCATTTCTTCGGCGACGGCACTTTCTTTGACTACGCTGCAGTCGGGGGCGATATTGCCTTTGAGTACAGCAATGCCGCCTGTTTTGCGATAAGGATTCTCAACGCTGTGAATAACATCAGGACGGGTGATAACAGCATCAATAAAATTTTCGCCCATAGTCTGACCTGTTACTGATTTTGCTCCCTTATGAATCAGGTCGAGTTTACTGAGTTCATGCATCACGGCATTGATTCCGCCAGCTTCATTAAGGTCAATGATATGATGGCTGCCACCAGGGCTAAGTTTAGTCAGATAAGGAGTTTTTTTGCTTATTTCATCAAATAATTCTAATGGTAATTCTAAGTCTGCTTCGTGGGCAATCGCGGGTAAATGTAAGGCAGTATTGGAAGAACCTCCGATTGCCATATCAACAGTTATGGCATTTTCGAAAGCGTCCATTGTCATAATATCACGCGGACACAGGTTTTGAGCAACAAGGTCCATGATTTTAGCACCTGCACGTTTGGCAAGAGCGATACGGGCACCCTGGTAAGCTGCTGGTATAGTACCGTTACCGGGTAAGCCCATACCAAGTACTTCAGTAAGGCAGTTCATAGTGTTAGCAGTGAACAGACCAGAACAGCTGCCGCAGCCTGGGCATGCGGCATGTTCGATGATGCTGAGTTCTGTTTTGTCGATTTTTCCTGCTTCAAAACGACCGGCGGCTTCAAAAACAGTGGAAACACTGATGTCGGTTCCGTTAAGACGTCCGGGAAGCATAGGCCCGCCGCTGACAACGATTGCGGGAATATTAAGACGTGCGGCTGCCATAAGCATACCCGGCACGATTTTATCACAGTTTGGAATGAGTACAAGACCGTCGAACGCGTGACCGTTAGCTACAGCTTCAATACTGTCGGCTACAAGTTCGCGGCTGGCGAGAGGATATTTCATACCGTTATGGCCCATGGCAATGCCATCGCAGATACCGATTGCAGGGAATTCGATTGGAGTTCCGCCAGCAGCTAAAATACCATGTTTAACAGCTTTGGCAATCTGGTCGAGGTGCATATGTCCGGGGATTATTTCGTTTTGGGCGTTAACTACGCCGATAAGCGGTTTTTTTAAGTCTTCTTCGGTGTAACCCATCGCATAAAATAAAGAGCGGTGAGCTGCTCTGGTTGAACCAAGCTTTACTTCTTCGCTACGCATAATTTTAATAACCTCTTTCCCTTAAATGTCTCTTTTATCTGTCTGTCTATCCAAGTATAAGGATATTAAAAAAATTTTACGGTATTTTACGAAAAATGTCAATTTAACAGATAATTGTGTAAGCCATGATTTCACCGTTTTTTTACAGGATAAGGGACTTTTTAGGTAGCCAAGGAACAGAAGATTATTATATAATATAAAAGCAACAGGTTTACATAATAAAATTTAAGTTAAGAGGTGTGATATATGAAAACAAAGATCACTGAGCTTTTAGGAATCAAGTATCCTATCATTCAGGGTGGCATGGCCTGGACTTCAGATGCAAATCTGGCAGCTGCTGTTTCCAATGCCGGCGGCGCTGGTATTATTGCTACAGGTGGCCGCACTGTAGAGTGGACCCGCGATGAAATCCGAAAAGCCAAAGATTTGACCGCTAAACCTTTCGGCGTCAATATCATGCTGATGGCTCCTAATATTGCAGAGATTATTGATGTGGTTTGTGAAGAAAAAGTTGCCTTTGTAACTTTGGGCGCTGGCAATCCTGTTCCTCATATCGAAAAATTTCATGCTGCAGAAATTAAAGTTATTCCTGTAGTTCCAAGTGTCAAATTGGCAAAGCGTGTTGAAGAAGCAGGTGTTGATGCCATGGTCATCGAAGGTATGGAGGGTGGCGGGCATATAGGTCAGCAAACTACTATGGCTTTAATGACAAACGTATTGCCGCTAATCAAAAAAGTACCGGTTTTGGTAGCAGGTGGTATTTCAGATGGACGTGGAATTGCGGCAGCGCTTATGATGGGGGCTGACGGTGTACAGATGGGATCACGTTTTATTCTGACGGACGAATGTCCTACCCATCCTAAAGCTAAAGAAGCCATTATTAAGGCTACTGATACTGATTCTGCTGTAACTGGTTTTTCGCGCAATAATGCTGTTCGTTGCCTGAAAAATGAGTTTACCAAAGAATATTTGGAAAAAGAATGCAGCGGTGCGCCGCAGCAGGAATTAAACGATTTTGCTACGGGAACTAACCGTTTAGGTGCGGTGGAAGGCGATATTGTCCACGGAGCTGTTTTAGTAGGGCAAAGTCTGAACGTTTTAAACGACATTCTGCCTTGTGCTGAAGTGATGGAAAGATTGATAGCTGAAGCAAGAGATACTTTAGCTAATGCGAAAAATATTGTGCTGTAAGCATAGTGATTAATTGAAAACGCAGCCGGGGATGACTTCGGCTGCGTTTTATATATCTTAATGTTAAATAGTGGTATCGAAAATAGTTTGAATAAATAATGGCTCTATAGTATAATATTATGGTAAAAATATCTTGCGATTTGTAAGGTTTAAAGATTTAGGGGGAATATGACAATGTCCGGACATTCGAAATGGGCAAACATCAAACACAAAAAGGGTAAAGCTGACGCAGCACGCGGTCAGATTACTACCAAAATCGGCCGCGAGATTACGATTGCGGTAAGAATGGGTGGCCCTGACCCTACCGGCAATATGAAATTGAAATTGGCTTTATCAAAAGCTAAGGCCAATAATGTTCCTAAAGATAACATTCAGCGCGCTATCCAAAAAGGGCAGGGTGCTGCAGATGCTTCTAATTATGAGGAAATTACTTACGAAGGTTATGGTCCTGCTGGTGTTGCTGTAATGGTAAGCACTTTGACTGATAACCGTAACCGTACTGCTGCCGATGTTCGTCACGTATTTTCTAAATACGGTGGGAACATGGGCGAGACTGGTTGTGTAAATTGGATGTTCAAACGCAAAGGCGTTTTTAGTATCGACAGTGAAGCCGGCTATACGGAAGATGATTTGATGTTGATAGCGTTAGAGGCAGGTGCTGAAGATGTTAAAGCTGAGGAAGAAGGTTTTGAGATAGTTACCGAGCCTGAGGATTTTGATGCTGTTGAAAAAGCTCTTGCTGATAATAATATCGAAGTCATGATGTCTGAGATCGCAATGCTCCCTGACACAATGGCAGAACTGTCTGACGAAGACGTTGTTAAAGTCAGGAAAATGCTTGAGGCATTGGAGGACTTAGACGATGTGCAGGATGTTTATACAAACGCAGACCTGCCGGAAGAAGACGAAGAATAAATTGTGCGACAGGCAGGCTCACCAAGGCCTGCCTGCTTTCTATCATAATCAGGAGGGAGCACGAAGAGATGCTGGCAATTGGAATTGACCCTGGTACTGCTATCTGCGGCTTTGGCCTGGTGGAAATGGTAGGGAATAAACTGACTCCTATCCATTATGGAGCTGTGTTTACGGATAAGGATATGCTGCCTGAACTCAGGTTGAAAAAAATCTACGATGAACTGAGCGTCTTATTGGATGAATATCGTCCGGATGTGATGAGTGTGGAACAATTGTTTTTTAACCGCAATGTAACGACAGCAATAAGCGTTGGTCAGGCTCGCGGTGTGGCACTTTTGACAGCAGCTAACCGCGGTATCCAGATCACGGAATTTACACCGATGCAGATCAAGCAGGCTGTTGTAGGTTATGGCGGCGCTAACAAAGAGCAGGTGACTTTTATGGTGCAGAAGCTCTTGAATATTCGTACAAAACCTAAACCAGATGATGTCGCTGATGCTTTGGCAGTGGCGATTTGCGGATTGCATACGGCAGCGACAAGACGATGGCAGGAGTTGAAGTAAATGATTGGATCAATTAAAGGAAAGGTGGCCTATCTGGCAAATGAATATTGTTTGTTGGAAACTAACAGCGGTGTTGGCTACAGGGTCTTTATGCCTGCGGCTCATTTGGGACAACTTGCTGTAGGAATGGAAGCTAGAGTGCACACTTATATGGCTGTGCGCGAGGATGCTATTTTACTGTTTGGCTTTCTGAATCAGGAATACTATAATTTATTTTTACTTCTTCTTGGGGTCAGCGGTGTTGGTCCTAAGGTTGCATTAGGCATTTTGTCTGCCGTTAAGCCGGATGATTTTTATCTGGCAGTGCAAAGCCGTGACCTTAAGGTTTTAACAAAGTTGCCAGGGATTGGTAAAAAGACCGCTGAACGGTTACTTTTAGAATTAAAAGATAAAGTAGGCGGTATAGGCGGTGACAGCGACAGCGGTTTTGCCGATACTGCATTTGGCGGCGGTAGTGCTGCTGTGGATGAAGCTATTGAAGCATTGTGTGCTTTAGGATACTCTAATTCGGAAATCATGCCTGCTTTAAAACAGATTCCGAATTATGCAGAACTTAGCAGTGAGGTAATTATTAAGCAGGCTCTCAAATTGTTTGCCGGGAGGAAATAATGCAGCCGGAAGAAAGAATTATTACCGGACAGGAGCAGGACGCCGATGTATGGCAATACAGCCTGCGTCCTCGCCGCCTGGCCGAATATATCGGGCAGAATCAGGTAAAACAGAATATGGAAGTATTCATCAAGGCTGCTGCCGACAGGAAAGAAGCGCTAGATCATGTGCTTTTATTTGGGCCGCCTGGTCTGGGGAAAACCACATTAGCAAATATTATTGCCAATGAATTGAATGTTAATATTCGTGTTACGTCAGGCCCTGCTATTGAACGACAGGGTGATCTGGCAGCGATTTTGACTAATTTAGGTGATAATGACGTGCTTTTTATTGACGAGATTCACCGCTTATCCAAAACAGTGGAAGAAATCTTGTACTCAGCCATGGAAGATTATGCTTTGGATATCATTATCGGTAAAGGCCCGAGTGCACGCAGCGTGCGGTTAGATTTGCCCAAATTTACGCTTATTGGTGCTACGACACGTTTAGGAGCCATTGCGGCTCCTTTACGTGATCGGTTTGGTGTACAGTGCCGGCTGGAATTTTATAAGCCTGATGAATTACAGTTTATTATTACACGTGCTGCTGAGATTTTAGGTGTTGAGATCGCTGCTGACGGAGCAGAGGAAATTGCACGCCGCAGTCGCGGAACTCCGCGTGTAGCGAATCGTTTGTTAAAGCGCGTGCGCGATTTTGCACAGGTGTCAGGTGCTGCGGTTATTACTGGACAAATGGCAGATGAAGCTTTAGCACGCTTAGAGGTTGATCGTTATGGCCTTGACCGCAATGATCGACGCATTCTTCAAACGATTGTTAAAACATTTTGCGGTGGCCCTGTTGGTATTGAAACCATTGCGGCTGCAGTAAGTGAGGAAACAGATACTATTGAGGATGTAATTGAGCCATATCTTATGCAACTGGGGCTGCTTCAGCGTACACCGCGGGGGCGGATTGCCACACGTGAAACGTATCGTTATTTGGGAGTGCCTTTCCAGGAAAAGGGATGATGTGATGAAACTGCTATTGCACGCCTGCTGCGGACCTTGTGCATGCTATCCTGCAGAGAAGCTGTTGGTTGACGGCAAGGCTTTTGATATTTTGTATTTTAATCCAAATATCCATCCATATAAGGAATTTAAACGGCGATTAAATGCTTTACGAGAGTTATGCGAGAAAAAACGTTATAAGCTGATTGTAGATAAAAGCTACCCTCTGGAAACTTGTGTGCAAGGGATGCTGGATGAACCTGTAATACGCTGCGCTTACTGCTACAGAGTGCGGATGCGTTATGCAGCTCAGTATGCCAAAGAAAATGGTTATGATGCTTTCTCAACGACTTTATTAGTCAGTCCGTATCAGAAGCATGAACTGATCATACAAATGGCTGAAGAAGCTGGGAAGGAATTTGATATCCCGTTTTACTATGAGGATTTTCGCAAAGGTTATCAGCGTGGTGTTGATATAAGCCTAGAGCTGGAGTTATATCGTCAGCCATACTGTGGCTGCGTATTCAGTGAAAGGGACCGTTATGAGAAGAAGCCTAAGGTAAAGTTAGAATAGTTTTAGAGAAGGGGGCGTCCTCATGAAAAAACTGCTGCTGCTTGTCGCATGGGTATTCTGTATCAATTGTGGCATAGTAATGGCTTCATCACCTGATATTGCTGTTGCTGTCGTACATGGTCAGTTTGCAGCTGAGCTTAGCTGTGAGGATGAACTGATGGTAAGAGTACCAGATACCGGAGAGGAAATGGTTTTGAAACCGGATAGGTATTTTGTAAATGCTGAGGGTGGTACTGTCAATTTGGGTGCGCAGAAGTTTGGCGCCAAAACGTTACGTTTTGTGGTAAAAGAAAATGGCAAGCCCATTGAAGTAAATAAAAAAGCTTACCGTGGCAGCTTTGAGGTACGTATTTCCGCTGACGGAAAGACTTTAGATGTGGTCAATGTACTGCCGTTAGAGCAGTATTTATATAGTGTTGTGGGCGAAGAAATACCTGTGATTTTCCCTGATGAGGCAATTAAGGCCCAGGCTGTAGCAGCAAGGTCGCTTGCTTATAACAGGCTTGGAAACCGCAGTCGTTTAGGTTATGATCTGAAAGCCAGTGAAGAAGGGCAGGATTATTATGGACTGACAACAGAAAAACAGGCTATTAATAAACTGGTCGATGTCACAGCGGGAATGGTAGTCACTTATAACGGGCAGCCAATTGAAGCTGTTTATCACCAAAGTGGTGGCGGGCAGACGGAAAACAGCCGCGATGTGTGGGGTAGATATGTACCTTATCTGCGCAGTGTGAAGGATTACGACTGGGATGCACCTATGTATAACTGGGAAAAAGCTTTGCCTGCAAGTGAGATCGAACGACGTTTATCGACGCGTGGATATGCTGTCGGCAAACTTGAAAGCATACGTTTATCACCGCTGGAAGGCAGTAGCAAAATGTTTGGAAATGATCGCACTGCCAGCGGACGGGTGCAGGAAATGCTATTCAGCGGCAGCGGCGGGACATTTCTTTTTACAGGACAGCAGGTGCAGGAAATATTAGGGCTCAACAGTACTTTTTTTGAAGTGGAAGTCAACCGTCCTGTACCAAATTCTATTGAGATTCCTATTGAAAATCCTTATGGAATAGAAATCGGCAGGAAGGAAGTCCCGATAAAAGTCAGCGAACGTAGTATTAGCTTTAAAGATATTTTAAAGGATCTGCATTTTGTCAGCGGTGAAAAAGGTGAGATGGTAACTTTTAAAGGTCGTGGGCAGGGGTCCGGACTGGGGCTTTCCCAGTGGGGAGCACGTGGGATGGCAAATAGTGCGCCGCCACGCAGCAGGGACTATTATAAAGAAATTTTAACTCATTATTATACAGATACCAGGGTTGAAAAAATTTACTGAAACCGGAGATTAAGATGCAGGTAAAAGATTTTACTTATGAATTGCCGCAGGAATTGATTGCGCAGTATCCGTTGGAACCGCGCGATCACTCAAGATTGCTTGTTGTAGATAAAAATACGGGAACAATAGAACACAGATATTTTTATGATTTATGTGAATATTTGCGGCATGATGATTTACTGGTTTTTAATGATACACGTGTTATTCCGGCACGTCTGCATGGCGTGAAGGATACTGGTGCAAGAGTTGAGGTATTTTTGCTGACTCGTTTAAACAGTACGGATTGGGAAGTTTTGGTTAAACCTGGTCGCAAACTGCGCGTTGGGGCAAAAATAAAATTTAGTGATGATTTGTCCTGTGATATTATTGCTGATACGGATTTTGGCGGAAGAATAGCGCGTTTTTATTATAATGGCGTATTCGAAGAGATTTTGGATCGTTTGGGTGAAACGCCGCTGCCTCCGTATATTACGGCACCACTGGAAGATAAGGAACGTTATCAAACAGTCTATTCAAGAGAGAATGGCAGTGCTGCAGCACCAACTGCCGGATTGCATTTTACCAAAGAACTTTTGCAAAAGATTAGGGATATTGGCTGCGAAGAGGTTTTTGTAACACTGCATGTTGGTCTTGGCACTTTTCGCCCTGTCAGTGTTGATGACATCAAAGATCATGTGATGCACAGAGAGTTTTACTCTGTTTCACCTGAAGCGGCTGAAGCTATTAATAAGGCTAAAGCTGAAGGTCGGCGTATCGTTGCTGTAGGAACTACTGCGGTACGTACTTTAGAAGCTGCGGGTGAAAGTGGTGTGATTAAAGCTGGCGGGAACTGGACAAATATCTTTATTTATCCTGGATATCGCTTTCGACTGGTAAATTCATTGATAACTAATTTTCATTTGCCGCAGAGCACGCTTTTGATGTTGGTATCAGCCCTGTCAACACGTGAGATTATGCTGTCGACTTATGCTGAAGCTGTACGCGAACATTATCGTTTCTTTTCTTTTGGTGACGCTATGTTTATTACTGATTTGAATAAATAATTTTTAGGAGAATTTATGCACGCAGTTACATATGAATTAATAAAAGAGTGCAGTCGGAGCGGCGCGCGATTAGGTAAATTACATACTCCGCACGGAACTTTTGATACGCCGATGTTTATGCCTGTTGGAACACAGGCGACCGTAAAAACATTAGCGCCAGAAGAATTATATGCTATGGGCAGTCAGGTTATTTTGTCTAACACTTATCATTTGTTTTTACGGCCTGGCCACGAATTGGTCAAGAAAGCCGGAGGTTTGCATAATTTTATGCGTTATGACCGGGGGATGCTGACAGACAGCGGTGGATTTCAGGTTTTCAGTTTGGGAGCCATGAGAAAAATCAAAGAAGAAGGTGTGACATTCAGGTCGCATATTGACGGTTCAAAAAAATTTCTGTCGCCAGAGATAGCCACAGAAGTACAGGAAGCATTAGGCGCCGATATAGCAATGGCTTTTGATGAATGCATTCCTTATCCGGCTGATTTTGATTATGCAAAAGAATCAACTCTGAGAACTACGCGTTGGGCCAAACGCTGTTTAGATATACACACCCGTGAAGACCAATCTATGTTTGGCATTGTTCAGGGTGGAATGTATCCGGAACTTCGAAAAATGAGTGCTGATCAGCTGACGGAAATGGATTTTGCTGGTTATGGAATCGGTGGACTGAGTGTTGGTGAACCTAAGCCGCTGATGTATGACATTTTAAACCAAACAACTGAGCATATGCCAAAGAATAAAGCCCGTTATCTAATGGGAGTTGGAACCCCAGACTGTATAGTAGAGGCAGTAAACCTGGGTGTCGATATGTTTGACTGTGTATTTCCAACAAGGGTAGCGCGTAACGGTACAGCAATGATTCCAGAAGGACGGCTGGTTGTACGGAATGCAGCATATGCTGAGGATTTTCGTCCTATTGATGAACGCTGCGGCTGTTATACTTGCCGTAATTTTTCACGGGCCTATATCAGGCATCTGTTTAAGGCAGAAGAGTTGTTTGCTCTGAGGCTGCTTACGATTCACAATCTACATTTTCTGCTTGATTTTACAAAGCAGATTCGTTCTGCTATTGCCAGTGATACTTTCCCTGAGCTGCGCGAAAGATTTTTAGAAAATTATCGAGGCTAAAACAGGATTTTTCGTTTTTATGGCGAATATAATCCCAGATAGGGGAGAATTATGAAGGAGGTGTTCCCATGCAAGGTGGAGATACTATGGCGATGATCAATGCGATCTGGCCGTTTATCTTAATGGGCGGTATCTTTTATTTTATGCTGTATCGTCCTCAGAAACAAGAACAACAAAAACGTCAGAGAATGCTTGATTCTTTGAAAAAAGGCGATAAAGTAGTGACTATTGGCGGTATGTTTGGTGTGATTACCGCTATCAGTGAAAAAAAGGTTACCTTGAAGCTGGCTGAAGACGTGGAAGTTGATTTTGCACGTTCCGCTATCAGTGCTTTTCAAGATCCCGTTAAGCAGGAAATGGCAGAAAAATAATGAAGAAACAACAATTGCGCAAGGAGTTAAAATCTTTGCGCAATCAGCTTTCTAGGGATCAGGTTGACCGCTGGAGCAAAGAAATCTGTGCAAATATTATGCTTTCGCCACAATATCGTCAGGCTGACGTCATTTTTGGTTATCTGGCATTCGGAAACGAACCGAATATAGACATTGTTTTAGAGCAGGCGAGACTCGCTGGTAAAACGGTTTGTATTCCGCAGATAATTTCAGAAACAGAGATTTGTGCGGTGCGGTTTGAAGGTTTTGGCCAGTTATCACTTGACCGTTACGGAATCCGCAGTGTTAGTGGTACAGATGTTGTGATAAATCCACATGAAATAGCTTTGGTATTGGTGCCTGGAGTTGGGTTTGCTAAAAATGGGAACCGAATAGGCATGGGTGCAGGTTATTATGACCGCTTCTTGGCACAGGTTGATAAAGCTGTGCTGATGGGTGTGACTTATAATGCCCTGTTATGCAGTAAAATACCAGTAGATTATTATGATAAACCGGTGCAGTATCTGGTTACTGAAACAAACGTTACTCTTTGTGAGTAGCTTGTTTATAAAAGTTTTGATGAACTTACTAAAGGGGGCAGCTAATTTTGAGATGGAATGAATTAGGCAAATTCTTGATTATCTCGTTGGCGATAATCGGGGGTTTCTGTGTTTATATTTCGCCTTTGTCAAATTCCATTAAACAGGGACTTGATCTGCAGGGTGGTACACATGTTGTGCTTCAGGCTGTTGATACACCTGAGTTAAAGGTTGATGATGATGCAGTTAATCGTTCAGTGAAAATTATTGAACGCCGTGTCAATGAACTTGGATTGACTGAACCGGTTATACAGCGTCAGGGTAAGGATCGTATTATTGTTGAGCTTCCTGGAGTTAAAGATCCTGATAAAGCGATTGCGATGCTCGGACGTACCGCACTTTTGGAATTTAAAGATGTCAGCGGGAAAACTGTTCTGACAGGTAAAGACTTAAAGGATGCTAAAGCGCAAATTTCTCAGGGCAACCAGTCTGTTGTCGGTTTGGAGTTCAGTGATGAAGGCGGCAAAAAGTTTGCTGATCTTACCGCACGTAACATAGGTAAACCGATCGCTATTGTGTTAGATGGTGAAGTGCTTACCAATCCTGTAGTACAGGAAGCTATAACTGGCGGCAGAGCTCAAATCTCAGGATCACGTACTATGGAAGAGGCTGAGCATTTGGCTATTTTACTGCGTAGCGGTTCTTTGCCTGTGAAAATTGAGGTTATGGAAAATCGGACTGTTGGACCTACATTAGGTCAGGATTCTAAAGAAAAAAGTATTAAAGCTTTTGGAATCGGTGTTATCGGTGTTTTTGTATTTATGATTCTGTTTTACCGTTTATCAGGTATTGTAGCTTGTATTGCATTACTGCTTTATGTAATGATGCTGCTTTTAGTGATGCGGTATCTGAATGCGACGCTGACTCTGCCTGGTATAGCTGGTATCATCCTGTCTATTGGCATGGCAGTAGATGCTAATGTCTTGATTTTTGAACGATTTAAAGAAGAAATTCGCAATGGTAAAACTTTACGTTCAGCAATGGATGCAGGATTTAATCGTGCGTTTGTAACTATTTTTGACTCTAACGTAACGACTTTAATGGCTGCCGTTATTCTTTTCTATCTTGGTACTGGACCGATTAAAGGCTTTGCAGTAACATTGGCTATTGGTGTTATTTTGAGTATGTTCTCGGCTATTACTGTGACTAAATTTTTGCTGCGCTTTTTGATTTCAAGCAATTTCACTAAAAATCCCGCTTTCTTTGGCGTTTCTGCTCCGAAGGAGGTGAATAAATAATGTTTTCGATCGTAAAGAATTATAAAATTTTCTTTTCCATCACCATTATTTTTCTGTTGATCGGCTTTGGTTCTATTGTTACCCGTGGTTTTAATCTTGGAATTGATTTTACAGGCGGCAGTATTGTTGATTTGACTTTTGAAAATCCAGTCAATGTGGCACAGGTTCGGGATGTCCTGAAAGAACATGATATGGGCAATAGTATCATCCAACTGGAAAACAGTGATGGCAAAACTGAAGCCAACAGTGTATTGATTCGTACTGGTGTTGTGGAGGATACTGAATTAAGAGCTACGATGAATGATCTGCAAAGCAAGCTTGGAAATTATCAGATACAGCGTGTTGAGCAGGTTGGCGCTACAATCGGTTCAGAACTGGTACAGCAGGCGGCTATGGCAATAGTTCTTTCCTGGGTATTGATGATTGCTTATATTACCTTTAGGTTTGAGTTTAAATTTGCAATAGCGGCAATTATAGCACTTATTATTGATGTTTTGGTAGTATTGAGTTATTTCTCATTGTTCCAAATGGAAATGGATTCTTCGTTTGTTGCAGCACTGCTGACGGTAGTCGGTTATTCTGTTAACGGTACGATCGTTATTTTTGACCGTATTCGTGAAAATCTGAAAATACATCGACGCAGTGAAAGCCTGGGCGAGATGGTCGATAACAGCATTTGGCAGTGTATGACAAGGACAATTTATACTGTGGCAACATCATTGTTTGCTATAGTGTCAATCTTCCTTTTTGGCGGAGAGACTATACATAATTTTTCTTTCGCTATGCTGGTAGGTTTTGCCAGTGGTGCCTATACTTCGATTTTTCTGGCTGGTCCGATGTGGATGTTCTTGAAAAATAAGAAAATTGGCATTTGATGAGTAAATAAAATCCCCTGTGCAAAGCACAGGGGATTTTTCATTTATCTGTGAATAGTATTGTACTGATACAAAAATGAGATCTTTTTTCATAAAAATGCTTGATAGTACCCAGAAATAGATTTCGTTTTTTTGAAGCGTCTATTTAAATAGAGCGAAATAACCGTTGATAAAAATTCCAAGAACGATCAGAGGCAAAATATAAGTGACATAAAACCGCATCCATTTAGGAAATTTAAGACCGTTGCCGGTATCAGCTTCTTTGATAAAATTGTTCCAGCCCCAGCCATAACGCTGTGTGCAAAATAGCAGATAAACGAGGCTGCCTAATGGCAGTAGATTGTTGCTGATAAAGAAATCTTCTAAATCAAGGATACAGCTTCCAGGACCTAACGGCTGGATATGGCTCCAGACATTGAAACCAAGTATACAGGGCATAGAAAGCATTGTTATCAGCACTATATTGATATAAATAGTTTTACTGCGGCTCCAGCCAGTAAGATCGCGGATGCAGGCAGTTATATTTTCAAAGACTGCAATAACAGTAGAATAAGAGGCAAATATCATGAAGAGGAAGAATAATGCTCCCCAAAATTGACCCCATGGCATTGCGTTAAAAACGTTAGGTAAAGTTACAAAAAGGAGGTTAGGTCCGCTGTCCGGATTAACACCAAAACTAAAGCAGGCTGGAAAAATGATCAAGCCTGAAATAAGTGCTACGGCTGTATCCAAAATAGTGATAAATACTGCCTCGCCTGTTAGAGAACGTTCTTTGGCAATATAGCTTCCGAAGATAGCCAGAGCACCTATACCAAGGCTGAGTGTAAAGAAAGCCTGTCCCATAGCGGCGAAAATAACTTCGGAAACACCTTTTTCAAAGACTTTATTGAAATCAGGATAGAGGTAATATTTAAGACCAGCTTCCGCTCCTGGTAAGAACATGGAGTTTGCAGCTAAGGCTAACATGAGGATGAGCAGGCATAACATCATTGTTTTTGTGATTTTTTCTACACCGGCCTGTAAACCTAAAAGACAAACACCAAAACAAACCAGGACTGTCAGGACCATATTGAAAGTCATAGTCAGCGGATCACCAAGCAGGCTACCAAAAAGAGCGCCTACACCCTTAGCATCAAGCCCTGCGAAGTCACCAACAGCCATTTTATAAAAATAATACAGCATCCAACCAGCAACTGTTGTGTAGAACATCATCAGGATATAGTTGCCGGCAATAGCTCTCCGTATTTATAAAGGTGCCATTTAGTTCCTTTGGGTTCTAAAACATCAAATGAAAGTGCAGCGCTACGGCAGCTGGCACGGCCTACTGAAAATTCTGCTACCATGATAGGCAATCCTAGAATGAGCAGGAAAAATAGATAGATAAGTACGAAAGAGGCGCCTCCGTACATGCCTGTAATAAATGGAAAACGCCATACGTTACCAAGGCCGATAGCACAGCCAGCAGAAATAAGGATAAAGCCAAGTCGGGATGAGAAATTTTCACGTTCCATAGTAATAAAAGTCCTTTCACTCTGCATACACAGCATATGATAAAATAATAATTATAGTAAAAACAATTATACAAAAGAATCTGATTTTTGTAAATTGTTTGTGAACTTAGAATGAAATGAAAGTAAAAAGCATCTTGAATTTTCAAGATGCTTTTTTTGTAGAGGTAGTTCTTTTTCCTGTTAATAATAAACCTAACCAAGGAAGTTTAGCTCCTAATTTAGTTATGATAATACTTGAGAGTACAGATAAAGTGACAAGAAGACAGTAGATCAAAAGAATTTTTTTGCTGGTCATAACAATTCCGCCAACGTGACAAAGCCTGCTGATGATATCCATCCAAAAGGGATGGATAAGATAAACAATAAGCGAGTTTACTGATAAGAGATGAATAAACTTTCTGATAGGATTCGAAAGACTTGTTTTGGCAAAGACTGCACAGAAAAAAATCAGAGAACCTATTGTGTAAAGGAACCCCTGCAGACTTAATTGCTGAAGAGTGTTTACCAGAATGATCAGACTGGAATTATGATAAAAATAATAATAGTAATAACTGCCCCCGATAAACAAGAGCGTAAAGATGTAGAAGACACTTACTTTTGTGAAATGTCTGATAATAAATTTTATAAAAGTATTATAATAAACTGCTGCCAGGCCGCCTGACATAAAAATAAATAAATAATGCAGAGGCAGGTAATTTAGACGATAGTTAAAAAGGTTTTGTAAAAATACTGGTAAGTCAGTACTTTTAAGATTGGGATGACAGGTCCAGTAGTTGAAGACGATCTGCAGTAAGAACAGCAGTATAAAACCAAGTTTAAGACTGCTGTTTTGGAAAAAAGAAAATAATTTATGCCATAATGGGAAAGTAAAATAAAACCATAGCAGTATGACCATAAAATATAAGTGGTAGCAGGCTAAACCATAAAAGAGCAGGAAAAGGATATTTGCTGGCTGCCAGTTTATACATCCTGGCATAACAGCAGAAAAGTAAAGCAGATAAAACAGTGACCAGATAACATAGGGAAGTCCGACACTTTGCAGCCGTTTTTTTAAAAAAGGCAGATAAGCTATAGTAGTTTCTGGTCGGTATTGGCAGAATAAACCATAACCGGAGATAAAAAAGAATGCGGGAACACTATAGCGTGAAAGTATTTCCAGCAGCATATATAAGAAACTATTGGGATAAGGTGCTTCTAGGACAAAAGAACCAACGTGGATACCGATGACTCCAAGCATACAGATACCGCGCAGGTCGTCAATTATTTGATTGCGTTCCGGCATAAGATACTCCTTTTGAAAGTAGATTTATTGATTTATATATTATACTCTAAGCCTGCAGGGATGGCAAAGGAAAGTATGAACAAATAAAAAAACAGACTCGTAAGAGTCTGTTTTTAGGAGGTTATAAAACAATGTTTAAGGATTAACTGTTGCGCGGTAAACCTGTTTGCCATCTTTAAATCCAACTATAACAGCACTTTTTACTGCATCGTGGGAAGCGTCTAAAGAGGTTTTGCCTGTTACTGCCTGAAAATCTTTGGTAGCAGCTAATGCTTCTGCTACTTTTGCTGATTCATAGACACCTGCGCGTTTGATGCTGTCGGCTAAAAGCATGGCTCCATCATAGCCAAGCACTGCGGGCGCGTCAGGTTTTTGCTTATAAGTTTTAGCATAAGTATTTACGAAAGCTTTGGAAGCTTCATTGGTAGAATCCGGGCTGTAATGGTTTGTGAAATAGGTATTGTTAAGAGATGATGCACCTGCTATTTCGACTAATTTAGGACTATCCCAACCGTCACCGCCGATAATAGGAACTGTAATACCTAGTTCACGGGCTTGCTTGCATATTTTACCTACTTCTTCATAATAACCAGGTACATAAATTACTTCAGGCTTTGCCGCAGCTATTTTTGTCAAAACAGCTTTAAAGTCCGAATCTTTTTGCAGATATGATTCTTCAATGACAACTGTACCGCCTTTTTCTGTATAAGCTTTTTTGAAAAATTCAGCCAGACCTTTGGCATAGTCACTGCTGTTATCAATGTAAACAGCAGCTTTTTGAAGCTTCAGTTCATTTAAAATAAAATTAGCACCGACAGTACCCTGAAACGGATCGATGAAGCAAACTCTGAAGGTATTTGGTTTTACCTTACCTGTTTTTTCATCTAAGGTTACTTTTGGATTAGTGGCTCCAACTGCAAGAAAAGGAACCTTAGCGGCTTCACTTACGTTAGAGGCAGCTATGGCACTGGAACTGGCAAATAATCCCATAACAACGGGAGCTTTATCCTGATTGACCAGTTTACTCATTGCATTAGCAGCTTCTGCAGGTTCAGATTTATTATCGGCAACGACCAGTTCAATTTTTTTGCCAAGCAGACCACCGGTATCATTTAGCTGCTGTACGGCAAGTTTGATTCCATTTGTAATGGATGTTCCGTAAGTAGCGTTATTACCTGTCAGCTCAGCAACAACGCCTATTTTAATAGTGTCTGCTTTCTTGTCGCTGCCTGTACTGCAGCCGCTGACTAAAACTGACATGGTTATAAGGGCACCGCCTATGGCCAGAGCCAGTTTTTTCTTAGTAAATTTCATGATAAATCCCCCTCATAAATAAATTAATAATTACGAAGAACAACAAGGTATTGTACTGGAGAGAAAAAGTCGAATTAAAAGCTTTGACTTCTCGAAGCTGCAGTACTGGAAAACAGTACGATAAAAGTACCTTGATACTATTCGATGAGATAATTGTACTTTGCAAAAAAGCAAAAAGCAAGAAAAACTTGATAAAGCATAAAAAATGAAGAAAAGTGTAAACAAAGGTATAGTTTCCATATCAGAATAGTATAATGAATTACCAGATTTACGGCAGGATTTAAATATTTAACAGCGAATTAAGATTTATAAAACAATATATATTCAAAGATGAAAGCAATATTTTAACAAGGGTGTGGAAGGTATGCAGTTAACAACAGTACAACTTGTGAGTATAGTTATAACACTGGTTTTAACGATTTTGCCAGGTATATATGCCGGTCGTAAAATAAAATCTGCTGATGACTATGCCTTAGGTGGACGCAGTGCCGGGATTGGTATGGTCGCAGGCAGTATTATAGGAACTATTGTTGGCGGTGCTGCTACCATAGGCACAGCACAGTTAGGCTTTCAGCTGGGACTAACCGCTTGGTGGTTTACTTTAGGATCTGGCATTGGGTTTATCATCATGGGACTGTTTTATGCCCGTCCGCTGCGTAATAGCGGTCTGATGACGATTTCTGAGTTTTTAGTTGTAAACTTCGGGAAGAAAGCTGGTCCGATAGCGAGTTTATCGGCTACGGCAGGTATATTTTTCAGTATTGTTGCAAGCATGCTTACGTCAATACATTTAATAGTGGGCCTTTTTCATGTAAGCCTGGTGGCTGCTGCGTCAATAATAATTGTTATTGTTGCGGCACTGGTTTTTTTTGGCGGTATCAACAGTTCTGGAATGGCTGGTATTTTTAAAATATTACTGGTTTTTGCAACTGTTTTTGTAGGAGGCATTCTTTCTTATAATGATTTGGGAGGATTGACGGGAATTCGTGAAAGTTTTCCTGCGTTTCCATGGCTCAGTCTTTTTGGTAAGGGCATTGAAGACAGTCTTTTTAGTTTATTTTCTATGGTGATTGGGGTTATTTCTACACAGACCTATGTACAGGCTCTGTTTTCGGCCAAGGATAGTGCAACGGCAGCAGCAGGCTGTGTCACAGCTGCATTGATTGTTATTCCTGTCGGGTTACCGTCAGTGATGATAGGTATGTATATGCACGCGATGCATCCGGAGATTAACGCTATTGATGCACTGCCGTTTTATCTATGTATATATTTGCCTGAATGGCTGGGGGGCATTGGTATTGCAGCATTGCTGCTGTCTTCGCTTGGTTCTATTTCTGGTCTTGCATTAGGAATTGGGACGATGATTTCACGAGATATTTTTAATGATTTATTCGGTCTTCGCGATGTAAAAAGATTATTGTGGATTAGTAGATTTTCAGTGCTGGCAGTTACATTTGGCGCAGTAATATTCGTTTTTCATTATCTTGATTCACTGGTTTTGCATTGGAATTATTTGTCAATGGCATTGCGGGGGGCAGGAATATTTTTACCATTGACATTTATTGTGTTTTTTAAAGGCTTAGTGCAAAAAGAGGCTGGCTTTGCCGCAATGATTGCTGGTATAATGGTAGCCTGCCTTTGGCCGTTTATTTTCCCGGATTCGGCAAATGCCTTATTCCCAAGCTTGGCTTTTAATTTGTTGTTTTTAGTACCGGGAGTATTATGGAGTTTATATAAAAATAAAGATAGGAGAGTTTGATGTTCAGCATCACTTTGCCGCTATTGGCAGGTGATGCTTTTGCTTGAGTAGCAGTGCATCCTTAAAGCAACTGGTGTTTGCCTATATCTGTTGTGGTATAATATATGGTATAAAATTAATAAAAAAATCGATGCTTTTTCGGAAGGAGGACTGTTGTGAGCGTAAATTTTACACATCTGCATGTCCATACTCAATACAGCCTGCTTGACGGTGCCGCAAAAATAAGTGATCTGGTTGCTTATGCTAAAGAAATCGGAATGAAGAGCCTGGCGATAACAGATCATGGTGTAATGTATGGTGTCGTTGATTTTTATCAGGAGGCAATGAAGCAGGGAATCAAGCCTGTTATAGGCTGTGAAGTATATTTGACAAATGGATCACGATTTGAAAAAACTAACCGTGATGGGATGTACCATTTGATTTTACTGGCAGAGAATGACGAAGGTTATCACAATCTGATGAAGCTGGTTTCACTTGGACATTTAGAAGGGTTTTACTATAAACCTAGAATTGATAAAGATATTCTAAGACAATACAGTAAAGGTATTATCTGCATGAGCGCATGCATTGCCGGTGAGATTCCTGTGCAAATACTGCGAGGCAATTTAGAAGGAGCTGAAAACAGTTTAAAGGATTATCTGGACATTTTCGGGAAAGACAATTTTTTTCTGGAAATTCAGGATCATGACCTTGAAGAAGAACATACTGTTAATACTGAACTGAAACGCCTGGCAAAAAAATATGATCTTGGTTTAGTGGCTACTAATGATTCTCATTATGTGAAGCGCGAAGATGCAGATGCACAGGATGTATTGCTGTGTATTCAGACAACAAGTACTGTAGATGATCCTAAAAGAATGAAATTTCCTAATGATCAATTTTATTTAAAAAGTGAAGCTGAGATGCGCGAAAAGTTCGGTGATTGTCCTGAAGCTTTAGAAAATACAGCGAAGATAGCAGAGCGCTGCAACGTGGAATTGAGTTTTGGTCATTTATTGCTGCCGGAATTCCCTATTCCAAATGGATTATCGGCAGAGGAATATTTGCGTAAGCTGTGTTTAGATGGGATGCCGGGGAGGTATCCTGAGCCGACGCAGCAGGTTTTAGATAGGCTGGAATATGAATTAGGTATTATCAATAAAATGGGCTATGACTGTTACTTTCTGATTGTTTGGGATTTTATAAGTTACAGCCGCAGAAATGACATACCTGTAGGACCTGGCCGCGGAAGTGCGGCAGGCAGTATTGTCGCTTATCTTTTAGGGATTACTAATATTGATCCGCTGAAATATGATTTGCTGTTTGAACGTTTCTTAAATCCTGAACGTGTAAGTATGCCTGATATAGATACAGATTTCTGTTATGAAAAAAGGCAGCAGGTTCTGGATTACATTATTAATCGTTATGGACAGGAGAAGGTTGCCCAGATCATAACTTTTGGTACCTTACAGGCTCGCGCGGCGGTTCGTGATGTTGGCAGAGCGTTGGAAATGCCTTACAGCATGGTGGATAATGTAGCAAAACTTATTCCGCGTGATTTGGGTATTACATTAGAGAGAGCGCTGGAGGCCAGTAATGAGCTGAGAAGTTTATATGAAAACGATGCGAACATCAAACGCCTGATTGATCTTGCTCAAAGCGTGGAAGGCATGCCGCGTAATTCAGGTACTCATGCGGCGGGAGTTGTTATTGCCCCGGATGATTTGAAAAAGTATGTGCCGCTGCAGTTGTCGAATGAAAATTTTATTACAACTGAATATGATAAAGATAAGATTGAAAGTCTCGGACTTTTAAAGATGGATCTTTTAGGGCTGCGTACTTTGACAGTAATTGGTGATGCAATCAAGTTTATTTATGAAACTACTGGTGATAAACTTGATATTGATAAAATTCCTCTTGATGATGAAGCAACGTGCAGCATGCTGAGAAAGGGCGATACTCAAGGGGTATTTCAGCTTGAATCAGGCGGAATGACGAAACTGGTTATGGATTTGGGACCGGAAAGTTTTGAAGATCTTATTCCTTTAGTTGCATTGTATCGTCCTGGACCATTAGGAACGGGAATGGTAGAAGATTTTATTGCAGGACGTCATGGTGAAAAAACTGCAGAGATGCTGCATCCTTTATTGGAACCGGTTTTAAAAGATACTTTTGGCGTTATTCTTTATCAGGAACAGGTTATGCAGATCACTTCCGTTCTGGCAGGCTTCAGCCTCGGGCAGGCAGATATTCTGCGGCGGGCTATGGGCAAGAAAAAGGCTAAGGAACTGGATTCTATGCGTGAAGCCTTTATTGATGGAGCTCAACAAAAACATGGTATCAGCCCGCAGCTGAGCAGTGAAATTTTTGCTCTCCTACAGCATTTTGCCGGTTATGGGTTCAATAAATCGCACTCTGCCGCGTACGCATTAGTTGCTTATCAGACTGCTTATCTTAAAGCACACTGGCCTGCAGAATTTATGGCAGCTTTTTTGACCAGTGTCATCAGTGACAGCGAAAAGCTGAGCTGGTATATAAGTGTGTGCCGCAGTATGGGGCTGAAGATTTTACCGCCGGATGTTAATGAAAGTGGCCGAAGCTTTTCTGTAAATAAAGACAGGGTTATCCGTTTTGGTTTAGCAGGTGTGAAAAATGTAGGTGAAAATGCGATCGGCAGCATTTTACAGGCACGTAAAGAGGGACCTTTTAAATCTTTGATGGATTTCTGTAAACGGGTGGATAATAGAGCTGTTAATAAACGAATGTTGGAAAATTTAATAAAATGTGGCGCGATGGATTCCTTTGGTTATAAACGTTCCGAGTTGTTAGCCGTTGCAGAACAGGCTATGGACATGGGCAGTAATTATCAAAAAGATTATCAGAGCGGACAGATGGGGCTATTTGGTGATGACAGTTTTGCTGATGTTAATGAGCTAAGAATACCTGAATTGGAAGAAATCCCCAAACGCACGATTTTGCAATATGAGAAGGAACTGATCGGTTTTTATGTAACCGGTAATCCTTTAGACGCTTATGTCGGTTCCTTGTATTATTACACTCCATTGCGTAAAATATCAGATGCCAGTGAAGTGCTTGACGGTAAATATTTCAGTGTTGCCGGCATAATTTCGGATTGCCGGATAAGAAATACGCGTCAGGGTGACAGTATGGCGATTTTAACATTAGAAGATTTTAACGGAAAGATGGAGATTGTGGTTTTTCCAAAAGTTTACCGTGACGCTGCCAGGCTGCTTTATCAGGAGAATGCAATCAGCGTGGAAGGAAAACTCAGTATCGATGAACGTGAACGAAAAATTCAGGCGTTAAAGATTAAACCTCTGCAGGAAGTGCCTCCTGATTTACATATAAAGATCATGAAAAAGGATGAAAATGGTATTGTCCAAAAAGGCTTAAAACAGATTTTTGAAAGTTTTTCGGGCGATACACCTGTCTATCTGCATCTGATAGATTCAGGAAAGATGATCAAAGTGGAGCGCTGCTTTTGGGTGGATGGGAAGAATGCCGGTGTTTACCAGGCTTTAGATGATTTATTGGGAGAAAATTGGTATTTAAAGGGGTGAAACCTTGTTGAAAAACAGGGTTTTGCTTGCCACAGTCAAGTAAAGAATGTTACAATAATAAATATGTAGTTAAAACCTTTGGCATAAATATAGAGGAGGGCTCACATGAATATCGTAGTATGTATCAAACAAGTTCCTGATACGGCAGAGGTAAAAATTAATCCTGAAACCAACACACTTATTCGCGATGGTGTTGAAAATATTATGAATCCTTTTGACCGTCAGGCATTGGAAACTGCCTTGATCCTTAAGGACACCAGCGGAGCGAAGGTTACCGTCGTTTCGATGGGACCGCCGCAGGCGACGGATATTTTGAAAGAGGCCATTGCGATGGGCGCTGACGACGCTGTTTTAATCAGTGACAGGGCTTTGGCTGGTTCTGATACTCTGGCTACAAGTGTTGCTTTAGCAGCTGCTGTACGTAAGGTAGGAGAGTGCGATTTGGTTTTATGCGGTAAACAGGCAATTGATGGTGATACTGCTCAAGTTGGACCTGAAATGGCCGAACATCTTGGCATTCCACAGGTTACCGGGGCTTTAAAAGTAGCGTTGGGAGCAGATGGAAGACTGCTTGTTGAACGAGAGAATGAAAGCAGCTGCCAGACTTTGGCTGTTACATTGCCGGCTGTAGTTACTGTTACTAAATCTGAAAAAGAACCTCGTTTTGCCAGTATCAAAGGAAAAATGAAAGCAAGAAAAGCAGAGATTCCCGTAATGGGTGCGGCTGAGTTGGAGATTGATCCGAAAGTGATAGGGGTATCAGGTTCTCCGACTAAAGTTTTGAAAATCTTCACCCCGTCCGTACCACAGATCGAAAGCGAAATAATCAATGAAGAAGATACAGACAAAGCTGTTGATATGCTGATCGAAAAATTGGTACAAGCGAAAATTATTACTCATTGAGGTGAATGAAGATGGCTATTTGTGTAGATAGAGAAAAATGTATCGGCTGTGAATCCTGTATAGCAGTATGCCCGGTTGGCGCGCTCAATATGGTTGACGGTAAGGCTAATATCGATCAGGACACCTGTATCGCCTGTGGCGCCTGCATAGGGGAATGCCCTGTTGAGGCAATTGAACGTGAAGAGATTGTCCGTGAGGTAAAGAATAAAGAAGGTAAAGATTTATGGGTCAATGTTGAATTAGAAGACGGAGAGCCTGTTGGTGTTGTTTATGAATTGCTTGGTGTCGGCGCCGAATTGGCGGCTAAAGCAGATCAGAAATGCTGCGCTGTTTTGATTTGTAAAGAAGCTGGCAGCTTGCCGCAGAAACTATTTGCAGCCGGTGCTGATATTGTTTATGTTGTCAGCGGACCTGAGTATGCAGAGTATAATACTGATATTTATACTAATGCTTTTTGTGAATTGGTTGAAACCTATAAACCAAATGCTGTTTTATGCGGAGCTACTGTAGATGGCCGAGATCTTGCTCCTCGTATCGCCGCACGTTTAGGCACAGGTCTTTGTGCTGATTGTACGGCATTGGATATCAATGGAGAACTGGTAGAATGGACACGTCCTGCTTTGGGCGGTAATATTCTGGCTACGATAATCTGTGATGAGCATCGTCCGCAGATGGGCACTGTACGTCCTAAGGTCTTTAAGGCAAAGGATGTCGATGCATCTAGAAGCGGCGAAATTGTAAATTATACTGTAAAAAATGCTGTTACATCTAAGGTAGAGTTGGTTCGCAAAGAGATTTTGGGGGCCAGTGGCGCTATTAAAATAGAAGATGCGGAGATTATTTGTTCAGGCGGTCGTGGATTAGGCAGCTGTGATAATTTCAAAATGCTTGAAGAATTGGCTGCTTTATTTGAACATGGCAGTGTTGGGGGGTCTCGCGCTGTTGTCGATGAAGGTTGGGTAGATCATGCGCATCAGGTTGGTCAATCTGGAAAAACTGTAACGCCTAAAATTTATTTTGCGTTTGGTATTTCCGGTGCTATACAGCATTTAGCTGGTATGTCTGCTTCTGATATTGTTATTGCCATTAATAAAGATGCCAATGCACCAATTTTCAAGGTTGCTCAATATGGTATCGTAGGCGATGCACGTGAAATTTTGCCCAAGCTGATCGCTAAAATCAAAGCTGTTAAAGAGGCTTAAGCTTTAAACTTGGAGGAAAAACCTGTGTGGAAGGTAGTATACATTGCGCAGACCGCTGAAGCGGCTGCCAGGATCAAAGAAGTATTAGCCGCGAACGGTTTTTTGACGCAGACTAAAACTACGAATTCCAAGCACGGTGGCGTATATGAAATCAGTGTGCCGCTTTCCGAAGCTGAAGATGCGTATGAGGTCATTTGCGAAAACAAGTTTCAGTTGTAATTCTAAGGAGGCCGGGCAATGAAGAAAACAAAAATCATTTGCACCGTTGGTCCCAGTACTGATAATATCCCGCTTTTAGTTTCTATGCTGAAAGCGGGAATGGATATGGCCCGCTTTAATTTTTCACATGGAAGCCATTCTGAACATGCCCAAAGATTGGGGCTTGTCAGAGAGGCGGCTGAAAAAGTCAATAAACCGATCGCTATGATTGCCGATACCCGGGGGCCTGAGATGCGCCTGGGTATTTTTGAACATGATAAAATTACGTTGCAGGAGGGCGAATCTTTTTGTCTGACAACGAAGGAGCAGATCGGTAATGAACAGATTGCTTCAGTTAATTATTCAGGTTTACCTGATGAATTAAAAGTAGGCGATGCTATTTTATTGGCTGATGGATTACTTTCTTTAGAGGTAGAACGCATCAACGGAACTGAAATCTATACGAAAGTAGTGCATGGTGGACAGCTGGGCTCACGTAAAAGAGTCGCCTGTCCGGGTGTGGAATTAAAACTGCCTTTTTTGTCTGAGCAGGATATAAAAGATATTACTTTTGCAATAGAACATGATATGGATTATATTGCAGCGTCTTTTGTACAAAAGGCAGAGGATGTTCTTGCGATTCGTAAGGTTTTAGAAGCCGCAGGATCGGGGATGGGGATTATTTCCAAAATTGAGAATCAGGCAGGTTTTACGCATATTGATGAAATCATAGAAGTTTCTGATGGCGTGATGGTTGCGCGTGGTGATTTGGGAGTAGAGATTCCCGCTGAATATGTTCCTTTGGTGCAGAAAGAAATTATCAGGCGCTGTAATAAGGCTGGTAAGCCTGTGATTACAGCTACGCAGATGCTGGAAAGCATGGTCAACAGTTATCGTGCAACCCGTGCAGAGGCCAGTGACATCGCTAATGCTATTTTTGATGGAACTGATGTTATTATGCTGAGCGGTGAAACTGCTTCAGGTTCATATCCGCTGGAAGCAGTTCAGACGATGGCCAAGATAGCATTGCGAACAGAAGAGGCATTGGATTATGCCGCTATTTTTAAAGGAAAAGGGATTAGTGATAAAATACATTCTACTGAGGCTATAAGTCATGCTACAGTGCAGATTGCACAGGAACTGGATGCAGACGCTATTGTTACGGTTACTGAATCTGGTTTTACGGCTCGAATGATTGCTAAATACAGGCCTAAGTGTTATGTTGTAGGCGTTTCACGGATACCTGCAAGGGTAAGGGCGATGCAGTTTTACTGGGGAGTAAGGCCGCTTTTGGGGCCTTCTAGTGATAATACTGATGAAATGATTGAGATATCATTGAAATGTGCACGTGAACACGGTTATGTCAAAGACGGTGACTCGGTTGTCATTACAGCTGGAGTTCCTGTCGGTAAACCAGGTTCAACGAATTTGATTAAGGTGGTTAATGTGGGAAATAAATTAGTAAGCGGTGTTGGTATAGGTAAACGTTCGGTTACAGGTAAAATATGCACTGCTGTTACATTGACAGATTTTAAAGAAAAGTTTAAACCTGGTGATGTTTTAGTAGTTGGAGTATTGCCGGATGAAGCGGCAGCTTATGCGTCTAAAGCAGCTGCTATTATTGCAGAGGAGGGTGGACTGACATCTTCAGTAGCCATCATAGCAATTAATTGTAGTATTCCTGTAGTTGTTGGCGCTGAAAATGCGCTTAACCTGCTTAAAGACGATATGGAAGTAACTGTGGATACTGTAAGCGGTATCGTTTATGAAGGTGCTATCAATATTTAATAGAGGATAGAGGTAGAGATGGCTGAAGAATCAACCAGGATAGTTCATGGTCCTACGTTTAAAAATCTTTTAGATAATGTAACTAAGCTGGAAAAACAGACACAGAAAAAAGACCTGTCTTCAGATGAGAAAAGTGTTCTGGCACAGGATCTGCTCAGTTGTCTTCTGGATGCGTTAGATATGCAGTCTGAGGCGGTTATGTCGCAAAGCGTCAAGGAACAGATGTCATTGACGATTGAGCGAATAGTACGCCGTTTTAAGCTTTTGGCAGAACAAGGAATAGCCTGCGAAGCCTGTTTGGAGAAATTAAAGAATTCCTGCATCTATTTCATGCGTGCTAAACATGAAATTTTAGCAAAAGAGATAGTAGCTGTTTTTCAGCCTGTTTTAGTGACAAATTCGCATCTGCGTGCAGAAGGCATACGTAAATTGGGTATGCTTGGCTGCCTGGCAATGAAAGATGGACTGCCGGAGGTAACGATACAGTGTGCGAATATAGTGGTTATTGTAAGCAATGAATTAACAGAAACAGATGCTGATTTGGAACAGGAATTGCTGCAGATGCTGCAGGATATGGCAGTTATGGCTGCTAGAATGCGTGATGAAGCCAGATTTTCTGCTATTGTATCCAAAGCTGTTGTACGTTACAGTGCAGAGAGTACTGTCTATGCCGGTTCTAAAATGGTAGAATTTTTGCTGACGCTATTTTTTACGGCTTCGGACAGACGTTATGTTAATGCATTACCAATGTTGCGTTGGATGAGTTTGTTATTGACCAATAATAAATCATTAACTGCAGGAGAATTACAGTATTTTGTGCGTGAATGGACACAGCTGATTGCACAGATTGCCCGGAGAAAATGGGAAAATGAGACCAGGCAGTTAATGGACGGATTATTTGTTTTTCTGGTGCGTGAAAAAGATTTTGCCTTAACGCGTAGTACGCTGATGAATATTGCCTTACATTTTCAAATGTATGCAGGCTGGGATGGTTTTGCTAACGCGTTTAAATTATATGCTCCGTGGCAGAATTTTATGCTGGTTTTACTTGATCAGGCTGTTTCCAGCAGGCGCAGTCAGCAGCAACGGGAACAAATAGGCAGTTTGGTGCTGCGTACTCAGCGGGATTTGATAACTGCTGTGGCGAGACTGACTATGCAGGAAGAAATGACTGTATACGGAGAGTGGCTGCAGTTTGGTTTATTTGCTGCTAAAAGTGAAAAAAATAAGATCAGAGTACGCAGACTGGTACAGTTAACAGTGGGCTATTGGGCTTCTCAGCAGCCGCGTACAAGCAGAGAACAGCTTAAACATTTACTATATGTCTTTGAACCAGATTTGGTAAAGGGAAAATATCTGGAGCTGTTGGAGAAAGTAAGATAGCTTAAATATCTGAATTGGTAAAAATAATAGTTAATAAAAAAGACGTTTTTCCTTGGAAAGACGTCTTTTTTATTTTCTCGTTCACTATTTTTTCACAAATATCATTAGAATGAGAGGGAGTATAGTGCAAGAATAAAGAATACCTGAAAATAATGGAGGTGTAACAATGCAGTTGTACCGCTGGCGAGCACGCAGTATGGCAGGAAAACTTTACCAGGGAAGTTATTTAGCTGACAGTAAACAGGAAGTAGCAGCATTTTTACACGAAAATTATGATTATATTACTGGGATAGAAGAAGTACAAAGTTTCACTGTTAAAATAAGCCGTTTGTTTAATAGTGGTAAAGTTAATGACAAAGAACGCAGCCGTTTTTTTCAGCAATTGGCAGCCATGATTGGCAGCGGTATTCCGTTGTGCAGAGCATTGGAACTTTTAAAAACACGCTGCCCGGTTTCTTTAACAAATGTCTGCTGTTTATTGATTGCTGATTTACAAGCTGGAAAAGCGTTGTCTGCTGCGATGAAAAAACACGTACATATTTTTAGACCTGTTACTGTGTCAGTAATTGAGGCAGGAGAACAAGGGGGCATCTTACAGGAGATGTTGTCTGAACTGGCTGTTTATTTTGGGCAGAAGGAAGAAATAAACAGATTTTTAAAGAATATCTGCTTATATCCATGTTTGGTATTATCATTAGCTATAGTAACTGGTTGCTTATTTGTAGTTAAATTACTACCATTGTTTGCCGACTTATATCAGTCTTTTGACCTTGTTCCAACGTTGCCTTTACAGGTAATGATGTTTGTACGTGAAATTGCTGTTAAATATTGGCAGGCAGCAGCGTCTTTAAGTTTATTTATTTTATATTATTTATGGCAGCGAAGGTATAGTCTGCTGAAATGGTGCTTCTGCCTGCCTCTTATCGCAGGTTATCGACAGACGTTTTTGGAAATACGATTTTGCAAAATACTGTCGTTGCTTCTTAATAGTGGAATTTCGTTGCCGGTGTCGATAAAAACTGCTGCTGCTGGAAGTGCGGATAAAAAAATGACTGCAAAAGCAATGCTTTTTTCAGAAGCGATCGTTCGCGGCAGCGATATTACCAAGGCAGCAGCATTAGCTTCTCCGCTTTTTAGTTCACTGACCATAGAATTTTTAATCGTCGGAGAAAGTTCAGGGGCTTTAGCAACGATGCTTAAGGAAGCAGCATTATTACTGGAGCAGGATTTTACCGCAAGTTTAAAAAATTTTAAAGTTTTATTGGAACCTGTACTTTTAATTATTATATCGTTAGTGATTGGTGCTATGATTTTTACAGTAGCGTCACCTTTACTGACTTTTTTAACGGAAATACCTGAATACGAATGATGGAAGTGTTATGATGAATTTTTATAAAAATTTATGTGGAAGAAAAGGTTTCACTTTGATTGAACTGGTGGCTGTAACGGCTATGTTGGGTGTGTTGGCTGGAATGCTTCTGCCGTCTATTGATTCAGCTAATAAAAAAGCTAAAAATGCCAAACTGAAAAATGATCTTTTAACAGTGGACAGTGCGATTCAGTTATATAAAATGGAAAAGGGTAAATGCCCAGAAAAATTAGAAGATTTGGTGAGTGAATACATTGCCAGAAATAAAGGTTTTCAAGATGCTACTAATACTGTTTTTTCTTATGCCATTGCTGATAATGGACTGAATTACATCCTTAAAGGTAATGATGCCGAAGGAAAAGAAGTTGTTTCAGATGGCAGTAAGCAGTCGTAATAATTCTGGATTTACACTTGTTGAAATACTGCTTTATATCAGCTTTTATGGCTTAGTTATGGCATTATTGATTCCTTGTGCAGAGGGTATTATTAAAGTAGACAACCGTTTGGAGATGGAAGGGTTTTGTCAGCGACTGGCGGCGGAAGTAACTGCGTTGCAGCAGGCAGCTCTTTGGGGAGCGGGCTTACAGAATAAGTTGACTGTTGATTTAGACCAACAGTGTTATTATGTTTATCGCGAAGGTAAAATTGTAAAAAAAGTAAGGCTTCAGGAAATCGGGCAGGGAAGTCTGTATTTTTACAGTCCTAATACTTCAATAATACGCTTTTCTGCAGAAGGTGCACCGCAGGTTTATTTTTCGGTTTTAATAAAAAATAGACGGCAGCCACAGCTGGTAAAAAAGTTTGAAGTACAGCCTGTAACTGGAAGGGTCGTTGTAAGTGAAATTAAATAAGCAGGGATTTATGTTGATTGAGGTGATGCTGGTTTTACTGCTTGTCAGTATTACCTGCTGTTCATTATTGACAGGTTATAAGGCTTGCGTTTTAGCAATGCAGCAATATAATCGGCTGGAACTGGCATTTGAATTGTTGGAAGTAAGGAACGTGGAGGCGGCAGATGCTTTAGCGGCAGAGCAGGGGCTGTTTATTGAACGTAAGGAATTTATTGATAACTTGCAAATTAAACAGGAAATAATTACAGTCAGAGAATGCAGAAATCAAAAGGTGCTTGTTAATAAGGTGCGTTATGCATTGTCGGAATAAAGGATTTTTATTAGTCGAATTAAATTTGGCTTTAATATTTATTATAACGACGAGCCTGATGTTTGCAGGCGGGGTGCGACAGCTGCTGCAGGGCTGGCAGCGTATACAGTCTGACATTATGCTGCGGCGGGCTGCAAATTACAGTTTCTCATTACCTGAGAGAGAATTGTTTTTACATGCAGCAACAGTAACAATCAGTAATACAGGGTATAAAGGCAGCAGTAAAATAATTTGTCAGGATGTTTTTGGCAGTCGTCAGATAACATTTTATCTGAGTGGTAATATTTTATATCGTCAAACTAAAAGTAATTCTTTGAAAGGCGTTAATGTTTTGTCTTTAGCATCTGTAAAGATCGAAGAGTTTCGGGCAGAACGTTTGAATTACAGAGAATTGATGCTGACCATAAAAATCCAGGATACTAAAAGCGGAAGAAGGATAACCAGCAGTAAGGTACTGCTTTTAGGTAATGGAGTCATTGAAGGATGAAAATAAACAGATATAGCAGAGGCAGTGTAAGCATTGTTGTATTGTTGGCATGTGTTGTGTTGAGCGGAGCTGTTCAGGCATTATATTATTCGTTGCGCGAAGAAATTGAGGCTGAAAGCAAAATTGTTTTACATAATCAGCTGCAGGCTGCAACTGGTGATGTTATGAGTTGTGTGCTGAGAAAAGAGCAGAGTAGTAATCTGACAGAAAGCTTTAGGCTTGAAGAGCAAATGTTATATCCTGGTCAAAAAGTAATGCAGACAGAAGTTGTTTTAGAAAGAGCTGAAAGTCTGCCAGGGCGTAAAGTGAGTGTTATTTCAATAGCAGATGATATGCAAATAAGATTGGCAGAGGTTTGTTTACAGCCGCCGTTAGGACGCGGACAGGAGTTTTACGAAAATACTTTAACTGCTGGTCGTAAGATAAATGGTGATTTCAATAAGTATAATGATTTAATCTGTGTTGGTGAAGCAGGTGATATTTTAGAGACATTGGACATAGGCGCTTATAAAAAATGGAGCCACTATAGTTTTTTGACCGATGACGAATATCGCCAGTTGGGGTTTGGTAAGGGAATTTATTATAGTGATGATTTATATGGGGCAAGGTTACCTTGTATAGTGGAAGCATTAAAGGGGGATGCTTTCCTGATTTCCGAAAAGAATATTACTATAGAAAACAATTTACATTTGTTGGGAAGAGTAACGATAGTAGTTGGTGATAATCTGATTATTGGTGATAATGTGCAAATGGAGCGGGCGTTACTGATAGTGAAAAATAATTTAAGGATTGGTACTAATTGCAGAATAAAAGGGATTGTAGCAGCTGGAGGTGAAATAACTATTGGTGTTAATTTTTCACTGCAGCGTCGTGAGGATGTTTTGGAACCTTATTTTGCAGCGATGTATTTAGAATGAATATAAAAATAACCTTGCCTATGGCAAGGTTATTTTTATATTTAATTATATCTAAATTATTTTAATTCAATACTTTCACCTGGTGCTACAATTAAAACTTTAGATTTCGTGCTTTTTTCGACAGCTTCTTTAAATTTAACTGGATCCTGAGCAATCAAAGGCCATGTATTATAATGGATTGGAATTACATATTCAGCTTGTAAGAATTCGGCTGCAATAGCTGCGTCTTTTGGTCCCATTGTGAAATTATCACCAATGGGGAGAACTGCATAATTAAAGGCATCCAATCGTTGTAAAAGCTGCATATCGCCAAATAAAGCGGTATCGCCGGCAAAATAAAGTTTAGTACCATAGAAATCGACAATAAAACCGCAGGCATGTCCACCAGGAATGCCGCTGCCATGGAATGCTAAAGTAAGGCGCACTTTACCAAAAGGAAATTCGTGCGTCCCACCCAAATGCATAGCATGGTTTTCCACGCCGGCTTCACTAACAACTCCGCAAACCTCAGCCGTGGAAATAATTGTTGCATTGCACGCTTTAGCAAGCTCTATTGCACTGCCAAGATGGTCGAAATGGCCATGAGAAACAAAAATATATTCAACTTTAAGATCATTGATATCCTGGGTGCTGCCATCGAGATAAGGATCAAAAATAATAGTATGTCCTTCATGTGTCATAGTGAAACAAGCATGATTGATGAACTTAAAAGTAGTGGGCATAATTTATCAACTCCTTAAAAAATTCTTTATTTATATTATAACATAGAAGATGCGTATTTTTTGTGAAGAAGCTGAATAAAACTTTACAGTATCAGTAGAAATGGGGTAAAATTTAACTATCAATATATAATAAGCAGGAGAAGTGACGTGAACTTAAAAAAACAACAATTAATAGCTATTTCTTTGGCTTTTTGCTGTGCTGCGGTGATGCCGCTTCAGGCAGAAGCGAGGAAGAAAGAGAATAAAACCAATGAAACTCAGCCTGTAGTATCATCTGTACCGCAACCACGCAGTCAGAAGCAGGTATTGATACAGAATACCCCGACCGAATCGCGGCGTATTACAACGCCTAATCAATCTAAGGTACAGGTGCGTACTATTGCGGCAGCGCCGCAGTTGACTGCGAAAGAAGCTAAAAAGGCGGCTAAAGAGAAAGAAAAAGAAGCGAAAAAGAAGTCTAAAGAAAAAAATAAAACTAAGCAGCAAAAAAACGAGACTCCAATAATCAACAGAAATAATGATAAAGCAGGCAGTTCTGCCACCGCTCAAGGAACTTTGCCTAAGACGGTTGTAAGTCCTGCCTTGCCGGTCGGTTATCAGGAAATTGGTATTTTTGGAGAAGCGGTCGCCAGTAAATCTCAGGCTGTGGCTTTGCTAAAACAAAATAATCCGGATTTAAAATTGACCTGCAGTGCAGAAGAAATTGTTGATTTATACTGGCAGGAAGCCAGTCGCGAAGGAGTGCGCCAAGATCTTGCTTTTGCCCAGGCTCTTGTAGAAACAGGTTTTTTCCGTTTTGGCGGCGATGTGAAGCCGGAACAGAATAATTTCTGTGGACTTGGTACTACAGGCGGCGGTGTAAAAGGGGCACATTTTAAGACTCCTGAAATTGGTGTACGTGCACATATTCAGCATTTATTAGCCTATACTACGCAGAAGCATCCTTCGACGAAGATCGTTGATCCGCGTTATGATTTGGCTCATGCTATCAGATTAGAGCGTGGATTGTGTGATACCTGGTATAAGTTGAACGGTACCTGGGCCATGAGCCCTAATTATAGTGAAAAAATTATGGGAGTATGGCAGAGAATGCTGGGAATAGAAGCTGTAGAAACAAAATCTGAAAAATATAAAAATGAGCATGATAAAAAAGATAACAAGGTGAAAGAGGAAGTAAATACGACAGAAGATCAGCATAAAATGCGTGAACTTGTTGATGAACTGTTGAAGAAAAATAAATAATGTAAGTGCACAGTCAGGTGACTGTGCATTTTGCGTTTCTAAAATTTGAAGAGGTGAACATTTTATGCATATCGTTTTAGTAGAACCAGAAATTCCGGGTAATACGGGAAATATTGCACGTTTATGTGCAGCGACAGGTTGTCATTTGCATTTAGTGCGGCCGTTAGGATTTTCGGTCGAAGATAAATATTTAAAACGTGCTGGATTGGATTATTGGGACCTGGTAGATGTGCACTACTATGACAGCGTTTATGAAGTGCTGGAAAAGTATAAGGATAATGCTAAGTTTTTGCTGACAACAAAAGCACATAAGCGGTATACTGAAGTATGCTACGAAAAGGATAGCCTGTTGATTTTTGGTAAGGAAACGGCAGGATTACCTGAGAAACTGCGTATGGAATACGAAGACTGCTGTGTGCGTATCCCGATGATTGCTGAAGCAAGATCGCTTAACTTATCAAATTCAGTTGCTATCGTTGCTTATGAAGCTTTGCGGCAGCAGGATGATTTTGCCGGCTTGACAGTTTAATTATTTTGGAGGTGGGCTATGTTTGTTTTAAAAGAGTTTGAATTTGATGCGGCTCATTATTTACCAGAATATAATGGTAAATGCGAAAGACTGCATGGGCATACTTATAAATTAGTCGTGAAAGTAGAGGGAACTCCTGATAAGGAAGGCATGGTAATCGACTTTATCCGTCTTAAGAATATTGTCAAGGAAGAGGTTTTAAGTAAATTGGATCATGCCTGTCTTAATGATATTTTAAAGCAGCCTTCAGCAGAAAATATTTCTGTTTGGGTGTGGCAACGTTTACAAAAAATGCTGCAGGGGCCCAACTATAAGCTTTATGAAGTTGAAGTCTGGGAAACTAAAACCAGCGGCTGTATTTACCGAGGTGATCTATAATGAAGGATGTACAGGGTGAATTAGATCGTCGTAATATACCGTTGAAGCATGTTGGCATCAAAGATCTGCGCTGGCCGATAGCATTGAAAGATAAAGAAAGGGGAACGCAGAACACGGTCGCTACAGTAAGCCTGGCGGTTGATCTTCCTCATGATCTGCGCGGAACGCATATGAGTCGGTTTGTAGAGTGCCTGCAAACGCTAGGACCAGTGACATTAGGTTCTTTAGAAAATATTCTTGACCATTTGAAGGACCGGCTGCAGGCAGAAAAGGCTTTTCTGCAATTAAATTTTCCATATTTTATTTATAAAACGGCTCCTGTCAGCGGTCAGAGAGCACCGCTGGATATCGATTGTGTTTATACGGCTGAAAAGGATGAGCAGTTTTCATTGCGCATTTCTGCGGAGATTCCTATTCAAACCTTGTGCCCATGCTCGAAAGAGATCAGCGCTTATGGCGCTCATAACCAAAGAGCTTTGGCTAAATTGGAAATTAGATCTGCTGAAATGGTTTGGCTGGAAGAACTGGCTGCTATTGCTGATGCAGGAGCAAGCGCGCCTGTTTACGGTCTTTTGAAACGTCCTGATGAAAAGTTTGTAACTGAGCAGGCCTATGATAATCCGCGTTTTGTTGAAGACGCGGTCCGCGAAATTGCTTTGCGTCTGGAAGCCGATAAACGCATAATATGGTATAAAGCAACTGTGGAAAGCATTGAAAGTATCCATAATCATAACGCTATTGCTTGTGTCGAAAAGGGTTGGAAGGACGTGGGGATATGATTCTGAAGCTGGAACCGCAAACACTGGCCAATGAATTCAGTCAATTGGGTATTCATCCTGCCAGTGAAGCGATTTTTTTGCATAAAAGTGAAATTGTTCCCTTAAAAATTTTGGATATCCGTACTCCTGCTGCCAATATTATCAAACAGGAAATGCTGGCTTGTGGTGGAGATTGTGCAATTCCAGCCGGGTGTGTAGTTTGTGCTGAAGAACGGGTAGATGTAATTCTTCTGGGAACATATAAACATTATGCTAGGCTGCTGGAAAAATTAACGCAGATGCCTTATTTTGGTATGGCAGGAATAAAAAGTGAATTGATGGCTATATTAGATGCGCCGATTCCTCAAACTATTTTATCTGACGGCAGGACACTGAATTATGATAAAATGTTGGTGATGGGTATTTTAAATATTACACCAGACTCGTTTTACGCAGGTTCGCGTGTGCCGCAGTTGGAACAGGTAGTGGAAAAGGCAGGCGAAATGCTTAGACAAGGGGCGGCTGTTTTAGACATTGGCGGGGAATCTACCCGCCCTGGCAGTGATGCCGTAACTGCAGACGAGGAACAAAAGCGCATTGTTCCTGTTATCAAGGCATTGAAAGAGCGTTATCCGGCTTGTGTTATTTCTATCGATACTTATCGTGCCTCGACGGCAGAGGCGGCTTTAGCAGCCGGCGCAGATATCATTAACGATGTTACTGCGATGGAAGGTGATGCTGCTATGTCTGACTTAGTTGTCGGCAGTAAAGTACCGATTATTTTAATGCACATGCGAGGCACGCCTAAAAATATGCAGCAAAACTGCGAGTATAAAAATGTAGTAACAGAGGTTGCAGCTTATTTGCTGCAACGGGCTAAAATCCTGGAAAACCGTGGCGTGGCAAAAGAAAAAATAATTTTTGATCCCGGCATTGGTTTTGCTAAAAATATTGAACAAAATCTGCAATTGATGCAGGGGCTGAAATCACTGACAGGTTTAGGCTATCCTGTATTGCTTGCTGCTTCACGCAAAAGTACTATTGGAAGTGTACTCGGCGGAATTCCAGCAGAAGAACGCCTGGAAGGTACGATTGCTGCCAGTTGTCAGGCTGTGTATGCAGGAGCTCAAATGGTACGAGTGCATGATGTACAGGAAAATCTGCGGGCTATAAGGATGCTGGAGGCAATTTTATGTCCATCGCATATATAGCTTTAGGCAGTAATTTAGGTGATAAGGAAGCTAATCTCAGACAGGCTTTAAAAATGTTGTTGGTCAAAGGACTGCAAATAAGGTCTGTATCAAGCTTTTTTAAAACTGAACCTTATGGTGTGACAGATCAACCTGAATTTATTAACGCTGTTGCTTGTGTGAAAACTGATTTAGCACCAGAAAAGTTGCTGAAGCTGCTTTTGGATACTGAACTGGAAATGGGTCGGGTGCGATTACGGCATTGGGGTGAAAGAAATATAGATTTAGATTTACTTTTGTATGATGATCTGATCTATTATAGTGAAAAACTGGTACTGCCGCATCCTGATATGCAAAACAGACTTTTTGTACTGCAGCCGCTGTCAGAAATTGCTGCAGATAAAATACACCCTGTTTATAAAAAAAGTATTCAGAACCTTCTAAAATCTTTGACAGACGGAGATGAATGAGATGAATTGCTGCGCTAATTTAAGTAACCTGGTGATCTACCGAGCTCTGTTATCCGACCCGATCGTAAATGCTCTGCGCAGGCCTAAAGAATTTTTTGCGCCGGAACTGGAAGGTTTGCTGCTGGTTGCTGCTGAAGAAAAAGGCCTGACAGGGATTATTCCTTTGGAGTATTTGCTGTCGGCAATCGTGCATGAGCAGAATGTGTTTTCTGCTGTTGCCGAAAAAAATGACGGTAAAATTGGTGAAGGACTGGCAAGAGCTGCAGCGCATGATATTGTAATTATGCGCGAGTTCGTCGATGACGTTTTTAATCGTTATAAAAACCATCCACTGCTGGGAAACTATACGCCGACAGTGTTCAGGCCTTTGCCGGGACGCAGTAAGCTGGAAAAAATTTTACTGCATGCTGAAGGTGATGCAAACGGGCGGCAAGCTGTAGAAATTTTATGCAGTTATTATAATGACTATGGTTATGGCGCAATGCTGGACAACGGTGCCTTTGCCTGGAATGGCGAACTGGAATGCCTGTCTGGTACTAAAAACTATTCTGATATGACTTTTGATAAGCTGTATGGTTATGATTATCAGAAAGAAGAATTGATACGCAATACGGAAGCTTTTTTAGAAGGAAAGCCTGCTAATAATGTATTGCTTTTTGGCGATCGTGGTACTGGCAAATCATCATCTATCAAAGCTCTCGGCAATGCATTTTTTGAAAAAGGTCTGCGGATGGTTGAAGTAAAACGCCATGACTTTGCCGGATTGCCAAAGGTGATGCAGGAATTGAGCCGTTGGGGCAAAAAATTTATCGTTGTTTTAGATGATTTGTCTTTTGAAGAATTTGAAGTGGAATACAAAGCGTTAAAATCCATTTTAGATGGTGGGCTTGAAGTAAAACCTGATAATGTGTTGTTCTATGCTACTTCCAATCGCCGTAATATTATCAAGGAAGTGTGGCAGGATCAGAATATGAACGAGCTGCATAGCCGCGACAGTATTAACGAAAAAATTTCTCTGGCTGACCGTTTCGGTATAAAATTATTTTTTGATTCGATGGATCAGGAGCAGTATTTCCGTTTGTTGGAAAATAAAGCTGAAGCCGAAGGGCTGGATATTCCAAAAGAAGATCTGCGTGCTGCTGCGGTAAAGTGGGAAATGAGTCACACCGGGCGCAACGGCAGGATTGCGCGACAGTTGTTAGACTATCTGCACGGCAGATCTTAGGAGTATATAAAAATGATTGAACTCAGTAAAGATAAGATTATTGAACGTTTTCGAAGCTACGTCGCTTTGGATACGGCTTCTGATGATAAATCAGAAACTTCGCCCAGTACGGCAAAGCAGTTAAAGCTGGCAAAACTACTGAAGTCTGAACTTTCAGGTTTGGGTTTGGATGACGTAGCACTTACAGAATATGGTTACGTACTGGCTGCATTGCCGGCTAATACGAATGAAAAACTGCCTGTTATCGGGTTGCTTGCTCATATGGATACCAGTAATGAAGCATCGGGAGCGAATATCAAAATGCAGGTGCATTCTGCCTATGACGGCAGTGAGCTGGACCTTGGCAAAGGGGTTAAATTGAGCCCGAAGGAGTTTCCAGAATTAAAAAATTATCTGGGACAGGAAATTATAACCTCGGACGGTACGACTTTGCTGGGAGCCGACGACAAGGCTGGAGTATGCGCTATTGTTTCAGCCTGTGAGTATTTACTTGCACATCCGGAAATCAAGCATGGCAAGATACTTTTGGCGTTTACCCCTGACGAAGAAATAGGACGGGGAACGGAGCATTTTCCTCTGACAGATTTTAGTGCTGATTTTGCCTACACAGTTGACGGCGGCGCTGTTGGTGAATTGAATTATGAAACCTTTAATGCCTGCAATGCCACGGTGACATTTTATGGAGTTTCGGTACATCCTGGTTCTGCTAAAAATAAGATGCGCAACGCTGTGACGATGGCAGCCAAGTGGCAGATGCTGCTGCCTGCCGGCGAGTGTCCTGAATATACTGAGCTGTATGAAGGGTTTTATCACAGTCTGCGTATCAATGGCGGTACGGATAAAGTTGAGCTGGAAATGATTTTGCGCGATCATGACAGGAAGAAGCTGGAAGATCGTAAAACACTGCTGCTGCATATGGTGGATTGTCTGAATGCTGAATACGGCGCGGGCAGCGTTGTTTGTAAAATGGAAGATGTCTATTGTAATATGAAGGAATATATTATGCCTGTTTATGAAATAATTGAACGGGCTGAAAATGCAATGCGTGCAGCTGGAATCGAGCCGCATCTAGTACCGGTACGAGGTGGTACTGACGGTGCAAGGCTTTCAGAAATGGGGTTGCCATGTCCCAATATCTTTACCGGCGGGCATAATTTCCACGGGCGTTTTGAATATTTGCCGGTGCCTTCCCTGCTAAAATGTGTGGAAGTGCTGGTTAAACTGGTGCAAAAGTAGGCGGAATGATGGGCGCAGAGAAATAAAACAGAAAAACTGACATTTGCAGCTTTGCTGACGGCAGTATTTGCCGTTACGGCGCTGCTCTTTAAAGGTTTTGTTATTATACCTATACCATCAATAACGGAATTAAGGCCTGTTAATGCATTTCCTTTGATTTTTGGTCTGTTGTTTGGCAATTAGGAGCTGTTGCCTCGGCTTTCTGTATTCTTTTTCTTCAACTATTCCAATGAAATCGGTCAGTTGGCGATTTTGATACCCATGAGTATTTTAGCAGTAGCGATGCTGCTGAGCATGGCAAAATAATAAAACTCCCGTCTTGAATAAAGACGGGAGTTTTATTATTTATTTACGCTTCATATTTTGCAGCAGGGCTTTATCTGCATCGCTGACACGGAAGGATTCACGACATTTCTGAAGGGCTTTGTTGTAAGTAAAGTCATCAAGTTCATTATTTTGAAAAAGTACCATTGTTTTAGCTCGCTGCTTGACGAAGCACAGCGATAAAGCCCAGGCTACGGCCATTTTTACGTAATAACCTTCGTGTCGTACATTGTTCAGTTCTTTCAGTGTACTGTCGATATATGTGTCATCATTGTAATAATTCATCAGCATTACAACAGCAAACCGCAGTTCATATTCTCTGGGAGAAGCAAGATATTGCTGCAGAAATTCGCGTCCCTGAGCCTGATTTTTTTTGAAAACTTTCAAACCGCCGCAGGTAACATCACAAACAGCCCAATTGTCGATGCGGGGAACAAAAATATTGAGATTTTCCAGCAGCTCAGTAAAATCAATTTTCAGTAAACCTAAAATCATACCGCATAAGGTTGCTTCTTCACTGTAGACAAAAGGTTCGTATAAGGCTTTCTGCAGATAAGTAGGGTAATCTCCATCCCGGAGGATTTCATTTGCCAGTTTTCTCAATACAGGGATACGGATGCCGATGATGTTATCGATACCGGGACAAAGGGCACTGTGAAATTTCTGATATTTGGTGTCCTGCAGGCTCAGCAGGTGTTCTCGTAATGCTTGCATGGTCAAACTTTTCCTTTCAACAGGCTTGATATGTTATAATTATAACGTATTTTTAAAAGCTTTGTAAATCTAGGAGGGTCTATGCTCAATATTGGTTGTCATTTATCGTCGGCAAAAGGCTATTTGCATATGGGAGAGGAGGCACTGGCTCTTGGTGCCAACACCTTTCAGTTTTTTACACGTAATCCACGCGGAGGCAGAGCCAAAGCGATCGATACAGAGGATATCAGGGCTTTACTGGCGCTGATGCGGGAGAATTCTTTTGCGCCGCTCCTGGCACATGCGCCTTATACACTCAATGCCTGTTCAGCAGATTCTAAAATAAGGGATTTTGCACGTATGGTAATGACTGAGGATTTGCAGTTGCTGGAGCTGCTGCCTGGTACAAGATATAATTTCCATCCTGGCAGTCATGTAAAACAGGGAGCAGAGCAGGGAATAATCATGATAGCAGAATTGCTGAATGAAATCCTGCGTCCTCAGCAGCAGACAATGGTGCTGCTGGAGACTATGGCTGGTAAAGGCAGTGAAGTTGGGCGAAACTTTACGGAACTGCGTTCGATTATCGACAGAGTGGAGTTGCAGGGAAAACTGGGGGTATGTCTGGATACCTGTCATGTTTTTGACGGCGGCTATGATATAGTTAATGATTTGGAAAGTGTTTTGGAGGAATTTGATAAAATTATTGGTTTGAAACGTCTTTTAGCTGTTCATATCAATGACAGCCTGAATATTTTGGGCAGCCATAAGGACCGGCATGCAAAAATAGGTCAGGGGAACATTGGATTGGAAGCGCTCAGCGCTGTCACTAATCATCCTCAGCTGAAAGACTTGCCCTTTTATTTAGAAACACCGAATGAATTGCCTGGGTATAAAGCTGAGATAGCTTTATTGAGATCATTGTACAAGTGGTAATAAAAAACAGTCTGACGTTTAAACGTCAGACTGTTTTTTATTAAGAAGATCATTTTGCAGCAGCAACAGCCTTGTTGATGTCGGCAATAAGCGCTTCAACATCAATGCCGTGAGCGCCTGCTCCCTGGCCGATGGTTTCGTAATGAGCTGCCATGCAGCCAACACAGCCCAGACCATATTTAGCAAACACTTCCAAAATTTCAGGATGTTGTTGAACAGCATCGATGATGCCGGTATCTTTAGTAATGATATCCATGGATAAACCTCCTTTAACAGGTACTTTGATTTGTCAGAGAGACTTGTCTGTGTTAAAATTACAACAGATGCCTGTATGACTTCATGTATGGATATATTATAGCACAGAAAGTATAAAAATAAAGCTGTTAGTTGTGGCAGAATTGCAAAAGAAATGTGAGGGATGGATGATGGAAATGGAAGAGCATGCAGAAGAATATGAAACAAGTTTGAAAAGAGTGCAGGAAAGCCTGCAGGCTTATCCGGAACTGGAAATAAAAATATTGCCGGGATCAACACATACTGCGGAATTGGCGGCTCAGGCTTTGGGCACAACGCCGGGACAGATAGCCAAAACCTTGTGTTTTTTAGCTGATGGCAAGCCGATTTTGATTGTTGCCTGCGGCGATAAGAAAATAGACACAAAAAAATGGGGCCGTGCCATCGAAGCGAAAAAAATCAAAATGGCAGATGCGGAAACTGTAATGCAAATCACAGGTTTTGCGCCCGGAGGAGTATGTCCGTTTGCCTTGCGTCAGCAGGTTTCAGTTTATCTGGATAATAGTTTGAAAGAGTATGACATTACTTTTATTGCTGCAGGGACACCTCATTCAGCTTTGCCGATCAGTGCTGAAATGCTGGAAAAGGTAACTGGAGGTAGTTGGGTAGATGCAACTAAATAATAGCTGATTATTTTGGCAGAAGGTGAAAAAGTTCGCTTTTCTGCCATTTTATTTAAACTGTAAAATGAAGAAACTGTATAGATTTGTGGTATAATTTAGTTGTTGAAAATTTAATTTAGGAGAATTTTATGAGCGTTGATAATAAATTTTTAGTGCGTGATAAAATAACTTTAAAAGTAACAGGATTAGGAAGCAGCGGTGAAGGTGTGGGCAAGACTGATGGATTTACGGTCTTTGCACATGGCGCCTTAGCAGATGAGACAGTAGAAGTAGAGCTGGAACAGGTGAAGAAAAATTATGCGTCAGGGAAAGTAACGGCCATTCTGGAAGCATCACCTGAGCGGGTAGAACCATTATGTCCTGTTTATGAAGCCTGCGGTGGTTGTCAGCTGCAGCATTTAAACTATACGGGGCAATTAAAGGCTAAAGAACAGCAGGTTCGCGATGCGCTTTTTCGGATCGGGCATTTACAGGAAGTCAAAGTTCTGCCGATCATCGGTGAAGAAGATCCATGGCATTATCGTAACAAAATGCAGTTCCCGGTTGCATTTGAAAATGGAATTTTGGAAATCGGATGTTATGCTGCGGCTACACATAAAGTAGTCGGCGTTGAAAACTGTCTGATCCAGAAGCAGCGTAACAATGACATTATTGCTGTTGTCCGTCAATGGATGCGGCAGTATGAAATCTCTGCTTATGATGAAAAAACAGGTAAGGGCGTAGTCCGCCATGTTATGGGCAGGGTTGGTGTTAACACTGGTGAGGTTATGGCAGTTATCATTACTGCCGGTTACGATATTCCACATGGCAAAGAGCTGGTCAAAATGCTGCGTGATGCTGTTCCGGGCTTGAAAAGTGTAGTGCAGAATATCAACAAAAAACAGACCAATATCGTGATGGGTAATAAAACACGCTTATTATATGGTAAAACGACGATCAAAGACCGTTTGGGAACTTTAAAATTCAATATTTCTGCGCAGTCGTTTTTTCAGGTAAACAGTGCCCAGGCTGAAAAGCTTTATAACAAAGCGATTGAATTTGCGGCTTTGAGCGGTGGTGAAACCGTTGTTGACTGTTACTGCGGAACCGGTACAATTTCTCTGTATTTGGCAAAACATTCCCAAAAAGTTTATGGAATTGAGATTATAGCTTCTGCTATTGAAGATGCAAAACGTAATGCTGAAGATAATCGCTGTGATAATGCTGAATTTATTTTAGGGGATGCTGCTGTTAAAATGCAGGAACTGGTAGAACAGGGTGTGCGTCCCGAAGTTGTGCTGCTTGATCCGCCTCGTGCTGGCTGCGAAGAAAAAGTGCTGGCTGCTATTGCGCAGGTCATGCCACAGCGTATAGTTTATGTTTCCTGTAATCCGGCTTCGCTTGCCCGCGATTTGGCTTATCTGGAACAGAACGGTTATCAGGCTGAAGTTGCCCAGCCGGTAGATATGTTCCCGATGACGCATCATGTGGAGTGCGTAGCGTTGATGTCAAGGGTTCAGAAGTAATGTGTGAAAAGGGCTTGAAATAAGGGGATTTCCGAGGGTTGAAGGTTAAACTTCAGCTCTCGAATTTTTGGTTGTAATCGAGGAACTAAACATATCCACGGCTAAAATGCCGTAGGGTCGAGTTGACAGCTTGAAAACGGGTAGGTTGTGGAGATAGGATTGTTAAGATGTGATGGCAAGTTGACGGAATGATTGTAAATTGATTTTTCACTAGAGTATATGTGTGGTTTGAAGAAAAATAGGCTATTCATCATAGATAAAATGAAATTGATGTTGATTAGCCACAAGGAGTGAAAATGGAAAAGAAAGTAAACTATATTCCGGCTGTACGTTCTAGAATTGAAAAGAAGGTTGGAATATATTGCAGGGTTAGTACAAATGACATGCAACAATTGAATAGTCTTACTACTCAGATTTCCGGACTTACTAGGCTTGTGGCTACAGTGGATACTTGGAGATTAGTTGATGTCTATATTGATATTGCATCCAGTAAGTCCAAATCTCTAAGAAAAGATTTTGCTCGTATGGTTGAAGATAGCAAGCAAAAGAAAATTAATATAGTGATAACCAAAAGTCTTAGTCGGTTTGGCAGGGATACTGTTGATACACTCGAGGCTTTGAAGATACTAGGAGAATCCGATGTTCGTGTTATTTTTGAACAAGAAAATCTGGATTCCGCTGAAACCGACAACCAGCTGATGATTTCCATCGTGGAGGCATTGGCACAAGCAGAAAACGAGAGTAGAAGCGAAAACATCAAATGGGGTATTAAGAAGAAGGTCGAATACGGAACTTCAAAATTAGCTGATAGAAAATGTTACGGATATGATAGCGATGAGAACGGAAAATTAATTGTTAATGAGGAACAGGCAACTATTGTTCAGAAGATATTCAACTTGTATCTTGGTGGCAAAAGCGTAACAGGCATCTTGAAAGAACTAGAAAATCTAGGTATCAAATCACCAACCGGCAAGGATAAGTGGAACAAACGAACTGTTGAGTTGACGCTAACCAAACGAAAGTATATCGGAGAAGCGGAGCTTTTGAAATCTGATGAGAATAGTACATATTATTTAATCAGTGATAATAACCCGGCAATCATCTCTAAGGAAGTTTTTTAGGCAGTGCAAAAAAGAAAAACTCAGAGAAGCAATGTCACGGTAGATGAAGAGGGGACAAAGCACCGCAGCGCAAATAAGTATAGCTCAAAGAAAAAGTAGTCGGATAATTATCTTCATCTTTGTATAATAAATGACTTGCTATTATGTGCCTCACGAGTGATATATAGTACTACCAAAAGAAGAAAGGTAGGAATTATGTATGATGTACTTAAAGCTAAATGCTGATTATAAGCAGGGGGAACTTGTTCCATTATTGGATGATGCGATTTATGTGTATTGTGATGTTTGCAAAAGTTTACATAGAATTGAAGATGTGAGTCATGCTGCATTTGGATCTTGTTCTTTTGAACAGCTTAATGCCTGTGAGAAATGTAGTGAAGAACTTCAAAAAGAAGATGAAAAGAAACAAATCGCAGAGGCTTTGGGTTGGTATCCTAAGGTTACACTAATGATGAATGATAGACTAGCCACAATAGATGAAATGATTTCTTACATACAGCATAAGGGTAAAAATAGCCTAGTCGAAAATGATAGTGGTGAGTAGATAGAATTAATGTAAAACATACATAAAATCAAGGTTTTACAGTGCTTGTAGATATATTTGGAAATAGCCTAAGTTTCTCATGTCGAGTGTGTAGCGTTGATAGAGCGGAAATAGCCAGTAATAATAAAGTTTGCGGGTTTATCAATAATTTTAAATATGTGTTTTATGTTCCCCTAAACTTCGGTTTGGGGGATTTTTTATTTGCTATGGGGGTAAAAGAAATAGAGGGTTTTGCGAAAAGGTATGGAAAATTATAATATTTGCTACGCTCGTTAGGTGTGTTAATTGTGAAAGTGAGGCTGTGCGGAAAATGTCAAAATGTGATGTGATAACCAAGGTTTGTGAAGAATTAAGTAATGGGTGACCTGCCCCCAAAAACTGTCCAAGTGAAATGTTAGTATTCACCAGAAATTTTCAAGGCGTATTCCTCCAGGGTCAATTGCCCAAGTGATGAATGTGGTCAGATTTTATTGTAAGATTGCCGCCAGTCTTCGATTGTTTTCTTTGCTTCGGTTAAATTCTTAAACCAATGCTGGTTAAGACATTCGTCACGGAGTTTACCATTAAAGCTTTCTATGTAGCCGTTCTGGGTTGGTTTGCCTGGAACAGTAAATATATGTGCAACTTTATGGTCATATGCCCATGCGTTCATATAATTGCTCGTTAATTCAGAACCGTTGTCCGTCAATATTTCTTTAGGCATTCCTCGGAAAATGGCAACGTTGTTTAGGACAGCGCACACTCGTCTTCCGCTTAGCGATGAGTCTGCCTCCAAAGCGAGGCACTCTCTTGTTGCTTCATCAATTAAGGTAAGAATGCGGATATTGGCTCCGTATCTTGTCCGGTCGCTCACAAAGTCCATAGACCACCTTGAATTTGCTTTTGTGAAATTGCGCTCGGGCATACCACGCTTTTCATACTTTTTCTTTTTGCTTCGCTTTTTTAGGATTAATCCGGCACTTTTATAAAGCCGATATGTCCTTTTATGATTTATATTGATGTTTTCCCTTTTCAGCATGATGTGCAGACGCCGATAGCCGAATCGTTTCCACCTTGCGGCTAAAGCCAAAAGATGCTGCGTTATTTCCGAATCTTTTTCGTTGTTGTTTGCAATGTATCTCTTGCTGCTGCGATTAATTCCGCTAACGTTGTCAGGTACATTTCCTGCGTAATATCTTTGCAAGTATCCCCAAAAAAGATTCCGTTGCCTTTCGTGAACAGATCAAAGCATTGTTCAAGTTTACTGATATAGACATTGCAAGAAAAACCAAAGCAAAGATAACAGAGACCTACATTGATGACCGCAAATATAAAACCGCTTGCACTATCTTGGATGAAGGCTTTGAAGACGCGTTTCAATATATTACATCCGGTGGGAGAAATTCACGTTTGCGAAGCACAAACCTTTTAGAAAGGCTAAATGAAGAATTACGCAGGCGGGAAAGAATTATTCGCATATTTCCTAATGTATCGTCTGCAAATCGTTTGATTGGAGCTTTATTGATGGATCAGTCGGAACAGTGGGAATATGCTGCGAGAAATTATATCAAGATGTAAGAATGTGAAATATTGTGCCGGTAATTTTACACAAGATTTTGGACTTGACTTAAAAATAATACAAAATTAGTAATATTTATGTTTATCTTCTGTTTTTTTGATAATATTTAGCATATAACTGATCGGTCAATCTTCATCTACACCATATTACTGTAATTGTTTAAAAATCATCTATAAATAGGAGTGGTAATTTTCATGAAAAGAAAAGATGTTTTAAGTACTTGCATGTTTGCCTTAATAATTGGCATCATGCCTTCAACTGCTTATGCCGACATACCAACAACGGTAATTCCATCAGCCGGTTCGCTGCTTAGCGAACTTGAACCGGAAAGACATATCATGCCCAGACCGGCTAAACCACAAATTGATATCAATATGCAAACACCTGCTTCTTCTGTACAAACCGGTCGTATTATAGCGAAAAAAATTCATTTTGTATGTCAAGAGACGGATGTACAAAAAGAACTGGATTTTCTTACTACTGACAAATTGAACAAAAAATTATCTTTTGATGATATGCAGGAACTGGCACTTGCTGCTACCAATCATCTGCGCGACCAAGGTTATATGACGGCGATAGTCTATATTCCGGAGCAGAAATTTGATGATTCAGCGACATTAAGGTTTAATGTCATTTTAGGTCGTTTCGGCGATATCCTATTGACCAACAAATCAGAACTGACCGACCAGCGGGTTCTTGGCTACACATATGAAATACGCCCCGGTCAGATCATAACTTCTAAAACACTTGATAAAACACTCCTAGTACTTAATGATATTCCGGGCATTATTGCCCGCGCATCTTTAGAACCCGGTAAACTGCCAGGCACTGCTAATATTCATCTGGATGTTACAACGCTGGAAAAAGAAGGCGGTTATATTTCCTCTGACAATTATGGCAGTACTTCAACTGGCAAATGGCGTTTTGGTGGCAATTACCACTATAATAATATTTCTCATGTTGGTGATCAATTACAGCTTAATTACCTGACAAGTACACATGATATGGATAACTACAGCATCCAGTATGCCTTACCGCTTGGACGCGACGGGGCTACATCGCATATTGCCTATTCCCGCATGAACTATGGCTTGGGAGATAAATTTGCTTATATGAATGCCGACGGTTATGCTGATACTTTTGAGCTTGGTTTTACCGTCCCGATGTACCGTTCTTTAACACAAAGCTCTTTTTATGATGTAGTCTACCGCAATCGTCAGTTAACTGACAAAATGTTCGATGGCGTCTGGAACAGCGGCAAATCATCAGATGCAGTAGATTTAGGTTTCCATGGTTATTTGCGCGGCGAAAATTCATCTTTTACCTATGGTTTGACCCATACAACCGGGAAAATGTATATGGATTCAGATATAGCCCAAGCCACAGACCTTCTGGATACAGCGGGCTGGTTCAATAAGACTTATCTCAGTACATCCTTCATCCGACGCCTCGACGAACGTTGGAATGCTACACTGGCTGTCAGCGGTCAATATGCCTACAACAATCTTGATTCTTCAGAAGATTTTTATGGTACCGGGCCTAATGGTGTAAGAGCCTTCTCCCAAGGTGAATTAAGCGGTGACAGCGGACTCTTAGGCACTTTGGAATTCACCTATACGACAGGCCAGCCAAAATTGCAGCTTGCCGCTTTTATTGACGCAGCAAGAATACGTTATAGCAAAGACCCCTTACCCAACAGCGGTGACAATTATCGTGACCTTGCCGGTGCAGGACTTAGTATTATTTGGAATGAATCGCGCGATCTCTATGCTCGTCTGGACTGGGCGACACCAATAGGCGATCATTGGTCCGAAACTGACAACGAACACACTAATAATACTTGGTGGTTCCGCATTGTCAAACAATTGTGATGAAAGGAGCAACAGATTATGCAAATAGCTAAAAAACGCAATAAATTAGCCCTGCGTGTGACATTATCATTGTTAATCGGCACAAGTCTTTACTTAGGTTCTGTTTCCACTACCTTTGCCGTTCCTGGCATCAATGAACTACCTACAGGCGGAACGGTTATAGTAGGCAACGCAACAATTACCAACCCTTCCACGGGGCTAATGAACATTAATCAAGGGGCAACCACCCCTTACGCTTTAATCAATTGGGAAAAATTCAATATTGGCTCCAATTCAACTGTGAATATAACCCAGCATCAATCGTCTGATGTCTTGGTAAATAACGTTGTCAGTAATAATTTGTCAGAAATATATGGCAAACTTAATGCCACAGGTAATGTTGTCCTGATCAATCCTAATGGTGTATTGTTCAGCGGCGCTAAAGTAAATGTTGGTGGCTTTGTAGCGTCAACGGCCAAACTTGCTGATGAAACCGCTACATCTTTCCCCGGATTCGCCGAAAATGGCATAGCGCAAGGCAACATTGACGTTACCAATTCTACAATTAAAGCGGGCATCGGTGCCATAATCGCCAATACCTCCGTCCTGAGCCTTCCTTCTGATTATGCTATTGGTCTTGGTGTTTTCAATGATGAAATCAGACTTATCGCCAATGGCAATGTCAATATAAATGCCGGCACAACTCTGCAGGCGGTGGACCAGACTACGGTCACAACCGAAAACACTCTCGGTGTAGAAGAATACTCCGTAGCTGACAGTACCAGCACTTCACGTTCCCGTGTGCTCCTGAGATCAGATGCCAACGCTGACGATTACGGTACTGTAACTATGAACGGCAACCCGGTAATTAATACCAGTACACTTGCCATATATTATAATCCTGAAATTAAGGAAATAGCCACGACACAAGATGGCGTCCAATACTCAAAAAAGGATTACACTAAAGAGCAAAATTTCTCCGGCCAATATACTTCAAATGTGACAACAGGCAAGCTTATCAGCGCTGATGCAGGACAAACTTATGCGCAGGCAACCCAAACAGCCAGAGCAGTTGCTGCTGTAAATGCTGACGCTTATATGTTAGTAAACAATATTGCACAACTGCAAGATATCAGCGACGCTAATACCGGCAACTTAAACGGCAAATATGCTCTTGGCAAAGACATCAATGCCACAGGCGATACTGCAGCCTTTTATGACCAAACGAACGGTATCTTATACCGTTCTGATAAAAATGGTAATATTGTCGCGGTGTCAACTTCTGATGGCGGTACTTTCACCGATGCCACGACCAAAGTTATTGCTGGCAAAACAATTACAAATACCGGCAGTACAGTTTCTGACGGCACGTACAATTATAATGGCAGTACAACATCTGACTCTACCTATACTCTGGCTACCGATGGTTCCATCACAAGTTCAGTCTATAACCGCGATGCGACAGGCAATGTTATTATTCGTAACAGTGATGGCACAACAATCAGCGGCAATACCGTGAATACTGCTGGCAACACTTACAGCATTAGCGGCAATAGTGTCACTACCAACGGTGAAATATACAACATTACTGCATCCACGGTTACTACGGTTCAAGGCGGGATTACCTATACCATAACGGGCAGTACAGTTACCGGCTTTGATGCTTCCAATAACCCTGTTACGATTCCTTCATATACGCAAACTCAGCTTTTGGATCTGGCTAGTTCGGTAAAGGATGCACAATCAACCTACACCTCAGCCCAAACAGTCAACACGGCGATGAATACCTTTGCAACAGGCGCCAATGCTGCAAAGACTGCTTTAGCTACAGCGCTGATCCAGTTCAATGCTTTAAATACCAGCGCAATTAATCAACCAGCCCTCAAAATTGATTCCTCCAAATGGAATGCCAACAAAGGCTTTAATCCAATCGGCGACACAGATGCCGACAAAGCATTTAAGGGTTCTTTCGACGGTTATGACGGTGACACAGTCCATGGCATCAGCAATTTGGCAATTAAGCGTACCGATGAAGATAATGTAGGTTTGTTCGGTGTCACTGACGGCTCTTCTCTCAGGCGCGTCATTTTGAACAATGCCGTCATTGAAGGCAAGAGTAATGTCGGTGCTTTGGTCGGGCAAATGAAAGGTACCACTGTCAGCAGTTCCGCAACCTACGGCGGCTCAGTTACCAGCACTACTGCAGGATCAGCCAATATAGGCGGTCTGGTTGGCCTTGCAACCGATGCCAGTAACATTAATTCAGCTTACAATAGTGCTTCTGTCACTGGCAAAAATGATGACGGCAGTGTTAATATCTCAAATTTAGGCGGCATTGTTGGTCATTTGGACAATTCTAATGTAAGCAGCGTAATCAACGCTGGTAACATTTATGGTGAAAAAAGCACTGGTGGGTTAGTTGGCAATGTGAATAACGATACTATGCCGACTAATACAAAAACACTGGCAAATTCCTATAACAAGGGACAAGTCAGCGGCATCGACAATACAGGTGGTATCGCAGGCGAAGCTACCAATGCCTCTTTTGATACGGTTTATAATACTAATGAATCTTCTACTTTAAGCGGTAATTTGGCAGCGTTAAATGCTGACTTGTCTGCCATCAAAGCTTATTATGCTGACAGTCATAACCAAAGTAATTCAGGCAAAATAACCGGTACTGGTCAAAATACCGGAGGTTTAGTCGGGTTGGCAGAAAACACCACTATTGACAAAGCATATAATGCGGGTAACGTTACAGGCACCGCCAACACAGGCGGATTGGTCGGCCAAATGACAGGTTCGTCCAGCTTGATTACTAATGCCTATAACGCCGATAACAATACGGTAATTCGTGAAACATTTGCGAGTGGCTTACCTGATGCCGTGAAAAATATAACCAGCAGCAGCAATGTAACAGAAGAAGATGTTCGCTACTATAGTTTCTATTCTGTAGACAGTTCAGGCAATCCAACCTATTATTATTTTATTCCCACACTGGAAAACGGTACTGTCGGAAAAAGTGATACTCAAGGCGCCAAAGGCTATTATGTGCTGGCAGACGGAAGTATCGTTAACCCTGATAACTCAACTAATAACACCAATTACGTGCCCACTGAAGATCGTTATTATATGAATCGCATGGGTTACCTGGATGCCAATGTAACAGGCACAGAAAATACCGGCGGTCTTGTTGGCAATATGACAAATGGTATGATTGATACCACGTATAACGCCGGCACAGTAACCGGTACCGCCGCAAGCAGCGGCGGTCTGGTGGGAACAATGTCAGGCGGCACGTTAAAAAATTCTTTTTACGTCACAGGCACTGATGCCAGTACAGGCAAAGAATTTTCTGGTCAAACAAAAGCTGTCGGTAATCAAATCAGCGGAACAGTGGCCTCGAATATCAAAAGCGAAGGCCAAGACATTAAACTGATGCGGCAAGGCACCAATGTTAAATCGCTCGGTGACAATGCTACGAATAACACCAATTGGATTGGCGTTATTCAAGATACTACTCAAGGCGGTTTGTACGTTTATACAACCATTCAAGTAGATGTTGATGCTGCAGTTTCAAATGCAACTGTTCGATATTTCACTCCAGACGAAGGTCTGTTCACTTTGGCAGCCAACGGCAATCGTGTGGCAATATTACAGCCTGTAGAAGGAACTACAGATAAATTTAAGAGTTTGGAAAATGGTAAAACTTATACCTTAACTACTGATGGCAACGGAACTAACACTTTTAAATCTGACGGCGAAGCTGATATTACTATTTATAAAAGAATGGTCTCCAGCAACCAAGGTGATAACTGGTTAATTTATGAAAACAGCTCTCTGCCGCTTTTACAGGCTTACCTAAATAACACCGGTCTGGACCGCGTTTTTGAATATGACGGCACTACGCATAATTTGGTTACGCAAGACGTAGATCATCTGTATGGCAGAGCTGACTTTAATGATGGTGCCGGCAAAAATGTCTGGACTGATGGCTATACAGAATCAGGCGAACATCCTGGTTCCAGTCAATATCGTTATGACCGCTCTTCTATTTGGTCTCCTCAGCACGCTTACCAAATTGATCCAAAAGCACAAATCGTTATTTTACCGAAGGACATGACCGTCACAGTAACAGGCAATAAAACTTATGGTAACCACGCTTTGACGGGTTACTATGTCCAAGTTGGCAGCAATTACTACAAGGTAACGGATACAAATGATTTGATATCTTACCCAGATGGTTATTATTACGAAGTAGTTGCTTTAGCAAACGGTGAAACAATCGCCGGCAAAGCCACTGCAGAAGGAAAATATCTAGTTACAATTAATGGCTTTGTAGACGGTGAGGGCATCTTAACAACTGGCCAAACGAAAGACGTTATATCCGGTCTCGTGACCATGATGAAAAATTCAACCAAGGGCAATAGCTTTGTCTATGAAGATATTGCCAACGGCAAAAAGGATACTCTCCAGACAGATGCAGGAAATTACGGTTTTACCTCAGGTTCCTTAGGCGGACTCGAAGCTGACCACAAAAACTATAACATTAGTTATACTGGTCAGGAAACCATTGGCAAAGCCGATCTCTACTACACCGTCGATGGTGTTCGCGATTATGGCAAGACAAATCTTGACAGCAACGGCGAATACAATTTCACTTTGGTCGGAGTTGATGATGCCGTTGGAACCGATGGATCATATACCAGTACCGAAGGCTATCTGAAGGCATGGGACCAAAACAAGTTAGTCGGGATGACCGCTAATGACGTTACCGCCTTCCTTAATAAAAACGGTCTCACATATTCTATCAAGGGCAAAGCCGATGGCGGCTCAGTCATAACAATCGATAATCAAGCACATGTCATCGTCGATAACACAGGCAAAGTAACCAGCTATGATGTGACATCCTTTAGTCCTAATCCCGCATTTAACTCCTCTGACCTAAACAAAAACTACAACCTGGTCTGGAAAGCAGAAAATGCAAATACAACTCTAAAAACCAATACAGCTTCAAACGCTTTCGGCACTACGACAGCCACCGTTGCTAAAAGTACGATGACTTTGAAACCGATTGATTTAAATGTCACAATTACCGGTGAGCGTAAATATGGCGACAACATGTCGGCAAGTGACAGCATTGTTTATGGTTCGACAGCCGCTGATGGTAAATGGGCTGTTAATGCCGACGGCATGGCAGCTAACGGTCGCGACAATGTAGGAAATACTGCTACCAACAATACTGTTGTCAACAAAACATCACTACAGGCGATCTTAGACTTAGTCGAAGGATTACCGGAAAATACCCTTAATAAAATTGATGCAACAACATTTGTTAAACGCGATGCAGCCGGTAACGTGACGGTCTATGATTTAAAAACCGGCACCGAGTATTCAGGCAGCATCATTGACATTGCCACCATGTTTACCAAAACAGATGGAACCGACAATCGTACTGTTGTCTTTGATTCTTCTGCCGCCAATAATCAGATACTCAATTCCGCGTATAAATACGACTATCTTGTCAAAAATGGCAACCACAGTTTAAAAATCAAACCGATAGACTTGACTATTTTGACCAACGGCTCCAAAATCTATGGTCAAAACAATGATGATATTACTTATGGTTATACTTATAATGGTTTAAAGAAGTTTGATGTCGACGACTATGACACCTATCTTAAAAACAATGCTACCTATACCAGTTCGCCTGCAAGCCGTATCACAGCAACCACCGATGCAGGCTCCTATGGCACAAAAAATGGTGACGGACAAAAAGCCATTAACACCACTATACAAAATACCGGCACAACAGACTACAACAATATAGCGAACAATTACAACATTAAATTTGACGATACTTTTACCGTCAGCAAACGTGCCCTTGCTCTCAACACCGAAGGCAGCAAAGTTTATGGTAATATTAATCCGACAACCGGATTTACGTATACCACTAATACCGGCACGGCTGACAACACTACAGGCCTGATGAACTGGGACAATGCTTCATTACAGAATGGCAGCAGCACTACAGTTGGCGGTGGCACCTCGCAGCAAACGGGAGCAGGTGAATATGGTACGCAAGCAACAAATGGCAGCAAGGTTTTGAACACTTCGGTTGCCGCCAATATTGCTAATAATTATGATATTACCTACACTGACAAGTTCACTATCAACAAACGACAGTTGACGGTAAACACTGAAGGCAGCAAGACCTATGGTTCCGTCAATCCCACCACAGGCTTCACCTATACCACCGATACCGGTACCGCTAACAGTGGACTGATGAGTTGGGACAGCAACATCTTCAGCGGTGCTTCCTCAACCGTTGACAGCAGTATCACGAATGAGTCCAATGCAGGCGTCTATGGCACCAAAGGCACGCAGTCTCCTAACACCGAAGTACTGCACACCACCCTTAATCAAAATGCGATTACCAATAATTATGATATTACTTATGCCGACAAATTTACCATTAATAAAGCCTCCTTGCAGATAATTACGGAAGGCAACAGAATTTACGGTCAAGGCAACGATAAGATCAACTACTCTTATTTAAACAAAGGTTTGACTGATTTCGACAAGCTGGCTTACGATACTTATCTTGCGAATACCGACACTTTCAGCAAAGATACAACGACAGGCATCACAACCCAGAGCGATGCAGGCAAATATGGCACTAAAGATGCTAACGGCACGCAAGCCTTGAATACTGATTTTGCCAATAAGGCAGGCACTGAATACTCCGATTTGTCTACCAACTACAACATCACTTTTGATGATACTTTAACCATCAACAAACGGCAGTTAACCGTCAACACCGAAGGCAGCAAGACATACGGCAGCGCTAATCCGACCACCGGTTTTACTTACACTTCCAATACGGGTACCGCTGACAATACAACCGGTTTGATGACCTGGGACAATACTTTGCTGCAAAATTCTACAACCGTTGTCGAAGGTCTTGATGAACGTTCCAATGCCGGCGTCTATGGCACGGAAGGCTCGCAAATACCTAACAACAAAGTCCTGAATACTACAACTGTCGCTAATTTAAACAAAAACTATGATATTACACACACTGATAAGTTTACAATTAACAAGAAGGACCTGACCTATGCTTACACCGGCACGCGCGAATATGGCCGAGACAACGCCACCGGCAGCTATAATAATCCAATTTTTAATGGTTTAACAGCTTGGGATTCAGCAACTTCAGCTGACTATACGCTAAGCAATGAAGCTGAACGTACTACAAACGTTGGCACCCATTCAGAGAAGTTGAAAGTAGAACTCATTGGCGATGTTTTCAAAAATTATAATATTTCCGGCACAACCGCTTTAGAAATTACTAAAGCAGATTTCACTTATGTGGCCGACCACACTGAATACTGGCAGGGGCAACAAATACCAGCACAAACCGGACGCGTCTTCAACAGTCATGGTGAAGATGTGAGTGACCTTGTTGGCTCTGTCGCCTGGATGACGTCTGCTACACGCTACTCATCTCCTGGTTATTATGAAATTATCGGCAGCGGCTCGGCTGACAACAGCGGCAATTATAATGTTTTTCAATATGGCAACACTGGTGCATATAGTGACTTCGAGCCAGCTTTTACCGACGCCCGTGATAATTTCACTGCACTGAAAATCAAAGCCAACCAAACCTTAAATTATGGTGAAATTTATGGTTCTTGGGGAAATTACCGTAAACCGCAATTGGATATTCGTTACTTAACTTCTAAATCTACTGAAGGCATCAACCGTGATTGGACTGATGGGGAACAGCCAAAGGGCACTTTTAATTTTATCGGAAACTCGCAGAAATAATATTTAACTTCTTTTAGTAACAGCAAAATAAAATGAGCTTGAATCGTTTTCCGATTCAAGCTCATTTATTTTATACTTTTTAACCTTATTTTACGTAGAAACCGCCTGGTTTTTCAGCAAGGTTGATAATAATATTCTTCATTTGAGTATAGTGGTCAAGAATAACCTTGTGGGTCTCTCTACCAGATAGTGTCAAATAAAGTTCGCAAAAACCATAATACTCCGATAAAAGCTTATGCAGCTAAAAGTTTCTGTTGGATAGCATTAACTATCTCAGGGTTTATATATGAACGGCTGCTTGACCAGTCTTCGCTATATTCAATCATATAACTGGTTACCAGCCGGATATACGAATCCATACTGGGAAATATGCCTACTACTTTTGTTCTCCTACGAATTTCTCTGTTCAGCCTTTCAAGTATGTTTGTGGAAGAAATCTTGCGATGATCTATTTCTTTAAAATTGAAAAATTGCAGCGAGTCTTCTATCCCTTCTTCCAAGGTTTCAACTGCGGTTGGATACCTTAACTCATACTCGTCCATAAGTGAACGGGCATATTTACGGGCACTTTCGTAATCGGGCTGCAGCCATATCTGCTTAAGTTTTTCAGCAAAATACTTTTTGTCCCGGCCAGAGATATAAGCCAGTATATTCCTCATAAAATGAACCTTGCATCTTTGCCACGAACATCCAACAAACGATTCCCTGACAGCCTTTATTAATTCTTTATGGGCATCGGATATTACAAGCCAAACTTTTTCCAAGCCTCTTGCCTTGAGATTCTCAAATAATTTGTTATAGGTAGCTGTGGATTCTTCATACATTGGTTCAAGTGCCAGTATGTCACGCCTGCCTTCTAAATTTACACCTGTCACTACTAGCACGGCCATGTTTTTAACACTGTGCCCGTCTCGTATTTTTTCATACAAAGCATCTACCCACAGTACTGGGTATGTTGCTTCGAGACTGCGACTACGGAAAGCAGCCACCTGTTCATTCAAGTCCTTGGCAATAGCTGATACCTGGCCGCGTGAGATTGATTCTATACCCAATGTTTTAGTAAGCTTCTCTATTTTTCTGGTAGATACTCCATTCACATAGGCTTCCTGAATAACATTCATCAAAGCCGCTTCTGAGCGTTTCTTTGCTTCTACAAAAAAGGGTATATAGCCACCGTTTCTTATTTTGGGTACCATCAAGTACATTGTTCCCATCCTTGTATCAAACCGCCTGACACGATATCCGGATCTATATCCTTGCCGATTTGCTACTCTTTCTGATTTTTCCGCTCCAAGCTTTGTTTGAACTTCGGTTTCCATAAGCTTTTCACACAATCACTTCAACATAGATAACATAGGATCGTCGTTTGATATAAAATTTAATAGCATTTTTTCAAAAGGTACGGTAGAATTTTGGTAAGCCATCGATAATACACTCCTTTTTGGTTTACTAGACATTTACCTTTTCGGAGTAATCGATGGTTTTTCCTTTTTTTACTTTTGCGAACTTAATTGTACTCTATCGATTCTTACTGATGACATCTTTGTTTGCAAAAATATTGACGTAAAGAAAGGATTAGCTATCATTCCGTACTCGGATGCCAATAAGGAAAAACTCCAAGGGTATGACTTTATATTCGTTTGGTCTGATAAAGACGGGCATTATTGGGAAAAGGCATTCTACACCGTTGATGACCCGTTTGGAACTCTAAAAAAACACGCTGCCCAACTGTATAAGCACGTCCAAGAGACGGAACTTGATGCAAAGGTTGCACCAGCAGTTCGAGGCCTTATTGCCGACTACCTGAAGGGAGGGTCTTAAATGATAAAACTCCCTATCCTTAGTTTCAGCAAAGAGCGACCAACGCCGCAGAGAGTGTTCGATGTTATAGTCGAGGGTAATAATATCGATTTAGAAATAAAAAACGATAAGAAGAAAATCGTAACAATCCCCTGGGACGAAGTGGTGTCTCAGGTCGAAGCTGCAAAGGCAGCTAATAAGTAAGCAGAAGCTACCGCAATCTGCCCCGTAACCAATCGAGGAGCAAACCGCCGGAGTTATCTATTAAGCCTATAAAAGGCAGAAATAGATAACTCCGGCTTTTTTTATTTGCATGGTTTTGATAGGACATGGCGTGTCCATTTCCAAAAAAAAATCCGTGTTAAAGTAGTTTATAGATAAGCAGCAATGCTTTCTAAAATAAATCTCAATGTCCGAGATGCGCATTAGGACGGCGGGATGCATAAGAGTTCAGTACACAGTGATAAAGATTGTGTTTGGAATGAAGATGCACCCACCGTGATTTCGTGCGCTTTTTTTAGGACAAGCGAAGTTTGTGGTCATCTTATCCGCAGGCTCTTTTGCATTCCGCCGCCCAATGACTAGGCGGAAAGGAATACTTTATGAAGATTCGAGTTTTATATGAAGATCATATCAAAAACGGTCACAAGAACTACACCACAATTGAAATTCCAGATGGAGATTACAGCGTCATGCTGGATATCGACTATGAGCAACGTCTTGCAGAAGCAAAGCCTGAAAAGAAGGTGGAGGTGAAACGCTGTGAGACTCTACAAGAAATGTTCGACCTCATGAACAACAAGGAATATAACCATTGGCGTCGATACCATAGGCATCTTGGCAATCCCAAGACACCTTATCGAAAAGATGATGAGGTTGAAATAGATGTCATGGATACTTTCGCTGATAACTCTCAGGAGATTGAACGCATCCAAGAAAGTGAACGTGAAGAAGTTTACCAATGGATACGTAAGGCTCTTGGTAAAAAGCAAGATTGGGCAGATATGTTTATCGCAGTGCGCATTGATGGCATACCAATCCGTGAATATGCTCGCTCTATCGGTGTTGATGAGAACAATATAAGCCAAAAGTTAAAACGTGCAGAAAAAAAACTTAAAGAGTTTTTAGAAAACCATCAGATTTGACCCACTCCTGTGGCTACCAGGTAGGAGGTCAAGGCCTCCAAAAAATTATGAGGAGGTAATTCTGATGAGAGAATTAATACCTAAAGACAAATATGGTGTATTTGCCGACACCAAGGATACGGCAAGAGTAGATAGCTTGTTTGTTGCTGAGTTCTTTGAGAAGGAGCATAAGAATGTGCTGCGTGACATTGCAAAAATCACTGACCCTAATTCTGGTTTAAGTAAAGAATTTGCTCAGCTCAATTTTGAGCCGACCTCATACACGGATGGTTGGAACAGAAAGCAAAAGGCTTATGCCATGACCCGTGATGGTTTCACTATGTTAGTCATGGGATATACGGGACAAAAAGCAATGAAGTTTAAAGAGTTATACATTAAACGCTTTAATGAAATGGAGCAGTTTATTAAGACGCTTGTTTCAGCCCGTAAAGAGTTCCCTTTGCTGACAGACAACATTAAGCTACTTCACGAAAATCCCAAGCCATATCACTTCAGTAATGAATGCGACATGATTAACCGCATTGTTACCGGGATGTCTGCAAAGCAATTTAGAATAGCCAACGGTATCGAAAAGGGTAAAAGCATCCGTCCCTACCTATCCGATGAGCAGATTACGATGCTTGAAACTTTGCAGAAAGTGGATGTGGGTTTGTTAGTAGCTGTTCCGGACTATCAGCAGCGTAAGCGTCATTTGGAATGGTACAAGTTGAAGATGGAAGAAAACGCAAATTAAGGAGGGTAATTATTATGTTTTATGTGAAAGAAAAATTGAACGATACCATGGAGGTATCCATTGAAATAACAGATGAGAATGTATTTTGTCATTGCCCTATGTGTGGCACTGAGGTGTCAGTAGACATTGCAGAAATTTTAAGTGACGGAGAGAGCGATCTATTTGGCACGGCAGTATTTTGTGATGAATGTGGCAAGAAGGTTAGAGCTGGAGGTAGACGTTATGAGCATAAATAAATTCAATTCAGAAGGATATCATGATCCGACTCCCCATGAAGCACTTACCAATGTAACCCGTGAGGAAAAGGCAGCAGTAAAAGCTGCCTTCAAGCCTCTTGTCTATATCTGCTCTCCCTTTAGCGGAGATATTGAAAACAATAATAAGCGGACACGGGAGTTCTGCCGTTTCGCATTAGAAAAAGGAAATATCCCTCTCGCTCCCCATCTTATGTTTCCTCAGTTTATGGATGACAGCAATGAGAAAGAGCGTGACCTCGCTATTTTCATGGACATTATCTTAATGGGAAAATGCCAAGAGGTCTGGGTTTTAGGTGATGTTATTTCAAGGGGTATGAGTATTGAAATTGAAAAAGCAAAGAAACGCAGACAGCCGGTTAGGTATTTCAATAAAGATTTTGAGGAGGTAGATGCTCTATGAGTGAAATAAAAGCAATACAGACCAAATATAAAGGTTACCTCTTCCGTTCAAGACTTGAGGCTCGCTGGGCGGTATTCTTCGATTGCTGTGGTGTTGAATATGAGTATGAACCCGAAGGCTATGACCTAGGAAACGGTTTGATGTATCTTCCGGATTTTCTTCTTCATGGTGTAGATGGTAGAGATGGCGGTGACCTTTATGTCGAGGTTAAGGGTCAGATGACCGAGGACGATGCGAAGAAGATTAACCGTTTCTACGAGTTAGGGAAAGAAGATCCTGATGCTTACGGAAAGTCCAAGACCGCAATCCTTGTGGTTGGCAATATTCCAAGTGGTGGGGATATTGACGATATCCTTTGGTGCATTGAAGGTGAAGCTTATGCAAACAACGGAGATTGGCCTAATAGCTACAATTTTGAGACCATTGACGGTGACCACTTTGCTGCATATCCGGGAATCAACAAGAACGGTAAGTTCGAACTCTTTGGTGATGATTCTAACTACCTCTGCGATATGGATGATGCGGCAACAGAGAAAGCTTACCGTATTGCCAGGCAGGCAAGGTTTGAGCATGGGGAAAGACCTCATTTGAAAGGAGGGTTCTAAATGCGAGAATTAGCGATTGCCTATGGGAACAATCGGCAGGCAAAGAAATGGGTCAATAAGACCACCTCTTTTGATGAGTTGAAAGAAAGGTTGAAAGTTACTATCCGAACAACGGAATCTGCCGAAGAATATGCCAAGTTCAGCAAGGCACAAAAGGATAATGCGAAAGACCATGGAGGTTTCGTTGCAGGTGCGTTAAAAGGCGGTCGTAGAAAAATTGACACTGTGGAGCTACGTTCTATGGTTGCCCTGGATGGAGATAGGATAGATAAAACTTTTCTTGAAAACTATGAAACCAGCACACCTTATACCTCTGTTCTTTATACAACACATAGCAGTACTGATGAAAACCCAAGAGTCCGTCTTATCTTTCCTCTTACAAGGGATGTGACCTCCGAGGAATATGTGGCGGTGGCAAGATATCTGGCACAGGCACTGGGCATGGATTATTTTGATGAATGCTCCTACCAGCCGAATCAGCTGATGTACTGGCCAAGCACTCCTTCCAACGGTGTATTCGTGTATAAGGAAACCGACAAGGACTGGCTTGACCCGGACGAGATTTTATCGGCACACCCGGAATGGACTGACCCTACCAGACTTCCGACTTCATCGAGGGAGAGCAAGGCAAATACAGCCAGCTTCAAAAAAGTGCAGGACCCGCTTGAAAAAGAAGGTGTGGTCGGTCTTTTCAACAGGGTTTACTTCCCTGTGAATCTTGCCGTGGATGAGTTCCTTTCGGATGTTTATGAGCCGACCGACACGGACAGCCGCTATCATTTAATCGAGTCAAGCAGTATGGCAGGTGTGGAAATCAAGGAGAACGGAAAATTTGTCTACAGCCACCATGCCAAAGACCCTGCTTACTTAAAGCTGTGCAATGCTTTTGATATTGTCCGTATCCATAAATTTGGCGATGACGATGAGAAAAAATCCTATAAGCAGATGTGCGAGTTCGTCATGACTCTGGATAAGGTAAAGCTGGCAGACCTTGAGGAAAAGAAAAGGATGGCGGCGGAGGAGTTTGCAGAGGACACAGACTGGCAGACGAAGCTCCGTTATATGCCAAGAAGCAAGTGTCTTGAAAACAGCGTGTGGAATCTGATGCTGATTTTAAACAATGATCCTGACTTTGCAAATATCGCATTCAATGAGCTGGTGGGCAGAGTGCAGATTACGGGAGCCGTGCCGTGGACAAGACCCGGTGACAACAAATTCTGGAGGGATGCAGATACAGCACAGATGAAGGCGCTGATTGACATCCGCTATGAAACATTCTCCAGCCGAAACCATGATGTGGCATTTACGAAGGTGGTCGAGGACAGGCATTTCAATCCCCTGCGTGAATGGCTGGATGCTCTGCCGGAGTGGGATGGTGTGACAAGGCTCGAAAATCTCTATATTGATTTCCTTGGTGCGAACAGCACCGGGTATGTGAAGGCTGCGACCAGAAAATCCTTTGTGGCGGCGGTAGCGAGAATTTACGAGCCGGGTACAAAGTTCGATTCCGTGGTGGTGCTTGTAGGTCCGCAGGGCTGCGGCAAGTCCACCATCTTTGCCAGAATGGGGAAAGAGTATTATTCTGACAGTCTGAATCTGACGGATATGAAGGATAAGGCAGGAGCGGAGAAACTGCAGGGATATTGGATTCTGGAGCTGGGCGAACTGGCTGGTCTTAAGAAAGCGGACATTGAAGTTGTAAAAGCCTTTGTTAGCCGCACAGATGATATCTATCGCCCGTCCTATGGCAGAACAGTGGAAAGTCATCCAAGGCAGTGTGTCATTGTGGGTACCACCAACTCCGAGACAGGATTCCTGCGTGACATTACGGGCAACCGCCGCTTCTGGCCGATTAAGGTGACCGGGAAAACAAAGCGTAAATCGTGGGATATAACCAGTGAAGAGGTTTTGCAGATGTGGGCGGAGGCAAAGTACCTGTATGGGCAGGGCGAGCCTTTGTATCTGAATATGGAGGAAAGCAGTGAAGCCTTGAGCGAACAGATCGATGCGATGGAGACCGATGAGCGTCAGGGCATTGTGGAGGAATATCTGAATACCCTTCTGCCGGAGAACTGGAACAGTATGGATTTGTACGAGAGAAGGAATTTCTTCACGGACAATACTGCGGTCAAGGGTACTGTACAAAGAAAGACGGTCAGCAATGCGGAAATCTGGAGCGAATGCTTCTGTAGGAACTTATCCGACCTCAAACCATCCGACTCCTATGCGATAGCCGCCCTTATGACCAAAGTGGACAGCTGGCAGAGAACGGACAAAATCAGAAAGCTCGCCATCTATGGCAGGCAGAGAATTTATGAGAGGTTGTGATTTTAACAGCCTGTGTTCCAAGTCGTAGGTTGTGAACAGCAAAAAAGCCTTGAAAACAGGCACTATCAGACATCAGCTGACACAAGTATCACAAGAATTACTATATAAATTATTTCTATTTTATATAGGGTAATGCAAGCGTGTACAGGCATATACGCACGTATAGAAATTTTCCGAGATGGTTGTGTCAGTTGTGTCTTGTGATTTTAGGAGAGGATGAAATGAGAGAAAAAATCATAGAACAGAAACTTGTAACGGCAGTAAAAAAGCATGGCGGGATATGTCCGAAGTTCACTTCTCCCGGTTTCGATGGTATGCCGGATCGTTTACTGCTTCTTCCGCATGGTAAGTTCGCCTTTGTGGAAGTGAAAGCACCGGGAGAAAAACCAAGACCATTGCAGCTGGCAAGGCACAGATTACTGAGCTGTCTGGGATTTCGAGTGTATGTACTGGATGATGCGGAGCAGATTGGAGGGGTTCTTGATGAAATTGAAAATTCAATGGGACTGGTGTGGAAAAGAATTTGAGAGAAACCATAATCACATTCATGAAAAAAACTATTGCTGCAGAGCGTGTTTAGGAAAAGCAAACGCAGAACGTTTTCGATTGAAGAGTCTGCGAACGTGTGATAACTGTGGGAAAATTTTTGAATACAGAGGTAACCATAAAAAGAGAAACGAACATTTCTTCTGTTGCCTAGAATGCAGCTATGAATTCAAAGTGAAAAAAATATATGCATCATGCGATTGGTGTGGCAATCCAATTTACAAAAAGCGTTCTGATGTTGCAAGAAACGAGCATAATTTTTGTGATTATGGGTGCTATATCGACTACGTCAATTTTGAAAAAGCTGGTGCAGATAATCAAATGATATCAGGAGAAAAACTGTATCGCAGGCTTGCAGAAATGAAGATTGGACGAAAACTTCAAGAGAATGAGGATGTTCATCATATTGACGGCAATCATCTAAATAATGATTTTGCCAATTTAAAAGTTGTTACAGCTTCAGAGCATATGAAAATACACGCTTCCCAGAAAGAGAGGGACTGTCATGGCAGATTTATTAAAAAAGAATGATTTGCATGGGTATCAGGAATATAGTGTCAATTTTATTATTGAACATCCTGTAGCTGCAGTCCTTTTAGATTGTGGACTTGGGAAAACTGTAACATCACTTACGGCTATAAATGATTTGATGTTTGACTATTTTGATATTCATCGTGTTTTAGTTATATGCCCTTTGAGAGTAGGTAATGTTTGGGCGAATGAGATACAACATTGGGAGCATCTGCACCTTTTGCAGTATTCGGTGGCGGTGGGTTCTGAGTCGGAGCGGCTGTCAGCACTGAAAGCACAGGCAGATATTTACATCATCAACCGTGAAAATGTGCAGTGGCTGATTGAGAAAAGCGGCATCCCCTTTGATTTTGATATGGTGGTTGTGGATGAGCTGTCCTCCTTCAAGAATTATCAGTCCAAGCGGTTCAAGGCACTGATGAAGGCAAGACCGAAGGTAAAAAGAGTGGTAGGTCTGACAGGCACTCCTTCCAGTAACGGTCTGATGGATTTATTCGCAGAGTTCAAACTGCTGGATATGGGAGCAAGGCTTGGCAGGTTCATCGGTCAGTACCGAACGGCCTATTTCTCCCCGGACAAGCGTAATGGTCAGATTGTTTACAGCTATAAGCCACTGCCCAATGCCGAACAGCAGATTTATGATAAGATTTCGGATATTACGATTTCCATGAAATCTACCGACCATCTGAAAATGCCGGAACTGATCAGCACACAGCTGGCGGTGGAATTGTCGGAAGCGGAAAAGAAGAAATACGAGGAACTGAAAAAAGACCTCATTCTTCAGCTGCCGGATGGAGAAATCACAGCCGCCAATGCCGCATCGCTGTCGGGCAAGCTGTCCCAGCTGGCAAACGGAGCAGTCTATTCTGATGATAAGAGCGTTCTGGAGATACACCAGAGAAAGCTGGATGCACTGGAGGATATCATCGAATCGGCAAACGGAAAGCCTGTCCTTGTGGCATATTGGTTTCGTCACGATTTGGAGCGTATCAAAAAACGCTTTGATGTGAGAGAAATCAAGACCGCAAAGGATATAGCCGACTGGAATCACGGCAGTATCCCAATTGCCGTAATACATCCGGCATCGGCAGGACACGGCCTGAACCTACAGCAGGGTGGTTCTGCCTTGGTATGGTTCGGCATCACATGGTCACTAGAATTATATCAGCAGACCAATGCCAGACTTTGGCGGCAGGGTCAGTCCGCAGAAACCGTGGTCATTACCCACATCATAGCAAAAGACACCATTGACGAGAGAATCATCAAGGCACTGAAAACCAAGGATACCTCCCAATCCGCCTTGATTGATGCCGTAAAAGCCAATCTATGAAAATCAGAGTCAACCTATGACAATCCAAGCCAATCCGAGTGGAATACAAAATTTCGGAGGTAAGGATATGACAGAAAAAGAATACTTATTGCAGGCACGATATCTGGATGAGCGTATTCACTCGAAGGTTCAGCAGGTGGAATCTTTAAATGATTTAGCTACAAGCTGTTCCGCTGTAATCAGTGATATGCCGAGAAATCCAAACCGTGGCGGTTCCAAGATGGCAGATGCCGTAATTAAAATTGTTTCTTTGCAGGAAGAAATAAATATGGACATCAATGCGCTTGTAGAACTAAAGCGAGAAATCATGGGTGTTATAAAAGCCGTGCCAAATGTGGAATACCAGACGCTGTTAGAAAAACGATATCTGTGCTTTATCTCATGGGAGCAGATTGCCGTGGATATGAATTATTCTATGCAGCACATACACCGAATGCATAGTGCGGCACTGAAAGAAATTATCTTGCCACCGGAACATGAGAGTTAATGTGATAGAATGAGAGTAAGCACCTGTGATATTATTATAATAGCGAAAAGCAAAAAAAATATAAACGGGTAAAATCGTAGAAAGCCTTGTGGGTCACACCGACCTGCAGGGCTTTTATTATGCCTAAAATGAGGTGAGAAGATGCCAAGAAAACCTAAACGACCGTGTTCTTATCCAGGCTGTCCTGACTTAACGGATGGACGGTTTTGTGAGAAACACCAGAAAGAAGAAAACAAACGCTATGAGAAGTACGACAGGAATCCTGCTGTACGCCGTAGATATGGACGCGCTTGGAAGCGAATCCGTGACAGCTATGCTGCGGAGCATCCTTTGTGTGAGGAATGCTTAACAAAGGGCAGGTATGTTGCGACTGAAGAGATACACCATAAACTTCCGTTGGCCCAAGGAGGAACGCATGATAGGAAGAACCTCATAGCTTTGTGTAAAGAATGCCATGCAAGGATTCATGCACAAAATGGTGACCGTTGGCACTGATGAAGGTGCAGGGAGGGGGAGGTCAAATCTCAAAACCCTTGTACGGGAGGAACGGGCGGGGGGCTTCACGCACAAAAAGAGCAGTTCAAACAGGGGATTAACCCTAAGATATAGATTGAGGAGTGTGAATAATGGCAAGGGACGGTACGAACCGTGGTGGCAGAAGAGTCAGAGCAGGTGATAATCCGACTGCAGCCGCAGAGAAAATACAAAATGGGAAAACAGTCAAGGTTCTAGCCAATGATATTCCGGTACTTAAAACAGCGGAATTAGAGGCAGTGGATTTACCGGAAGGCGCGGTTTTAGAGGGTGCGGATATGCCAAAACCCAGCGACTATTTATCGGCAAGGCAGAAAAATGGAGTTCCCTTAGGTGCTGATGAAATATATAAAGAAACCTGGCTGTGGTTAAAAGAGCGCAACTGTGAAAGATTAGTAAATCCACGGCTTATAGAAACCTATTCACAGGCTATGGCAAGATATATTCAATGCGAAGAGGCAACAAGCACATATGGTTTATTGGGGAAACATCCAACGACTGGTGGGGTTATGACCTCGCCTTTTGTGCAGATGTCACAGCAATACCAGAAAAGTGCCAATCTTATCTGGTATGAAATTTACGACATTGTTAAGCAAAACTGCACAGAGGTTTTTGAGGATAGCACGACAGATACCATGGAGCTGCTTTTGCGGGCAAGGAGAAAATGATGATGGAGCTTACGGCTTTTTTACATAAACTGAAATTTTATAGACCAAAGCTTACTAAACAGCAGGTCAGAACTTTAAAGGGACAGGCTCTCGCTGACAATATCAAGGGTGCTGAAAAGGTCCTTAGCAAGATTTTGAAAGGAACAGTGCTTAATGGAAAAAACAACAACGGAAATGCAGTTAGTAACTATAGAAAAATTAGTACCTTATGTAAACAACGCTAGAACGCATAATCCACAACAGATTCTGAAACTACGTTCATCGTTAAGGGAATTTGGCTTTATTAATCCTGTCATTATCGACCGGGAACATAACGTGATAGCTGGTCATGGACGAATTTTAGCAGCCAAGGAGGAAGGCATAAAAGAAGTACCCTGCGTATTTGTGGACTATCTTACTCCGGCTCAAAAGAAAGCCTATATTTTGGCGGACAACCGTATGGCCATGGATGCAGGATGGGATGAAGAACTGCTCAGAGTGGAGATAGAGAGCCTGCAAGGTGCAGATTTTGATGTTGCCTTAACAGGATTTGACGAAAAAGACATAGCTGAACTGTTTGCAGGAGATGATGGTGATACGCAGGAGGACGATTTTGATGTGGACGGGGAGCTTAAAAAGCCGCCGGTTTCTAAAGACGGTGATGTATGGTTGCTTGGAAAGCATCGCCTAGTCTGTGGGGACAGCACCAAGGAGGAAACCTATGTAACTCTTATGGATGGGAAGAAAGCTAATCTTGTTGTAACGGATCCGCCTTACAACGTCAACTATGAAGGCGGTGCAGGAAAGATTAAAAACGACAATATGGAGAATGATAAGTTTTACCAGTTCCTGTTAGATGCTTTTACAAACATGGAAAGGGTAATGGCAGAAGATGGCAGCATTTACGTGTTCCATGCAGATACCGAAGGCTTAAATTTTAGAAAGGCATTCTCGGAAGCAGGCTTTTACTTGTCGGGAACTTGTATCTGGAAAAAACAGAGCCTAGTGCTTGGTAGGAGTCCATATCAGTGGCAGCATGAGCCATGCCTTTACGGTTGGAAAAAGAAAGGCAAGCATCAATGGTACTCCGACAGAAAGCAGACTACCATATGGGAGTTTGATAAGCCGAAGAAAAACGGTGACCATCCGACCATGAAGCCGATTCCACTTATTGCCTATCCGATTAAGAATTCCAGTATGAGCAATTGCATCGTTCTTGATCCGTTTGGCGGCAGCGGTAGCACTTTGATTGCCTGCGAACAGTTAGGCAGAATCTGTCATACCATTGAGCTAGATGAAAAATACTGTGATGTTATAGTAAAGCGTTATATTGAGCAGGTCGGCTCTGCAGATACTGTATCGGTCATCCGTGATGGAAAGACCATCCGCTTTGAGGATTTGGAGGTCAGCGGCGATGGAAAATAACTTAAAAGTTTCTACATAATTAGCTTGCTATTTATTCCTTTTAGAGTGATATATGTAGTACCGAAGAAAAGGAGGTACTTACAAAATGAAAGTTATTTACAACATCACCGACAGAAAACCATTTGTAAAGGCATTAGAAGAAATTACTGGAGCCAAAGCGGTTTATCAGAAAACACCAACTTATGCTTATGCAGTGGACTATTTCACAGTAACCAAAGAAGGAAATCTTACCTTTAACGACATGGCAAACAGCGAAGAAATCGAGCAGGTGCTAGAACAGCTTGAACAAAAAGGCTTTCACTGCGAGAGTTCCGCATATGATGAACCACAGCCGGAAATCGCTAGTAAAGAGCCATTGGCTGCATACGGGACTACGGGAAAAAAACTTAAAAACGAAACTGCGGGGTTGACAGTGGCAATGCCATTGGATGCGGTGCTTGCAGGCAACCTTACCAATCTTCTGGAATCCAAGAGCAGCCTTATCAAAAAGGCACTGGGCATCAGCGAACTTCCCATCATTATTGATGCAGATAAGATTTCCTTCCCTTGGTTTTCAGACGGCTTGGCTGCTGATACCGTCAAAGCTTACACGGATTTCATTTCTGCCCTCTGCAAAATGAGCCGAGAACATAAACGCATCTCCAGCACGGAAAAGGAAGTCCCCAATGAAAAATATGCTTTCCGCTGTTTCCTTCTTCGATTGGGGTTTATAGGAGAAATTTATAAAACTGACCGTAAAATTCTGCTGAAGAACCTTAACGGCAGCAGTGCCTTTAAGAGCGGTGCGAAAAAGGAGATGAATAGCGATGAGATTTCCGAATAAAGAAATTGTTGAGAAAGTACGCAGAGAATACCCTGCAGGAACAAGGGTAGAACTGGTGAGAATGGATGACTGCCAAGCACCGCCTCTTGGAACGCTTGGGACTGTTACTGGGGTGGATGATACCGCTTCATTGATGGTGGATTGGGACAATGGCAGCGGTCTTAATGTTGTTTACGGTGAAGACCTAGCGGTAAAGATTGGGGACGGTGACAATGACTGAAACGATTAAAAAGCAGATACTTTCTATTCGTGACAGCGGCCGCACCAATATATTTGATACTAATATGGTTCAATATCTTGCTAACGAGCTTGGCTACTACGAATTGGTAATCTTTCTTGAAGAACATAGTAAGGAATATATAAGATTTATCCTTACAGGAGAGCAATAAAAGATATGCTTTATTGTACAGAAATAACTTGCTATCATGAGCCTTTAGAGTGATATATGTAGTACAAAAACAAAAGGAGGCAGGCACCATGTGGAAAGAAGGAGCAATTTTAATCAGAGGAAAGGTTTACAAATACCAAGCCAAGGTTTACGAGGAAGGCAGTGAATACGGTATTGAAGGAGGTCGGGTTTCCAAGGTAATGATTAAGCATGATGGTGAGATTGTAGTAAACTATGACCGAGGTTGGGACGTAGAACCGGAAAGCGAAGGAGCAGAGCTTGCCTTAGCGATTATCTTAAAAGAAAATAATTAAACAAAAAAGGAACGGAGCCAGGAGGCTCTATTCCTAGTACAGCCGATTTTAAGCGGTTATTTTTATGCCTTAATTGGGAGTGAGCATTTGAGAAAGTTGAAGAAATATAAGTCCACAAAATTCAAAGATAAAACTTCCGTTTATAGTAAGGCTGCTGCAGATTATGCAGTCAATTTTGTCGAATGCTTATGCCATACTAAAGGAACCTGGGCAGGTAAGCCTTTTGAACTCATTGATTGGCAGGAACAAATAATTCGTGATGTATTTGGTACTTTAAAGCCTAATGGGTATAGGCAATTCAATACAGCCTATATTGAAATACCTAAAAAACAGGGTAAGAGTGAACTTGCGGCTGCTGTGGCATTACTCCTTACTTGCGGTGATGGTGAAGAACGAGCTGAAGTTTATGGCTGTGCAGCTGACCGCCAGCAGGCATCAATCGTTTTTGAGGTTGCAGCCGATATGGTGCGTATGTGTCCTGCACTAAATAAAAGAGTAAAGATACTGGCATCACAGAAACGAATAATTTACCAGCCGACAAACAGCTTTTATCAAGTATTATCAGCTGAAGCCTACAGTAAGCATGGTTTTAATATTCATGGCGTTGTGTTTGACGAACTGCATACTCAGCCTAATCGAAAACTATTTGATGTTATGACCAAGGGCTCCGGTGATGCACGTATGCAGCCTTTATATTTTTTGATAACAACAGCCGGAACGGATACACATTCTATCTGTTATGAAACTCATCAGAAAGCGGGGGATATTTTAGATGGTAGAAAACATGACAGTACGTTTTATCCGGTAATATACGGTGCGAAAGAAACAGATGACTGGACAGATCCTAAGGTGTGGAAGAAAGCTAATCCCTCTTTAGATATTACGGTTGGCATAGATAAGGTAAAAGCTGCCTGTGAATCTGCCAAACAAAATCCGGGAGAAGAAAACTCGTTTCGTCAGCTTAGGCTTAATCAATGGGTAAAGCAGGCAATTCGTTGGATGCCAATGGATAAATGGGATGCCTGCTCCTTTGCTACAGATGAAGAAAGCTTAAAGGGAAGAGTCTGCTATGGTGGTCTTGATCTTTCCAGTACCACAGATATTACAGCATTTGTATTGGTGTTTCCACCAGAAGATGAAGATGATAAATACAGCATTCTTCCATATTTCTGGCTGCCGGAAGAAACCTTGGATTTAAGAGTAAAACGTGACCATGTTCCTTATGATATATGGGAACGGCAGGGATATTTACAGACTACGGAAGGCAATGTCGTGCATTATGGATATATTGAGAAATTTATTGAGCAGTTAGGTGAGAAATATAATATTCGTGAAATTGCCTTTGACCGATGGGGTGCGGTGCAGATGGTGCAGAATTTGGAAGGATTGGGTTTTACTGTAGTGCCATTTGGCCAAGGATTTAAGGACATGAGTCCTCCGACCAAAGAACTTATGAAGCTTACCCTTGAAGAAAGACTAGCCCATAGCGGACATCCGGTTCTAAGGTGGATGATGGATAATATTTTTATTCGTACAGATCCTGCCGGAAATATCAAGGCAGATAAAGAAAAATCCACAGAGAAGATTGATGGTGCAATAGCCACAATAATGGCATTAGACCGAGCAATTCGCTGTGGAAATGATAATGGGGCATCAGTTTACGATGAGAGAGGCTTGCTTTTCTTATAGTCGTAAATATAGGGGAATTTCGGTGTTATGGCCCAGAAAAGCATATAATCTCAGATTCGGAAACATCAGACATCATTTTACGCATTCTTGTAATGAAGAATTTATAAAATTCAATGTAATCTTTTATTTTACGAGGGTCTTTGCTGGGATGTTCGTCATAGTGCTTAAAGTGAAAATTGTTAAAGTAGGAATCTAATTCAGGGCTTTCTATATTAGTTTCTAAAAGAAATATAGTCCTTTCGATGGAATTAAGAATTTCGTTTAGTGTTTTATAAGTATAGTAATTTTCACCATAATGTTCATATGAAGTACCATCGCAATTAACATGGTTATTTATGTTCCAAATTAGATTTGCATCAAAGTATCTTTCTAAAAAGAATTCAACAGTGTCAGCAAATCCATCTTCATCTATAGATATGCCATACTTGCGTAATCGTTCATTATCTGGATCATCCCATGATACAAATTTTTCTTCGTTATCTTTTATGGGATAAATATCAATATTGCTACCGCCACACCAGCCCTCTATTATTTCTAATTCTTCTGGTAACTCGTAAGTAGCATTTGAGATATTAGATTCATTTAACATTTTAACACCACCTTTTTTACAATATTATAGCACAATACAAAATTAGTATGAGTAAATTCAAGAGGAGATGATTAATATTTTTAATGCCATTAATAAGCTTTTTAAATCTAGGGATAAGCCTAAAAATGTAACTGTAGGGAGTGCCTATAATTTTTTATTTGGAGGAAGTACAGCCGGTAAAATGGTAACCGAGCGTTCTTCCATGCAGATGACAGCGGTTTATTCCTGTGTTAGGGTGCTGGCAGAAGCAGTGGCAGGACTCCCGCTGCATTTATATAAATACACGGACAGCGGCGGCAAGGATAAGGCAGTGGACAACCCGTTGTATTTTTTGCTGCATGACGAGCCTAATCCAGAAATGACCTCCTTTGTATTTAGGGAAACCCTTATGACACATCTGCTGTTATGGGGAAATGCCTATGCCCAGCTTATTCGTAATGGCAAGGGTAAGGTTGTGGCCATGTATCCCTTAATGCCAAACCGTATGAGCGTTAACAGGGACGATAACGGAAATCTTTACTATAAGTATTTACGCAGTTTGGAAGATGCCCATAGAGCTAATACAAATGAAGTTATGCTTTTACCTAGCGAAGTGCTGCATATTCCGGGACTTGGCTTTGATGGACTTGTCGGGTATAGCCCTATTGCAATGGCAAAGAATGCTGTTGGAATGGCAATTGCCTGCGAGGAATATGGTGCTAAGTTCTTTGCTAACGGTGCGACACCGGGAGGAATTTTAGAGCATCCGGGTATTGTTAAAGACCCTGCCAGAGTAAGAGAAAGCTGGAATGCAGTCTATCAAGGAAGCGGCAATGCTCACCGTATAGCAGTTTTAGAAGAGGGCATGAAGTATACACCTATCGGCATATCGCCGGAACAGGCACAGTTTTTAGAAACAAGAAAATTTCAAATCAATGAGATAGCTCGAATTTTTAGGGTATCGCCGCATATGGTTGGTGATCTTGAAAAATCGAGCTTTTCTAATATAGAGCAGCAGAGTTTGGAATTTGTTAAATATACATTAGAGCCTTGGCTTGTCAGATGGGAGCAGGCAATGGTGCGGTCTCTTTTATCTAAATCGGAGAAGGAGCAGTATTTCATTAAATTTAATGTGGATGGTCTTTTAAGGGGCGATTACGAAAGCCGCATGAATGGCTATGCCACTGCCAGACAGAATGGCTGGATGAGTGCCAATGACATCCGTCAATTAGAGAATTTAGACCGTATTTCTGCTGCTGAAGGCGGTGATTTGTATTTAATTAACGGGAATATGACCAAACTTGCAGATGCAGGAATTTTTGCGGCCAAAGTGGATACTAAGGGGAAGGAGGAAGGTACACATGAAGAAATTTTGGAACTGGAAAAACAAAATAGTGCAGAACCAAGACGAAACTAGTGAAAAACAGGAAAGAATTCTGTTTTTGAACGGAACAATAGCTGAAGAAAGCTGGTTTGATGATGATGTCACTCCGAAGATTTTTAAGGAAGAACTGTTAGCTGACAGCGGTGATATTACCATCTGGATTAATAGTCCGGGCGGTGATTGTATTGCGGCAGCCCAAATCTACAATATGCTGATGGAGTATAAAGGGCAGGTTACCGTTAAAATTGACGGCTTAGCAGCCAGTGCGGCATCTGTTATTGCCATGGCAGGTTCTAAGGTGTTAGTAAGTCCGGTATCCATGCTTATGATTCATAATCCGGCTACCATTGCTTTTGGCGATAAGGCTGAGTTTCAAAAGGCCATTGCTATGCTTTCAGAGGTTAAAGAATCTATTATCAATGCCTATGAAATTAAAACCGGTCTGCCGAGAGTTAAGCTTGCGCATCTGATGGATGCGGAAAGCTGGATGAATGCTAATAAGGCGATTGAACTTGGCTTTGCAGACGGAATTTTAAAGCGAACAGACGAAGCGGATATGGAGCAGCCGGCTGTTTCTATGATGTGTTCTGCCGTGGCAGTAACAAATTCACTACGGGACAAGCTTGCGGCTAAATGCACTATTAAAGCACTAAAACCGCAAATTAAGGAGCGGTTGGCAGAGGAATGCCTGAAAGAATTAAACTTATTAAAAAACCACATTTAAGGGAGGAATTAACAGTATGAATATTAACGAATTAAGAGAAAAACGAGCTAAAGCATGGGAAACCACCAAGTCCTTTTTGGAAAGTCACCGCACTGATAAAGGGACGATTACTGCTGAGGATGAAAATACCTATAACAATATGATGGCGGATATTGATGGTTTGGGTAAAGAAATTAAGCGCCTAGAAAAGCAGGAGCTTTTGGATAAAGAGCTTGCTAAAGCAGTGAATGTACCTATTACAGGTAAACCGGGATTTGGTGGTGAGGAAGAAAAACTCAAACCTGTCCGTGCAAGAAATGGTTATGCCAAGGATTTAATCAAAGCAATGCGCAGTAATTTTAAGCAGGTAACCAACCTTTTGCAGGAAGGGGTGGATGCAGACGGCGGTTATTTAGTGCCGGAGGAATACGATAAACGTATCATTGACACCTTGGAAGAAGAAAATATTATGCGTAAGCTGGGGACTAAAATCACTACCAGTGGTCAGCACAAGATTAACATTGCGGCTGCGAAACCTGCGGCAGCATGGATTGAAGAGGGTGGGACATTAACCTTTGGAGATGCTAAATTTGCACAGACTTTGCTCGATGCACATAAGCTTCATGTGGCCATTAAAATCACGGAAGAATTGCTCTACGACAATGCCTTTAACCTTGAAGGGTATATCATTGACCAGTTTGGCAGAGCGATGGCCAATGCGGAAGAAGATGCCTTTTTAAATGGTGACGGAACCGGCAAGCCATTAGGACTTTTTGCAGAAAGCGGCGGTGGTACGGTTGCTCAAACTTTGACAGCGGCAATTAAGTCCGATGATGTACTGGATTTGATTTATGCTTTAAAACGTCCCTATCGTAAGAATGCCAAGTTTATTATGAATGACCGTACTTTGCTTTCCTTGCGTAAGCTGAAAGATAACAACGGTAATTATATGTGGCAGCCTTCTTATCAGGCAGGCGAGCCAGATAAGCTTTTGGGATACAGCATATTTACTTCTGCCTATGCACCTGCTGCCGCTATTGCTTTTGGGGATATGAGCTACTATAACATCGGTGATCGTGGAACTCGTTCTATTGCGGAGTTAAGAGAGCTGTTTGCCGGCAATGGCATGATTGCCTATGTAGCAAAGGAGCGTGTGGACGGTAAGCTGGTACTTGGCGAAGCCGTGCAGATTATGCAGCTAAATGCTTAAATAAGTAAAAGCAGGTGGTGTATACAATGGTTGTGAATCTTGATGAAATGAAAATGTACCTGAGAGTTGATTCCGGTGATGAGGACGCACTCATTACTCAGCTTCTGGAATCAGCTGAAAAGCTGTGTATGGATATAGTAAGGGGAGATGAAGAAACTCTTGTAAAGTCCAAAAACTGCAAAATGGCAATCCTGTATACTGCCGCCTACTTTTATGAACATCGGGAAGAAGCGGACTATAAGCAGCTGATGCTGACTTTGCGTTCGCTGCTTTTTGGTGACAGAAGGGATGGATTTTAGTGCGGATTGCTAAATTGAACCAACGTATTGAGGTTTTAAAGCCGCTGCTTACCAGTGATGGTTACGGTGGTTATAGTACTGAATATGAGAAAGAAATAGCGTTGTGGGCAGAGGTGAAAAATAATCGATATGCAGAAAAGCAGGCATTTGATTCTCCTAGTGCCATAAACAGCGTTACTTTAATAACACGCACATATAGTGAAATTCAAAAAGGCTGGCATCTTTTATGGCAGGGCAAGGAATATGAGATTGTATCGGTGACTAGGTTCTATAAAGACAGCACCTATATAGAAATTGTTGAATATGAAAAAGGTGTGTAATGAAGTTTTATGCGAAAGTAACAAGTAATGATTTAACAAAGCCTTTAGGGAGTATTTCTGCTTGGGATGGGAAAACTCGTCTTGCTGTAGAAAATGCACTGCAAAATGGCACAAAAGCAGTGGCAAGAGGTGCAAATCAAAGAGTCGCTCAGCGTAGTGGTAAACTAAAAAAATCTATTAAAACAGGCTTTGACAGAAGAAAGCCGGAAGGCATGGTCAGAGCTAAAACACCCTATGCTCATATTGTGGAGTTTGGATCTAAAAGTTATACGGTAAGGGCAAAGAATAAAAAAGCTTTAACAATCCCTGGGGGCAGTGCGTTGGTGCTTAGAAAAAGTGCTAAAATACCGGCAAGAAAGGGCAGACCGTTTATTAAACCTGCTTTCGAGGCGGAAGAACCCAAGATTGTATCTAATATAAGGAAGGTACTGAATAAATGAAACGTATACCATTAAATGCACTGCAAAAGGCACTTCTAACTTATATTTCAACTAATGAAAACGTGCCAATCTATGATTATGTGCCGGACACAGCGAAACCGCCCTTTATGACAATTGGCGCTTTTACCTGCAAGGAAGCCGGCACAAAATACGAAGATATGGTAGAAGTAACAGTGCAGCTTAACATTTGGTCAACCTACAAGGGCAAGTTTGAGATTAACAGCATTGCTAACAGGGTAATTGTGTTATTGCAGACAAAACAAATAGATTTAAGTGCTGATGCATTTGCAGCCATCCGTCAACAGGTGGATTTCTTTGAAGCCTATCCGGAAGAAGAAACCGGGTATAACGGAGTAATAAGTTTAGTCATATTAATTCAGAATTTACAAAGGAGTGAAAACTAATGGCATACACAGTATTTGCAGAGCCGGCCACTACCAGTAAGGCAACGGCAGGCAAGGATTATCTTCTGTATGTGAATACAGGAGCAACTGAGACAAGTCCTACCTGGACTTTGGTAGGAGGGCAGAGAAGTGGGGATTTATCCCGTAAGGCAGATGAAATCGATGCATCAGACAAAACAAGCGGTGGCTGGAAGGCTACATTACCTGGTCTTAGAAGTTGGTCCATTGATTTAGAAAGCGTTTACCTCGCCGGAGATACGGGAGCAAAATTCTTAGAAGCTGCTTTTTTAAATAACAAGCAGGTTCATATTAAGTTTGAATATCCGGATAAAAGCTATTTGACCGGGTGGGCATCTCTTACAGAGTGCAGTCTTTCCACACCTCATGATGATGTAGCTACCTTAAAGGGAACGCTTTCCGGAGCAGGTCCATTATCTGATTTGAAAACAGGAGGTACGGTAAATGAAGAAGGTTGAGTTTCCGCTATTTGGAGAAAATGAATATATGTTTTTAAATATCGGCAGGCTGATAGATATTGAACGGATGACAGGAAAACCTGCCGGAGAGATTATTAAAAATCAGAACCTTGATTTAGGAATGCTTACCATCATTTTAAGCGTGGCATTGCGTCACCATAAAATGCGTACGCCCCAATGGTATGCAAATAAGTTGCAGGATTTGGTGGATGAAGGCATTGACCTTGAAACAGATATTCAGATTCCGGTAGTTAAGTGCATCGCCGGTTCCGGCATCCTAGGCAAGGCTGTATATTATAAGCTTTTCCCGGAAGAAATGACGGAAAATAGCAAAGAAGAATTGGAAACAGAAAGAAAAAACTAAAGGAAGGGAAGAGAGTCCCTTCTTTTTTTGATTGGCTTAAATGGGCAGAGGGCATTGCTTACGGCCCACTTGCTTTAAAGCCTAAGGAATTTTACAAGCTTTCACCGCTGGAGCTGACAAAGCTTGCAGAAGGGTATGACCAAAGACGTTTGACCACGCTTTGGACGATGTCTTATTTTACAGCTAATCTCATGGCTACCCAAGTGAAAGGAATAACCCCGGAAAAGCTTATGAAACCATTTTTGCCGAAAAAAACAGCCGGCGTCAAAGAGCGAGAAAAAGAAGAATTTTTCAAAGAATTTTATGCTAAACGGAAGGAGGCGGATGAATGTCAACGGTAGCAGAATTATTAGTAAAAATAGGGGCAGATTCTTCAGATTTAAGAAAAGAGATTGCAGCTACTAAAAGGCAACTCAAATCTGCCTTCGGTTCTGAAGGCTTAAATCTTTCTGGCAAGGCTGTAACTGTACTGCAGGGCTTGGGAGTCGCTCTTGGGGCATTAGGCGTATATGCGGTTAAAGCAGGTGGTGAACTGCAAAACGTGCAGGTTGCTATGACTAATATGCTGGGAAGTGCGGAAAAAGCTGCTGCCTTTGTCAAAGAACTGCAGGATTTTGCAGCTCATACTCCTTTTGAGTTTAATGATGTCACAAAAGCCAGTCAGAAGTTCCTTGCTTTTGGTTTTACCGCTGAGCAGATTATTCCTACGCTTACCGCTGTGGGTGATGCTGCGGCAGGCGTAGGGGCAGGACAGGATGGTGTTAACCGTTTAACCATTGCTCTGGGGCAGATTGCGGCTAAGGGTAAGCTTGCCAGCCAGGAAATGATGCAGATTACAGAGCTTGGAATTCCTGCCTGGCAGCTTTTAGCAGATAAGCTTGGCACTGATGTAGCAACGGCACAGGATATGGTTACCAAGCGTATGGTAGATAGTCAGATGGCATTAGATGCCTTGGTTTCCGGCATGGAAAGCCGTTATGGCGGAATGATGGCGCAGCAAAGCAGTACAGTCCTAGGTACTTGGTCGAACCTTATGGATGGGATTGGACAGGTCGCATCTCAGACCGGACTTGCTATCGCTGAGGCCTTGAATTTACCGGAGCTGTTTAGCTCCATAGGCGGATGGCTGAGTAATTTTGCAGCCGTTTTACAAGAGAGCGGTATTAGAGCGGCTATCTTAAACTGCATACCACCGGAAGCACAAATAGCAATTGTGGCATTTGGCACGGCTTTGACAGGGGTCGCCATTCCGGCAATGTATGCGGCAGGAGCCACCGCACTTGCAATGGCAGCTCCTTTTGTGGCAGCCATAGGTGCGGCACTCACGACAGCAGCCCCCTTTATAGCGACTATTACCGCAATCGGTACAGCTCTTTATGTGTTGTGGGCAAAGGGTATAAGTGTTGCAGATGTATTTCAGACGATGGGGGTTAAAACCGAGCTGTTATCAGAGGCAGGCAGTGCTTTACAGTCAGCTTTTGCAGCGGTGGGCAGTTTATTAAGCACTGTTCTTACCGGTTTAAAACCTGTTTTTGTAGCTTTTGGTGCTGTGGCAGCGGTTGTTATTTCCGCTGTTTTACAGTATTTTGGATTTTTAATTAATGGTGCCGCGCAGCTCCTTTCTGTGGTAGGAGCGGTAATAGAAGGAATTTGCGGTGCCTTCGAATGGATGGCAAATGGCATTGGTTCAGCTTTAGAGGCGGTAGCCTCAGCCTTGGGCGGCATGGCAGACAGCATTCTGCCTGCTTGGGCATCGAGCGGACTAGCTACCATTTCTAATTTTGTATCTAGTGCAGTTAGCTGGCTATCCGGTCTTATTGCAAAAATATTTGAAACGAACGAAGCTTTAAACGATGTGGGCGTAGATACGGCAGAAGGCAGTAACAGTACGACAGCCAGACCAAAAAAAGAATGGAAAATGCCCGATTTTAGTAATTTTAAAGGTTCTGGCGGCGAGAGTGTTCCCTCAGGGGTTTCCGGTGGTGGAGTCAAAAGCTCGTCTGCGGATAATACCGCCTCTAAAGCTGCCAGCACTTCCAAATCCATTGAGGATGAATGGGTGCGTACCTTTAATACAAAGTCGGAGCTTGTAGACCGTTGGTATAAGGAAGAAACGGCGGAACTGGAAAAGTCAAAAGCTGCCAATGAAGACTATGAGCGTGATAAGCAGCGCTTAACAGAGCTGTATGCGCAGAAAAGACTTACTGCACTTCAGGAAGAAGCTAAGAAAACCCAAGATATAAGGAACAGCATTAGAGATGCTGTCTTTGCTTCTGAAGAAGCGGGAACGGTGTTAAATACGGATGCTGTAGCCGCAGAACTTGTAAAAATGGAATTGGAACATGAAAAAACGGTCAGCGGGATTGAAGAGCGATGGCAAAATCTCAATAACACTTTTATCGGTCTTACAAATTCTGAAAAAGAAGTGTTTATCCAAGCTTTAAAGGAACGCAGTATTGCTTTTGAGCAAAGTGAAACAGGTGAGCTTGATTTCCATAAACAGATGCTCAAGGATAAACTGGCAGAAGATAAAGCATACGAAGATACAAAAGCTGAATATCATGCTCAGTGCAAGGATATTCAGGCAAGTATTGATGAGGCTTACAGAACTAATGACCTTGCAAGACTGCAGGAAGTGCTGACGGAAGAAGCCGCCATTCGCCTTAATGATATGGAAGCACAAAAGGCCATGATGGATACCTACAAAGAGGCATTCCTAGCTGAACACATGACGATTTCGCAGCTTGTTGCTGGAATGTACAGTACAGCCTTAACGGGATTGGAAGATGCCTTTACAAGTATCCTTACCAATGCTAAAAGTGCAAAAGATGCTTTTGCGGATCTAGGCAAGAGTATGCTAAAAGTGATTGCTCAGTATTTTGCCAAACAGGCAGCAGGAATGATTATGTCCCACGTTATGGGGCAGAACATTCAGAAAAAAGAAGCGGCAGCAAGCACTGCACAGTCAGCGGCGGAGCTTTCTGCATGGGCTCCTGTGGCAGTGGCTTATGAAACAGTTCACCCTGGTTCTGCGGCCAGAGCCTTAGGCATGGTTACTACTTCTCTTGTTACGGCAGCCGCCTTAGGAACTTCGCTTTTAGCGGTATCTTCAGTGGGAGGAAGTGCCGGTAATTCAGCGGGGAGTATTGCTGTTGGAGAATATGCTAAGGGCGGGTACTTTACAGGACCCACCTTAGGTATCATTGGTGAGGGGGCAGACAACGAGGTAGCACTGCCTTTAAACCGTGCAGTGTTTAACAATATTGCTGAAGGGATTGCAGCAGCAGGAGCAAGTACGTCTGCCCAGGTAACGCAGAATATTTATGGTGATATAAATAATGCGGCAGAAGTAGAAGATTTGTTTGATGAATTAAACAGTATGGTGGCTGCCGGATTACGAGGTGTGTGACATGAATTTTCCTATAAGAGAAAGTACGGATTCAGCCTTAAGAATTATCAAAGACGGGCATGAATATGTTCTGCCATCGGAATGGTCGCTCTCAGATGCCGGAAGCTATGACTTTAATAATAAAATTGAGGACAGAGCATTTTCTCATGGAGGAGATGTTGTAGGTGACGGTATGGTTAAAGGGCATACCATCAAGGTAAAGTTCTCTATGTATGGAACAGACGAATTTACTCATGATGAAATGTTAAACAGAGCGTATAGGTGTTTTGCTCAGACGGATTATAAGCTGTACTGCGGTCGGTCTGACCGTTGTTTTAATGTGGCAGGCATAAGTAAGATTACCCATGATTATGTGAATGGCTTTAAACAAAGGTGGAGTAATATTACGGTAAGCCTTCTTTTAGCTGACCCGTTCCGGTATCAAGGGCAAGAAAGCCTTGTTGTATATGACTTTCCGGCAGAAGTCTATCAGGCAGAGATGGTGCTGCATAATTTAGGCAGCGTAGATACACCGATCAGATTTAAATTTACTCCTAAAAGCAAAATGGCAAGTATTATCGTATGGCATGAGGAAACTAAAAAGCAGTTTAAACTGGCAGATGCGCTTTTAATCGCACCTGCCTTTACTGTTATTAATGCCAAAGAAGGTACGGTGTGGCGCAATGATTTCAATAGTATAAATACTTTCAACGGGCAGTTTTTACAGGCTGTACCGGGGAAGAATACCTTGTATTACACGGGTGCCGCAGGAAAAATTGAAATTATTTACACCAACAGGTGGTTTATATGAATTTTAGTTTTGGAAGAAGCCTATTTGGAAGGTTTATATTCGCTGGAAAAACAGGCAACGATGCCAATGAACATCCAAAAGGGGAAACAAAAAAATATTATCCCGGCCAGTACACGGTTATTGCCTATGCGGAAGATGGAACAAGGACAGCTTTTTTCGGCAGCGGCAGTGAGAAGAATTCTTTAAGCAAGGTAACTTTTGAGATAAGTTCCACAGGCTGTGGCAGCTGCGAGTTAAGCTTTAAAGTATTACCCAAGAATAGCGAACTTAACTATATGCAGCGAGTGGATATTCACCTTTTCGGAGATGAGCAGCCGTGGTATTCCGGTTACATTATTACAAGACCCGTGGAAGGCTCAACGGAAACAGAATATAAATTTATAGTTCATGGTTATTACAACCGTCTGGAAAAACTGGTGCTTTTTGAAACCTATGAAAATATGGATCCTGGGGCAATTGTTCGGGATATTGCTATGAAGGCAGAAAGAACCCATGGCATTATTTATAATGCCAGTAAAATAAGCGATGCTGGATACATTATCACGAAGCTTGTCTTTGATGGGGTTACGGTAAAAGAGGCTTTGTCAACCTTAGCAGATTTTGCTGTGGACTATGTTTATGGTGTGGACGAATACAGAAACCTCTATTTTATGCCGAGGGAAACCGGTATTAATGAACAGGCAAGGCTTACGGTAGGCAAGCATATAAATAAATATATCCCATCTTGGAACGTAGAAAAGATTGTAAACTGGGCAAGGATTAAGGGCGGTAATATTGACGATGAAGGGGAACAGTGGCTGTGCGTAGTGAAAGATGATGTGAGTATTGTGAAATTCGGCAAACGAGATAAAGTGTGGACATTGCCTTCAGCCTATGAAGTATCTGATGCGGTTAGATGGGGAGAAAATCAGCTTGAACGCTATAAGAATCCCATCAAATCTGCAAAGATAAGCGGAGTGCGGCTTGAGTATCCGCTAGTTGATGGTACTTTTAACGTACGGCATATGACTACGACAGGACAGGCTCAAATAAGGACCCTGTCCGGGGATACCCATGATTATCCCATCACTAAAGTTAAATATACGATTTCAGCATCTGGGGGCATCGCTACAGATATGGAACTAGGAGAGCCAATCTTTTCACTGGAAAAATATCTCTCTGACATAGAAAGAAATGCCATGAATATAGAACAATCGCAGTCCTCTGCCATTAAGCAGCTGACGGCACTTTAAGGAGGTAGTAAGGTGGCGATTAAAGATTATAGACTAGACCCGTTTTTGAATGTTATCAACATAAAGAAAATATCCGGCGAATATCATCAAGTGCCAAATCAAAGTCCCTATACCGTAAGGCTTAATGAGGTACCGCAAAAAACAGACCCTAGCTCTCTGAATATAAAGTTTGCCAATGGTGCTGTACTTACAGAAGTGGCAGCGCAGCCTAGTCAAGGGCAGTATTGGCCGGATTATAATACGGCAGCTCATGGAGTGGCAGATTGGAATACCGGAACACTTCTGTTTAACGCAGCTGATGCCGGAAAAATCGTTTATGCCAGCTACAACGGTATAGGTACACTGGTGGATGACAGGGTGCAGGATATGCTGGAGCTTGCGGTGACTACCAGCACTCAGCCGGAAAGAGATGTAAGGCTTTCCGGAACTGCTGTTAGTTATGATTCTTCAGAAAGTTCCGGCGGTGGCAATCTTGCTTCCGGTTATGTAAGAGTGAAACAGCACCGGGGGCTTCCTGCCGGGACGTATACTTTAAGGGAAGTAATACAGCATTTAATCAATCGCAGTCAGACGTTGGAATTTGTAAAAGGTACAAATTATTATAACTGCGATTGTGACTGCGGTGATGATATGTAAAGGTGGCGAGCGCGTGATTTCTATTGATAATAATTTTAATATTGAGGCTTCGCAGTATGATACCTATACCATTCGGTTTAAATTTAAGGATTATGTACTGACGGGTGATGACAAATTCCGTTTTTCAATTAAAGCAACTTCTAATTCTACGGATGTGGTATTTTCTAAGGATGTGTACAACGCAGGGTTTAATTATGTGGATTTATCCATTGCACTTGGTGAATTGGACAATCTTGCGCCGGATACCTATGTGTATGATGTGGCCATAATCAACAAGAATACGAAAAAGATAACGACTTTAATTTGGTCAGCTTATTTCATGATTAAGGGGGTTGCCCATAATGTCGATTGATTTGGAAATAGAAGTAGATGCTCTGAATAACGCGGGCAGCAAAAGTCTTGAGGTCGGAGAATACGGAGCAGAAGTAGCCAAGGAATATGCGGATAAGGCATTTGAATATGCTGAAGATGCTAAAAACAGCAAAAACCTAGCCGAGGCTTGGGCGGAGAGTATTGATGCACCAACCGGCGAAGGGACAAGGTCGGCTAAAAGCTGGGCAGAGAATGCAAGGCAGTGGGCAGAAAGCGAAACAGAACCGGACGGGGTAAAAGGTGCAAAATCAGCAAAAACCTGGTCGGAACTTTCTAAAGACCATGCTAATGCTGCCGCTGCATCTGCTTTGACATCAAAAAACAGTGCTGATACGGCGGCTGTTTCGGCAAAGGCTGGCAGTGACAGTGCCAAAGCTGCTGCTCTATCTTCACAGAACGCGGCAAGCAGTGAAACAGTTGCTAAACAGAGTGCAGAACTTGCTGCCGCCAAGCTTGAGAAACTAGAAACAGTGGATTTGCCCCTAAAAGCAGATGTTGCATCTCCTGTTTTTACCGGGCAGCCCAAAGCACCAACAGCGGCAAATGGAAATAACTCACAGCTTATTGCTAACACGGCCTTTGTGCAGGGCGCTATAGCTGCTCTTGTGGCATCTGCTCCGGGGACATTAGATACGTTAAAAGAATTGGCCGCAGCCTTGGGCAATGATCCAAACTTTGCCACAACGGTTACGAATCTTATTGCGGCCAAGCTTGATAAAACGGCGAATGCTGTAAGTGCGACTAAAGCTGTGCAGGACGGCAATGGGAATAATATTGCAAGCACGTATGCTACCAAAACCGAGGTAACAGGCGGTATTACTAAACTTGCCACAGTTGCATCTACGGGTAGTTATAACGACCTTTTAAACAAACCGGTTATTCCAAGCAAAAACAGTCAGCTCACCAATGATAGTAACTATGTGGCTAAAGATGCCAGTGGCAATGTTACTATTACCGGAACGCTTACAGCCGCAAAGGTTGTAAATGCCTATTACAATGACTACGCTGAGTTTTTTCCCAGAGGTGAAGATACCGAGGCAGGGGATATTATTGCCTTGGCTGATGGCACTAAGGAAAAGTATGTCAAGGCAAGCGAGGACGCTGCATTGGTGGTCGGTGTTCACAGTGACGAATATGCGCAGGTAATTGGGGGAGAAACAGACGAAAACGGTAATGTAGATATGGATAAAGTCCTGCAGAATTATATTCCGGTAGCGTTAGCAGGGCGCGTACACGTTAAATTTTATGGAACGGCTAAGGCTGGCATGAAGGTTGTGTCATCCGAAATACTTGGAGTTGGGAGAGCTTTCACTGATGGTGACAGTGAGGAGAGCGTTGTAGGCAGAATCGTTCTTGGGGACAAGTTTCAAAATGTAAGACGGGTAAAGATTATGGTAAGGAGGCAGTGATGGGCAAATTTTTAAAACGCACGGTGCATACAGTCTTTTTGATGTTGGGTAATAGCTGCAATATGAATTGTCGATACTGTTTGCAGCATCCTTTGGTTACAGCGCAGCTGCCAAGTAAGATTAACCCTGAGATTTATGATTTTTTAAAAGATTGTGCAAAAGAACTGACGGAAGGGCAGAAGCTTCACATACAGTTTTATGGCGGCGAGCCGCTGCTGTATTTTGATGCTATAAGGGAAATAACAGAGCGGACTCACGCTTATTGCTGGCATTCCGTAATAACAAATGGTAAAGCGGTCACCAAAGAAATGGTGGCCTTTTTTAATGCTTATAAGATGCCTGTTACCATATCGTGGGACGGCAGAAATGTCATGGAAACTCGTGGTTATGATGTGTTTGCTGATAAGGAGAAAAGAAAGCTCCTGCTAGGAATAGAGAAGCTAGGCTTATCTGCGGTTTTAAGCAGTAAGGCATATCCGCTAGATATTTTAGAAGATTTTCAAGCAATTTCAGATGATTATTACAAAATTCATGGCTACCAGGTAGGGATAAACATTGATGAGATTTTTAATACGGGAGATTTGCCGGAAGAACTTTTAGCAGTAGATTATCCTCGAGTAGAGAGCGAAATGCTTGGACTAGGAAAGTTTTATCTAGAGAAAAGATTAAATGGCAGCAGAACAGAGCTAAAAGACTATACCAAGCTCTCTTATGTGGACAGACTATTTGGAATGCTGAAGCGTTTTTATGCAGATGGTGACGGAAGGTTTCATAAACACTATTGTTCCTGTGGCAACGGGTATGACGTTTTGAATCTTGATTTAGAGGGGAATTTGTATCCTTGTCACAATACCAGCAGCAAGATTGGCACTATCACAGATGACTATTTTACTTATTTAAATAAGGTCCTATGTTCTGATAACACCAAGGTAAATATGAGTGTTTGCTCGGATTGTCCTGCAATTGCTTTTTGCAGAGGTGGCTGCAAGTTAGTTAATGCTGAGGCAAGAAGGGAAGGTTATTGCAGATTAAAACAAGCGGTCTTTTTGCCGGTGCTTTCTGTTTTTGAAGAGTACGGCAGACGGATGGCAGGTGATGTAAATGGCGGTTAACGGTTCTATAGCTAAGACAACTTTTACGGACAGCTCCGTTTCATCTAGTTTAAAAATACGTCCGGTTCATATTACGGAGCTAAGGACGGCGATAGACAGGCTGCAGGCTTATGCGGCCAATGTAGATAACTGCGGAAACTGTACGTATTGTCAGACTTGTCAAAGCGCTACCTGCCAAGATGTTACGTGTCAAAGCCAAAGCTGCCAAAGCTTGTCCTGCCAAAGCTGCCAAAGTTACAGCTGCCAGTCCATGGAATGCGATTGTGACTGCGGCGATGATACGTGAGGTGTTTAGATGGCTTATACAGATACAACCTTAAACAGCAATATTGTGGTAAAAAAATTGCATATATCAGAATTGGCAGCAGCCTTGACAGCGATGGCAGCTAATGCAAATAAACCATCTGCTATTGATTTAAGCGGCTTGACATATACCAAGGTGGTAAGTGCTAATATTATGTTTTTGAGGGCAGCGGTAAATAATCTTGAAACGAGTTTTTCCGGCAACTGCTGCCAGGCAAATTGCTGCCAGACTTGTCAGAGTACCTATTGCCAAAGCATCTACTGCCAAAGCTGCCAGGGATGCCAAACTTGCCAAGGGTGCCAGTCTGTGCGCTGCCAATATTGCCAGACCCAGTGTACAAACTGCAATTGTAACTGCAACTGCAGTAATTGTGACTGCGGAGATGATGGAGGATGATGAAAATGATTATACAAGGACAGGTTTTAACAGATAATGGTCCGGTGGATATTAAAAACTTAAAACCGGGAGATAAAGTACTGAACCAGCTGCATCGCGCTTTTGCAGTTACAGCAGTTCAGAAAAAAACGGTGAGCGTGGCATATACATTTGCTAAAAATCCTAATCTTATGGTGACGAAGGGAACCGTTATAAAAACAGTTTATGGAAGCAAAAAGGTTGAGAAACTAGAGAATGTGTTTTTTTACATGGCTCAGCCCAATGCACGTATGATTAAAGATAAAATTCAGAAAGCGCTGGGCGAATATACCGCCTATGATATTCAAGCAGATGGTTGCAACTCTATATTTGTATCGAATTACTGCTTAGAACTGGAGGATAAAAATGCTTAAGATATATTTCAACGAAAAGTCTGATTCGGAGCATAAACTAAAAATAATCATTAAGGATTTATGTGTTGCGGCAGAAGTAATTGCTAAGTATCCGGCAGGCTATGGGAAGGATGCCATTGAAACTCTGCGTCCTTATAATAGTTATACCCTGGTAAGCAGTTCGGGAAAAGTTAAAAATTATAGGAAGATGAGCAAGTCTGATTTTAAGTTCTTGGACCTTAACAGGTTAGGAGTCAGCGTAAAGCTCGATTTTGCCGAGCTTTTGCAGCTTTATGGGACGGCGGATATTTTGCAGCTAGATACCGGAATTATAGGCGGAACAGAAAGAGATATTACTATCCGTGTTTTTGAAGGCAAAAAAGAAAATACTGAAATTGTGGCAGATGAGGAGTATGAAATTTTAAGCTTTAATTCAGATGATTTGGTAACGGGTGATCATCCAAGAATGCATCTGTGGGACAGCTACGCTCTTAAAATAGGGGATAGGATTCTTATGGCTAATCGCAAAGGTATGTCTTTAGGCGGAGATTTCACGATACCTGTGACATTAGAACAAGGTAAGGACTACGCAGAATTTGAGATTCTAAAATATCCGGGAAGTTTTGAAGGCGAGCCTTTGACTCGCAATATTGATGATGATGATGTCACGGTAGAAAGTACTTGCGGCATTATTAATAACCGCAGGGTGCAGTTGGAAAACGGTAAGGGGAAGTTCAGACTCTATCCTATGGGTCATACCGGAATTTTCAAACTAAAGCTTGGCAGAAAATGGTATGAGGTTTGGAATGAATATAACCTTATCTTGGAGGACTAGAATGCAGGCAACTATTTATATGGGCAGTAAATGCAATTTAAACTGTGCGTACTGCCACAGAGAAGCGGATGAGTTTGAACCAAAAGTATCAGAGAAACTGATAGAAGAACTAAAAAAGCTAGATGATCCTACCATAAAATTTATGGGTGGTGAGCCGACCTTGTATATGGGGGAAATAAAGCGGATTGTAGCAGCTCTGCCAAGCGCAAAATTTGTCATTTGTACAAATGGGGTGAATTTGGAAAATTACTTACCGTTTTTTAGAGAACACGATTTTCTAGTATGCATCAGCTTTGACGGCGGTGCCAATGCGGAACGCGGCTTTGACCCGTTTACCAAGGCTATTGATTATCCCAAGCTTGCCGTTTCCACAACGCTTCATCATGGTCATATAGATTTAAAAGCGATTATAAAATCATTTGCCGAAAAGGAAAGAATAATCGTCAGGGCATTATCTTTTTTTCCTCATTTTGCTCATGCCACGAACACCGCTAATGATACATATGCACTAAGCCTTGGCGATGCCGAATACATACTAAGGCAATACAAAGAGATGGTTGGCAGTTATATGGAACAACGGTTTAAATACGGTGTTCGTAATTTTCGCTATGAGGGTATGTTTACCGGATTATTAAAACGCTATCAAGCAAATTTCAGTTATGGGGAAACCTACTGCGTTAATAAGAATTTGAAAAAATATAACACCAGTGGGGAAAGTTTTACCTGCCTTTATATAAGAGATGAAAAACTAAGTGATAACTGGCAGACCGAACAGCAAAGGCTTCTAGACGAGAAGTTTCCAGAATGCAGATGCTGTCCGGTTTATTTTATGTGCGGTGGCGGATGTATTAAAACCAAAAGCAGGGATATTGAGTGTTACATCAATAAAATGCTTTTTAGCTGGTTTAAGGCAGAATATGAAAAGTGGAAAGGAGCAGGCTATGCTGACTAAGAATTTATTTGTTTTTCCGAATACTGTTAATAGAAAAACAGAGGTAGAAACAATAGAGCTAAACATTGAAGATAAGGTTTTAAAATTCTATCACAATGGCAGGCCGTGTATTATCGATACCGAGGTTTTAAAAGATGGCAGTTCCACAGTTATTCTTAACAATGGCATTACAGATAACACTTATGTGCTGTATAACTTTAGGGAGATGCTGCAGGTGCTGGATATGCTGCCAAGTGAGTTTCTGACCAATCTTTCTCAGCGCTGTTTTATGCAGATAGATAAAAGTGGTGGGGAAGTTTTTATCAAGGTGTTTTTGCTGAAGGGTATGAATGAGCTGTCCAGCGATACCAACGATTTTAGCTGTTTTGCCCACTATACTTTAGATTACATACACGAGCTTGATTGGCGGTATAGCTGGACGGTAAAAGAAGTGAAAGCTGTTCTTAAGAACGGTTTTTTGACTGTACGTTTTAACACTACTATTTCCGACTTTTGGAAAACACAGGTATTTATAAGTCATGCCGGCCAGAGCCAGCTAGTTAAGAAAGGCTTTAATTCGGTGGTCTTTAAATACATACCGACAGAAAACATCTATTTTGGCGCAGAAAATTGCAGATATACAGGCAGGGCGATTGATGTAGTCAGGCTGATAAGGGGGTAATTAGATGGGAAAAGAAATATTGACCAGTATTTTAAGTGCTGGTCTAGGTATGCTTTTGACCTACATTTTTACGGAGCTTAGAACGAGAAAGAAACGGCAGAATGCTCTTCAGACCGGATTGCAGGCATTGCTTCGAGATAGAATTATTCAGTCTTATAACCATTACGTAACGGAGAAAAAATGGATTCCTATTTATGCTAAAGATAGTCTGGTTTCCTGCTATGAAAGTTATGAAAACCTTGGCGCTAATGGAGTAATAGATGATTTGATGGCTGAAATAAAGGCACTGCCTAACTACAAGGAGGCCTAGGGTGTTTGAAAATGTTAAGCTAATCTTCGGCAGAGCAGTGAGTACCATAAAGGGAAAAATCAACGTGATGAGTAAGCCGATAAAGTTTGTAATTACCGGTTATTTTATGTTGGTTGTACTTTTGGTATTGACTTACTATGCGGCATGGTTGTATCAAAGCTGCAACGGTCAGATTATAATGAGTGACCTGCTCGCGGTAATTAAAGAAATGATTGGACCTGCCATGATAGGTTTTATGACCTTCATAGCAGGCTGTTTTATTGACATGAATAATAACGGGATACCGGACAGATTTGAGGAGGAAAAAGTCGATGAGAAAAATCAACCTAGATGAGCTTAGGATTATGGCCGATGCAGCAAAAGACTGTATCGACAAGATTTATGTGCATTGGAGCGCAGGAAGGCACCATCAATTTTTTGATGATTACCATATTAACGTAGATGCCGATGGAAGCATTTATGTCAGTACGGAGGATTTGACAGAGCTTTTGGCTCATACTTGGCACAGAAACAGCAGAACCATTGGTATCTGCATGGCAGCCTGTTATGGAGCAGAAGCACATAGTGGTTATAATACAGACTTTGGCGATTATCCACCAACGCAAGACCAAATCGATGGAGTGGCAAAGGTTGTGGCGGTTTTATGTGAAGAACTGAATCTGCCTATTGATTATGCTCATGTTAAAACCCACTGTGAGGCCGCGGAAGAAGATGATTATGGTCCATCAACAACTTGTGAACGCTGGGATTTATGGTATTTACCGGATGCACCGGTTACAAGTGAGTTAAAACCGGGCGGAGAAGTAATTAGGGGGAAAGCTGCTTGGTGGCAGAAAAATAAATAAAAGTCTGAAGAAAACGACCCTCAGAAATACGTTTTAAGCCGTTTAAATTTGAGGGTGCGTATGATTTGACCTATGAAAAAACTCTATTTTTAGCGAGGTGGTGAAATGCTGCATGAAAACAAAAAATACATTATTGTTGGTTTTGGCCTTTGTGTTTTGCTTATGGCTGCCTGCTACTGGGTACACAGCGGAAAAGACGTACTGGATAACGGAGCAGGAGTTGAATCAGTTAGAGAGCAACTTGACTCAGCTGCAACAACTGAACGAGAAATCACAGAAGGAATTGAGTCTGCTGAAAACAGAACTCAAAATATCCAAGACGGAATTGAGCAAGGTGAAGCAGCAGTCTATAATGCTGCAGAGCGAGCTGACTGTATTGAAGAAAACCTCACAGATGCAGACGGACTTATTGCAGGGTGCCAACGCATCCTTGAAAATGTACGTAGAAGGGGAGAAGAAAAGACTGACGGCAATTAAGAAACAGCGAAATATAGCCTATGGAGTTGGATCGGTTTTACTATATGCTTTGGTGAGAAAATAGAATAGATGATTTGATGCCCGTCTTGGATGTATTCCTTGGCGGGCATTATTTTTTTTATTTATTTTTTAAAACCGTCAGATTCATTGCTCTCCCAAGGCTATTAGGTAGAGGGTCACATAAAGAACTCTCGGAAAGGAGGCAAGACGATGAAACAAAATTTGAAAATCAGTGTTTCAAAGGAGCCAAAAGCAGACGGTATTCTTTCCTGCCGCACAGTAAGTGTACGTGAACGTATTTTAAGATTTTTCCTCGGCGGAAAACAAAAAATCACTATTCTTGTACCCGGTGACAGCGTAGAGGAAGTTGCTATTTGCACAGCTAAGGAAGGAGGAATGGAATCATGAGTAAAGTAAGCGAGTTGTCCATGCTCGCCCTTGAACTCAAAAAGTGTGGCGAAGCCTTGATTGGCATTTCGGAGGGGCTGGCTGATATGTTTGGCGGTGCAGAGGAAGAAAAACAGCCTGCAAAGAAAGCGGCAGCGAAGAAAAAGGCAGCCGAAGAGTCTAAGCCTGAACCACAGCCGGAGAAAGAAAAGCCGCTGACTCTGGAAGAGGTCAGATCCGTGTGTGCGGATAAATCCCGCAAAGGCTGTACGGCAGAAGTCAAAGCAATCCTTAACAAGCATGGTGCAGAAAAGCTGTCCGAGATAAATCCGGCAGAATATAAGGCACTGCTTGCTGAAGTGGAGGTACTTGGGAATGCCCTATAAACAGAAGGTGAATTGTACTGCAGGTGCAAGAGAGACTGGTCTGGGACACGCAGTATTATCAGCATCCTCCAGTCACAGGTGGCTGGAATGCCCGCCCTCGGCTCTGCTCTGTTCCAAGGCAGGAGATACAGCAAGTGAGTTTGCCATGCAGGGTACCGATGCCCATAGCCTTTGCGAACATAAGCTGAAAACCGCTCTGGGTCAGAAGTCGAAAGACCCCATGGAGAATTTGCAGTATTTCGATGAAGAAATGGCGGACTGCTCGGATATGTATGCCCAGTATGTGATGGAGCAGCTTGCTGTGGCAAAAGAAAAATGCAAAGACCCTATTGTTCTAATTGAACAGCATCTTGATTTTTCCAGATGGGTGCCGGAGGGATTTGGTACGGGGGACTGTGTCATTGTATCGGATGAAACTCTTACCGTGATTGACTTCAAATACGGTGTCGGCATTCTGGTGGACGCTGAAAAGAATCCGCAGATGATGTGCTACGCACTGGGGGTCTTACAGCTGTTTGATGCCATCTACGATATCAGTTCGGTGACCATGACCATTTTCCAGCCAAGACGGGACAGTATCAGCACATACACCATTTCCAAGGAAGAACTTCTGAAATGGGCAGATGAAGTGCTTAGTCCTACTGCACAGCTGGCTGCAAAGGGCGAGGGTGAATACAAAGCCGGAGACCACTGTCGGTTCTGTAAGGTAAAAGCCACCTGCCGCAAGAGAGCCGAATACAATCTTGAACTTGCTCGTTACGATTTTGAGATGCCTTCCACCCTTGAAGATGATGAGATAGAGGCCATTCTTTCAAAAGTTGATGCACTGGTATCTTGGGCAGGCGATATCAAGGAATACGCATTGCAGCAGGCAGTCAGCGGCAAGGAGTGGAATGACTGGAAGATTGTCGAAGGACGCTCCAACAGGAAATATGTTAATGAAACCGCTGTGGTAGATACGGTTAAGGGTGCCGGTTATGACCCATACGAATACAAGGTTCTGGGTGTTACGGCAATGACCAAACTGCTCGGCAAGACAAGATTTGAAGAACTGCTCTCCGGTTTTATCGAAAAACCGCAGGGCAAGCCAACCTTAGTACCTATGTCGGACAAGCGCCCGGCAATGAATACAGCAGCAAACGATTTTAAGGAGGACAAATAATATGTCAAAGAATTATACCAACCCTACCAAGGTAATCACAGGAGTAAAAACACGCTGGTCTTATGCAAATGTGTGGGATGCAAAATCCATCAACGGCGGCACACCTAAGTTCAGCGTGAGCCTTATCATTCCAAAGGACGATACTGCAACGGTCAACAAAATCAAGGCAGCCATCCAGTCTGCTTACGAGGAAGGCCAGTCCAAGCTGAAGGGCAATGGCAAGACAGTGCCTGCACTTTCTGTACTTAAGACTCCGCTTCGTGACGGTGATCTGGAAAGGCCCGATGATGAAGCCTACGCGAACAGCTACTTCATCAATGCCAACAGTGCATCTGCACCTGGTATCGTGGATGCAGACCGTCAGCCTATCATCGACCGCAGCGAGGTATACAGCGGTGTGTATGGCCGTGCATCCATCAATTTCTATGCCTTCAATTCCAACGGAAATAAGGGTATCGCCTGTGGCCTTAATAATCTGCAGAAAATCAAGGATGGTGAGCCGCTTGGTGGCAAGAGCCGTGCCGAGGACGATTTTGCCACTGAAGACGATGAAGATTTTCTCTCTTAAGAAAATGCAGTGACAATCAATGCAGGCGGTGGGAAACTGCTGTCTGCAGATATTATGAAAATGTGAGGTAAACAGATGGATTTATATGAATTTGCAAAGCAGTTTGATGTGATTGTGATTTTTGTGGTGCTGTACGGCTTTGGTATCGGCAGCTTGGTATATTGGATTATGGATTTCCTGCACTGGTGCTTTAAGAAATGGAAACTGCACAGGGAAAAGAAAAAGGCAGCAGTCAAAGCAGAACAGAATAATCAGTAAACAGCGGGCGGTGGAGGTGTATTCTTCGCCGCCTTGCTTATCGTAAGGACGGTGACAACATATGACAGATGAAATATGGAAAGATATCCCCGGTTACGAAGGGAAATATCAGGCAAGCAATATGGGGAGAATCAAAAGTTTAGCCCGTATTGTTACGAGTAAAAACCAGTATGGTGATTTTGAATGGCGTACCAAGGAAACTATATTATCGCCTGGAAAAAGAGACTCCTATGGTCATTTGTCGGTGGTGCTTCATGACCATCACAGAAAATCATATGGCATCCATCAGTTGGTAATGCTCGCCTTTTGTGGTGAACCGCCTATGGGTATGGAAGTATGCCATAACAATTGCAACGGCTCAGATAATCACCTTGAAAACCTAAGATACGATACCCGCACTGAAAATATGATAGACGCATATAAAAACGGCAAGGGCAAGAGTGTGCTTTCCTTGGATGATATTGACGCCATCCGATTTGGTCTTGCCTGCGGAATAAGCTTCCGTGAACTGGGTCAAATGTATGGGGTGTGCCACCAAACTATAAGCAAAATAAAAAGAAGGGAGCATTATTCGTGGATGAAATAAAAATTTTAAGCATCGATATTGAAACACGCAGCAACATCGATTTGGCGAAGTGCGGCGTGTATAAATACTGTGACACAGATAGATTTGATATTTTGCTGTTTGCATACTCCGTTAATTATGGTGCGGTAAAGGTTATCGATCTGGCAAATGGAGAAAAGATTCCACAGGATATTTTGAATGCACTTGAGGATGAAACTGTCATAAAAACCGCGTATAACAGTCAGTTTGAGAGAATCTGTCTCTCTCGATACACCGGATATCCTATTGGAGAGTACTTATCTCCAAATTCATGGAATTGCACGATGGTTTGGGCATCCACGCTGGGCTTGCCTAAATCACTCGCGGGTGTAGGATCTGTACTGGGCCTTGAAAAACAAAAAATGACCGAAGGAAAGGATCTTATCAAGTTTTTTTGTGTGCCAAACAAATCCGGTGAATTTAATGATCCTGTAGACCACCTTGAAAAATGGTCAGCTTTCAAGAACTATAATAAGCGTGATGTTGAGGTTGAACTGCAAATACAGCAACGACTAATCCGTTATCCTGTCCCGGAATTCCTATGGGGAGAGTTCTATCGAAGTGAGGAAATAAATGATAGAGGAATTCTTATAGATCGCACGCTGGTAAAAAATGCTTTAACAATGGCTGAGAAGTCAAACGCAGAGCTTATCGACAAGTTGAAGGAATTAACCGGACTTGAAAACCCAAACAGTGTACCGCAGATTAAAGGTTGGTTGTCTCAACAGGGACTTACTATGGATTCGCTCGGCAAAAAAGAAGTTGCCAAAGCTGTTAAAAGCACAGAGGGAACGCTCAAAGAAGTGCTTGCCTTAAGGCAGAAAAGTTCCAAATCATCTGTAAAAAAGTATGTGGCGATGGAGAATTGTATGTGCTCAGATGACCGTGCCAGAGGAATGTTTGGCTTTTATTCTGCAAACCGAACTGGACGCTGGTCTGGGAAATATATACAGCTGCAAAATCTCCCTCAGAACCATATGCCGGATTTAGAACAGGCGCGAGGTCTGGTGGAGTCCGGCAATTATGATGCGATAGAGCTTCTATATGATGATATCCCGGATACCCTGTCACAGCTTATCCGCACAGCCTTTGTGCCGAGAGTAGGAATGAAATTTGTGGTAGCGGACTTCTCTGCCATTGAAGCAAGAGTGCTTTCCTATCTTGCCAAGGAAAGCTGGCGAACAGAGGTCTTTAAGAAGAATGGCGATATCTATTGTGCATCGGCATCCGCTATGTTTGGTGTTCCTGTGGAAAAGCACGGTGTGAACGGGCATCTCCGTCAGAAGGGTAAAATCGCTGAATTGGCTCTCGGTTACGGCGGTTCTGTCGGTGCTCTAAAAGCGATGGGTGCTTTGGATATGGGACTTGAGGAAGAAGAACTTCAGCCACTTGTGGATTCATGGAGAGCCGCCAATCCAAACATTGTGCGTTTTTGGTGGGATGTTGACCGTTGTGTAAAGAATACGGTCAAAAACAGAGTGACCACGGAAACACATGGCATTCGCTTTTTCTACCAGAGCGGAATGCTGTTCATTCAGCTGCCAAGCGGCAGACGGCTTTCCTATGTGAAGCCACGTATGGGAGAGAACCGTTTCGGCGGTGAGGCTGTGACCTATGAAGGTGTGGGTGGTACAAAGAAATGGGAACGCATCGAAAGCTATGGACCCAAGTTTGTGGAAAATATCGTGCAGGCAATCAGCCGAGATATTCTTGCCTATGCTATGCGAACCCTGTCCCACTGTTTTATCTGTGGTCATGTTCATGATGAATTGATTATTGAGTGCAGTATGGGAGTTAACCTTGATGCCATATGTGAGCAGATGGGCAGGACTCCGCCTTGGATTGAAGGACTTTTGCTCCGGGCAGATGGGTACGAATGCAGCTTCTATAAAAAAGATTAGGAAACCGTCAGATTGCACCTCCTGCCAAGGCTATAAGGTAGGAGGTGCTTTTCTAATGAATGATGAGAATAAAACAGTAACGAAAATTACAGAGCCGGACAGTTTACCTGTCCTTATGAAATCACGCATGACGGAGGAACAGCTGTGCGGTGATTATAAATATTGTATGGCACAGAAAATGACAAAAGCATTGCTTGATAAGGACCTGATTTCTGTGGATGAATTCAACAAAATCAGCGAAAGAAACCGCCAAGCTTTCTCTCCATATTTAGCTGAAATTATGCCATAAAAGACTTGATATATATCGATTAGTACGGGAATATGTCCATACCGAAAGCGAGGTGAGTTGATGAAAAGGATAACAAAAATTGAAGGAAATAATGCCTTATCGGTTAAGACGAAAACCCGTGTTGCTGCCTATTGCAGAGTGTCCACGGCAAGCGATGAACAGCTTATCAGCCTTGATACGCAGAAAGCACATTATGAGGATTATATCAAATCCAATAGCGAGTGGGAGTACGCAGGGGTATTTTTTGATGAAGGTATTACTGGCACCAAAAAGGAGTGTCGTGACGGTCTGAATTCCCTGATTGATTCCTGCGAAAAAGGTCTTGTGGACTTGGTCATTACAAAGTCCATCAGCCGATTCAGCAGAAATACAACAGACTGTTTGGAACTGGTAAGAAAGCTGATGGCGCTAAATGTGACCGTGATTTTCGAGAAAGAAAATATTAACACGGATACGATGGAAAGTGAATTGATGCTTTCCATATTAAGCAGTCTTGCGGAAAGCGAGTCGGTGTCCATTTCTGAAAACAATAAATGGTCAATACAAAAACGCTTTCAGAATGGCACCTACATTATTTCCTATCCGCCTTATGGTTATGAAAATGCCGGCGGAGAAATGATTGTTGTGCCGGAGCAGGCAGAGGTTGTCAAAAAGATATTTGAAGATACGCTTGCCGGGAAAAGTACCCATGCCGTTGCAAAGGAACTGAATGACAGCGGTGTGAGAAGCAAGAAAGGCGGAAAATGGACTCCCGGAGCAATCAATGCGATTATTCGCAATGAGAAGTTTACGGGAGATGTTATTTTTCAAAAGACCTACACCGACAGTCAGTTTAGCCGCCACACCAATGATGGCGAGTTAAATAAATATCTGTGTGAAAATCATCATGAGCCGATTGTAAGCCACGAAATTTTTGAAAAGGCAAATGAGGTCCTGAATCAGCGTGGCAAGGAAAAAGGCAATGGAGAGCGAACCGAACGCTATCAGAATCGTTATGGCTTCTCAGGCAGAATCAAATGCGGAGAGTGCGGCGGAGTCTTTAAAAGAAGAATCCACTATAAGCCCAGCGGAAGTTACATTGCTTGGTGCTGCACCCATCATATCGAGGACAGGAACTCCTGTTCCATGAAGTACATTACGGATGATGGCATAAAGACGGCGTTCCTTACTATGATGAATAAACTGATATTTGCCCATCAGATGATATTAAAGCCACTGCTTCACAGCCTGCAGGGATTTGATGATAAGGATAGGCTTCTACAGATACAGGAATATGAAACTAAACTGGAAAAGAATATGGAGAAAAGGCAGGTGCTGACGAGCCTTATGGCAGGCGGACTATTAGAGCCAGCACTTTTTAGCAAGGAAAACAATGCTTTGATTTTGGAAGAAAAGCATTTGCAGGAAGAAAAGAAACAAATGATAAATTCCGTCAGCGGTGACAGGACAAAGATTGAAGCCTTGGAGACACTTATAAAATTTGCATCCGGCAGTGAGATGCTGACGGAATATTCGGATGAGATATTCCTTTCCTATGTAGAAGGGATTATCGTGCTTTCAAGAGAAAAAATCGTCTTTGAACTGAAGTGTGGACTGAAATTAAAGGAAAGGTTGGTGGGATAATGGCACATATACCCTACGGATACAAAATTGTGAATGGAAAAGCAGAAGTCGATGAAAAACAGGCGGAAGCAGTCAGAAAGCTGTTTGACGGCTACATTGCAGGACTTGGATTAAAGCCTGCGGCGGAGAATGCAGGCTTTGAGATTTATCATGGCAGTGCAGGCAGAATGCTGCGAAACACGCATTACCTTGGAGATGAATATTATCCTGCCGTCATCGACAGAGAGCGTTTTGACAAGGCAGAAGAAATTAGAATGTCGAGGGCATCCTCTTTGGGCAGGGTCAGAGAACTGCAGGATGCACCAAAACCAATGGCAGATACAATGTTTACCATGCCGTTTGTTGAGAGAAAATTTGCAGATCCATTTGAACAGGCAGAATATGCCTACAGCTTAATTGAAAGTGAGGTGGCGATAGTTGAATAAGAGTATCACAGTTATCCCGGCACGAAGACGTGTGGGAAACACAGTAAATAAAGAAGTAAAGCCGAAGCTCAGAGTCGCAGCGTACTGCCGTGTCAGTACCGACAGCGATGAGCAGGCTACCAGTTATGATACACAGGTGGAACATTACTCTAATTTTATACAGAAAAATGAGGAATGGGAATTTGCCGGAATATTCGCAGATGATGGTATCTCAGGCACCAATACCAAAAAGCGTGAGGAGTTTAACCGCATGATTTCCGAGTGTATGGAAGGCCATATTGATATGATTATTACCAAGTCCATCAGCCGATTTGCCCGTAATACCTTGGACTGCCTTCGCTACATAAGACAGCTGAAGGAAAAGAACATCCCCGTGTTTTTTGAAAAGGAAAACATCAATACAATGGATTCCAAGGGCGAGGTTCTGCTGACCATCATGGCCAGCCTTGCACAGCAGGAATCGGAATCCTTAAGCAAAAATGTAAAGATGGGGATGCAGTTTCGATTTCAGAAGGGAGAGGTGCAGGTCAACCATAATCGCTTTATGGGATATACCAAAGACGAATACGGACATCTTATCATTGAGCCCGCCGAGGCAGAAATCGTCAATCGAATTTACCGAGAGTACCTGCAGGGTGCAAGCCTAAAGCAAATCGGAGACGGATTAATGGCGGATGGTATTTTAACAGGTGCAGGAAAACCAAAGTGGCGTCCTGAATCAGTGAAGAAAATTCTGAAAAACGAGAAGTACATTGGTGATGCCCTTCTGCAAAAGACCTATACCGTAGATGTCCTTACCAAAAAGCGAGTGAAAAATGAAGGTATTGTTCCACAGTATTATGTAGAAAACAATCACGAACCTATTATCCCCCGCGACCTTTATATGCAAGTTCAGGAAGAAATGCTCAGAAGATCCAATCTTCACAGTGGTGCGAACCGAAAGAAACGAGTTTACAGCAGTAAATATGCACTTTCCAGTATTGTCTACTGCTCGAAATGTGGGGAGATTTACCGCAGGGTTGCTTGGAACAATCATGGAAAACGCTCCACGGTATGGCGATGCGTAAACCGTGTGGAGAATGGTCCCGACTGCTGCGATGCACCAACCGTGAAGGAAGAAGAATTGCAAAATACTGTGGTACAGGCAATCAACATGGCTCTTGGCGGCAAGGATGATATGTTTTCTGCCTTGGAAGAGAATATATCGATGGTGCTTGCTTTGGAAGATGAGACATCAATGGAAAGCATTGATGCCAAGCTGGAAGAACTGCAGCAGGAACTTCTGAAACGAGCCGATGCCGGACAAGATTATGAAGACCTCGCTGATGAGATTGATCGTATGCGTGAGAAGAAGCAAGAAGTTATGGCAGACAATGCCGAGCGAGAGGGACAAAAACAGCGAATTGTCGAAATCCAGCAGTTCCTTGCGGGACAGACCGAGCAGATAGAAGAATACGATGAAAATTTGGTCAGAAGAATGGTGGAGAAGATAACGGTTTATGAGGATAAATACGCGGTCGAGTTTAAGTCTGGCGCCAGCGTGGATGTGGAGAGATAAAAGAATACTGACGGTCAACACCTTGCAGAAATGCGAGGTGTTTTCTTTTGAATTGAAAATAACTACAATATCAATTCAAAAGTCAAGTTGTTTGTATTGACTTTTGAATTGATATATTGTATAGTATCATTTGAAAGTCAATGATGGAGGTGGAGCAATGAATATTAATCAGACGATTTATGATGAAATTAAAAAGAACAATAATATGATAACCACATCTCAAGTGCTTTCATTAGGATATTCAAAACAACTGCTGACGAACTATGTAAAAGAAGGATTGCTTGAACGATGCCGACATGGTGTCTACACGCTTCCAAATGCTGTGCATGATGATATGTATACATTAATGCTGCGTTCTGAAAAAATTGTTTTTTCACATGATACAGCATTGTTTTTAAATGGATTATCAGAACGAACACCATTTGTGCATACAGTTACGATTCCAAGCAATGCGGCTCTGCCCAATTCTCTGAAAGGCGAATGCGCCTGCTTTTATGTGAAACCGGAGCTGCATGATATTGGGATTATAGAAAAAAATACTACATTCGGAAATATTGTCAGGTGCTATAATGTGGAGAGAACGATTTGTGATTTTATAAGATGCCGTAATCGTTGTGATGAAGAAACGGTTATCAGTGCTATCAAGAATTATGCTTTGTATGAAAAAAAGGATTTGAATCTCCTGTCGGTATATGCGAAGCAGTTCAAGGTAGCTAAGGAATTGAAAAAGTATCTGGAGGTACTGCTATGAGTTCCAAAGCAATGAGTCTGAAAGCAAAAATAAAGAACTATGCTAAAAGCAGCAATATCGCTGCACAGGTGGTTCTCCAGAATTATATGTTTGAGCGGTTCTTGGCAAGAATGTCTGAGTCAGAATACAGCGAGAAATTTGTTATAAAGGGCGGTATGCTGATTGCAGCTATTGTAGGCTTGGATACCAGATCGACAATGGATTTGGACACCACATTAAAAAACCTTCCGCTGACGGAAGAAAAAGTTGTGGAAGCAGTAACGAACATATGCAGTATTGACCTTGGAGATGATGTGAATTTTGAAACGGTATCCATCGCACCGATTCGCAAAGATGACAAATATGGTGGATTCTGTGTGAGACTTAATGCGGTATATGATACGATAGTTACCCCACTTTCGATAGATGTGTCTACAGGTGATGTGATTACTCCGTCCGCAGTACAGTATGAATTTGACGGGATTTTTGATGATAATGTCCGTATCAAACTTTGGGGTTATAATATTGAAACGGTAATGGCAGAAAAAGTAGAAACCGCTTTAAGACGTGGCATATTTAACACAAGACCGAGAGATTATTATGATATTTACATTCTTGGTACAACGCAAAAGTACGATAAGAAGTTATTCCGAGAAGCACTTGCTGCTACGGCAGTACATAGAGGCAGTACAGAGAATATTGCAGATATAACAGCTATACTTGCAGTGATATCCAGCAGTGATGAATTGCAGGATATGTGGTCGAAGTATCAGAAAAAGTTTGCTTATGCGCGGGATGTTACTTATGAGCAAATTATGAAAGTACTGGAGAAGCTGATGCAATAAAAATTTGTAGAGGGGAAAGTGTCAACGCCGGTGACATTTTTGAGCGTGTGTGATATATCGGTGGACATATTCCCTCACAACACTAAAATACGGTGGATATATTCCCTCGGACGAGGGGTGTCGTAAATGTAGAAATGACATTCATTCGCTCATCTCGTGCCATGTAGAGACTGTTGTATTGATGACAATAGTAAAAAAATAAAATTATGGAGCCCGGTTGCCAGGCACTGCAATTTACGCAGAGCGGAGAGCAATGGATTGATTAAGTAGATTGTATTGTAGACAAGGAGCAGTAACAGATATGAAGATTTCTAAGAAGGATGCTTTGTCATGGTTTGAATTTTTTGCACAATTGCCTGCAGGGGAACAGCTTCTGGTTAAACAGCAGGAAATTGTTTATGCCACATTCGCACAGATTGAGGCAGTTGTTATAAAAAGAAAAGAAGAGCTTATGGAACAAATTCCCGGTTTGAAAACATTAAAGGACAGAACACTTTTTGTGGGACCAGATGAAAAATTTCCTGATGGGTGCCGTTCATGTCTGTTGGGCAGCGGGCTGACAGCTATCAGAAAAACCAATAAATGCAATCTGCAGTGCAGGTTTTGCTATAATTATGGCGAGCTGGATGCTATTGAACCGGTAGGCGAGGGGATTTGGGTCATTGGCGGGACCAAGTTTTATGAAAATGACATTGATCTGTTGTTGGAAATCCATAAAAAACCTACAGGGGTTGCCTATGTATATTTAGAACCTTTTATGGAAATCGAGAAATATTATAATATTATTCAAAAATTTAACAAGGCTGGTATTTATCAGCATCTATATACTAACGGCACTCTGGCTACGGAAACAACGCTTAAAGCATTGGGGGAGGCTGGCCTGAATGAGCTTAGATTTAATTTAGGAGCTTCCGGTTGTGCTGATAAGGTCATTGAAAATATTGGCATAGCAAAAAAGTATATCAAAAAAGTCGGCATTGAAACGCCTATGACCAATGAGTTTTTTGAAAAATTCTTTTTGAAAAAACAGGCTGTTTTGGACACGGGATTAGATTTTATTAATTGTGCGGAGCTGCATTTGAATCCCAATAATATTGAGAATTATTGGGGTGAAAAAATGTATATTGCCCGCCATGGATATATATCACCAATCTGGAGTCGCGAACTGACACTCAGATTTATGGCAGCCGCAGCAAAAGAGAAATGGAATTTGGTTGTACATGATTGCTCTAATGATACCAAGTTTGCCAGAGCTTTGAATTTAGGTACCAAAGAGGGTAAATGGTTCGGGGCCAGCAGTTATACGTCTGAATTTTTAGAGATCCCCTATGCCGTATTTTTGCCGGTCCTGCGTGATGAAGAATTTCATTTTTTAGTTGAAGAAGAGCTGCCAAGCGGCTATAATCCGGGAGAGATGCTTTTCTAAGAAAGAGTGGCATAATGGCAAATATTATAGAAATAAATGACATTTCTGCTCCTGAACTGGAAGTATTCACAAAATTGACTGAAAAGCAGCTGCGCCATAAGCTGGAACCGGAAAAGGGCATCTTTATCGCTGAAAGCGGCAAAGTTATAGAGTTGGCGCTTGCTGCTGGCTGTGAGCCGATTTCCTTGTTGATGGAGCGCAGACATATCACGGGACAGGCCCAAAATATTCTTGCTCGGTATGAGGATGTTACAGTCTATACCGGGGACAGGGATGTGCTGGCTGGACTGACAGGATATAAGCTGACCCGCGGTATCCTGTGTGCTATGCGTAGGCCCAGGCTGCCTTCAGTACAGCAGATATGTTTTCAAGCCAGGCGGGTGGCGGTATTGGATAATATCACGGATGCAGCCAACATAGGAGGAATATTCCGATCGGCAGCGGCGTTAGGTGTTGATGCGGTACTTGTGATGCGCTCCTGCTGTGATCCTTTATGCAGAAAAGCAGTACGTGTCAGTATGGGAACGGTATTTCAGATACCTTGGACTTATATAGAAAACAATGTCAAAGAGCTGGGAGAATGGGGCTTTAAAACAGCTGCAATGGCTTTGTGTGAGCATGCTGTCAGTATAGATGATCAGGCGCTGATGGCAGAGGGCAGGCTGGCTTTGGTTTTTGGTACAGAGGGCTACGGCTTATCTCAGTCTGCGATTGATGCGTGCGATTATGTTGTGAAGATCCCTATGGAGTACAATGTGGACTCACTTAATGTAGCTGCTGCAAGCGCTGTGGCGTTTTGGCAATTGCGATGTCAACAATAAATTGGAAAAAAGATTCTTTGGAATTATTTGAATACTTAATTTATGCAAACTTGTTAAACGGCCAAAGTTGATTTGTGTTGTGTAAAAGGTGGTAATTATGGATTATAAAGTTTTAGATATGGAAAAGTATTATCGTAAGGATATTTACAGGCATTTTACGATGGACTGTAAATGTTCGGTTATGATTACATCCAAGATCGATGTTAGTGAACTTGTTGCATATTCAAAACAAACTGGAACTAAATTTTATATCAATTTTCTGTATGTCCTGACCAAGGCGCTGAATACCAGAGATGACTACAAAATGCGGTATTTGTATCAGGAAGATAAGTTAGTCGTATTTGATAAAATCAACACTGCGCATTATGTTTTCCACGAGGATACGGAGACTTTTACAGTAGTTTATACAGAGTTCAGCGAAGATTACCAGGCTTTTTATGACAGATGCTGCGCTGATATGGAAAAGGCTAAACAGACCCGCAGTTATGGTCTGGACGGCAGTAAATTAAACTATTTTGATGCTTCCTATATTTCCTGGTTGTCATATGAAGCACTACATGTAGAACTGCCTGACGGACATCTGCATTTCCCTCCGATTATAAACTGGGGAAAATATCACAGTGAAAATGGCAGATTGCTGATGCCTGTAACGGTGAGAATGAATCATGCGGTCGCTGATGGTTATATAGTTTCTAAAGCATTTCTATTGCTTGAGAAAGAAATTGAAAGATTAGTCGAAAACTAAACTGCTGGATTAGAACCATTGTTTCACGCTGCTTTCAGAAAATTTTAGTTTACTTAAAATGCAGAGACTTGATACAAGTGCTCTGATAATATAAGGCTTATTTGTAAAGCAGGAAAAGAGGCGTTAGTATGTGGTTTGTTTTTGCAGTACTTTCGGCGATTTTTGCCGCAATTACTTCTATTTTGGCAAAAATCGGCATCGAAGGTGTTAATTCTAATCTGGCTACGGCAATCAGGACTGTTGTTGTAGTACTTATGGCCTGGGGTATAGTTGCGTTAACTAATGCCCAAAGCGGGATAGCCGAAATAAGTAAACGCAGCTGGATTTTTTTGACTCTTTCTGGATTAGCAACGGGAGCATCGTGGCTATGTTATTTTAAAGCGCTGCAGCTTGGCGATGCTTCGAAAGTAGTTTCGGTGGATAAATTCAGTATAGTCATCACTTTGGTGATGGCAGCGGTATTTTTACATGAACAATTTACTGTAAAAACAATTATCGGCTCTGTCCTTATTACTTTGGGAACTTTTGTTATGATTTTATAAAGAGTTACAGGGCAGATGTATAGAATAATTAAGAATAAATCATAAATACAGAGGGGTAGGCAGATGATAACAAGGCAAAAATACCAGGATTATATCAATGTGCTGAAAGAGGAATTGATTCCGGCGATGGGGTGCACTGAGCCGATTGCTATTGCTTATGCCGGAGCTATTGCCAGAGAGCATTTAGGCTGTTTGCCAGAACGGGTAGAGATCGAGGTCAGCGGCAATATCATCAAGAATGTAAAAAGTGTTATTGTACCGAATACAGGAGGTCTGCGCGGCATTGAAGTGGCAGCGGCAGCAGGTATTGTGGCAGGAGATGCCGCGAAGGAGCTTAAAGTTATTTCGGAAGTGAGTACAGAAGCAGTTGCCGTAATTCATAAATTTTTAGAAAGCACACCAATAACAGTTAATTTTTCTGATAGTAAAAAAATCTTTGATATAATGATCACTGTTTATGGTAATGGCCATTCTGCTTATGTACGCATCTGTGAGTTTCATACAAATATAGTGGAAATAAGAGAAGATGATAAATATGTGCTGCAGAAAGATATTGCAGTCGAAGACAGTTTGGGCTTTACAGATCGTGGATTTATGAATGTACAGGAGATTATTGAATTTGCTGATACTGCAAGAATAGAAGATGTTAAGGATATTCTTGATCTTCAGATCGAATGTAATGTTAATATTTCCGAGGAAGGCTTGGCTGGCGATTATGGAGCTAATATCGGTAAGGTCCTTTTAAAGACTTATGGAACGGATGACGTAAAAATAAGAGCTAAAGCCAAAGCAGCTGCCGGTTCTGACGCCAGAATGAACGGCTGCGAGATGCCAGTCGTGATCAATTCCGGCAGTGGTAATCAGGGGATTACTGCCTCCATACCAGTTATAGAGTATGCTAAGGAGTTGGGTGTTTCTGACGAGAAACGTTATAGGGCCTTGCTGGTATCTAATCTGATCACGATCCATTTGAAGTCAGGTATCGGCAGGCTGTCGGCTTACTGCGGTGCAGTCAGTGCCGGCTGTGCCAGTGGTGCCGGTATTGCGTATCTGTATGGAGGCGGTGTTGATGAAGTTTCTCACACGATCGTCAATTCTCTGGCAATAACTTCCGGTATTATCTGCGACGGCGCTAAAGCTTCGTGCGCTGCTAAAATAGCTACGGCTATCGATGCAGGTATATTAGGTTATCATATGTATAAAGAAGGGCAGCAATTTTTCGGAGGCGATGGTATCGTCAGCAAAGGTGTTGAGAACACTATAAAAAATGTGGGGCAGCTGGCTAAAGAGGGAATGGCTACTACTGATCAGGAAATTTTGAAGATTATGACGAAAACACAGAGTATTTAAGCGTAGCTGAAACAGTCCGCTCAAAGGATAGTGATAATATGCAGATAAAAAAGAAATATATTTATATCGCTTTGGGACTGTGGGCGCTTGTGACAGTTACTTATTTTACTTTGTGTAAAATAGCCAGTGATCAGGCTATGCTTATTTTTAATAAAACTATGTCTGCTCAAAAAGTGCTCAAAGGCTCGGTGACGCTTGGCAGTATTGATGCCGACATTTGGGGGCGGGTAGAATTTCAGAATCTTGTCTGGCTTGACATTGACGGTCAGCCTATCGTACATGTGCCGCAGGGACGTTTCAAGGTGCGGACATGGGATATTATTACCAGAAGTATCAGTACATCTACTATTAAGGAACTGGAATTGGACAACGCTTTGTTTGCCGTAAGATTCAACAGAAAGATGCAGTTGGATATTTTTGAGCAGGCACAGGCCAAAAGAGTTATTGACCGGGCTGAACAAAAGGAAGCTGTTTTGTCAGGAAACGAAACAGCAGCTGAACTTGAACATATAGCGCAGGAAAAGATCGTAGTAAAGGAAAGGCATCCTGGAGACAGGCATGAATTGAATCTGGATTTAGAAAATAAGCGGCTGAAAATGCGTGTTGTTTTTAATAACTGTACCTTAACTGCCGGTTATCATAACCGTTATTTTGTACTGAATGAAGTTAATGCAATAATTGATATTGATACGCAGAAAAAGCTTACGATTGATTTTGTGACTGGAAAATTTGGCGGCACTATGGTTGGCGATGGGGTGGAAATAAAAGGAAACATCAATTTAGCGCAGCAGATTCCTCATTACGACCTGCATTTGGAGCTTTATAATGTTCTGCCTGCTTCGTTGGGAATAGCGGATATCAAAGATACGGTTTCTATTACCGCTTCAGTTACTGGAGAACTTCCGAATCCTGTTATAGATGGTCATTTGGATTTTAAAGAACTGAATATTCCCGGACTGCATTTTTCTAAGGTCAGAGGCGATTTGCATTACGAAGATGCTCTGCTGAAATTTACTAATGTAAAAGGAAATGTTTTTGGAGGCACAGTTGAAGCTTTCGGAGATTATCATCTGGATACAAAATATTACAATATTGACGCGCTGGGACACGAATTGTTGGGAAGCATTGCCGCACGTAACGGTAAAATAAAATGCAAGGTCGAACTGGATTTTAAGATTCGATCCAAGGGAGATCCTAAAACTGCGTTGACCTATGGCAGCTTTAAATCAGGAAAAGGATCGTACTATATTATTCCTTTTGACAGTATCAGCGGCGAGTTTTCCAATCAAAATAAACATCTGGAATTTAAAAATGTTGTCATTGAAACCAAGATGGGGACAATCAAAACAGATGCTTTTGATATAGTGAACGGCAAGCTGCATATTGGCGAGATATATTTGGAAGAGCCGGAAAACGGACAAACTATTAAAATAATCTGACAAAAAATGATTCAGAAATCGGAGGAAGGCAGCGATGGGCAAATATAAAAAACTTTATGGCACGCTTTTGCTGGGTCTGATTGCCATTATAATTTTGCTGACGGCTGTTTTTTCCTATAGCAGAAGTATCGAAGAGAGTTACAAAGAAGAAAATATCAACTCACTGAAAGAACTTTCTAATCAGGGAGCTTTGATGCTGCATAATGAAATCAAAAATAAACAAAATCTTTTAGCTGAACTTTCGCACGATGTCAGTCGGATTTTTGTAAATGATCCGCAGGCGGCCGCCGCTTATTTGGAGGAAGCCGCGGAGCGCAACAGTTTTAAACGAATTGGCGTAGCATTGACGGATGGACGTGCTTATACAACAGATGGTGTTGAATTGAATATCTCAGAGCGAGAGTATTTTAGTAAGGCGATTCGCGGGCACACGGCTGTTTCACGTAATCTGGATGATTATACGGATGGCGGCAGGATCGCAGTTTATGCGGTACCGATTTTTGAAGATGGAAGCGATAAGAGGATTGGAGTTTTGTTCGCTACTTACAGCCTGGATACATTTAGAAAAACTATTGAAGTATCGTTTTTTGGCGGTGCTGGATATTCTTATGTGGTACAGGAAAATGGTGATGTTGTAGTAGATTCGCAGCATTCAGAAAGCTTTAAAAACTTTAAAAATGTTTATGCGGCCCTGCTGACGGCAGATCCGGTAAATAATAAAGACAGTGCTGAAAAACTCTGGCAGATGATCAACAGTAAAAAAGGCGGTTATATTGAATTTTATAACGGCAGTCAGAAATATATGTACTGTTCACCGATAGGTGTTAATAACTGGATGCTGCTGACGGTAACTCCAGCCAGTGTTATCGAAGATAAAATCAATATGGTGCTGAATAAAACTTATTTACTGGGTATTTTGTTGATTGCGATTTTTTTATTGTTTATCTGGCACATTATGCGTATCCATACCCGCAATCAAAAGGAACTGATGGATATTGCTTATGTTGATGAAGTTACTGGTGGTTATTCTTTTGCCAAGTTTTTTAAAGAAGCAGAACTGTTGTTACCTGAAACAGATAAAAAGACAGCAATCGTAAGTATGGATATCGACGGTTTTAAATATTTCAACGATATGTTTGGCTATGGAGAAGGCAATGACCTTTTGCGTTATATTTGGCAGGAAGTAAAAGCAAGCCTGAATTAAGGCGAAATATTAGCGCATGGTGTTGCCGATACATTTATTTTTTTGCTGCGATTTGATACGAGAGAAGAACTGCTTTGGCGTATCAATGATTTATGTCTGCATTTGAATAACTATATTACAAAAAGCGGACAGGTCTATAAACTATCCCTTTCTATGGGTATATACGAGGTTGACGGTGAAACTGATGATATCGTCAGTATGGCAGACAGAGCTTATATTGCCCGGCAGACAATAAAAAATAAAGGTGACACAGCCTGGGCTTTTTATGACGGAGCCGTACGTGATAAGCTGTTGCACGAAAAAGAAATTGAAAGTCAGATGGAAAAAGCTTTGGCTGAAGGCGAATTTATTGCTTACTATCAGCCCAAGTACAGTACCAAAGAGCAGAAACTTATCGGTGCAGAAGCTTTAGTACGCTGGCGCAGAAGTGACGGTATTATTGTTCCGCCCTATCAATTTGTGCCGCTTTTTGAACGTAATGGATTTATCAATAAGGTTGACCGTTATATGTTCGAACTCGTCTGTCGCCAGCAGATGCGTTGGCTTAAACAGGGGCTTATACCTGTGCCAATATCAGTCAATATGTCGCGGATGTGCCTGTATGATCCGCATATTGTTGACGAATATATCGGTGTTTTGAATGGAAGCGGTTTGTCTGCTGCTTATATAAAGCTGGAGCTGACGGAAAGTGCCTTTTTTGAAAATATCAGTATTATGAATAATGTTATCGAAGCATTGCATAAAGTTGGCATCAAAGTCTTGATGGATGATTTTGGAACCGGTTATTCTTCGATGATGATGCTTAAAAATGTAGCTATCGACGTTTTGAAGCTGGACAAAAGCTTTGTCGACGATATTGGGGATGACCGCAGTGAAAAAATCATTTCAAATATCATTTATCTGGCTCATTCTCTGCAAATAGAAGTGACTGCCGAAGGAGTAGAGACTGCAGCGCAGTTTGAATTTTTGAAAAGTGTTGGCTGTGATTATATTCAGGGGTATTATTTTGGTAAACCGCAGCCGGCTGAAGATTTTGCGGCGTTGCTGCAAAAAGAATTTTATGATGGAAGTGATGCGGGTGCTGATAAGAAAGGCTGAATTACAGGATGTAAGAGCTGTGTACGCTCTGATTTGTGAATTAGAGGAGCAGGATTTGCCGCTGCTGGAATTTGAAAATATCTTCGGCAGTTTATTGAAGCTGCCGGAACATTTTCTCATGATTGGTGAAATTGAGGGCAGAACCGTTGCATTTTTACATTTGCGCGTAGAAGGACAGCTGCATCATGCCGCTAAAATAGCAGAGATTTTAGAATTTGATGTGGAGCGATCCCATCGCGGCAGGAACTTAGGGCAGCAGTTTTTTGCTTATGCGGAGAAGCTGGCCCGGGACAATGGTTGTATTCAGTTTGAACTAAGCAGTAATATGCTGCGGGAAAAGGCGCATTGTTTCTATGAACGGCAAGGCATGCATAAATTTCACTATAAATTTACGCTCCCTCTGTCTGGAAAAACAGTAAATGAAAATAAGTTAGGTGTTTAAAAGCAACGGCTCTGGCAGCTGTTGCTTTTTGTCTGTGCTTAATACTGGAAACTGCTGTTTTGTGGTACAATAAATATATAATTTTATTGAGCGGAGAAGAAAAATGATCGATTTATATACAGTACCGTTAGGTGCTACGGCCAGGGATTTTTTTTCGGCAGAGGCAGAAAACAAATATAGCTATGATGAAGCGTTGCTGGTGCTTCCAAGCAGATTGCTTGTGAATCATGCCCGCCGGTCAGGCAGGGCGCAGGCAGTTAATTTTGAATATCTGCCCAACCGTATCGTAGCATTAAACAGGCAGCTGCTGGATTTGCCTCCGGAAGTGAAATTAGAAATGATTTCCCGGAGGACACAGGAACTGCTTGTGGGTGATTTGCTGCACCAGCTGGCTAAATTGCAGGGCCTGGACTATTTTAGTAAACTGGCAGATAAAGAAGGTTTCGTTAAAGCTGTTACCGGGCTTTTGGGTCAGCTTTCACGCAGTGGGTCGACACAGGAAGAAATTACTACGGCGCTGCTGGAATGGGAACAGCGCAATCCTGCCTATGTGATGAAGGACCGTGAAGTAGCGGCACTTTATAACCTTTATCGCAATAAGCTAAAACAAAAAAACTGGTATGATGTAGAGGGTTTATACCGGTTAGCAATAGCGGTTTTAGAAAGACCGCAGGCCAAGCTGCCTTGGCAGCAGTTATATTTCAGCGAATTTTATCATTTTGATGCTTTGCAGCGTTTGCTTATAAAATCTTTGTCACGGCATTGTCAGATCAGTATCGGTTTGATGTACGAGCCCAAACGACCGGAAATATTTGCTGCTGTAGAGCGGAGTTTCGGTTATTTAAGCGGTTTTGCTCAGCTGCATGATCTGCATATGGAAGGTTCAGTACGAAAGCCTGATCTGCAGCACTTAACGGCTAAGTTAGGTGCTGGAAGCTGCCAGACGCTGGCTGTTGCTGACAGTATAAATTTTATTGAATCAGGAGATAGTGAAGGTGAACTGCGGGCAGTGCTGCGTTCTATAAAAGCTAAGCTGCAGCATGGCGCCGCTTATAATGATTTTTTGGTTGCTGTACGTGATTTTAAGACTTACAGCGGTATCAGAGCTGTTTGTGATGAATATGGTATACCTGTTACTTTACCTAAGATCGCTTCTCTGAGTGCTCAGCCTGTCTGTGAATTTCTGCGTTTACTTTTGAACGTAGCTGCCGGCGGCAGTGAAGCTATCGCTGCTTACTGGCGTCTGTTAAAATGCGGCGTTGTAAAGCTGGTCTATAGCTTTGACGGAGAGCAGCTCAACAGATTGAAACAGGAATATTTATATAATGATCTGCGGCAACTGCGTAAGGCAGTTCGTGATAAGGCTGATGCCAATGAAAATAAGCAGTGGTCAGCTGATTTAGGCGAACTTGAGTTGCTGCTGGACAAGGTGCAGCGGCGAGATACGGCGGCTGCTTATGGAGAAACATTTAAAACAATATTAGAAGCTTTGGAGCTGCCTGTTAAGGCTGGCGAAAATTATAAAAATGGCAGGGCAGATCTGCTTGAGGTTAAAAATATAGTAGAGACAGTACGGCAATTATCCGAAGTTTTGGATACACTGAGTGAAGATTATCAGAATGGCGGTTTGGAAAGTGTGCCTTTAAAAGCGGAGGAATACAGCCAGCTGCTGATTTCTGCCTGTTCCGAACGGCAAATCATTTTAACAGCGGCCGACAGTGAAGGTATTTTATTCGGAGAAGCTGCTAATCTGCAGGGGCTGCTGTTCAAGCATGTTTACATTATGGGACTGCGCGAAGGTGAGTTTCCGCGCAGTAAAAATGAAAACTGGATCTACAATGACAGGGAACGGGCCGAATTGAGCGGTGTCGGCGTGGAATTGGATAATACTGCGTGTGCTTATGCTGAGGATAAATTCTTTTTTGCCGCAGTGGCAGCAATGGCAACAGAAACTCTGACTTTGAGCTGGTACAGCGACGATACAGCTGGCGCTTCCGCATATATTGAAGATGTGGAACGATTATATGCAGCCGGGTGTATAACCAGAAGCAGAGCTGGACGTATAGGCTGGCAGGAGGCTTTGTCTGAGCAGGAGCTGCTGCTGGGGATTACCCAAAAAGATACCTGCCATAATTGGTTGTTGGAGCGGTTGGGAGCAGATTGGACACTGCGCAGCAGTATCGAAAGAATTCGTGAGCAAGGCGATAGTGTTTATAAGGGAGTTTTTGAAGACGTACAGCTGCAGCGGGCTATTAATGAAGCTGTTGGCGGTTTATTCAGTGCGTCGCATTTAGAAACCTATGCTCAATGCCCATACAGGTTTTTACTAAGCTATGTCTGGAAACAGCAGCAATATGAAGAACTTACAGAAACGGTGGAGCCTGCTGTTGAAGGCAGCCTGCTGCATGATGTTTTAGCACGATTTATGGCGGGACATTTGCACGAAAAGCTTACCAAATATCCGCCGACTGAGCTTATAAGTCAGCTTGATGACATTATGACGTCAGTTTGTGATGAATATATTACTGGGAAAAAGATTGCCGTTACAGATTTCTGGCCTTCGCAGCGTCGGAAGCTGAATTTGCTGCTGCGCCGCTGGCTGCAGCGGGAGCTTGTATACCAGAAAAAATGGGAACCTTTTGTACCAGTAAAAATAGAATGGGATTTTGGGCGTAACGGCAGTGCTCCGTTGGTGCTGGAGGTCAACGGCGGAAAAATTTATTTGAACGGACGTATCGACCGTATCGACAGTGACGGTAATGGTATTTTTGTTACGGATTATAAACGCAGCCAAACTCCGTCGGGCAGTGAGCTGACAGAAGGACTGGATTTGCAGATTCCGGTATATCTTATGGCGCTTGCAGCCTTAGAGCCTCAGAGCAAAGTGCTTGGCGGCGGTTACTATTCACTAAAGGAAGCGAAACGCAAAGGCGGTTTTGCCATGCAGACTTTAGGAAAAACGCCTTTTACAACAAATAATAAACCGTTCAGTGATGCAGAAGATCAATGGCTGGCTTTTGCAGATTTTTGCCGTACGACTGTCAGAGGATATATCAATACCTTGCGGCAGGGGAATTTCCCGCCGGCGCCGCGTAAAAACTGCCCTGAGTATTGTCCTGGGAAGGATATTTGCCGGGCCTACGGCGAACTGGCAGCAGAAGGCGGTGAAGAAAATGTTTGATTTTACTAAAGCCCAGCAGGAAGCGATAGAGACGCTGGATAGAAATGTATCTGTGTCTGCCGGCGCCGGCAGTGGTAAAACACGTGTTCTCGTAGAACGTTTTGTCAACATTCTTCGACAGAGCCTCAGGCAGGGCGGCAAACAGGTAAGTGCTGCCGATATTCTGGCTATTACCTTTACGCGCAAAGCCGCGGGTGAAATGAAAGAAAGGGTTCGCAGACGTTTGGCGGAATTGGAGCAGGAGGATGCTTTGCATGCATCTTTCTGGCAGCAGCAGCTGGAACTGCTGGAACAGGCGCGTATCAATACTATACATGGTTTTTGTAACAGTCTGTTGAAAGAAAATCCCGTGGAAGCAGGTCTTGATCCTGCTTTTCAGGTAGCTGAAGAAGTAGAAATGGATGAATTTTTACTGCGCACTGTGCAGCAGTTTGTAAAACAGGGACTGCGCCGCGGTGACAGTGATATTTTACGTCTGGCTGATGAATATACCGCAGCTGATGTTGTAAAACAGCTATTGCTTGCCATACCTAAAATGGATGCGATTTTGAACTTTGGTGATTTGTTACAGCCGTATCAGGCAAAGATAAACGAGAAAAACGTATTACAGGTACAACTGCAGGAGCTGCTATTGGAACTGGCAGAAGACAAAATGAAGGTGAAAGCCTCAGCTCATAGGCAAAAGCTGGAATTGCTGCGCGAACACCTTCCGGAACTTTTAAAGGCGGCAGCAGACAGCAGCAAGCCTGAAAATATGACGCTTTTAGACAGCTATGTGGGTACTCTAGCTGCAACAAGCAGTGATAAAGCAGTGGTCAAAGCGGCTAAAGAAATTCTGCAGCAGCTGCATTTGCTGGCGGCAGACGCAGCTGCACTGAAATTGATACCCTGCTGGCAGCAGGCTCTGGTGAATTGCAGTGCTTATCTGCGTGAACAGCAGGAGCTTAATAATATGCTGGGCTTCGACGACTTGGAAAGCAGGGCCTTGGAGCTTTTAAAAAATAACCGCCAGGTTTGCAGTAAAAACAGCAGCCGCTATCAGTATATTATGGTCGACGAATTTCAGGATACTAACGAACGCCAAAGAGAACTTGTTTATTTGCTGTGCGGCGGTGATAAAGACAGGCTGCTGGGACATAAGCTGTTCGTAGTAGGTGATGCCAAGCAATCAATTTATCGTTTTCGCGGCGCTGACGTAAGTGTATTTGCTCGTGTCAGGCGCGATATAGAAGCTGCTGGCGGCAGTAATATCGTTTTAGATGATAACTTCCGTACAGTTGATAAAGTGCTTGATTTATGCAATTTGGCCTTTGCGGCATTATTAGGTGAAGATAGACAGCAGGACGTTTATTTTGAAGCTCTGAATGCTAATCGTGCGACTGATATTTTGCCGGAAATGCTGGCAATAGCATACGATAAAGAAAGCAAAGCCTGCCGCAGGGAAGCGGAGGCTGCCGTTATAGCAGAACGGATACTGCAGCTGCATACCGAAAAACAGATAGCCTACGAAGATATGGTGATATTACTTGGCGCATTAACAGCGGCTAAAAGTTTTGCCTCTGCGCTGCAGCAGGCGGGGATACCGTATACTATCGTTGACGGCAAAGGCTTTTACGAACGCCGGGAAATCATTGATCTGATCAATTTACTGATATTTTTGGAAGACAGCAGCCGCAGTTTAGAGCTTGCTGGTGTGTTGAGGTCGCCGTATTTTGCTGTTGATGATGAAAGCTTGACAGCACTTTTTCTGGAGCTGAACAGGCAGGAGGAGCAGACAGTTACCTTATGGCAGCTGCTGCAGCAGGATGCATGGCCGTTGATTGATTATCAGAAGCGCTGCCGGCTGCTGACTGCTGTAGAGAAACTGCGGCTGCTGCGGCAATATGCTGAGACGATGCCATTGCCGGAATTGCTGCATACGATTGGTGATGTCTTACAACTGGAACCGCTTCTGGCAGCGCAGGAATTTGGACTGGAAAAGCTTGCCAATATTAAAAAACTGATTGCTTTGGCTGAGTCCTATACCATAGAAAAGTATGGGACACTGGCAGACTACCTGCTGAGGCTGCAGCAGCTGCGCCAGGCTGGAGCAAGAGAAGCAGCTGCTGCAGATATGACGGGCTGCGCTTCTGTGACGATTATGACGATCCATAAATCCAAAGGCCTGGAATTCCCTGTAGTTTTTGTACCCGCGCTTGATGCTAGGAGCAAAGGTGATACGGATATGCTGCGATTTAATGCAGATGCAGGTTTAGGAATTAAAGTGGATATGGGCGGCGAATTGCAGGATACAAGCGTCATGCTGGCAATCAAAGACATAGAAAAGCAGTTGGATAGCGCTGAAAAACAGAGGCAGTTATATGTTGCAATGACAAGGGCGCAGGACAGGCTGATCCTGTCAGGTACTTATGACAGCAGAAGCAAAAGCAGAAGTGAGAACTGGTTCAGCAGCCTGCGTAATATTTTACAGGACTATGACCAGTTCCTGTTAAAGGAATATGAAGCTGGTAAAAAAGGAACTGCCGTTAAATCAGCAGCAGATTTGGAACAGGTACTTGTAACAGATGAGCTGCTGCAGCGGATCAAACCGCTGCCGGAATATGGGTTGGAGTGGCAGCGCAGCTTGTCAGCAACAGCGCTGCAGACGTATCTTGATTGCCCCCGCTGTTATTATTACCAGTATATTTTGCAGATGCCGGGGTATGAAGCTGTAAATGCAGCTGATGCAAGCGGTTATCTGCCGGCGGCATTGCAGGGTACCGTTATCCATAAGGCTTTGGAATTACTGACGAACGGTTACGAACAGGAACCGGCTTTCAGGTCAGCGCTGCAGGCATATAAGGTACAGGGAAGTGCTGCAAGGACATACGATATGTATATGCAGTATATTAATGGACCGCTTTATCAAAGGCTGCAGGAAGCTGAACGTAAGGCTGAGATCAGCTTTGAGTTGCCGCTGCTGCAGGAATATGGGATTACTGCTGTGTTCAGCGGTTATATTGACTGTACTGTTTTTAACAGTGACGGGACTCTGACGATCGTCGACTATAAAACAGGCGTGCCGCCGGCAGCAGGCGAACCTGCGCCGGGTTATATTTATCAGCTGGCACTGTATCAAAAGGCAGCGTCAGAATTATGGCAGCGCCCGGCAGCACTGGCCGAACTGCATTTTTTACAAAATAATTCCTGCTGGCAGCTGCAGGATTGCAGTGATAGGCTGCAGGAAGTTGCCGAATTATGCAGAGATATTTTTTCGAAACGCAGAGAAAGTGAATTTACTGTGAAAACTGAATATTGTAAAAACTGCCCGTTTGCCTATTTTTGTGCAGGCAAAGAATAAACAACTAAAAATTAATAAATAAAAACACCTGTGAATACAGGTGTTTTTTATTTATCTGCAGTTGTTCAAATTTAATATTTTCGCAGGTTAAAGAAGCGCAACAATGACGATACATACAGTGTTTTTAATAATTCCATTCACTTGTATCTATAAATCACAAACATTCCTTATAGTTAACAAGAATAGCAAAATATAACAATAAGTTAAATCTGAAATTAATTATGTAAATAAAGATATCTTGCATACTCAAAACAAATATGTTATTATACATAAAAATATCTATAAAGAAAAATAAAAATTTAAAAAGACAAACTTTTTTTAATAATGTGAATTAAAATTTACAAATTATAAAATTTTGCAATAAGAGGATGTTAAAAAATATCTGACAAAGATAGTTTACTTTAAAAAAGTTTAACTGACGGGTGTCCTTTACAGTAAGTAAAAACAACGCCGTAAAATGGCGCTCAATAATTGGTACCCCGATGAATATAAAGCACAAAAGCCTGTAAGGGAGTGATACAGTGAAAATTCCATTGAAATAAACTCAGACCAAAAAATATTCTGAGTTTGGGGTGATCTGCTATGAAAGAAAAAGAAACAATGAACACAATTGAAACAAAAGCTAAAAGCATCGTCGGTTCTCTGGTGATGATCTGCCCGGTTTGCGGCAAAGAATTCGTCTGTAATAAAGCCCATCATGTTTACACGGCTTTGATAAAAAGAAAACGCTACTATTACTGCAGGTACTCCTGCTTTAAGAACAGACCGGGAGCTAAGTAATATTTAGATTGATGATTTGGCTGATTGACATGGAAATGCTTTAGTTAAGATATAATTTCCCCGGCTGTTATACAGTCGGGGGTTTAATATATTGAAGTTTTAAAGAACTAAAGGACAGTAAAACTTGGATAAAGTTTTACTGTCTTTTTTATTTATTCTGAACATATTTTTGCAATAAACTTTACAAATCTTTAACAAAAACAACGTTTAGATTTAATCAAAATTCGTTATCATACATAACAGAGCTCGGAACTAAAAAAGTGGAGGGTAAAAATGATGATGAAAAAGAAACTTGCGGCACTGCTTTTAGCAGCTGCCAGCGCGATGGTCTTTACCGGCTGCGGCAGCAGTGATAATCAGTCTAAAGGCAGCGTTGACAAAAAGGTGCAGATCGAATATTGGCATGTAGCCTCCGAAAGCTTCGGCGGTGCAACTGTTAAAGAACTGGTCGCAGATTTTAATGCCAAGCATCCCAATATCCAGGTTGTCGAAAAATATAACCCCGATATGTATAAAGGCCTGACACAAAATCTGCAGGCTGCTATCGCTTCCGGTAAAAATCCTGACGTTGTACAGATGGGCTGGTCTTATTTGAACTATGCCGCTGAAAATCTTAAGTACACTGACCTGCAGCCGATGATCGAAAAGCAGGCTCCTGAAGACAAAAATTTCTTGAAAGAGAATTATCTGCCCAATGTTTTGGCATTAGCTCAGACTGATGACGGCAAACAGATCGGTATTCCTTATTCTATCAGTGTGCCGGTCCTGTTCTATAATCCTGAAATCTTTACTGCAGCAGGACTTGATCCCAATAATCCGCCTAAAACCTGGAAAGAGGTAGTGAACGCGGCAAAACAGATCAAAGAAAAGACCGGTAATATGGGCTTTTTTATGCAGGAATATGCTGATAACTGGACTCAGCAGGCCATTATTGAATCTAACGGCGGTTCAATGCTGAAAAATGAAGGCGGCAAAGTCAAAGCCGGTTTCGATACTCCCGAAGCGGCAGAAGCGTATCAGCTGCTGGCTGATATGGTCAAAGACGGCAATGGCCTGCATGCTACTAATGAAGAAGGGTTCCAGGCTTATCTGTCCGGTAAGCTGGGGATGGTCTGCACTACTATCGGCAAACGTGCCAATTTTGAAAAAAGCGCCAAGTTCAAAGTTATGGCAGCTCCTTTCCCGCAGTTTGAAGGCAAAGAGTTGAAAGTGCCGGCAGGTGGTAACTTTCTGATGCTGTTCTCAAAAGATGCCGATAAACAAAAAGCAGCCTGGGAATTCATCAAATATATCGAATCACCTGAAGCGCTGGCTAAATGGAGCACCGGTACAGGTTATCTGCCACCTCGTAAAGGCGTAGCAGAAGACCCCAACGGTTTCAAAAAAATGATCGAAGAAAACAAAAATATCCAGGTAGCCTTGTCCACGATGCCTAATCTGGTAAAATGGGCCAGCTTCCCAGGCGCTAACGGCTTACAGGCTGAACAGCTCCTGATTGACGCCCGCGATATTATACTGAGCGGCAAAGAAACTGCTGCTCAGGCGCTGCACGAAACTGCAGAAAAGATCAATAACTTACTGTAATACAAACGCTTGAACCAATCAGGATGCTGCTTGCCGCAGCATCCTGATTTTTACCAAAGGAGAGTTGTCATGAATAAAGCCAAGTGGCCTGCGTTTTGGTTCTTACTGCCGGCGGCACTGCTGTTTATTGTTTTCTTTTACTGGCCGCTGCTGCAGAATCTGTATCTTAGCTTTTTCAGCTGGAATATGATCAGCCCGACGATGAAATATGTGGGACTGAGCAATTACAGTGATATTTTAGGCAGCAGAGAGCTGTACAAAATCATTGGGAATACGATAGTTTTTGTACTTATTATGCTGCTGTTCAACTTTGTCTTGCCCTATTTTTATTCGTTTATCCTCGGGCACCTGCTTCAGCGGGGGAAAATGTTTTATCGCTCTGTTTTATTTCTGCCGGCAACTTTATCCCTGGCGGTGGCAAGCATTCTGTTCCTGTGGATCTATAATCCTTTAGCCGGCCCGCTCAGTATAGTGCTTGCGTGGTTTGATATAGAATCGCCGCGCTGGTTTAAGGAAAATCTGCTCGTGATCTTTTCTATCTGTACTATCATTGGCTGGAAGGTGTTTGGCTATAACCTGATCGTGATGCTGGCAGCGATGGTTGCCGTACCAAGGGAAATGATCGAAGCAGCCAAGCTGGAAAACGCTTCGAACTGGACGATCTTTAGACGTATTATCATACCGATGACTTCTTCGACTGCGATTTATGTTTTCACGATCACTGTAGTTTTCGGTCTGCAGTATGTACTGGTACCTGTCAATATGCTGACGCAGGGAGGACCGGATCAGGGCAGTTCCAATTTGGTATATATCGTCTATCAGTATGGTTTTATTTTCTTCCAAACCGGTAAATCAGCGGCTTTCGCTATTATCACCATGTTCTGTTATATGGCGTTCCTGTATCTGAAAAATAAATATCTGGAGAAAAAAGTTTATTATGAGAACTAAAACACATCAAGATCTTTGCTGGCATCTGCCTTTGCTTGTGGCAGTATTTATTCAGCTGTGGCCGATAGTTTTTATGGTTTCCACATCGCTCAAAGATATGGACCAGATTTTTCAGGCAACACTCAATCCATTGCCTCTGCCACCGACATTGAATAACTATCTTACCGTATTAGGCAATTTTCCGCTGTTTACTTATATCTATAATACATTTTTCATTGCTGCGTTCGTAACAGTATTCAAAGTGCTGACCAGTGTTTTGGCAGCTTTTGCCTTTATCTATTATGACTTTAAATATAAAGAAACTGTTTTTAACAGCATGCTGCTGACCTTCTTTATTCCGATAACGGTACTGATCATGCCGAATTATTTGCTGATGAGCAGGCTGGACCTGCTGAATACTCCCTGGGGTGTTATGCTGCCGCAGTTTGTTGATGGTATGGGTGTGTTCCTGATGCGTCAGACGATGCGCGGCATACCCAAACCATTGCTGGAAGCCGCTGTTTTAGATAATGCCGGCCCGCTGCAGGTATTGCACAAGGTTGTGCTGCCGCTGATCAAACCGTCGATAATAGCAGTCGGTATCCTGTTTTTTATCAACTCATGGAACGAATACTTTTGGCCGCTGCTGGTGCTGCAGGACAAAGAAACCTATACCCTGCCGCTGGCACTGCAAATGTTTATCAGCGCTGAAGGCGGCAGTGAGTGGGGGATAGCTATGGCTGTCGCTACTCTGACCAGTCTGCCGCCGCTGGCATTATATCTCGTCTGCCAAAAATTTATACTCAATACCTTTATGCAATCGGGGGTCAAAGGATAATATATGAACAGTATTGTATTTGAAAACGTCTGTAAATCTTACGGCGATGCTAAAATCGTCAAGTCTTTGAATCTGGAAATAAAAGAAGGCGAGCGCCTGATTTTGCTGGGGCCTTCCGGCTGCGGCAAAACTACTACGCTGCGAATGATCGCTGGTTTGGAAGATATTACCAGCGGTCAGCTGAAAATGGGAGGCAGGGTAGTTAATGATATTGCTCCCGGTGAACGTAATATTGCCATGGTTTTTCAAAGCTATGCGCTGTTTCCGCATCTTTCTGTCTGGGATAATATCACCTTTGGTCTGCATATCCAAAAGCTTCCGGAAGCGGAAATCAAAAAAAGAGCCGATGAAGCCTTAGAAATACTTAATTTAAGAGGCTATGAAAACTATAAGCCCAAACAGCTTTCAGGGGGGCAGAAACAGAGAGTGGCCTTATGCCGTGCCCTTGTAAAGCAATCACCCTACTTTTTACTGGATGAACCGCTGTCCAATTTGGACGCTCAGCTGCGGCAGCAGGCCAGGACAGAACTGGTACGTATTCATGAGATCTATAAACCGACAATGATTTATGTAACGCATGATCAGGTAGAGGCAATGACTGTCGCCGATCGTATCGTTGTGTTGAAAGATGGCGAACTGCAGCAGATAGCCGCTCCGGATACGATCTACCGTCACCCGGCTAATACATTTGTTGCCGGTTTTATTGGCGCCCCGTCAATGAATATCCTAAAAGCACGTTTTAACCGTGATTGTATTTGTATCGGCAAGGCCGTACTGCCGGTACCGGAGCTGTGGCGTCAGGTGATCGGACAGCGCAGAGACCTGCTGCTGGGTATCAGGCCTGAGCATTGCCGTTTAAGCGAGGACGCTGCTGTACAGGGAAGTATAACTTATGTAGAAAATACAGGTAATCAGCGTACTGTTGAATTACAGCTTGAGAGTGGTGAGAATATCAGCGTTACAGTAAGTGACCGCAATGCGGATGTACAAAATTCCAGCGGGATCTGTTTCAGTTGGGACGATGTGAGTCTGTTTGATGTGACAAGCGGCAGGAATATTGGCTATATAGAAAAAGGGGAGGTTTTTACTGATGCAATGGGCAGTTAGTGATCTGGCTTTTGGCGGTTTCAATAAAAAATATCTCAGCGGTTTGCCGTTGACCTATAATATCGAATTTTTTTATGAATTCGGGACCGACCATTATTGGGATACGGTATTGCTGCCGCTGGCTCAGAATAATAAGGAAAAAAGAACATTTTCTATCCATGGTCCCTGTGTTGCTGTAAATCTGGCAGACAGCAGTGATGAATATTATTTAAAAGCCTACGCTCAAACCTTTACCTATGCCCAAAAGATCAAAGCAGAATTTGTAGTTGTGCATACCAATGAAATTTACCATGGTGAGTTTGCCGCAGTTAAAGAACTGGTCTATCAGCGCTTGGCTGAAGTGATCAGCCTGGCACAAAGCTACGGCGTTCAAGTTGTTATAGAAAATGTGGGTCTGCGTCCCTGTGGATCACTGCTTTTTGATTTTGAAGAATATCTGGCACTGTTTGAACGTTATCCGCAGGCTCTGGCACTTTTGGATACGGGACATGCCCACGTTAATGGCTGGAATCTTCCTGAAACCGTGAAACGGCTGCAGAAAAAGCTGTTGGCTGTACATGTGCATGATAACGATGGCAGCGGAGACAGCCATCAGCCTGTAGGACTGGGAACGATCGAATGGGAACCTTATTTTGCTTCTATCAGGGATTATGCACCGAATGCACTGCAGATATTGGAATATGCTTATATTGAGCCGGGAGTTCTTACCGAACACCTGCATAAGCTGGAAAGCCGTTATGGTGCACTGCGATTTTAAGTATAAGATGTAAATAGTGATTTTTAGTTTAGTAAAGCATTTGATTTAAATAGTGATAATAAAAAAGCAAGCCGCTAGCGGCTTGCTTTTTTATTATGCTTTTGAGCTTTATTTTGACTGCAGCCACTGCTGTTTTTCAGGATTGAAGCATTCTCCAAATATGGCGCCGCCAAGTATAAGTACGGCTCCGAGCATTTGTAAAGGCAACAGGACTTCATGTAAAAAGAGTACAGAAAAAACAACTGCAGACAGTGGTTCCAGATAACCGCATATGGCAACGGTCTGGACTGGCAAGTCTGTAATAGAAGAAAAATATAAATAACAGCCGATTCCTGTATTAAGCAAGCCGAGCAGTAAAACCGGTATCCAGTCAATCGTTGTTAGTGACAGAACAAAGTTTTTCTGCATACTGACAAATGCGACGACGATAAAAGAGCCGATGACAAGTTGCAGCAAAGAATTTTCCAAACCGGATTCAGGTTTGGCTTTTTTATTTGCTGTTACCATCAGTGCATACATAAACGCAGACATTAAGCCGCAGAAAAGACCCCAAATAGTTTTACCTTCGTCCAGCGCCTGTAAGTTCACTAGGCACATCCCGGCCAGAACAGTTAAAAAACCAGCTATTTTAGGCCAGGTCAGAGTTTCACGAAAAAGAAAAGGTGAAAGAATCATAACGATTACCGGACCGCAGTAATAGGCTAAAGATGCTATGCTGATCCCGACCTGCTGATAGGCTTCGTAAAGCAGCATCCAGCTTGCTCCCATAGCTGACGCCGAAATGAAAAGATAAAGGCAAGTGTGCTTATTCCGGTAAAAAGTAAACCTTTGTCTGGAAACCGTAAAAACAGTTATAAGAAAAAGGCTGCCAAGCAATAGACGACGCAGCAGAACGATTTCGTAGCTGGGCAGATTGATATTACTGGCAACGATGCCGTTGGAACCAAATAACAAAAGCGCAGCAAAGTATTTATAGTAAGATGATTTCATAGAAATACAAAACCTTTCTTCAAATTGTTTTTATACCAGCCTGCAGTAAAGTTTATTCAAATAAACTTTGCTGCAGGTCTGCCTGATTGCTTGGAAAAGTGCTCAGATAGGCAAATAACTGCTGGTTATTCTGAATGATACCATGCTGACGGCATTTTTGCCGCAGCAGCTGCATCAGCTGTTTACTGTTGGGGCTGTCGATAACGTACTGATTACCGTAGGTGTCGATATAGCGTTTTTTCAGTCTGGGAAAGTGTCTGTCCAGCTGCTGGTAAAAGTATTCGCGGTTGCCGTCGCGCAGCGTCAGCCCCATACCGAAACAAATAATTCCGTAAACGCCGGCTTCGATACAGTAATCTAAAATACCGCGGAGATTAGCTTCGGTATCGTTGATAAAAGGCAGAATGGGAGCAAGCCAGACTACAGTCGGGATACCTGCGTCACGTAATTGCTTTAAAGCTTCGAAACGCTCACGGGTCGTACTTACATACGGCTCTATTTTTTTGCACAATTCTTCGTCATAGGTGGTCAGAGTCATTTGGACTACGCATTTTGCAGACGCGTTTATTTTTTGCAGCAGATCAAGATCCCTCAGGATCCGGTCCGATTTAGTCAGCACTGTAAAACCGCAGCCATATTTATAAACAAGCTCCATAGCCTGCCGCACGCTGCCGAGTTCGGTTTCCAGAGGAATATAAGGATCTGTCATCGACCCGGTGCCGATCATACATTTTTTGCGCTTGCGCCGCAGGGCCTCTTCCAGCAGTACAAGAGCGTTTTGTTTGACTTCGATATCTTCAAAAGCATGCGGCATTTGATAACAGCTGCTGCGTGAATCACAGTAAATGCAGCCGTGTGAGCAGCCGCGATACAGGTTCATACCATTTTTAGCTGAGAGGATGCCTTTTACTTGCACATAATGCATAGCTGTACCTTTCTGTGTCAGGACAGGCGAAGCTGCCTAATAAAAAATAGCATAGTTGTTTAATGGCTTTCATTATACCATATCTGCCAGGACAGTAGTGTGAAAGTGTTGTGCGGACGGGCAGCAGCACTGTTTGCTGGAGGTGATTTTGGCGATTATCAAAACGTAAGAGCAATAACGGAACCGGACGGCGGCGTAAAAAAGTTCTTGTATGTCTTGTGGGGGGGTACAACAGTGCTATAATTATAGAAAATATTGTTTGGTAAATGTTTTACAAGTAATAGCAGATAAAAGGCTGATAATTTTAAAAAATATGATCTGATTACATTAAGATGTGAGGCTGGCAATATGTACGATGAACGCTGTTTGAAAATAATCGGCGCTAATATCAAGCTGCTCAGAACATGCCGCGGTATCAGCCAGGGTGAACTGGCCCGGGCTTTGGTTATCAGTCAAACGCATCTGAGCAATATTGAGTGCTGCAGGGTCGCAGTTAATTTCCGTGTTTTACTGCGTGCCGCTAATGCGCTGGAGTGCACATTAGATGATTTGCTGCAGCTGGAATTTACGGAACCGCCAAGAACAGTAATGGAGGTCAGAGAATATTCATCTGCAGAAGTTAAGGGCTTTCTGCAGAAACTACAAGCCGGTAAAAAGACGTAAGGGGACACCGCAGCAGGTAAAGGCGGCCGGGCTTGAAAAGTAAAAATTTACAGCTAAGCGGGAAGAGGAGCGAGAAAAATTGTTGGATTTGATGGGAAAAGGAATAACTGTAGTTTTAACTTTGGGGATCACCGCATCTGTATGGGCGGCACCTTCATTGCCGGGCAGCAGTGCTGATGTCAGGGCCTTGGAACAGAATCGCGGCGCTAGGCAGCAGCAAACTGATCTGCAGCAGCCAGAGCAGCAGAAGGCAGATGAAGAAACGCTGCCGCAGAAATTACTGCTGCGGCAATTTGTCTTTACAGGCCAGCAGGAAATAGACCCGGCAGCATTGACTGAGGCAACGCAGGGGTATTTGGGACAGGAAGTGACTGTTACGGAACTGGAACAGGCGGCTGCTGCAGTAACTGATTATTGCAGGCAGCAGGGCTATACGGTGGCAACAGCTGTGCTTCCACAGCAAAATATTCAAGACGGGACAGTTGAGATCAGGATTTTTCTGGGGACTTTAGGCAAAGTAATCATCGAAAATGATTCGCGCCTGGCCGATGCTGCGGCCGCTGCTTTGGCTGCTGCACTGGAACGGGATGGTTATATCAGAACTGCGGGGATCGAGTCTGTACTTAATAATTTCAATGATTTGCCGGGTATCAGCTCTGCCGGTATTTTGAGTGCCGGTGAAGCGATCGGCAGTACGGATCTGACAATCGCTCTGCATGACGGAAAAACTGCCGAACATATTGTGTACAGCGATAACTACGGCGGCAAATACAGCGGCCGGTACCGTTATGGTTTTCAGACAACGCTTAATAATCCCGGCCGGATCGGCGATAAAATTTTTGCAGGCGGGATGCTGAGCAATGAAGATCTGCATAATTATAATTTTGGTTATGAAATGCCTCTTGGAAGCCGGGGTACAAGGCTTGGCATCAGTTACAGCCAAATGGATTATACCTTGGGTGATTACTTCGCCCTGCTTGATGCGGTAGGGCGGGCAAAAACGCTGAGCCTGTATGCGTCGACACCGCTGATCAACACCAGCAGCAGGCATCTGAGCGTTATTTATGGTTATGATAACCGGCAGTTGAAAGATGAAATGAGAAGCTTTGGCGAGCTGGGCAGCACCAGAAAACACAGTAATACACTGCACGGCGGCATTGTAGGCAGCAGGCGCGGCAGTGCCAGTGCTACCGGTTACAGTGCTTTGTATTATCTGGGACAGCTAAGCTATGATGACGCCAGCGCGCCTGAGACGGAAGGGCGTTTTTCTAAATTCACTACGGATATCAATCATATCCAGCATCTGGGATCTGTTTTCGACCTGCATCTGAATTTTCACGGTCAGCTGGCCAGCCGCGATTTTGACGGCAGTGAGCAGTTCAGTCTGGGGGGAGCCAACGGAGTACGTGCTTACCCTCAGGGAGAAGCCAGCGGTGACAGCGGTTATCAGGCCACGGCCGAGCTGCGGTATTCTACTCCCGTGCCATATTTAAGTCTTGCTGCTTTTACAGACTGGGGCGAAGTGGACCTGGCTAAAAGCTGCGGTCAGCACCGTAATCTGGCCGGTTGGGGCGTAGGTGTAGAATATGCGAAGCCCAATGATTATTTTCTGCGGCTGGATTATGCAAGGAAACTTGACGGGGAGAAATTCCAGAGTGAAGCTGAGGATAAAAAAGGCAGGCTGTGGTTTTTGGCATATAAACTTTTTTAAATAGGGCTAAGGGAGGCAGTTAAAGATGAAAAGAGGGACAAAGCTTTTATATAAAAAAATATTTGCCGGGTTATTAGGCGGCGGGATGCTGTTTATGCCAAACTGGAGCTATGCGCTGCCGAGCGGCGGACAGGTAGTGACCAATAACGGCACTATTACTGCCGGGGGCAAGGTGATGGATATAACCGGCAGCGGCAATGTGGCGATCGATTGGAACAGTTTTAATATCGCGGCTGATGAAATTGTGAATTTTAAAAATATGCAGGCTGTTTTGAATTATGTCAGCGGCGGCAGTAAAAGTGAGATTTTCGGCAAGCTCAACGGCGCCGGGGTGAATGTGTTTTTGGTCAATCCTAATGGGATACTGTTCGGTAAAACGGCACAGGTCAACGTAGGGCAGCTGACGGCATCGACCCGCAGTCTTGAAAAAGCAGCTTTAAACAGCTTTAACGGCAGTTTGTCACCGCTTGATGCCGGCGGTGCGGCCAATGTCAAAGCGGATATCATCAATCTTGGCAAGCTGAAGGCGGGTAAACTGGTCTTAGAAGGGAATAACCTTTCGATCATCGGCTCTGACAGCCTGGAAGTAGCTGATAAAAGTAAAATCACGCTGCGGGCCGGGGAAAATATCAATATCGGCTACGAGGTGACCGACAAAACAACGATCGACGTAGGCGATGGCAAGGGGAATACGCATCAGGTCAGCGATTACGGTAAAGGCGGCGGTGATAAAGCCAGCGACGTTCTGAGCACAGCTTCAGTTACCGATCTGAAAGGCAGCGCCAAAAGTATCAACGACGCTATGCTGGTGCATGATGTGTATGAACTGCAGGCCATCGACAGAAATACCGGGACTATAAATGGCAGCAGTTATGTGGTGGGCAATTACATGCTGGCCGGCGATATCGATGCAGGTGATACTAAAAACTGGAACAGCGGCCGTGGATTTGACCCGATAGGACGGCTGAACCGCACAGGAAATGGTGTAACAGGCAGTTTCAGCGGCGCTTTTGACGGTATATGTCACAGTATCCAGAATCTTTATATCAGGCAGATCGGAAACCAATATGATGGTTATATCGGCTTGTTTGAAGGCATTGGCAAAGGCGGCAGTGTCGGCAATGTAAATATGGCTGGCGGCCATATTGAAGGAACATCGAATTTCGGCAGTATTGCCGGATTGAACTGGGGCACGATTTATAATATTGTCAATTCTGCCGAACTGGTATGCAGCAGCGGCGGTGTTGGCGGTATCGTTGGTACTAACGGCGGCGTGATCCGTAATGCCGTCAATAACGGCACACTGAAAATAGATGGCAGAAGCGGCGGTATTACCGGCTACAACGGCGATACTGTTTGGGGCAATACCGGCATTTTGCTCGATGTCAAAAATAACGGCGATATTACTTCTGAAAGTATGGGAGGTATTGGCGGGATAACAGGTATCAATAGTTCCGGCAGTTCGATCACAGGGGCCGAAAATACAGGTCTGGTCGAATTAAAGGATGGCGGCGGCAGTGAAGTTGGCGGTATCAGCGGTGACAACGACGGTCTGATCGAAAATGTTAAAAACAGCGGAAATATTAAAGGGCATATATATAGCACTAATGTTATGGGTGTCAGCTGCGTTGGCGGTATCGTAGGTGAAAATAATGCCGGCGGTGTTGTGAAAAATGCTGAGAACAGCGGCACGGTAATTGGTGATAATACCGTCGGCGGCGTTGCCGGAAGCAACGAGGGGGTACTTGAAAACGCTCAGAATCTTGCTGCGGGTGCAGTCACAGCGGACGGAATGTCTGTAGGCGGAGTGACCGGCTATAATACAGGTTCGATCAAAGACAGCTTTAACAATGCGTCCATAACTGGCGGAACGATATATGCCGGCGGTGTTGCCGGGTCTAACGAAGGCGGCAGTATCAGCGGTTGTTATAATAGCGGGTCGGTCACGGCGCAAAACCTTATTGGCGGTATAACCTGTCGTAATAACAGCGGGTCCGTCATTACCGGCTCATATAATACGGCCACTGTTACAGGCACAGCAGCTGACAGTAAAGGTTTTTCTCAGGTGGGCGGTATCAGCGGTTCCAATAAAGGCACTGTCAATGGCGAAAGTTATAATACTGGTGATGTTGAGGCCGGCGGTTATGGCGTAGGCGGTATTATTGGCTATAATTATGGGGAAAGCATCGTAGAACATGTGTATAATAAAGGCAATGTAACGGGCGGAAGTCAGTATGTAGGCGGTATTGCCGGCAGCTCACAGGGAGAATTGAATAATGTTTTTAACACAGGTGCTGTAGCATCTGGGGTATCAGGGGCAAAATATATAGGCGGTATTGCCGGCTATAGCGTCAGTGTTATCAGTAATGCGTATAATACGGGGAATGTTGGCAGCGTTCGTGCTCAATATGTAGGAGGGATAGCAGGTTATAGTAAAACTGGTACTATTGAAAATTGTTGGAATAGCGGTGAAATAGCTGCGTCTCATTATTTGGGAGGAATTGCCGGATATAATAACAGTGATATCAGAAATTGCTATAACGAAGGTGCGATAATCGGGATGGGCAGCAGTCAGTATATTGCCGGTATCGCAGGCAATAGCAAAAGTGGAACGATAACGAATGTCTATAATTTGGGAGAAGTGACAGGTTATTCGCAGAATTACGGTGTCATCATTGGCGCTGGCGACAGTGTGATAAGTAATAGCTACTATAAAACTGATACCGGTTATAAAAAATATGGCGACGATTCGGAATATGAAAGCATCGAAGCCTTTAATGCGGCCTTCCTGGCAGGGATGACAGATAGTGATAAAGCCCTGTGGCTGACCTATGGCGACCGTATGCCGCCGCTGCTTAAAGGCTTGCTGAAGCCTCTGGATATCAACGTCGGCGATATTGAAACAGAATATACAGGCGGCGACTACACCGGCCTGGCACAGGCGCTTGCCGATAAACTGGCAGAGCAGGGGATCATTATCGACGTTACCAAATTACTGGCTGACGGGAAAACAGAAATCGGCGAATATGATTTGAAAGATCTGCTGTTTTCAACGCAGGACGGTTATGCGCTGAATGTCACCGGAAAGCTCGTCATTAAGGAAAAAAGCCCTGAACCGGAGCCTCCGGCAGATAATTACGCCCCGTCATCTGACAGTAAATATACGGGGACTCTGACGAATATTAAGGCTGAAAAAATGCAGCAGGAAGAATACCGTAATCTTGATAAACGCCGCCGCAATACGATCGAACAGGCGTCGGTATCAGTTGAAGGCGACGGTATCAAGCTGGAATAGGCTGCCGCGGCAGAGAACCTGAACAATCAAACAGCAGCATCAAGAGCAAACCCCGCCGTTCGGCGGGGTTTTACTTTTGTAAAAGAATAGTGAAATTTGCCTGTTAGGTAAGTTTTTTGGTATAATATAACGATACGAAGGGAGGTAAAAGCCTATGCCAATCGAATATATTTTACTGGGCGTCGGGATCGTGCTTTTGGGAATCGAAGCAGTGGTGCCGGGGTTTGGCTTTTTTGGCGTTACGGGTCTGATCTCGCTGCTGGCAGGCTCATATTATCTGCTGGGCGGCGGCGCTGAGGCCGCGTATATTTTGCTTGGTGTTGTACTGGCACTGGGCGCAGTAGTTGCCCTGCTGTTTGTTTATCTGCCCGCCGAAAGCAAGTGGAATCCCTTTGTTTTATGGGAGAAACAAGAGAACCGCCACGGTTATACAGGTGCCGAGGATCACTCGCAGTATCTTGGTAAACGTGGAGAGGTCGTAGCACCGCTGCGCCCTGCGGGAACTGTCATCATCGACGGCGAACGTGTCGACGTGGTGAGCTTTGGCGATTATATCATGCCGGGCGCATTGGTAGAGATCGTGAAAGTGGAAGGCAATAAACTGTTTGTTCAGGAAGTAAAAACTAACTAGTAAAGGAAGTGTTGTGATGTTTGATTTTTTGTTTAACGGCGGGTTCATGTTTATCCTGATCATTGCCGGTATCGCCGTATTTTTGAATTTTGTGCCGCTGGCGCTGTGGATCTCGGCTATTGCTGCCGGCGTCAACGTTGGTATTTTCAATTTAGTGGGTATGCGGTTCCGCCGCGTGCCGGCTTCCCAGATCGTGCTGCCGCTTATCAAAGCTAATAAGGCAGGTCTGGACGTCAATGTCAATCAGCTGGAAGCGCATTATCTGGCCGGCGGCAACGTTGACCGTGTCATCGATGCGCTGATCGCTGCTCACAGAGCTCAGATCCCGCTGTCTTTTGAGCGTTCCTGCGCTATTGACCTTGCCGGACGTAATGTGCTGGAAGCAGTGCAGATGAGCGTTAACCCCGAAGTAATTGAAACGCCGGTAGTTTCGGCAGTTGCTAAAGACGGCATCGAACTGAAGGTCAAAGCCCGCGTTACCGTACGCGCCAATATTGACCGTCTGGTCGGCGGCGCCGGTGAAGCGACTATCATCGCCCGTGTCGGCGAAGGTATCGTTACTAACGTTGGTTCTGCAGTTAAACACAGCGATGTACTGGAAAACCCTGATTTCATTTCGCGTACCGTTTTGGCTAAAGGCCTTGACGCAGGTACTGCTTTTGAGATCCTGTCTATTGATATTGCCGATGTCGACGTAGGCCGTAACATTGGCGCCGCTTTGATGACTGACCAGGCCGAAGCCGATAAACGAATCGCCCAGGCCCGCGCCGAAGAACGCCGCGCAATGGCAGTTGCTAAAGAACAGGAAATGAAAGCCTATACCCAGGAAATGCAGGCGAAGGTCGTCGAAGCTCAGGCCAAAGTACCGACTGCGTTGGCAGATGCTTTGGAAAACGGCCGTTTAGGCGTGATGGATTACTACCGCATGAACAATATCAATGCTGATACTGATATGCGGAAAATGATTGCCGGTTCCAGCCCTGAAAATAGCGGCGAAAAAGGCAGCAACCCGAAATAAGCCGACTGTATGAGCCGGTTATTGTATTGAGATGAGGCGAATGTATGGACAATTTAATGCTGTTTTATCCTCTCATCGTACTGTTGTTTTTTATCTTTTTCGATGTCCGTAACCGCAAGAAGCGTCCTGCGCCGCCACCGCAGCAGCCTGCTGATTGGCAGACGCAGCTGCCGGAGGAAAGGCAGGGGCGCGGCTATGAAGGTGAGGACGAAGAAGCTGTACCGTGGTATGTGGAGTTTCCTGAAGACCGGGCGCCCAAAAAGCAGCCTGAGGCGGAAAATACCTGTCAGGAACCTGCACCGGCAGCAGAAGCTGCTGTTCCGGAACCCTTGTATAAACGTTTTGAGCCACAGAAGCCCCAGCCTGCCTTTAAAGGCTTTCGCAGCCGCGGGACAGTAGCTGAAGATGTACGCTATGGCTTTGTGATGGCGCAGATATTGGACAAACCTCGGTCGCTGAAACCGTACGATGATAGTTTTTGATAATTGGGCAAGATTATTTTTCTAACGAAAGAAGTGTTGTTAGTTAATGAATAAAAAACTTGCTGCTGTACTGCTGGCTGGAGCGCTGCTTTTTGGGGCCGCTCCGCTGCAGGCACAGGAAAGTTCTTCGATCGATGCCGTTACTGCCGGCGTAGCCGATACAGGCAGGGCTGACAAAGAGGCAGAGAAAAAAATAACTGCTTCGACAGTGCCTTATTCGGTGGCGGTGCTGCCGTATATCGACCAGTCGGGCATGGATGAAAAGGGCCGAAAGGTAGCGGCTAATGCTATCAAAGACGCGCTGAAAGAGAAATATCCGCCTGCTAAAAAAGGCGGCGTGAATACCGTTGCCAGTGCCAAAGCTGTTGCTAAGGCGATGCAGAACCATCCGTTTGAAAACGCTGACGCGCCGGTATTGGCAGAGCTTGTTGCCGTTGGTAAAGAGCTGGGCGTCGACCGTGTGATCTACATGGAGATGGAGCCGCCGCGCAACAAGGAAACCGGCTTTATGGTTATCGTCGGCAGTCAGACTTATAGTTCAGTCATTACCATGAAGCTGAAATGTGTGGATGTAAAAACTGAGAAATATCTGTTCAACAGGATCGTGGAGGAAGTTGGGTCATCGTCGGCCGTAGCTTTTTGGAAGATCGGCGGCGCGAGCCAGAGCAGGGCAGTAAAGAAAGGTGTTGCTGCCTGCATGACTGAATTTTTAACTGCTTTTGACTGATAATCTATAGAGAACAAGGTGATATTGGTGTTAGAAAAAATCGATTTAAAACAAAGCCTGAAAAAAGATGCCTATAATGAAAAAATGAGTTATTTTGAAACCAGGCTGGGAGAGCTGCAGCGTGCTTGCCGCGCTGCTGGTATTCCTGTAATAATTTTGTTTGAAGGCTGGCGTGGGTCACAGCGCAGCGTCATCATCAATCATATGATGCAGCAGATGGATGCCCGCGGGTTCAGAGTTTATTCGGCTTCAAAAATGGCGGATGAAGAACCGGACCAACCTTTTTTTGAGCCTTTCTGGCGGCAGCTGCCGGCAAAAGGCAATATGGCTGTGTATTACCGCAGCTGGTACTATCTGAAAAATGAATATACCTTTGACCGCGATGCGGATCAAGTTAAAAGAATAAATACGAGCTACAGGCATATCAATGCTTTTGAAAAGCAGCTGACTGATGATAATTATGTGCTGCTGAAATTTTTTGTACACGTTTCCGAAAAACAGCTGAAGGCTAATGTGCAGAAGGCTGAAAAAACCTATGGTAAAGGCTGGAACAAGGTCAGCGAAAGCGATGATGATTTTGTAGATTATCAGCGGTATCTGGAAATCTACGAGAAAATGTTTATCGACAGCGACCGGCCTAATGCCCACTGGTATCTGATCGCCGGCGACGATACGCGTTTTGCCGAGGTCTCGATATTTGATGTGATCGTACAGCGGCTGGAACTGGCGCTGGCCGAAGCGGAAGCCCGCAGACAGAAAGCCGGGCAGCAGCTGGTGTTGCCGCGTACCGAGATCTACGACGTTTTATCAAAGGTCGATCTGTCCAAAGAAATCGCAAAAGCGGAATATAAAGAGAAACTGGATAAATACCAGTCCAAACTGAGTATTTTGCAGTATGAAATGTATAAAAAGGGTATTCCTTCGGTCTTTGGCTTTGAAGGCTGGGATGCAGGCGGTAAGGGCGGAGCGATCCGTCGGCTGACGGCAGCTCTCGATCCGCTGGGGTATTCGGTGAACCCGGTAGCGGCTCCCAACGTGGTAGAGAAATCTTTTAACTATCTATGGCGTTTTTGGACACGCTTTCCCAAACAGGGAGAGATCGCCATTTTTGACCGTACCTGGTACGGCAGGGTCATGGTAGAACGTATCGAAGGCTTTGCAACGCAGGATGAATGGGGGCGGGCCTATGCCGAGATCAACGAGATGGAAGCCCAATGGGCGGAATACGGTACGGTGATAGGCAAATTCTGGCTGCAGATAGATAAAGACGAGCAGTATAAACGCTTTAAGGAGCGGGAGCAAAATCCGAACAAGGAATGGAAGATCACTGACGAAGACTGGCGCAACCGTGAGAAATGGGATGCCTATGAAGCGGCTGTGAACGAAATGCTGGTGCGCACAAGTACTGATTATGCACCGTGGACGATAGTGGAAGGCAATAATAAATATTATGCCCGCCTGAAGGTGTTGAAAACGGTGATCGAAATGTTTGAAAAATGGTTGAAGGACTAACAGCACACTGAGAGAGTATAAACGAGGTAGACAAGTTGACCTGGGAGCTTAAAAATGCGTTGAAAGAAATAGTTGCCCGCGAGAGCGGGGCACAGGTATTTGCGCCTGGCGCGCGGAGGCCGGTGGCCTTTATTTACCCCAATACTTATCATCTGGGGATGTCGAATCTGGGACTGCATATCCTGTATCAGCTCATCAACAGCCGCGGCGATTCAGCCTGCGAACGTTTCTTTCTGCCTGACAGCAAGCTCTTAGCAGAGCATAAACGCACGAAAACGCCGCTTTTATCACTGGAAACACAGCGGCCGCTGGCAGATTTTGAAGTTATCTGCGTGATGATGTCATTTGAAATGGATTATACCAATTTACTGACTATGCTGGCGCAGAGCAATGTGAAGCTTGAAGCGGCAGCACGCGGCGCCAAAGAACCGCTGGTGATCATCGGCGGTCCCTGCGCGACCTTCAATCCTGAGCCTTTAGCAGGGGTTGCCGATGCTTTCGTGATCGGTGAAGGTGAAGAAACTGTCAATAAACTGCTTGACGCTGTTTATGAAGCCAGGGACAAAGGCCTGTCTAAGGAAGATACACTGTTGGAGCTGGCGCAGCTGAGCGGCATCTATGTGCCGCGGTTTTATGAGCCGCAGTACGATGCTGGCGGTATGTTCTGCGGTATGCAGGTGTCAACGCAGGTGCCTGCCAGCGTAAAACGCCAGTGGGTACGTGAACTGGATAATTATCCGCAGACATCGGCAATTATGACAGATGCGACTGAATTTGAAAATATGTATATCGTCGAAGTAGCACGAGGCTGCGGGCGGCATTGCCGTTTCTGCATGGCAGGTTATTGCTTCCGCAAACCGCGGGCGCGCGATCTTGAGCTGCTGCTTGCTAAAATACGCAACCGTCCGCCACAGACTAAAAAGGTCGGGCTGATGGGGGCCGCGGTATCTGATTATCCGTACATCAAAGAACTGACACAGACACTGGTAGATGAGCAGGTACCTTTTACGGTAGCCTCTCTGCGGGCCGACACCTTAGATGTAGAGCTGACGCAGGCTTTGGCTGCCAGCGGTCAGAGGACGATGACTGTGGCTCCGGAAGCAGGCAGCGTGAAAATGCGTAATATCATCAATAAAGGCATTACCGAAGAACATGTTTTTAATGCCATAGAACTGGCAGCGGCAGCAGGTATGAAAAATATCAAGCTGTATTATATGCTGGGCCTGCCAGGGGAAGCTGACAGTGATATCGAAGAAATGATAGCGATGATCGGTCGGGTACGAGAAAAGATGGATGCCGCCCTTAATAAAGGCGATCTGATAATTTCCGTGAACGGTTTCATCCCCAAGCCGTTTACACCGTTTCAGTGGTCGCCGCTGTGCGATGTCAAAACCTTGAAACGCCGTTTTAAAATGCTGGAAACCGCTTTTAAAAAAGCGAAACATATACAGGTGCAGACAGAATCCTTGAAGGAAACTGTTCTGCAGGCAGTTTTGGCAAGAGGTGATCGCAGGATCGGCGCCGCTTTATTAGAAGCCTTCCACAGAGAAATGCCGCTGAAGCAGGTGCTGAAAGAGCAGGGACTGGATATAGAGGAACTTGCTGCTGCTGCTTACGAGATCGGCAGGCCTTTGCCCTGGCAGCATTTGGATATGGGCTTTACCGAAGCTTATTTGATCAGCGAGTGGCAGAAGGCGCAGCGGGAAGAATTTACACCGATGTGTTTTGACTTATGCCGCCGCTGCGGTGTTTGCGGGGAGGCACAGGTATGAGTTTCAGATTAAGAAATAACGGGCCGATCTGGCTGGGTGAATTTACGGCGCTGACAGAAGCAGGATTCAGCAACGGCTGCAGCTGCCGTCTGCATGGAGCAAGCAGTATTGTGCCGGACGGATTCAACCTGGCGCTGCATGTGGGCGATGAAGCAGAGCTTGTAAACGCCAACCGCAGGCAGTTTGCGGCGGCGTTGGGTGTGGATGCGGCAAGGTTTACTACCTGTGCTCAGGTGCACGGCAGTAAGGTCGTTTGTGTGACAGAAGGCCTTATCGGCAGCGGCGCTGTGGATTTTGCCGATACTATTGCTGACACTGATGCTTTGATCACCGATTTGCAAAATGTGCCGCTGCTGCTGTTTTATGCAGATTGCGTACCGGTTTTGCTGGCTGATACAGAAACCGGGGCTGTGGGACTGGCGCATGCAGGCTGGCGCGGCAGTGTGGAGGAGATCGCCCTCAAAACGGTGCAGATGATGTGCCGTCATTATGGCTGCAACCCGGAAAAAATGCTGGCGGCGATCGGACCGTCGATTGGCAGCTGCTGTTACGAAGTAGACGATAAAGTTCTGACGGCGGGTGCAAAATACCGTGAGTGTTTTACGCTTAAACCAAATGGTAAATATCAGCTGGACTTATGGCTGATGAATAGATTACAATTAGAAGCAGCAGGACTGGAGCGAGGTAATATCCACTGTGCCGCGACATGTACCTGCGATAATCGGGAACTGTTTTTTTCCTATCGTGCCGAGCAGGGTAAAACCGGGCGCATGGGCGTAAGCATTTGCCGAAGATAAAAAAGGAATAATAGTTTTTGTGGCGAATATAAAACTTTTAGGAGGTCTTTATTTTGTTAAAAGACAATCTGCACAAAGTACAGACCCAGATCGCCGAAGCTTTGAGCCGGCGAACTGAAACTAAACTGACAGGCGATAAGGTAACACTGGTCGCCGTAACTAAAAATCATCCCGTAGACGTGGTGCTGGAATCGCTGGCGCTTGGTGTGACTAATATCGGCGAAAACCGGGTGCAGGAAGCGAAGGAAAAACGCACTATTGTGCCTGACCGCGGCTTCTGGCATCTGATCGGCCATTTACAGACCAATAAAGCCAAGCAGGCCGTCACCTTGTTCGATCTGATCGAATCAGCTGACAGCGAGCATCTTTTGGCTGCGCTGGACAAGGCGGCTGGACAGCAGCATAAGCAGCAGGATATTTTGCTGCAGCTCAACATCGCCCGCGAGGAGCAGAAGACAGGCTTTTTGATTGAAGATTATCTGGCGATATTGCCGCAGCTGGACGACTATAAAAATCTGTGTGTACGCGGTTTGATGGTTATTGCGCCACTGTGCGGCGATATAGAGGAAACACGCCCTGTTTTTAAAGAAGGTTACCGCTGTTTTTGCGAGCTGCGGGCGCAGCGGCCTGGAATCGAGCTGCTGTCGATGGGTATGACTCACGACTTTACAGTAGCTGTTGAAGAAGGTGCTAACATCGTGCGTGTGGGTACGGCCTTATTTGGTAAGCGCGATTACAGTAAAAATAAATGAGCATGAAGGTATGGTGAAATGTATGAAATTTTTTGATCGTATCTCTGAAACTTTAGGTTTATATGAAGAGGAAGATGATGAACTTTTAGAGGAAGAGGAACCTGTAAAAAAGGCTGAAACAGCTCCTAAACGGATTCCCCGCAGTACGCCTGCCGTCAGCAGGGCAGCACTTTCCGCCGAGTCTGCCGCTTTGGAAAAAAGTGAAGCCAGAAGTGAAGTGCCGGCTGAGAAAAAATCCTTCTTCAGCAAAAAGAACGTCCAAAATTCGCCTGAAGGCAAAACCATTTCCATGCCGCTTGCTCAAAAGCAGGTCAAGGTAGTGGTGCTGGAACCGGCTAATTTTGACGATTCACAAAAGGTTGCCGATTATCTGCGCAACAACCAGCCTGTAGTAGTGAACTTTGAAGGTACTGAAGGCCTGGTGACCAAAAGAATGACCGACTTTATCAGCGGTACTATTTACGCTTTAGGCGGCAGTATGAAAAAAATCGGCCGTAATATTCTGGTCTGTGCCCCGAAAAACGTAGATATCGACGCCAGCGTCAACATTTATGATGAAAAGGGTGGTCAACCGTGGAAAAAATAACAGCTCAAACCGGCCTGCTGGCTTTTATCGGCGGCGGCGCTATGACTGAAGCTATCATCAAAGGTATTCTGGGAGCCGGACTGGCTGACCCGGGTGAGATCTTTGTCGGCGAGCCGTCAGCGGCACGCTGTGAATATTTACAGAAAACCTACGGCATTAAAGCATCTGGTGATAATAAAGCTGTGGTAAAAGATGCAGGGCTGATCATTCTGGCAGTAAAACCGCAGGTTGTTGATGCGGCGATCACTGCTGAGCTTGCTGCAGCAATGCCGCCGCAGGCAACGGTGCTTTCGATCATGGGCAGTGTCGATCTGGCGAAGCTGCATCAGGTAGTGCCGGGACATGCGGTCATCAGAGTGATGCCCAATACACCGCTGGCAGTAGGTGCGGGGATGACGGCGATTGCGCCTGACAGCAAGGTCAGCTCCGAGATGATCGACGCCGCTAAAACTATTTTTGGTTCCTGCGGCGAGGTCGAAGTAGTGGCTGAAAGTGCTATCGAAGCGATCACGGCGGTATCAGGCTGTGGTCCGGGCTATGTCTTTATGCTGATCGACGCTCTGGCAGATGCTGGCGTTAATGCAGGCCTGCCGCGGGCGCTGGCGATCAAGCTGGCCGCCCAGACATTTGCCGGCAGCGGCAAAATGGTGCTGGAAACAGCATTGCATCCGGCGCAGCTGCGCGATCAGGTAACTTCGCCAGGCGGAACTACCATTGCCGGTATCCATGCTCTGGAAAACCGCGGAGTGCGTGCGGCGATGTATGATGCTGTACTGGCCGTGCTGGAACGCAGTGAGAAATTGAAGGGTAAATAACCAATGGCAGATAGAGAAAAGATTTTAAGATATTTTCGGGCCGGCGGCGATGAAGAACTGGCAGCCAAGCTGCTTGATCTGGCGGAAGGGGCTCATAGAAGCCGAAAATTCCGCGTCAGCGATTTTCTTGATCCGCATGGCTGTAATGTGGCCGAGATCGTTGCGGCCAATTTTGAAAATGTGAAGCTGGAAACCAGCGGCGGTTTTAAAAATGCCGAGCGTATGAAAGTTGCTTTTGTTGCCGAAGACTTTTTTGGTCAGCCGGATTTTGGCATGGTCTGCTTTAAAGTCGAATGGGACAAACGCTATTATGAACTCAGTCACCGCGATATTTTGGGAGCTTTTATGGGGATGGGCTGTAAACGCGAGATTTTGGGCGATATTATTTTTATCCCTGAAGGAGCACAGTTCGTAGCCGATAAATCTTTTACTACTTACATTATGAACAATCTGACGCAGATAGGTTCTGCCCCGGTTTCACTGACCGAGATCACAGAAGCTGACCTGTTGCAGAAGGAAGAAAAGGTCAAGGTCATCAGCGCTACAGTTGCAGCTTTAAGGCTGGATGCCGTTGCTGCTGCAGGATATGGCGTATCCCGGTCACGTATGGCTGACGAGATCAAAGGCCAGAATGTTAAAGTAAACTGGAAAGAGGCCAAGAACGCAGCCCAGCCGGTCAGCGAAGGCGATATCATTTCTTTCCGCAGCCGCGGCAGGGTAGAAGTAGCCGAGATCAGGGGCACTACCAAAAAAGGTCGTTTAAGCATCACGCTGAAAAGATATATTTAATGGGGAGGGTATCACGATATGTTGACACCGTTAGATTTAAACAATAAGAACTTTTCCAAAGGCTTCCGCGGATATGACACCGAAGAGGTCGATGAGTTTTTTGCCAAAGTTGCCAAGGATTTTGAACGCCTGTATCAGGATAACGTAGAGCTTAAAGATGCTGTGGAACGAGTCAGCGCCAAACTGGAATACTATCAGCAAATGGAATCCACCATGCAGAACACTTTGGTCATCGCACAGGAAACTGCCGACGAAGTGAAAAAGAACAGCGAGCAGAAGGCTGCCCTGCTGGAGCAGGAAACTGCCATGAAATGCAAAGAGATCACTTCTGAATGCCAGGCTGCTGCTGCTAAAGCAAAAATGGACGCTGAAATCGCGGCGACTCAGGCCAGGACAGAAGCAGAAGCTTATGCTGAAAAACTGCGCAGCGAAGCTGAAAGTGAAACTACAAAATTGCGTAATGACACGCTGGCGGAAATTGCCAGACTGCGCGGCGAAGCTGAGGCCGAGCTGAAGCAGATGAAAAATGAGACTCAGAATTTTGTAGACAAAATGCGCAGTGCCGCCGAAGTAGAAGTCGCTAAAATGAAAGTAACTACAGAGGATCTGTGCAAAAAAATGTCGTCGCAGGCAAAAGACGAGGCCAGCGATGTTTTGGCACAGGCACGTGCCGAAGCACAAAAGCTGACCAGCGAAGCCGACGAACGCTACAGAACGATGATCGCCGATGCCGAAGAACGTTCCAGAACGCTTTTGGCTGACACCGACGAAAAAGTAAGAAAAATGATTTTTGAAGCAGAAAATAAAGCTGCTCTCGCAAAAGGTATCTTTGAAGATCAGGTCAAAAAGGCCGCTGTGCATCGTCAGCATATGATGAGCATTTTGGAAGGCCAAATGGAGCTTTTGAAAAACTTTAGCGAAGATACTGAAAAATAAGCGAGGTCGGCAGCATGATTATTTTGGTACGCCACGGTGAAGCAACTCATCATACAGAGCATTTGACAGGCGGTTGGACCGATTCGGAGCTTACGGCTGCGGGAAAGGTTCAGCTGCAGGCCGTTGCGTCCAAATTAGCCAAAGATTTTGCAGGGCAAAGCCGTGATCTGCGGATCCTGACCAGCGATTTGAAGCGGGCGGAAGAATCAGCCCGGATCATCGCCGCCAGGCTGGGGATCAGTAAGCTGGAACCGTATGAATTTTTGCGCGAAAAAAATAATGGACAGGCGGCAGGCTTGACTGAAACGGCTGCCAAAGCTTTGTATCAGCAGCCTCCGACCTTAAAGGAACTGCATCACCGCAACTATCCGGGCGGTGAAACGCGGCAGGAATTTTATGACCGTAATGTGCAGGGCCTGATAAAATGCGCTGATCTGGAGCGGGAAAATCTTCTGATCGTAGCCCATAAAGGCACGATCCAAAACATCATTTTCCATTGGCTGGGGCTTGATATAGCTGCCGTCAACGTTTTAAATTTTTCTGTCGATATCCTGCCGTCCAGCGTGACGGTCCTGGGAATCAACAAATGGCGCGAACATGCTGTGTTCAGGCTCAACGATACCTCACATCTGCATACTGACAACGGTTATGGCATCTTTGAGTTTAAATATGGCAAATACCATTGACTATAACTTGTATAATGGTGTATAATGACTTTGTTTTAATAAAAGCAGCAGCGATGACGAAGACAGTAGCCTGCCGGGCACAGTCAAGCGAGTCGGGGACAGTGCGAGCCCGATCGGAAAGATGGCAGGGGAAGATCACTTCAGAGCTTCTGGGCTGAAAACAGTAAGCCCGGACGGGTAACACACGTTATGGTGTTTCGAGTGGCAGGCAGCTTAAGTCTGTCATGAGGGTGGTACCACGGGTTTATAGTCTCGTCCCTTTTTGGGAGCGGGGCTTTATTTTTTTGGAGGTGTACACATGGATTACAGCAAGACCCTTAATTTACCGGAAACTGAATTTCCGATGCGTGCCGGTTTACCGGAACGCGAACCCGAATTTTTGAAATACTGGGAAGAAAACAAAATCTATGAAAAGAAACAGGAACTGCATGCGGGCCATAAAAAATTTGTCCTGCACGACGGTCCGCCGTACGCTAACGGAAAGATCCATATGGGTACGGCTTTAAACAAGATTTTGAAAGACATCATTATGAAATATAAATATGCGCAGGGATTTGATACCCCGTATGTTCCCGGCTGGGATACCCATGGTATGCCGATCGAGCACGCCGCTATCAAAAATCTGGGACTGAACCGCCATGAGCTTGATACACTGGTACTGCGTAAAGAATGTCACGACTACGCTTTAAAATGGATCGACGAGCAGCGTACCGACTTCAAACGTCTGGGCGTTCTTGGAGATTGGGATCATCCTTATATCACCATGACCCACGATTATGAAGCTGTACAGATCCATGTTTTCGGCGAGATGGCAAAAAAAGGCTATATCTATAAAGGTAAAAAAGCTGTTTACTGGTGTCCGCACTGCGAAACCGCTCTGGCAGAAGCTGAAATCGAATACGGTGAAGAAAAGTCGCCGGCGATCTTCGTAAAAATGCCGCTCGTCAAAGACAACGGCATGCTGCCAGAAGCAGCTCAGGGCAAACCGGCCTATATCGTTATCTGGACCACTACTCCGTGGACCATGCCTGCCAACGTAGCGATCGCGCTGCATCCGGACTTTGAATATGCCTGGGTAGAATGCGAAGGCGAAATCCTGTTTATGGCCAAAGAGATGCTGGAAGCCGTTGGCAAGGTCTGCAAAAAAGACTTCAGCAATATCATCGGCACCTGTAAAGGTAAAGATATGGAATATGCTGAATGCAGACATCCGTTTGAAACTATTGACCGCAAATCCTTAGTCGTTTTGGCTGATTATGTTACGCTGGAAGCCGGCACAGGCTGTGTACATACCGCTCCCGGACATGGCGCCGACGACTTTGAGACCGGCGTTCGCTACAATCTGCCGATCATCTGCCCTGTTGACGGCTCAGGTAAACTGACAGCAGAAGCCGGTGTGGATTTTGCAGGCATGTTCGTTTTTGATGCCAACGTACCCATCATCAAATATCTGGCCGGGCTGAACCGCCTGTTTGGCAAAGAAAACATCCGCCATCAGTATGCACACTGCTGGCGCTGCAAGAACCCCATCATCTACCGTGCGACCGAGCAGTGGTTCGCATCTGTTGACGGCTTCCGTGAAGAAGCCCTGAATGCTATTGCCAATGACGTGCAGTGGATCCCGTCCTGGGGCGAAGCACGTATCCATAATATGGTCGCCGACCGCCACGACTGGTGCATTTCCCGTCAGCGTGTCTGGGGCGTGCCGATCCCGATCTTCTACTGTGAAGACTGCAACGAACACCTGGTCAACGACGATACTATCAATGCTGTTGCCGACCTGTTTGCTAAAGAAGGCTCTGACGCCTGGTGGGCTCATTCTGCTGAAGAGATCCTGCCGCAGGGCACCAAATGCCCCAAATGCGGCGGCACTCATTTCCGCAAAGAATCTGACATCATGGACGTCTGGTTCGACAGCGGTTCCTCTCATGCAGCAGTCTGCAAAACCCGTCCCGAACTGGCATGGCCTGCCGACATGTATCTGGAAGGCAGCGACCAGCATCGCGGCTGGTTCCAGTCGTCGCTGCTCACTTCCGTTGCTACCGAAGGCAAAGCGCCTTACCGCGCAGTTCTGACGCACGGTTACGTAGTCGACGGCGAAGGCCGCAAAATGTCTAAATCTGTAGGCAACACCGTTGCTCCGCAGGAAGTTATCGCCCAATACGGCGCCGATATCATTCGTTTGTGGGCAGCTTCCTCCGACTACAAGGCTGATATCCGTATCTCCAAAGAGATACTGAAACAGCTCTCTGAGGTTTACCGCAAGATCCGCAACACCATCCGCTATATCCTGGGCAACACCAACGATTTCAATTATGAAACCGACAAAGTTGAATTTAAGGATATGCTGGAGCTGGACCGTTGGGCTTTGATGCATATGCAGCTCTTGAAAAAAGAAGTTTCCGCAGCTTATGAAAGCTACGACTTCCATGTGCTCTATCATGCTATCCATAACTTCTGCAGCGTCGAGATGAGCAGCTACTATCTGGATATCCTCAAAGACCGCCTGTATGCATACAAGGCCGATTCCTTTGAACGCCGCAGCGCTCAGACAGCAATGTACGAGATCATGCTGGATCTGGTCGTAATGATCGCGCCCGTACTCAGCTTCACGATGGAAGAAGTATGGCAGTTCATGAAAAAACCTGCTTCCATGCCTGAATCCGTATTCATGATGCCGTGGCCAGAATGCAAGGAAGAATATATCGACGAAGCCCTGGAAAGCAAATGGGATAACTTCATCGAGATCCGCAGCGAGATCACCAGAGTTCTGGAAGGTGCCCGCCGCGCTAAAACTATCGGTCATTCTCTGGACGCTAAAGTCGAGCTGCATGCTACAGGCGAAGCGCTGGCGATACTCAGATCCGTTGAAGGTGATCTGGCGACACTGCTGATCGTATCGCAGGCTAAACTGGTGGAAGGTTTGGCCGGCGGCGTAGAAGCGACCGGACGTGAAGACCTGAAAGTAACTGTTCAGGCTGCGGAAGGCGAGAAATGCGAACGCTGCTGGATCTATAGCGATACCGTAGGTAAAGATGCTGAGCATCCGACTGTGTGCGCACGCTGTGCGGCAGCTTTGAAATAAGTAAAACTGCATAATAAAATTAAAATGCAATACCGGACAGATATCTGTCCGGTATTTTTTTGCTGCAGGCCTTATCGTTAGCAAAGGATCTTTATCATAATTGTCAGGCAGTGAAGAATAAAAGCTTTATTAAGATGAAAAATTAGTGTAATATAAAAGCTGAAAGAGTGATAGCTGCAAAAATTGAAAGAGCAGGTGAAATGCAATGCGAAAAGTGAATCCTGAATACGCCAAAGCAATTATGGCGATTGCCAACAGAGCCCCGTATCTTAAACTGCTGGGCATGAAGATATGTGAGCTTGACTATGGCTACTGCCGTGTCGAAACGCAGATCAATGACAGCCTAAATAATCCCTTTGCTTCAGTACATGGCGGCGTCTTTTCATCAATTCTTGACACGGCTACCTTTTGGGCTCTTTACTGCTGCATCGGCGAAGAGGACGGCATAACTACGCTTGACCTGCAGGTGAATAACCTTGCCGCTGCTGCTTCTGGCAAAATAATTGCGGAAGGCAGACTGATAAGAATGGGGAGGACGATCGGGCTTGCCGAAGGTACGTTAAAAGATGAAAACGGCAGACTGCTTGTTCAGGGCACATCAAAAATGTTTGTTCTGCCGGGCCTGCAATCCATAGATAAAGTGGCAGACAGGGTTGGCTTTGAAACCTTGCCGCCTAAATTCCTTTGATCGCGAACAGCATAATATAAATATAAAAATCCCGGACATATTACTATCCGGGATTTTTATATTTATTAAAATTTTCCGAAAAACGACATTTTTATTATGCTTAATAAATTTAAAATAATTCATAATATTAGCTACTTTTGAATAATTAGCTATAACATAAAATTTAGTTTGAAGAAAAATAAAACATTTGTAATATAAACAAAATTGCGCTGAGAATATATACATGATATCATAATATAAGAAATTTGTT